>Ga0138256_10000017_pt1 | contig 237082 bp, 230 predicted proteins | sample KNB2016incub_MG_FD_105486 | JGI IMG/M metagenome (GOLD analysis project Ga0138256, IMG submission 105486) | Active sludge microbial communities from wastewater in Klosterneuburg, Austria - KNB2014incub_MG | ecosystem: Engineered > WWTP > Activated sludge > Unclassified | place: Austria...
GATTTTTGAAATATTAAAGCGACTTATCAGTGCAGTGAACAATCCCATACAGCCAAAAAAGAACCAACCATTGTATTGAAAGTGCAGATAGAAATATTCAGCCGCCAGGTACCAGGTTTGGTGGATGACCTTGTTGATCATCATAATGGCTAAGGCAAAAGCTCCTATGGAAGACAGGGCATTGAAAATGACAGCAGCTTTAAACCAGGAATGAGCTGTTGATCTTTCATGTAGTTTGTTCAGGTCTTTCCAGAATAAAATTCCAAAAGCATAAGAAACAAAAATGGAAAGTGTGGAGAAAATAATTGAATACAGTCCATAGCCTTCGATGGGAAAAGCAATCAGCATGGCATAGGCAGTCAGCAGGTTTGCCAGCAACAACCAGTAATATTTTTTGTAAATAGGTTTTTCTGATTGTCTTGCCAGGTAAATAATCATCATCGTCATCAGCGCCTGGGTTATCCAGCCGGCAAATGCAAAGTGAGAGTGACCATGTAATAAATGCTTTTGATCAACAAATGGAAGAGGAAATAAAATTTTGTATCGCAGTACTACGCCCAGTGTGGCAACAATCAATAAATTAATGAGTGCAATTTTTAGCCAGCGAAACAGTGGAGAAACCATATTTTCTGTTTGATGCAAAGCTAATATGTATATATGAAATTCGTATGAGTTAAATCACAATCAACAATATACCTTACCCTTGTTAATAGTTAATTCGCCTTTGTGCTGCATGTTTTTCATAGTTCTGATAACTGTTTCAACCCGCAACCCGGTCATATCTGCAATCTGCTGACGGGTTAATTTAAGCTTGTTACATTTTGTACAGATATTCTTTTGATGATCTTTAAAATATTTCAACAACGTGCTGATGCTGTTTTCTGGATTATGATTGGCCAGTTCTTTCAGTATCAAAAATTTAAAACGTAGCCTTTGAGTAAGCAGCCTGGTAAAAGAGAAATGTAAATCAGGATTCTCTTTTAGGATTTCATGGAAAGAAGTTTTATGAAGGCGTATAATAACTGAATTTTCATCGGCAATAGCTGTAGCAGCAAAGGGTTCATCATCAAACAGGGTAAATTCACCAAAGCATTCACCAGGTTCAATAAAGGTTTGAATAAACTCTTTACCCTGGTCATTTATATTTACCCAGCGCACTTTGCCTTCCACCAGTTGGTAATAAAAAGAGGAATATGCCCCTTCCTGGAAGATTATCTCTCCGGCATTACATTTTTTGTAAACTCCGCCCCAAGCTAATAAAGTATCTATATCTATCATCATTTTATGAAATTTAAGTTATCTTTAGTTTTATCAAAAGTAAAATGTCGCTATCCCCAATCTTATGAGGAACAACATAGGGTACTATGATTAGAATCATATGCTTTTGTTTCCTGTTTTTTATATGAGAAAATACCTTTGCTGCATCAAAAAAAGGTTCTTATACAAATACAGGAAACATAAAAATAGCAGTTATGACCCCACGCATAAAATAATGGATCAACTGCCTGTAATCTTGTAAAATTAAATTTCAAAATAAAAACTAATCAACATGAAAAAATTGGCAATCCTTCTGTTTCTGGGCGCATTTATAGCAGCCTGCGGTGGTGGAAGTACCGAAAATTCAACTCCAACTTCCGACAATTCAACTCCGGCTGAAACTCCAAAAACTGAATCTGGTAATCCTTCATACGATCCTGAAAGAGGGGAAGGAAAATTTACTAAAGTGGAAGTGGGCGAAACATTAGATGTTGCTATGGCAGCAGAGGGAGAAAAAGTATTTGGTGTAAAATGCAGCAGTTGTCACAAACTTACCAGCGAAAAACTGGTTGGTCCGGGTTGGACTGGTGTTACAGACAGACATACAGCAGAGTGGATCATGAATTTTTCTACTAATACAGATGTTATGCTTGACAAAGATCCCAAAGCACAGGCACAATTGGAAATTTGTTTGGTGCGTATGCCCAACCAAAATCTTAGTGATGATGATGCCCGCCATCTGTATGAGTTTATGCGTAAGAACGACGGCGTAAAATAAAACCTAACCATAAAATAAAAATACCAAAATGAAAAATTATAAACTGTTATCAGTAGCTGCCTTTGCATTCAGTCTGCTGTTGGGCTTTAGTGCCTGTAAACCAAAAAATGCAGGTTCGGCGGTAAGTTCCGACGCAGCATCTAAGACCTATGTTGCCCCCGGCAAGTATGATGAATACTACAATTTTGTATCGGGCGGTTTCAGCGGGCAACTGGCTACCTACGGATTGCCTTCGGGTCGTTTACTTCGTGTAATTCCTGTTTTTTCGGTTGATCCGGAAAAAGGCTGGGGTTACAGTGAAGAAACAAAGCCGATGTTAAACACATCGCATGGTTTCATTCCCTGGGATGATTTGCACCATGTACAGAATTCGAAAACAAATGGTGAGTACGACGGTAAATGGGTTTTTGTAAATGCTAATAACACACCTCGTGTTGGCCGTATTGATCTGAAAACTTTCCGCACAGCAGAAATCATCGAATTGCCTAACAGTGGTGGTAATCACTCTTCACCTTTCATTACAGAAAATACAGAGTATGTTGTTGCTGGTACACGTTTCAGCATTCCACCCGATGACAAGAATGGCGATGTGCCCATCAATACTTATAAAGAAAATTTTAAAGGAACCATCAGTTTTATCAGTGTGCAAAAAGATAATGGTGCTATGGAAATTGCATTTCAATTGCAGTGCCCCGGTGTTAATTTCGATTTGAGCCGTGCCGGTAAAGGTGTTTCTAATGGTTGGTTCTTCTTCTCAACTTATAATACAGAGCAGGCCAATACATTACTTGAAGTGAATGCTTCTCAAAAAGATAAGGATTTCATCATGGCTGTTAACTGGAAAAAAGCTGAGGAATATATAAAAGCTGGTAAAGGAAGAAAACAAGCGGTAAAGTACGCACACAACGTGTACAGCGACGAAACACATTCTGCCACTTCAACCATCAAAACACAGGTAACTGTTTTGGATGTGAAAGATTTTCCTGATGTTGCTTATTTCTTCCCTTGTCCAAAATCACCACATGGTTGCGATGTGAGCCCTACAGGTGAGTATATTGTTGGTAGTGGAAAATTAGCCGCTTTAATTCCCGTATTCAGTTTTGATAAAATGATAAAAGCTATCGCTGCTAAAGATTTTATTGGTGAGTTTGACGGGTTACCAATTTTAAAGTACGAATCTGTTTTACATGGCGAAGTTAAAAAGCCAGGCCTGGGTCCGTTACACACCGAGTTTGATGACAAAGGAAATGCTTACACTTCTATGTTTGTTTCTTCTGAAGTAGTTAAGTGGAACGTAAAAGATTTGAAAGTATTGGACAGGGTTCCAACCTACTATTCTGTTGGTCACCTGACAGTTGCCGGGGGCGATACAAAAAAACCATATGGCAAGTACATGGTTGCATATAATAAGATTACAAAGGACAGGTACTTACCAACAGGACCTGAGTTATCACAAAGTGCACAGTTATACGATATCAGTGGCGATAAAATGCAGTTGATACTTGATTTTCCAACTATTGGCGAACCACACTATGCACAAATTGTTGCAGCTGATTTAATAAAAGGAAACTCAACCAAGTTCTTTAAATTGGAAGAAAATAAAAATCCGTTTAGAGCAAATGGCGAAGGGGAAACGAAAGTTGTGAGAAAGGGCAATCGGGTGGATGTGTATATGACGGCTATTCGTTCTCATCTTACACCTGATAATATTGAAGGTGTAAAAATGGGCGATGAAGTGTACTTCCATGTTACCAACCTGGAGCAGGATTGGGATGTGCCACATGGTTTCGCCATTAAGGGAGCCAACAACGGAGAGTTACTGGTTATGCCGGGTGAAACACAGACATTAAAGTGGACACCAGATAGAGTAGGCATGTTCCCAATGTATTGTACCGATTTCTGTAGTGCCTTGCACCAGGAAATGTCGGGCTACGTAAGGGTTTCACCTGCCGGTTCTAATACCCCATTGTTGTTCAGTACAGGAAAAAATTATCCTGCATCTGATACAGCGAAAAAGAAATAGTTTTTTATAGGGAAGGAACAGGCTGCTCTATAAGAACAAGCCTGTTCCTTTTTTATTGAATTTAAAAATGAAAAAAATGAAAGACGATAAGTTGAAACCGTGGATGAGAATATTACTGATTGTATGCGGACTGGCTTTGGTTGCTGTTTTGTTTGTTCCGCTTTGGAGAATAGATCTGGATGCACCGCAATACCCCGAAGGTTTATGGTTACTGATTTATCCCAATAAACTTGCCGGCAACGTAGATATCATTAATGGCCTTAATCATTATATAGGTATGAAAACTTTGCATACCGAAGATTTTATTGAGTTTACCTTACTGCCATATATCATCAGTTTTTTTGCATTGTTTTTTGTTGTTGCAGGTGTTGCAGCAAGACGAAAATTGCTTTATATACTCTTTATACTTTTTGTAAGTTTTGGAATTTTGGCGATGTATGATTTCTGGCGTTGGGAATATAACTATGGACATAATTTAGATCCAAATGCAGCTATCATTGTGCCGGGCATGGCTTACCAGCCACCACTGATTGGCTTCAAACAATTATTGAATTTTGGAGCTTATTCTATGCCTGATATTGGCGGATGGATATTTGTTTCAGTTGGTGCGTTGCTGCTCTTTATGACAATCATGGTTTGGCGTAGTACCAAAAAGAAAGCAAGATCTTTTTCTAAGACAGTAATGGCTTTTGGTTTACTGGTGCTTATCAGCTCCTGCAATACAGGCCCCGAGCCGCTTAAGACCGGCGTTGATAATTGCCATTTCTGCAAAATGACCATCAGCGATGTGCGGTTTGGAGCTGAAGTTGTAACAAAGAAGGGAAAGGTTTATAAATTTGATGACAGCAAGTGTATGATAAATTACCTGGGTACAAAAGATATGGAGCCCAAGAATTTAAAGAATATGTACCTCACCAATTATTCGGGAACACATCAACTCATTGATGTAAATAATGCCTTGCTTTTAAAAGCAGAAGATCTGCGTAGCCCCATGGGAGGCAATGTGGCAGCATTTGATAATAAAGACAGTTTACAAACGATTCAAAAACGTTTTAATGGTAAAATAATTACCTGGAGCGACCTGTATAAGCCTTGAAGAATTTAATTACCATATCAATACTTTTATTTTTTAGTACTGCTATTTTTGCCAAAACAATTCAGGTTGGCAAGCAGCAAAATGTAAAAACAATTCAACAGGCTTTATTGCTTGCTGCTGATGGCGATACAGTACTGGTCAACCCTGGGCATTATCATGAGCAGAATATTGTAATTGATAAATCCATTTACCTGATCGGTATTAATCATCCGGTGCTGGATGGAGATGATAAATACGAAGTGATCTCCATTAAAACCGATGGCGTAGTTGTTGATGGATTTAAGGTTATTAATTCTGGTATTTCCAGTATTGAAGATTATGCCGGTATAAAAGTTTATAACAGCAACAAGGCCATTATCCGCAACAATATTTTAGACAATACTTTTTTTGGCATTTATATACAGTTTGGATTTGATTGCCTGATAGAAAACAATACCATCACGGCGCACAGCATAACTGATCAGGAGAGTGGTAATGGTATTCATTGCTGGAAAAGCGACAGTCTGCGAATTTTAGGAAATACCATAACCGGCCACCGGGATGGAATTTATTTTGAGTTTGTGAAGAACTCAATAATCTGGCGTAACGTTGCCGAGAATAATCTCCGGTACGGTTTGCATTTTATGTTTTCGAATGATGATGCCTACATCTGCAACGTATTTAAAAATAACGGGGCAGGAGTGGCAGTTATGTTTTCGAAAGGGTTAAAAATGATTCACAATTATTTTGAAGAGAACTGGGGCGATGCAGCTTATGGTTTGTTACTGAAAGAAATCAGCGACGGTTATATTGAGAATAATGTTTTTGAGAAAAATACAGCTGGCATTTTTATGGAAGGCGCCAGCCGCATCCACATGGAGAAAAATGTATTTAAAGATAATGGCTGGGCCATGCAGATTCAGGCAAGTTGTATGGATGTAACGGTACACCACAATAATTTTAAAGGCAACACATTCGACGTAGGAACCAATGGTAACCTGGTGTTGAACGATTTTGCCAATAATTACTGGGATAAATATGAGGGATACGATTTGAATAAGGATAAACTGGGTGATGTGCCTTTCAGGCCGGTGAGTATGTATGCCATGATCATTGAAAGGAATCCGCCGGCGATGATTTTGTTCCGCAGCCTGATGTCAACTTTACTGGATAAAACGGAAAAAGTTTTGCCATCACTCACACCCGAGAATTTAAAAGACGATCATCCATTAATGAAACCATTAACATTATGATTATTGCAAGCAATGTATCGAAGCAATTTGGAAAATTAAAAGCGCTGGATAATGTTTCTGTTAACTGTGCCAAGGGCGAATGTATTGCATTGATTGGCCCGAATGGATGTGGTAAAACAACATTTATCAAAAGTATTTTGGGCATGGTGGTAAGCGATAGTGGCTTTATCACTTTTAATGGAAAAAATATAAAACACGACTGGAAGCACCGGGAGAATATTGGCTACATGCCGCAGATTGGTCGCTATCCTGAGAACATGACTATTGGCCAGGTGTTGGATATGATGAAAGATATCCGTGGAAAGAAAAATGATAAGCTTGATGAAGAACTGATAAATAAATTCGGATTGAATGAAATGTTGAGTAAGCGTATGAGAACTTTATCCGGCGGTACCCGCCAGAAAGTAAGTGCAGCATTGGCTTTTCTCTTTAACCCCGATGTGTTGATACTGGATGAGCCTACCGCAGGACTTGATCCCGTTGCTTCAGAAATACTTAAAGAAAAGATCATAGCAGAAAAGAATAAAGGCAAACTGGTATTGATTACTTCTCACATTTTAAGCGAACTGGACGATTTGATTACACAAGTAATATATATGCAGGAAGGAAAACTCTGGTTTCATAAATCTATTGATAACCTCAAGGAAGATACCGGCGAAGAAAAATTATCCAGAGCAATTGCCAAAGTAATGACACAATAATAGTTATGAAAAAAATAATCAAATACGTAATTATAGATATACTTCGCAATAAGATAGTGCTGGCTTATACAGCGTTCCTCTTATTGATATCCATCAGTATTTTTAATCTGGAAGATAATTCTGCAAAAGGGTTATTGAGTCTGTTGAATATCATTCTCATCATAGTTCCATTAGTAAGCCTGTTGTTTCCGGCAATTTATGTGTATAACAGTTCCGAGTTTTTAGAATTGCTGGTCAGTCAGCCTCTCAAAAGAAAAACAATCTGGCTTAGTCTTTTTTCGGGTCTTGCAGCTTCCATGGCTTTTGCATTTTTTGTAGGTGCAGGCATTCCTATTTTATTATTTGAAGCAACACCAACTGGGTTCATGATGCTCGGCACAGGACTTCTATTGTCGGTAATATTTGTAGCCATTGCTATGCTGGCCGCAGTTAAGGCAAGAGATAAGGCAAAAGGAATTGGTGTGGTTATATTATTATGGCTTTATTTTTCGGTGATATTCGATGGACTGATTTTATTTGTCCTCTTTCAGTTTGCTGACTATCCGTTGGAAAAACTGATGGTTGGCGTAACTGCATTCAATCCGATAGACTTAAGCAGAATCCTCATCTTATTAAAAATGGATGTATCTGCGTTGATGGGCTATACCGGAGCTATATTCAAAGATTTTTTTGGAACCCAACTTGGTTTAATCATTTCGTTTTTGGTATTGGTAACCTGGGTGTTCATTCCTACCTGGTTATCTTTACGAAAATTCAAACATAAAGATTTGTAGTATGAAAAGAGATGAAGCATTGGCACCATTGTCACGTGATCACCACGGTTCGCTAATATTAGCGCAGTTGCTGAAGAAAGATGCACCGGTGTATCGTGAACTTCCAACAGAACCTTGGGACAAGGCAAAGTATGCACAGGTGCAATTTGAAGCACATATCAAAGCACATTTTCGTAAAGAAGAAGAAATGCTGGAGAAAGTAAAGGGTTGCCATGCAGCTGTAACAGTTTTAGCAGATGAAATAAAGAATGAGCATCAGCAGCTGGCTGCATTGTTCTCTTCTCTTACTAATTCCACCGATCTGGTAAATACCATGAACGAGCTTGCAGGCACCCTGCAGGATCATATCCGTAAAGAAGAGCGGATTTTGTTTCCGATGCTTCAGCAGCATTGCACTACTGAACAACTACAGGAAATACACGAGCTGTTGCATTAAAATGCTAACAATGAAAAAAGACATCACAACAAGAAAAGATATAGAGTTGCTGGTAGATAAATTCTACGATAAAATAAAAAACGACAATCAGATCGGTTTCATTTTTACCGATATAGCCAATGTTAATTGGGAAAAACACCTGCCCGTCATGTACGAATTTTTTGAGAATATGCTATTCTATACCGGTTCCTACACTGGTAACCCAATGGAATTACATAAACATGTTAACCGGTTGTTTCCCTTAACTGATCAGCATTTCAAGCGTTGGAACAGTTTGTTCAGCACAACGGTTGATGAATTGTTTAAAGGCGATACAGCCAACCTTGTTAAGATGAGGGCATTGAGTATTTCGGCTGTTATGCAAATTAAAATTGCTGCTGAGTCTTCCTCTTCAGATAAAATATTTTAAAAATATTTCTGTGCCAAAATAAAAAAAGCACAAACAAAATGTTTGCGCCTTTTTTTATGCTTAAATCACAATAAACTTATTTCGCCGGAGGTAGCAGAACTCCGTCAATTACATGTACTATTCCATTTGCTGCAGGCACAGAGGCAATGATCTTTGCAGTTCCGTTTACATAAATGCCATCAGGTTTTACAGTTAGGGTGATATTTCCTCCGTCAACCTGTCCGATGATTTGACCATCCTGAAACATTTCCGGCTTAAATACACCAAGCGAAACATGGTATTGAAGGATAGTGGTTAAGTCGTCTTTCTTTTCCGCTTTAAGTAAACCTTCAACTGTTCCTGCAGGTAACTTATCAAATGCAGCGTTGGTTGGTGCAAATACAGTAAAGGGGCCGGCATTGCTTAACGCATCAACCAGTTCGGCTGCTTTAACGGCAGTTACTAATGTGGTATGATCTTTACTGCCAACGGCAACCTGTACTACATTCTTCGCCGACATATCATCCTGAACACCCGATTGGCCAGCACCAGAAGTGTTTTCTGCTGCGGTAGCGGCATTGTCGGTTGTGGCTTCACCATTATTGCAGGCTATTGCAAAAAGTGCAAAAGCGCCAGCCAGCATTGGTTTAATTCTGTTTCTCATAATTTTTTAATTTTTTAATGTGATTATTTATGCGGTAAATCTAAAGAGTGAGTTTAGACCCAGTTATGATTTTAGTCACATTTGTATAAAATATGACGAAGAACATATTTTTTATTGCACCTTTAAGTATTAATGTTTTCAGTGACAATTATTTTATGATGAAAATCATTTAAAAAAAATGGCGGCAAATAAAAAGCTGTAAATATCTTACCTGTTTCTAAAGATGATAAACATCATATTTTAGTTTGACGCTCCTCATTTAATTTCTGCAGAGTTTTTTCAACATTTGTGTAATAAAATTACTTTTTTATGACTTGCAATGTTGGAAAAACAGACCGGATGATCAGATTCATATTAGCAATTGCGATTGCAGCTGCGGGGCTATACTTTCAAAGCTGGTGGGGTTTGGTTGCTTTGGTACCATTGCTGACAGGTGCAAGTTTATTTTGTCCGATTTATAAGATTTTCGGATTGAACACATGTTCTACCAAAAGTGTTCAGTAGTTTCTGTTTAATTTACCCCGCCGCATATTCCTATGTGGCGGCTTTTTTATTTTAAAAGCACGTTTATCAATAAAACTCAAGCCATATCAACTACTTGTTTTCATTGCGGAGATATTTGTGATGACATGACTGTTTCAGTTGATGAACACCAGTTTTGCTGCTCCGGATGCAAACAAGTTTACCTGTTGCTTAACGAAAATAATCTTTGCAATTATTACGATCTTGATAAAAACCCCGGACTAAAAGCTAAAGGGAAATTTGTTTCGGAACGATATGCCTACCTGGATGATGAAGCTACTATTCAAAAACTCATTCAGTTCAGCAGCGAAGAGCAGGTCAATATAACTTTCGCCATTCCGCAAATGCATTGCTCATCCTGTATTTACCTGCTGGAGAACCTGCACCGGATTGAGCCGGGTGTAAAACAATCGCAGGTTAATTTTCAACAAAAAGAAGTCTTCATCATATTTAATCCAAAAGAAACTTCGCTGCGTAAAGTAGTGGAACTGCTTGCCTTTATTGGTTACGAACCCTATATCAGTTTAAAAGATTCCGTAACAAAAAAAGCATCTTCCTTCAACCGGAAACAGATTTATAAGATTGGTGTTGCTGGTTTTTGCTTCTCCAATATCATGATGCTGAGTTTTCCGGAATACCTGTCATCAGGCTTTATTGATGAAGCAGGACTTAAGGAAACTTTCAGCTGGATCATCTTTGGTTTATCGCTGCCAGTTTTGTTTTTCAGCGCTGCAGATATTTTTGTTTCGGCCTGGAAAGGGCTGCGGCAAAAATTTTTAAATATTGATGCACCCATTGCATTGGCCATCATTGTAACTTTTGTAAGAAGTTACTACGAGATCATCACCGGAACCGGAGCAGGTTATCTTGATTCGGGAAGCGGTATTGTTTTCTTCATGCTGATCGGTCGTTGGTTTCAAAATAAAACATATGATTCATTTTCATTCGACCGGGATTACCTTTCTTATTTCCCGTTGGGAGTTACGGTAATCAGGAACGGAGTTGAAAAAAGTATTCCAGTAACACAGTTAGAAAAATCTGAGCGTATCATTATCCGTAATGAAGAGATGATACCGGCAGATGCTGTACTGATGAAGGGTACGGCCAATATAGACTACAGTTTCGTAAGCGGTGAGAATGCTGCTGTTGAAAAGAAAAAAGGCGAACTGATATATGCCGGTGGCAAACAGGTTGGCAGCGCCATTGAACTGGAGGTAATCAAAGAAGTTTCGCAGAGTTATATTACCCAACTATGGAACAACGATATCTTCAGTAATAAAAAGAACGAAGAGAAATCTTTTATTCACCCCTGGAGTAAATATTTTACTTATGCTTTGTTTTCGGTAGCTATTGCAACGGTGACCTTCTGGTATTTTACAGATGCTGCTAAAATATTTCCGGCGGTTACTGCGGTGTTGATTGTGGCCTGTCCATGCTCCTTATTATTGTCGGCAACTTTTACCTATGGCAATATGCTGCGGATATTTGGCCGGAATAAGTTCTATCTAAAAAATGCCTCCGTGATTGAATCGCTGGCAAAGATTAATACTATTGTTTTCGATAAAACCGGAACCATCACTCAAAGCCATACCGCTGCCGTTAATTATGAAGGTCTTCCATTGTCTGATCATGAAAAAGCAATTATCAGGACAATCAGCAAACAGTCTTCGCATCCATTAAGTAAAGTGATTTATAATTCCATTCCGGAATCGCCGGAAAGATTAATCAGTTTAAAAGAGTTTCAAGAATTTACAGGTAAGGGATTGCAGGCAATAGCAGACAATACTTACGTTAAAATGGGTTCATCATTTTTTGTAAAAGACAATATTCCATTAGTTACGCAGGATACCGGAACGGCTGTTCACGTACTGATGGACAATGTCCACATGGGAACATACCGGGTGCAGAATCAATACCGTCAGGGGTTAAGCAAAATGATCAAAAGTCTGGATGGGAAGGGTTTTGATCTCTATGTCTTATCCGGAGATAACGATCTGGAAAAAGATAACCTGGTTAAAATATTCGGAAGGAATGCTAATATTAACTTTCAGCAATCACCTCAGCAAAAATTGGATTACATAAAGTATCTGCAGAAAAGCAACAAGCATGTTCTGATGCTTGGCGATGGGTTGAACGATGCCGGTGCGTTAATGCAGAGCCATGTTGGAACTGCAGTGAGTGAAAATTCAGCTCAGTTCTCTCCAGCCAGCGATGCAATTCTGGATGGCAGTAAAGTTTCAATGTTGGATAAATTCATCAGTTTTGCGAGGTCAGGAAAGACAATCGTCATGGCCAGCTTTATTCTGTCCATTTTGTACAATATCGTCGGGCTTTCTTTTGCGGTGCAGGGCCTGCTTTCCCCGATGGTGGCTGCTATCCTCATGCCGACAAGTAGCATCAGTATTGTGTTGTTTGTAAGTTTGTATTCCTCCTTCATTGCCCGTAAGAAGGGGCTCTGACTATATACATGACCAAAATCATATTTTGATTTGATAGTCATCACACACAAAATTTTAATGCAATTCTACTTTTGTCGGGAATTAAACATCATCATCCTTGAGCGCATTTTTCATACTAATTGGTTTCAGTATTCTTGTGGCAGGAGCTTTCCTGGCTGCATTTTTATTGAGCGTAAAAAAAGGGCAATTCGATGATGATTACACACCCTCAATCAGGATGTTATTTGACGAACCTGAAAAATCGAAAACAACTTCAACCAAATCAGAAAAAACAATAACCCAAACCAAAAAATAACATGCAGGTAGAAAAATTTTATTACGACAATAAGATAGTACGGAATTTTGCGTATGCCACCATTATCTGGGGCGGCGTGGGTATGCTGGCCGGTTTGTGGGCAGCTTTGCAACTGGTTTTTCCAGTAATGAACATTACGCAGTATGATACATTCGGCAGGTTGCGTCCGTTACATACTAACGCCGTGATTTTTGCTTTTGTGGGCAACGGAATTTTTATGGGCGTTTATTATTCGTTGCAGCGTTTGTGTAAAGCAAGGATGTTCAGCGATAAACTCAGTTACATTCATTTTTGGGGCTGGCAACTGATAATAGTAGCCGCTGCCATTACTTTACCACTCGGTTTAACACAAGGTGCAGAGTATGCCGAACTGATCTGGCCGATTGATGTGGCCATCACCATCATCTGGGTGGTATTTGGATGGAATATGTTTGGCACCATCATCAAAAGAAGAGAAAGACATTTATATGTAGCCATCTGGTTTTACATCGCCACATTTGTTACGGTTGCAGTTTTGCATATTGTACGTTCGGGACAATTACCATATAGCTGGCTTGAGAGTTACAGTTGGTATTCGGGTGTACAGGATGCGCTGGTGCAGTGGTGGTACGGTCACAACGCCGTAGCATTCTTTTTAACAACGCCTTACCTGGGCCTGATGTATTACTTTATGCCGAAGGCGGCCAACCGTCCTGTTTATTCTTACAAACTTTCCATCATTCATTTCTGGTCGCTGATATTCTTATACATCTGGGCCGGTCCTCACCATTTATTATATACTGCTTTGCCCAACTGGGCACAGTCACTTGGTATTGTTTTTTCTGTGATGCTGATATTTCCAAGCTGGGGCGGTATGATTAATGGATTGCTCACTTTACGTGGCGCATGGGATCGGGTTAGAGATGATGTAATTCTGAAATTTATGGTGGTAGCCGTTACCGCATACGGTATGGCAACTTTTGAAGGGCCCATGCTTTCATTAAAAAGTGTAAGTGCGGTTTCGCATTATACCGATTGGATTGTTGCTCACGTACACGTAGGGGCGCTGGGTTGGAACGGTATGTTAACCTTTGGTGTGTTGTACTGGCTGATTCCAAGGTTATTTAAAACAGAATTGTATTCGAAGAAACTGGCCAGCAACCATTTCTGGCTGGCAACATTGGGTATTTTATTTTATGCCATACCTATGTACTGGGCAGGCATACAGCAAAGCCTGATGTGGAAAGAGTTTACAGATGCTGGACAATTAAAATATACTTTCCTGGAGACAGTGACTTACATGAAGCCTTTCTATTTCATGAGAGCATTAGGAGGTACGATGTACTTAACAGGCGTGTTCATCATGTTCTATAATATTTATAAAACAGTGAAGAAGGGAAAACTGGTTGCCAATGAAGAAGCAGAAGCAGCACCGCTTGCAGTTGCACATGAAAAACACAAAGGCGAACATTGGCACAGGGTAATAGAAAGAAAGCCGGTGCAGTTAATGATACTTAGTTTAATTGTGATTTTGATTGGTGGTGTTATTGAGTTGGTTCCAACATTTATGATCAAATCCAATGTGCCAACCATTGAAGCCGTAAAACCTTATACACCGCTGGAATTACAGGGCCGTGATATTTATGTACGTGAAGGATGTTATGTATGTCACTCACAAATGATCCGTCCGTTCCGAAGTGAAACAGAACGCTATGGTGAGTATTCCAAGGCGGGTGAGTTTGTTTACGACAAACCATTCCAATGGGGTAGTAAACGTACAGGCCCGGATCTGGCCCGTGAAGGAACGGGTAATCTTAAAAAATCGGATGGCTGGCATTTCCGGCATTTCAGAGAACCGTCTTCCATGAGTGAAGGTTCCATCATGCCGCCATATGCATTTTTAATTGAGCAGAAACTGGATACTTCAAACACAGCTGCAAAAATAAATGCGATGCGTAAGCTTGGTGTGCCTTATGACGAAGGCTATGATAAGGTTGCCAATAAAGATCTGATGGGCCAGGCAAACGGTATCCGTATCAATTTAAAAATTGAAGGTATTGAAGTGCCTGCAGACAGAGAGGTGATTGCTTTGATTGCCTATATGCAACGCCTCGGCAAAGACATCACTAAAAATAAAACAGCAACATTTAATAAATAAGCCATGTTCAAATTCATAAAACAATACGCCGAAACAATCAAGAATGTAGATATCTATCCGTTGATATCGCTGTTCATCTTCCTCGTTTTCTTTATCGTGCTGCTGGTATTGGTAAAGAAGATGAAGAAGGAAAGGGTGGAAGAATTGTCAAACCTGCCTTTTGATAAAGAAGAATTAACTAACTCAACCTTATAAAATTTATAGTATGCAATTCCTAAAGTCTATAAAAAACAAAATCATACTTGCCTTACTGGCACTGCCTTTTAGTCTGGCTGTTGCTGCACAGGATGCCAAACCGGTGGCTGCACAAACAGCAGCGTCGGGCTATAATCAATTAGCCATCTTATTGATGATCTTAATCGTTGTACTTGCCTTTGTTATCTGGGGAATGGGGCAGGTATTAACTGCACTGGGCAGGCAAATGTTAGATAAAAATAAAAACGCCACAAAAATATTGAGTGTAGTGTTGCTTGCCGGCCTTTCATTAGTATCGCAGGTTACTATGGCACAGGAAACAGTTACCGAAGCAGTGAAAACAGCGCCCAACTACGGTGGGCTTACCGCCTCGGCGTATTACATGTTTCTTACTGTAATAGGAATGGAATTAGTTGTGATTTTATTCCTGGCATTTTCTATCCGCAGAATGTACACAGAACTATTACCTGAAAAAGTAAAGCCGGTAAAGGAAGGGTCAAAATTTGCAGAGTGGTGGAGCCGGATGGATTCTAAATTATTCACCAAAGCCGTTGCAGTAGAAAAGGAACAAGACATTTTATTGGATCATGACTATGATGGCATCAAAGAACTGGACAACTCTTTACCGCCCTGGTGGAAATGGGGTTTTTATATCACCATCGGTATTTCTGTTATTTACATACTCAATTTTCATGTGCTGGGTTTAGGGATGAACCCAACGGAAGAATACAATGCAGAGATGGAAAAAGCCAGTATTGAAAAGGAAATTTACGAAGCAAATAATAAAGACAGGATTGATGAAAGCAACGTTCCCTTTGCAAATGCTGATGGCTTGAAAGCCGGTCAGCGACTGTTTGAGGCGAATTGCGTTGCCTGCCATTTAAAAGATGGCGGTGGTAGTGTAGGCCCAAATTTTACCGATGATTATTATTTACATGGTGGTACGTTGAATGATATGTATAACACCATTAAAGTTGGCTATCCTGATAAAGGTATGCAGGCATGGGGCGGACAATTCACACCAATGGAAATAAGTTATCTGGCCAGTTATGTAAAATCATTTGTTGGTACAAAATCAGCTACACCAAAGGAACAGCAAGGTGTGTTTTTTGTAGAGAATGCTGCCACGATTGATTCGGCTTCAGTTGCTAAGCCTGATTCGGTTGCAACTGCAAAGCCAGATTCAGCAACGATTAAATAAAAAATGACAGAGACTAACGACATATATCATGAAGAATCTTTTAGAGATTCGGTTGCCACCATCAGCAGTGAGGGTAAAAGGAATTTTATTAATCCTAAAAAGCCAAAGGGCAGGTTATATAATTTAAGAACCTGGTTCAGTATTGTGTATTTAGTCATTTTTTTTACGCTGCCTTTTATAAAAATTAATGATGCCCCGCTTTTCATGTTCAATATCCTGGAACGTAATTTTATTCTGTTCGGCATGATATTCTGGCCGCAGGATTTTTTCATCTTCGGAATCGGTATGCTTACGTTCATCGTATTTATTATTTTGTTTACGGTAGTGTTTGGGCGTGTGTTCTGTGGCTGGGCCTGTCCACAAACCATTTTTATGGAAATGATATTCCGTAAAATTGAATACTGGATTGATGGAGACTCTTATCAGCAAAAGCAATTAAGAGCCATGGCGTGGAATGCAAAAAAGATTAAGAAGAGAGTGCTGAAATTTGTTCTGTTTTATGCAATCTCGTTTCTCATTGCAAATTTCTTCCTTGCTTACATCATCAGCATGGATCAGTTGTTGGGATATATTGAAAATCCAGGTGCACATGTGGGTACGTTGATTTCGTTATTGATTTTTACTACTGTTTTCTTTTTTGTGTATTGGTGGTTCAGAGAGCAGGTTTGCATTGTGGTTTGTCCGTACGGTAGATTGCAGGGCGTGTTGCTCGATAAGAATTCGATTGTAGTTGCTTACGATCACAAGCGTGGTGAAGAAAGAGGAAAGCTGAAGAAACAAGATGATCATGATTGCACAAACTGCAGGTCAGGTGGAGCCTGCAACAGTGCTGCTGCAAAATTTGAGCAATATACAAAGCAGGGCGATTGTATTGATTGCTTTGCCTGTGTAAGGGTTTGTCCTACCGGTATTGATATCCGCAACGGCACACAACTGGAGTGTGTTAACTGCACTGCCTGTATTGATGCCTGCGACGATATTATGGTTAAGGTTGATAAGCCTATAGGGCTTATCCGGTACGCTTCTGAGAACAGTATCACCGAAGGAAAAAAATTAAAATTCAATAACCGCATTAAAGCGTATTCAGGTGTTTTGTTGCTCTTGCTTTCTTTGTTGGCATTTTTGCTGGTGAGTCGTACCGACCTGGATGTTACGCTGATGCGTACTGCAGGCATGACTTTTACCAAATTGCCTGATGGAAGAGTGAGCAATCTCTATAATTTGAAACTGGCAAATAAAACGCATAAGGATATTGCGTTTTCATTGAAGCTGGAGAACTTAAAAGGAGAAATTATGCTGGTGGGCAGCGGCGAGTTGATTGTTAAGAAAGAGGCATATTCAAATCTTCAATTTTTTGTAAAACTAAAACCTGAAGATTTGAGCAATTGGAAAACGCTGGTAAAGATTGGTATGTACGAAGGCGGTGTAAAAATTAAAACAATCACGGCCAAGTTTATCGGCCCCGAAGTGTATAACTAAAACGAAACATTATGAACTGGGGAGCAAAAATAGTAGTGGTTTATGTTGTTTTTATAGCAGGCATCTTATTCATGGTGTTCAAATAATCAAGTGAAAAATCAGATTTGGTTACTACCGATTATTACGCCAAAGAATTAAAGTACCAGGAAAAGATTGATGAAATGAACAGGGTTTCAGCCTTATCAACCGAAGTTGATGTTGTAATTAAAGACAATGAACTTATTGTTTTGTTTCCTAAAGACTTTTTGGGAAAGAGGTTGATTGGTGAGGCTGTATTGTATTGCCCTTCGGATGAGAAGAAAGATTTTAAAAATAATTTTTCGTTGCAGGATGAACCTTTAAAGATTAGCATCCCTGCAAAAAACAAGGGATTGCATGAACTGCATTTAAGCTGGCAGGATGGGGGAGTGACTTACTATTTTGAAAAGAAAATATTTATTTAAATGGTGCAGTTATTTATTGTTGCTTTTACGATTGGCATAGTGGGCAGCTTTCACTGCGTAGGCATGTGTGGGCCGCTGGCACTGTCGTTGCCGTTAAACAATGATAGTAATTGGGCAAAATTTTCGGGAGCATTATTATATAATGTCGGCCGCATAGTTACTTATGCTTCCTTTGGGTTACTGTTTGGATTGATTGGGCAGACCGCCGCCTTGTTTAATTTTCAGCAGTGGCTTTCCATTGCAGTTGGAGTGGTGATACTCTTTTTTATCGTGGTTCCCCGAAAGTATAAGATACAGTACAGTGCCACATCTTACGCCACAGGATTGTTTACAAAGCTGCGGGCACAACTCGGAAAATTTTTCACACAAAAAAATCATTCATCACTTTTTATAATTGGCTTACTCAACGGCTTATTGCCCTGCGGACTGGTTTATATGGCAGTAGCTGGTGCTATTGCAACCGGTGATGTTGCCAATTCGGTTTTGTTTATGGCTGCTTTTGGTTTGGGTACATTACCCATTATGTGGAGCATTGCATTTTTTGGAAATTATGTGGGCGTGGGTATCAGGCAAAAAATACGTAAGGCTTATCCTTTTTTGATGGCATTAATGGCTTGTTTGCTGATTTTACGAGGAATGGGGCTAGGGATTCCCTATGTAAGCCCGAAAATGAATATAGAAAAGCAACATGTAGAGGGTTGTTGCAGTAAACCTGACGAATCTCAGGTTTTCAAGTGATGGTGATTATAATTTAGCGAAAAGAATAAAAATAAATTTGACTGTAAAATATAAATTAGAATACGTGTATTATATGGCGCCTGTAAAAATAACCAAACCGGATCAGTTTCACCATGAAAACAAGACATGGACAAGGTTGCTTGATTTTTTTAAGCAGGAGAATACTTTTTTAAAGAATCGCTTGTCGGAAGTAGTTGATCACCGTACTGACAAGGAATTTCTGGCTTTGGCCGAGCAGTTTCAGAATAAATTTATACTTAAAGACGAATATATTAATGAGCTGCGGCATGATATTAATATGCAGGATGGTGATTTGTTGAATTCAAGCGATAAGGTATCGCAAAACAAACTATCCAAACGGCAGGAAAAGCTGCGTAACGAAATGGAATATTTTGAGAAGGATTTTTACAGCCTGAAGAACGAATTCAACAAATACCTTTCTTTGGTTTTATAAAACTAATTCAACATGGCAGCCAGTTTCTTTTGGTTGCTGATAATGATATTGCCATCTTTTATTTCAATAAGGTTTTCGCTTTTAAAATCGCTGAGCGTACGTATTAATGATTCGGTTGCCGTGCCGGCTATATTGGCCAGGTCTTCCCTTGAAATATGAATCGAGAATTTGTCCTGATTTTCTTTTTGGTATTTCTCCTGTAATGTAAGTAAGGCATCGGCCACTCTTTTACGTAACGAATTATAGGCGAGTCCCAGCAACTGGTTTTCTTTTTCAGTCACGTTTTTGGCCAGCAGTTTGATGAACTTATGCATCACTTCCCGGTTGCTGTTCAACAAATTTTCAAACTCTTCCTTGGGAATGATGGCTACTTCTGCATCTTCAATGGCTTCGGCAGTTTCTTTATAAATCGTTCCTTCCAGCAAAGCATTGTAACCAAAAAAGTCACCTTCGTTAAAGAGGCCAACTGTTAATTCTTTACCGGCATCATTACTCTTGCAGGTTTTAACTTTTCCTTTTGTTATATAATACAACCTGTTGGGATGATTACCTTCTGTGTATATAGGTTGCTTCTTTTTATAATGGTTGATATTGCGGTCAGCAGCCAGTTGCTGCAGCGGGTTTGCTCCAGAAAAATCTGTGATCATCTGCTGCATTCCTTCTATATCAGTATTGTAATTCTTCGAAAGCAATTCTGTTTTTTTAAGCCGGCTCTCAACAGCATTAAGTAATTCAATATCGCTGAACGGTTTAGTGATATAATCATCGGCACCCATTTCCATACCTCTTCTAAAATCGCTGCGTTCAGCTTTCGCTGTTAAAAAGATAAAAGGTATTCCTGTAAGTTCCGGGTTTTTATTAAGCAAATGTAATACGCCGTAACCATCCAATACCGGCATCATAATATCACAAATGATGAGGTCGGGTTTTTCCTGCAAAGCCAGTTCCACACCAATTTTTCCGTTTTCGGCAGTGCGTACTTTATAACCTGCCAGTTCTAAAATTTCGGCGGTGTTTTCACGTATTTCGTTATTGTCTTCTATCAGTAGTAAGTGCTTCACGTTATTTGTTATAGCTTTAAAGTTACGACTGTCTTTTTAAACTAATCATAAACTCGGTTCCTTTTTCCAGTTCACTCTTAAATTCAATACGGCCATCCAGCAATTCAATGTATTTACCTACAATATGCAAACCAAGCCCGGTTCCCTGTATGTTGGTAACATTTGCACCTCTGAAAAAACGTTCAAAAAGATGCACCTGGTCTTCAACTGAAATTCCCATTCCGTTATCCTTTATCTGAATCATTATCTCACTGGCTTCAATACTGATTTTTACTTCAATGATACTCCCCTCGGGAGAAAATTTAATGGCATTCGACAGCAGGTTAGTAACTACATTCCGCAGCAGTGTTGGATCCGAAAAAATATTTTCTTCGCCTTTGTGTTCATACCGGAATTGCTGACCGTTTCTTGCAATACCTTCCATTTCGCTGCACAAACCCGTAATCATTTCTTTCAGATTAAAATCAATATTGTTGGCAAGTATCTTTCCATCTTCAATTTTGCCAATGGATAAAAATTCGTTTAATAAATTGGTAAGGTTATTTACTGATGACTTGATACGGTGAATATGCTTGTTACGTTTTTCCTGTTCTTCGGCCTCTGTATATTTAGCCACCAGCGATGCAGAAGAAAGTATGGTACTCAAGGGCGTTCTGAATTCATGAGAAGCCATAGAAACAAACCGGCTTTTTAAATCACTCAGTTCTTTTTCCTTGCTTAAAGCTTTTGTAAGTTCGTCTTTGGAAGTTTCAAGGGCGGTAAGTGCATTTTGTAATTCCACGGTCCGGGTTTCTACTTTCTGTTCCAGTTCATTATTCAGTTCTTCAATTTTCTTATTGGTTTCATTTAGTTTTTCCTGATGTTGCAGAACGGTATTTTCAAATTCTTTTCTTTTACTTATATCGCTTACAAATGCAATAGTAAAGCTTTCATCTCCCATGGTATAATTGCTCAGGCTTATCTCAACCGGAAATTCGCTTCCGTCTTCCCTTACTGCAAAAAGATCTTTACCAAGTCCCATTGGGCGGGGTTGCGGGTCTTTTGTATAGCTGTCGCGGTGATGAACGTGTTTTGAATGATAGCGGGATGGAATAAGGGTTTCAATTTTCTTGCCAATCAGGTCCCCTTCATTTTTGTAGCCGAACAGTTTCAGTAAAAAATGATTAACTAACAGTATTTCTGCCTTGGTATCGGCAACAAGTATACCCATGGAAGCATGTTGAAACAACGCTTCAAATTTTTCTTTTTCCTGTTGGAGTTTTTCCTTTGCCATGATTCGCCGCATCCGATTTTAGTATTTGTAAATTTAAGATAAACCGCCCGATATCAGCGGATAAAGTGGCGGATTAATAATGTATATTTATTGGAATTAGTTAACTGTTAATTATGCATCCTGAACTGATGACTGAAAATAAACCGGCGTTTGTGGGACTTACCAACGCAGAAGTAATTGCATCCAGAAATAAATATGGCGCCAATATTCAGGAAGACGCAGCCAGGGGCGGATTTTTTATTGCGTTATTGAACGTAGTAAAGGAACCTATGTTCATTTTACTGGCGGTAGCAAGTACGGTTTATTTTATTACAGGCAATATTGGCGATGGAATTATAATGGTTTCGGCCATTATTTTGGTTTCCGCCATTTCAGTGTACCAGGATTTTCGCAGCAGTAATGCAATAGCAGCTTTAAAATCCCTTTCTCAACCACACAGCAAAGTGATCCGTAACGGCCAAACCGTTGAAATCAACAGCGACGAAATTGTAATTGGCGATTACATGATCGTTGAAGAAGGTGCTTTAATTCCTGCTGATGGTATAATTGTACAATCAAATGATTTTTCTGTTAATGAATCAATCTTAACCGGAGAATCACTCAGTGTTTTTAAAGGAGCCGATACTGCTGAAAAAGAAGTTTATCAGGGCAGTTCGGTGGCTGGAGGTTTGGCTATTTGTACTGTTACAAAAATTGGGTTCAATACAAGACTTGGAGAGATTGGTAAAAGTATAATTGCCATAAAGGAAGAGCAGACTCCCTTGCAAATACAGATCAGCAACTTTGTAAAAAAAATGGCCATAGCAGGAGCGGTCATTTTTCTAATTGTGTGGGGCATCAATTATTTTCAATCGAAAGATATATTCGATAGTCTGTTAAAAGCTCTTACGCTGGCCATGAGTATTTTGCCTGAAGAGATTCCTGTTGCTTTTACCACGTTTATGGCATTAGGCTCCTGGCGATTGATGAAGATGGGTGTGATAGTGAAACAAACAAAAACTGTGGAGTCGCTGGGTAGCGCTACTGTAATTTGTGTTGATAAGACAGGAACAATCACGGAAAATAAAATGACATTGGTAAAATTGTTTGTGCCAGGTTCAGATAAGATAACTGATCCCGAAAGAAACTTAACTCCGGAAGAAAAAAATCTTTTAAGGATTGCGATGTGGGCCAGCGAACCAATTCCTTTTGATCCTATGGAAATTGCGTTGCATAAAAAATATGCTGAAATATTTTCTGCAGATGAAAGGCTACTGTATAAAATGATACACGAATATCCGCTTGGCGGAAAACCTCCGATGATGACGCATATTTTTGAAAATGCAGCAGGAAACCGCATTATTGCTGCAAAGGGAGCTCCCGAAGCTATCATCAGCGTTTCAAATTTAACAGTATCGGAAAAAGAGAAAATAACTGCCGCTTTGCAAGCCCTTACTGTCTTGGGATACCGGGTTTTGGGCGTTGCAGAAACCTATCATGATGGAAAATATTTTCCGAAGGAACAACAACAATTTAATTTTGATTTTAAAGGATTGGTTGCATTTTATGATCCACCAAAGAAAAATATAGCTTCGGTGTTTGAAGCTTTCGATGAGGCAGGTATTACAGTTAAAATTATTACAGGTGATAATGAAGCCACCACCCGTACCATTGCAAAGCAGGTAGCATTTAAAGGAGCGGAGAAAAGCCTTGATGGTGTAATGGTAAATGGTATACCAGATTCCGAATTGCAGGAAATGGTTAAGCAGGTAAATATATTTACAAGGATGTTTCCCGATGCCAAGCTGAAAGTGATAGAGGCACTAAAGAAAAACAACGAAGTAGTTGCCATGACCGGCGATGGGGTGAATGACGGCCCCGCCTTAAAATCGGCACATATAGGAATTGCGATGGGCAAGAAGGGGACTGAAATTGCCAAACAGGCTTCATCAATAATTTTAACGGATGACGACCTGGCAAAAATGGTTGATGCGGTTGCAATGGGCAGAAAAATTTATGGCAATCTAAAAAAAGCAATTCAATATATTATCTCTATTCACATTCCAATAATACTTACAGTTTTTATACCACTTGCGTTGGGTTGGGTGTATCCAAATATATTTACACCAGTACATGTAATTTTTCTGGAGCTTATCATGGGGCCTACATGCTCCATCATTTACGAAAATGAACCAATCGAAAAAAATCTGATGGTTGAAAAACCAAGGTTGTTTACCAGTACATTCTTTAACTGGCGAGAATTAACTACAAGTATTATACAAGGACTTGTAATTACAGCCGGTACTTTGTTTGTTTACAAGTATGCAGTGCAGCAGGGTAGCAGCGAAGATGTTACAAGAACGATGGTTTTTCTTACACTGATATCAGCAAATATTTTTCTTACATTGGTTAATCGTTCATTTTATTATTCAGTCATTACAACCTGGAAGTATAAAAATAACCTGGTGCCACTGATTATTATTGTTACCATGGTAATAACAGCACTACTGTTGTTGTTGGAGCCGTTTCAAAATCTTTTTCAGTTTACAAATCTTTCAGGTTGGCAAATAACTTTAGGTATAAGCACCGGGTTTTTGTCCGTTATCTGGTTTGAAGTTGTGAAGTATTTAAAAAGGAGAAGGTTAATTGAAAAGTAGCGGTGTTTTTATTTTCTCTTATCTTCAACATTCTGTTCTAAAAACACTTCCGCCATCATACACCTGGCACTTCCGCCACCGGCAGCTTCAATGGTATTTAGTGAGGAATGGAGAATCCGGTTATGTTTTTGCAGCGTTTCAATTTGTGCTGCTGTTAAAGATTGAAAAGCCTGTGTTGACATCACCAGCAATAATTCACCATCTTTATTTTTTATCTGCAGCATATTACCTGCAAAACTATTCAGTTGCTGTAATGAAATATCAACAATCTCCTTATTTGTTTTTTTTAATGCCTCAACAAGTGTTTCTTTTTCTGCCTCATCAGTAATTGAGTCCAGGCATACAACAGCAAAATTATTGGCAACACACATCATTACATTAGTATGGTAAATGTAAGTTCCTTTACTATCGGTTGAATGAAATGCTACAGGAGTATAATCAACCATGTCACAAAATTCCCGCAGTATCTTCTTATTTGTACGGGGCGATAAACAGGAGTAAGCAATTTTATTTTCCCTGTCAAAAACCATACTGCCGGTACCTTCTAAAAAAAGCTGCTTGTCTTCAGAATTACTCAGATCAATAATTCCTGAGACAGAAAATTTATTTTTAACTGCATCCAGCACAGCAGCTTTTCTTTCAAGCCTTCGGTTGCTTGCAAACATCGGGTATAAAAAAATCCGGCCATCATCATGAAAAGATATCCAGTTGTTTGGAAAGATTGAATCAGGTGTAGCAGGTTCAAGACTATCCTCAACAACCGTTACATCAACTTTACTATTCCTCAGCAGCTCAACAAAATCATTGAATTCCCGTAAAGCCTGTTGCTGTAAATCTCCCTTTATATTTTTTTGAAAACTGTTATTAACGGCAGTTTCGGCATTAAAGCCAAAATTTACCGGTTTAATCATTAACAGGTGAGCAGTGTTTTGCATGATTATAATCCTTTACCAAAATTCATTTCGCCGGCTTTTATAGCTACGGGTAAAAAATTTTCTTTCGGGGGTATGGGGCATTTAAAGTTTGGGGCATAAGCACAGTAGGGATTATATGCTTTATTAAAATCGAGTTGTAACGTATTGCCCACAATATCTTTTTTAAAGAATTCAAGATAGCGGCCACTGCCGTAGGTCTCGTCGCCGGTTGTTGCATCGGTAAACGGAACAAACAAATAATCTTTGTACTCCTCTGTCTGCATAAGGTCCTTGCTCTGGTAAACATACAGCAGATATTCTTTGCCATCAATCATAAAATCAAGCCTGCCGTATTTGTAATAATGTTTTATGGTTTTTGCAGATGTGGTCATCGTAAAACCAACGCTATCGGTTATCTTTTCAAAAAAACATGCAACATTGTATTTGCTGTTGATGGGGTAGAAGTGAAAAAATTTTTTCTCTTTTCCCTTCACCACTTCATGGTTAGATACATAATTTTTTTGATATTCTTTTAGAGTTCTTGTATAAATATCTTTTTGTGCATATATAATATTGCACATAAAACAACTTATAGCTATAAAAAACACTTTATGCATAAAATAGAATCTGCGTAATCAATTAATCTTTTTTAATCGGCGCTTTAGTTCATCATCAGCACATTCACACTCCGCTGTAAAATATTAAAAGCAATCTCTGCCATCAGGTTTTCTTTATCCAGCGTGGGATTCACTTCAGTAATTTCAAAGCAGCATATCTTGCGGTTCTGCATAAATTTACTGATGAGGTCTTCAACTTCTCTTTCCCTTAAACCATTACTCACCGGGGTTCCTGTGCCTTTTGAAATAGAAGAGTCCAGGCTGTCTACATCAAAACTTATATAAATATCGGTACAATCACTTAAATGCCTCAATGCCTTGCGGCACACATTCTCTGCACCGGTGCGTCTTACTTCGGCAGTAGTGATCACTTTCATCCCGTGTTTATCAATCAGGTGTTTTTCTTCTTTTTCAAAATCACGCAGTGCAATAAAAACAACATCTTCAGGTAAAACCTTCGGACTTATCTTTCCCAGATTCTTTAATTGCTCCCATTGTTTAGCTGTCTTTTCATCCAGTTCATGCACTTTCATTTCTATATTGTCTTCGCCAATGGATGCCGACATGGGCATGCCATGTACATTACCAGATGGCGTGGTATATGGAGTATGCAGGTCAGCATGAGCATCAATCCAGATAACACCCAGTTTGCTTTTTGGTTTTGCTGTTTTAATGCCTGCAATGGTACCGGCGGCATTACTGTGATCGCCACTGAGCACCACAGGAAAAAAATGACTGTTGATGGATTCTGCCACGGCTTTACTTATTCTTTCGCTCATGGTTAAAACACCATGCATGCGTTTGGCATAGGGCGAGTGAATGGGCTCATATAATAATTTATTTTCCTCTTCCAGCTTTTCAGATGGGAAATGAACAAAGAAATTACTCATAAAATCAAGTGCAGCAACTTTAATGGCTTCAATGCCTAAACTTGCACCACGGGTTCCGGCCCCTATCTCAGATGGTACTTCTATTAATTTGATATTCTTCATATATAAGTTTAATCTTTCTTAAAACAGATTTCAGCAGTCGTTATTATCCAAATCTACAACTTTCCTTAACAGAGAGAAAAGAAAGGAACAATTAATGGGGAATTAACGCCTGATTACAATAAACCCCCTTTTTAACCGTTGTGTATCCAGACCGATTCAATCTCAAAATAGTTTGTTTGTGCTTGATCAAAAAAAGATGCCCCTGATAACTCAGGGGCATTGCCAATTATAGGAAATAATGCGTTATTAAAACTGCTCAAGTTTGCTAAAGAAGAAATCACCTTCTATTACAGCATTCTCATTGCTATCGCTGCCATGCACTGCATTTTCGCCAATAGATGCTGCAAATAATTTACGGATTGTACCATCAGCCGCTTCTGCCGGGTTGGTAGCGCCTATTAGTTTACGGAAATCTTCCACAGCATTATCTTTTTCAAGAATAGCTGCTGTTATCGGGCCACTGCTCATAAATTCAACCAGCTCGCCATAAAATGGCCTTGCCGCATGAACTGCATAAAATTCACCAGCTTTTTCATTGCTCAGTTTGGTCATTTTCATAGCTACGATACGAAACCCTGCAGCATTTATCATTTGTAAAATAGCCCCGGTATTGCCTTTACGTGTTGCATCCGGCTTAATCATTGTAAATGTTCTGTTACTCATTATATTCTTTTTTTGGGCGCAAAGATAAGGGACGAATGGGGATTTTAGAATGGCGATTTTAGATTTTAGAAGTTCTGCAGTGCATACATAAAACAGAAACTATACTTTCTGAAATTCAAAATCTGAAATCATAAATCTTCAATCTAAAATCGTTTCAATTGTTTTATAAGCTGTTTTACCCTACTTTTGCGCCGCTTTATGCAACCAATTAAAAACATATTTCCGTTACTTGATCAGCCAAAAAAAGTGGTTATCACCATGCACCAGAAACCTGATGGCGATGCCATGGGATCTACCTTGGGACTATATCATTTTTTAAATAAGTCAGGACATACCTGCACAGTTATTTCACCTACAAACTGGGCCAGTTTCCTTAACTGGATGCCCGATTGTAAGAAAGTGATAGATTATGAAGCTCAACCGGCAAAGGCAGATGAATTGATTGCAGATGCCGACTGGATATTTTGTCTTGATTTTAACATACTCAGCCGTACAAAGCGTATGGAAGAAAAATTAAAATCAGCAAAAGGAGAAAGGATACTGATAGATCATCACCAGGAACCTGATACAGCCATGTTTGCCTATGGCATCAGTGATGTAAATAAAAGTTCTACTGCCGAAATGGTTTACGATTTTATCGTTGAATCGGGCAATGCAGGTAAGATAGATGCAACCATCGGCGAATGTTTGTATGCAGGTGTAATGACTGATACGGGTTCATTCCGTTTTCCTTCAACCACTGCCAGTGTACACAAAATGGTTTATGAACTAAAGGAAAAAGGGTTGGAGCACAGTCATGTGCATGAAGAACTTTTTGATAATTTTTTAGAAAGCCGTTTTCGTTTTATAGGCCATGTGCTGTTAAACCGGATGGAGGTTTTTTACGAATATAACACGGCATTGATTGCAGTACCACAATCTGATTTGATAAAATTCAATGTTAAAACCGGCGATACCGAAGGATTAGTCAATTATGCACTAAGTATTCAGGGAATCAAGCTGGCAGCAATTATTATTGACAGAGGAGAGGAGCGTAAAAGCTCCTTCAGAAGTAAAGGCGGTTTTGATGTTAATACATTTGCACGTACTTACTTTAACGGCGGCGGCCATTTTAATGCTGCCGGCGGATTTAGCAAAGAGCCACTGAACGAAGTGGTTGAAAAATTTAAAGCGGCCATAAAAGAAAATGTGGCCCAGTTAAGCAGTTATCAATTTTAAAAAAAAATAAACACAATGAAACAAGTTATTTATCTGTCTGCAATTTGCATGTTGGCTTTATCGGCCTGTACGGGGTCTTTTAAAAAAGGAGACAAGGGACTGGAGTATAAGATCATTTCTACCGGAAAAGGAAAGACCATTGAATACGGCAACTATATGCAGATACATATAAAGCAGGTATATGCCGGCACAAAAGACACTGTGATGATGGATACCAGGGATTATATGCCGCGTATTCAGGCACTGGATTCGGTTGGTACACCTATGGCTTATTATAAAATAATAAAGCAAATGAAAAACGGCGACAGCCTTATTATACGCCTGCTTACTGATTCAGCTTTTAAAGATGCACAACAGGAAATGCCTTCTTTCATGAAAAAAGGAAAATACCTGTACACACATGTGACGATGGTTAACGTTTTTGAAACCAGAGAACAGGCCGACAGTGCTAATACTGCTGAAGCTGCATTAGCAAAGCCTAAAATTTATAAAAAACAACTGGAAGAAGTTGAAAAAGACCTTGCTGGTAAAAAAGCACAGTTGAGTATTGACAGCAGGATCATTGAAGAGTACCTGGCAAAAAATAATATCAAGGCAACTAAAGCCAAATGGGGAACTTACGTTGTTGTTACCTCAGAAGGCACCGGCGAGCAATTAAACACTAATTATGTTGCAAGTGTAAATTATACCGGAAGAACTTTAGACAGCGGCAAAGTATTTGATTCGAATATTGACCCTAAATTTAATCATGTGCAACCTTATGATGTTAATTTGGGTGAAATGGGTGGAGTTATACTTGGCTGGACCGATGCTTTGTTACAGTTAAAAAAGGGAGCCAAGGCAACAATATATATTCCATCTTCATTGGGTTATGGTAGTAATGGAAACGGAACTGATATAAAGCCTAACGATAACTTAATTTTTGATATTGAAATTTTTGATGCTGCTACAGAAGCAGTTCATACTGCAAAGCAAAAGGCTATGCAGGAAGAAATGATGAAAAAAATGCAGGAAGAACAGAATCAAAATCCGGCAGATGCAAAGAAACCCGGAGATAAATAATAAAAGATTTAGTATAGTAAAGCGCCCTGAAATTTTCAGGGCGCTTTACTATATGCATTAAAAAGGCTGATGGCTTCCCTTGCTTCCTTTACATCATGCACTCTTAACAGCGATGCTCCATTCAACAAAGCCATTGTATTTAAAACTGTTGTTCCGTTTAATGCTTCGTCAACAGTTACGCCCAATGTTTTGTAAATAGAACTTTTCCTGGAAAGGCCGGCCAGTATAGCTTTTCCTGTAACAGATAAAACAGCCAGGTTCTTTAATAATTGAAAATTATGTTCTATGGTTTTGCCAAAACCAAAGCCGGGGTCAATTATCACATCCTTAATTCCGGCCTTAGTGCATTCATCAATTTTATAAATAAAAAAATCCAGCACTTCCTCAACTACATTTTTATATGCCGGACTTTTTTGCATGGATGCAGGCGTGCCTTGCATATGCATGCATATATATGGTGTGTGTAAAGCTGCAACAGTGCTTAACATATCATGATCCAGATTTCCGGCACTTATGTCGTTTATAATACTTGCCCCGGCATTTATAGCAGCTTTGGCAACAAGGCTGTTGTAAGTATCAATTGATAAAATAGTTTGCGGATAAACTGCATGAATCTTTTCAATAACCGGTAACACCCTGTCTGTTTCTTCCTGCACTGAAACAGGGGCGCTGCCTGGCCTGGTACTTAGCCCGCCAATATCAAGGATTGTTACTCCATCATTGATCATCTTGCCTGCAAGTGATAAAATGCCATCCGTATTCAATTTCAAATGCCCTTCATAAAACGAATCGGGCGTAGCATTAATAATACCCATAACCAAGGGTTCACTAAGGCTTAACAATTTTCCTTTGCAGTTAATACTGGTCATCAGGTCTTTTTCAATTATTTTTGAGTTAATATCGCACTAAGTTACAAATGAGCATTGATAAATGAATACGAATCAGCAATACGATAATGCAGTACAGACTGCTAAAGAAATTTTTCTGCAAAAAACAAAAGATTACGGCACTTCCTGGCGGGTGTACAGGATCATTTCGGTAGCCGACCAGATCTACATAAAAGCGAAACGCATCCGTAATATACAGGAGACAGGTTTGCAGAAAATAGGTGATGATATTATCAGCGAGTTTAAGGGCATTCTTAATTATGGTATCATTGGCTTGATACAACTGGATATAAAGGATGATGAACTGGAAGATCTGCCTTATGAAATCGTGCAGCAATTTTACAACGATAAGATTGCCACTGCTAAAGAGTTAATGCAGGATAAGAATCATGATTATGGTGAAGCCTGGCGGCAGATGAGCCAGGAGAGTTTTGTAGATCTGATACTGGCAAAAATCTTACGCATTAAACAGATTCTGCTGAATAAGGGTAAAACCATCATCAGCGAAGGGATTGACGCAAATTTTTTTGATATCATAAATTATGCAGTTTTTGGATTGATACTGATAGAAGAGGAATTGCATAGTAATTAAAATAATAAAACATCATGAAACAATTAATAAACATTGCAAGGGTCTTAGTTGGCGGCCTGTTCGTTTTCTCCGGATTGGTAAAAGCCATTGATCCATTGGGACTAGCATATAAAATGCAGGAGTTTTTTGATGTATGGGCAGCCGAAGGAATCTTGAAAGGCATGATGCATTGGCTGAATGAACAGGCATTGATGTTTTCTATTCTGATGATCACCATGGAAGTTGTTTTGGGCATTGCCATGTTATTGGGCTGGAGAACTAAAATGGTTTCCTGGCTCTTGCTTTTACTCACCTTGTTTTTTACTTTCCTTACAGCTTATGTTTTATTCAGCGGTAAAATACGTGCCTGTGGCTGCTTTGGCGATTGTATTCCGTTAACACCGGTTCAAACTTTTGCAAAAGATATTGTGTTGCTGATATTGGTTCTGCTCATCCTTGGCGGAAGAAAATACATCAAACCTGTTTTCTCAAACAAAGTGAATGTTATTCTTTTTCTGCTTTCGCTTTTTGGCGTTTTAGGTTTGCAGTATTATGTATTGCATCACCTGCCGGTAAAAGATTGTCTGCCTTTTAAAGCAGGAAATAATATTCTTGAGTTACGTAAGATGCCTGGAGATGCCATTCCTGATAAGTTCGATTATAAGTTTGTTTATAAGAAGAGTGGAGAAGAAAAAGAATTCATTGTCAGCGATCTTCCCGACAGTACCTGGGAATTTGTGGACAGGAAACAGATACTGATTGAAAAAGGGAAAAACAATATTCCGCTCATCAATGATTTTATTTTAAAAACGGCAAGTGGAAACGATACAACTGAAGCTATACTTAATCAGCCCGGGGAGTACTATTTATTATTTGCAAAAGATTTTGCTGATAACGAAACAGACTGGATAAGTGATTTCGAATTATTTTATGCCAAAAGTCTTGTCCCGGTTTATTTCGTCACATCTGATCCCAAGGGGGCAGGAGAGCTCATAAAAAATAAGGCGGTTCAAATTTTAACTTGTGATGCAACAGCCATAAAAACAGCCGCCAGGGTAAACCCAACTTTATTTTTAATGAACGGGCCTGTTATTAAAGGCAAGTGGGCCGCAAAAGATAAAATGAATTAATGGAATAAAAATCAATAGATACTATTGCCATACATCCTGAAAAAAATATTTTATTCATTGCTGGTACTGCTGGGTGTTGTGGTATTGGTATTTATCATGTTTCAGGGTTTTGGCGATCCTGCACGTATGATTGTAGGACAAACCGGCGATAAAAAAACACTCGATAATATCCGCAGCGACCTCTACCTTGATCAACCTAAATGGAAACAGTTTGTTTTGTATGTAAATGATGTGTCGCCAATTTGTTTGCACAGCAAAGCCGATATTGAAAAGAAAGAATTAAAAGGATTATTTATTGGCGGAGATACAAAATCCGGTATCAAAATTCCTTATCTGCGTAAAAGTTATCAAACCAAAAAAGAAGTTGGTAAAGTATTGATGGAAGCACTGCCTGGCACATTGATACTGGCTATTGCTGCTATGTTGTTTGCAACAATCATTGGTATATTACTGGGTGTAACTGCTGCAGTTAAAAAAGGAACATGGATGGATACGACAGCAGTTTTTTCAAGTATCGCCGGAATTTCAGCTCCGTCATTTTTTATGGCGATTGTTATAGCCTATTTTTTTGGTGTGGTGCTGCATGCATACACCGGTCTTAACTTAACCGGCAGTTGGTTTGATATTGATGAAGTGACTGGAGAAAGATACCTGAGTCTTAAAAATCTTATTCTTCCTGCCTTTACATTGGGCATAAGGCCGCTCGCCATCATTACTCAATTAACACGCAGTTCCATGCTTGATGTGCTGGGACAGGATTATATACGTACAGCTTATGCAAAGGGACTGAGTAAAAAAGCGATTATCTATAAACATGCGTTGCGTAATGCACTCAACCCGGTAATTACTGCAATTACAGGCTGGTTTGCAGAATTACTTGCGGGTGCTTTCTTTGTTGAATATATTTTTGGCTGGAAAGGAATTGGAAAAATAACTGTTGATGCACTGGAGAAACTGGACTACCCGGTTGTTATGGGTTCAGTTTTACTGAGTGCATGCATTTTTATCCTCATCAATTTTTTTGCTGATGTCTTGTACCGGGTTGTTGATCCCCGGATAAAAGTATTGTAGTTGATAATTTATTTCTCCAGCATTCCTCCCGCTACCCATTTTTTAAAGACAGCAATTTCCTCTACAGAAAGTTTTTCGGTCTTCTTAAAAGGCATGAAACCCCTGTCGCCGGGATTTAGTTCAACCCTGGCTATCATTTCAGCTCCGTATTTTTTTGCAGATTCGTAGTTTTCAAAATCTGCCTTAAATCCGCCTTTTGTAGGCAAATGGCAGGGCGAACATTTTGCCTGCAGTAAAGGCACAATATCAGTACTGTAAAGAGTAGCTTTTTCTGCAACTGATTTGCTGCTGCTTGTTTTTTTTGCACAGGCCGCAAACAGTACAACGGTCAAAATGAATAAGGCTGCAAAAATATTTTTCATACACAGGTTTTAAATGGTTAACAAAACGTAAATCCAAATTAAATATAATTATTCAGATAAGAATAGTTTTTTGTTGAGTGGCTGCCCGATGCTATTAACATTTCCTTTGTAAACAAAAGAAACAGTACCCCGTCTTATGTACATTAATAACTTTTAAAAATTACAATTATGAAAAAATTTTTTACACTATTATTCGTCACCGCAATGCTGAGTACGGCATTTGCACAGAACGGCCAAAAAGGACAAAAGGACCAAAAAGACCGGAACAATGATAAAGATGATTATGCATACAATGATAATCATGATTACGGTAAATCCGGTAAATGGGGCCCAGGCTCGTATGTATTTACTCCAAGAGAAAGGGATATGGAAATAGCCCAGATCAACAGGGAGTATGATTATAAGATCAGGTCGGTAAAGAATCAGTTCTATATGAGCTGGTTTCAAAAAAATCGCCAGATCAGATTTTTGGAAAAGCAACGTGATAATGAAATTCATGCTGTAACACAAAAATTCAACGACCGTAAAAATAAATTTGGTGATTTTAACCGCAGCAAAAAAGACCGTTGGTAAAAAATAAGAACCGGCAATTAAATTAAAACCCTCTTACCCGGGGTTTTAATTTTGTTAATTCTAAAAAGCGAAATAATTTTTAAACCTGCTGAAATTGTTAAAGTATTTACATTAACATTCCTGCTTTAGTCTTTTCAGTAAATTTATCAAACAATAATAAAAATCGCATCATGAAAAATTCGACTTACTTAAAATTCAGTTTATTAACCCTGGTAACATTATTGTTTTCAGTTGGGTTATCTGCACAGCGGAGCAGAGGGCATAATAACCGCAATAATCATTATAACAATAACAGGCATTATAATTATTCTCACCGGAACTATGTTTCTGTAAGGGTTGCACCAAGGTATAATTACCGGTCTTATTCAAGGCCTTACTACCGTTCTGTTCCTGTTTACCGCCCGGTTTACAGAAGATCAGTTGCTCATGTACATTTTGGGCCTGTATTTGGTTTAAGGATAAATGTTCTGCCATTAGGGTACAACAGGGTGTACGTTGGTTCAAATCCTTACTATTATAACCAGGGCGTTTATTACCGCTCATACAGCAGTGGCGGTTACGAAGTAGTAGCACCACCATTGGGTGCCAGTGTAATGCAACTGCCGTCAAATGCAAAGGTTACGGTAATTGACGGACAAAAATACTACGAGTTGGGAGGTACATACTACCAGGAAGAAATTTCGGAGAATGATCAACTTTCTTACAGGGTGGTCGGTACCGATGGCGTGTTAAATACGGCAAATGCTTATCCCGATGATAATGATAATCTCAATGCTGTTGATGAAGAAATTCCGGCACTTGGCAGCAGGTATGATGAATTACCTGCAGATGCAAAAGTGCGGGTTATTAATCAGCAAAAATATTTTGCATCCACTTCGGGCATTTACTACAAAGAGGTAATTGAAGGTGATAAGATAAGGTACGAAGTAACAACAGTACAATAAGCACAAACAGCATTTTCAAAAAAACAGGCAGATCTTATTTTCTGCCTGTTTTGTTTTTTAGCTGGTATGATAATGTTCCCGCTTTAGCAAATCTGGCTAAAAGCATTATTCTTACCTTTGCAATCTAAATTTTAAGCTATATGAAAGAAGTGTATATTATTTCGGCGGTTCGAACACCCATCGGAAGTTTTGGTGGTTCGCTGAAAGGGTTTACTGCAACGCAGTTAGGAGCTTTTGCAATTAAAGGCGCATTGGAAAAAGCAGGTGTAAAACCTGAGATGGTTAATGATGTGTTGATGGGTTCTGTAATCCAGGCAAATCTTGGCCAGGCACCAGCCCGCCAGGCAGCAAAATTTGCCGGCTTGCCCAATGAAGTAAATTGTACAACTGTTAATAAAGTTTGTGCAAGTGGTATGAAAGCAATTTCGCAGGCTGCACAAAGTATTATGTTGGGCGATGCAGATATAGTTGTGGCAGGAGGAATGGAAAGTATGAGCAATGTTCCCTTTTATGTTGATAGTATGCGTTGGGGAAATAAATACGGCAACACAAATTTAATAGATGGGTTGGCTAAAGATGGATTAACTGATGTGTATGATGGTAAAGCCATGGGTAATGCTGCAGAACTATGTGCATCAACTTGCAATGTAAGCCGTGAAGAGCAGGATGCATTTGCAACTGAAAGTTACAAACGTAGCCAGGCTGCAACAGAAGCCGGTAAATTCGAAAACGAGATCATACCCGTTGAAATTCCGCAACGTAAGGGCGATCCGGTAATTTTTACTAAAGATGAAGAACCTTACAATGTTAAATTTGATAAGATCGCTTCTTTAAAAGGTGCGTTTCAAAAAGACGGAACAGTAACTGCTGCCAATGCATCTACTATGAATGATGGCGCTGCTGCTTTGGTTTTAATGAGCAAAGAAAAAGCAGATGAACTGGGTTTAATACCCATTGCAAAAATTAAAAGTTATGCCGATGCCGAACAGGCTCCTGAATGGTTCACAACCACACCTGCGCTGGCTGTTCCTATAGCTGTTTCCAAAGCTGGATTGAAAATGGAAGACATTTCTTTCTGGGAATTGAATGAAGCATTTTCGGTTGTAGGCATTGAAAACAGCCGCCGCATGAAACTTGATCCGGCTACAGTCAATGTAAATGGCGGAGCAGTTTCTATGGGACATCCTTTGGGTTGCAGTGGCGCAAGAATAATTGTTACATTGATAAATGTGCTTAAGCAAAACAAAGCTAAATACGGTGCTGCAGGTATCTGCAATGGTGGCGGAGGAGCAAGTGCTATGGTAATCGAGAACGTATAAGTTTATTCTTAAAAAATATGATGCCTTCCCTTTGAGGAAGGCATTTTTATAAGTGGTAGGTAAAAATCTGCTCAATTCTGTTAACTTCGAAACTCAATTAATAAATTATGAAGAAATTTTTATCAGGCCTGTTTGCGATATCAGTTTTTGCAGCTAACGCACAAACCAGTGACTCTGCTTTCAGCATTTCGGGTAAATTCTCAAACGTAAAAACCGGAACGGTTTATCTTACTGTTTATGGTGAAAATGCCGCAGTTAAAGATTCGGCAAATATTGTAAATGGAACTTTCAGCTTCAAGGGTTTTGTACAAAAGCCTTCAACTGCTTTTTTAACTTTGAAAGACCGTAAAGATGATAACCTCAGATTTTTTGTAGAGCCGCTTAAAATGACAATTAGTGGTAAAGGCGATAAACTAAAGGAGCTGGATATTTCAGGATCGGTTTTAAATACAGATGATAAGAAGCTGAAAACATTTCTTAAACCGGTAAATGAAGCAGAGGAGAAATATTATGCAGCCTACTCAGAAGCATCTAAAAATAAAAACCAGGCTGTATTAGATAGCCTGGATGCATTGGAAGATGTAATGACCAAACGTAAAAGAGCGGCTATTAAAGAATTTGTTCTGGCAAACCCGTCATCATTACGCAGTGCTATGGCCATTTCGGAAAACTATGGTTACTATGCCGAGGCCGAAGAAGTGGAACCTTTGTATAATGCTTTAGCTTCTTCCATAAAAACATCGGTTGCCGGTGAAGCCGTTAAAAAGATGCTGGATATTTATAAAACAATCGCCATTGGTCAGGTTGTGCCCGATATTACTCAATTGGATACAACAGGCAAACCTTTAAGTCTGTCGTCATTGAGAGGGAAATATGTGCTGGTTGATTTTTGGGCAAGCTGGTGCGGACCATGCCGCAGAGAGAATCCGAATATTGTGAAAGCTTACGAGAAATATAGTGGTAAGGGATTAGAGATATTTGGTGTATCATACGACAATGAGAAAGGTGCAGCCAAATGGAAAAAAGCAATTGTTGATGATAACCTTACCTGGAAGCAGGTGAGTGACCTCCAGGGTTGGAAGAATGCAACTTCTGACCAGTTTTATATTAAGGCAATACCATCAAATATGTTGTTGGATAAAGAAGGCAGGATAATTGCAAAAAATCTTTTCGGACAAAAATTAACCGATAAGCTTTCTGAATTGATGAATTAATTTATGCTGTAAATTTGAGCTGTCCTGTCGTTAGCAGGACAGCTTTTTTTATGTCTTGTAAAATAAAAACATGTTGCATCAGTTCTGTTGAAGAAGCAAGAATGGCCATAAACCAGGGAGCCGATGCATTGGGACTGGTTGGTAAAATGCCAAGCGGCCCAGGCCCCATAGCAGATGAACTGATAGCGTCCATTGTAAAAATAATTAACCCGCCCATTGCTTCTTTTTTATTAACCAGCGAACAAACTGCAACAGGAATAGCAGCACACGTAAAAAGGGTTAATACCAATACAGTACAAATTGTAGATGAATTAACCGAAGGTACTTACGCTGAAATCAGAAATGCATTACCCTATTTGAAAATAGTACAGGTGATTCATGTTACAGGTGAAGAAAGTATCGGACAGGCAATGAAGGTTAATGATCATGTTGATGCCATTTTACTGGATAGTGGTAATCCGAATGCAGCGGTTAAAACGCTTGGAGGTACCGGAAACACACATAACTGGGAGATAAGCTATGAGTTGGTAAGGCAGGCAACTGTTCCTGTTTTTTTGGCGGGAGGATTGAATGCAGCTAATATTAAAGAAGCTATCAGAGTAGTCAGACCATTTGGCGTAGATATTTGCAGCGGTGTAAGAACCAATGGCAAACTGGACAAACAAAAACTACAAGCATTCATTTATGCTGCAAGATCAGCCGGAGAATAACCGCAAGTGCTTGTTAACTTTGGTTAACTGATAAATATGATCGTTTTATTTTTAGTTTTACCTCTATATTTTATAACTATCTGCAGGCTTCAAATGCAAGAGAATTGATAGTCGCTCTATCAGGGTAAATACAATTTGCTCATCTGCCCCTGATAGAATAAATTTGCAACCATATAAATAAAACAATACAGATGCGTCAAATTGCCTTTAGAGAAGCCCTCAGAGAAGCCATGCAGGAAGAAATGCGTAGAGATGAACGTGTTTTTTTAATGGGAGAGGAAGTTGCTGAGTATAATGGTGCCTATAAAGTGAGCCAGGGTATGCTGGATGAGTTTGGTGAAAAACGGATTATTGACACGCCAATTGCAGAGTTGGGCTTTACAGCTATTGCTGTAGGTGCTGCTCAAAATGGCCTGCGTCCGATTGTTGAATATATGACCTGGAACTTTGCCGTGCTGCCTTTAGATCAAATTTTAAATACCGCTTCTAAAATGCTGGCAATGAGTGGAGGACAGGTTGGCTGTCCGATAGTTTTCAGGGGGGCAAACGGAAGTGCTGGTCAGTTGGGCGCTCAACACTCAACCGCTTTTGAAGCATTGTACGCTAATATTCCAGGTTTAAAAGTTATATCTGTTTCAAACCCATACGATGCTAAAGGATTGTTGAAAAGTGCCATTCGTGATGATGATCCGGTAGTTTTTATGGAGAGTGAAGTTATGTATGGCGAAAAGGGTGAAGTACCTGAGGAAGAATATTTATTACCCATTGGTAAATCTTTTATTAAAAGGGAAGGGAAAGACGTTACGATTGTTTCCTTTAATAAAATGATGAAGATTGCATTAGGTGCTGCTGAAGAGTTAGCCAAAGAAGGCATTGAAGCCGAAGTAATTGATGTGGCAACAATTCGTCCTTTGGATTGGTTTACTATTTTAGAGAGTGTAAAAAAGACAAACAGGCTTGTTATTGTGGAAGAGCAGTGGCCATTCGCCTCTGTTTCATCCGAAATAGCTTATCGCATACAAAAAGAAGGATTTGATTATTTAGATGCTCCGGTACGCAGGATAACATCTGCTGATGCGCCCATGCACTACGCACCAAACCTGGTTGCCGCTTATTTACCAGATGTACCAAGAACAGTTAAACTGGTTAAGGAAGTGATGTATATGAAGAAATAGATTGACGGTTAAAAGTTAATAGTTCTCCATTCAATTATTAATTATCAATTTTTAATTGTTAATTCTCCTGCATGGCTTACATATCTTTAGAGGATTGTTTACAGGACCTGGAAAGGAATGGACATCTGATACGAATTAAGGAAGAAGTTGACCCTTACCTGGAAATGGCTGCCATTCATTTACGTGTATTTGAAGCCGGCGGTCCTGCCTTGTTATTTGAAAATGTGAAAGGTAGCAAGTTCAGGGCTGCTTCTAACATTTTTGGAACCTTGGAAAGAAGTGAATTTATTTTCGGAGATTCATTAAAAACTGTACAGAAGCTAATAGAACTGAAAGACGACCCGGTTAAAGCCATAAAAAGTCCTTTTAAAAATTTATCGGCAGGCATTGCAGCTTTAAAAGCATTGCCCAAAAAGAATCCGGTATCAAAGCCGGTATTATTTGAAGAGATAAAAATTACTGATCTTCCCCAAATTCATCACTGGCCTAAAGATGGCGGTGCCTTTGTAACATTGCCCCAGGTTTATACTGAGGATATGGATAAGCCAGGAATAATGAATGCCAATCTGGGTATGTACCGCATTCAGTTATCTGGAAATGATTATGAATTAAACAAAGAAGTGGGCCTGCATTACCAATTACATCGTGGAATTGGTGTGCATCAGAATAAAGCCAATAAAAAAGGCAAGTCACTTAAAGTAAGTGTATTTGTTGGAGGACCGCCATCGCATAGCGTAGCTGCTGTAATGCCGCTGCCTGAAGGCATCAGCGAAATGACTTTTGCCGGAGTGCTGGGCGGCCGCAGGTTCAGGTATTGTTATAAAGATGATTTTTGCATTAGCACCGATGCTGATTTTGTAATTACAGGTGAAGTATATCCAAATGAAAATAAACCAGAGGGGCCGTTTGGCGATCACCTGGGTTATTACAGCCTTACACATGATTTTCCGGTGATGAGGGTGCATAAAGTTTATGCCCGTAAAAATGCCATCTGGCCATTTACAGTTGTTGGCCGACCGCCACAGGAAGATACCAGCTTTGGGCAACTCATTCATAAAATGACTGGCAAAGCATTGCAGCAGGAAATACCGGGGCTAAAAGAAGTTCATGCAGTTGATGCAGCAGGGGTTCATCCCTTGTTATTAGCCATCGGCAGTGAAAGGTATACACCGTATTCACCAACCAAACAGCCTGCAGAGATATTGACGATAGCGAATCATATTTTAGGTACCGGGCAGTTAAGTCTTGCCAAGTTTTTATTTATTACTGCAGATGACTCAAATGAATTAAGTACAAATAATATTGAGTCTTATTTTAATTATTTTTTAAAGCGGATCAATTTAAAAAGAGATATTCATTTTCATACCAATACTACCATTGATACGCTTGATTATTCAGGTGACGGATTAAACAGCGGCAGTAAAGTTGTTCTGTCAGCCTATGGTGACGTGGTAAGAGAACTGGATACCGAAATTCCTGAACCATTGAAAAACCTGCAGGAGTTTGAAAACCCAAAATTAGTTATGCCTGGAGTTGTTGCATTACAGACAAAGCCTTTTGCAAATTATGAATCGGCACGGCAGGAAATGGAAATGCTGAATACTCAATGTTTAAAATTTAGTGATGAGTTAAAAAACAATCCGTTCATTATAATTTGTGATGATGCCGGTTTTGTAAGTGAAAGTCTGAATAATTTCCTGTGGGTAACATTCACCCGCTGCAACCCGTCACATGATATGTATGGCATAAACAGCTTTACCGAAAATAAACACTGGGGCTGCAATGGACCACTCGTTTTTGATGCCCGGATAAAACCGCACCATGCACCGCCGGTTGAAAAAGATGCTGCTACGGAAAAGAAGATTGAGAGGCTGTTTGAGAAGGGTGGGAGTTTGCACGGAATCTAAAAAATATCACAGCATCGCCTTCTTCTTAATCACTACCTGTTCATTCAGCATATCAAACATTTTTTTGTAAAACTCTTTAAACTCGGCATAATTACCTGCAGGGTAAAATGGGCTTTTAAATTCAACTGTGATTCTTACATTCAGTAAATTGGATTCTGCATTTACCGAACGATTGAACACAATACTGTTATCTGATGTAGTCATAGTTATGTTTTCAGGTAATCCGTCAAAAACATAATCAGCAGGAATGGTAAAGTTTCCAAAAATGATATAGTCCTGCGGTACGCCAAAATCAACATCCGATATCCGGTCATTAGCGATAAACTCATTTTTTTCCAGATCCGAAAAAATATTTACAGAAAAATACCTGTAATCACCCGAGCTGGTTAATACCGAACTGAATTTTATTTTTTGCTCCAGCGGTAATGAATCTGCATCCAGGTTAGTAACATCAATATCTTCAATATTTAGCATGGGATATGGCTTTATAAAAAAATCATCCTTAAACTTTTCCTTATCCTTATACCATTGGTTACAACGTAGTGTACGGGCATAGTCATAGCAGTTTACCATACCGCTTCCCTTCATGGTTCCGGTTGCATCTATTTCGCCTTGTATAGCCACCATTACTTTATACTTGTATTTGCCCGAGAGTATCTCCTTCCATTTTCCGTTTTCTCCTTCCACAATAAAGCCATTGGTATTGGCAATTTTTTCGGGCACTAATTTATAATTACTCACTTTGTCGGTAGCATCAAGTACAAATATTTTGTCTTTTATAACCACAAAAGCCATAACAGTATTAAACTGATTAATGAAAGGATAAAACTGCGCTGTTAAACCATGCGACCTGGTGCTGAACAGCATCGGTGTTGCTTTAATGCCTGCATCGGTAAGTAATTTTATCAGCAACAGATTTATATCAGCCGTATTACCACGCTTGGTTTCCCATGTTTTTGAAATGCCGATATCGGTATAGATATCATACTCACCGTTCCAGTTTATTGTTTTACGTACCTGATTAAAAATAAATTTCATTTTAGTTTCCTCATCTCCAATTGTTTTGGCTTCGTTTATTAAAGATGCTGATGCCGGGACTGTTTTTTCAAGCTGCAATCCAAAGTCTTCCTGGCTGGCCAGTTCATTGTTTATTAAATCCTTCCATTTCACACTCAGGTCTACAATCCGGTTTTCGCTGTAATAGATTTGTGTTAACTGAAATTCGAGCCGCTGCATATAATCCTTGGCCGAACCCATAAATGGCTCATTTTTTATACCCTGTAGGTTACGCATGATATAATTACTTTTCAACAATTTTGTTTTTATAACACCTTCGTCTGCCGAAATGAATTCAGTAATCACTTCCTGTTTATCCTCAATAGGGTCAATCACCGAAGGCTGAACAGAAAAGCGGAATATTTGCGGAATCTTTAACTGGTATTCACTGTAGCGTACAGGTATCCTTCCCTGAAAATACCAGTTGCGTAGATTGCCCATTGTTTCCCGTTCTATAGTATAGCTGTATTCTATTATGCTGCCTACTTTAACCTCAGGAAAAGCAATAATCATTTTTGAAAAATCTCTGTCTATTTTTTTTGAATAGATAGAACTCTTTTTTACCTCGGAGGTTTTTATTTTACCCGTTTCGTCAATATTATAGGTATTAGCATTCAGCCTTACAATCCTTTCTGCATTGTTACGGGCATAATAGGGTATTTCTACATCGGCTTGCGAAATCCCCTTTTCCTTTAAGATTTTAATTCGGGTTCGGCATTGAAAAACAGTTTTAAACAAAGAGAAACCAACTACGCCCCGGTCATAGTATGTACTTCCCCAGTCAATTAGAACAACAGCATCGGCACCTTTATCAAAATCACAATCGGTCATTAAAAGGTCTTCTTTATCAACTTTGCCAAATGAAGGTTGCCCTTTTTGGGCAAATGATTGAAAAGAAATCGTAAAGAAAAGCAGCAAAGAGGTAAAAACTGTTTTCATACCCTATTATTTAGGCTAATATAGCGAATAGGATGAATGTTAGAAATGTTATCAGTAATTTTATTCATTAATTATTTTTAATGAAACTATTTTATTTCTTCGGCCTGTTATTAAGTCTTGGTTCTGCTAAAGCCCAGACAGATAAAAGTGAATTAAAGACAAGTGTAAATAACAATACGTTGCTTTGGGAGATAAGCGGTAACGGCCTGGCAAAGCCCAGTTATTTATTCGGCACTTTTCACCTGCTTTGTAGGGAAGATATCAATTTCAGCAATGCATTTAAAAAAGCCATAGAAAACAGCAACGAAGTTTGTATGGAACTTGATATGGATGATCCGGCAACATTAATGGGCGGAATCATGATGATGAGTATGAAAGAAGGCAAAAAATTAAAAGACCTGTATACCCCGGAAGAATATAAAAAGATATCGGATTTTTTTAAGGACAGCCTGCAAACACCAATTGGACTTTTTCAAAGTATAAAACCTGAATTGTTAACTGCACTTATTTATCCTAAAATGATGCCCTGCAATACAGTAAGTGGTGTAGAAGAAGAAATTATGCAACTGGCAAGAGCTGGTAATAAGGAAATAAAAGGTTTGGAAACCATGGCTTTCCAGTCATCTGTATTCGACAGCATACCTTACGATAAACAAGCCCGGCACTTGCTTGAAGCGATTGACAGTGTTGAAAAGAGAAAAATCAGTTTTGGATTATTACTGACTGCATATAAAAATCAGCAATTGGATGAACTTGAAAAACTGATGAACGATCCTGAATCTGGTATTGAAGATAACCGGGAAGTTTTACTGGATAACAGGAATAAAAACTGGGTAACACAGTTAAAAGAAATTATGAAAAACACTTCGGTGTTTACAGCAGTTGGCGCAGGCCATTTAATTGGCGAAAACGGACTGATAGCTTTATTAAGGGCAGAAGGATATACGGTGAGGGGATTAGAGAACAAATAAGGTAAACAGCACTAAAATAAAAACGCCTGAAGTAAACAACTTCAGGCGTTAATTTTTTTATGAAAATGAGTTAGCTGAATAGTCCGCCTTTTTTCAAACTGCGTATTCCTTCGCCAATTTTAAATCCGTTGTTATACACTTCAATCTTATAATCGCCGGTTTCAAAATCTGAATTTTGTTTCCAGTCAATGCTTAAAGTCTGCCGCTGTCCCTGGGTATAGTTTACATCCAGTTTTTGTGTAAAGGATTTTTCTTCTCCTTCTCTGGTGCTGAATTTACCAGAACCCATGGCTTCTAAAGCCAGTGGCTTTCCATCGGGGCCGGTAATGCAAACAAAAATATTTTTTTTGCCCGACTGAGCAACCCGGTTCTCATCAATATCAAATGAAATACGGAGCTTGTCAACCCTTTTTGCAACAGTGGTTTCCTTTTCTTTACCATTTCCTTTTTCATTAATACCAAGTATAGAAAAGTTAGAAGCAGAGAGAGTGGAAGCCACATCAATCACTTCTTCTTTTTGCATAATTACAGAAGTTGCTGAGTCATAATTTTTTTGAACCCGGTCACGCTGCTCAATAACAATATTCTTTTCCTGAGTTAATACCAGGTTTTCTCCCTTCAGGGTTTCTACCTGTGTTTTATATCCGGTAATATCGGTGTTTAAAGAAGCAATCAGCCCTTTAGCCTGAGCCAGTTCTGCCTGGGTGGCACCCACTTTCGATAATAACTGTTGGATCTTATTTCTCTTGTCTGCAATCTCCCGGTCTCTTTTGGTAATGGTGCTGTCTTTTATATGCTCCATTTCAGCGCTGTTGGTTTTTATCATGTCGTACCTCGATGTAGCTTCTTCAAGCTGCTTCTGTAACATGTCCCGCTCAGATGATGTGTTGGAGATAACCAGGTCCTTTTGCTGCACGGTTTCCTTATGTTTGCTTTTATCCCAGATAATATAGGCCCAAGTACCCAGCAGGGCAATTATTAAAACGGCGGTTAAATAATTACGCCATTTATTTTGCGGTTGCTTTACAACCGGTTGACGCAATTTTTCTGCAGATGGATAATTTTCGAAAGTCATTGTTTTAGGTTTTTCTTTATCAGGTTTTATCAGACAAATGATGGAAATCGGTTGGTTGTAATTTGATAAAAACCAATTCCGGGTTGTCTAAAATTATGCCAAAGATAATAATACCTTGAAAAAACGCTGTATGTACGGCGTTATTGCTGTGTTAAAAACTTTTTTATCCAGTACTCTGTTCCTCATTTACAGATTGTTATACCTGGTCATCTACGTGATTAAAACTATTAATAAAGGTCCTGCTTAAGCACAAACTTGTAAACTGCTAAATACTATCTTTGGGCCATGAGTGCCGAAAAAATAATCAGCGACTGGAAAAAAAAGAGTTTTAAGAATATCTACTGGCTGGAAGGTGAGGAGGATTATTATATTGATATACTGATGGACTATGCCGAGCATAAGATACTTGACGAAGCAGAAGCCGGCTTCAACCTTACTGTTTTTTATGGCAAAGATGCTGATTGGACAGCAGTTCTGAACGCTTGTAAACGATACCCCATGTTTGCCGAGCGTCAGGTTGTGTTACTGAAAGAAGCACAACAGATGAAAGATCTGGACAAGCTGGAAAGTTATGTAGAGAATCCGTTGAGTTCAACCATTTTTGTTGTTGGCCATAAAACCAAAACACTGGACAAAAGAGGGAAGCTTTATAAACTGCTGAAAAAATCGGCTGAGATATTTACCTCGGAGAAAATAAAGGATTATAAACTGCAGGAATGGATTGGAGAATATGTAAGGGCACAGGGATATAAAATAAATTCTAAGGCCATCAGCTTGCTGGATGAACATATCGGCAACGACCTGAATCGTATTGTAAATGAAATTGAAAAGCTGGCCTTAAATTTAAAAGGCAAAAAAGATATTACAGAAGATGATATTGAAAAATATATAGGCATAAGTAAAGAGTATAATGTTTTTGAACTGCAGGCTGCCATTGCTAAAAAAGATATGGCCAAAGCAATGAAGATCATTCAGTATTTTGAGGGCAACCCCAAGGCTGGACCAATTCAAATGGTTTTACCGGCTTTATACTCCAGCTTTAGTAAAGTGTACACTGTGTTTGGTATGAAGGATAAAAGTGAAGCTGCACTGAAACCTCATTTTTATTTTAATGGCAATGCTGTTAAGAGCGCTTTGGAAACCATCAATAATTATGGATATGATGGGATAGAAAGAATTTTATTATTGTTGCATCATTATAATTTAAAAGGAGTAGGAGTGGGCGATATCGGAACTTCCGATGCTTCATTAATGAAAGAGATGGTGGTGAAGATGATAGCTAAAAACTAGATTTACTGAACCACATAAAAACATAGTAAGTAAAATAAGGAGTTTATTCTTCTGGTAATTCGGAGAAAAGTCTATTGACAAGTGTTTTCTGCCCGTCTTTAAATATGTTTACGCAATGAAAGTTGATAAGAATTCCCTTTGGCTTTTGCAGCATTTGCATATATGAGAGTAAGACTGCATCATGTATTGGTAACAAACCTTCCTGTGCTTTTAACTCTACACATAAAATTTCTTCAACAAGAACGTCCAATCTTAATTCAGTGTCAAGTTCAACGCCTTTGTATTGCACTTGGTACCCAAATTTGATTTCTATATCCAATACCTCTCAATGCTAATTCCCGTAAAAAACATTATTCGTAAACACTTTCCAGTAAACCCGGGCCAAGATGCTTGTGTACTTCAATTGCACTTCCAATAACTTTATAAGTAAGTTCATTCAAATATTTCTTAGTTACCTGCATATACTTATGTGTTAACCTATGTGCCTATGTTTCTATGTGGTTCAATTTTTTTAAATGTAATAATAAAGGCCGAAATATCAGTGCTTAATCGGCTGCTGATATGAACCAAATAGACACATAGAAAACAGTAGGAATGCACACATAGAAATACAGAGCATGCAAAATGCTAAAGACATTTCAAACTGTCTACCTTATCCTTGTGCAGCGCTATTTTTAATTCTTCCAGCCCGTTAAACTTAACTTCGGCCCGTAAATATTTTTTTACAATAACCCTTATTTTTTCGCCATAAATCTGTTTATCAAAGTCAAAAATATTCACTTCCGTAACTCTTACCCGTCCATTTACTGTTGGCCTGAAACCAATGCTCATCATGCCTTTATAGGTTTCGCCTTCCACTACACAATAAACAGCATAAATTCCATCTCCTAAAACGATTTTCTCATCATCGGTGCTTTTTAAATTGGCAGTAGGGTAACCAATTTCCCGGCCAATCTTATCGCCATGAAAAACTTCTCCTTCAAAAAAGAAATCATAACCTAAAAAACTACTGGCTTCTTCAATATTGCTGTGCAGTATGGCGTTGCGGATATTGGTACTGCTCACTTTTACCGCATTCTGGATATGCTCCGGAATTTCTTTAAGCTGGTAATTATAAACCAATGCTTTTTCCTCCATCATTTTATAATCGCCGCTTCGTTCTTTTCCAAAGCGGTGATCGTAACCAATGATGATGGTATGCGGATTGAATTTATCCACCAGGAAATCACTGATATAATCTTCAGCCTCCTGGTTGGCAAAATATTCTGTGAAGGGAACAATCACCAGGTGATCAATGCCTGTCTTTTCCAGCAGTTCTATCCTTTCATCAAGTGTATTGATAAGCCTTACCCCTGTAATGACCGATGAAACCACCTTACGGGGATGCGGATGAAAAGTAATGATAACCGATTCGCCATTGGCTTTGGCTGCTTCTTCTTTCAAGCTGTCAATTATCTGGCGGTGGCCAAGATGCACTCCGTCGAAAGTGCCGATGGTGATAACGGCGTTTCTGAATTGAGGCAGGCTGTTTATGTCACGATGTATTTGCATAATTAAGATGTGCAAATGTACTTGATAAATGAAAATGGTTTATTCAGATTGGTCAATTAGTTTTGCAGCTATGAGTTTGTACAATAAAAGGGGCGTATCTGCCCAAAAAGAAGAAGTGCATGCAGCGGTTAAAAACCTCGACCAGGGGCTGTATCCTCATGCATTCTGCAAAATATATCCCGATTTTTTAGGCGGAGATGATGCATTTGTAAATATCATGCATGCCGACGGGGCAGGTACTAAAAGTATTCTGGCTTACCTGTACTGGAAAGAAACCGGCGATATTTCTGTTTGGAAAGGCATTGCACAGGATGCCATTGTTATGAACCTGGATGACCTGCTTTGTGTGGGTATTTATGATAATATTGTTTTCAATTCAACAATCGACAGAAATAAAAACCTGATCCCCGGCGAAGTGCTGGAACAGGTTATCAACGGTTCGCAGGAGTTATTTGACCAGTTAAAAAGCTTCGGTGTAAATATTCATTACCTGGGAGGAGAAACCGCTGATGTAGGAGATGTGGTGCGTACTATTGCCGTTAACGGCACCATGACCAGCCGCTGGCCAAAGAATAAAATTATCAGCAACGATAAAATAAAGGCAGGTGATGTAATTGTTGGTTTTGCCAGTTACGGACAATCAACTTATGAAACAGTTTACAACAGCGGTATTGGCAGTAACGGGCTAACCAGTGCAAGGCATGATGTACTGAGTAAATTTTATGCAGAGAATTTTAAGGAAAGTTTTGATAACAGTTTGGCTGAGGATGTTGTATATATTGGCAAACATAAGTTGTCGGATTCTGCTGAATTCAAAATTCAAAATTCAAAATTCAAAATTAATATCGGTCAACTCATCCTCAGCCCAACCCGTACCTACGCACCTGTAATGAAACCCCTGCTGGAAAATCATTTTGATAAAATACACGGCCTTATACATTGCAGCGGTGGCGGGCAAACCAAGTGCATGAAATACCTGCCTGGTAATTTCAGGATAATAAAAGATAACTTATTTGATGCTCCTGAAATTTTCAACATCATCAAAGCAAACAGCGGCAGTAATAATAAAGAAATGTACGAAGTGTTTAACATGGGCTGCAGGCTGGAGATTTATTGCGATGCCGCTGATGCAGGAACTATGATTGCTGCAGCTAATGAGTTTGGAATTGCTGCACAGGTTATTGGCAGGGTAGAGGAATCAACGAAAAAGGAATTGCTGATTAAGTTAAATCATGAGGAGATAAATTATTAAACAGCTTACGTTTTTGAAGCCTCTTTAATCAGTGTCTGAATAAAATCTTCATACTTGCTGGCTATAATTCTGATATTACCATCTTTATCAATGATGATATGAGCTGGATAGCCAGAAATCTTCAATCTATCATTCATATAAATTTTTTGATCTGGCACTACTTCATAGTTAAACTCTTTTAGTTTAAGAAAAGCTTCTAAGTCCTGTTTGCTATCACTTGCCAGGCTGATAAACAGGATATCTTTCCTGTCTTTATATTGTTGTACAATTTTGTTCAGCTCCGGAAATTCCTTTACGCAGGCAGTACAATGAATGAACCAGCATTTTAAAACAATAATCCTGCCTTTGGTGTTTTCGGGAGTATAAATATTGCCGTTTAAGTCTTTAAAATTAAATGCTGGCAGAGGTTTCCCTTCCATTTGATAATAGGCCAGTATTTTATTTGCCTCCTGTTTAATTACGTTGGCAATACCATTATCATGTTTATCTAAACTATATAACTTAAAGCAGGCTACCTCATCTTTTATCATTGTTTTAATCGGAATATATTTTCCAGATTGTAATAATTTCAAAAATTCACTTTTTTCAATAACCTCTGCATTCACATTGTAACCTACAAAGTCTTCCGCCAGATTTATTTTAGTGTAAGAATACGACCACCAGGAATTAAAATCTTTCAAAACAGACTCCGGATCAACATTAAATATTGTGTCTCTAATTACCTGTTGTGTTTTTAAGTTTCCAGATGTTAACGTATTCTTTTCAGCTGTTTGGGTATTACATGCAGAAAATAGCAGAAGGAGTAAAACGTTTAAAAAGAACAGCCGGTTAAAATATTTTAACATGTTAATTATTTAACTGTACAAAAAAAGTTATCAGCTCTCAAAAGCAGTTAGCTCCTGGTCTTCAATAAGAGAACTCCATATTTCCCTTTATCACCAAAATACTTTTGCCCGCTGGCTTCATCATAAGTTTCCATAGCTATTATTGCTGATGACGGAACTTTCAACGGATCTGAAATGACTTTACCATTCAATAAATACAATCATCCGGGCTTTACAGTAAATGTGCCGTTGCCAACCATATTGTAAGTGTCAACCTTGCCATCAGTTGTTAAATGTACTTTAAGCGGAACGCTGTATATATTACTGGCTGTAGTCTTTATTTTATCCTTAACCACAAAAGTAATTGGCTGTTTTTTATATGCAGTTACTTTTTTACCGTTTTGTATGGCTGGTATCCAGTTTGTGGCTTTTTTAATCACCCTTACTGCTTCTTCGCACATTCCATATCCGGGATCATTTTCACATTTTACATCCCTTATACTGCCATCACTATTTACAATAAACTTTACCAGCACTGTATATTTTCCGGCCTGGGCTCCATGATTAACCGGAGTATTTGCATCCAGGTTTTGTTGTAAAAAAAATCTCCAGGCATCGTCGCCACCAGGAAAATCCGGTGCGACTTCGGACCTGATAAAAATTTTATTATCATCGCTGTTTTGTTTTGCATCTGCAGCCTTGTTCTGCAAACTGCTTCCGGTAATACTGTTATCTGCAACTATATAAGTTTGAGGCTCCGATAACTTTTTAGAAACTCCATTTTTATCTTTTACATGTATATTATCAAAAACAATTCTAGTGCCTTCCTGACAACGGTTAAAAAAAACTTGATAAGCAGAAAGTGAAGTCGAATTAAGTGTTGCTGTTACAACATTTTCAAATCCCGGCCCCGCAAAATAAACCATTGCATTGTGCAGGGTATAACCCCTTGTTACCCTGATCTCTTTTTGTGCTTTTAAATCAGCTAAACTAATATCACCTCCGGTGCGGCTACCTAAATATATTTTAGGTTCCTGACTATTACTTATTTTTAATTCCTCCGGGAAATCAGGATCATTTGGATTTGGTACTCTTCTGACATCGAATTCAAAAGACTTTGTTATACCGGGATTATCTCTTTTTTGTACTGTTATTACAGCTTTACCCGGATAGCTGACAAATGCATAAAGTTTACCTTCAGTATTTACAATTCTGCCTTGCGAAATAGTTACTGCTAAATCTTTTTCGTTAATTCCATCGGTTACAACCGTAATCGGATTATCTATTCCAATATATAAAAGATTCGTTTTGTCAAGTAAAACATTTACAAAAGTACCAATCTTGTTAGAAGTACTTTGAACAAATACTTCTGGCAAATCATCAGCTTTAAGGGAAATATAAATTACTGAAGTTTTTCCTTTGGCATCTGTAATGTCATTTAATTTATCGCCTTTTAAAATATTGATTGAACTTATTTTTTCAGGTTGGATATTGTTTAACTCTTCGGGAGAAATAATTTTATCCTCTAAATAGATCAGTGAATTTGATAAATTTCCCTTGACTGTTGAGCCGGCACCTGTTAATTTAATTGTTTCGTTTGCTTTATCATAAATTATTGTATTAGCAGAAATGAACATCGCATCATTTTGGGTTAATTTAATAACTCCATATTTACCTTTTACACCAAATGCTTTTTTAGCTTCTGCCGGATTGTAAACTACATAAGTGCTGTACTTCTCTTTATTTTTCTCAACATAGTCATTGCCAACATTGCCTATTTCTTTAGAATCAATTATTACCAGTGCTTTGGTTTTAAATTCTTCAGTTTTAAAATAGCTTGTATCGGCGTATTTAGTATTTATAAACATCCCTGAAGGAACTGTATCTCTAATAAGAATTTTGGGTTGTAAAGCAGTCTGTATTCCGGCATTTACAAAGTTCTCAATAGCAGCCAGCACATTTTTTGCAATCGTTTGTTTTGCTTTATCAGTTTTTAAATAAGCCACATCAGCCTCATTTGTTATATAACCTGCTTCAATTAACACGGAGGGAATGTTATTTGCCTGTACGATCCAGATTCCCTGTTCTCTTTGAAGAGGGGATTTTGTAACAGGTAATGGAAAATTATTTTCAAATACCCGGATCAATGACGACGCCAACACTTTGCTTTTTTCAGTATTTTCAAACTGATTCCTTGCAACAAAAAATTCTATTCCTGTTTTTGTATTTGGCTTTGCTGAACCACCAATATGAAGAGAAATAAGTATGTCAGCATTTTTAGTTTCGGCAATTGCAGCTTTCTGTTGAGGAGATTGGTAGATGTCTTCGTCCCTTGTTAAAACGATATCTATTGACTCATTTGTATTTAACGCTTTTATTTTTTTCGCAAGGGCGAGGGTTAAATCCTTTTCATAAATACCATCTGCACTTTTTGCCCCATGATCTTTTCCGCCATGTCCGGCATCAATAACAACCGTTATTTTTTTGCCATGATAAACACCTTCATTCTTTTTTGCCTTAAAAGTAAAAGCTGCAAATACAAATATTGCCAGGGGTAATACCATCAGCCTTACAAAATAACTTACACGGGGGTTATCCATTTTAGTTAACATGAGTAGTCTTCTTTTTATAGGTGAATAGAAAAAATTATTGGTGAGTTCAAAGCGGTGTTTGGGATAAGCAGTCTGTAAGATCATATTTGCAAAAGCAGCCGTATCGCCATCTTCCACAGCTTTTTTATCGGCAATAAATTCATGGATCATGTTCAGTTCCTTGCGGTACAGCCAAAAGAACGGGTTGCACCAGCAAAAAATGAGCGTAGTATTTACAAAGAGTTTATCGTAGGTATGCTTTTCCTGAATGTGGGCTATTTCATGTTTAAATATCTGACGCCCGGTTACAGTATTCATATCAATGCTGCTGTTCCAGAAAATGTATTTTAAGAATGAAAAAGGTGTACTGTCGTCATTAGTGTTTACAAAAGTTACATCTTCAATCTGCTGCACAGGATATTTTTTTAACAGGGTACGGATTATAAATAATGTACGGATTAATATTAAAAGGAAAACCAACGACACTAAACAGTAAACAAATAGATATAGGTTTTGAAAATTCCAATAACTGCTGTTTGCGGTTATAACAACTGTATCCATATATACATCACCTACAGATACAGCCTTCAACAGTTTTATTGCCTGGTTGGCTTCGGCACCCTGTTGCCAGAAATTTATTTTAAGCAAGGGTAACAATAATGACAGGCCCATTGCAGCCAGCAGGTAAAACCGGTTGTACTGATGAAATATTTTATTGCGTAGAAACAACCAGTAATAACAAAACAAAATGCCGGAGCAGATGATTACTTTCAGCAAATACCAGAAGTAGGGGAGCATAAAGTAGTTTTAAAGATTTTAATAATTAATCCGTTTCTTGTTTCTCGTTTGGCGTGTCTCGTTTCTCGTTGGAAGCAGTATGAAGCAATGAGAATGTTTTTTAAAAAAGAGCTCAAAAACGAGAAACAAACAACGAACAACCAGAAACGAGAAACAGTTAACGCTTCTTTAGTTCTTTTAATAGTAATTCCAGGTCATCCACACTTAAATTCTTTTCCTTTACCATAAAGGATACTGCGTTACTGAACGAACCTTCAAAATATCCCTTTACAAAACTCTTCATGGTGGTTTTGCTGTAAGTTTCTTTACTTACCAATGGATAATACTGATGTGTTCTTCCAAAAACTGTAATACCAACAAATTCTTTGTCAACCAGAATTTTAATGATAGTTGCTACCGTGTTGTTGTGCGGCTTGGGTGCAGGTAATTCATCAATGATCTCTCTGAGAAAAGCCTTGTCCAGCTTCCATATTACCTGCATGATCTGTTCTTCGGCCTTGGTTAAAATTTTCATGATTGATAAGTTTTATGCTTGATGATATAAATGTAAAACTAATTATTTAGTTATGCAACTATTTTTTTAGTTGTTCATATTTTTTAACAGTTGGTGAAGAAATTAATTTTTAATACTGAATGTGTAAAACCTAAATTTGCAGCTATTGCGGTTTTCGTTTTCGCTTAGATAAAAGTTGCATAGTGATATGTGGTACAAGTGAGTGACACAACGATGCCGAATAGAATTACAAATGTTTGAAACAAAAAACTAAAAACCCCTAACTCAAAGATGTCGCAATCAATAGTAGAATTAAAGAATGTAAATATTTACCAGAGTAACAGCCTTATTTTAAGTGATGTGAATATTTCGGTAGATAAAGGTGAGTTTGTTTACCTGGTTGGTAAAACCGGAACCGGCAAAAGCAGCCTGCTTAAAACCATGTATGGCGACCTGTTGCTGCAGGAAGGAGAGGGCTGGGTTGTGGGCCACGACCTGAAACAACTTACCTGGAAGACAGTTCCTTTTCTGCGCCGTAACCTGGGTGTGGTTTTCCAGGATTTTCAACTGCTTACCGACAGGAATGTAAATGAAAACATGAAATTTGTTTTAAAAGCCACAGGCTGGAAAGATGAAAAGCTGATGGATGAAAAGATTGCTGATGTGCTTGAAAAAGTGGGTCTGAAAACAAAGGGTTTTAAAATGCCTTTTGAGCTGAGTGGCGGTGAGCAGCAGCGCATGGATGTGGCAAGGGCTTTATTAAATTCTCCTAAATTGATACTGGCCGATGAGCCAACAGGTAATCTTGATCCTGAAACAAGCGATGAGATCATGCAATTGCTTTTTCATATCTGCAGAGATTATAACACCACTATTATCATGGCCACACATGATTACCTGGTGATCAAAAAATTTCCGGCACGTACTATTAAAACAGAGATGGGAAAGGTTTGGGATAATGCTACCATAGAAATGTGATAAGTTCTCTGGCGTTTTTTTCGTTGTTATATATTGTTTGTAGTAAACCCTGGCGTTGCTCTATTTCCTGCAGGGTAAAAGGCTGTGTATACAATTCATTTATTTTTTGTTGAAAAGATTCTGCGTCATCTGCAATATGGCAATGTGTTTCTAATCCAGAGCCTGCCACTCCGGCTTTGTTAACCAGGCAATGCCGCCCGTTAAACATGGCATTCAGTAATTTTAATTTGATACCGGTATTATTGAAAGACGGCAGTACATGCACATGAGCTTTACAGATCATATCCTGCATTTCTTTATCGGATGGGTTTGCCACCAGGCAGGTATGCTGATGATTGTGCGCCAATTGCTGCAGTTTTTTAGATGGATCTTTACCAGCAATGACAAATGGTAAAGCAAGTTTGTTAAATACATTTTTTAATAACCAAATCGCAGCTTCTTCATTTTCGTTTACGGATAAATTTCCATGATAAAGACAAAAGCAACCCTTGCCTTCTTTGCCAACCGCAAGATTGTATGGCAGAAAAACTGGAAGGTAATTGATTTCATAAGTTTTAAACTCCTGGTTGTAAATGTCCACATCCTGTTTACTTAAGGCCAGTAATACCGCTTTGTTTGCAATGGCTCTTTCGTATTTTTTCAATAACCGGCTTTCGTTTAAAAAATATATTTTTTTGAAAAAATTTGTTTCAAGTTTCGCCAGTTTTTTATAATATTCAAATTCGGTGTTGTACAACCGAACGACAACCTTTCTGTTTTTTAGTGCTTCATTATACAAATAGTAAGTACAGTGGATACCTTCCAGCAAAACCGGGTGATTATCTTTTTGGAGATTTCTTATCAGTTCATCATCTACCCTGCTGTTTACGATAAAAGGTATTGTAAATGAAAAGCGGGTTATTTTATTTTTCCGCTGATAATAGGTTACGCTGCTGCAATATTTATTTAATTCCTCACTTGGCGAACGGCCTTGGGTAAAACAATGCAGGTGAATTTTTACGGCCTGTGCATGCAGGGCTTTAAGTGTATAGAAAATATCAATCACACCACCGTAGTCAGCAGGCCAGGGTACATCGTGGGTTACAATATGAAGATGTTTATGTGTCATTATTTACTTTATGCAGCGCCTGAAATAAAACTGGCAGCTTATATCTGTTTGTGGTTTTATTTTTGATTGAACAATGCTGAATAAAATGATACCAGTTTTTTTTCTTCGTTTTGCCAGTTTAAAACCTCTCTAGCTTTTAAACAGTTTTGTTGCAATTCATTATACAAAACCTCATTAGCAAGTAAATTGTTCAGTTGTATGGCTATATTTTTTGAGCTGATATCGTCAATCATTACGGCAATCGGTAACTGACTGTTAATTTCTGCATAAACAGGATAATTTACACAGAGTTGCGGAATACCTGCATGCAGGTAATCAAAAAAACGATTGGCTAAAGAATAGTAATTACTCAATCCTTTATTTTCGAAAAGTGTAATACCAATATATGCCTGTTGCGAAATTGCTTTTAATTCATCAGGTTTTATTTTCCCCTTGAAGATCACTTTATCATTCAATTGATTTGTTTCAACCAGCAGTTTTGCCTGCTCCATGAAATTACCGTCGCCACAAATAATCAATTTGTAGTTGATATCATTAAATGCAGGGATCAGTGTTTCAAAACTGCGTCCTTCATTTACAGCGCCCTGGTACAGGATGAATTTTTCTTTTTTATCAACCTGGTTTATTTTACTGAGCGGAGCTATGTTTCTCACAACTTCATAATTCAGGCCATACATTTTTTTAAACTCATCGGCTATGGGTTTATTAACGGTGTACCCATTTGCAAATTTTGGAACAGTATATCTTTCAATCTTTTTCCAGATTTTGTAAATACCCGGCCTGGTAACTATCTCTTTCATTTCACAAAACAGTTCATGGGCATCGTAAACCCTTTTTGTTTTTTTTAACCGGGAGATAAAATAACAGGGGAGGATTGTATCCAGGTCAATGGCGCCAATACAATCCATCTTTTTAAAAAGCAGGTAAAAAAAAAGGCGGATATTATATTCGGCATAAAATAATTTACCCTTTTCAAAAAAGCAGCTTATTCTTTTTTGTTTGAAAGGTTGATCAGTAAGTGGTATTGAGGATCTCAGTTTTCTGCCAACCAATGTAACATCATATCCGGCATTGCAGAGTGATGTGCAGATGCGTATCATACGCTGATCGTAGGTAAGGTCGGTGGTTACAGTAAAAAGGATGGTTTTACTCAAAGCTTATACTTATCAAATGTGGTTGTAAATTTTTTGGATGATTTCCACCGTTTTCAATCCTTCCTCTGCACTGGCAAATTCATGATCGTTATTCTGTAAAACACGCATCAGGTTTTCGTACACTTTATCGTGATTGCTCATACTGCCTTTGTAAAAGCCATATCCATTAGCCGGATTTCCCTTAGACAATTCAGGTTGAGTTATTCCTTCAACCTGGCAATATTCCAGTTCGTTGAGGTATTGGCCACCGATTTTAACTGTTCCTTTTTCTGCAAAAACAGTAAATGAACCCTCCATGTTCTTTTCAAAACTGTTTACCGTATAATTTAAGGAACCAATGGCTCCGCTTTCCATTTCAAAAAGAACGGCTCCGGTATCTTCAAATTCAATGGAAGGGTGTGCAAGGTTTTTACCCGTAGCTTTTACATCAGCTACATCACCCAAAAGCCAGTACAGCAGGTCAATAAAATGACTGAATTGCGTAAAGAGCGTTCCTCCATCCAGTTCTTTAGTTCCCTTCCAACTGGTATAATATGCAGCAGGCCTGTTCCAGAAACAGTTGACCTGAAAACTATATATCTTACCCAACTTACCTGTATTGATGAGGTCTTTTAAAAATGCTACAGGAGGGTTGTATCGGTTTTGCTTAACAACATATAGCTTTTTGCCGGCTTTATTAGCAGCAGCGATCATTTGCTTACCATCTTTTGTATTAAGGCATAAAGGTTTTTCACACAGCACATGGTTCCCCGCTTCCAAAGCTTTTATTGCATGTGAGGCATGTAACCCGTTTGGTGTACAAATACTCAACACCTGCAATTCCTGTTCAGATTTTAGTAATTCTTCAATAGAGTAGTAGGCTTTAGCACCATAAATTGCGGCCAATTCATCAGCCTTTTCAGGTACAATGTCACAAACTGCTGCAAGTTTACCGAACCGGGCAATTTGTTCTGCATGTCGCTGGGCTATTCTTCCACAACCTATTATTGCAAATGATGGGTTCATATAATGGCAATATTCAAAAAAAATCCTTAAACTGCCGCTTAAAAACCAATATTTCTATGTACTTTTGCAACCAATTTAAAAAAGAAACATAACAAAGACGTTATTAAAAAAACAAAGATGCCGTATTTAACAATCGAAAAAAAAGCAGACATTTTCACAACTTTTGGAGCTAAAGCTTCCAACACAGGGTCTATTGAAGGCCAGATCGCTCTTTTAACTGAGCGTATCAACCACATTTCAAACCACCTGAAGACCAACAGAAAAGATTTCTCTTCGCAGAGAGGCCTGATGATGATGGTAGGACAGCGCAAGCGTCTGTTAACTTACCTCAGCAAACACGACCTTACCGGTTACAGAGCCTTAATTGAGAAATTAGGTTTACGTAAATAAACTATTCCAACTATGTAATAAATGATTCCCAACTGTATTATCTGGTTGGGAATTATTCTTTATATAGTATATTAATCATCGGGAGCATACTCCCAAATCATAAAAAAAATTATGTCTTTATTAAACCCAAAATCAGTTACGTTCGATATAGGTGGCGGCCGCATGGTTACCATCGAAACTGGTAAAATGGCCCGCCAGGCCGACGGTTCAGTTACCGTTCGCCAAGGCAATTGCATTTTACTGGCAACCGTTGTTGCAAACAAAGAAGCAAAACCCGGACAAGGATTTTTTCCGTTATCAGTTGATTATCAGGAAAAATTTGGCTCTGCAGGTCGTATTCCCGGCTCTTTCTTTAAAAGAGAAGCCCGCTTAAACGATTACGAAATTCTTACCTCAAGATTAATAGACAGGGCTTTAAGGCCTTTATTTCCGGATGATTATCTGTGCGAAGTACAGGTATTGGTATCGCTGATTTCATCTGATGATGAGATTATGCCCGATTCAATGGCTTGTCTGGCCGCATCTGCCGCATTAGCAGTTTCAGATATTCCCATTCAGGAAATTATCTCAGAAGTACGTGTTGGCCGCGTTAATGGCGAAATGATTATTAACCCAACCCGCAGCCAAATGGCTGAGTCTGATTTTGAATTCATCATTGCCGCTACCGATAAAAATATCATGATGGTGGAAGGTGAAAGTAATGAGTGCCAGGAAGAAGACCTGATTAAGGCTATCGAAGCCGGTCACAACGCAATCAAAGCACAGGTTAAAGCGCAGGAAGAATTAAGAGCCGCTATTGGTATCACAACCAAAAGAGAATATGCCAAACCTTATCGTAACGAAGAGCTAGAAGCTAAAATTGTTGCATTTGCAAAGGATAAAGTTCTAGAAATTTCTGCTTCAGCATCTGCAAAGCATGTTAGAAGCGACGCATATAAAGCATTAAAAGTTGAATTAGTTGAGCATTTGGGCGAAGAATTACCAGATGAAGACAAAGCTTTGATTGGTCATTACTATGGTGATTTACAGTATGATGTTGTAAGAGCCATGATTTTGAAAGACAGAAAGCGTTTGGATGGCCGTGGTACCGAAGATGTACGTCAGCTGGAAATGGAAACAGATTTATTACCAACTCCTCATGGTTGTGCGTTATTCACCCGTGGTGAAACACAATCGCTTACAACAGTTACTTTAGGTACGCCTTTAGATGAGATATTAGCTGAAAGTGCACACAGTTCTACTTATGCAAATTTCTTTTTACATTATAATTTCCCACCATTTTCAACCGGCGAGGTTAAAATGATGAGAGGAGTTGGTCGTAGAGAAGTTGGCCATGGTAATCTTGCCATGCGTTCTTTAAAGAAAATGATGCCGGGTAAAGATTATCCTTACACTGTTAGAGTTGTGAGTGATATTCTGGAAAGTAATGGTTCATCTTCAATGGCTACTGTTTGTGCTGGTTCATTAGCATTAATGGATGCCGGTGTTCCTTTAAAGAAACACGTTAGTGGTGTAGCAATGGGTTTAATTAAAACCGGCGATGATTTTGCAATTCTTACAGATATCTTAGGTGATGAAGATCATTTAGGCGATATGGATTTTAAAGTTACCGGAACCCGTGATGGTATTTGCGGTGTGCAGATGGATATTAAAGTTGATGGATTGAGCATGGATGTTATGCGTCAGGCTTTAACGCAGGCGAAGAAAGGCCGTATGCATATTTTGGATGCCATGTACGATTGTACGCCTAATGCAAGAGAAGAGGTGAAGCCTCATGCTCCACGTATGGTGAAGATTATTATTGATAAAGAATACATTGGTGCTGTAATAGGACCCGGTGGAAAAGTGATTCAGGAAATACAGCGTGAAACCGGTGCTACCATTAATATTGAAGAAGTAGACAACAGAGGTGAAGTTAGTATCTTCTCTAAAGAAAAAGCTAGCCTGGAAAGAGCATTGGCGTGGATTAACGGCCTGGTAGCAGTGCCTGTTGTTGGTGATACTTACGAAGGAACGGTTAAGAGCATTAAAGAATTTGGTGCATTTGTTGAGTTCTTACCAAAGAAAGAAGGTTTATTGCACATCAGTGAAATAAGCTGGAAGCGTTTGGAAAGTATGGACGGTATCTTTAAAGAAGGAGATAAAGTGAAAGTTAAACTGCTTGATGTTGATCAAAAAACCGGCAAGTTTAAATTGAGCCGTAAAGCTTTAATACCAAAGCCTGAAATGCAGCCTAAGCCGCAACAGGGAAGCTAACAATAATTAACTGTTTTAATATTATAGTCCCGTCCCGTTAAACCGGTACGGGACATTTTTATACCAATCTTTTTTTATGAATTATCTCCAGTTAGAATTTGAAACATTAAATGCAGGCGAATGTGAAATATTGATCGCTTTGCTTGCCGAAGCAGGCTTTGAAAGTTTTGAAGAAGAAGAGCAATCTCTTAAGGCATTTATTAAAGAGGATGAATTTATTGAAGAATCGCTGGAAGATATTTTACAGGTAGTTCCGGTAAAATATACTGTTACTGTTGTTCCGCAGCAAAACTGGAATGCTCAATGGGAGAGCGGTTTTGAGCCCATTATCGTAGATAGCTTTGTTGGTATCCGTGCAGGATTTCATAAACCTATTGAGAATGTTCAACACGAAATTATTATTACCCCAAAGATGAGTTTTGGTACCGGGCATCATGCAACTACCTATATGATGATCGGGCAGATGGAAAACATTGATTTCAAAAATAAAACAGTTGTTGATTTTGGTACCGGCACTGCAGTATTAGCCATACTTGCAGATAAAATGGGAGCAATATCAATTGATGCAATTGACTATGATGAATGGAGTATTGAAAATTCAATTGAAAATGCATCAATTAATAATTGTTCTGTAATTAAGTTGATAAAAGCCGATACAATCAGTACTGGCAATACTTATGATATTATACTGGCCAATATCAATCTGAATGTAATTATAGATAATCTTGCAGCCATTAAGGAAAGCAGCAAAAAAGGGACTATCATTTTACTAAGTGGTTTTATGAAGGTTGATGAGACAATAATGTTTAAAGCTTTAGCTGAGTATAATATACAAGGGCTGAAAGCTGTTCAAAATGGTGAGTGGATATGTATTTATGCACAAATGAACTGATTCTTATGTTTAATGCAAAAGGAGCTTTTAAGTAGTCGTTCTGAAGACTTTATACACAAAATATAGCCATACGTTTAATATTAGATAATATAAAAGCAGGATTTTCGTTACTTTTGTATCCTTCAACTCAAGCTAAAGGAAACAAATGAAAGAACTTGCTCTCATTATTGTATCATATTTAATTGGCTCTATTCCTACAGCTTTACTGGTAAGCAAACGTTTTTTTGGTATCGATATCCGTGATTACGGTAGTGGTAATATGGGGGCTACCAATACTTTCAGGGTATTAGGCTCCCGTTACGGAACCATGGTTATGGTGTTTGATATCTTAAAGGGAATGGCTGCGGTAATGTTATATAACTTTCTTCCATTTTATTTGAATCATGAATTAGAAAGAACCAACCTGATGCTTGGTCTAGGCCTGGCAGCAGTTGTAGGTCATGTTTTCCCCATTTTTGCAAACTTCCGTGGCGGTAAAGGTGTTGCTACACTACTTGGAATGGTTTTGGCTATTCAACCTGTAATAGCGGTAAGTTGTATCGGCATTTTTGCTTTAGTGCTTTTTCTAACCAGGTATGTTTCCTTAAGTTCAATATTAGCAGCCATCGCACTTCCAATCTGTGTTTTGTGGATATGGAACGAAAATGAAGTGCTATACAGGGTTTTTGCCTTGATAGTGGCCATTTTGGTTATTGCAACTCATCAAAAAAATATCGGCCGCATTTTACGTGGCGTCGAAGGCAGGATTCCCATCCTGAAGCATAGGGACAAAAGAAAAGCCCGCCGTAATCAGGATTAATTTTTAACAGGTAGAATACTTCTTTCTCTCCGCATTTATCATTTCATTTTCTTATATTTAGTTTACAGTAAATTTTGGTACGCCAATTGATTTAAAAGATTATTAAACTCAATCAAACATGAAAAGAATTTTTTTTCTACTTGCAACCATATCTTTTTTCGTTGCATGTAGCACCAATGCAGTAACAGGCCGTAAACAATTAACACTGTTTTCCGAATCAACCCTGCAACAACAGGCATTAACAGAATATCAATCGTTTCTTTCGCAAAATAAAGTTGTTGCCGGTGTTTCAAATAAAGATGCCGAAATGGTAAAAAGAGTAGGCACCCGTATCTCACAAGCCATAACAAATTATTATGCTCAAAGAGGATTAGCTGCCGAGCTTAATGGTTATAAATGGGAGTTTAACCTGGTAGATTCAAAAGAAGTAAATGCCTGGTGTATGCCAGGTGGAAAAGTAGTCGTGTATACGGGACTTTTGAATATTTCTCAAAATGAAGCGGCATTAGCCGTTGTAATGGGCCACGAAATAGCCCATGCTGTTGCTCAGCACGGAAATGAGCGTATGAGTCAGGGGGCATTGGCGCAGGGGCTTGAGATTGTTGGAAATATTGCCACAGCAAACAATCCAAAATACAACTCTTTATTCACTAATATTTTTGCACCGACTGCACAAATAGCGGTTTTATTACCCAATTCCCGTAACCAGGAACTTGAAGCCGATCATTTCGGGTTAAATTTTGCAGCTATGGCAGGGTATAATCCAAGGGAAGCAGTACCTTTCTGGCAGCGTATGGCGGCCGCTTCAAACGGAGAAAAACCACCTGAGTTTTTATCTACACATCCATCAGATGAAAATCGTATAGCAAAGCTAGAAGGTTTTATGGAGGAGGCACTGAGTTATTATAAACCGGTAGGAAAGTAAAGAGCAACAAAAAATATATACTAAAATAGTAAAACTCCATATTTCATGGAGTTTTTTTATGCTTAATGCTTTTATCTGCCAAACATTATGTTTAAATTTATGAGAGAATAATTGAGAAGCTGTATTTTAATGCAGCCTTCTTACAGGACAATAGTTGTCTCTAGTATTGTTATTATTCTTTTAATCAACAACTGCAAAACTGTATGTCTGCACAAACATTGCTGGAAAAATTACAATTAAAGGAAGAGAGAAACCTGCTGATACAGGGATTACCTTCATCAATAGAGAAACAATTCGTAAAACTTACATTTTCAAAAGGAGTAACGCCCTTATTGAAAACACGAAAAATTGATTTTGCGTTGGTTTTTGCAGTCAATCAAAAACAACTGGCCGGTATTTTACAAGATGTTATTCCTGCTTTACAGGATGATGCAAAGTTCTGGATTGCCTATCCTAAACTTACTTCAAAGATTGCCAGCGACCTTTCACGTGATAAAAACTGGGATTTTGTGAGTGATTATGGCTTTGAAGCCGTTCGTATGATTGCACTTGATAACGTATGGAGTGCAGGGCGCTTTAAAAAAACTGATCAGGATGTAAAAAAAAAGCCGGTAATTTCAGCAGCGCAAATCCTGCACCCGGCATAGATTATAAAAATAAAACCGTAGAACCTCCGGCAGAATTACAGGCATTGTTTTCAAAAAATAAAAAAGCCTTCTTATTTTTCAATACACTTGCTTTCACTCATAAAAGAGAATATGTTGAATGGATCCTCAGTGCAAAAAAAGCAGAAACCAGGCAAAGCCGTTTGAAAATAACCGTTGAAAAACTGACAGCAGAGAAGAAAAATATCAATGAAAAATAAAAAGCACATTGTTGTTCTTTCCGGCGCAGGCATAAGTGCCGAAAGCGGCTTGAAAACATTCAGAGACAGCGATGGTTTATGGAATGGCTATGATGTTTATGAAGTTGCAACTCCCGAAGGTTTTCAAAAAAATCCCCAACTCGTTTTAGATTTTTATAATGCAAGGCGAAAGGATATAGCAGCTGCATTACCTAATGCTGCACATACAGGATTGGCTGAATTGGAAAACGATTTTAAAGTAACCATTATCACCCAGAATATAGATGATTTGCATGAGCGTGCCGGTTCTGCAAATGTGCTGCACCTGCATGGCGAAATATTTAAAATGCGGAGTGTAGCCAATGAACATTCGTTTTATGAAATAAAGGGAGATATAAATTTAGGTGATAAGGCGAAAGACGGAACTCAGCTTCGTCCGCATATTGTTTGGTTTGGAGAAGCTGTACCCATGATGGAACAGGCTGCTTACGTTTTAGAGGATTGTGATTATTTTGTAGTAGTGGGTACTTCCTTACAGGTTTACCCGGCTGCATCATTATTGTATTATGCACCTGAAGCCATTCCTAAATACATCATTGATAAAAAAATACCGGTTACAGAAAAACAATCTAATGTACATATAATTGAAATGCCGGCAACAAAAGGAGTGGGAGAGTTGAGAAAGATTTTATTACTATAAAAAACGTTCTGCCAGCCTGTTGAAAATTACTCATTTGTTTCTGTAAACTGTATTCCTGCTTTTTCCAGCTCGGCCAGCACAGGCTCGTAAATTTCTTTTACGGTAGGTATGTGCAACCCTTTCAGTTTTAGGGTTTCATTCAAAATACATTTTGCTGCAATTCCCAGCGGCAGACCAACAGTTTTAGCCATAGCGGTTCTTAAACTGTCATCGCCCTTTACAACCAGGCAGCTTTTTAACTGATGCTCTTTTCCTTCCAATGCATATTCAAATTCATGCAGCATAACAATCATGTCCTTATCTGCAGGTTGCATCTTTAATTTAGTTTCCACTAAAAACTGTAAAATATCTGCCGATGTTTTTGCGTTGGCAGGAACCATTGCTTCATCAAACAACCCAAGATATTTCAGCATACCCTTATTCTCTTCATTTACAAAAGGCAAAACCGGAGCCGACCATTTTGAGAAAGTTAACCCGGTAGTATCAATGGTATCTGTATCATTCGTTAATCCCGCATGTACAATGGCATTCCATCCTTTAAAAAAATCAATATGCCGTAATGTGGTTCTTAAAAAAGTTGCAGTGTCCGGTAATCTGTAAGTAGGGATATATCCTAACGAATCCCTGTTTGGATAATATGCAAGTTCATTCAACCCATCAAATACAATTTCATTGCTGCAATTAAACAGATCTTTATAAGCAATTGTATTTGTTTCGTTATTCAGTTTATAAACGGCACCCGATTGTCCTGCCATTACAATATTCCTCGGGTTCCAGCTTATTTTATAATGCCATGGATTATCATCGCTCTCAGGCGCCACCAGGCCTCCGCAATGACTTTTAAAAGAAGTTATCTTTCCACCTTTTGCTTTTATATCATTAATGATCTGCATGGCGCTCATATGATCAATTCCGGGATCCAGACCCATCTCACAAATGAATAATAATTTTCTGTTGCTGATCTCTTCACCCAGGCTTTTCATTTTATCATCTAAATAAGATGCCGTTAATAAATGCTTGCGGTATTCAACACAATCTTTAGCAACCAGGAAGTGCAGGGCAGGGGGCATCATCGAAATAACCACATGCGCCCTTTGTATCAGATCGCCGCGTTGTTTTTCATTGGTTACATCTAACTGAACAGCTTCTGCATACTTCGAGTTTTTTGTTTTTAAAAGTATCTGTTCCTTATCCGTATCAGCAACAATAAATTTCCAGTTATTGGTTTCTGCCTCAGCAATTAAATAATCAATTAAAACCGTGGCCGATTTTCCGGCACCAATAAGTACAATCGTTTTCAAATAATAAATTTTGGGCGCAAGTTAAAGAATGGAACACTGATAACACTGATTGAATGGATATAAAACGGATTTTTATCAGCGAAAATCTGATATATCCGTGTTATCAGTGTTCCATCATAATTCTATCCACAAACATCAAAAAAATGTGTGAAAATAACCCCTAAAAACCTTCCATTTAAAGACTAAATCCGGGCTTATTTCGGTATCTTCGCCACCTATAAAAATATATGGAAAATAACGAGAATTTAAACGAAGAAAATCAACAGCCCGAAGGCGGAGATTATAACAACCGAGGCCGTATTATCCCTGTTAATATTGAGGAGCAAATGAAGACTTCCTACATTGATTACTCTATGAGTGTTATTGTGGGAAGAGCCCTGCCCGACGTACGTGACGGACTTAAACCTGTTCACCGCCGTGTTTTGTATGGCATGAGCGAATTGGGTAATACCAGCAACAAGCCTTATAAAAAATCGGCCCGTATTGTGGGAGAGGTAATGGGTAAATTTCACCCCCATGGTGATAGTGCCATTTACCAAACTATTGTGCGTATGGCGCAGGACTGGGCCATGCGGTATAAACTGGTTGACGGCCAAGGTAACTTTGGTAGTGAGGATGGAGATCCGGCGGCTGCCATGCGTTATACCGAAATACGCATGCAGAAGTTTGCCGAAGCTATGTTGGAAGACATCGAAAAGGACACGGTTGATCACCAGTTTAACTTTGATGACTCGCTGCAGGAACCAACGGTTTTACCAACCCGTATTCCGCAGTTGCTGGTAAACGGCAGCAGTGGTATTGCAGTAGGTATGGCCACCAACATGATGCCGCATAATTTAAGCGAAGTTATTGATGGTTGTATTGCCTACATTAACAATAAAGAAATTACCTGCGAAGAGCTTATTCAGTATGTAAAAGGACCCGATTTCCCTACAGGTGGTGTTATCTACGGATTTGAAGGTGTGAAAGAAGGTTTATTAACCGGCCGTGGCAGGGTAGTGCTGCGTGGTAAAGTAGATATTGAAGTTGGTAAGAACGGCCGTGAAAAGATCATCATTACACAGGTTCCTTACCAGGTAAACCGTGATAATCTTACAGCTAAGATTGGTGACCTTATCAATGACAAAGCCATTGAAGGCATCAGCGATGTAAATAATGAAAGTAATAATAAGGAAGGTACCCGTGTGGTGGTTGAACTGAAAAAAGATGCGGTGGCGCAGGTTGTTATCAATCACTTGTACAAACAAACCGAATTACAAACATCATACGGTATCAATAATGTGGCATTGGTAAGAGGAAGGCCAAGAATTTTAAACCTGAAAGATCTTATCAGCGAATTTGTGCTGTTCCGTCATGAGGTTATTGTACGCCGTACCCAATACGAATTACGTAAGGCTGAAGAGCGTGCACATATTTTAGAAGGATACATTATTGCGTTGGATAACCTTGACGCTGTGATCAAACTCATCCGTGAATCATCTACACCCAATATTGCACAGGAAGGTTTGATGACACAGTTTGGAATGAGTGAGATACAGGCTAAAGCTGTTCTGGAACTTCGTTTGCAGAGATTGACCGGAATGGAGATCAACAAGATACGTGAGGAACATGCCGAGATCATGAAACTGATCGAACATTTAAAACTGATACTGGCCAATGAAGATATGCGCTACGATATTATCAAAAAAGAACTGGAAGAAGTAAAAGCAAAATTTGGTGATGAGCGTAAATCGGAGATCGTTTATGTAGGAGACGAAATAAATATGCTCGACCTGATTGAAGATGAAGATGTGGTAGTTACCATTTCGCATTTAGGATACATTAAGCGTACCACAGCCGATGATTACCGCCAGCAACGCCGTGGAGGTCGTGGTGCAAAAGGCAGCAGCACCCGCCAGGAAGATTATATAGAACATCTTTTTGTTGCCAGCACGCATGCTTCTTTATTATTCTTTACAGAAATGGGAAGGTGTTTCTGGCTGAAAGTATATGAGATTCCCGAAGGCGATAAAACCAGTAAAGGCAGGGCATTACAGAACATGATACAGATTCCGCCGGAAGATAAAGTGAGGGCTATCATTGATGTGAAGAGTTTTGATGACGAGGAATTTGTAAACAATCATTACATATTATTATGTACCAAGCAGGGTATCATCAATAAATCGAGACTGAAAGATTTCAGCCGCCCACGCCAGAACGGTATTAATGCTATTAATATTAACGAAGGCGATCAGTTAATAGAAGCCAAGCTCACCGATGGCAACTGCGAAATTATGATGGCGATAAAGAGTGGCCGTGCCATCCGTTTCCCTGAAGAGAAAGTAAGGCCAACCGGCCGAGGTGGTATTGGTGTAAGAGGTATAGATGTGGATGAAACCAAAGACGAAGTGGTAGGTATGATCTGTGTAAATAAAGATGATAAAGAAAGTACCGTACTGGTGGTAAGTGCTAATGGATATGGTAAACGTACATTCCTGGATGACCCGGAAACAGGTGAGAATAACTACCGCATTACCAACCGTGGAGGTAAAGGCGTGAAGACAATCAACGTAACTGCAAAAACAGGTTCGTTGGTAGGTTTATTGGCCGTTACAGAAGCCGATGACCTGATGATTACCTGTGTAAGCGGTGTTACCATACGTATGCCGGTGAACCAGATAAGTGAGCAGGGACGGGCAACACAAGGCGTTAAACTGATTCGTGTTGATGAAGGTGATGAAATTGCAGCCATTACAAAACTGGATGAAAAAGAAGAAGTGGACGAAATTATTTTGGATGAAGCAGGTAATGTAATCGTAGCTGAAACAGCAACAGGTGATGTTGAAGATGCTTCAGAAAATGATGAACCGGCTGAACCGGAAAATCCAACCGAAAGTTAATTTTTAACTCCGTTATATTTTAAAACCCGATAGCAATATCGGGTTTTTTATTGCCCGGCAGGTTTTAAGGTTTATAGCAACATTTTAAAAAAAATGCTCAGAATATATTGTATTTTGTTATGCTGTATCAAAACTGAAAAACCTGTCTGTATATCCTGTTTATTTCTTTACCAATAAATTATTAAAGTAATGGCAAAAGCTAAATCAGGAAAAAATAAAGCAACTAAAATTAAAAAAGCTCCGGCAGTAAAAAAATCTGTAAAAACAAAAACAGCATCTAAAAAGAAACCGGTAAAAAAGAAAGCAGCTGCGCCCAAAACAAGGGCAGTGGCAACAAGCAGATCAGTAACAAGGTCTGCAGCACCAGCCAGCAGAGGCGTTCAGGTTCCACAAGGCAAACCCAGACTTACCAGCGACAGGCTTAACCAGTTAGTTTCTGTCTATGATCTCGATACTACAAAATATCCCTTGTACATAGTTGGCATACGTGCATATTATAATAACAGCATGGGATTGCCGGGTAAAAACGACATCGGCATTTATGACGATGCGTTGTTTCTGGTAACGCCAAATGCAACAGTTGCTTTTAATGCCAATACCGATCCATCAGTTTTGGTAGCAAAGAGGGCCACACTGAAACCCGGTATTTATTATGCCCATAAGTTTGATATACACGGCGGAAAGAAACTGAAATACCCGGCCATTTGTCAGCGACTGGCCGATGTTACTGTAATCCGATTCGGAAATCCGCCTTATGAAGATACCGGCAGGTTTGGTATCAATATCCATAAAGGCGGAATAAATACAACGTCAAGCGAAGGTTGCCAAACCATTTACCCAACACAATGGGATAGTTTTTATGCATTGGCAAAAAGCGAAGCCCAACGCTTATATGGCGCCGACTGGAATAAAAAAGTAATTCCATACATACTAATGGAAAATACGGGGCAGATTTAAAATTGCTGCTCAATAAACCTGAAGATGAGAGAGTGATGGGGGTGCAGTTGTGTTTCATTTAGTAGGTGTTTAAGTAGCGCCTGTTTAACATAATGGTTCGTTATACGATGCCGTTAGCACCTTCATTCGCTGATACGATTTTTTCAATGTTCTGAAAAAATCGTATCAGCGAATGCAAACCGGCGATAGCCGCAATATTAGAACGCTAACGGAGTTGTATAACGGATATTATGTTACAGCAGGTTAGCCTGTGGGGAGCAAGGTTTTTTAAATTAGCGAAGCTAAAAAACCTTATGTAGCGTGGCGGCTTGCGTAGGGTAGTATAGCAAAGCGCAAGAAAAAATAAAAGCTCACGGAGTGGGAATTTGAAAAATTCCTTTTACTGTGCTTAAATAAAAACCTCTCACGGGAAGGTGAGAGGAAAACAAACAAGCAGCCATTGCTCGTTTTCGGGAGGGTTGTCAGTTTTCTCCTGGCTCCCTTAGAGGTAACTCCAATAGGTTTGTTTATTATTATGGGCCGTTCTTTAAAAAGAACGGCTTTTCTTATAGATAAAATTGTGGATGTTTGCTTATAATAAGCGCACCAAATTCGCACCAATCTAAAACGTGTTCTTCGCTCTGAGGTGGCAGGGGTTTATTTTTTCTTTACGCTGTGGCAGAGGCTGTGCGCCTGTTTAACATAATGTTAATTATAAGTAAATTGTCGTATCTTGAAACTTAGGCCAGTATTGGCTTTAGTAAATAATGAAAATCCATAACCCTTAAAACGGCAGGCACCGGCGATAAAGCCGGTGTTTGCAATAAAACAGCAGATTTTTTTGATCGAGGCCTTACTGAATTAATCACTTTATTTGTCATTTTTATATTTACAGGAATACAGATACAGCATAAAAACACATAATCAGCATCCTCATCAAAAAAGGTTAAATTCGTACAAATCAGATTATGAAAATAAGCAGAGGTTCAAATTACGGTTCTATAAACATGCATAATTACCAGGTGGTTATTTCCACTGAGTTAAAAGGCGATGAATTACTTGAACAGCATCTTCATGATATTGAACAGAAATTTAACGGTCCCAACGGCGAAATCGCCCTTCGCCTGTATTATCTTACCCGTAAAATAGAACTCATCAACAATAAAGGCCACTTAAGTGGTTATATTTTATACATGAGCCAGGATAATTTTTCGGAACTTGACTGGCAATTAATTGATAATGATATTGAATCGGTTGTTGAACAGATTGATACTGTATTGATGCCTTATAAATAAATGATTTCAGGTTTGATTCCCCTCCTTTTTTTGTAATGTAATTCAGTTATTTTTATATTCGCCCGGATGCCGCAAGTTTTTTATTTATTAACTTACGCATAACCTCATCATGTTCGTAAAACAGTAAAATGAAAACTCAGTACTTTTTTTTCACAGCTGCTTTATTTATAGCTCTATCCCAGGTAACATGTTCAAAAAAAGAGGATGTGATCATAAATCCCAGGTTATTGATTACTTTAAAAGATACTTCAGGTAATGCTGTGGCCGGTGCATTGGTAAGGTTATACAAAAATGCAGCAGATACCGGCATCACTAAAATATCCGATTCAACAGGCGTCGTATTTTTTTCCGACCTGGATCCGGCAATTTATTACTGGCTGGCAACAAAGGGCTGTAAAACAAATCGCAACAGTCAGACTACACTTAACAGGGTTTTAATTACCAATGCTGTTTTGTATGGTTATTCTGTAATGAGGGAAACCGGCACATTAATAATCACAAATTCTTCCACAGAGCCTTACAAAGTAAATACTGATTCTGTTTTTACTGCCAATGTTTATATTGATACGCCTTACATTTCTTATCCAAAGATTGGTTCGTACCTGATACATAGCGAAAAACTGAGTACTCCCGGTATAGGAAAAGATACCCTGATACAGATAAATTGCGTCGATACTGCTTTAATAAAACTACCTTATTAAAAAATTAATCCTGCTCATACAACGACTTTTCTACATGCTGCATCTTAGTGCAAAATAAATGTTTGTGTATATTACGCCAAAACCCTTTCAACACCTGATGGTAAATGATGCACAATTTGAGGATATTTACAACGAGCACAAAAAACTCGTTTATAATCTGTGTCTTCAATATGTACTTAATACCGAAGATGCCAGTGATATTACCCAGGAAGTTTTTGTAAAGGTTTATCAACGCCACAATCGACATGATCCCACCCTGGCCTCTTTAAAAACCTGGATCTACCGCATAACCATTAACCATTGCCTCGATTTTTTAAAAGCCCGTAAATCAAAAAAAAGATTCGGGTTTATCAGTTCGTTATTTCATGCCGATTCGAATGAGCCGATAGAAGACGCAAGTAATGTAGACCATCCTGGTATTCAATCAGAAGATAAAGAAGCCATGCAAAACCTGCTTCTTATTATTCAATCGCTGCCCGAAAACCAAAAAACAGCTATCATTTTAACCAAAATTGAAGACCGGCCACAGCTGGAAGTGGCAGAGATTATGAATACAAGTGTAAAAGCTGTTGAGTCGCTGCTGCAACGGGCAAAACAAACAATTCAGAAAAAATTAACAGAAACCGAAGGATTATAAAACTACAATCGTATAATTACTTAATAATACAACCATGAACATAGATAACAAACTGGATTTACTGAAGCAGATTAAAGAGGTGGATGCCCCACCCTTCCTGCTTACACGTATCAGGCAACAGATAGCGAACCTTAATAATGTTGAAGCACCTGTTAAATGGAAATGGGCATTTGCTGCTTCTGCTATCCTTATTCTGGCACTGAATGTTTCTATCTTTTTTAAGTCTGATGAAACAACTGCATCTACCGGTAAAAATACCGAAATAGAAAATGTAGTTAAGTCAATGAATCTTACTAACTCTAATAACCTGTACAATGAGTAAAATAAAATTATTAAGCATTGCAGTTATTGGCCTGTTAGCCATTAATATTACTGTAGTTGCTTTTTTATTATTGAAGCAACCACCTCATCCACGTGAAGGCCGCCAAGGTCCTGGTAAAGAGAGCATGCCGCCGATGGAACAAACCGGTCCAAAAAATATCATCGTAGATAAACTTCATTTCGATAAAGAACAGACTGCACAATATGAAAGTTTGATTGAGCAACATCAGGTAATAATGAAGTCTTTAAACGACAGTATTAAAGATGCCAAGAACGACCTTTATTTATCACTTACAAATGAAAATTTTACAGGCAAGGATTCATTAATTGCAATACTTGGTCTTTTGCAACGACAAGTAGAACTCACCCATTACGACCATTTTGCTGCTATTAAAAAACTTTGTAAGCCCAACCAGCTGGAAAATTATGCAGCGCTTACAAAAGAATTAGCCCGGTTTTTTGCACCGCCAAAAAATGATGGCCCACCGCCGCCAAGACATTAATTCTGGTTTATTAATGCCATTATTTTAATTATAACTCCTGTTTCAGTTTTGTGGCAAGAACAGGCTTTCTATTAAACATTATTCTCTTTCCAATTTTCTCTTAACAAAACTTTCAGTTTCTCCGCAAAGGAATGCTGATAAGCACTCGTACAATAATCAATAAAACATTTAGATTTCCCACCTGATTGGTATGATATGAACCAGGGGGAATCAAATTCATTATTTATGAAAAATTTTCTATCATTCTTTTTGCTATTCATATTTTTTATAGAAACGTCGGCGCAAACACCGGTAAAAGATAGTTTGCAAGCTCTTTTATTAAAGACTACTGTTGACACCACAAGGGTAAACCTGATGATTAAATTGAGTCAATATGAGTCTACTTATAAAAAAAGAATTGAACTTACTACTGAAGCTTTAACGCTGACTCAAAAAATAAATTACAAAGAAGGTCAGGCTAATGCATCTGAGCATTTAGGTGCACAATACAGGGTGTTTGGGAATTATCCACTGGCATTACATTATGCTTTTACTTCCTTACGTTTAAGGGAAGAACTACATGACAGTGCAGGTATGAGCCGGGGCTATTTTATTGTGGGGCTTGTGTACCAGGAAATGGGTGATTCTTACAATGCACTCATTACTTTACAAAAAGTAATCCGATATAATTCTCCAGATAATATTCATCTGGCCGGCACTTCCAATGCTGCCTTGGGAATTGTGTATTATAAATTAAAAAAAATGGATTCTGCATTGCACTATTACCAAAAAAGCAATGAATTCTTTAACCTCGACGATAATAAACTTGCGTATAGTAAGACATTGACCGGATTAGGAGATTTGCAGTTTGAAAAAGGAAACAATGAAATAGCTATTGCATACTACCGCCAGGCTGTTAAAAACAGTGCAGCGTATACAGACACAGCAGGCTATACTTCTACCTACGACAGGATGACCACATTCTTTAATGCGTTGCAGAACACGGATTCCACTATTAAGTATAGTAAACTCGCTTTGCTTTGTGCAACCACACTTAATAATTATTCGCAAATTAGCAGGTCGGCAACGATGCTGTCGAAGCTTTACGAGGATGAAGATGTCAGACTTTCTTTGTCGTATTTACAAAATGCAAACGCCGCAAACGATAGCTTATTAAGTCTTCAAAAAACAGGGCAACTGCAAAGCTTGTTTCTTGAACAGACAGAAAAAGAACAGGCAGCTGCAGAAAAGAAACTTTTAGACTTCGAAAAAAATAATCAGAATATCCAATACGCTTTACTGGCAATTGGCATCATCGGCTTTATTTTTATTTTCTTATTGCTCAGCCACAGATTTATTACCAATACAAGAGTAATTGGATTGTTAAGCGGCATTGCTTTATTATTGGTATTTGAATTTCTGAATTTACTATTGCATAGTTTTTTAGATGGCATTACCAATCACTCTCCCATAATCATGTTGCTGGCATTGGTTTGCATTGCGGTATTGCTGGTTCCGTTACATCACAAGTTAGATTATTGGGCAAAAGAAAAACTGGTGGCAAAGAATAAAGCAATGCGATTGGCTGCCGCAAAAAAAACAATTGAGGAGTTAGATAAATAAACAGAGCAATTATAAAATAGAAGTGGGATGGTATCACGTTTTGTTTTTTTTCGAAAAATCACTTCTCCCCCATTTATTCCCTTAACAAATATTTGTGAACCGGTACAGAAGGGAAAAGATGTACCGGTCGTATAAATATCTAAACAACAAAAAATAAATTATGAAAAAAGAACTAACAGGTATTTTATTAGCAGCAGTAATTTTTACCGCAGGTAGTTGCAAGTCATCAAAAGAAACAGCTGGTACTGGTTCGCAGCAGGGCGGCCAAATGAGTGTAGCCGAAATATTTCAACAAATGGATACCAACAAGGACACTAAATTATCTAAAGAAGAAGTAAAAGGCCCATTGCTAACTGATTTTGCAAAAATTGATACCAACAGCGATGGTTTTATTTCTGTACAGGAATTAGAGAAGGCACCAAAACCCTCTGGAGAAAGGCCTCAGCGTGGACAAGGCGGTCAGCAAGGCCCACCTCCGGGAAGAAACTAAAAAACGTTTTACAATTGTTACTACTAACCAAAGGATTTGTAAAACAATTTCGTATAACAGGTAATTAATCAACTAAAGTAAAAACTGTGAAATTTACGCTCAACACCCGCCTTTTATTTGGATTCTTTGTATTAGCAATAGCAGCAAGTTGCAAAAAAGATAATACCACCAGCGGAGGAACTGCTTCCGAAGGTTCTGTAGATATTACTTCTGCAGTACAATCAAATTACCTGACTACTTATGTAACTATTTCTACAAGTGGCAATAGTATTGTTCTTAAAAGCGATGGTTTGCCCCATAATCATAAAACACCGTATTGGGGAGTTGGCAATGCTTTGTACGAAGATTTTCCGGCCGGATATCATGCCAATGTAAATACAACCATCTCGGCACATAATTATACGATGACCATTTCTGCAAAACCGGGTGTTGCTTCTTCGCATGAAGCAACTTCTTTGGGGGCAATTGGCATGGCAATAAATGGTGTGCCCATTTATAATGACAGAGAGGGCGGCAATGCACCACTTGATGCATTAACCATTACCACTTTCGATTATTCTGGTGCACATCCCGGGCCAGGTATGGATTACCATTACCATACAACCGGCAGATATACCACACAGGATGATGCCAAATTGGTAGGATTCTTAAGAGATGGGTTTCCCATTTATGGCAGAAAAGATACTACAGGTGTTTACCCAACTTTAGATGTTTACGGTGGACACACCGGCCCAACGCAGGATTTCCCCAATGGAATTTATCACTACCATGCATCCAATGTTAATTATTTAAGTACGGGCTATTATATACTTAAAGCCGGTAGTTATTATGGTACAAAAGGCACTTTTACTCAATAATCTAAACCTTATAAAATAAAAAAATGAAACGAATAATATTTCCAGCTTTAGCAGTATGCTTAACAGTTCTTGCAATATCATCATGCAAAAAAACTGACACAACAGTTGTAACAAGCGATGATGTTGTTATACCAGTTGATATAGCGAAATTTTTATCAGGTGGTTTATCCGAGCCGATAACCATTGTTTCCAGAACACTGTCGGATGGCAGTACAGCCAACTGCTACAAGATTGTTGTTAAAGGAATACCAACCGACCATACAATGGGGCCCTGGTGTCCGTCGCACATTAATGATGATGCATCAAAAGGTGGTATCTGGTTAAGCGGCGGCAATGTGTATGATGTAGATGGAGCGTTTGTAAAAAACCTTGCTACATTTTATAACGACAATACCTGGATGATGTACAATGCCAGTACAGGTGCAATTACAAAAACACTTACTCAGGCAGATTGTGCAGCAGCAGCAAATCCTAACGTAGGTACCCAATACAAAAATTATTGTGTGGAGTGTTTGCCATCTTACGTTGCCAGTTTAACACATACTTATTATATTCCTGTTATTCCCAAAAAGGCAAGTACGGCATATACGTTTGCAACAGGGCCTGGAGGTCCTCCAAGCTCCCTGCCTTCTTCAAGAGGATTGGCATTTAACGGCGTAATATTTGATGCACCGGCGCCAACAAGTGTAATATTAGCTGCCTATACATTAGCACCTTTTGATGATGCCGGTGGACACATCAATTTGAATGCTGGTTATCATTATCATGCAGCAACTGGAATGAGTACTAAAATTGCGCAAACCGATGGCCATGCAGCTATGATTGGTTATGCATTTGATGGTTATGGAATCTTTGAAAATAAAGATGCAAATGGTAATACATACACTGATTTGGATGCTTCAAGAGGACATTATGATAGCGTAAGAGGATACCATTATCATGTGGATAAGGCGGGCAATAATAATTTTATCAACGGACTTCGTGGCGAATATGCTAATTAAAAAAATTAAAATGAAATTCATATCAATCGTTTTATTGTTGTTAATGAGCTTGGGCAGCTTTGCTCATACTCCCGAGCTATCAACATTGGTTCTTTCTAAAACTGATAATGGCAAATATGTTTTGCAGGTAACCAGTTCATTAACCGCTTTTGAAGGCGAAGTGGATTATCTCTTTGGAAAAGATTCGTATAAAACGCCCGAAGAGTTCAGGGAACTGGTGATTATACATTTTAGAAAAAACATTTCCTTCATCGTTAATGGTAAAGCACTGGAATTTGTAAAACCAGAAGTTATTTTAGGACATGAAACAAAATTAGTGGTAGAAGTAACTGGCATACCCAGCCAGATAAATACGATTGATTTAAAAAGTACCATGTTCAAGGATATGTCCCGCAATCAATCGGTTGTAATGCTGGTTGGAAATGAGTTTCCCAACAAACAATATATTTTAGATAATGAAAACAGTCAGTATATACGATTAGAATCAAAGAATGGGAATTGGGATAGCATCATGCAAACCGCTTCAGTATTCAATGCACAAAATGCTTATTATCTGTTATGGCTATTAATTATTCCTGTTGTTTACTTACTTGTTGTTCAGATAAAAAGAAAGCAACTCAAACTTGCATAATAATCGAAATAATCACACTTAATATGCGATAACAAGATTCCTTAAAACTAAAAATCAAACTATGTTTAAATTAAAATTTCCATTACTAGGATTAGTGTTTATCCTATTATTTTCCTGTAAAAAAAATATTGATGACGAAACCATTGTCACTAGCCCGGTTGCAGAAACCTACAGCGATTCAGTTTTTGTTGCAACAGATTGGACAACTGCAACACACAGTAAAAGTGGAGCGGCTAATTTCGGTTTAGTGTTTGATGATAGCAAAGTACACCGAATTGACATAGTGGTAACTAAAAACCGTTGGCAGCTAATGCTGGCAAATATGACTACATTATATGGCGCTTTTGGTACAGGATCCCAGCCCGGAGGAGGTTCCACAGTAACCGAAAACCCAATGTTTGTACCTGCCGAAGTATTTTATAACGGCAAGCAGTGGTATAAAGTTGGTGTACGTTTTAAAGGAAACTCCAGCCTTGAAAGCACATGGAAAGGCGGTAATTATAAAATGTCTTTAAAACTTGATTTTGACGAATTTGAAGACCAATACTCACAAATAGATAATCAGCGGTTTAATGGTTTTAAACAATTGAGTTTAAAAAATAATTTTGATGATAAGTCGATGTTACGAGAAAAAGTAGCTGCCGATATTTTTAGAAGCGAAGGCTTAGCCGTTTCCAACACAGCGTTTTACGTGGTTTATGTTGATTATGGAGATGGTCCCACATACTTTGGCGTTTATACTTTAACCGAGGAAGTTGACGATACTGTAATTAAGAATCAATTTGCAGACAGTAAAGGGAATTTATACAAACCTGATGGCACGGCGGCAAGCTTTGCTACTGGTACTTACAATACAACAGAACTGGTAAAGGAAACAAACGAAGATGCCGCCGACTTTACTGATGTTCGTGCACTTTATGATGCAGTGAATGATGCTACAAGAACCACCGATCCTGCGGCATGGCGAACCAAATTAGACAATGCTTTTGATACCGATGTGTTTTTGCATTACTTAGCAACTAATACTGCCATCCAAAACTGGGATACTTATGGCAAGATGACCCATAATTATTTCTTGTACAATGTTGCCGGTACAAATAAGCTGACCTGGATACCGTGGGACAACAATGAAGCGTTGCAAACAGGTAAACAAGGCGGCGCACTTTCAATGGACTTCGCAGGTTTAAATGCAGCACAATGGCCATTGATTGGTTATATGTATCAAGATGCTGTGTATAAAGCAAAATATAAATTATACGCTAAACAAGTTATAGAAGGTTCTTTTAAAGCAACCACCGTACAAGCTTTATACACTAAGTATGCTGCCCTGGTAGAGCCTTATGCAATTACCGAGAAAAGAGGATATTCGTTTTTATCGAGTGCTGCAGATTTTACTCCTGCAATAAATGCACTTAAAACACATGCTACCAACAGGGAAACTATTGTAACAGATTACGTACGATAAACAGAATTTATGTCAGCAAACTTTTCGCAAAAGAGAAAGTTTGCTGATTATTTTTTCGCTACAATGATTAAAATTTTTAAGTGTTTTAAATAACCAGATGCGAATATGAACAATTTTTTAGTGCTTACAACTTGTGCTCTCCTTATTAGTCATGCTTCAATTAGCAGTGCAAGTATAGGGAATGATAATGTTGAACAGCCTAAAACCGTTAATCAATCATCGCTAATTATCAACATAACTAAAACAGAGGTATTAAGCAATTATGACACTATTCCAGTTTATGATTTTAAAACCCTGGAACCGCTTTTATATACCGAAAGTAAGAAAACACATATTGTGAACTTTTGGGCGGTGTGGTGTGCACCCTGTGTAAAAGAACTGCCCTATTTAGAGGAATATGCAAAAAACAATCCTGATACAGAACTTTTATTAGTAAGTCTTGATTTTCGGGAAGACATCAATACCAAGTTGGTTCCATTTCTAAAAAGTAAAGGAATTACATCAAAAGTGGTTGTATTGGATGACACAGATGCAAATAGCTGGATTGACAAAGTTTATCCAAACTGGTCGGGTGCTATTCCTTTTACAATAATCTTTAACAACAACAATCGTTCTTTTCATGAAAAGACTTTTGAAAGTGTAGAAGATTTACAACAAACAATAAATAAAACAATAAATAAAAATTATACAGAATTATTATGAACAAAAGAGTATTTAAAACCGCTTTAATATTCATGTCGGCATGCATCTTGTTTTTTAGTCAAAACAGCTATGCACAAACAAAAGAGACGAATCCTGCAAACCAACCGGAAAACAGACCTGGTCCACCTAACGGAGGAAGGCCTGGTGGTGGAGGCAGCCCGGAACAACCTGAATCTTTAGCTCAAATGAAAGGATTTAAAATTGGCGATAAAGCTGCTGATTTTTCTCTAAAAAATGTTGACGGAAAAATGATTTCATTAGCAGGTTTAAAAAATGCGAAAGGCTATATAGTTGTTTTTACATGCAATGAATGTCCGTTTGCAAAATTGTATGAAGACAGGCTAATTGCATTGAACAACGAATATGCACCTAAAGGATATCCGGTAATTGCTATAAATCCCAACAGTCCGGAGAATCCTGCTGAAGGTTATGAAGCGATGCAAAAAAGGGTTAAAGAAAAAGGATTCACTTTTCCATATCTAGTAGATGAAGGGCAGAAAGTTTATCCAAAATATGGTGCGCTGCGTACTCCGCATGTATATTTATTGGATAAACAATTGGCCGTTAAATATATTGGCACAATTGATGACAATGCAAAGTCGGCACAGGATGTAAAAGTAAAATACGTTGAAAATGCAATTCAGGCTCTTGAAAATGGAGCAGAAGTAACGCCAAATTTCACAAAAGCAATTGGATGCCCGATAAAAGCAAGTACAAAATAATTATTGTTAGTTAATCCTGTTATCATCAGGTTTATAAAAAAAACAAGCTTTAATTAGAACGCAAAGAGTATTATATTTCACACATGAAGAACAAGTGGTTGATAGCATTGATGGTATTGGCATCTTTTAAAACGATGGCGCATAATCCGCAGGTGTCCAGCATCAACATTACGCAGGATGCTGCTACAAAAAAATACAATCTACTCATTAGCGTTCCGTTGTTAACCTGTCAGAACGAACTTAGCTACAGTTATCCTTTGATTCAAATTGACAGTCTGTCAAAAAATCAATTTCAGGAACTGCTGCTCAATCACTTTAAAAAAAATATTCAGTTTATTGCCAATGATAATGATACGCTGTTCATCAATAACGGCATGTTGAGCATCGGTCACGAAACACAATTAATTTTTGAATTGTCGGGCTTACCACCGGTTGTGCACTCGATGCATTTAAAATACGCAGCATTAAGTTCGCAGTACGATCACTTTGCCGTAATGCAGATTTCACTGGCAGATAAAACAACAGGGAAATTCGTTTTTAACAACGGTAATAATTTTGAGCTTTCGCTGATTAATAAAAACAATAAACTGGTTGAGGAAGAGATTCAGCCGGCTTCAAGTTTACTTGCTTATTTAATTCCGGCAATAGCCGGAGCAGTACTTATCATCGCAGGATTTTTCTTTTTTATAAGAAGAAACAGATTTGCTTTAAATCCATCATTCATTTTAAAACAGCAGGTATGAAAATCAAAAATATTTTAACTATCGCCATTCTACTGTTTTTTGCCCCGTTATTTATTTGGGTAGGTTGCAACAGCAAAAAACTCAGCAGTGTATCTGCATCAAAGAGCGATGAAACAGCAATACCTGTAAACCCCGATTTTTTTATTGCAGCGGGATTGACTGAACCCATCACAAAAGTAAACTACAAATTGTCGGACGGTACAACAGCCGAGTGCTATAAAATTGTAACCAGCTCCACTCCTTCCGAACATCAGATGGGCCCCTGGTGCCCGGACAATATTAATGATGGTGCCGATAAAGGCGGTATTTGGATGGAAGGTGGAAAAGCTTATGATGTTGACGGCGCATTCATTAAACACATGGCAAGCTTTTACAAAGATGCTACCTGGAAAATGTATAACGCTGACGGCAGTATTAATGTAACAAAAACAAAAGAAGCCTGCGAAGCTGCAGCCCGGCCTGATGTGGACCCGGCGTATAAAAATTTCTGTGTGCAGTGCCTTCCTTCTTATGTTGAGGGTTTAAAGCAAACATTTTATATACCTGTTATTCCGGTTAAGTCATCTTCAAATGCAAAAAACAGTTCTCCATCTGGCCCGCCAGCAGGCGACAGGCCTGCAGGTCCACCACCCGGAAACAAGGGCGGCGCTATTGGCAACGCACCAAGAGGCGGCGGTGGCGGAACCGTTGTTGGTATTGCTTTCAACGGCGTAAATTTTGACCCACCGGCACCAACTGCAGATATATTGGCTGCATACACTCTGGCCCCTTTGGATGATAATGGCGGGCATATAAATACCCATGTTGGCTATCACTATCATGCCGCCACCGGCAAAACAAAAAAGGTTAAACAAACAGATGGCCATGCTGCTATGATTGGCTATGCCATGGACGGTTACGGCATGTTTGAATTGTTGGATGAAAACAGTAAAGAGCCTGTTGGTTTAGATGAAAACCGGGGGCATTATGATGCTGTACGTGATTATCATTACCATGTTGGCCCGGCCGGAGGCAATAGACTAATTGGTGGTTTCAGGGGCAGAACGGGTGCATTCACTGCATCATTCTGATTTTATTTTTCTTTTACCGAAAGATTGAAAAAAAAAGCTCGTATATATAGGTATACAACTAAAAAACATTTATGAAATCAGCCAAAAACATTATTCTTAGCGTATTAGCTTTATCGGCTATAACAATCAGCAGTTGCAAAAAAAGTACTGATGACACAGGTACGGGAACAACTCCCGGTACGGTATCAACAACCAGCGTGGTAACCGCAAAGTATACGTCTGCCGTTACAGTTGCTACCACCAGCAACAGTATTACACTACGTTCAAACGGTACGCCTGCACACGTTTCGCCATACTGGCTGGTTGGCCATGCATTGTATGAAGCACAAATTGCCGGGCAAAATACAAACCCAGGCAGTATTGGTATACAAAATTACGCAATGACAATTCCAACTAATCCAACAGAGGCAGGAACTAAAGAAGCTACTTCTTTGGGTCCTATAGGAATGGCGTTGAATGGCGTTGCGATATTTAACGACCGGGAAGGTGGCAATGTGCCTGTTGATGCCGGAACTTTGCTGAGTTTCGACAGAGCCGGTGCTCATCCGGGCCCTGGCAATACTTATCACTATCATTTCACAGGCGATTTTACCGGCAACGATAATGCAAACCTGATTGGCTTTTTAAGGGATGGATTTCCTATTTATGCACGGAAAGATAATGATGGCAGCTACCCTTCTAATTTAGATGCCAATGGTGGCCATGTTGGAACTACGGCCGATTTTTCAACGGCTATTTATCATTACCATGCAGCCAACACTGCTTATATGGGCAGCAGATTTTATGTTTTAAAAGCAGGAAGTTACTATGGAACAAAAGGAACATTTACGTTTTAAATATATTTTGATTGTTGCAGCTATTATTTTTTTCACAGGCTGTAGTAATTCAAAGAATGAGGAAGTAAAAACAACTTCCTCTTTTTTTGTTGATACTAGTTTTATTCCAAATGACACGGTACATGTAAAGGCGGAAAAATTAAAGCTCAACAATGGAATTTACTATTTGAATGGTCAGTTGTTCTCGGGCTATTTAAAAAAATTATACGCTGACAATACTGTAGAAAATATTGATGGCATTTTAAATGGTATGTTGCAGGGAAGTTCTGTTAGCTTTTACAAATCGGGGCTGGTAAGAGCCGTTAGGATGTATAAGGAAAACAAAAGTTTTGGAAAAAGTTTCGGTTATTGGGAAGATGGAAAAATGAAGTTTGAGTATTATTACCTGGATGATAAACGGGAAGGAACAAATAAACAATGGTATAAAAGCGGCCAACCTTATGCGTTTTTAAATTTTAAAGATGATAACGAAGATGGCCTCCAACAGGCCTGGCGTGAAAATGGTAAACCATATATCAACTACGAAGTAAAAGATGGCATTCGCTACGGACTTCAAAAATCTAATTTGTGTTACACACTTGTTGACGAAAAATTTAAGTAAAATGATTAAAAATATTGCAGCTTTTTTATTGCTCTGCATATTTATTTCCTGCAAAGAAGAAGGAAGAAAACTGCCGTACTACGATACAGCAGACTATACGCCTAAGTGGGAAATGAAAGATAAAAACAGTTTTCATGCAATCAGAAAATTCAATCTGGTTGACCACGAAGGAAAAGCATTTACCGAAAAAGATTTGGATGGAAAAATAACAGTGGCCGATTTTTTCTTTACCATCTGCCCGGGCATTTGCCCAAAAATGGCGGTGAGCATGGAGGGGATTCAAACTGAATTTTTAAATGATAAAGACGTTCAGCTCATCTCCCACTCTGTTATGCCGGGCAAAGACAGTGTACCGGTTTTAAAAGCCTACGCCACCGAAAAAAACGTGCAGTATAACAAATGGAAACTGCTCACCGGCGAAAAATCGGAGATATACGACCTGGGCCGTAAATATTATTATGTGGAAGAAGACCTGGGTGTAAACAGCGATACCAGCATCTTTCTGCATACCGAAAATTTTGTGTTGATTGATAAGAACAGGCATATAAGAGGAATTTACAACAGCCTTGATAATAACAGTATGGCGGCTTTGGTTAACGATATTAAAGCGTTGAAAAAGGAAGATTAATGGTAGTCTACGTTGTTTGTTATTGATAACCTGATCAAAAACCTACCTATTTAGAATTAGCCCATCCCCCTAACTAAGCGTATTTTTGCAGCTATGCAACAAATTAATATACCGCTTATTCTTACCAGTCTTGGTTTTGATAAACTGAATGAAATACAACAAGCTTCGCTGGAAGCCAATGCCAAAAACGACAATGTAGTGCTGTTATCGGCCACGGGTTCGGGTAAAACATTGGCGTTTTTATTACCGGTACTGGAAACTTTAGATCCCGAGATTAGTCAGCCGCAGGCTTTAATCATTGTGCCTAGCCGTGAGCTGGCGATACAGATAGATGATGTTTTCCGTAAAATGCAGACGGGCTTTAAAGTAACCCTCTGCTACGGTGGTCATAAAAGAGAAACCGAAGAAAATAATTTAAAGGAAGCCCCAGCCCTTATTATTGGTACTGCAGGCCGTTTAGCCGATCATATCCGCAGAAATAATTTCAGCCTGGATGATATCACAACATTGGTATTGGATGAATTTGACAAATCACTGGAACTTGGCTTTACCGAGGAAATGTCCTATATCATCGGTTCATTAAAAAATATTAAAAAGAGAATTCTTACTTCAGCAACTTATGCAGTTCCCGTTCCTGATTTTATCGGACTTAAAGACCCCATTCGACTTGACTTTTTGCCTGAGCAGGAAAGCATCGACAATATGCTGGAAATAAAAACATTCTTTAGTGCAGATAAAGATAAAGTGCCTGCATTGTTTGATTTGATTTGTTACCTGGGCAACCGCTCTACTGTTGTGTTTTGTAATCACCGGGACGCAGTGGAACGTACCAGTAATATGCTGAAAGAAATGGGAATACTGAATGTGTTTTATCATGGAGGTATGGAGCAGCAGGAAAGAGATAGTGCACTCTGCAAATTCCGAAACGGCACCAGTAATGTATTGGTAACAACTGATCTTGCCAGCCGCGGTTTAGATATTCCTAATATCCGCTACATTGTACACTTTCATTTGCCAAATACCGAAGATGCATTTACGCACCGCAATGGCCGTACAGCCCGTATGGATGCCAGCGGCACAGCCATTTTAATTTTATCGGCCGATGAAAAATTACCCGGGTATATCGGTGATGTAGAGAATATTGAAATTACCGAAGAACACCCGATACCGGAAAAACCAAAATGGAGCACACTATTCATCGCCGCAGGCAAAAAAGATAAAGTGAATAAGATTGATATCGTTGGTTTCCTTTCAAAAAAGGGGGAACTAAAAAAAGAAGATATCGGTATTATTGAAGTGAAAGATTTTTTCAGCTTCGTTGCCGTGCGTAAAGTTAAAGTGGGGCACGTGCTTGAACTGATCAAGAACGAAAAGATAAAAAATAAAAAGGTTAAGATTGAAATAGCAAGGTAAACAATCAGTATAAATTAGCAAAAATGCCTGTTCGTAAAAACAGGCATTTTTATTTTTACTCATTTTAGATTTTAAAATGGATTACTCCATTTAACGTCAGTATAAACTGCATTACCCGACAACGTTTTTAAGAATGCCACGAGTGCATTAACTTCTCCGGCGTTAAAATTTAGTTGTTGACCGATGCCTCCGGGTGTAAGTCTTGGATCAAGATTCGTGTTGCCGGGGGCAATATTTATTGCGCCGTAATGTCCAATGGCTGTTTGAAGATCAGGCAAATTACCGGTATGCATTAATGGGCCATTTTCCAGGCCGGCTGTGTTCGTAACGTTTCTTAAACTCGGAGTTCTGGTTATTGTAATATCAATCCCTGTCCCGGCTATTTTCCCAATAATACCGTTGTTTTTTGAGTTGGGATCGATATCAAATTCAGGCGCATTATGGCATGCATTGCATCCTGCTCCGCCGCCAATTCGCACACCAGCTGCATTAAATTGAGCATTCGTTAAAAAAACCTGTTTCCCCTGATTTTCCTGTGCCGTAAAATTAGGAAACGCTGCACCGTCGTTTGGCACTAATGCCCTGCCTGCATCATATTTACTGTCGAACGATTGAATGCTTCTTACAAACTGTGCCAGACATTCCTGCATCCGGGCCTCTGTAACTGAAACGTCGCCATAAACAAATTTAAAGAGCTCATTGTAGTAATTAATGCCCTGCAGTTTTGTAAGCACAGCAACAAATGCCGGCCTTCCTGTTTGGCCGCTGAACCCCATTTCGGCATGATCTTTTATCGGCATGGTTGTCTGTATTTCAAGGCTGGCTGCTCTTTCATCCCAAAAGAATTTATTTTCGGCACCAAACCTTGCATTGGCCAAACGCATGGAATGCCTTGCGGTAGTGCCACCGGCAACGCCGGGACTTGAAATTAAATTATCGCCAAATGCAAATTGCTGCTTGTGGCAGCTTCCGCAACTTATTGTATTATCAATGCTGAGGTTTTTGTCGTAAAACAAAACACGGCCAAGTGTAGCTTTTGCATTAGTTATTCCATTGCCACCGGTGTTATCTTTATTAATATAAGTTGGTTTACCCTGCCCGGCATAGTTTGCCAGGTTGTTGGGGTCTATTTTAGTTCCAAAGGTTGCCTTTATTGCAGCGTATGGGTCGGCAGGAGTTACTTGCGTTCCTGACGATTCGCTTTTGGAACAGAATTGAAATGTGGAAACTACAATTGCCAGTAAAGTAATGATAAAGAGTTTTTTTTGGTGCATGTGTAAAGTTGTTTATTAAAGGGATAATAAAAAAGAGCCTCATATAGACTGTCAAAATCCTGAATGGTTTATTGTTAAACGATTAAAAAGCAGAAATCTTTCTGTGTTACCCAGTTTTTTTCAAAATAATTAATTACATATGGCTGTTCCAGGCACTGTTTAATCACTTTTTTTAAGAATACGAAACAAACTTACATGAAACCTTGTGAATCATACAGGTTCATTTGTAAATTAAAAAAGGACTGATTTTTTGCTTCCATTCTTCCTCATATCCTGTTGATATAATATTTTCTGATTTGAGCTTAGCATAACTGTTTTTAACACCGGTTAACTTATCTAAATGCTTTTCTCCTGTGGGATTCGCTACTGTTTTATATAACCTTTCTGAGCAATGTTCGGGAAATAACTGGAGCAGTTTTCGGATGATTGATATACCTGTTTGTACCGGCCTGAAAAGGTTTTCATCAGTAACAGAAAAAGATAAACCGTAACAGGTTTCGCCGGAATACAGGCTTGTATCCGGGATATAGTTAATTTCAGAAAATTGCACACCCGTTAATTGTAAATCTTTCACTGCTTCAAGTAATGCAGTGCTGTTCATCCATGGTGCACCAAAAATTCTGAAAGCATTATTGGTACCCCTGCCTTCATTTACATTAAATCCTTCTAACAAGCCGGTACCGGGGTAACATAAGGCTGTTTCAATAGTTGAAATTGCAGGAGATGTAGGCGTAAATATAAAGTTGTTTTCTTCGGAGGTTTTATTTCTGTTCCAACCGGTAATTGGAATGACGGTAAGATCAATTTTTATATTTTGGCTTGCTGAAAAATAAAGGGCCAGTTCACCAAGTGTACAACAATGCCTGATGGGAATATTCCATCTACCGATAAAGGAAGAACAGGTTTCATCAAGCATGGGCCCTTCAGTTTTTTTTATGTCTCCCCCAATTGGGTTGGGCCTGTCTAAAATTACCAGGGGCTTATCATATAAAGCACATGCTTCCATTATGTAAGTCATCGTCCATAAATAAGTATAAAAGCGGCAACCCACATCGGGAATGTCGAACAGAACCAATTCCACATCAGCCAGATCATCTTCTTTGGGTATCAGATGATCACCATAAAGACTTATTATAGGTAACGCAGTAATTGTATCTATCGCATTGCCCTGATAAGCACCATCAATTCCTTTTGTTGCAATTCCATGCTCCGGCGAAAAAAGTTTGGTAATATTAAAGCTACTTTTGAGCAACGCCAGCCTTCCCTGTTTATTTTGGGAAGTAAGCGCAGCATCATTTGTAACTAATGCAATACGTAAATGTTTAAATTTATTTTGTTGCAGTAAGAAATGATCTATTCCAAAGATTGTTCTTTGCATAAGGGTTTGCTGGTTTAATTCGCCTGCCTTTTCATGATAATCATATTTGTGTCTGAGGTTCGGTAAGCTCAAAGCTGCAGGTCTTTTTAAAGTCTCAATTAACTTTACTCAATTGTTGTAACTTTTTATAAACTGTTTTACATGTTTTTCAAAAGCAGTTGCCCCATTAAAAAGGAAAGAATGCTGCATGGGAACAACATAAATGGGAAAGTCTTTCAGTTCGGCCATAAATTTTTCCAGCCTAACCGCATCTTTTTCTGTTGTCAACACAAGTTTGTTGTGGCTGGGCATTTTTTCAAACTGCTGTCTGATGTCTTTTAAGTCATTGCTGTGAAAGATATGGTGATCGGCATAACGCAACATATCATAAGAGTCGGCATGTGCTTCCAGGTGTGCTTTTAACGGTGCCGGATTTGCAATACCACATACCAGCAGTATTCCACAATCAGGTGTGATGTCAATAATCTCTTTTGTAAAAAGATGATAGGGTTTATCGTAAACTATTGCCGTAAAATAAACAGTTTGGCTCTGTGCTGGATTTATTTCGGAGATGATCTTTTGTTTTTCAGTTTCATTCAATTCAGGATTACATTTAGTAACAATAATAATATCGGCCCTTTTGCTGCTGCTTCTTACATCCCGTAAATCACCGGCAGGTAAAATTAAATCACGGGTGTATAAATTGGAGTAATCGGTAAGTATGATGTTGAGCCCAGCCCGCACCTGCCTGTGCTGAAATGCATCGTCCAGTATAATCACTTCTGTTTCGGGCCGGTCATGTAACAGTTGTGGAATGGCCACTATTCTTTCTTCGCCAACGGCAATGGTAACATCAGGAAATTTTTGATGAAATTGCATGGGTTCGTCCCCTATCTCCAGTGCGGTTGTATCTTCATCAGCAATGGCAAAACCTGTAGTCTTTCTTTTATACCCACGGCTGAGTGTGGCCGTTTTGTAATCTTTTTTTAAAAGGCGAACAAGGTATTCTGTCATAGGGGTTTTGCCGGTACCACCGGTTGCCAGGTTGCCCACGCAAATGATGGGGAAATTAAAGGAAGATGATTTTAAAATGTTTTTATCATACAACTTATTGCGTAGCCAGATTACGCAGCCGTACATCCAGGTGATTGGTAAAAGAAGATATCTGAAGCTCTTTAATAACATTCGTTTTAGTTGATAGTTAGTAGTAGTTCTTTATAGCTTTCCACTCTCAGCTTTTAACTCTCGACTGTTTATAAAGATAGAAAAGATAGTTGTGCCGTAGTTACGTTCGGTTTTATAATGATCAAACTTCTTATAGTCATTTCTGGGCGTATGTTCCAGTACAAACCAGCCTCCGGATTTTAAAAGATTATGTTCAAAAATTTTCAAAGGCAGGTCGTCAATGGTTGTTAATGCATATGGTGGACCGGCAAAAATAAAATCATATTGCTGATTGCTGCTTTCTATAAACCGGAATACATCTGATTTTACCACATTAAAGTTTTCAAAGTCCAGTTCAGCAGATGTCTTCTTAATAAAATCATACATCTTGCTGTCCTTCTCCACAATGGTAATATCGGGTGCTCCCCTGCTGGCCAGTTCGTAACTTATGCAGCCTGTACCGCCAAAGAGGTCAAGTACTTTTAATTCATCTAGCTCCAGATTATTCTGCAGGATATTGAATAAACCCTCTTTAGCAATATCGGTTGTGGGCCTGGTATGCGGCATCTTGCCGGGTGGATTTATTCTTCTGCCTCCATGTATGCCGCTTATTATACGCATGCGGCTAATGTAAATAAATGACTGAAAAAATGCGGTGGATATTCTTTTATGGCTTCAATATATTTAAAGTCTTCAGGCAGATTTTCAAACCCAATATTTAAAAAATATTTGTAGATGGCATCATACAATCCCGATTGTTCATCAATCATTCCGTTAATATGCAGTTTAACTGTATCTGGCGTAACATCAAATGCCTTGCAAACATTCAGCAAATGAAAAACACTGTCAGCCGGATTATTGTAAGCGAAGTTTTGTACAACCTGCAGTTTACCTTCCCTGCATAACATGATGGTTACGCTGTTGCTGTAAAAGCCGGCATACAGGTGATTGCCTTCGGGCATATCCCGGTTTACAATTGTTGAAAACAGGTGTGTTTGCGTAGCAACCGGTAAATGGGTTGAGAAAACGTCAACAATATTCCTGGGACTGCGATAGACATTGTGCAGGTTATGCTTGTACAAAAAGTCGGACCTGATGATACAATCTTTTGCATCTCCAAAAACCAGGTCAAGCATCTTGCTGTTCCTTTCAGCATTCATTAATTCGGCAGGCACCAGTATACTGTCGGTAAATGCCCAGAAAATATGAGTCTTATGATACCGCTGCTGAAATAATTTTTCGCTTTCGAAAACAGAAACAATCTTATCGGCAAGCTCATTTTCATTCAAACCACCTGCAAAATTATAAGCTACCACCGCCATAAAGCAATTTTCCCGATCAAGTATAGCCAACGAAATGCCCATTGGGCCAACTTCTGTAAAGAGCTGAGCCGTTTCAAAATCAATTCCCGTTGCCTGTATATTAAAAGATGGATTTACATTTTTCATTTCAGCGGCAAAATAAGATATTTTTGCTGACTTTATGGATAGTACGGCGATAACAAAAGATTTAAAAGTAGCGGTAAACAATAAACAGATACTGTCTATTGCACTACCCATCACACTGGCAATACTTATTCCGCAGATCAATATGCTTACCAACAGCATATTCCTGGGCGATTTAAGTACCGAAGCATTAGGCAATGCCGGTATCACCGGTGTATTCTATTTGATTTTTGCAGTGGCCGGTAATGGATTGAATAATGCGCTACAGGCCGTTTTTTCAAGATATGCCGGAAGCGGCGACCATGCTGCTTTTAAAACCATCCTGGCGCAGGGCATAAGAATATGTTTACAATTTGCAGTAGCTGGTATTTTAATCACTTGGTTTATTGCGCCATTGATACTTGAGCCGATTGCTGATGAAAAATCCTATGCATTGCAAATAAGTTTTTTAAAGATCAGGATACTTGGCCTTCCGTTCTTGTTTTTATTTCAGATGGGTAATGCATTCTTGGTTTCTACACTCAACAGCAGGTACTTGATGATTGCCTTTGCTTTTGAAGCCGGCATTAATATAATTCTCGATTTTTTATTGATCAAAGGCCGTTGGGGTTTTCCGGCCATGGGTTTTAACGGCGCTGCGGTTGCTTCGGTTATTGCCGAGATTTCAGGTTTTATTGTCATTCTTGTTGTGTTGTACCGAACCGGACTTAAAAAACAATACAGCTTGATGAAATCATTTGTTTATGATAAGGTGATTACCAAAAAGATCATCAACATCTCGGTTCCGCTGATGTTACAATATGTACTGAGTGTTACAACCTGGCTGGTATTTTTTATGCTGATAGAAAGCCTGCACAGCGATGTTTATAAAGCCATCAGCAATACCATGCGTAATGTATTTGGTTTAGCGGGTATTTTTGTTTGGGCTTTTGCAAGCACGTGTAATGTGATGGTGAGTAATTTAATGGGACAGCAAAGAGAGGAACTTGTAATTACTGCCATCAATAAGATTGTAAAACTCTGCATGATCTTATGCGTTTTCATTTGCCTGGTTGTAAATATTTTCCCTGGCCCTTTTTTCGGCATATTCGGCCAGGGCGAAGATTTTGTACAACAAGGTATTCCCGTACTCAGAGTGGTTTCTGTTGATCTTCTGCTGATGTGCCTTGCTAATATCTGGCTCAACGGCGTAACCGGTACCGGTAAAACAAAAGTGAATCTCTTCATCGAAATTGTTGCCATAACCCTGTATCTTATTTACACATGGGTATTCATTAAAGTACATTTTATATCGCTTGCCTTTGCCTGGACAAATGAGTTTGTTTACTGGGGAGTGATTTTTATTATGGCGTATTTTTATCTGAAAGGCGGGAAGTGGAAGACAAAGTAAACCTCTGCCTTGGTTCTTGTCTCCACGAATCAAATTCATTACAATAGAATGCTGTCATCAGGTCTTTAAAAGCCAAAATTCTTCTCGTTCAATTCATAATACCTTGCTGAATATTAGAAAATCTGGTTCGTGTTTCCACGAACCACTGCGGCGCTCATTAATAGTTGATTGAATTAAATTAAATGCCTCTACTATCATGAGTAATCACTTTAATTGGCACAGTATTCGTAGATTGTAGTGCACAAAAACTAAAAAATAATGAATAAACTCATAAGAGGTCTTATTGCTGGTTACGGAGCTAAAAAACTAGGCGGAGGCTGTTTAGGCACTGTAGTTGTTTTTATTATTATCTGGGTTGCTTTAGGTCATTGCAGTTAAATAATTAGCCATCGCCTGCTGTATCAACAGTCAGTTTTTACAGCCATGTCCCATTCATAGAAATGTCTGGAACGAAATAGCCTGAAATAAAAACAAATTCATATCAGTTAAAACCTACTGCTTAAAATACACCCTCTTAATTTTCCCTTCCTCTATAATATAAATTGCTGTTGCATGTACAAGCCTGTTTCCAAAACCGGCAACTTCTTCCTGGTCAACAACCATATTGCCCTGTACTATGCGGTTAACAAGGCGGCAAAACAGTTGCGGTGTTTTAGTAACAAACTGGTATTGTGTACGCATTTCTGTTTTGCCTTTGTACAACAGTTTATCAGGGAAACGGTATATTTCCACATCTTCGGCATAAGGTTCTAAAAATGCTTCCAGGTCGTGGGCATTGTATGCATTCAGTTGCTGTTGTGCCAGCATTTCGGGTGTTGTGTTTACAAACGACGATGGTTTAAATGCATTACCCTTCAATATCACCCAATCAATCTTTCGCCAGTTTTCAATTCCATCCAAAGGATTTGCATCAAGCACCAGCATATTGGCCAGTTTATCTTTAGCAATGCTCCCCCATTCATTTTCATTGCCGGTTGCTTTTGCGCCGTTGATGGTAGATGCTTCCAGCAATTGCCAGTTATTCATTCCGGCTTTTTGCATCGCTTTCAGTTCTTCAAAATAAGAGCCTGCATGTTGTGTGCCGATATTTCCTGCATCGGTACCTGTTGCAATAGTAACACCTGCAGTTGCCAGTTTTAAAAGATTTGCTGTCAATATAGAGTCGGTACTAATTGTTCTTGCTGCCGACTGCGGACTATTACTGCTTTTTATATAGTTTACTGCAAGTGCTGTATCGGGCAACGGGAAGTTTATAACACTCCCGATTGTTGCAGGATGAGCTGTGTTCAATTCATCAGTAGTAAAATGGTAGCGGTCGCCAAGCACTTTGCCATAGTTATCCCGTACTACCAGAGTAGGACAAAGCACCGTTTTGTTTTTCTTCAGCAATTGTATAAAATCATCGTTGACGATTTCATCTTCCACACTATGCACTAAAAAATCGGCACCGGCCTCAACAGCGAGTTGTGCGGTGATGCGTTGTGTGGCATGCACCGCCACCCGCAGATTATTTTTATGAGCTTCGTCAATGGCAGCATTTACAAGTGCCAGGTTTTTTCTTGCACCGGCTTCTTTATCGGTACCCTGTACAATGTACCAGATCTTGATAAAATCAGTCTTAAGCGGCAACTGGTTTCGTACCGACTGCCGTACTCCCTCTTCAGTCAACATCATTTCAAACGGAGATTCATTGCCTAAATCTTTATAAGGTGCCGGAACATAAGTTGTCAACAACGGGCCAGTCATCCTTATAACCGGGGCATAAGGTTTATTAGTAAAGCTGTCACGCTGCGATAAAAAATTAAAGGAAGCACCCACATCAATCACCGATGTGATGCCGATAGCGGCATACCTGCGTAAAAACTCTTCCATATTATTGTGTACCCAGTTCAATTGTTTATCGTAGGGTTTTATTTTACGCAGGTCAATCACATCGGGCCGTGCATACAGGCCGCCACTCTGGAAAAAATGTACATGTGCATCTGTAAAACCGGGCACCAGGTATTTACCGCTGCCATCAATAACCTGTGTGCCATCGGGTAGTTTATAGGTTCGGTCTTTATCAACCGAAATAATTTTACCATCCAGCGCCAATACAGTATAACCTGCTAAAACTTTTTTCTTTTCTACATCGATAACGTTTATATTTTTTATGAGTACCTGTGCATTGACTGTTTGTATGAATGCCAGTAAAATAAGAAAGGATAATAATCGCATAAGAAGAGTTTTGAGTAAGATACTAAACCTCTGTGGATATCAAATTATAAACATTGCAACTTACATTTGCATTTAAATGATAACCCGAAAAAGAAAAGCAGTTCTGATCCTGGTACTCGGTATGATCACAGCCATTGGCCCTTTCTCTATTGATATGTACCTGCCTTCATTTGCTGATATTGCTGCCGACCTGGATACCACGGTGGCACGTATTTCACTTTCGCTTTCCAGTTTTTTCATTGGTATTTCGTTAGGGCAGTTTATATATGGACCGCTGCTGGACAGGTTTGGCCGCAAAAAACCATTGTATGCAGGTCTTGCTTTGTACCTGGTTGCTTCTGCATTGTGTATGCTGGCACAAAGTGCCGATATGCTGATTGCTTTACGTTTTTTACAGGCGCTCGGTGGTTGCGCCGGTATGGTGGCATCAAGAGCCATGGTACGTGACCTGTTTGCTGTTGAAGATAATGCCAGGGTGTTTTCGATGCTGATGCTGGTAGTTGGTGTATCGCCAATTATTGCACCAACACTTGGCGGTTTTATTACTGCCGAACTTGGCTGGCATTATATTTTTGGTACGCTTACACTGATGGCGGTTATCATTATCCTGGCTGTTCATTTTGGATTGCCAGAAAGCAAGGAGGCTGATCCCGGGTATTCCTTAAAACCAAGATCCATTCTTATAAACTTTTGGACAGTATTGCAGGAGCCGCAATTTTTCACCTATGCTTTTACCGGCGCTGTGGCAGCAGCTGGCTTGTATGCATATGTCGCCGGCTCGCCTGTTGTTTTCCTGGAAATATATAAAGTGTCGGAAAAACAATTCGGACTAATCTTCGCCCTGGTTGCCGGCGGACTTATTCTGGCCACACAGGTAAATAGTTTTTTGCTGCGGCAATACAGGAGTGAGCAGATAATACCTGTTGCATTATTTATTCAGAGCCTGGCAGGTATATGTCTGTTTATTGGTTCTTTAACCGGCTGGATTGATGTGTTAGGAACAATTCTGCTTTTGCTTGTGTACCTCAGTTGCCAGGGTTTTACTTTTCCAAATTCATCTGCATTATCTATGGCTCCTTTTGCAAAGAATGCCGGTAGTGCTTCGGCTTTAATGGGTGGCGTGCAAATGGGTTTAGGAGCATTAACCTCTGCCATGGTAAGCGTTTTAAGTAATGGTACTGCCTTGCCCATGACGGGTGTAATGGCCTGCTGCGCTGTCAGCAGTTTTATTATTTTAAAAGTTGGAAACAGGTTTATCAAATACAAAGCATCTAAAAAAGAAGTGGCTGAGGAAGCCGTTGAAATGATTTGTAATTCATGAAAAGTAAAGAATTGTCAGCTCTGCCAACCAACTTATTTACCACTTTTGATTTTACTTTTTAGATTCACTTTTTCTTCATCCTGCTTTACCCCAAATTTTACAATTTTGGTAATGAGCGTTAAAGGCAGTTTTTTATCCAACGGAAACTGAACCGTGCCTTTTGATAATTTGTATGCAGCTAATTCTTTTGCAAAACTTTCAATTGCACCGGCGCCCGGATAAAAGCCAATATGATTTTTATATCCCGCAAAATGAACCAGATTTTTATTTTGTTTGAAAGTGGGTATGCCGTAACTGATGGTCTCCACGGCCTTGGGCGCAGCTTTGGCGATGGTTTGCCTGATTGACTGCAATTTTTCCTGCACAGCCTGCGGAAAATCAGCCAGATAACTGTTGATGTCTTTCACATTTTTATTCATCATTGCTATGGTACTGATTTTTTGTTTTATCAAAATGAAGTAACCAGTGATTGCCGAACTTATCTGTAAGATCGCCAAAAAGAGCACCCCAGAAAGATAATTCAATCGGGTGGTCAATTTTACCACCGGCCGAAAGTTTTTTAAAACAGTTTTGTATTTCCTCTTCGCTGCTGCAGTTGAGCATTAAAGAAACTGCATTACCTTTCATCAATCCTGTTTGAGCAACCATATCAGAACCCATCAGCACCAGCGCATCTTTGGTAAGCGTTGCATGCAGTATACAGTTCTTCATTTGCTGCGGCATTTTTTCTGCTAACGGCGATTCGCCAATTGTTTGCAATGCAAGTTCTCCGCCCAGGCAATCTTTATAAAAGTTCATAGCCTCACTACAGTTGCCACTAAAGGTTAAATAGGAGTTTATCTGTGTCATTGTTCTGATAGTTGTTTTACAATGGCCAACGCCTTCGGGAATTTGTCATTCATATATTCTTCAAAATCGGCAGTTGTATCAAGTTCTACATTCAATTGGGTTAAATTTCTGTTGCTGATTAATACATACCGTTCTTTTGAACCGGCCCAATCGCTTTGCGGCTTTTCTTCTCCTTTGCTCATTTCTCCAAGGTGCTTAAATACTATTTCGGTATTTTCAATTTTTTTATCAATGATGGAATACATGCCCGATCCTTTGTCATCAACGAACTGCACCCTGCTCCCCTCCTGCCAGTCGCTTATGGCTTGAGAGCTTGGTGAAAATACTGATGTCCATTGCCTGTAGCCTTCATCGGACCAGAGTATTTCCCATACTTTTTCTTTTGGGGCATTAATTTCAATGCTAAATTTAATTGTCTTCATAAATTTTAATTTTAAGTGATAACTTTTTTATCAGGCATTCATCAGTGTTTCAATATCAAATTTTTTCATCTTCATGAAAGCCTGCATTACCGCCGGTGCTTTTTCAGGATCACTCATCAGTTTACCAAGTACGGTTGGTACAATCTGCCAGGATAAGCCAAATTTATCTTTCAGCCAGCCACACTGGCTTTCGCTGCCGCCGGCAGTAAGTTTTTCCCAGTAGTAATCTATTTCTTCCTGTGTTTCGCAATCAACAACAAAAGAAACAGCTTCGTTAAATTTGAACATGGGGCCGCCGTTAAGGCCCATATATTTTTTACCATTCAATTCAAAGTTTACCACCATGGCTGTATCAACTATGATCTTTGAGTTTGGAAAAACCGAGCAGTAAAATTCTGCTGCTTCTTTTGCATTGCCATCAAACCAAAGGCATGGGTGAATCTGATTGTTCATGTTATTATTTTGTAGATTAAAATTATTTTGTTTTTCCTTTGAAAGTTGCATAAATAGCCATAGCATGACCATGCCCCAGTTCAAAATCTTCTTTCAGCCAGTTTATTATTTCACCTGCTTTTGTTTTCGGGTTCAATTCATTTTTAATGATGAAGCCTTTCTTTTCAGCAAGCTTTTTTAAATCGGCCGGTGTTTTACCGGTTTTGTTTTTTATATTATCTATATAAGCCTGGAATGACATGGAACGATATTAGGTGATTATTTAATTTTCCTCTGTATATTTTTTAAAATTATCCAGTATGGCCTGCCAGCCGTCTCGCTGCAACTCAATTGAATTTTCAGTTTCGGCTTCAAATGTTGTATTTATTTTTGTTTCATTACCGTTGGCTTCAAAAACTACGCTAGCCTTTCTGCCATCACCCATTGTGTAAGCAATCAATTCATTTGTTATAACCTCATCATAAATACCCCAGAAATCAAATCCCATAGTTCCGTCTTTTGCTTCCATCCTGCTTAAGAATTTTCCACCAACCCGAAGGTCATTTTCTGCCATAGGAGTATGCCAGTCATTGGAAGCATTGTTCCATTTAATGATGTGTTCGGGGCCTGTCCAGTACTGCCATACTTTTTCAACAGGTGCGTTAACTGTGTTTGAAACCGTGATCATTGTTTTTTCTGTCGTTTCCATTTTTATAGTTTTTTAGTGAATATTTAATCGGCAAGACAAAGATGCAAATCAAAACTGATATTTGGAATGTGCAAAAACGACATTGTAAGGGGTTGATTGCGACAGGCAACTTATTTATCTTAGCAGGATGAAAAATGTATCAATACTTGTTCCGGAAACAGCCGTGATTGAAGCGGTTGCCGATCCACATTATATGTTTAAAGCAGTAAACCAATTCTTACAGGCCTCTGGCAAAGAGCCGCTTTTCAATGTGCAACTGGTTGCACTTAATAAAGAAGTAAAACTGGAGAACAGCCTGTTTACTGTGCATATTGATAAGCAGTTAAAGGACATAAAACAAACCGATCTTATTTTTATTCCGGCGCTGAGTGGCGATATGACAAGTGCGCTGGAACTGAACAAAGAACTGGTTCCCTGGCTTCTAAAACAATATGATGGTGGTGCCGAACTGGCTTCTCTCTGCATCGGTGCTTTCCTGCTGGCATCAACGGGCTTGTTGAATGGAAAGAAATGTTCTACCCACTGGAATTCGTATAATGAATTCAGGACCATGTTTCCCGAAGTGGAAATTGTTGACGGGAGTATCATCACCGAAGAGAACGGCATTTACAGCAGCGGCGGCGCTAACTCTTACTGGACCCTGCTCCTGTATCTTGTTGAAAAATATACCGACCGGGATACTGCGATACTGGCTTCAAAATATTTTGCAGTGGATATAGACCGGGAAAGTCAGAGTGCTTTTATGCTCTTCCAGGGGCAGAAGGGGCATGAAGATGCCGAAATATTATTAGCGCAGGAATTTATTGAAGGACATTTTGCAGATAAGATATCTGTTGACAGCCTTGCCGATAAATATTCTGTTGGCCGCAGAAGTTTTGAGCGCAGGTTTAAAAAAGCGACAAACAATACCGTTGTTGAATACATACAACGGGTAAAGATAGAAGCCGCCAAGCGCAGTTTTGAAAGCAGCCGCAAAAATATCAGCGAAGTGATGTTTGCTGTAGGATATACTGATACCAAGGCTTTTCGTACGGTGTTTAAAAAGGTAACGGGTTTAACGCCGATCGAATACAGGAATAAGTATAATAAACCTGTTACCACGTGATGGTTTACATTTTAATAAATTGGCGTACCTGCCCGCCTACTTTTAAAAAGTATATACCTCTTGCAATACGTGAAATTCCAATACGGTTTATTTTACCCTCAAAAACTGTCTGTTGTTTAACCGGTCTGCCCTGCAAATCATAAATAACAGCCTCGGCCTTTGCAGCAATATCTTCAACAATAATTTCATTGTAAAACGGCCCGCCGGTAATTTTAATAACATCGTTTATATCACTCTTAATGATCTTTATTTCAGAAAACTGAATATTGCCATTGTCAGAAAGGATTTTCAGCCGGTAATAACTTGTTTTAAATGCCATAGCCGGCAGCTCGGCAAAATAATTATTTACCGATGTTGTATTATAACCATCCTTTTCATGAACAGCATTCCATGAAATTGCATCCGATGAATGTTCAACTACAAATTTTGTCCCATTATCTTCTTCACTGGTTTGCCACCCGATATAAATTTTATAATCAGCTTTTTTAAATACATTAAAAGAACTGAGTTGTACCTGTAATACCGGCACTGAATAATAAACACTCCTCCTTATATAGTTTACACCTGCTGCAGGCTGTAAGGTAAAAGCGCCTGTAATGTCTGTAGAAACTGTAACTCCAAAATTGGCGATGTTGCTTCCAGTGGCACTTTTTTTCATATCAACTTCAACACCACTGGTTTTGGCATTTAATGCTACAGAAGCACTAAGACCGGTTGCCATTAAATGATTTGTTGACGAACTCAATAGTGTAACAACATAAACAGCAAAGCGCAGGATGATACTTTTAGTAATGCCGGCATTTAACTTTAAAGTAAAGTTTGTGTAAAATGATTTCATAGGCTTGATTTATAACTTTTATTTAATCGTTTATGCTGTGTGCATGATTTAATAATTGATCTGCTTTGTGCAGCTCACAGGTAAAGGGTTAACCTGTAAACGGAGATTTTAAAAAAAAAATTGTTGCAGAAAAAGCTTTATTTGATTTTTTCAGAAGAAATAGAACGGCTTCTATAGGGATAGTAGAAAAATGGAGAGCTTCGATATAACTACAAGGTATTCCTTTATAAGCAACGTCCTCGAAGTGATATTTATGCGGGTATACTGACAGCAAGGCTTTTCGTACTGTGTTTAAAAAAGTAACCGGCTTAACGCCGATTGAATACAGGAATAAGTATAATAAACAGGCGGCGGGTTAGGCTGTTGTTTGTGTTTTTGTAATCGTTTCAACTTTCTGTTTTCATTCTTTAATTTAATAGCCGGAATACAATTTGGTCTGGATTTGTTTTATCAATAATTCCTGTTTTTTCAAAGTTTAATTTTTGAAGAAGTTTAGTTGAACTTTGATTTCCCTTATGTGTAAAAGCGTCAATTGATTTTAGTCCAAGTGTTAAAAAAGCATATTCAATAATTCTTTTTGTTGCTTCACACATAATTCCATGTCCTTGATAAGCAGCTAAAAGTTCATATCCGATTTCACATTTTTTAAGTTCGTCCGAAAAGTCAAAAAGGCAAATTGTTCCAATAAGTTTTTCATTTTCGGTCAATGTAATTGCCCAGTATTTCAGTGGACTATTTTTGATATTTTCATTTGTTTTTCTAATAAAGTTCAATGCGTCATCTAATGTTTTAGCTGGTTGTCTGTCAAGATATTTATTTATTTCTGAGTCAGACCTAAGCGACAATATTTCTTCCACATCGCTCTCTAAAAGCTGTCGAAGTGTCAATCGTTTCGTTGTCAATATTGGAAAAGGAATAAAATTTTTATTAAGCATTTTTATTTTTTACACTCTGTGGTCTAACAGGTATATAGTTAGCTGGTGACACGAACCAGGTCATGTCTTTATTTTGGCAAACTCAATGTTAGCTGTAGTTTTTTTTTTTTTTCGCCATATTCCTATTCCAATAAAGAAAATGCAAAGTACAAGCAAGCCAACGATAATAACACTGGTCATCTTTCTGAGAAGACTCATAAAAAGCAGTGTATCTGTTTTCCCTGTTTCCAAAAATACCCAGTCGCTTGCTAATTTAGTAGCCAAATCTGGATTCCCTGTTTCCAAAATAATTATTCCGTCTCCAGTGGCTGGATTTATTCTAATTGCTGTATTAATAGGCGGAGTACTCTTTCCATCATGTCCGAAAATATCTTCACCATTTTCAATACCAATGTATAGCATACTACCCAAACCATAAATCCTTTCACCCATCATGTCCCAATGTGATTTTCTCATTAATTTTAAAGATTCAGGCTTTATTTGTCCTCTGCCAATAGGCTCTCCATTTTTACCTTTAAAAAAAAGTTGAAAAAATATCTCCAAATCTGACAAAGAGGTATATAAGGAAGTAGCTGCTAAAGAGCTGTAATAAAAATGTGGCGCTGTAGTACTATTGGAATTATAAAATTCACAAAGTCTGTTGCTTAACGAATCATCCAAAATGTATGTACTGCTGGTCATGTTCAGCGGTTTGAACAAATTCACTTTCATGAACTCATTAAACGGTAGTCCGCTTGTTTCCTCTATCAATAATTGTAAAAGGGTAAATCCTCCACCAGAATACTCCCATTTAGAATTTGGCTCAATTCCTGCCCTAACTTCGCCACTGACTCCTGCATCTGCATCTTTTGCTTTGGTTAGAGAGGCTTCTATTGTTTGAACAGAATCACGGTTTTCAAAACCATTGTAACCAAGTCCATCAGTTAAACCAGCGGTATGACTTAATAACCCTCTTACTGTTACTTGTTCATTATCAAAATCACTTGAAAGTAGTTGCCATCTCTTTAAATAATGACTTACCGGAGTGTCCAAATTGATTTTGCCCAATTCAACTAACTTCATTACTCCGGCTGCTGAAACAAATTTTGAAAGTGAAGACACCTGATAAATTGTGTTTTTGTCAACTTTCTTATTTTTAGAATAAAATAGTTCTTTTTCAACATTACCACCCTTAATAATTGACATTGAAAAATTCCCTACAAACTCTTTTTCTATTTTCTGCTTAACTGCAATAGTAAATAATTCAGGGTCGTTGCTTGTTGTAAATGGTTTGTGCCACCAACCGTTTATTGTTCCATAGATAACAATAATGCTCCAAAAAATGGATAATAAAATAAATGTAAAAAGGTATTTACTAATTCGTTTCATTAATTAAAGTTTGATGTTCGTTGAGTTCCAATGAAATTACACCTAACACAAAATATACGCTACTCTGGGTATATTTATCTAATGATTATCAATGTAAAAACTATATCAGTAAATTACATTAGTAAGTTAGCAATTTTACTCCATCTCAATACGCTGCTGGCTCATCAAAATAATACGTTTTACCATCTATAGTAAAACTGCATCCCGGCATCAGCTTTTTTAACTGCAGCATCTTTTCTTTTGTTATCTCACATTCTTTTGCAGAGAAAAATAATTCTTTCAGCTCAGGTTTGCTGTCAAGTTTTAAGATACCGTCAATGGTAACTGATGTTCCTTTTACATGTAATAATTCCAGCCCTTTTATTTTATTAAGATGTACAATACAATCATCGTCTATCTCCCGGATACCTTTTAACCGCAATTCTTTTATAAAATCCATTTTGGCTAAATGAGCAATGCCATTATTGGTAATATCCGTTTCATCCAGGTCGAGCATGTTGATAGATTTCACTTGTGTAACCATCAGTTCAAGATATTCATCAATCACTTTATCCCAAAGCCGCATCCGTACATGATGCAGGTGCGATGGCAGTTCATTAAACTGTGCAGGTACGTCTATTGAAAAGAAAGTTGCCCAAAACCTGTCTTCTAATTGTTTCCGCTTTTTCTTTTTATTCAAAATGATATTTAATTAAGATTCACGACTTGTGCTATCAATACAAATTGATATTCACTTATAATATTGATAAATAACTATGTGACCCGCTATGTTTTAATCTATGTGCCTATGTGGTAAAAAAATGAACCACATAGGCACATATGGCACAATAGGAATACCATATAGATTTTAATGACACATTAAGTTTAGATTCATTAACTCACTAATTAGTTACTCTTCCATACGTTATTCGAAAAATCAATGTCGGGGAAAACCTTTTCAGCATCCAGCTCAACTTTTTTTATAGCCTCGGTTGTGGGCAGTTTTACTTTCCAGGTATTGGTATTATTCCAGACCTCAACTGGCAGTTTAAGGGTTCCTTTTTTACCCGATCTTGTTTCGTAAGAAATATTCACCGGCAATGCCATCTGCTCAAGATTAGCAATGGTAACAACAGCGCCATTGCCGGGTATACCATTATCATCATAGTCTACAGAAATAATTGCCTGGTTAAATAAATAATTTTCTACAAACCATGCTTTCCAGAACCAGGCCAGGTTTTCGCCGGATGCATTATCCATGGTTCTGAAAAAATCCCAGGGTGTAGGATGTTTATATGCCCAGCGTTTTATGTATTCTTTAAAGGCATAATCAAAACGGTCGGGTCCTAAAATTTCGTTGCGTAATAATTCCAGACCATAACCGGGTTTACTGTAGAGGTCATTACCGATATTAACTTCCCTCAATGCATCAGGAGTACTCATGATGGGCTCGGTATTTTCGCCAAACATGTATTTAGCGGTAACCTCCCTGTTTTGTGGTTTACTTTTATATTCGCCTTTATTAAAATCAACTTCGGCAAGTGTATTTATAAAAGTATTAAAACCTTCATCCATCCATCCATATTTGCGTTCGTTGCTGCCAACAATCATGGGGAACCAGGTATGGCCGAATTCATGATCGGTTACACCAAACAGGTCTCCTTCTTTTGCAGTAGAACCGCAAAAAACAATACCCGGATACTCCATACCACCAACATTGCTGGCTACATTTACTGCAGCCGGATAAGGATATTCAAACCAGCGCTTACTGTAATTTTCAATACTGGCTTTTGTGTATTCGGTTGACCTGCTCCAGCCTTTACGACCTGTACTTTCTGCTGGATACACACTCATGGCCAGTGAAGTTTTACCACTTGGTAAATTTATTTTTGCTGCATCCCAGATAAAGCTTTTACTGCTTGCCCAGGCTACGTCTCTTGCATTACTGATCTTATAATGCCAGGTAAGTGTGGCCGCAGCTGGTCTGCTGGCCGGATCTTTCACTTCAGTTTCTGTACGAAGCATTACTGTTTTGTCACTTTTTTTTGCTTCGGCCATGCGGCTCAGTTGTGTGGGAGTCAATACCTCTGCTTCGTTCAGCAGTTCGCCACTGCATACAACTATATGGCTGGCGGGAGCAGTTATGTTAACATCAAAATCTCCATATTCGCAATAAAACTCACTGGGCCCCAGATAGGGTAATGTATTCCATCCTTCCACATCATCAAACACACACATGCGGGGATACCATTGCGCCACGGCAAAAATATTTCCGTTCTTTGTTTCTAAAATACCACAACGGTCGGCACCGTATTTTGGTAATTCAAATGAGTAATCAATTTTTATTTTTATCTCATCGCCGCCGGGTTTCATCGCCTGAGGCAAACGTATCTGCATCCGGGTATCGGTAATAATATAATTGGCGTCGGCATTTTCATTTACCAGTTTTACCGAGCTGATATTGTAGCCGCCATTAAAATTACTTTTGCTGTCGCCATATCGGCTGCGTGCATTAAGCGGCATCCTTGCCTGTCCCCTGCTGGCTTTGTTAAAAAGATTCTGGTCGAGCAGCAGCCATAAAAATGGCAGCGCATGCGGACTGTTATTTTTGTAGCTGATTGTTACCGATCCTTTTATTTCATTGCTGACATCGTTTAATGAAACATTGATCTGGTAATCGACACGGTTTTGCCAGTAGCCAACATTGGGTGCGCCTGTAGCAGCACGGCTGATTGTACCACCGCCGGGGTAAAAGTTTGGAGCAAATAAGGCATAGGGATCGTATCTTGATTGAATATCACCAGTACCCTGTGCATGTACAATAGTAGCTGAAATAATCAGTAAGAATAAACTGCAAATTTTTTTTGCCATAACCTGAATTTTTATTTTCGAAGTTACGTTAATTAAGGAAGCAGAAAATTCGATGTAATAGTTTGCTTTTTTATTGCCAATCCTTTAACAAGGCCCTTCCCTTTTGTTTAATATCGGGATCGTCTTCGGTCTGGTCGGGAAGTGTAAACATCAACTGCAGATAAGTAATGGCTTTGTTTTTATTATGGTTATCCTTGTATGCTTTTGCCATTTCAAAATAATTCAGAATAAACTCAGGCCTTAATGCCCTTGCTTTTTCAAAAGCAACAATTGATTGCTTTATTGTAGCGGGTGGTAACCCGCCGTATAACACTTTAACCAGCGATCTTTCTAATGCGTTCAGATTGCTGATCTCGTATTGCCACCTGCCCAGTACATGCCAGGCCTTGAAATTCTGCGGGTCGTTGGCAATAGCGGCGTCAACATGTTTTTTTACTTCCCTGGCATTTAATATTTTTTCTTTGCCGCTTTTACTCATAGATGATCTTCCTAAAGCAATGGCCATTACACAATTTGATTCGGAGTTTTTAGGATCAATTTTTAAAGCTGTTTCGGCATATATCTTTGCTGCCAGGTAATAGTCATCTCTTAGTTTTGTGTTTTTAATTTCACGCTGCCCGATACGGCTGCACAGTTCGCTGCATTTATTCAATGCATAAATATTAGTGGAGTTTATTTTTAAAACTTCTTTGAATTTATGGAAAGCTGCTTTTTCATCCGGTACAGATTCAAGCCTGTTTGCTTCTTTAATAAGTGTATTAATATCCTGGGCAAAGCCAGCTATGCCCAAAAATGTAAAGATTAATATGGATACTATAAGTTTCAGTTAAAACTCCTTTTTATAATTAACGCTTACCGAACCCTGTATATTTGGTATCGGAGGATTTTTTTTCTCTACAGTAATCGATATTGATTTGATTCGTTTATCAAATTCATGTATCAGCTGCGCCATATCCTGCACCAAAGTTTCCAGTAATGCAGTCGAGGCATTCATTCTTGTTTTAATAAGATTATACAGCGCAACATAATTAACCGTTTGATCAATTGTTGAAATATGCCCATCTGGTTGAAATAATACATCAACATTAACTATAAAAGTATTGCCCAGTATTTTTTCTTCTTCATGCACGCCATGAAAAGAATGAAATATCAAATTATGGAGACTGATTGTAATCAAGAGGGTATTTATTTAAAATGAGTTTAATAAACTAAATACTATTTATCAATCAATTGACTTTATCTGAAAGAAACCGAAAAAAATTAATGTAATCCTTTTTCTCCCAAATACCTTTCTGCATCCAATGCAGCCATACAACCTGTGCCCGCTGCAGTAACCGCCTGGCGGTAAACTTTATCCTGTACATCGCCCGATGCAAATACGCCTTCTACATTTGTTTTAGAAGTTCCGGGTATAGTTTTTATATATCCTGCTTCATCCATATCCAGCCAGCCCTTAAAAATGCCAGAGTTAGGTTCGTGCCCTATGGCAACAAAAAATGCGCTCACCGGTATTTCCTGCTTCTCTCCTGTCTTGTTATTGTTGATACGCACAGCTTCTACTTTTTTATCTCCCAGCACTTCATCCGTTTCGCTGTTCCAGTAAATTTTTATGTTTGCTGTATTGATTACCCTGTCCTGCATTACTTTGCTGGCACGCATTTCATCACGGCGAACAATCATATGCACCTGCGAACATATTTTAGACAAATAAAGTGCTTCTTCTGCTGCAGTATCTCCTGCTCCAACAATCGCCACTTCTTTGCCTTTAAAGAAAAAACCATCACATACGGCACATGCACTAACACCATAGCCATTCAGGCGTTGTTCACTTTCAATACCAAGCCATTTTGCCGATGCACCTGTTGAAATGATCACGGCATCGGTTTCAATCCATTTCTCTTCGTCAATTTCTACTTTAAGCGGCCTCGATGAAAAATCAACTTTGGTAGCAAGTCCGTAGCGGATATCGGTACCCATACGCTTTGCCTGGTTCTCAAAATGAACCATCATCTCCGGCCCCTGAATTCCATCAGGATATCCAGGATAATTTTCTACTTCTGTTGTAATGGTTAACTGTCCGCCGGGTTGAATACCCTGGTACAGAACGGGATTTAAACCTGCTCTTGATGCGTAAATGGCTGCTGTATATCCTGCAGGCCCCGATCCTATTATTAAACAATGTACTTTCTCTGATGCCATAAAATTTATTTCTGTATTAGTTTTTGCGAATGTAAATGAATTTATTTTATTGAAATGATTAACGTGCGACAACGGTTCCCACTTGAGATGCATACCCACAAAATGCACCTAATGCTCCGTTGCTGATATTACCAATAACTTTGCCCGGTTGCGAAAACGGGTTGCCAATGCTTTGCTGGTTAAACTCCCAGGTATTCCAAAAAGTGTACGTGGGTTTGTCAATATTTGAAAGCTTAAAAGAAATGGTATCTCCCCTTGCAAAGAAACGATCATCACCGGAAACTGTGCTTTCGTTTCTGTCAACACCCTGGTCAACTTGTCCCTGGTAGGTTGTGCCGTCAATAACTTCGTCATTAAAAACAGAATTAAAGCCGGGTAAAAAACGTTCACTATTTTTCTTTGTATAATAGCGTACATAATTTCCGAGTCCCGGCGGGTCAATTGCTCTTGCCATTAATATTCTTTTTGAAGTATCAACATTCTGTGGAGGTAATTTTGTCCAGAGCGAATCGAAAATTTTTGTGAGTGCAGGTATCGTTGTAGTAGCTGTGTAAGTTTTTTCCTCTGCCTTAATTGTTAAGGTATATTGTTTACCAAACTCTCCGGCAAATGCAGTGCCCAGATTTGCAGAATCTATACCATAATAATAAAGAAAATAACCATTACCCAAAGGCACTGTATATTCTTTAAATGTATGTGTCAATGTTCCGTTTGTCATGATCACTTCTGCATTGTGTACAAAAGAGTTTGCAAGTATTTGCGGACTGATGGCTCCAAAATAATCAAGGCTTTTGCTGAGCGCTACTGTAGGAGCCTGTCCGTTTTCAATTTGTGCATCAACAACTAAAATGGGTTCGGCGTATTTTAAATTGAAATCAATATTCTTTTCGCAGGAAAAAAACAGAACGCATAAACCGGTTAGTAAAATCAGTTGTTTCATGATGTACAAATTTAAACCATCAGCTACTTTAAAAAATCAGTATCCTGTTAATATTAGTTAAACGTTTAAACAGAATCAAAGGTTGTAACTCAACATGATAAAAAATCCTCCTGCTTTTGGCAGGAGGATTTTTTATAACCCATCTAAAAATATAATTAGCCTAAGTAAGCCTTTAAGGCTCCGCTATATCGTGCTTTTTGTAAACGTTTGATTGCTCTTTCCTTAATCTGGCGGATACGCTCTTTGGTCAAATCATATTTCTGGCCAATTTGCTCAATGGTAACACCATTTTCGCCATCTAAACCAAAATACGCATTAACGATTTCAGCCTCTCTCGGGCTTAAAGATTTAAGTACCCTGCGGATTTCATTCTTTAACGAATCGTGCATTACATCTTCATCCGTTTCATCACCACCTTTCAGTAAATCACCCATGGCAACATCTTCAGCTTCATGCACGGGTGCATCAAGCGAAGTATGACGGGTATTACTTTGGAAAATATTATTGATCTCCGTTTCACTCATCTCCAGTAATTCAGCTAATTCTTCAGTAGATGGCTCACGCTCATGCTCCTGTTCAAAAGCCATATAAGCTTTATTAGCCTTATTGTATGTGCCAATTTTGTTTTGCGGAAGACGAACTAATCTGCCCTGCTCTGCTAAAGCCTGAAGTATTGATTGACGAATCCACCAAACAGCGTAAGAGATAAATTTGAAACCCTTGGTTTCGTCAAAGCGCTGAGCTGCTTTAATCAAACCCAGGTTACCCTCATTGATCAAATCACTAAGCGAAAGACCCTGGTGCTGGTATTGCTTAGCAACAGATACCACAAAGCGTAGGTTAGCCTGAACCAATTTGTCCAAAGCACGCTGATCCCCCATTTTAATCTTTTGAGCTAAAATGGTCTCCTCTTCAGGGGTAATCATCGAAATCTTGGAAATTTCCTGCAAATACTTCTCAACTGCCTGTGAATCCCGGTTGGTAATCTGCGTTGCGATCTTAAGTTGCCTCATTGAATTATATTAATTACTGTAATAAAACACTAAATAGACATGTTTTGTTGGGAAAAGGTTGCTAACGAATGGTTAATGACTCTAATTCCATCTAAAAATGTGTGCAAAGTTACTGAATAATAGCCGGATTTCATAATGTTAGTGTATAAATGGGATGAAAGGTGGATAAAAGATCACGAAGTCAGGAATTGCTAAATGGGGTTAAGTTTGTCCTTAAATCCTAATTCACAATTACTTGAAACTCATTTATATTTGACAAATGATAATAGACCTACGTTCAGATACTTTTACCAAACCTTCCCAGGAGATGCTACATGCAATGTTTCAAGCTCCTGTTGGAGATGATGTCTTTGGTGAAGATCCCTCTGTTAATAAGCTGGAAGCCATATCGGCTGAAATGTTTGGAAAGCAGGCAGCACTGTTTTGTCCTAGCGGAACCATGACGAATCAAATTGCAATAAAGTGCCATACACAGCCCGGAGATGAGGTGATTTGCGATAGAGTAAGCCATGTTTACATTTATGAAGGAGGAGGAATTGCTTTTAACAGTGGTTGCCAGGTTAAAGCATTGGAAGGAGACAGGGGTCGGATTAGTGCTGAACAGGTTTTAGAAGCCATTAATCCGGATGATGTTCATAAAGCAAAAACCAGCCTTGTAAGCCTTGAAAACACGGCAAACAGGGGTGGTGGCAGTTGCTACGAATTTTATGAAATTCAGCGTATTAAAGAAGTTTGCTCACAAAATAACCTCAAATATCATTTAGACGGTGCAAGGCTTTGGAATGCTCTTGTTTTCAAGAATGAAAAGCCAAAACAGTATGGTGAAATATTCGACAGTATATCCATTTGCCTGAGTAAAGGAATGGGAACACCAGTGGGTAGTTTATTGTTAGGAGATATTGATTTTATTAAGCAAGCCAGAAGAGTAAGGAAGGTATTTGGCGGTGGAATGCGTCAAGCAGGTTATTTAGCTGCAGCAGGGATTTATGCTTTAGAAAATAATATTGAGAGACTTGCAGATGATCATCAGCATGCAAAAGAAATAGCAGCCGCATTAGGGAAAAAAGACTTTATCGGTAAAATAATACCAGTAGAAACCAATATTGTCATTTTTGAGGTAACAGGATCATATTCACCTGAGCAATTTTGTGCAACATTAAAAAAGCAGGATATTCTTTGTCTTTCTATTTCCAAAACACAGGTGAGGATGGTTACACACCTCGATTTTACTAAAGAAATGCTAAATAAACTTGTAGCAACCATTGAGTCGCTATAGTAGAACAATAAGTTCAAATCCGTTGCGTTAAGCCCCAAAATCAACCATTATGAAGTTTCAATCCCTTTTTGCCATGGCCATGGCTATGGTCGTATTTCAATCTTGTCAAAAAGAATCCAGTATTGACAATGGAAATGGTGCCGGTACAGCTAAAGTGAATTTCATTTTTAAATTTGATTCTACACAGGTAAGATTGAATGCCATTGGACAACCATCTCCCATGCCAGCAGGAAATGCAGGCCAGTCGCCCAGGTTTAATGCCATGAGTGCACATTATGTTGAGCTTGCTCCTGATGCATTTACAGCATTAGGCAGTGGGGCAATTTTATACAAAGCTCCTGAAGTTACTACAGGCGGCAGCAAAGCAATTGACTTCAGTAATTCGAAATTTGCAGGAAACAACCAGTTGTTTTTAAGTGTACCCGTAAATAGTTTCGCTGCTGGGTCTTATACCTGGCTGCGTATTTCATTAGCGTATCAGAATTATAATATTTACGTGAATGCTTTAGGGCAAACAATTGACGCAACCCTGGCTTCTTTTATCGGTTACAATACATATCTCGGGAGTTTTAAAGTAAAAGATTCTACCGTAGTTGTAAGTGCAAATAAAGCACAAGGTTTTTGGGGTTTGGAAGGCAAAGTTTCGGGCTTTGGTTTTTTAAGTACCGGACAGGCACCGCCCGGGGCCACAACAGTTCCTAATCCTATATTTGCCACCTCTCCAATTCCACAGGGCTCATGTGTGGTAACAGCTCAATTCTCCACGCCATTTATTGTTACCGGCAACGAAACGAAAGACATTAATATTATTGTTTCCTTATCAACCAACAAAAGTTTTGAGTGGATAGATGTTGATAATAACGGAACCTACGACCCCAATAACGGCGACCAGGTTATTGATATGGGGATCAGAGGTATGATACCAATTATTCAGTAATTCGAGTCTATAAAATTAAAAAACTGTCTCATTTTTTGAGACAGTTTTTTGGAATAAATAATAACCTTAAATTGTTTGTTTTCATCTATCTTAAAAAGCCTGCTGTTAAATCAGCAGGCTTTTTAATTTTATTCCGGACATTTATCTTTTAGCCAATCGACACATTCTCTAAAACTTTCAAAAATATTGTCGTGAGAGATTAATCCGGGTATTAGATTTATTTTTTCCATTTGCATTTTAGGCTGTTCACGTAAACTTGTCAGGAGTACTTCTATCCCACGTTGTTCAAGCGATAGTATAGCATCTTCCAATGCATATAACCCGGTCTGATCAATAAATGGCACTTTTTTCATCCTGATTATAACAAACTTTACGTTTTTTAAAGTTGACACTTTTTCGGTAAAACCTGCAGCAAATCCAAAGAACAGCGGCCCATCCAGATGTTTTACCAATACATTTTTCTGGATATAGTCGGGCATTTCCTCATCTTCCCAACCCTTCTCTATTTGTATTTCTCCTATTTCTGTTATTTTGGTATTTTCTTCAGTAATATCACTCATCTTTTTCATAAACAGAAAAGAAGCCATCACCATACCAATGGCAACAGCCACTAAAAGATCGAGGAATACAGTAACCAGTAAAACAATAACCATTATTGCCGCATCGGCTTTTGGTACTTTATTTATATGTCTAAATCCTTTGTAATCTAAAATCCCGATTCCTACAGTAATTAAGATACCGGCAAGAACTGATTTTGGTATTAATGCCGCATATTTTCCGGCACCCAGTAAAACAATGATTAAAACCAAGGCATGGATAACACCGGAAACCCTGTTTCTTCCACCCGAACGAATGTTAACCAAAGTCCTCATGGTAGCTCCTGCACCAGGTAAACCACCGAAAATTCCTGCAACCGCATTACCTATACCCTGCCCTATCAGTTCTTTGTTGCTGTTATGTTTTGTTTTGGTAACATTATCGGCAACAACTGATGTTAACAGCGAATCAATTGCTCCAAGTGCTGCAAGTGTAACACCGGCTTCTAATATCAACGTATAAAATTTAGAATCAATTGTCAGCAATTCGCCAATATATAACGGTGGAATACCCTGTGGAATATCTCCAATAACCGGTACCTGGTGACCAAGCACAACGGATAGCACAGTAATAGCCAGCAATGCAACCAGTGTACTTGGAACCGCTTTTGTGATTTTTGGAAACAGGTAAATAATTAAAATAGTTAAAGCGGCATACAGAATAGCAAACTTATCAATATTGCCTAAAGCCGGAACAATTTCTTTTACAACATCAATGGTTGTTTTAGGAGATGCCTGTCCGATTGCAGGGAATAATTGCAACAGGATAATGATTACCCCAATACCACTCATGAAACCCGAAATAACCGGGTAAGGAATGAATTTAATCAATGAGCCTACTTTAAAAACGCCCATTAAAATCTGGATAATACCAGAGAGTACAAAACTGGCTACAATTGCTCCCATAACCGCAGCAATATTTCCATCAGTTGACTGGCCTACAAATATGGCAATCGTGGCTGCCGAAACCACGGTCATCGGTCCGGTTGGTCCGCTTATCTGTGAGGGTGTACCTCCAAATATGGCTGCAAAAAATCCCAGAAAGATAGCACCATATAAACCTGCTGCTGCACCAAGTCCCGATTGTACACCGAATGCTAAAGCCAGTGGCAATGCTACAATACCGGCTGTTAAGCCACCAAAAAAATCACCTTTTGTGAATTTGAAAAATTTCATATCCTTAAATTAAAAAATTATAAATAAAACCAATAGAAACTATGCCCCAAAAACGCACACATATATATCATCCCTTTACCGGGGAGGTAAAAAAGGATTTCTCGAAAAGTCAGTTGAATAAAAATAACTTAATTCAGGAAGTGTAAAAATGAGTTGTTTATTTAAAAACTGAGTTGCCTGATACCAGCCAGACTGAAGCTTGTCGGTCTTAAACTCTTCTTCATTTTTCTCATTTGAAGGTTTACTGTCCTCGGGATATTGCTCGGTTTTACAAAGCGATTTTTTCAGGAAAACATTGCTTCCCGTGCATTGTATCGCAAACCCAAAAGTCAATATGATTAATAAAAGTTTTACCATTCGTGAGTGTTGTAAAGATAGTCAAATGAATGGATTTTTTATTTTGTGCTGAAATACTTAATTCAATTTGTTATTTGTTTTGTGCCGCAAACTTTAACTTCGTAGCAAATCTCAACAAATTATAATTATGTTTCCAAAGATAAACCCAGTTACTACCCCATCCTGGCAGGCATTGCAGCAACACAGGCAATTGTTCGACAATGTGCAGATGAAAGACCTTTTCTTTAATGATGCTGACAGGTTCAGCAGGTTTTCAATTGGGATGAAAGATTTACTTTTTGACTATTCTAAAAATATTATTACCGAAAACACGGTTGAGATTTTACTGGAACTGGCTGCAGACAGTAAATTAAAAGAAGCCATAGAAGACATGTTTGCCGGAGAAAAAATTAATGAGACTGAAGGTCGTGCTGTTCTACACACTGCATTAAGAAACTTTTCTGGCAAGCCTGTTTTAAATGATGGCGTTGATATAATGCCTGCCATTAAACTTGTACAGGAGCAAATGAAAAAGTTTTGTGCTGCTGTGCATACCGGCGAATGGAAAGGATATACGGGTAAGAAGATAAAATATATTGTAAACATAGGCATTGGAGGCAGCGATCTTGGACCTGTAATGGTTACCGAAGCTTTAAAACCTTACTGGGTTGATGATATTGAAACTTATTTTGTAAGCAATGTAGACGGGACACATATTACCGAAACACTTAAAAAGGTAAATGCAGAGGAAACCATTTTCTTAATTGCCAGCAAAACCTTTACCACCCAGGAAACCATGACCAATGCCCATACTGCCCGTCAATGGTTTTTACAATCAGCAAAAGAAGAAGCGCATATTGCCAAACACTTTGTTGCCCTCAGTACAAATGAAAAAGAAGTGGTGAAATTCGGCATTGACCCTATGAACATGTTTGTTTTTTGGGATTGGGTTGGCGGCAGATATAGTTTGTGGAGTGCTATTGGTTTATCCATTGCATTAACTATCGGGTATGAAAACTTTGAACAGCTTTTAAAAGGAGCTCATGCAACTGATAATCATTTCAGGGAAACTGAGTTTGATAAAAATATTCCGGTGATAATGGCTTTGATTGGTATATGGTATGGTAATTTTTTTGCTACAACTTCGGAGGCAATCCTACCCTACGATCAGTACCTACATCGTTTTGCAGCTTATTTTCAGCAGGGAAATATGGAAAGCAACGGCAAGTATATTGACCGCAATGGCGAAAAAGTAAACTATGCAACCGGCCCGGTGATTTGGGGAGAGCCAGGTACAAACGGACAACATGCATTTTATCAGCTCATACACCAGGGAACTCAAATTATTCCCTGCGATTTTATTGCGCCGGCGATAAGCCATAATGCAAAAGGCGATCATCATCAAAAGCTGCTAAGCAATTTCTTTGCACAAACAGAAGCGTTGATGAATGGAACTGACCATGATACTTCGACTCCGCTCAGTACTCCTTACCGTGTATTTGAAGGAAACCGCCCAACCAACTCTATACTGGTAAAAGAAATAACTCCCTTTACTTTGGGCCAATTAGTTGCATTATACGAACATAAAATTTTTGTACAGGGGGTTATCTGGAACATTTACAGTTTCGATCAATGGGGAGTTGAACTGGGAAAGGTTTTAGCCAATAAGATTTTACCTGAACTGGAAAATGAAGAAATGATTACCAATCATGACAGTTCAACAAACGGATTGATAAATTTATACAAGAACCTGAGGTAATTAATACCTGGGTAAGGTCATCAACTGCGTTTCTTTTGTGAGTTTAAACTCACAGGTGTTTTTTGTTCCTTTGGTTTTAATGATGATATTTTTGCAATCCTGATTGGGCATTGAATTGTTTGCAAGCGCCTGCAGGTCTATTTTCCAAAGGTTGTTACATTTCTTAACGGTAATTTTATGTTCCCTATTATTTCCAAAATTTTCTCCGGGGATAACTGAACTGCTGTCAATAGCAGTAACTGTTGTTGATAAAGGTTTGTTATTATAAAGCACTGTTTCAATTTCGGGTTTTTCTGCTCCGCTCCATTCAATATAAATATACCTGTTTACAAAAGGTATAGGTGGAACAGGATTGCCATTTTCATCAGCCATTTGAGCACCGGGTACCGACACAGTATAAAAAGCATAGGCTTTTTTAATACTGCAGTTTGTTTGTGCAAAGGAAATAATAACAACAGCAGACAGGAAAAAAGAAAGAAATATTTTTTTCACTTTTTTTATTTACAATTTACTTCTTTTTAAATTACCTGCCCGGTGAATTAACAATTAAGGTAGTGTTTCAGTTTGAAGAGCTGTAAGGTTGAGTTGACACTGAGCGTAGTCGAAGTGTCGAAACCGGGACTTTATTCAACTAATCCGTCTTCGACAAGCTCAGACTGACAGTAAAATTATTTTCAATTAATGCACTACAAACAATTCAAAAAAAATCCTCCTTAAAAAAGGAGGATCTGTTGCAATTAGTTTTGGTGTTCATGTTTGTTAACCCACCGGGTTACCACTTTTCTGCTACCTCTGTGCTTCCGTTATCAACGGGGCCGTTATTTGTCTCGTCGGGAGTTTCTGTTGTTGCTGAAACAGGTGAATCAGTTTCAGGTGCTTTTGGAGCTTCAGTAACTACCTCATCAGCCTGAGTTTCAGTTGTTGCTGTTGCCGCCGGAGCTGCTTGATTATTCTGACCGTCTTCACCTTCATATGGTGTATCGTGGTTGAAAGCATCAAAATCAAAATCAGGCATTAATTCTGTTTTCACATAATCAATCGCTTCGCCAAGTCCTTTAATAAATTTGTTGAAATCTTCTTTGTACAGGAAAATCTTGTGCCTGTCGTAGCCGTCAGAATCAAAACGCTTGCGGCTTTCTGTAATAGTTAAATAAAAATCATTGCCACGGGTTTCTCTTACATCAAAAAAGTAAGTTCTGCGTTTTCCGGCCCTGATGCGTTTACTATAAACGCTCTCCATTTTCTTTTCGTTGTTATCGTACACCACTGTTTATTAGTTTTTAATTTTTAAACGATTACCCCTTTTTGGGTGAAGCAAAGATAAAATTGTTTTCCGTTCTACAAAATATATGATAGATTATTTAGGCATTAGGATGCCAATCAGATTATTCTGATTGGTGCCCGGCTCAGGATTCCTTGTCCTGTTCCTGCTGCCTGTTGTACATTTCAGCGTAATATCCATTTAAATTCAGCAAATATTCATGCTTGCCCTGTTCAACAATTTTACCCTCATCTAAAACAATAATTTTATCAAACTCAAACAGCGAAAATATGCGGTGAGTAATGATAACTGCCGTTTTATCATTTAAAAAACGGTATAAGTTACCAATGATCTCTTTTTCAGTACGGGCATCAACCGCACTCAGGCAATCATCAAAAATTACAATTTTAGGATCTTTTATTAAAGCACGGGCTATTGAGATACGTTGCTTTTGTCCGCCACTCAGGGTAACTCCCCTTTCCCCTATCATGGTATCGTACCCTAGTTGAAACTTTTCAATTTCTGTATGAATACTGGCCTGTTTAGCAGCTTCTGTAACTTCTTCATCCGTGGCATCATCAATTCCAAAGCGGATATTATTCCTTACTGTTTCGCTGAACAAAAAGATATCCTGCGGCACATAACTGATTTGTAAGCGTAGTGAGTTGAGGTCAATCTTGTTTAAAGGAATTCCATCATAGGTTATCATTCCTTTTTGAGGTTCATACATGTGCAACAGTAATTGGGCTAATGTAGATTTACCCGATCCAGTTCTTCCAACAACCGCTATTTTTTCTCCTTTATTTATCTGCAGCGAAAAATCTTTTAATGCCCTGATGCCTGTATGCGGATATATAAAATCAACATCAGTGAAACTGATATTTCCTTCAAGATTAATTTTTACAGGCTCGCTTTCATTTTTAATTGTGGGTTCGGTGTGTAAAAACTCGTTGATCCTTCTTTGAGATGTTGCTGCACGCTGTGTCATACTAGCGGTCCAGCCTATGGCACTTACCGGAAAGGTGAGCAGCTGAATATACATAACGAACTCGGCAATCCTGCCTACGCTGGCACCCTCAGCATTGTTAACCACATCTAGGCTGCCAACCATAATGGTAATAAGAGTACTAAAACCAATGAGCAAGGCCATGCTCGGAAAATAGATGGCTTCTGTTTTTGCCAGGCTCAGTGCGTTATCGCGGTAAGCTTCACTGTTCTTTTTAAAAAAGCCCATCATTGCTTTTTCCTGCACAAATGATTTTATAACCCTGATGCCGGAATAAGATTCCTGAGCATTGGTGGTTAAGTCGCTCAACAACGATTGAATACGTTCACTTTTTTTGTTGATGATGGTATTGACGAAATAAATGGCGATGGCCAACACAGGTAGTGGCGCCAGTGCCACCAGCGTAAGTTTAGGACTAGCCTTTAGCATAAAAAAAATGCTGAAACCAATCACCGCTGCAAGGTTTATAAAATACATGATGGCCGGGCCTGTGTACATACGCACTTTACTTACATCATCGGCAATACGGTTCATCAGGTCGCCGGTACTGTGTGTTTTATAAAAATTGGTATCTAGTTTTTGATAATGAGAGAAAATTTCATTCTTCTGGTCGTACTCAATATGACGGCTCATTACAATAATGGTTTGCCGCATGAGGAACATGAAAAAGCCACTGATAATAGCTATAACAAATAAGGTGATGCCTGCATACAAAATTTTGTTGCCTGTGTTTTCATCAAATGTTGCAATAACCTGCCTTACTGCATAATCATAATTTCTTTCACTTTTTTTTATATCAATCTCATTTACATTAGATGATTTTATAGATTGAACAACAGTGTTTACCACATACCCGGTAAGTTGTGGTGCCAGTATGCGGAAATAATTGGTGAGTACAACAAACACAAACCCCAGCATAAAATGCCAGCGGTATTTCCAGAAATATTTATTAAGAGAGGAAAGATGTTTCATAGCCGGGGCAAAGGTAAAATAAAACCTGCCGAATAAGGGCAGGTTAATTTTTTGCGGAGAGAGGAGCTCCTGCATAGATAATTTTACGCTGCCAGGTTAAATGCCGTAAGACAACGAAATATACTGTACAAAAAAATCCTTCACTGTTTCCAGTGAGGGATTTTTATTATTACTCATGCTGATCAAACTTAATTTTTATGCTTTTTTTTATAGTGGCCTTTATGCTTGCCCTTATTACCCGGTTGTTTTTTATACCAGCTGCCTTTCACCCATTTTTGCCCCTTACTGGTGCGTACCCAATAGCCAGACTTGCGATAATAACCAGGTTGCGGCGGTGGTGTCCAATGCCCTCCTGAATACCGGTAAGAGCTTCCGCTTGGTTCCCATTCTTCATTTACCCATACATACACAGGGCCTGGTTGCGGAGGTCTTACGATTACCGGAACCCGGGGACGGATTTCAACATATATCTGTGCAGATGCAGAAAAAGATACCGTAAAAATCAATACAGATAAAAATATCAGTTTGATTAATTTTTCTTTCATAATTGAATTTTTTGTTTGATTGTAATAACTGAACATAGCTACCCCAAAGATGAATCCATTTGTTCTTAATATGGTTACAGGATTCTCCATAAAAATTGCATCATTCACACGTTGATGCACATAACCTTATTTAATAAAACATGTGAATCCTGTAACACAATTGTTTAATTGTATAAGAGCCGTCAGCAAATAAGATTCAACTTTGCATTGTTCATTTAAGCAACACGTCAGTTCCTTTTGTTACAAAGGATGATAACAGGTGGTGAAGCGATATTGATGAGTAAAATGAAAAATATTTTTCAAATAAATTATTAAACAAAACAACATGAAATTTTTAGCAAGCATAGTACTGGCTTCATTATTAATGATCGGGACTGCAACAGCACAAAAAGTAAACTTTGGTATTAAAGGTGGTTTAAACGTTTATAATATCCACAACAGCAATGGCACCAACTATGATCCCGTAGCCGGGTTCCATGCAGGGGTATTGGCTCATATTCACCTTAGCAAACGTTTTGCATTACAACCCGAAACTTTTTTCTCTACAAATGGTGCAAACTTTAAAAACGGGCCCTTTGAAACAAAGTATAACCTGGGTTATATACAGGTGCCTGTATTGTTACAATATATGATTCTTGACGGATTAAGGTTACAGGCCGGCCCGCAGGTTGGATTCCTGGTAAGTGCGAAATCAAAAACTGGAGATCTGAAAGAAGATTTTAAAAATGATGTTAATTCCGTTGATTTTGGTCTGGCAACCGGTGCCAGTTATCTTATTCCGAAGACAGGATTTGGTTTTGATGCCAGATACAATCTTGGTTTAAGTGATATCAATAAAAATGGCAGTGTTAAATCAACAAACAGAGGATTTCAATTAGGCGTTTTTTATCTCTTTAATAAACACTAATCTTTCAACAAAAAGAATCAGGGGGCAACTTAGGTTGGCCCTTTTTTTGTTTACAGGTATTCCTTAAATAAACGTAGCTTGAAATTATATGGATAACTTTAAAATTGTTGTTTTTATTTTGGCCATACTTATTGGCATTACGGCCATGGCAAATAAAAGGAAACTGCCATTTCCCGTGTTGCTGGTCTTTGCCGGCTTGTTTATCGGATTTATACCGCAGTTACCCGATTTGGCTTTAGATCCTGATGTGGTTTTCCTGATCATGCTGCCACCATTATTGTATGATGCAGCATCAAAAACATCATGGCTCGAATTCAAAACTTCCATCAGGCCCATATCTGCCCTGGCCATAACTCTTGTTTTTTTTACTACTGTTGCTGTAGCAGTTACTGCTCATTATTTAATACCAGGATTCAGCTGGCCACTGGCATTTGTGTTGGGGGCTGTAGTTTCGCCACCCGATGCGGTAGCCGCTTCAGGCATTATCAAGGGACTGGGATTGAACAAAAAAGTGATTACTATACTGGAAGGTGAAAGTCTGGTAAATGACGCATCTGCATTGATCGCATACCGGTATGCTGTGCTGGCTGTTACCACCGGTACCTTTGTTTTTTGGAAAGCCGGTATCCAGTTTTTATTGGTTTCGGGTGTTGGTATTCTTATAGGCCTTGTAACTGGTTATGTATTTACCTGGATACATAAAAGGATTGAGAATAACCCGGTTGTTGAAACAAGCCTGACTTTTCTTACGCCTTTTGTTGCTTACCTGTCTGCCGAACATTTTCATATGTCGGGTGTATTGGCGGTGGTAACAGCAGGTTTATTCATTGCCCGCAAATCGCCTGAAATATTTACTTACCAGACCAGGATGCGAACAAGAGTGATTTGGGATACTATTATATTTTTATTGCATGGTTTTGTATTTATCATGATAGGCCTTCAGCTACCTTCCATCATAAAGGATATGGGAAACTACCCGATGGCGGATGCCGTTGGATATGGTTTAGCCATTAGTTTTGTTACCATCGTGGTACGCATCGTTTGGGTTTTTGCCGGCGCTCACTGGCAAAACATGTTTCGTAAAAAGAAAAAAAACAAGGGCGATTCAACGAGTAAAACACAACCCGATGATACCTGGAAAAATGTTTTAGTAGTTGCATGGACCGGAACAAGAGGTGTTATTTCTTTAGCAGCAGCACTGGCTTTACCACTCGTATTGCTGGATGGTACAGCTTTTCCTAAACGATCCTCCATTATATTCCTGGCCTTTGTAGTCATATTTGTTACCCTGGTGGTACAGGGCTTGTCGCTTCCGCTGCTCATCCGTTGGTTAAAAATAAAATCAAATGACAATACCGATGAAGAAGCAAAAGAACTACAATTATTTCTGGCTAACAGTACGCTGAATTATATTGAAAAAGAATTTCCTGTACAGGGCGATAATAAATTGCAACAGCAGCTTAAAATGCAATATGAACAACTGATCCGTAAACTAACCCAGGAGCTGAGCCTCCATAAAAAAGCAAAATATGCAGACCATAAAGTGCAGCTCCCTCTTCCCGATAACCTGTTGAATGCTCAAATTGAGATCAATAAATTTCAGCGCTCATTATTACTGAAGCTTCACCAGGGAGGAGAATTCAGTGATGCCGCTCTAAGGCATATTGAAAGAGAGATGGATATTGATGCATTGAAATTAGACCAGCAATTACCGAAGGATGAAAAGCAGGAATTATAAAACTAAAAACTGGTAAAGTGTAATATTAAGGTATGGTTGTTGCCTATATTTATTATTGACAGCTGCGTCAGAAAACAAATGCAGCATTCACCATATAAATATTTATTATGAAAAAAATCATTGGGTTACTGTCAGTAGTTACTGTATTAATCGCCGCATCATGTTCTGATAATGCCCCGGAAGCAAAGAAAGAAGTCATTGTTGTTCCGGCAGCACCGGTTATTATTGTTAAGGACCCACCGCCACCTAATTCCACCACCATTACTTTAGATAAGAACGGTGTGAAAGTAGAAACTAAAAAGAAGAATTAGTGTTATTTATTAACAAACCGGCAATCGCCGGTGTAAAAGCCTCCAGGTATTATTAACCTGGAGGCTTTCTTTTATTGGTTAGTTTTTTACAGGCAGGCTATTCTCCGCTAAGGTTTTAGTTTCGGTTATTGGCGGGAAGCCAACAAAAACCTGCCAGGTATAAATTTTAATGATTCTCCAATCTGCCAAATATCCCATCAAGCGTTTTCTTCAATTTGCCGCTGGCTCCACTCAGCGCCTGTTCATAAGTACCGGCATTATCTGTTACAACAAAAGGTTTTCTTCGCTCAACACGTGCTTCAAGCAGGCATTTTTTGTCGTTAACTCCATTTTTATCTCCATTTTCATCTGAAAGATGAACCTCAATTCTCGTAATATTTTCGCTAAATCTGCTTAACTCTTCAGTAAGCTGCTCCTTAAGTTTTTCTCTGAATCCTTCATGTACTGTTAAATTATTATCGGCATTAAATTGAATGGTCATAATTATTTTTTTACTGGTTTAAATTATTTCGTTTAGTAATTAAGAGCCCCAAAAAAATCAAGCATTACTATTTGATCATTTATCTTTTGAGGGCTTAATTCATCCTCCTGTTTCTTTTTTGTAACAAACGGGATACATGTAAATTTGAATTTACCTGCATCGCTAAAAAATATAAATTTCCCCGGCTTCTCATTGCCTGATGTTGGGATCAGTTTATCTAATATTTGTTGCATACTATTATGTTTTTAATGTTAAAATCCGAACCGGTAATTAACTTGCTAAAGTTGTCACAAAAAATCCGTGAAGTTGTTACGTTATTCTATGGAATAATTACAACATTCACAGGTATGATCTTATACAGAGACTTCTTCGTCAAATGTCTCAAACAAAAAAAACGCTTCAGTTACCTGAAACGTTCTTTCCAAAATTATAATTCCTAAACCTTATTGCTTCGCTTCTTTATTCTCTGTTACTTTAGTTCCACCTCTGTGCGTTGCTGCAATAGATGCGTACTTGATTTTCAATCCTGCAATTTTTATATTGTCATTTGTAGCAAGATCTTTTTCAACTACATTCTTCCTGGTATCCAATGCTTCGTATAATACATTGATCTCATCCCAATCCTCCCTGCTGAATTTATTTTTGTTATCGGCAACCACGTCAACAAAATTCTGGTAAATGCCACGAATATTATCTCCGGTAACATATAGAAATGCCATATCATCTCCAACTTTTCCTTCACCAAACAAACGGTCTCTTAGTACTTTTCTGAAGTTTGGTTCAGAGGCTGCCAGTGCTGCTTTTGCTTCTGCCTCTTTAATATTTAATTCATACTGAGCTTTTAAAGCATCGTATTTAGCCTTACTTGCATCAGCCTTTGCTTTTTCTTCTTCACTAAGTGCTGCTGCGGTTTTATCTGCCTGCATTGCTCTTTCCTGGTAGCCATTGTCAATCGCTGTCCAGTACTCAGTGGTATAAACAGGCGTAAGTTCATTTACCGAGTCTACATACATGTTTAAGACTTCAGCATCTTTTTGGGCGCCATCATTATTACAAGCTGTAAATCCAACCGATAAGACTGCAGCTGCAATCATTAATTTAATTTTTGTCATTTTAATATTTTTTATTTAACCCATTAAGGCAACATCCATGCCACGATGCCTGCAGGGTATTTGTTAGTATTAGTTTAAGAAATGCATGTTGAAATAATTTCAATGCAAAAGTATTTTGTATTCACGGGTGCGGCATTACACAATTGAATGCGTTTGTTACATCATTCACACATTCGGTATTCATTCAGCTTTATAACCCTTTATTAAGTTTACCTTGTAAAAAAAATAATTATGGAAAAGCGTGTTTTGGGAATAGTTCTGTCGCTATTGGGTATTGCAGGGCTTATTTATGCAGGCGTAAGTTTTATGAATGGCGGCACCGGGGAAAGAAATATTAAAACGATCATCTTTACGGGTATTCTTGGGGCCGTCTTTTTCTCAGCAGGCATCAGCCTCATCAGAAACACCAAGGATAAAGCAACCTAATTATTTTACTAAAAATTCTTTTTGAAATTACACATTAAATATATGGTAAGTAACCGCTGTAAAATGGCGGTTAAAGAAGCGCTGCAAAATTTGGGGTTGCATTTTATTGTTGTGGAACTGGGTGAGGTGGAAGTAATGGAAACCATTTCTTCGGAGCAACGTGATGAATTAAAAAGTCTATTACTCCCCTCCGGGCTTGAGTTAATGGACGACCGCCGTTCAGTATTAATTGAAAGAATCAAAAATGTGATTGTTCAAATGGTTCATCACAGCGACGAAGAAGAGATCAATGTTAATTTTTCGCATTATCTGGCTGGCAAATTAAATCACGATTATACTTACCTCGCCAATTTATTTTCAGAAGTACAGGGCACCACTATCGAACAGTTTATTATTGCTCATAAAATTGAACGCATCAAGGAACTGATCATTTATGGAGAACTAAACATTACAGAAATTGCCTGGAAGATGAAGTACAGTAGTGTGGCGCACCTCTCCAATCAGTTTAAGAAAATGACCGGCCTCTCCCCTTCGCACTTTAAACAATTAAAAGATAAAAGAAGAAACCCGATTGAAGAAGTAGGAATACCAGCGGATACAAATAACTAAAATGGAAACAGTAAAGTCATCGCAATATGCCCGAAGCCTGATTGAAGCCAGTCTGGACCCTTTGGTTACCATCAATATTGAAGGTAAGATAACCGATATGAATCAGGCTACCATTGACATCACCGGTATATCACGTGATGATCTTACCGGCACCGACTTCTTTGATTATTTTACCGAACCACAAATGGCACGTGAAGTTTACCAGGGCGTATTTGCAAAAGGTTCGGTTGCGGACTCTCCGTTAACGCTTCGCCATAAGGAAGGCAAATTGACCGATGTATTGTTTAACGGTTCGGTTTATAAAGATGATGCAGGCGCCGTGTTGGGTGTAGTGATTGTAGCCAGGGATGTTACCGAACAGAAACTGATTGCAAAAGAACTGACCGAAGCCATCGTATTTGCTGAACTGGCTACCGGTATTGCTGAAGAAGCAAAAAGTAAAGCGGAAAGTGCCACCAAAATTGCAGAGGATGCTACTAAAATTGCAGAGGATGCCGTAAAAGCAAAACAGCAGTTTTTGAGCAACATGAGCCATGAGATACGAACGCCTATGAATGCCATCATTGGGTTTACTAAAGTTGTTCTGAAAACAGACCTTACGGCAAAACAAAGAGAATATCTGACTGCAATAAAACTGAGTGGTAATGCGCTGATTGTTCTTATTAACGATATCCTCGACCTGGCGAAAGTAGATTCGGGAAAAATGACATTTGAAAAAATCCCTTTTAAACTTGCTTCCTCTATATCGGCCATGATACACCTGTTTGAGACAAAAGTGCAGGAGATGAATTTAAAGTTAATCACTGAATACGACAACAGTATTCCCGAAGTATTGCTGGGTGATCCTGTGCGTTTGCATCAGATTATTTTAAACCTGGTGAGTAATGCTGTAAAATTTACAACTACCGGAGGGATAACGGTAAGTGTCCGCCTGTTAAAGGAAACGGATGAGGATGTAATCATTGAATTCTCTGTAACTGATACCGGGATAGGAATTGCCGCAAATAAAATAGAAACAATTTTTGAAAATTTTCAGCAGGCATCCAGTGGCACATCCAGGCTTTATGGAGGAACAGGATTGGGCTTGGCCATTGTTAAACAACTGGTAGAAGCACAGGATGGATCGATAACTGTAAACAGCAAAATTGATGAAGGCTCAACATTTAGCTTTACACTACGTTTTCAAAAAACAAATGCAGATGCCGCCGCAGAAACAGAATTGCTGGAGCTGGACACAAAACTTAAAAATATAAAAGTGTTGGTGGTGGAAGATATGGCCCTGAATCAGTTGCTCATGAAAACGCTATTAGATGATTTTGGGTTTGAGCGGGATATTGCAGCCAATGGAAAGATCGCCATAGAAATGATGGAGAACAAGTTGTACGACATTATTTTGATGGATCTGCAAATGCCGGAGATGAACGGATTTGAGGCAACAGAATATATCCGCAACAAACTAAAATCGAATATCCCCATCATTGCCTTAACGGCAGATGTTACCACAGTTGACCGGGCAAAATGCAGAGCAGTTGGGATGAATGATTATATAGCCAAGCCTGTGGATGAACGAGTATTGTACAGCAAAATAGTAAGCCTCGTAAAAAGACCCGTACAAAAAATATACAACCTTGGCAAGCTGAATGAAACGGCGGAAGTTAAACCGGTCAAATGTACTAACCTTACCTATTTAAACGGCATCACCAAATCTGATCCCAAATTAATGATGGAGATGATTACACTTTATCTTGAACAAACACCGGTGTTAGTTAACGCCCTTAAGCAAAGTTTGTTGGATAAGGACTGGGATGCATTACATTCGGCGGCTCATAAAATGATTCCATCCTTTTTAATAATGGGTATCAGTCCCGACTATGAGATCATGGCAAAAAAAGTGCAGGAATATACTGGTACTCATTTACAAGCAAACGGAATTGACAGCCTGGTTACAAAACTGGAAACTGTTTGTGTAAAAGCATGCGAAGAATTAGAAGAAGAATACAACTCCCTTAAAAATACCAACACATGATGAATGAAAATAAAATAAGGCTTTTCTTGGTTGACGATGATGCACTTTTTCTGAAATCGTTAGAGATCGAATTTCTGCAACATGCCGATTTTGCGATAGAAACTTTTGCAACAGGAGAATTATGTATGGCAAGCCTGTCGCACAACCCCGATGTGGTCATATTAGATTATCATCTGGATGGTATTAATAAGCAGGCTATGAATGGTTTGGAAACGCTGGATAAAATAAAACATTATAATTCTGATATTCCGGTCATCATGTTATCCTCCCAGGATAAAATTGATGTTGCCATCAATTGTATGCATCACCGGGCTTCCGACTATGTTGTTAAAAGTGAAACGGCATTTATGCGTCTTCAAAAAATAATCAGTTCTATTTTCAGTTATAAAAAAATGGAAAAAGAATTGAAATGGTATATGGAGCGGATGTGATCCCACCTCTTTTCAATATCCACCGTTTTCCTGAATTACCTTCCCTGCTGGCAGTTTTACTTAAATATGTTAATAATACAAACAATTTGCTGAGTTGTGTAACATAACTATGCCCCGATTATTCCAATTTTAAAAAACTAAAATTATCGTATGCATAATTTAACCGGTTACAAAAATAGTTTACACATCCACTCAGCCGATAATAATCTGGCAAGACATGTTTGCAACATGGATTACCTGATCAGTATTACCAGAGGCAACAGAAAAATAATAGACAGTATTGTATCTGTATTCTTTGAGGAAACAAAAACAGAATTATACTCACTTAAGGTGGCAATAGCTGATGCAAACTATTCGGTTGTCTCCAGTATTTCCCATAAATTAAAATCTGCTTTTTTATTGATGGGCATAACTGTGCTAAAGCCGGTATTTGATGAAATGGAACAACTCGGATCTGCTACATCTGGTATTGAAAGAATAGCGCACCTTAATAATATAGTAAACAAGATTTTCACACAGGCAAAAAAAGAATTAAAAGGTGATTGGGACAAGCTGTAAACCAAAGCATCGGCAAATAACTGCCAATACATCTCCTTATTTACGCTATCCAGTTAAACCCGTAAAAGGATACAATGTGTGAATGATATAACTAAATATCAGGGTTGTGTAACAGTGCAGTAAACAAACCGGCTCATCTTTGGATAATCATTTAAAAAATTAATTATGTCGTTACTTACAGTTTTATTGGTACTGATTATTGTTGGGGTTGCACTCTGGCTGGTAAATACTTTTATCCCGATGGATAAAAAGATAAAGACTATCCTGAATGTGGTTGTGGTAATTGTTGTAATCATCTGGCTTTTACAGGCTTTCGGCCTGTTCAATTCTATAAAGAACCTGCGTATCTGACGCATAAATAGTCTTTACTCTTGCATCTGACAATACAGGTATAGTCAGGTGCTTTATCATATAATACAACAGCAATACCATGAAGCAGCTTAAAAAACTCAACCTGTCAATCGCTTTACAAATAGTGGCTGTTTTGATAATATTTCTTTTTGGATATCCCGGGTGTTCATCTAACAGTCAATCAAAAGAAAAAACAATTAACACCAAAATACCAGTTATATCAACTGCTTTAAGTTCAACATTAAAATAAAAAAATGGAAACAAAATCAACTGACCCTACCAGCCAACGCCCGGATGGGAACCGTATGGTGGATGCCCCGATGGTCAGCATCGACCTGAACCTGTTTACTGAACAGATAAAGACGGAAGAAATATGGAAAAGCAGCGACCGCAATGCCATAACTGTTTTTAAAACCGATACAATGTCTATTGTACTCATTGCTTTGCATAAAAACGCTGAATTAAAAAAGCATACGGCTGCAGGCCTTATCAGTGTACAAGTACTGGAAGGGCAGATCATGTTTACAACAGATGAACTTGCTGTTGAATTAAATAAGGGACAGATGATAACACTTCATGAGCATATTCCGCATGCCGTGCTGGCAAAAGAAGAGAGCATCTTTTTATTAACGCTTGCATCTGCATTGGCGACATAAATAAATTAAAAGCTTGACCAGTTATTTAAAAATTATTTTTAATGATGCCGGCGAAGTAACCGTATTTACAGCCCGCTTTTTTAAAGAGTTATTAAAGCCTCCGTTTGAAATAAAAGAATTTCTACGGCAGTGTTTTATTATTGGATACAAGTCATTGCCGCTGGTTGCTATTACAGGTTTCATTATGGGTTTGGTACTTACCCTGCAGTCACGCCCTACCCTGGCAGAGTTTGGTGCTGAATCCTGGTTGCCGGGTATGGTAGCCCTGTCATTGATAAGAGAGATAGCGCCAGTGATCACTGCTTTGATCTGTGCCGGAAAAATTTCATCTGGTATTGCTGCCGAATTAGGTTCCATGAAAGTAACTGAGCAGATAGATGCCATGGAAGTTTCAGCAATAAATCCATATAAATACCTGGTGGTAACACGCATACTGGCAGCCACTTTGATGGTTCCGGTATTGGTTGTATTTGCAGATGCAGTAGGTATTTACGGAGGTTTCGTTGGTGTGAACATTCACAGCGACCTTAGTTTCTCCAGGTACTTCGCACAGGTGCTTGAATCACTGGATTTTCTGGATATCATTCCTGCAACCATCAAAACTTTCTTCTTTGGCTTTTTTATTGGAATGATTGGTTGTTATAAAGGTTACACCGCAGCTAATGGAACAGAGAGTGTGGGTAAGGCAGCCAATTCTGCTGTAGTAGCTGCTTCGCTTACCATTTTTATTATTGATATGCTTGCCGTACAGTTAACAGATCTTTTATTCTAAAAAATATGATAGCACCCGAAATAAATACTGATGAGCAAAAGAACAGGGAAAATACTTTTCCGGTTATAGACATAAAAGGGGTTTACAAATCATTTGGCAAGGATAATCATGTTTTAAAAGGTGTTGACCTGCTGGTAAATAATGGAGAGAACCTGGTGGTATTGGGTAAATCGGGTTCGGGTAAATCAATTTTAATAAAATGCCTGGTGAACCTGGTAACGGCAGATGAAGGAGAAATAAAAGTATTTGATACTGATATATCAACACTGGATAACAACCAACTGAACGCCGTACGAATCAGGATTGGTTTTCTTTTTCAAAATGCGGCGCTGTACGATTCTATGAGTGTAAGGCAGAATCTTGAATTCCCGCTAAAAAGACATTCTAAAAATTTATCGGATCAAGAAGTGGATGATACGGTCATCGAAAACCTGGAAAGTGTAGGACTTGCAGAAGCTATTGACAAAATGCCATCTGAACTTTCGGGCGGTATGCGTAAAAGAATTGCACTTGCCCGTACCCTCATTTTAAAACCCGAGATCATATTGTATGATGAGCCAACTACGGGTTTGGACACTATCACTTCCAGAGAGATCAGCGAATTGATACTATCTATTCAGAAAAAAAACAAGACAACTTCGGTGATTATTACACATGATATGGCATGTGCAAAGCTTACCGGCGACAGGCTGGTAATTTTAAAAGACGGGGTGATACATGCCGAAGGTAATTACGACGCACTAGAGAAAAGCGATGATGAATGGGTGCGTTCATTTTTCATTTAACCGATTACTAAATAATTAAATTATGACTAAGGAATCTGGATTTACATGGAAACTGGGCATGTTTGTAATAACAGGCCTGGTATTGTTTATCGGCACCGTTTACTTTGTAGGCAAACAGAAAAATTTATTTGGTTCCACCTTTCATTTACAATCACGATTTAAAACAGTGAGCGGATTAAAAGAAGGAAACAATGTACGCTTCTCAGGTATAAATGTGGGAACTGTAAACGGTATTGAACTGGAAACAGACAGCACGGTATTGGTAGACCTGCTAATCAGAAAAGAAGTGCAGCAGTTCATTAAATCGGATGCTGCTGCCAGTATTGGCTCCGATGGTTTGATGGGAGATAAAGTCCTTACAATCTCACCGGGCAATGGTTCCAGTCCGCAGGTAAAAAATAATGCAATAATCACTTCTACAAGCCCGGTTGAAATGTCCGATATAATGAGTAGTTTAAAAACCAGTGTAGATAATGCCGGCATTATAACAACCCAGCTGGCAGCCTTTACATCTAACATGAATAGTGGAAAAGGGGCATTGTCCAAACTGATCTCCGACGAGACCTTTTCAAACAGCCTGCAAAGTACACTGACAAACCTGCAGGCCAGTACTAATCAATTTTCCAGGTTTACAACCGACCTGAACCAGGGAAACCTGGGCGGGAAGCTGGATTCAACTATGGCCAACCTGCAGTCTGGAACCAAAGGATTAAGTGATAATATGGATGCGGTGAAGCATAGTTTTTTATTAAGAGGTTACTTTAAGAAACAGAAAAAAGCCGATGCAAAAAAACAGGCTGATCTGAAAAAGCAGGCCGATTTAAAAAAGAAAGAAAATGCAAAGACAATAAATGCGTTAAATAATGCGAAAGACAGTATTCAGTAAAACATGGCTCTTTCGCCCGGTAAATCTTCAACATTAAAATAAATTTTATGAAAACAAAATCTATTGGAATTATCCTGATTATCCTCGGAATTATTATGATGATATACACAGGCTTCAATTATGTTACCACAGAAAAAGTTGTTGACCTGGGCCCTATACAAATAAACCAAGAAAAGAATCATACTGTTAAATGGCCATCAATACTGGGTGGATTGCTGCTGGCAGGCGGTATCGCCATTATCGTACTGGATAAAAAGAAGACTGCCTGACCAGCCGCATAAGCCTTCAGCATGGTTTATAAAAGTGTGAATGATATAACATTTTTAAAGGGTTATGTAACACTTATCAGCAAAAGAAAAAGCAACTTTGTTTTACTATTAATTATATCAAATTGAAAATGTGAACAAACATGAATAAGCTGACGGAACTCCGTGGAAACTGGAACGAGATCAAAGGAAAACTGAAAATAAAATTCGGTATGCTTACCGACAGTGACCTGCTGTTTGCCGAAGGCAAGCAGGATGAAATGCTGGGCAGGTTGCAGACTAAACTGGGCAGAACAAAGGCAGAAATACATAAGATCATTTCAGATTTATAATTATTTCTTTACAACTGTTAATTCAGTTTAATCAAAATAAATAAAATGGGAAAAACAAAATGTTTAGGTATATGGATGGATCATGCCAGCGCTAATTTGATGGAATGTACAGACCCAATTGAAACAAAAATCATAACTGCAGCAGCTTCAACCCGTACAGATGATGAAACTCTGGCTAAACGTGAGTCGCAAACCCATAATAAAGAGCAACAATTGCTGGGCGATTTTTACAAAAAACTGGGAGAAGTTATAAAAAATTACGAAGCCGTTATTCTGTTTGGCCCAACAAATGCCAAGACGGAACTGTACAACAAATTGCAAGCAAGAATTCATTTTGAAAATATAAAGATAGAAGTAAAAGATGCTGATAAAATGACCGAAAATCAGCAACATGCTTTTGTAAGAAATTATTTTTCGAAAAGTTAACCTGATGGCAAATATCAAACTAAATAAAACGATTAACATATTTGTGGTACCGGCAAAAAACAGCTGGTGGGTACTAAAGATCAGCAGAGATACAAGACTGGCCGGGGACAAAAAAAACATTGCAATAAACAACACAAAAATATTCAGTTAAAACATTAAATAAACAAAAATCATGGGAAACATACTTTACACCGTTGCAGTTATACTGGTTATCTTATGGCTGATCGGTTTCCTGGGCTTTCATGCCGGTGGCATCATACATATCTTATTGGTAATTGCTGTAATAGCAGTAGTACTGAGGGTTATCAAAGGAAGAAGCATTTAAAATTTAATCACGTAAAATATAAAACAATATAAAATGGGAAACTCAAACAACAGTGGAAAATTAGTCAGTGCCTTATTATTGGGTGCTGCAGTCGGCGGACTTCTCGGTATTCTTTTTGCACCTGACAAAGGCAGCGAAACCAGGAAGAAGATATCTTCAAAAGGCAATGAACTTACCGATTCTGTAAAAGAAAAATTTGGCGAATTTGTTGACAAATTCAAAAAAGATATTGAAACGGTAAAAGACGGGGCTAACGATTTTGCCGATAACGGTAAATCAGTAGTTGAAAATATTTCAAAAAGCTAAGCCACTTAAACTAAATAATAGCCGGTTCTATATATCCGGCTATTATTTAAAAAATCAGCAATATGGAAACAACAATAAATGCTATAGAACCACTTTTAGAAAAAGCAGAAGCATACAGCAAGACCAGCTTTGAGTTAATAAAATTAAAAGCACTGGATAAAACAGCTGATGTATCATCAACGCTGGCATCCAGGTCGCTGTTTACGCTTGTGGTATCTTTTTTTGCATTTACCTTAAATGTAGCCATTGCTTTATGGCTGGGCGATATGCTGGGCAAAGCGTATTACGGTTTCCTGATTGTGGCATCCTGCTATGCACTTGCCGGAGCAGTCCTGCTGATCATTCACCCATTTATTAAATCCCGTGTAAACAATGCCATCATAAAGCAATTGCTTAACTGATAATCTATGCAATCAATTACATCATCAGCAGATCTGAAAACAGCCATTCAGCAACTGGAATTGCAACAGGCCAAAGAATGGCCTTTACTGAAAGAAGAATTTTTAAAGACAGCCGAAAGTTTAAAGCCTATCAATATTATTAAAAATACTTTAAAGGAGGCTGTTGACCTGCCCGACCTGAAAACGGGCATCATCAATTCAGCTATTGGCTTAACCACCGGAATTTTAGCGAAAAAAATAATACTGGGAAAAACACTTAATCCCTTATCAAAATTACTGGGCGTGGCCCTGGAAATGTTTGTGGCCAATAAAGTTTCTAAAAATGCAGGTGAGATCAAATCATTGGGTAACAGCATTATGAAAAAAATATTTAACAGGGAAGGAAAGCCCGAAATGAATAAGCATGACGGAAAATAGCTTTAAAATTCCATTCTATGCCAAGTCAGCGCTGATCTTTATCAGCGCTTTTGCTTTCGTTTACATCATGTTTATCGGCCAGGATATTATTGTTCCCCTTGTATATGCAACTATATTTGCCATTCTGCTGAACCCTTTTGTAAATTTATTAATCAGAAAAAAGGTACCTAAACTGATTGCTATTTCTATTGCTGTAACACTTACTCTTTTCATAGTGCTGGTCATATTGTATTTTCTTATTTCAAGGATAAACATGTTCAGTGAATCTTATCCGGCGCTTAAAATAAAATTAACGCAAACCATTGATCAGTTGGTAAGATGGATCGCTCATGAGTTTAATTACAGCCGGGTAAAGATCCACAGGTGGATCAGTGTAACTGAAAGCGAAACAATAGAACGTTTCGCAACCCGTGAAACACTTTCGCAAATGGGCGGATTTCTGGTTACCCTCGTATTAATTCCGGTTTATTTATTTATGATACTGTATTACAAATCCCTGTTACTGGAATTTGTACGGAAACTTTTCAGGCTGGAACATCATACAGCCGTAGTTGAGGTTTTAAGGAATTCAAAAAGTATTATACAAAGTTACCTGGTAGGTCTGGTTTTTGAAATAGCCATCATGTCGGTATTGAATTCTGTGGGGTTGTTATTGCTTGGAATAGATTATGCTATTATGCTGGGTATCATCGGCGCTTTACTAAACATCATCCCATATATCGGAGGTGTGGTTGCCACCCTCCTGCCCATGCTGGTTGCATTCGTTACAAAAGATTCGTTGATGTACCCGGTCATGGTTTTTGTGATTCATATTATCATTCAGTTTATTGATAATAACTTTATTGTTCCCAGGATTGTAGCCTCCAGGGTACAGATAAATGCCCTTATCTCTGTCATCGCAGTAATTATCGGAGGTGCTTTATGGGGTGTATCCGGTATGTTTTTGTCAATCCCCCTCATTGCCATATTGAAAGTAATTTTCGATCATGTTGAATCATTAAAGCCCTGGGGATTTCTGTTAGGGAACATTGTTCCCACAAGTACAAGGCTTTCATTTATTAAAATGAAAAAAGGGAAGGGAAAATAAGCCTGCAATGAATAATGTGAATTATGCAATATTATTCTGTAGTAGTGTAATAATTCAATTAGATGATAGATGCAACTTTGTAAAAATTATCAACCAAATTTAAAAATAAAATGAAATTACTATCATACACCCCGACATTCAAAAATATCTCTTCAGTTTTTTTAATAACTGCCATGATGCTGTTGTTTAACTCCTGTGCAAGGAAAACAAACTTCCAGACATCTTCAGTTGTGCCGGCAGCCCGTGGGTCGGTTAAAGTAAAAAAGGACGATAACAATAATTACGTTATTAAAATGAAAATGACAGGCCTGGCAGAGGCAAAGCGGCTGGAACCTGCAAAACAGGTATACGTAGTATGGATGGAGGCTGATGATCATAGCATAAAGAACCTGGGGCAGATAAACAGTAATTCAAGTCTGCTGTCAAAAACATTAAAAGCATCTTTTGAAACCGTCTCACCATTTAAACCAATAAAAATATTTATTACTGCAGAAGATAAGGCTGATGCGGCATACCCAGATACACAGGTTGTGTTGTCGACCAGTAATTTTTAAAGAAAAATATAAATGATTTCCTCTGGGTGTGAATAATGTAAGCTATTCCCACAATACTGTAACAGCGACCTACTCATTTAAGGAGACCTTTACATTGAAATTATTAAACACTAAAACTAAAAAAATGAAAAAAGTAAATTTTAATACAATGAAAAAATATTTCTTCATTGCTGTTATGGCGGGTAGCATGTCCTTCGTATTAAATTCATGTGCAAAAAAAACGGCTGCGGTTGGTAAAACAGAAACGGCTACAATGACCGAAACACCGGGCACATCAGTTATGCCCGAAAATAAAGGCGTGGTACAGATTAAAAGAGATGTAAACAGCAATTATGTTGTACAAATAAATTTAATAGACCTGAAAGAAGTATCTGGCGTTAAACCAGACGCCAAGAGTGCTTATATCGTTTGGATGGATGCTGATATGCAAATGACGAAAAGCTTAGGCCAGATCAGCAGTAATACAGGCTGGTTTTCCGACAAATCACAAGCTTCGTTTGAAGCCAGTTCAGTTTTTAAACCCACTAAAGTTTTTATTACTGAAGAAACTGATGCAACCGTTCAGAAACCAGGATTAAAAGTCATTTGGGCTACAAGTAAATTCTAAACAATAAATTGCCATGTACAATGGCAGTATTTTAATTTAAAAAATTATGAAAAAATTATTATCAGCAGCAGCAATTATCATGGTACTCATGTCGGCCTGTAACAGCAGCACAACAGAAACCACAGGGGCACCAACTGTTGACAGCACAGCTGCTACAGAAGCACAGCAGAGAGAGCAGGAAATAAAAGACAGCACTAAAATGCTGGATAAAAAACTGGCAGATCCAAACTCAACATATTCTCCGGATAGCCTGAAATAATTGAAATTGATTTATTTCAATTTCTTCATGTCCTTTGTGCTGTCTTTCTTTTGTGTTCTTTGTGGTAACCCTTCAACTCCGCTCAGGAGGTTTAACCACTAAGAACACAAAAATTTACACAAAGTACACTAAGCTCCCGGCTTCCGCAATTCCACATTCTCATAAGAGTCTTGCTCTCCCTGATTTTTTATAAAAGCTAATCTATTTTTTAATCCGGTAAAATTGTGAAATTCCCAACATCACTTACAACTATCTGGGGGTTATCTCTATAAACAGTAACTGTGCCTTTTACAATTATAGTTTTCCCGTATAATAAATATTGCAGTTTTAGATCGGTGTAGGCTTTATTAAAAAATATAACCTGTAATGGCATTTTTGGATAAGGTTTATCCAGGCTGAGTATCAGTGTACTCTTACCATCTTTCTCAAAAAGTTTTGTACCGGCAACCACAGCCTTTACAATAACTTCCTTATTTATCATTGATTTTGCCTTCTTTGCTTTTATGGTATCGCCCTGGGCAGCAGCATTAATTGTAAACAGCAAAAATAAAACGGTGAAAATTTTTTTCATCTTGTTGGTTTCATTTTAAAGATCAAAGCTACTGATTACAGGATGATAAAGCCGTTATTCTTATTTTTCCATCTGCGCCAGTTGGGTGCAGTTTATTATCAGCTTCCGCAGCTTATATTTATATAATGAAGAAAGGCTCACTCATTTTAATGTCGGTATTATATGTTGCAGCAGGAGTAAATCATTTTTGGCAGCCACAATTTTACTTAAACATAATGCCCCATTGGCTTCCATGGCATAATCAGTTGGTAGCCATCAGCGGTGTTTGTGAAATAGTATTGGGCCTGTTACTTTTATTTTCCAAATCAAGAAGGTTAGCTGCCTGGGGTATTATTTTACTTTTGCTTGCAGTTTTTCCTGCTAATATTCAAATGATGCTTAATTATTGGAACGAATCTAATCCTGCATTGTGGATATCAATACTCAGATTGCCTTTACAAATATTATTGATTTGGTGGGCTTACACATTTACAAAAAATACTAAACCAAAAAGGTATTAAAACTAAAAGCCAGACATTTTGCTTGGGCATAAGTGCCTGCATAGAATGCGCCATAAAGTTGAAGGTTGATAAAGGAAATAGATACAATTGAAATAAAATAAACCAGATAATTTATGCTTGTAGATTACGACAATTACAAAGACCAAGACTTTACCTGTAAACATTGTGGCTGGCAAGGTAAAGGCAATAAGTTAGGCCATGGCGATTTCAGCGAATTACATTTTATTGGCAATTTGGATTGTCCGAAATGTTTTGAACTTGTTGCATTTTGGCAAGCCACGTTAATTACCCCGCAAAACGAAGCCAAAGAAAACTGAAAAACAAAATTGGTTTGTGACTCATAATTTAAGGTAGAAGAATTTATAACATGAAAAAACCCTTCATTGCTAATGCATTGAAGGGTTTTTGCGGAGAGCTAGGGATTCGAACCCCAGGACCTGTTACAGTCAACAGTTTTCAAGACTGCCGCAATCGACCACTCTGCCAGCTCTCCGCGGCAAAAATACGGTCAGGAATTATACAACCCAAAAAATTCAGCAAACTATTTATTGCGGCTCCTTGTCTTTTACCACCACAAGGCTCTTTAAGTCAACAGTAATGGGCATTACGCCAACCTGCAGCACTGCTTTTTTTCCACGGATTTCTTTTACAATACCAACCTGGCGGTTCTGTTTCATCTTCACTTTAGCTCCAATTACAATTTCTCCGCCTGTTTCTTCAAATTTTTCGTTCTGCTTTTTCTGCTGCTTTTCGGTAGTTATCTTTTCCTTTTGCTGGAACAGCAAAGCATGTATCATTTTCACCACTTTATCCTTATCATCCGTTTTTCGCCATTCAATCACCATGGCTTTTAACCGGCGCTCCATATCTTTCAGGTAAATGATCTTATCGGCTGCAATATGGTTCTGTAATTTCAGTTTTTCCACCTCCTGCTGGTGAGTTTCGTTGTTTACAACCCGCTGCATTTCTTTTTTAAGCGCTTCGTTTTCGTTCAACAACGCTTTTAATTGCGATTTTTCCTTATCAATATGCTGCAGATCCTGCTCTGTGCGGTTAAGCAGTTTGTCTAAAGTAAAATGATCATCATCCACCAGTTTACGGGCTTTTTCAATCAGGCGTTTCTCCAGGCCAATCCGTTCGGCAATGGAAAATGTGTACGAACTGCCCGGTTTGCCCACAATCAGTTTATACATGGGCAACAGGTTCTTTTCATCAAACTGCATGGCACCATTAATAATGCCCGAAACTTTATTGGCCATCACCTTTAAATTGAGGTAGTGCGTGGTAACAATACCAAAACTGTGTTTAATGGCGAGTTCTTCCATGATCACTTCGGCAAAAGCGCCACCGAGGTTGGGGTCGCTCCCACTGCCTAACTCATCAATAAAGAATAATGTTTTGCCATTTGCATTTTCCATAAAATGCTTCATGTTCTTTAAATGCGATGAATAGGTACTCAGCTCAAACTCCAGGCTTTGGGTATCGCCGATATGGATCATGATCTGTTTAAAGATTCCCATCTCACTATCCGGGTGAACGGGCACCAGTAATCCACTCTGCATCATCAATTGCAAAAGTCCAACCGTTTTTAAGGTAACCGTTTTACCACCGGCATTGGGGCCGCTGATGACAAGAATCCTTTGTTTTTCATTCAGCGAAAGATCAACAGGGATGGTAGGTTTGGTATTTGCCTTGTTATACAGAAATAACAAAGGATGATAAGCCTGTATTAAATGAATATGAGCCTTATCCATAACAACCGGAAAATTGCCATTGTACTCTACAGCAAACCTGGCTTTGGCTCTTATAAAATCAAATTCACCGGCAATATCAAGATAAGTTTTAAGTAAACCTGAATACATGCTCAGGCTTTGCGTAAGGTTTCGCAGTATCCGGTACACTTCTTTGCTCTCTTCATTCTCCAGCGAAAAAACAGCATTGTTCAGTTCGGTGGTTTCTTCGGGTTCAATAAAAGTTGTACGGCGGCTTTCGCTCTCTCCATGCAGTATGCCTTTGATTACACGTTTCTGCTCGGCAAAAACGGCCAGCACCCTCCTGCCGTTTAAAAAACTTTCTTCAATATCGGCCAGGTATCCCTGCTTGTTCAGTTTACTTACTATCCTGTCAAATACTCTCCGCAATTCATTCCGTTTGCGGTAGAGGTTCATTCTGATGTTTGCGAGTTCTTCACTGGCGCTGTCTTTTACCTGTCCGCCTTCATCAAGGATATCATCTATCAGTTCTATAATTACTTTCTCGTAATAAGAATAGTTGATAACTTTTGTCATGGCAGGATAAGCAGTTCTCCGTTCCGTATCAAACCAACGGAATATATTGCTGGTATTTTCTGCCAGTCGCCTGATGAGCAAAAACTGTTCGCCGCTTAATACTGCTCCGGGAATACCGATCAGTTTTAGTTCCTTGCTTAAATTGTGTACAAACTCATTTGGGAAATGCTGACCGCTCTGCAGCAACAATTTAAACTCATTGGTCTGTTGCAGTTCGGTAATGATAAATTCTTTGCGGGTATGTAACCTGAGTTGTGCTGCTTTATCTTTTGCATATTCGGTGCGGCAATGCAGGGCCAGTAAGGTTTTTACCTTTTCGTATTCTAACTGCACTAATGCCGATTCGGGAAAAAATTTCATTATACAATTACCTCAACCGGGGATTTTAATTAAAGAAGGCAAAGGTAGCTGCTTATTTTTTTATTTCCACAACCTGCAACTCCTCCCATGGTGTGGTTCCATCCTTCTCTCTTTTAAAAATAAAATCATTACTGCTTAGTATTACAATTTCGGCAGTAGTATAAATTTTACAACCTTCCATTAAATGCCCGCCAATGGTTTTTCCTGTACTGTCGCTGATACTGATGTGGAGATGGGAACCATTTACCGAAACAGTACCGGTAAGGCTTACAATTTCATAATGGCCGGTATCGCTGCTGCCTTCGGGCTGGTTGGCAAAGCGGATATTGTAATCTGTCAGGCTGCCGACACAGGTACTGACCCATCCTGCTTTAATTTGCTTTTGATTCACCAGGTTTTGAATTTCAGTTTTCAGATCCTGGCCGGGCTTTAAACGAAAAGCATGTGCAGTAACATTATTCATGGTATTTTTTTGTTGACAGGAAAACAAAATAAGCGATACTAAAATAATATAAAAGAGTTTCATGCGTAGTTTATTTTAATGTTTTAACTGCCTGTTAAACTTTTGTTGCAATAAAGTGTTTTACAATCTGTGCTGATTACCTTTACGTAAGTAAATGAAAAAATAGATACCATGTTAAAGTTTTTATTCATTTCGGTTGTGAGTTTGATGGGATTGAGTTCCTGTGCTCAAAAAGACAATACAAAAAAAACAAAAAAAGAGAAAAATGTTATGACCAGCTCAAACACAAAGTTAGATACTGCCACTTTTGGCACCGGCTGCTTCTGGTGTACCGAAGCCATTTTTCAACAACTGGAAGGCGTGGAAAAAGTTACCAGTGGTTACAGCGGCGGCACGGTTGCTAATCCTACTTATGAGCAGGTAACCGATAAAAACACCGGTCATGCCGAGTGTTTAAATATCATGTACGATCCTGCAAAAATAAGTTTTGATGAGTTGCTTGAAATATTCTGGCAAACGCATGATCCTACAACTTTAAACCGCCAGGGTGCAGATGTGGGGCCGCAATACCGCAGCGTGGTTTTTTATCATAATGAAGAGCAACGGAGCAAGACAGCTAAATATAAGGCTGAACTGGATAAGAGCGGTGCATTTGGCAAACCGATTGTAACTACGCTTGAAGAATTCAAAGTATTTTATCCGGCAGAAGCATATCATCAGAATTACTATAAGAATAATACTTCGCAGGGTTATTGCCAGTTTGTGATAAGGCCCAAGGTTGAAAAATTTGAGAAGGTATTTAAGAGTAAGCTGAAAAAAAACTAAATAACCCCACCCCGGAGAACCGGAACGGGGATGGGTTCAAGCATTAGGTATATTAATTAAGAATCGTCTTTATTCTCAAAAAGGCATGGTTATAAAACGGGTAACTGATTTTAAATAATATATAAAGACAAATCCAGCAAACACAAGCATGAAGGCATTCAAAGGTATTCAGCAAGGCATATATTAACACTCAGTACAAACTTATAATTAATAGCAGGTAATACATCCGTTCATTTCGTTCATTCTGTTCATTAAGGGTAAATTAGGTCTACCTTTGTTTATATTAATCTGCCTATATCATAATGTTAACCAATGTGATAAAAAATAAAATTGAAAATAAGTATGGCATGCCCATCAGGTATTCTAAAGATTGTGAAGGATTATCAAATAACATCCATAAGGTTTGCCTCGAACGCATCAGCACTACTACTTTAAAACGGTTATTCGGGTTTGCAAAAAGCATAGAGCAGCCAAGGCTTTTTACGCTTGATGTAATTGCTGTTTATATTGGCTATACTGACTGGGCGAGTATGAATTATAAGATGAACAACCCTCAACAACCGAAATAAATACATTTACTGCTTATTCGTTCTTTTATCAGCCGGCATCGGCTCTCCCCTGTGGCATGTAAAGCAGGTTACAGCCTGCACCTGATCTGCAGTTACTGTTTCATTAAACTGAAAATATTTTTTATTGATATCCATGGTCATCCGCATCATGTTACGTGCAATTTCCTTTTCGGGTTTATCATCTTTATCAAATATTAATGTATCTGCTTTTTTATCGTGGTAATGACAGTATTTACAGTCAACGCCAAGCATGTTGTTAAAACCGTCCATTATCCTGTCAAGCGAATCGTTTGTTATATTCTTAGGAAGCACCTGAAGGTTTTTAAAATTTTCGTTCACCGGTTGCTTTACCGCAGCAACTCCAATTAATATTATCAGGGACAATACCACCAATACAGTAAACTTGTTTTTCCATTTCATAACATTCCATTTAAGTGACTATAATTTTTTAACCCATCTCAGTTCCAGTAAATTTAAACTATTCGGGTAAAAGTTTTTAATATTTGGATGAACCAGGTGAATGGCCATATCGTACCAAAGCGGCACAACCGGCGCATCATTAATTACAATACGATCCATTTGCTGATAAAGTTGGTAGCGGAGGGAATCATTTTTTTCTGACAGCGCTTTTTCATACAGCAGATCGAACTCAGCATTTTTATAGCGGGTATAATTTGGTGGTGCCGGGTTATTGCCATAAAACACACTCAGGTAATTCTCTGCATCGGGATAATCGGCAATCCAGCTTCCCCGGAAAAACGGCGCCTGCGATTTGGATGTCTGTTCCATCAATAAACTTTTCTGAATTACTTCTACCTGTACTTTTATACCAACCTGTAATAATTCATTGGCGATATAAGTACCCAGGTCGCCGTAAATGGGAATGGTTAATAATTTTATTTCGGGCAGGTTCTTTCCATCTGGGTATCCTGCTTCGGCAAGTAATTGTTTTGCTTTGGCAACATTATAATGATAGCCTTTAACTGCAACAGAATCAAAAGAAGGAAGACCTGCCGGTACAAAACCACTTTCGGCAGCAATGCCAATGCTGTTACGCAGATACAACATCATCTTCCTTCGGTTAAAACCATAATTGATGGCCTGCCTGATTTTTTGCAAACGCAATGGTGAATTTTTCACCAGCTCATTTTCGCCATCAACCAAAATGCCGAGGTATTCAATGTTGAGGTAGGGATGTTTGTGTAGTTCAATTTTTCCCTGCCAGTCTTTTTTCAGGTTACCTGTTTTGGTAAGCACTTCATCTTTAAACGACGGATCAATATCATCAATAAAGTCCAGACGCTTTTGCTGAAACTCTAAAAACTCGGTTGCCTTGCTGTCGTAAAACGAAACTTTGATGCCATCTATGTAAGGCAATGAATTTCCTGCTGCATCTTTTTCAAAATAATTTTCATTCTTTTTTAAGATGAGGGCCTGCCCTTCTTCCCAGGCCACAAACTGAAACGGGCCCGTGCCAACCGGGTGGCGGCGAAAATCGGTTTTGTATTTTTCCACCGCTTCTTTTGGGATGATGGAACAGTATTGCATACTTAAAATGCCGAGTATGGATTGAAAAGGGCGTATAAGTTTTAACTGAAATGTTGTATCATCAATTGCTTTAAATCCATCAACTGAATCAACCCGGTTATTAAATATCCATGCGCCGGGACTGGCAGTGCTTTTATCAACAATCCTTTTGAAACTGTATTCAACATCATGGGCAGTCAGTTGCCTTCCCTTGCCATTTGTAAAACATGCATCATCGGTAAATAAAACATCATGCCGCAGGTAAAAAGTAAAAGTCAGGTTATCATCCGAAATGTTCCAATGTGTTGCCAGTGATGGCTGCATCTGCATATTGCTATCAATTTGAATCAATGTATTGTAAAGCTGATGACTGGCCCACATCACCTGTTTGTTTTTTGCAAATGCCGGATCAAGTGAGGCAAGGCCGCTGCTTTCGTTGTAGCGGAAAATCTTTTTATCGGGATGGTTGTGGTTTTTGCAGGAAGAGAAAATAATTAACCACAAAGACGCAAAGGCGCAGAGGAAAATGATGAACGGTTTTTTGTATTTGTAGCTTACTGCCATAAAAAAACTAAATTAGCATTTATATACATACACACATGAAACAAATAGTAAAAGCCTTTTTAATTTTTAATTTTTCATTATTAATTTTTACTTATGCATTTGCCCAGCCATTGAAACAAACCAAAGTTTTTACCCATGCCGATACACTGCGTGGTACTTATGGACCAACCAGAGATTGGTGGGATGTGTTGAAATATGACCTGCATGTGAAGTTTAATATTGCCGATAGTACGATTAGTGGGTATAATATTATAAGTATAAAACCAATAAAAAAGAATCCTGGATTTTTGCAGTTAGATCTGCAATATCCAATGGAAATAGATAGCATTCATCTTAGAAATCATAAACTGATTAAAGTCCCAGGTTTTAGCGATAAAGGAGCAGTTCCGGTTTTTCAGTCTTTAGTATTTACAAGAAGCGATAAGGGAAAAGGAAATGCTTGGCTTGTTGAAGTTCCTGAAATTTATGTCCCGAAACAATATCCCTATACTTTTTTAACTGTTTACTATCATGGCAAACCCCAGGCAGCCATTCGCCCACCATGGGATGGCGGCCTTATCTGGAAAAAAGATAAAAACAATAATCCCTGGGTAAGTATTGCCTGTCAGGGGCTGGGCGCCAGCGTTTGGTATCCCTGTAAAGACCACCAGGCCGATGAACCGGATAGTGCAGAGATGCATATTACCATTCCCGACGATTTGGTTTGCGTAGGCAATGGAAGCTATCGTGGTAGAATAGATAATGGTGATGGTACAGCGACTTATGATTGGGCAGTTACCAATCCAATCAATAATTATAACATTATTCCCTATATCGGCAAGTATGCCCGTTTCAATGAAGTTTATAAGGGAGAAAAAGGTGACCTTGTAATGGACTATTATGTGTTAGAAAATAACCTGGAGAAAGCTAAAGAACAGTTTAAAGATGCTCCCCGCATGATGAAAGCCTTTGAACATTGGTTTGGCCCCTATCCTTTTTATGAAGATGGATATAAACTGGTTGAAGCACCACACCTGGGTATGGAACACCAGAGTGCAATTGCCTATGGCAATGGATTTAAAAACGGTTACCGTGGTAATGACCTGAGCGGAAGTGGCTGGGGGTTAAAATGGGATTTTATAATTGTACACGAAAGTGGCCACGAATGGTTTGCTAATAATATCACCAGTAAAGATATTGCCGACATGTGGATTCATGAAAGCTTCACCAACTACAGCGAAACGCTTTTTACAGATTATTGGTATGGTAAAGAAGCCGGTAATGCTTATGTACAGGGTACCCGTAAAAATATTTCGAATGATATACCGATTATTGGCCCTTATGGTGTAAACCAGGAAGGCAGCGGAGATATGTATTATAAAGGTGGAAACATGATACACATGATAAGACAGGTTATAAATGATGATGAAAAATTCCGGCAGATATTACGTGGGCTGAACAAGACCTTTTATCATCAGACGGTGACTACCACTCAGATTGAAGATTACATCAGTAAGGAAAGCAAAATAGATTTCAGCAAGTTATTTGATCAGTATTTACGAACAACAGAGATTCCGGTACTGGAGTACAAACTTGTTGGCAGAAAGTTTATGTTCCGCTATACCAATTGTGTAAAAGGTTTTAATCTTCCGCTTAAACTTTACCTGGGTGTAGAACATTGGGTAACTCCCGGCGAAGATTGGGAAACCATAAAAATTATTCCGGGCCAGGAGAATGATTTTAAAGTAGATGAGAATTTCTACATTAAAACTAAAAAGGTAGAGTAATTTAGCAGCTATGTCGCAAATTCGTAAGCAGAGTATTATTTCGTCCATGGTAGTGTACATCGGCTTTGCTATCGGATTTTTAAATACTTATTTATTTACAAGAGAAGGCGGTTTTACGCAGGCCGAATACGGACTTACGGGTATCTTCATGGCTGTTGCTAATATCATGTATTCTTTTGCCAACATGGGCATGGTGGCCTACGTGTACAAGTTTTATCCTTACTACAATGATAATCTTCCCAAAAAGAAAAACGATCAGCTTAGCTGGGCCTTACTTTTTTCATTGCTGGGATTTATCCTGGTGATTATTGCGGGCATTTTATTTAAGGACCTTGTAATACGGAAATATGGCACCAACTCACCCGACCTCATCAAATATTATTATTACATTTTTCCGTTTGGTTTAGGACTCACGCTTTTTTCTGTACTGGAAGCATATTCCTGGCAGTTAAAAAAATCTATCTTCACTAATTTTCTAAGAGAAATACAGTTCAGGGTTTTTACAACAATTCTGATTCTGCTGAGTTTTGCAGGTGTTATTGCTTCATTTGATCTGTTCATAAAAATTTATTCATTTACATTCCTGGCTGTTGCAATTATTCTTGCAGGATATTTGATCTATGCAAACCTTATCTCGTTCACATTTTCTGTAAGCAGGGTTTCTAAAAAGTTTTTTAAGAAGATCATCACCTTAATTTCTTTTGTTTATGGCGGCAGCCTGGTATTTACCATTTCAATGGTAATTGATACTATCATCATTGCAGCAGTATTGCCCAACGGTCTTGCATTGGCAGGTGTTTACACGCTGGCTCAGAATATTGCCAGTTTGATACAGGCACCGCAGCGAGGTATTGTGTCCTCTTCAATCAGTGCATTATCACAAGCCTGGAAAGATAAAGACATAAAACGCATTGACAGAATCTATCACAGTTCTTCCATTAACCAGTTGATTTTTTCAGTTGGGATGTTTGCGTTGATCTGGTTGAATTTTACAGATGGTGTATTTACGTTTAAATTGCAGGCCGGTTATATCGATGCCAAATGGGTTTTCTTTTATATCGGCATCATGCGTATTATAGATATGGGTACAGGCGTAAGCAGCCAGATTATTGCCACATCAACCCGCTGGCGTTTTGATTTTTTTACCGGGGTTATCCTGCTTAGTTTAACGCTGCCACTAAACTATATTTTTACCAAATATTATTTTGGAGTAATGGGGCCTGCTATTGCAAATCTTATCACTTTCACCGTGTACAATACTATCCGGTATTTATTTTTAATTAAGAAATTCAACCTGCAACCTTTTACGCCCAAAACTTTATATACGGTATTACTCGGCATAAGTTCCTTTTACGTATGTTATTATCTGTTCGATTCTTTACACGGGTTTTCAGGAATGATAGCCAGGAGTATTGTATTTCTTGTTTTGTTTGTAAGCGGAAGTTTCCTGTTGAAATTATCTCCCGACCTTGTACCGGTATGGCAAACAGTTCAAAAACGACTGGGCATAAAAAAAGGAGATCATTGATCTCCCTATGAAATATTCTCAGATTAATTTTTACTGTTCAGATGTACTTGTTGTAAATCTCCCTCCTCCAATATATTTACTGCTCCAGTAAGTATCGGATAAATTACTGATGGTTACGCCGGTACTTGAGCCTGCATGAGTGAAATATCCATTGCCTAAATATAATCCCACATGACTGACTCCTTTTCCCCTCCTCCTTGTATTAAAGAAAACCAAATCACCTTGCTGCAGGTCTTCTCTTTCAATTTTTTCACACTCGTCATATTGATTACGTGATGTTCTGGAAACATTCAGTCCATATACATCGGCCAGTAAAGTTCCGGTGTAGGCGCTGCAATCTATCCCTCTTTCAGTTGTTCCTCCATAGCGATACCTAGTATCCAGCCATTTTTCTATTTCATCAAATAAAATCTTGTTGGTAATATTCTCCACATCCATATCAAGCAATAAGGCATATTTAAACTGAAGCGATGTACAGTTTTCAATAGCCGATACTTCAGCTTCTTCTTTTACAGTTAGAGTTGATGCCGCAGCTGGCTTTACAACAGCCGTTTGCATAGCAGCAACAGTGCCTGCCTTTATTTCAATTCCGTCAATAAATTTTTGCGATTTTTTAACAGGCGCAGCAGCGCTCATCTTCTCTAAATTTACAGAAGGTTGCGCAGTGGCCGATAAAGTTGTTCCTGAAAAAATGCCTGTGGCAACAGCAACAAAAAACAAGTTTTGCATACGTAAACTTTAGGTTAAAACGTAAGTACAACTTAGTCTTGTGTTCTTCAATCTTCTATTACTTCTTTTTCTTTGCTGTTTATCTATTCTTTCCTGTGATTCCTGTCCTACTAACTGGTTATTGATTATATATTTTTCTAATGCTGGGCAAAGTTAGCTTTCATATCCCGTATATGCAAGCCATTAACGTTTTATTAAAAAACTAAGTTGCCAATAGCTGATCTACTGTGGAAAAACGGATTAGACAGGCAGTTTATTGTTAACGATATTTGTAACCCAACCAGATTAAGGCATGAAGTTTTCGCATTTACACGTACATACACAGTTTTCATTGTTAGATGGAGCTGCATCAATCAAGAATTTATATAAAAAAGCTATTACAGATGGTATGCCAGCACTCGCTATCAGCGACCATGGTAATATGTTTGGTGCATTTGAATTTGTAAAGGAAGCTTACAATCATAAAAATGACAATGGTACGCTTAAAGTGAAACCGGTTGTTGGCTGCGAATTTTATATAACAACCGACAGGCATCGTAAAACTTTCAGTAAAGAAGAAAAAGATCCCCGCCACCACCAGATTCTGCTTGCAAAAAATGCTCAGGGTTATAAAAATCTGGTTAAACTTACTTCTCTTGGTTATATCGAGGGGCTGTATTCAAAATATCCACGTATTGATAAAGAACTCATTCATAAATATCACGAAGGATTGATAGCAACCACCTGTTGCCTGGGCGCATTGGTTCCTCAAACCATTTTAAAAAAAGGTGAAGATGAAGCTGAGAATGAATTTAAATGGTGGCTGAATATTTTCCAGGAAGATTATTATGTAGAACTGCAACGCCATGGAATTCCGGAGCAGGAAAAAGTGAATGAAGTATTGCTGAAGTTTGCCAAAAAATACAATGTAAAAGTTATTGCCAGTAATGATTCGCATTATGTAGATAAAGAAGATGCTAATGCACATGATATTTTACTCTGCATAAATACCGGCGAAAAACAAGCTACCGAAAAATGGAAAGGTGGTGGCGACGATGATGTTTTTGCAAAGGGGAAACGCTTTGCATTTCCCAACGATCAGTTTTTTTTGAAGACTGCTACAGAAATGAGCGAAGTGTTTAAAGACCTGCCCGAAGCGATTGATAATACCAACGAAATTGTTGATAAGGTTGAATTGCTCAATCTAAAACGGGATATTCTGCTCCCCCACTTTACAGTACCTGCCAATTATAAAACGCAGGATGAATACCTGGCACATTTAACCTGGTCGGGCGCAAAAGAGCGTTATAAAATTTTAACCCCCGAAGCAGAAGAACGTTTAAGTTTTGAATTGGGCATTATTGAAAAAATGGGCTTTGCCGGTTACTTCTTAATTGTAAGTGATTTTATTAAAGCAGGTCGTGACATGGGAGTATTCATTGGCCCGGGCCGTGGTTCGGCGGCAGGCAGTGCGGTGGCGTATTGCATTGGCATCACGAACATTGATCCTATTAAATACAATTTACTGTTTGAGCGTTTCCTGAATCCGGAGCGTAAATCAATGCCGGATATAGACACGGACTATGATGATGAAGGCAGGCAAAAGGTGTTGGACTATGTGGTACAGAAATATGGTAAGAACCAGGTGGCTCAAATTATTACTTATGGTACCATGGCTGCAAAGTCGAGCATTGCTGATGTATCAAGAGTGATGGATCTTCCGCTGGCAGAGAGCAGGGCTATTTCAAAACTTGTACCTGAAAGACCGGGTATCAATCTGAAAAGATTGTTACATGCACCATTTACCATTAAAGAAGCAAAGAATGGCGAAAAATCGCTGGAAGAAAAAGAGCAACTGCAGGCAGAGGATATTGAAAATGTAAAAAAGTTAAGAGAGTTATATGCAGGCGATGATCTGCAAAGTAAAATATTACATGAAGCAGAAATACTGGAAGGTTCTGTCCGAAATACCGGTATTCATGCATCAGCTATTATCATTGCACCAAAAGATTTAACGGAGTTACTTCCTGTGGCCACTTCCAAAGAATCTGAATTGTGGTTAACACAAATTGAAGGAGGTTCTATTGAAGAAGCCGGCGTAATTAAAATGGATTTCCTGGGTTTAAAAACGCTCAGCATTTTAAAGACTGCGCTTCAACTCATCAAACAAAATCATGGAATTGATATCGCCATTGATGATATTCCTTTGGATGATGAAAAAGCATATCAACTTTACCAACACGGCGATACAAACGGAACATTCCAGTTTGAGAGCCCCGGTATGCAAAAATATTTACGGGAACTTAAGCCCGATAAATTTGATGACCTGATTGCGATGAACGCCCTGTATCGCCCCGGCCCTATGGCTTATATACCTGAGTATATTGACCGCAAGCACGGTAAGAAACAGGTTGAGTATGACCTGGCCGACATGGAGGAATTTCTGAAAGAAACTTATGGTATTACAGTTTACCAGGAGCAGGTAATGTTGCTGTCGCAAAAGTTGGGTGGCTTTAGTAAAGGTGATGCTGATATCCTGCGTAAGGCGATGGGTAAAAAACAGAAAGCGGTACTGGATAAAATGAAAGTGCAGTTTGTAGAAGGGGCTACTGCAAAAGGGCATGATAAAGTTATTTTAGAAAAGGTTTGGACAGACTGGGAAAAATTTGCCCAATACGCATTTAACAAATCGCACTCTACCTGTTATGCTTTTGTGGCTTATCAAACGGCTTATTTAAAAGCACATTATCCGAGCGAATATATGGCTGCTGTTTTAAACCATGCCGGCAGTATTGATAAGATTACATTCTTTATGGAAGAATGTAAGCGCATGGGATTAAAAGTGCTTGGGCCTGATATAAATGAATCGCAGAATGGTTTTGCAGTAAATAAAAAAGGCGAAATCCGTTTTGGTTTCAGCGGATTGAAAGGCGTTGGCGAAAATGCCATCATAAATATTATTGAGGAAAGAAAAAAACACGGCCCATACATTTCTATTTACGATTTTGCAAAACGCATCAACCAACGTTCAGCCAATAAAAAATCGTTAGAGAGTCTGATCTATTCAGGTGCGTTCGATTGTTTTGAAGATATTATAAGAGCCCAGTATTTTTTCCAGGCTCCCGGCGATATGCAGGGGCTGGAGAAAATTTTAAAATTCGGAAGCATTATACAAGCACAGAGTGCAAGCTCGACAAATACACTGTTTGGTGATTTACAGATGCCTGAAATTGTTCCTCCAAAATTAGCTGTCTGCGAACCTTGGCCGCTAGCAGTTCAATTAGATTATGAAAAAGATGTTACCGGCATGTACATGAGCGGTCATCCTTTAGATAACTACAAATTTGAAATGCGGCATTACAATATTACACGGCTGTCCGATTATGTGGAATTTAAGGCAACGGTTAATGAGAATCCCAATCCTGCAAAACAGTTCAGGCTCGCCGGTTTGGTAGTAGATGTACAACACCGGCTGACCAAGGCAGGAAAGAACTTTGCTATTTTAGGAATTGAAGATTACAGTGGTAAGGCCGAATTCTTTTTATGGAGTGAGGATTATGTGAAGTACAACAACTATTTAGAAAAAGGACTGATTCTTTTGGTTGAGGGAGGTTTCCGTCAGCGTTACAATGGTCAATCGTACGATTTCAACATAAATAAATTACACCTGCTTGATACAGTTAAATCAACGTTGACCAAACAGGTTATCATTGATGTGGAGCCGCAGTTTATTGATGAAGAGATGGTAGAGTTTATTGATGCCAATGTTAAGGCAAATCCCGGTAAAACATCAATCAAGTTCAATGTAATTGACAGCCGCCACAATTACAAAATAGGTATGTACAGCTTAGAAAAAAGCGTTACGATGAATGATGACCTGGCTTCGTACCTGAATGAGAATAAGGATATTGATGTAAGTGTGGTAACTGCATAATGAACGATGTACGATGTTTGATGTACAACAGTCTTTTAATGCAGAGAATTGTCGTACATCTGACATCTCACATATAACATATTTCAGCCACTATGGCTATTTTACCAGACAATACTAATTCATCACATACTGTGGATATGTCATAACAGCATATTAACGCTTTTGGAACTAACTTTGCTTCTTATTATTCAATAAATTAAATTTTAAAAAATAAATATTATGGCACTAGAATTCACAGATGCGACCTTTCAGGCTGATGTATTAGACTCTGATAAATTATCGGTTATTGACTTTTGGGCAGAATGGTGCGGCCCCTGCCGTGCAATAGGCCCGGTAATTGAAGAACTTGCTAAAGACTACGATGGTAAGGTAAATATTGGTAAGGTAAATGTTGATAATAATCCGCAGATATCTATGAACTATGGTATTACCAGTATCCCTGCTATTCTTTTTGTAAAAGGTGGTCAGGTAGTTGACAAATTGGTTGGCGCACAACCTAAAGCAAACTTTGTAAAGAAGATTGAGCAACATAAATAATGATCGCTGATTGATGCGATTAATTTGATTTCGCAGAAAAAGAAATGCCCCGAAACTTTTCGGGGCATTTTTAATACAGCAATAGTTGAGTTGAAATTAATGCTGCACATTTATTAATGCTTTGGGATCGTGTTTGTGTTTGAAGAAAAAGAAAAATAAGATAGCAACAACCAGAACATAGGCGGCAAACACCAGCCAGATGCTATGCCAATCCCTTACTCCATCAGCTGATGTATAATATGATTGAATCATCCAGCCGCTAACTAAACTTCCCAGCACAGCTCCAAAGCCATTGGTTACCATCATAAAAAGTCCTTGTGCGCTTGAACGGATTTTTGCATCAGTTGTAGTTTCAATAAACAGCGAGCCCGAAATATTGAAAAAGTCGAATGCCATACCATAAACAATACAGGAAGCTATAATCATCCACAGTCCGCCGGCAGGATCGCCGTAGGCAAATAATCCAAAACGTAAAACCCAGGCCAGCATAGAGATTAGCATTACCTGTTTAATGCCAAACCGTTTTAAAAAGAACGGAATTGCAAGGATAAAAAGTGTTTCGGAAATCTGAGATATGGATAGAATGATAGTTGAATATTTTACAACAAACGAGTCGGTGTATTCAGGTACTTTAGCAAATTCCGATAAATACACATCACCGTACATATTGGTTAACTGCAGTGCAGCGCCCAGGAACATGGAAAATAAAAAGAATAAAAACATTTTTGTTGTACCGAATAATTTAAAAGCATTCAGTCCCAGTTTTTCAGGCCAACCGGCATTTTCCGATATCAATTTAGGTGGCGGGCATTTTGGTAAAGAGAACGAGTATAATCCCAGGATTGCCGCAGCAACAGCTGAAATATAAAACATATTAAACGATGCTTTATTTCCGGTAAGATTGGTAACCCACATAGCAACAATAAAACCAATGGTTCCCCACACCCTGATTGGCGGAAATACTTTTACTACATCATACTCATTATTCTTTAAAATATAATAGGCAATAGAGTTCGACAGAGAGATAGTAGGCATATAACATAGCATAGCTCCAAAAACCACATTCCGGAAAGTACCCGGATCATCTACCATGGGCAGGCAGGCTAAAAATATTCCTCCAAGAATATGCAATGCGCCATATAGTCTTTCAGCATTCATCCACTTATCGGCAATAATGCCGGTAAGTGCGGGCATGATAAGTGACGAAAACCCTAAGGTGGCAAATACTTCACCAAATAACCTTCCATCCCACTGTTTAGTACCAAACCAGTAATTGGCAATTGTTATCAGCCAGGCACCCCAAACAAAAAATTGTAAAAAACTCATCAATGTAAGACGAAACTTAATTGTCATATAGCTTTGTTTAAATTTAGATAGGGAAGATATACATTTATTCTACACACTACACATCCGCCAGATAATTTTTACCATCGGTTACTCAAAAAAATTAGCGTTGTAACAGCAGTTATCATCGTAAATTTGTAAAAAATTAAGATGACAGACTCAATAGATATTTTGATTGATACCGCGGCAGATACAAGCCTTAAAACCATTGCACAAAAAGTGAAGGATAACCAAAGAATTACCGATGATGAATGCCTTCAGCTTTTTGAAAAAGGCAGTCTTCCCTTTGTAGGGGCATTGGCAAATTTTATAAGAGAAAGGTTGCATGGTGATAAAACCTATTTCAACCGCAATTTTCATATTGAGCCAACAAATGTTTGTGTGTTCAGTTGTGAATTTTGTTCTTACTCACAACTGTATGCACATAAAGAGGATGGCTGGGAACTGAGTATTGATCAGATGCTCGACATTGTAAAAACTTACGATGGTAAACCAATCACCGAAGTTCATATTGTTGGCGGCGTTCATCCTAAAATGAATATGGCTTACTTTATAGAGTTGATGCAGAAGATAAAAGTTCACCGTCCGGGCCTGCATGTAAAAGCATTTACAGCGGTAGAACTTGATTATATGTTCCGCAAAGCAAAACTTACAGTTGACGAAGGAATGAAACAACTGCATGAAGCCGGATTAGACAGCTTACCAGGTGGAGGCGCCGAAATTTTTCACCCGGATATCAGAAAACAAATATGCGAAGATAAGGTTGATGCCGACGGCTGGCTGGCCATTCACGAAGCTGCACATAATTTAGGCTTACACAGTAATGCCACTATGCTGTATGGCCATATCGAAAAATACGAACACCGTATTGATCATATGCGGAGACTGAGAGAACTGCAGGATAAGACCGGAGGCTTCAATACTTTTATTCCACTTAAATTCCGCAATATGGATAATGCCATGAGCCATGTACCGGAATCGGTTACAACTGAGGATATGCGACTGTATGCCATTGCCCGTATTTATTTAGATAACTTTTCACACCTGAAAGCTTACTGGCCCATGCTTGGCCGCCAGAATGCTCAGTTGAGTTTATCTTTTGGTGTAAATGATATTGACGGAACGATTGATGACTCTACTAAAATTTACAGTATGGCAGGCAGCGAAGAACAAACTCCTGCAATGAGTACAGAAGAACTCGTTAATCTGATCAAACAGGTAAACCGCAATCCGGTTGAACGGGATACCTTGTATAACGTGGTAAAAGATTACAGCGATGTTGATTTTAAAAAAACAGGTTTTGATGCTTCGCTAAACTGATAACCGCTACTGTTCAAAATACAAATGATTGTGTTTACTGCATTTAGGATTGAAAGCAGCATTACAAAACAGGCAATAATAATTTGAGGATTTATACTGGTTGATCGTCATCTCCTGCTGACATACCCCGCATAAGATTGCATGGGTTTCAAATTCATCTTTATTCCAAGTCTCATGTTTATGTCCAGCTTCTTCTTCATGACAGTAGTAACAGGGATAATAAGTATTGCAGCATTTGAATTTTATCGCAATCACATCCAGTTGGGTCTGGTAGTGTATACACCTTGTTTGATGATCTGTTGTTTTTCCTTTTACAATTATGCTCATAAAAAATGGTAACTCAATCCGGGGATTAAATTACCGTTAATTAACTGATAAAATTATTTCAGTTTAAAATTTAGTTATAAGCTGACTGTTATTATACATTTGTACGGCGGTCAGTAATATTTTCGATTTTGGCGATACTTTTGTTTTGCTGTTAAGGAATTCCAAAGCTTTGCTGTCTTCTTTTAACATGCTTTTCAACACTTCTTTTGAATAAGCAACAATATAGCCATCATTTCCATGCTGAAGAAAATACTCATCAACAGTATTTGCGCCGTTATAGTATTTGCGGGTGTAAACATTTAATTTTCCCGATACTACTTTAACTGCAAAGCCAGGTAAAGTTTCTACGGCTACCTTGCTGTCTTTTGTACTGGTTAAGATTTTGGCAGCAACAGCATAATGCTTGTCATTCTGATAAGCCATGATGTCTTTAGTGTTAATGATCACCTTCTTATCGGCAAGTAAATATGGAGTGGTTAATACTCCGGTTACTAATTTAAGCGTACTGAATTCCTTAATACTGCCATCGTTGTATTGAACAAAGCAGTTCAATTCAGTTTTGGCAACATTAGCTTCATCCGATTTTTGAATGTCAATGGAATTTTTGCTTACGGAACAAGAGATTAATAAGATTACGGTACAACAAAGCACAGTAATACAGGGTATAACTTTTTTCATGCGGGTTGGGGTTTCCCTCAAAAACGTAATTCCGGCAAAATTATTATGAAAACATAAAATTATTTGTTCAATGTATAAGTACCAGCTACATATACCTGGTGTAAGAGCCTGCTATAAGGCTTCAGCAAAATCGCAAAGAATGGCTGATTATTGTTTAATAAAAAGCACAATAACCAGGATTAAGGCTACAAATAAAAGTGTGAGGCAACTAACTGCCAGGTAAGCAATGGTTCTCATAGTAACGAATTTATATTTTCAGAATTTTGCAAAAAATATACCAACTGCCTGTAAATGTTGATAACTAAACTTAATTCGGTTTTTACTTAGTAATAGTACAGGTTTCTGTCTTTTGCATAAATATCCCACCGGTATGTATAAGAACTTAATTTATCAAAAAAAATTGCCTTTGATTTTTCCCCTGTAAAAGTTTGCATATTGGATTTATGGTTTCCGGGGCTGTTTTTTTGATGAAATATAAATAAATAAGGAGGGGTTTAGTGTGTTGCTTTTCTAATTGAGCTTTATATTTTTTATTTCAGTTCAGATTAAGTATATTTTATATTATTTAATTAATCTTAAAACTAAAAATTATGCCAATTGTAAAAGTTATTGAAGTTATTTCATCTTCAACTAAGAGTATAGATGATGCTATACAGAATGCTGTAACAGAATGCGCCAAAACCGTTCGTAATATTGACTCGGTTTATGTTAAGGACATTAAAGCGCATGTAAAGGACAACAAGATCAGTTCTTACGGAGTTATCTGCAATGTCTCTTTTAGACTGGATGCCTAACATTACCAGTTTGAAACTAAAAATGCCTTTTGAAATTCAAAAGGCATTTTTTATATCGAAAAATAATCAGATAGTAACAACAATGTCTATCACCTGGCTTTTATCAGGGCTTTCCCATCTAAAGCGTACGGTATATGAATTTGCTGTACTTGTTTTTAAACGATATGGTATCTTAAGTGTGTAATCAACCGAGTTGTTTTCCATAGCGCCTTTTACCTGTTTTAAAAGTATATCTGTTATTTTCACTTCGTTCAGATTACTGTCAAACACCCAAAATGTTTCTTTTCCCTGAAAGATGCCCGATATGCTCGAACCTTCCAGTTTGAAAATGTCCATACTGGTATAAGCCATTTGCGGTGCAATTTTTATACTTGTATCTACCTTCAATATCATTTGTTTAGCTTCCAGGCCATTCAATACTCCTTTTACACCTTCAGGAGCTTTAAGAGGCTTTGCTGTTTTGGAAACCTGTAATCTTTCGCCAGCTCTTGCAAATGTTACTGGTAAATCAAATCTTAATTGGTTTTTACCTTTCAAATCATACAACCTGATCTTTACTGTTCCGTTAAAATTATTTTTCATCAAAGCTGCTGCAATGCTGAATTTGATATTAACAGCAGCAAGGTCTTTACTTGTAAAACCGGTAGCCTGATTTTTAACCAATACATTAGGATCTTTTGACAATACTTCACCTGTTGGAGACAACACTAATACCTCAGCACCTGCAAAAGCTGTTTTAGCATTATCTAATAAAAAACCGGTTGGTTGTGCAAGCTCAATTGTGATTTCCTTGTCAAGCGGAACCCTGTTGCTTAAAAGTTGGGCTCCATCAATTTTCACATTAATATCTTTAGCTGCAATGCCCTCATTAAAATAGCGCAGGCCTGTTAAAGGCAAAACGCCTTTATTTTGAGCAAAGCTGGTATTCAGTATTAAAAAAGAGGAAATAACTAATACAATTAAATTCTTGCAGATGCAATATCGGTTCTTCATACAGGTTAAGATTACAGTTTGATGATTTTCAGCATGAAGTTAAATACTAACAACAGCTTGTTTAGATAGGGTAACGGTTTCCTGAAACTATTATTATATATGTGACTGAATGTTGGCAAGTTTATAACAACATGTTGAAATAACTTCCGGCAAGCTTGTGTCAGCAGGATTAATAATCATCATTCAAGGCAAATACAGGCTTTCGGTACATCCATTGTCCGCCCGTAAAATCAGGGAAGTCAACTGTTTCATTTCCCAATGCAATGGATTGTTCGCTTAATGGCGTAATAGCACTCCAGGCAGCGGCATCATAAACATCCAAGGGTGTAGATATATTTCTTTTTGCCGATTCAATAAATGCATGCACCACATAAAAATCCATACCACCATGCCCCGAGCCTGCAGCTTCCTTACTCCACCTGGCCCAAAGCGGATGATCATATTTATCCAGCCAGGTCTTTGCATCATCCCATTGGTGCGGCTTGGCAGATTTACCCTCAACATAAATTCCCTTATTTACATCCATCCACAAACCTTCGGTACCCTGCACCCTGAAACCTAAAGAATAAGGCCTTGGTAAATTAGTATCGTGTTGTAATAAAATGGTCTCGCCATTAGCACAGCCAATAGATGTTGTAACAACATCACCCAGTTTAAAATTTACTTTTGCATTTGGATGACCTGGGCCGCAGGTTTTTATAACATGGTTATGCAGGCCTCTTGCCTTAGAAGAAAATGAACAAAGATTGGTAAAACGGTTTCCTCTATTTATGTTGATATAGTTTGCAATGGGCCCAATACCGTGTGTTGGATACAGATCGCCATTGCGATGAATGGAATGTTCAGTTCTCCACCTTGCTTCTGTCCAGCCCTTCTCTCCCATTTCACATCCTCCGCCATAACCTTTTACACCATCGTTGAATTTTACTTCACGTAGGTCGTGCTGGTAGCCACCCTGCAGGTGAACCATCTCTCCAAACAAACCCTGCCGTACTATATTTAATACTGCCATTACATCACGGCGGTAACAAACATTCTCCAGCATCATTACATGTGCCTTATATTTTTCAGCAGCTTTTACAACATCCCAATGATCCTGCAAAGTAATTCCGAGAATAACTTCGGTACCCACATATTTTATTCCGGCTTCAAGGGATCCTATGATCATTTCCTTATGCCATTCCCATGGAGTGGAAATAATAATAGCATCTAATCCTTTTATCTCCAGCATTTTTTTCCAGGCATAATTATCGCCGGTAAATACAGCAGGCATCTTTTTTCCGCTTTTATTAATTTGTTCTTTTGAACTCGCCAGCATACGGTCATCAATGTCGCAAATGGCAACAACTTCCACATCTGCTCTCCGCAATAAAAGTTCCAGATGATTTTGCCCACGGAAACCAACGCCAATCAGAGCAATTTTAATTTGTTGTTTATCAGAGATACCTGCAAATAAACTATTGGAAGGTAAAACTGCCAAAGATGCAGCAGCGATTCCTGTGCTTTTTAAAAAATCTTTTCTTTTCATTATTCTGATTTTGAAATTAGTAGTTCAACTATTAAAATGTAATGACCATAAATTAAGAATTATTTACTTACTAATTTCGAATATAGCAGTTATTTTATTTAGGTTTGCCTGTTCTTATTAATAATTACAAACAGAATGGGTATAAATAAATTAAAAAAATACTGGTACATCTTATTTATCTTTTATTCCTGTAATAATCAGGAGGTACATAATTCCGAAAAAACAGATACAGCTCATTCATGCATGGATATACCTTCCCGGTTTGGAAATAAAACCGACAGTGGTCAGATAGCTTTTAGCGGTGATAATTCTGTTGAAGGAATGGTTTTGATTCCTGCAGGCGAATTTGATATGGGAGCAGATAATGACCAGGCCAGTGCTGATGAGTATCCAAAGCACAAAGTGAAACTTTCTTCTTTTTATATTGATGCTACGGAAGTTACTAATGCTCAATTCGAAATATTTGTAAATGCAACAGGTTATATAACCACTGCAGAAAAAAAACCTGATTGGAATGAGTTGAAGAAATCTGTACCACCGGGTACAGCTAAACCACCAGACAGTGTATTAACTGCAGCATCACTCGTTTTTAAAAAAACAAATGGTCCGGTTTCTTTACATGATTATTTGCAATGGTGGGCATGGGTTAAAGGTGCCGACTGGAAACATCCTGCAGGACCAAATTCTTTTATTACCGGAAAAGAAAATTACCCTGTGGTGCATGTTAGCTGGGATGATGTCATGGCTTATTGCAAATGGGCAGGAAAACGATTACCGACTGAATCTGAATGGGAATTTGCTGCCCGTGGCGGTTTAATCAATAATGTTTACCCCTGGGGCAACGAACACATCAATGCCGGTAAACCAAAAGCCAATAGCTGGGAAGGGAAATTTCCTTATCAGAATGAATTAAAAGATGGGTTTGATGGTATTGCACCAGTAAAGTCATTTGCAGCAAATGGGTTTGGATTATATGATATGGCAGGGAATGTTTGGGAATGGTGCAGCGATTGGTACCATGCAGATTATTATAAAACTTTGCAGAATGGCGAAAGTATAAATCCGAAAGGCCCGGCGGCGGGGTACGATCCTGATGAGCCTTATACAAAAAAGAAAAGCCTGAGAGGCGGAAGTTTTTTATGTAATGATAGTTATTGCAGCGGTTACCGCGTTGCCCGCAGAATGAAAAACAGTGCAGACACTGGCACTGGACATACGGGATTCAGGTGTGCAAAAGACGTTAAATAATTTTAACAAAACAATCTTTATTTTCAATACTTTCTGTTTTAAACCCAATCACATTTAAAAATTTTTGATGGTTCAGATTATGAACTTTTTGATAAATAATCTTCTTTATTCCTTTGCTATGCAGGAATTCTTTTCCTTCATCAAATAAAAAACGGCCAACTTTAAAATCGCGGTATTTGGGTACTGTAAAGTTGAGCTTTACATATGCATTCCCCCTTTCATCAACAGTTGCTATAAAAATATTGGCGACTACAATATCTCTCAGTACAACAAACTTTATCTCATCATCCTTATCTTCCATTTCAAATTCGGGGAAATACGCTTTTATATCTTTATCATAAAAAGAAAGAAATTTGGGGATCAGGGTTCCGTCTTTTTTAAATTCAAGCAGATCAAATTTTTCCTGTCTCCTGTATATCTTAAACAGAAAATAAATATTGATGGCCAGCAAAACTGCATTTGTAAGTACAATCGGAAAGGCACCAATAAGCAAACCATATAAAACAAAGGCCAGGCAACCCCAACTGTTTATCCATCTGAATTTAATATCGTTAGTCACCCAAAGTGAAACAGCCAGGAAAATAAATGCAAGGTATCCGAGTACTTGTGCCAATACATCAGTCATATAAATAAATTTGAGGCGCAAGTTACGTAACTGTACATATAACATGAATCCGATTTTACGCAAATCCTGTTACTTTAACTTATGATTGCTTCTTTCCCCATTACAACATATTTGTAACTATCTCTACTTCCCATAGTTTATAAAAAAAATACCCGGAAAAATGCTTCCGGGTATTTTTAAAATATTCTTAGTATTTAATTTTTTGAATAATTTTTAGGTAACAGTTTTAAGTGATCAAGAAGGCCGGAAATTACACCTTTGTCTTCTTCAAGGTTTCTGATCTCTATTATCTGCTTGCCACGTAAAATAATTTCAACCGAAGTAACTACGGTATTTATTTTTTTTCTGGTTGGTTTCATCGAACGCCAGCCTTTCATCAATGCAGGAAACGTTTTGGTATGTGTACCGGTTATTTTAACATTGGCCTTAAATGATTCTCCATCTGTAGTTAAATCCTCAACTTTAAATTTTGCATCAGGCATTCCTTCCTTGATACGGCTGTATACTTCTAAAAACTCTTTCCCTTTGACAGATTTTTTGAGCACTACAGAAGAAAAATTTCCTGCAAGACATTCCTGTGCTTCTATCAGATTCTCTTTTTCAATCGCATCAAACAGTTCCTGTATCACATCGTACTCCTGATAATTCATAACATTCATCATATAATTGTATTGTTTTTTGTGAATAATGGGCGGACTTACCGCAATTAACCTATAATACAACAATAATTCCGCAATGCCAAAACTTATAACAACTTTAATAGATTTCAGATTGAAGAAAAATAAATTAACCTGGTATAAATTTTTTATTACCGCTAAAATAAAAAAGCTGATTAGTAACTAATCAGCTTTTTTAAAATCAGGATAATTTTATTAATCTTTTGATTGTTGCTTTGCTTTTAATGGTAAGATGCCTGCCATTTCGCTGATCACATTCACAAGGTCTGATCCTGCAGGAACCACAAACTTAGTATTCTCACTCATTGCTTTTTCCACAGCTTCCAGTTTACGCAATACCTGTGCATTACCAATAAAATATTCTTCTGCTGCTTCGTTAACCATTTTAATAGCTTCGGCCTCGCCTTGTGCCCTTAATATCTGGGCCTGCTTACTTCCTTCGGCTTCTTTAATCCGGGCACGCTTTTCACCATCGGCTACAGTTTCTCTTGCTGTTGCATAATCAATGGCGGCAATTTTTTCATTCTCGGCTTTTACAACCTTATTCATGGTTTCCTGTACATCACTTGGTGGATCAATCTGTTTTAACTCTGTTCTGATTACATCAATACCCCAGGTTTTAGTTTCCTCCAGCAGGGTTCGGTGCAGTTCGGCATTAATTTTTCCACGTTCGCTGTTAGCCGATTTTAATGTAAGCGTGCCGATAATATTACGTAATGTGGTACGGGCAAGGTTAACAATCTGCCATTCGTATTTATTTACATTGTATTGCGATGCTTTTACACTCTCTTCATCCGATATCACCCTGAAATATACCTGTGCATCAACTGAAGCATTCAGGTTATCGTTGGTAATAATTTCCTGTGCCTGGGCATCCACCATCTGCTCCGTAACATTTACCATATACATCTTATCAATAAAAGGGATGATCCAGTGAAAACCTGGGTTGGCAAAAGCTTTATATTTTCCCAGCCGCTCAATAAGTGCCCGTTGTGTAGGTCTTACTATTTTTACGCCTAAAGCAAAAACTAAGATTAAACCACCAATTGCATAAAGTATTTCTTTGTCCATAAAATGTTTTGTTTTTATTTTAATAAATTAATGAACCGGTTAACAAATGTTATCGGTTTTTCTGAATTTACGACTTAATTAGCAGATTACAGTACTTATTTTAAAAGCAGCTCAATTACAAAACAAGCCTGAAAATTCAAACCGGTTTTTCAATAACAATATGTGGGTATTATTCTGAGTAAAGCTGGTTAAATAAAAATTTAAAAGTGCCCTGAGCCTGCGCTCTGAATGTAATTTCGGGGCCAAAAGCAAAGATTTTTCCTTTTTTTACCGAAGCTTCAAATGCCGTAACTCCGTTCTTTAAATACGCCGAACCCCACGACCAGCCACTTCTTAAAGGATTATCATTACCGAACCAGGCCAGTGGTTTTATGGTGCCTTTTGTTACTGCCTCCGGATTCAATTTAAAAACAGGGCTGTTATCAAAATAAACATCGGTCAAGGTTTTTAAACCCGATGCTGCAATTTGATTATTATCTACAGTTACTTTTAAAATACTTCCCGGCGTAAAATATTTATCACGGTTTAATGGTTTTTCAATACCGTTCTCAATTTCTGTCATGGCATTTGATACAGGTAATTTAAGATGATAGGCTAATTGTGTACTGCTGCCAATGGTAACAATTTGCCCGCCTTCTTCTGCAAAAAGCAAAAGCTGCGGAATTGATTTTTCTGCAGTTATCCGCCCAACCATTTTTTTAAACTCATCTGGAATTTTATCATCATCTGGTGTACCCCTGGTAAAGTTGCGGCCGTCAATTACAGGTATTGCTCCTCCAACAAAAACAATCACATCATATTTAGTCCGCAGGTTTCCGGCATCAATATCTTTGGCGTAAATAAGATCAAATGAATAATTGTATTGTTCCATAATCCATCTTACCCAGCCCGATGGCATAGAACCTCCATAAGTATCCCATAAAGCTATTCTTGCCTTTTTTATTTTTGATAAGGAATTTGGTTTTTGATTTACTGCAATAAACTGAACATTATTTTCAGCAACGGTTTTATCAATAATTGATTTAGCTTTTGTTCCCGATGGAACATAAAATGAGCCATTACTGTAAGCTGCAGCATTGGTAACATTTGTAATGCGGTACACATCAACACCGCCATTAATTAAATTGTTTACAGCTTTATAAGATTGGTTAGCTCTGGCATCAAGCACATATCCGGCAGATGAATGCTTAACAGCAGCACCACTAAGTTTAATTATTTGCCCTAATGGATTTTTTTCAAATGGTCCTTCAAAGCCTGTCATGATGCGGTCGAACTCCACTCCCATCTGGTAAGCTAAAGTCCAACCTGCGGCATCATACGGCGGAACAGGCGGGCCGCCGGGATATTGAAAATCGTTGGGATGATCCTGCGGCTCAAACATATCCAGCACATGCGGCCTGAAGGCCTGACTGGTTTTAACGATGTACGAATTTGCAGGATATTTTTTACCGGCAACGGTAAAACCGGCTGTTGCTTTTTGCACTTCAATACCGGTTTTTATTAAAGCGTTTAAAAATTCCACTGCAGTTGCAAAGTCTGGCTGATCAGATGGAATGATGTATCCCCTGGCATCTTTGAATGCAGGATTATGCATAACACTGTCATAAAATTTTACAGGAACGGCTGAATTATTCCTTGCCGTTTCTGAACCCGTTTTAATTCGTTTTAAAGAATCCTGATGCAGTTTGTTCATCTCATCAATTTTTGATGGCGATAATGACCAGGTATCTGTGTTGCCCTTGTCAATTGAATTTTTTCCCATGAGGTAAATATTCATCAGCAGCTCATCTCTGTGCCGGGATGCATAATTTAAAACAGCATAGTTTAACGAAACAGAATAATCAATAGATTGCCTGAAAAGCCATTTCTGTGGTACTATCGGATTAGGAGTAGCCGCATTCGGGATTAACCTTGAAGTAACCAGCGGAATATTTGATGGATTCGGGCTTCCTACAATCTCAGTTAATAAACCAATCATGTTATGAAAGTATGTAGTGGTACGCAGGCCGCCATTATACCAGGTAGAAAAAACGGATCCTGCTTTACTGGTATAACCCGGTTTACCTTCAGCGTTCAACCGGTTTTGCATGGCCGCACCAACAGCATCAAGGCCGGTAATGATTAAAGGATTAAAAACATAATTGAAAGGATCCCGGTAAGGAGCTCCTGCAACTATTGAACCGGCGGGCCCGCTTTGATGATGATTGTACATGATCTGCGGAATCCACTCAACAAATAACTGCCGGCCGATATTCTGAGTTTCTTTCATATTCAGCATAAAAAAGTCACGGTTATTATCGTGCCCAACATATTTTTGATACAGGCGTGGGACACCGGATATTGATCTTTTTTCAGCATTTGATTCTCTCATATACCAGTTGCTTATCAGTTCCTGTCCATCGGGGTTAGCATGTGTCATTAAAATGATCACATCATCTAAAATGCGTTTAGTTTCATCATCGTTGCGGCTAAGCAACTGGTAGGCAGTTTCAATTAATTGATGAATACCAACCGTCTCCGTGGCATGTAAGCCGCCATCAATCCACACTACAGCCTTTCCCTCTTTTGCCAGATTCTTTGCTTCATCAACTGATAAGCCCGAAGCATTTCCTAATTTTTGTGAAATGGTTTTATAACGTTCCAGCAGTTTTTGATTTTCCGGCGAGGTTACTATCAGCATAAACTGGTCTCTGCCCTCTTCTGTTTTACCTATCACTGTATATTTTGCCCGGTCGCTTGCGGATCCTAATTTTTTAAAATACGCTTCGGTTTGGGTAAATGTGGCTAACTGATAATTATCGCCAATGGCAAACCCAAAATGTTCTTTTGGGGATGGAACTGATTGGGCAAATGTAGAAAACAGGATACAGCAATTCAACAGAACGGCGTAAATAATTCTTTTTACAGACATAGTTTTGGTTTTGGAAAGCTAAAATACTTAAATAATCAGTAGTTCAATTTATTTATGATAAATGTGAGGAAGCTGATCTTTTAAACATATTAACTTATAAACAAATAAATTTCTGTAACTTATATTAAAATAGCATTATTTCTGGCCTGCTGAGTTTGAAAACAAAAAACATCCTTACCAGGTTCCTTAAACAGATATGAGTAAGCATAATAAAAATATTGATCCTGGTTCAGTATATCCCTATGTACGGAAAGATGATGGCGATATTACTCCTGAATTTGAATTAAAATTTAAGGAACTGGTTGAACGCATAACTGATGCTTTTGTTTCGCTTGATAAAGACTGGAATTACACATACGTGAATAAAAAAGCGGGAGAATTGTTTGGCAGAGATGCCGAAGACCTTATCGGTAAAAATATCTGGGCAGAATTTCCCGAAGGAATTGGCCAACCCTTTTACCATGCATATTACATGGCTATGGAAACTCAGCAAACCCAGTATATAACTGAGTATTATCAACCATGGAACAAGTGGTATGAAAATCATATTTATCCCTCAAAAGATGGACTTTCAATAATTTTTAACGACATAACGAGTCAAAAAAAAATATCCGAAAAAATAACAACAGCAAATGAACGGTTTGAAACGATTACAAAGGCAACCAATGATGCACTTTGGGAATGGGACATGAAAACCGGGCATAAATGGGGTAACGAAGCATTTTATAAATTATATGGTCTTGATCCGTTAACCGGCGACTTAAATACATTGGTACCCTATGCCAGGACACATCCCGACGATGTTGAAAAACTAAAATCGGCTTTTAAAGAAGCTGTCAAAGAAAAAAAACCAGAGTTAAAAATTGAGTACCGGTTTAAAATGCCAGAGGGTAATTATAACATAATTATCGACCGGGCATTAATTGAATATGATGAAAGTGCTGAACCCACAAGGTTTTTAGGTGCTATGATGGACATAACAGACAGAAAGAATTATGAATATGCCTTACAGGAAAGTGAAGATAAAGCCAGAATTTATTACGACCATTCAGCCGTATTAATTTGGGAAGAAGATTTTTCTGAAACAAAAAAATATCTACAGGCAATACTTGATACTGGTGTTACCGACCTTAAAAAATACCTTAACGAAAATCATGATAAACTTATACAGGCAACAGCGCTGGTAAAAGTTTTATCTGTAAATAATGCAAGTCTGAGATTTTATAGTGCAAAAGATTTTGATGAGCTGGTTACTTTTCTTCCTTCCTGGTTTACAGAAGAATCATGGCCGGTTTTTGCTGATGAACTGGATTCGTTAATGAAGGGCGATCTTTTCTACGAAAATGAGATAACTGTAAAAACACCGGAAGGTGATCTCAAACATTTAGTTATAAATATTTCTGTTCCTGAACAGTATGCAAACTCAATGGAAAAAGTACTCGTTTCATTTGTAGATATTACAGCCCTTAATAAGACAGAGAGAGAATTAGAAACAAGTGAAGATAAATTCCGTGACCTGGTTTCCGCCGCACCTGTACTGATTTTTCAAACCGATATAAACGGCAATTGCAATTTTGTAAACACCGAATGGTTGAAAAAAACGGGATTGTTGTACAAGGAAGCTATGGGCAAAGGCTGGATAAAGGCTATCCATCCCCAAGACAAGGGAAGGGTTTTAACCGAATGGCAGGATGCTGTTGTTACTAATACTGAATTCACTTCGGAGTTCAGGTTTCTACATAAAGAAGGACAGGTTTTCTGGCTTTCGGTAAAAGCTGTCTACTTAGTTAATGCCAATAATAAAAATTACGGGTATATAGGAATAGCAACAGATATAACTGAAAAGCTGGAGGCTGATAAAAAGCTAGAAGAAAACGAGCTTCGATGCCGTATCCTGGTAGAGCAGGCATCAGATGCTATATTAATTGTAGATAAATCGCTCAGGTATATAGAAGTTAATAAAATGGCTGTTACCATGCTCGGATACAGCCGGGAAGAATTTCTAGATTTAAGCGTTAAAGATATTACCGTGCTGGATAATGGTGATGTTCCTTTACGGTTTACCGATTTGCAAAATGACAGAACCATAATTCAGGAAAGGGAGTTTAAACGTAAAGACGGTTCAATATTTCCGGTAGAGATAAGTGCCGGACTTTTGAGCGACGGAAATTACCTGGCCATTGTAAGGGATATTGCTGAAAGGAAGAGACTGGAAAAAGTTATAAGTGGCGAAAAGCAGGTTTTGGAAATGATAGCTAGAGGTGACAATCTGGAAGATATCCTGAACACTATAGCAGTTAATTACGAATCCATAGCACAGTCTGCAATCTGTTCAATACTATTGCTCGATGCTGACAGCACACATATAAAAAAAGGATTGGGCCCAAATTTACCGGCTGCATATAATAAAGCAATTGAAGGAGAACCTGTAGGCCCGGCAGCAGGTTCTTGTGGTACCGCAGCTTACCGTAAGGAAAGAGTTATTGTTGCCGATATTGCCAGCGATCCGTTATGGATCAGTTACCGTAACCTGGCGTTGAAATATGATCTGCGGGCCTGTTGGTCTTCGCCAATAATAAATGATGGAAAAGTGCTTGGCACATTTGCCATTTATTATAATGAAGTGCGTTTGCCAACTGAAGCTGATTTTAAACTGATTGACCGTGCTGCCAGCCAGGTAAAAATTGCGTTGGTTCGTCATTATTCCGAAATCAGGATTAAAGAAAATGAAACCAAATTTTCAAAAGTATTTCATAATCCGGGATATGCTTACGCTATACTAGATGCTGAAAGAAAGTACCTCGACTTAAATCATTCTTTTGAGGAACTAATTGAATATAACAGGGAAGAATTGATTGGCAAAACAAGTGCAGAAGCAGGTATGAACAGCCTGGAATTTGTTCAGCAAAGAGACGATTTGGTTTTTAAATTAATGACCGAAGGAAAACTTGAAAATATTGAAATCGAATTTGAATCAAGAACCAAAAAAGAAAAAACGATATTACTGTCGGTGCATGCCATTAACCTGAATGAAAGCAACCACTGGCTTCTTTCGCTGGTAGATATAACTGAAAAGAAAAAAGCAGAAAAGGCCCTGATATCCAGTGAGGAAAAATACCGGACACTAGTTGAACAGGCATCTGATGCTATTTTTATTGCAGACAGCAGCGGCAGGATGCTGACTGTAAATAAAAGTGCATGTAAACTGGCTGAGTGTACCGAAGCAGAATTACTGCAAATGAGTATTTATGATTTTGTAATACCAGAAAACCTCGAAAAGGATCCATTTCATTTTGATGAATTAAAGACAGGAAAAACGGTTATTAATGAACGGATAATGAGGACTAAAAGCAACCGTGTACTTCATATTGAAGTTACTGCCAAGTTTCTTTCGAATGGGCGGTTGTTTGTATTTATCCGTGATATATCTAAACGGAAAAAAGCAGAGCAGTTACTTAAAGAGAATGAGCAACGGCTTACCCGTGCCGAAAATATGGGCAACCTTGGTCATGGTTTTTATGATATTGTAAGTAACAGCATGCATATATCGGAAGGGTTATACAAAATATTTGGTGTGAACCCTGAAGAGTTTTCACATACAGTAGAAGGGTTAAAAAATACAATTCATCCTGATGATTATCCGGTAATGGACAGGGCTGTTGATACCATGTTTAAAGATGGAGAAGTTGAAGTTGAGTTCAGAATTGTACAACCGCGGGGTGAGATACGTATTGTATTATTTAAAACCATACTTACAAAAAACAACCAAAATGAACTGATCAGTTCTTTTACCACGGCGCTTGATATTACCGAAAGAAAGAAGACAGCTACAGAAAGGCAGGCATTATTATTACGCAATGAACAAATAATAACCACCATGCTTGATGGATTTATTCTGGCAGATGAAAAAGGCAATATAATTGAAGTGAATCCTGCTTATTGTAAAATGACCGGTTACCGCAGGGATGAACTATTGCAAATGAATATTAATCAAATAGAGACATCGCTTAGTGAAAAAGAGATTGACCACAGGATAAAGGAAATGATAGAACATAAATCGCTGAAATTTGAAACCATGCATTGTCGGAAAGATAAAACGATGATTGACCTGGAAGTAAGTGTTTCTATTATGATTACAGATGAACAACCGTTGGTGGCAGCTTTTGTGAGAGATATTACAGAGAAGAAAAAAGTACAGCAGCAAATTGAAAATTATAATAACCAGTTGAGCCAGCTTACAGCTCACCTGCAAAGTATAAGGGAAGAAGAACGCCGCCGCATTGGCCGTGAAATACATGACGACCTGGGGCAGCAGTTAACGGCCATCAAAATGGATGTGGCCTGGATTGATAAAAAAACAGTTGATGATTCAAGCCTCGTAAAGCAAAAACTTAAAAATATTATCAGCTTGCTGGATGGAAGTAATGTATCGGTACGGAGAATTTTAAGCGAACTTAAACCAAGTATTCTGGATGAATATGGTTTAATGGATGCATTGGATCTGCAGGCAAAAAAGTTTACTGACAATACAGGTATTCCTTTGAAAATAGTAAGTGATCAGAAAGCAATTCAGCTTGCCGAAGATATAGCCACCTGCATATTCCGTGTTTTCCAGGAATCATTAACCAACATTACCCGCTATGCTCAGGCAAAAAAGGTATTCGCATCTTTAAAGATCAGCGATGCAAAAATTACTGCTTCAATTGAAGATGACGGAATTGGTTTTGAAACTTCAGTGTTGCAGACTAAGAATTCATTTGGCATTTTAGGCATGCATGAAAGAGTAAGGGCACTGGCAGGTCATTTTGAAATACAATCAACAGTTGGTAAAGGCACAACTGTTACAATAATTTTACCACTAAAAAATAATAAACGAACTAAAAAAAGGTTACCATAATGAAGAATGTAATTATTGCAGATGATCATGGTTTTATCAGGATGGGGCTTATCCAGATATTAAAAGATGAATACCCGGCCATACAAATAACTGAAACAAACGATGGCGAAAGTTTGATTCAGGAAATTAATAAGCAGGACTTTGACCTGGTTATTACTGACCTGGATATGCCGGGCCGCAGCGGCCTGGAAGCGTTGGAGCAGATAAAATTGATAAAGCCCGACCTGCCTGTATTGATCTTAAGTATTTATCCCGATGAATTATATGCAGTACGGGTTTTAAAAGCAGGGGCTGCAGGATATCTAAATAAAAACTCTGCTCCCTACGAATTGATTACCGCCATACAAAGAATAAAAATGGGACGTAAATATATTACTCCGGAAATTGCCGAAAAGTTGATTGATCAGTTCGACACAGATAAAAAACCTCATGAACTATTAACCAACCGGGAATTTGAAATTTTTAAATTGATAGCCATTGGTAAAACCACATCAGATATTGCCAACTCGCTTTCACTGGCATCAACAACAATCAGTACGCACCGCAATCATATACTCGAAAAAATGGGGCTGACCAATAATTCGGAACTTACCCGCTATGCTATAGCCAATAAGATCATTTCCGATATTGAAATCTAATTGCTTCTTAACTGCATCAGTAATAAAAGCCTGTAGCTCTCATACTACAGGCTTGCTGTTTTTTTTTCTATCTTTTAAAGAACAAATTGCTATCATTCAGAATGGATAATTAATGGTTCTTTGTAGTCATTAATCAGTGCTATGGTAATATCCATTTTTGATAATTCAATTGACATAATCAACCGTTTAAAAGAGCTGGTTGCCGAAGCTGAACAGGTTTCGTCAATACAGTATGCTACTAATTATCCCGATGCACTGGAAATGGTCAAAAGCATTAAGCCTGATATCATCCTGCTCGATATTAATTTTCACAACAAGAATCCTTATGATTTATTAAAACATATAAAAACGCAGTTCAGCCTTACAATTGTAATTGTATTGTCAATTCATATAGATGAAAAAATACAGTCACAATGTGATATGCTTGGCGCCGATTATTTTTTTGATAAGTATTATGAATTTGATAAAATACCTGGAGTTATAAACAGCATAGCCGCAAGTAAAAAAAGATCGATATAACGTAAATGGAAAGAAAACTACACATATTAAAATTGTGGCTCAGCAGGAAAGTTGTTTTGCTGCCGGTTATTATTTTCACTGTTTTGATGGTAGCTGCAGCTTTATACTGGTTTGTACATCAAAACAACTGGCTCAGCAAAGATTATTTAAAGCAACAGGAAATAACCAGGCATGAGGAAAATTTCCGCGACCTGATTTATAATGTACAAAGAGCGGAATCAGATGTAAGAGGATATATAGTTACCCGCAATAAAATATATGTATCGGACTTTAATAAAATTATTGATACCATACAGGTTAAGTACAGCCACATACAAACTTTTGAAAAAGCTACCCCATTAGCATTTGATTCCGAACTCTCCGGGAAATTTAACAGCCTGCTGACGGAAAAGACCCAATTTTTGCAACAGGTAAAATCGCTATGCGATAATGATAAGTGGAACGAAGCCTCATCACTGATTAATTCCCCAAAGGGCCTGTATTTATCCGATTCAATTTATACAATAAATCAACTTAAAAATAATGAGCTACGTCTGTACAATGACCATTCAGGCATTGCTTTCCTGGATATAAAGAAAACAAATACCAATCTTGCTTATGCCGGAATCGGGTTTTCAGTTTTTCTCCTTATCCTCATAGTTTATCTTTTAAGGAGAGAAATACAACGTTCAAATAATTTAACCGGTCAGTTAAACAAACAAAAAGAATTTTTTAAAGCAACAGTAGAAAGTATTGGAGAAGGGCTGATTGCCACCAGTAAAAAAAGTGAAATCGTGTTTATGAATCCTGCGGCAGAAAAACTGACAGGTTGGAATTTCAGCGAGGCAAAACATAAACAGCTAAGTACTGTTTATAAAGTATTTAATGAAGAAACGGGTTTGCCCTTCAACAATATTGTAAGCCGGATTTTAGAGGAAGGTAAATCAATTGAACTGGAGAATAACACCCTGCTTAAATCCAGGAATAACGATTATTTCATTATCAGCAATAGTGGTGCTCCAATGCAGGATGAAGTAGGAAATGTTACCGGAGCCGTTTTAGTATTTAATGATATTACTGAAAAGAAAAAAAACGAAACTGAATTAAGGGAAAGTGAAAGACAGTTCAGGTTCCTGATAGAAAATCTGTCGGAAGCTGTTTATACCTGTGATGAACTGGGATATATTCAGTTGTATAATAAAGCTGCTGTAAAACTGTGGGGCCGGGAACCGCTTGCCGGTAAAGAACTGTGGTGCGGAAGCTGGAAAATTTTTAATACAGATGGAACTGAATTACCACATGACAGATCCCCGATGGCTTTAGCTTTGAAAACGGGAAGGCCGGTACTGGGAAAAGAAATACTGGTTAAGAGAAAAGATGGATCTTTTCGTCATGTCCTTCCTTCCCCTACTCCATCTTTTGATAATGAAGGAAAATTGATTGGAGCGGTAAATCTGTTGCTGGATGTAACCGATAAAAAAGAACGGGAAATTTTAATACGCAAAACCGAGGAGAAATACCGTAACCTTTTTGAACAGGGCAATGATGCCATCGTTACCTATTCATTTGACGGAACAATTTATGAATTCAATGATATCATTTGTTCCATGTCGGGATATACCAGGGAGGAATTTGCCCAATTGAAATTACAGGATATCATTGTTGGAGATTTAATTTTGAGCGAAGAAAAATACAATGCCATACTTGCCGGCGAATTGGTAACCGTACAGCGGCAATGCAGACGAAAAGATGGCGGGGGTACAGATATGGAGTTCAAAACTAAAATGAATACTGAAGGAATTATTGTTGCATTTGGCAGGGATATCACCGATCGTAAAAGAAATGAAGAGAAAATCAAAAATGCTATTGAAAGATTTGAAATTCTGTCGAGAGCAACCAGCGATACTATCTGGGACTGGAACATTAAAGAAGATACGATAACTTATAATCGTGGAATGACAAAAATGTTTGGTTACAGGTTAGCTGATATAAAAGCACGGGCCCAATGGTGGAAGGAAAATACTCATCCGGATGACAATGACCATATTGATAAACAGTTAGCAGAGTTGTTTGCAGCCAGAGGCCAGAATATACAAATGGAATACAGGTATCTTTGTGCCAATGGAAGTTACAAGTATGTAAATGACCGGGCTTTTGTATTATATAATGCTGAAGGGCAGCCTGTCCGTATGGTTGGCGCCATGCAGGATGTAACCAAGGAAAAAAATCATGCCCGGCTTATTACAATGGCTGTTGTTGAAACCCAGGAAAATGAACGGCGTGAACTGGGCATGGAACTGCATGACAATGTTAATCAGTTACTTTCGGCCACCCTGCTTTACCTGGGTATGGCTACCCGTTCAAGTAAGGATGGTGCAGATGTATCGGAAACACTGCAGGAGTGTATCAGATATATTACGGATGCTATAACCGATATCAGGAACCTGTCGCATCGCCTTACACCTTTTACTGATGAAAAGGTACCACTGAATGAAATTATTAAATGGCTGACTGAACCCATGCAGAAGACAGATCAGTTTGAAATTAATTTACAGGTGGATGAGCGGGTTGATGATATCATCAGCAATGATATAAAAACCAATTTTTACAGGATCATTCAGGAACAACTGAATAATATTGTAAAATATGCACAGGCCGGTAAAGTTGAAATAAGTATTACAGTTGTAGAAGATAAAGTATCATTGGTTATTGCAGATAATGGTATCGGTTTCGACCCCGAACTGGTAAAAGACGGAATAGGGTTGCAAAATATTAAAAGACGTGCCGAAATGTTTTTTGGAGAGTTATCTCTCAAAACTTCACCAGGAAACGGTTGTGTACTCACAATTGAACAACCTTGCTCATAGTATTTACAACGCTCATAAAGTTTTCGTATTCCTGCCCAAGTGAAATTTTATGATACCTGATTAGGTAAGTTAAATTTTAACTGAATAATAAAATCTGTTAGTGGTAAATTTGCTATATTATTTTTTACAAAATTTTGTGTAATGACCGAAAATGAAATTCTTCAATTATCAATTTACATAGTATCGGGTTTTGTACTTGGATTTTTAGTACACAAATGGATTATCCCAATACTTAAAAAAATCGCAAAAAAAACCACTATCAAATCCGATGATCTGATCATCAAGACTATTGATAAATGGATTATTTGGTGGTTTGTTGCATTGGGTCTGTTCCTGGGTTTAAAAAGAGTGGATATGGATCTTAAGTATCATACCTGGCTTGAAAACGGGCTGATGATATTTTACCTTTTTTCATTGACCCTGATCATGGCAAAGATCATTTCAGGAATGCTGAGCATTAAAGCCAAGGGAACAGATACGTCCATCCCATCTTCCTCAATTGTTGAAAATATTACCCGGGGAATCATCTATTGTATTGGTTTGCTGATAATCCTTCAATCGCAGGGGATTTCCATAACTCCTGTACTTACAGCATTGGGTGTTGGAGGATTGGCTGTGGCATTGGCATTACAACCCACTTTATCAAATCTGTTTGCAGGCCTGCAGCTTATTGCATCAGGCTCTATCAATCACGGTGATTTTATCAGGCTTTCATCGGGTGAGGATGGTTTTGTTGAAGATATTAACTGGCGCAGCACTACCATGAGGGCAGCATCAGACCATATCATCATCATACCCAATTCCAAACTGGCGGATATGATTGTAAGTAATTTTCATTTGCCTTTTCAGGAAATAAATTTTGGCGTTGAAGTTGGTGTAAGTTACGACAGCGATCTGAACCATGTAGAACGGGTTACCAAAGAAGTAATACAGGAAACGCTGAATGAAATAGAAGGTGGTGTGCCCGAATTTGAACCCTTTATACGTTTCTTTTCATTTGCCGACAGCAGCATAAACCTGAAAGCATTTTTAAGGGTTAAGGAATATGCCAACCAGTTTGCTGTAAAAAGTGAATTCATCAAGAAGCTTCATGAGCGGTATAATAAAGAAGGAATTAATATTCCGTTCCCCATTCGCACGGTACAAATGCAAAAAGAGGCAGAATAGTTATGCTCTTATAATTTTAAAATATGAGCTGGATAAATATAATACCACCGGAAGAAGCAGCAGGTAAATTGAAAGAAATCTACAACCGGGTTGTGTCTCCCGGCATAAGGGTTGATAATATCCTGCAGGCACACAGCCTGCGGCCTCACACACTTGAAGGCCATATGCAGTTATATAAAAATGTACTGCACCACAGCAGCAATACTTTGCCCAAATGGTTTTTAGAAACAATTGGTGTTTATGTAAGTCTTTTAAATAAATGCAATTATTGTGTTGATCATCATTTTGCAGGATTACAAAAAATATTGAAAGGAGAAATTAATATGCTAATGGAGATTCGTTCTGCATTAGACAAAGATGAACCCCAACTCTATTTTTCGGGCAAAGAATTATTGTTGTTGCAGTACGCTAAAAAATTAAGCCTCCTCTCCTCCTCCATTACAAAAGCAGATATTGATTTATTGCAGAACAACGGCATTGATGATGGAGAGATTCTGGAAGTAAACCAAGTGACAGCATATTTCTGTTATGCAAACAGAACTGTTTTAGGTTTGGGGGTAAATACAGATGGAGACGAACTGGGATTATCGCCGGGGAATAATAATAATCCGGATGACTGGAGCCACGCATGATTTTCTTATGTACAACTGTACTACAATAAACGGTAAGTATTGCTGATTGTAAAATGATTTTATCTTTTTTCAAAGTCATGGCAATGTAGCAGCATGTCTTCTTTAAATAAATCTATCCTTAGGAATTTACCCCAATCTTCATTTAGCGGTATAACAACTTTGTTTCGCCCGTTTAGAAAGTTTAATTTCAAATCTGAAACATAAGTTTTGGCATTAACGTCATAAATGCGAATAATATAATTGCCTGCATTAAAAATATTGAAGGTAGCCTCTGTATTTAACCCATTATGCACTACATCATGAACAATTCCATATTTTTTTGCACCCTTAATATTGTTCGTAAAGTTTATAATGCTGTCACCATTTGCGGTTCTGACCAGTGCGGCTCCGCTGTTACAGGAACCAATATAGGCTCTAAAAACAACACCGGGGTTCACAACAAATCCATCGTAAAGCGTAAGACTTTCGCCGGCACGGAAAGCCACATCGGTAGTGGCGCCGCCAATTACTGCAGCATTTGAAGTAATCTCAGTACCTGCCTGGTAAAACTTTTGTCCCTGCTGATTACTGTTAATATCTATGGTAGAAGGGCACTCTGTGAAATTTTCGCTGACCCATATACCCCGGCCAAAAGTAGATGCATATACAAAATAGGAGCCGGCAATAGGTTGTGTGAGTTCAAGCTCAGAAACAGCTACACGTGGGAAATTATTATAAAAAGGACTCCAGCTGTTATGGCTGCTTCCCCTGTAATATACTGCCATGTCGGTTCCGATATACACATTGTCATTACCATCTGCCACAACTGAATTTACCGGCAAATTTGGCAAGCCATTGCTGATATTGGTCCAGGTATCGCCGCCATTATTTGTATAAAATACTTTATCATTGGCATGGTATCCTCCTATGGTAACCCACACCCTGTTGCTTGTATTTTCAGAAACAAAAATATCGGTGATTTTTTGTACACCATCATAGCCTGCAGCTTCTAATGCAGTTGAAAGGTAAGTTGTGGTATTTGCCGCCGGGCTATTCAGGTTATCTATACGCCACAAGCCATCATCTCCTGCCGAATAAAGCCTTGTATTATTAGTTGGGCAACTGCTGATGCACCAGTTTCCGCCAATAGAATAATGTGGTATAGTTGACCTTTTTATTTCGGTCCAGTCATCCCCGCGGTTGGTGCTTACATAAAGTTCTTCGTAACCTGCGTAAATAACATCTTCGTCGGTAGGGTTCATAGCAAGGTTAGCAAAGAAATTATTTGAGCCGGGTGGCGTAATTTCTTCATCTATGGTAGCGTCGGCAAATATTTTTTCATTTATTGAATAATATTTATCATCCTGGTTACCTGCAGGAGCCATATCTGTAAGTACATCATACCCATCGCCACCTGCATAAGTACTAAAAGAAGAAGTTGAACCATTTTTTATAAGTATGCCATTATCCTGGGCACCACCCCACACATCTCCTCCATCATCCTGTATTGCAAAATGGTAAAACTGTGTACAACTGAGGCCCGAATAAATTCTTGACCATGAACTGCCATTATTGGTGCTATATGCCACACCTCCATCGGTACCGGCATAGAGATATCCGTTGGCAGGATTATATTCCAAAGCATGAATATCGGGATGTGTACCCCCACCAAAATAAGCAGTTTGCTGGGTAAAATAAACACCCGTATTAGTGGATTTAAAAATTACAAGGCCTCCACAAATTATTACTTTATCGTTAGTGGGCGATACAGCAATACAGAGATCGTATAAATTCTGATCGATATTCACCCCTGCTGATCCGAGAATATTTGGTGTTGATGATTGTAGATCAAAATTTGCTCCATGATCTGTAGATAACCAAAGCCCTTTAAATGTGCCTGCACCAGGATTACCTGGCCCTGCGAACAAGTAAACATTACCTGGTGTTGCAGAAGTAACCGCAATTCCTATACGTTCGATACCGCTGAACGTGGAATTAAATACAACAGAATTGTTAAACCCAAAACTTACACCGCCATCTACAGAGCGAAGAAACCTGCCATCATTTATACTGTTTCCATTACGAATAGTGCAGTATGCCAGAGATGAACTTCCGGGAGCAAACTTTACATCATACACCATAACGGGGTCATCTGATGGCCCTGATAAACCGATATCGCACAATGACCAGGAAGCACCTCCATTTGTAGTTCTGTATAAACCTTCTGTAGTGGCAGCTAATAATATATTTGAATTATTAGGGTCTGTAACAAGGTTCATACCACAGTAGTTGCCTGTAATGCCGGGGAAATCTGCTGTACGCTGCCAGCTACTGCCACCATCAGTAGATTTTAAAACTCCTGCGCTATAGCGTATATAACCACTTTGAAATGTAAAACCTCCACTCGACCGTGCATCCCCATCTCCGGTAAGGATGTATATTGTATTACTGTTTATTACCACAATGCCCGAGATACCTAATGATGGAAGAAATGAATTTACATTGCTCCAGGTTATACCTGCATTGGTACTCCGGAAAAGCCCGCCACCTGAACTACCTGCATAAATTACAGATGTGGATCCTGGCTCAAAAGCTATCCTGTTTATTCTGCCCACCCCTTCAGTAGCAGAGGTTGGTCCAATCAGTGACCAGTTGCCACCAACACTTTCAATAAAGTTATTGTTCGGTATTGCGCCATTATCAATTGCATCCAGTGTTTTACTGCCTGCATCTGCTATCCTGCCATCTGGAAGCAAATGAGATTCGGCTTCATAGAGGTAACGGTTCCAGAATTTCCGCTCCCGGGAAATTTTTTTTCTTAGGGATGAATCTGAAGGGGCCAGTACCGAAAGTTTCTGCCTGTAAAACCCCTCCACAGTGGTTTTAATTTCTTTAAAAGTGGTTTTATTCTGCAGCAGGTTTTGTAGTTCGGCATTTTCACCAATTTGTGCAATACCAGAGGCTGTGCAGCATATCATTAACAGAAAAAGTATTGATGATTTCATTGTAATACATTTAAAGAGAAAAGTAAAATCGTAAATGCCTTTATTCATAGTTTTCACGGATGAAAAGTATCAAACAGCAATCTGACTTAATTCTATTTCTCATTGTTCACCTTCAAAACGTCTATTTCTTTTTTCAGGCTAATAATATATAGTGTGAGTTCTTCTATTTTCTCCATCATCCTTTTCTGCATATCGCCTAACTCAATTCCATTCTTTTCTACTTCTGCAGCAGAAGGGATATTGGGTAAATGTTTGTTTGCATTAATAAATTTTTCCACTTCGCTTAAAGACTGCAAGCGGTATTTTGTATCAAACACATAATCGGGCCAGCCACTGCTTGCTAATTTTACTTTTACCTCTTCACATATCATTTTACCATCAACGGCAAACTTGTAACCACTGGGAGCAGCTGTACCTCCAATTCTTACGGCACCCCCCTGACGTTGCAAAATGAGATGACCGGTTGAGCCATTATTTCGGGCCATAATTTCGTTATTATCAAATATTACATTGGATGAGGTTACAGAACCCAGCATTAAATATCCATGCGTGCTAATACTAACACCATTGCCATTAAGTATCTGAATTTTTGAAAGAGCCGGACTCACACCAAAACCCATATTCCCGTCTTTATCAACAATCACCTGATCAGCACCTCCTGTTCTGATAACAAATTTTCCATTGGTATTGGAGGAATTTGTACCAACTCTTAAATTATCGCCGTCTAATTGAATAAAGCCTTTGTCGGTAGCTAATTGTTGAAACTGAATTGTAGGGTTTGCAAAACTCAAAAGAGCATTTCCGCCTATGTGTAATTTTTCTTGTGGGGTTGATATGCCTAAACCAGTATTCCCTCCCCTTAAAACCAGGTCGGAAATAACATTGCCTGCCGCAGTCGTATCTCTTCCGCTAAGAAATAACGCTCCATCTGTATAAGAAATATTTGCGTTGTTCGATGAGGGCCCGTTAAACTGGATGCCTGTTTTGGCAGTAGAAATAATAGAAGTTGTTTTTAATTTTAATAATGGGTTTCCATTCTGCAGCAGTATATCTCCATTAACATGCAGTTTTTCTACAGGTACGCTTACATTAATTCCCACATCACCATCTTTATCTAATACAAACTGGTTGGGATAATCAGTATGAGACATTTTCAGCCTTTCTGAAACTCCGCCCTCAAACTCCATTTTATACTTTAAATTATAATTGTAATTACCACCCCCAATACTTTGCCAGTTGTAAAAAAGTACTGACGCAGGCCCAAGAGAATTAAAATTATCATATGGATTTGCATACATTATTAACTGAGGCTTGGTAACGGCACTGGATGATGTTATCCTGATCTTACCATTCACATCGAGCCGTTCAGTTGGAATACTTTTCCCTATCCCCATTTGTCCGATACTGTCAATAAATATCCGGTCTGATCCGTCCATTCTTATTACCATGCTACCTGCACTGTTGCCGCTATTTGTTCCGATTCGTAAATTATCACCTGATGCCTGAACAAAACTGGTACTTACCCCTGCCTGCTGAAATTGTAAAATAGGGTTGGTACCATTAATAAGCATGTTGTTGCCTGCAATATGAAGTTTAGACGTGGGTGAACTTGTACCAATACCTACATTACCAGTATTGCTGTTGTAAATATTTGTACCGCTTATTGTCCATGGCGATGCTCCACCGGTTCCAATCTGGTTCCAGACTGATCCGTTATAAAACCAAAAACTGTTTGTAGTTGTTTCATATACCATTAACCCTGCTACAGGAGTTGTAATGGCAATACGCTGTGCAGCTGTCATCCTGGGAATAAGCAACCCCTTGGTAGTACTTGTTACATCCAGTTGTGCACTTGTGTTTGGTGTGGTTGTACCAATACCTACACTCTGTGCATGTATAAACTGACTTAGTATAATTGTCAGTAGAAAAAATAAAATCCTTTTCATAATTGGTTGATTTAATTTCAACTCAAAGATGAAAAACTAAGCAAGAGCAGGCAATAGCGAAATAGGGTGAGATTTAAGAACCTGCAAGTAATAAAATCAAACGATTTTATCACGGATGGCTTTAGAAACGGCTTCGGTACCCGAATGTACCTGCAGTTTGGCATAGATGTTCCGGATATGTGTTTTTACCGTGTCAATTGAAATGAATAATTCCGATGCGATCATCTTATAGCTTTTACCGTCAACCAGGAATTGTAAAATTTTTTTTTCCTGGCCTGTCAGGTTATAATCAGTTGTGGGTTGTACAGGCTGCAGTTTATCTTTAAACAGTTCCAGCACTCTTCTTGCGATGCCGGGTGTCATGGGAGAACCACCTTCTACTGCATTGCTGATGGCATCGAGGTAGCCCGCCGGCGATGTACTTTTTAAAATATAACCTGATGCTCCTGCACAGATGGCATCAAAAATATAATCATCTTCAAAAAAAACAGTTTGTATCAGCACCAGCACATCCGGAAATTTTTCTTTGATGAGCCGGGTGGCTTCAATACCATTCATACCGGGCATTTCAATATCCATTAACACAATATCGCAGGGATTTGCTTCCAGTTGAGGAATTAATCCGCTGCAATCGTGATAAGCACCGGTACATGAATATCCGTCTGCTTCATCCAGTAACAACTGGAAGGTTTCCCGAAGGTGTCTGTTATCCTCAAAAATGGCTACCTGTATCAAAGGTTTGTTTTTAGGTAATGTAAAGTTGGGTAAAATACAGCAATAAAAAATAGCGAAATCGGGTGAGCTATGCTATAAGTGTACATTTAACTGAACCGTTGTTCCTGAATTTATTTCACTGGTCAGCACCAAACTCCCATCAATTTCTTTAGCCCGGTTCTTCATATTACCAAGGCCATTTCCGTTTTTTGTTTTTTCAATATCAAAGCCAGTACCCTCATCTTTTACTATAAGGTTAAGATTTCCGTTTTCAATATTAACACTCACATATATTTTTTCAGTAGCTGAATATTTTACAGCATTATTCACAGCCTCTTTAAAAACCAGATAGATATTTTTCCGTTGATGCATAGAAAGTTTTACCAATTCCAGGCCTTCGGCTTCAAGTGAAGTCTGCAGATCAGCTGCACTGCCCATTTCGTAAAGAAATCTTTCCATCCTCTGCTTAAGGCTTTCGCCTTCATTTTCGCCCGGTTTTATCATCCACACAATATCACTCATCTTATCCACTGTTTCCCTGGCATTACTGCTCATTTTTGCAAGCATGCTTTTATGCGGCGAACCTGCCTCACTTTTATCAGATACCATCTGGCTAAGTATATTAATGCTGCTGAGAGAGCTGCCTACTTCATCGTGGAGATCTGCAGCAATTTGATTTCTTAATTCGAGTTCTTTCATCCTGGATCGTAATTTATTTCTGTTAAATAACAACCAGGCTCCTGTTAAACCCAACACGATCAATAACAATACACCAAGCATAAGCAATCGTTGTTTCTGTAATTTTTGCTGTTGCAGCTCTTTGTCTTTATTGAGTAATTCAATTTCCTTATCTTTTTGTTTTACCGCAAATATGGTTTGCAGATTAGCCGTTTCAATTGTGAATTGTTGTTTTACCAGGCTATCATTCAACTTCCGGCTTATTTTCAAATAATAAAAAGCATGTTTGTTATCGCCTGCTTTGGAAAAAACATCAGCAAGACTGGTAGCGCTTAGCATTTCACGTTCCAGGTCTTTTTCTTCCCGAAGCATGGTGAATGCTTTGATACCGTATTCGATAGCTTTCGGGAAATTATTTTTCGCAGATTCTATATTGCTCAGGCTTTCATAAATCCCTGCCTCCTGTCGGGTATTGCCTGTTTGTTTTGCATATTGCAGGCTCATGTTTGCTGCCGATGTGGCTTCAGCATAGTTTTTCAGGTTAAAATAAACTTCTGATATACCATTATAATAGGCAGCTAAATTTTCAACATCTTCGAGGCTATCGGCGATAGCTATGGCATCTTTAAAATAGTGGAGTGCCTTTGCTGGTTCGCCCAGTTTTACCAGGAGTTCCCCCCGTTCAGAATAATTCATAGCAACCATTTGCCGGCTGCCTGAGAGGTTAAAATAACGATCTGATTTATCTATTGCCGCAAATGCTTCGGGGTATTGTTTAAGCCCGGAATAGATACTATTCATAATACTGTAAATACGGCCCAGTGCATCATTATTCTTTGCTTTTTCTGCATACAGGATGGCCATGTCGCAATCCTTTAATGCAGCAGGAAAATCATTCAGGTTGGTGTACACATCCGCCCTGTTGAGATAAGCCAGTGCCAGTCGTCTTATATTGCCGGCCTTAATAGCATGGGGAATAGCGTAATTAATATAGATCAGAGCCGAATCATATTTTGCGTTCACTGAAAATGCCAGGCTTGTAGCATTGAGGCATTTCTCCATACCGGCTACAAAGCCAAGCCGGGTAGCCAGTATGGTGCCCTGTTTGAAATAAGGAATCGCTTTTTGCGGATCCTGGTAAATAATGGAAGCGCCGGTTTTCCAGTACAGGTGAACCTTATTTGTGTCCTCTTGTGCATGTTGCAAAATACCTATCAGTGAATCTGTTTTTGAAACCTGTGCATGAAGGTTTGTAAAAAAACACATCAAAAAAACGAAAGAAAGTAATTTAGGCATTTACTAATTTAATCAATGCTTCGGAAAATCTACAATAAATTATTATGTCTTTACTTATTCGATTGATGGCAGTGACAGGACAATTTTTCATCAAAATCAGGAGCACAACAATCAGTTAGATAAGTATGGAGTTATTTAAGTGCAGGCAAATTATATACTATTCTATTTGCCCACGCTTTAACGGAAATCTTTTTCCATAAGTCAGTTGCCGCCAGATCCATTCTGCCGGACCATAATTAAAATACCTGAGCCAATATTTACTCAACAAAGATTGCAGGAAATAAAATGCAATACCGATTGGTATAACCCACTGCAGGTGTATTTTACCCAACATGCCAAATCCAAGCCCATAAAATAATACTACATATAAAAGGGTTTGGGTTAAATAATTGCTAAGCGACATCATACCTACCCAACGGAAGGACTGGAACAGTTTCAGTTCTTTATTTTTTTGATACATCAGAATAAGCGAAGTGCAATAGAAAAGAGAAAGACTTAAAATACCAGCCCTTGAAAATACATACTCAACAAGTTTCATTTCAATACCGCCGAGCTCAAATCCATAAATTTCAACTAAAGTTTTTTCCAGTAAATAAAGCAAAGAGATCATCAAAGTGATCTTTCGCATTTTTTTGATTCCGGGTAAAAAGGTTTCAATATTACTCAACCAACCCATCCTCAACACATAGTATCCAACCAGGAATTTTGCCAGTACTTCACACATATCCCTGTACTGCGACCAACGTTCAAAAAAAATATACCAAACTGCTTTGTAATTAGCATAAAGTAGATCCGGTATGCTTTTACCTTTCACGCTGATCACGTATTCAGTCAGTAAATTATCTAACTCTACAGTATTGGCCGGCAACAGGTACATCTTTAAACCTTGTATCAGCGGAGTGCAGATCAGTAATAATACGGCTGCCCATATCAGTAATCTCCTGTTAGATGATTTTCTGAAAAACAATAACAACAAACCGCAACTGGCGTACACATTTAAAATCTCACCCCACCAGATTCCTACATGCAGCAGGCTGAATAGAAAAAGGATGAGCATCCGTCTTATAAAAAATGAATTTACATTGATCCCTTTTGCCGACACCCTTTCAATAACTACGCCAAAGCCGTATCCAAACAACAAAGAAAAAATAGTGATGAATTTATTATCAATAAAGAGCATCAGAAAATGTTCAGCAATTTTATCGGCCTTTGTATTTGTCAGGAGGGCTACCTGGTCATCTGGTAATGCAAAAGTTATAAACCCTGTAAGGTTTGCGACAATGACACCTAATAAGGCAAAACCACGGAGTATATCAATGATGACTGTTCTTTCGTTTGGCTGAAGCGGCAGGGAAGATGAAGCAGTCATGTAATAAGTTTATTTTCTTGATATACTAAGTCACCAGTATAATTCAAATAAATCCGGAAAGCAATACCTGTAGTTGAGTTTTTTGAACTTTGATGAAACACCCTTGAGAATATTTCTCCATTGATTGGTGTTTAATTGCCAGTTTTGTTAAAAAAATCATTTTGCAATCCCTTTACCACAGCAAATTTTCTGAAATACAACCTGTTTTCTTTATCCTTTATTTTCTTTCCGTTTTCTTCTGCTGTTTCTTCTGTTGTGTATTGTGTAACATAACATTTTAACGCCTCCACGGCTTTATTTTCGTCTGCTTGCGTATAATTTACCTGAACATTAAAATATTGTTCATCCACATAACCAAGGTCATCAATATCTGTTTTGTCTTTTTTCCAGGCTACATAATACAATGGGTATTTATCCACCCAACCTTCGCTTAGCAATAATTCAGTTATGGCCCCGCCGGTAACTATATGTTCTGAGTGATGTGTATCTCCATCCGGCCCAAATGTGAGAATAACATCAGGGTTGATAACAGGGATTTTTAATTTAAAAGAATCTAATAGTTGTTTGTAACATTTAAAATACTTTCCTACACCAATCTTTGTATCCAGTCGCTCAATGGATAAAAATATCGGGGGCTCAATACCCAGTTTTATACAGCTACAGATGGTTTCCAGTTTACGAAGATTGCCCAGTGAATCGCCTGCAGGAATTTTAGTTACCCTGGTTCCGTCTTTTCCATCAGTTGCTATCATAACATATACTTTGTTGCCAAGTCTGGCATACTTGGCCAATACTTCGCCCAAAGCGGTTTCATCATCTGGATGAGCACCTATAAAGAGGATTGTCTTTGCTTTTTGTGTTTGTGCCATGGTGGTGCTGGCAATGAGAAATGTTACAGTACAATAAAAAAGATATTTCATTGTCATTATTTATTTGGGTTGAAAATCCGGATGCCCCGTTTGCCACAAAGCAAACTTATATATATACAGCATTTCCTCCTCGCTGCCTAGATGGCCTGCTTCCCAATCTACCAAAAATAAAATTGGGCGTTTCCCTTTTTGCCTCTGTTGCAATTTTGCTGTATACCTGGCTGCAGGATGCATACCGAGAATATAATCCGTAGCTCCATGAACTATCAACATGGCCGGAAATTTTTTATTTTCCGGTACCTGGTAATAAGAACTGATACTGTAGCTGGATAAGAACCCTTCTTTTGTTCCGATAGGGCCGACAGATTTTGATTCACGTGCAAAAGCGGCATCCCGGTAGGTAACAATATCGGGCAGTCCTGCTAAAAAAAGTCCGCCTGCAAAAAGATCTGGCCGCTGATTAATACTCATGCCTACTAAAAAACTGCCTGCACTCCCTCCCATCACTAATTGCTTTTCGGAAGAAGTGTATCCATTCTTTACAAAATATGCAGCAACATCCACCACATCATTTATCGAATTCATTTTGTTGGGAAACTGCCCGTCCTTCATCCATTCATCACCGAGCTCACCTCCACCCCGCACATGCGCATAAGCATAAATACCGTCACGTTTTAACCATGGCACCAGTGCTGGATTGTAAAATAAATCAGTTGACTGGCCACTGTTGCCATAAGCATCAATCAACAGCGCATTATTATTTTGAAGATTCAGTCCTTTTTTATAGATCAATGAAACCGGAATCAGTTTCCCGTCACGGGAAGGCACTTGTATCACTTTGCTGCTGTACGCATCCGAACCATCAAAAACTTTTTCTGCAAAAGATAAAGGAGCCAGTTTTTTATTTTGAAAGTCGTATCGTAAATATTGAACACTTTTCACAGCCGAACCCGATGCAAAAACAAGATCATCATCACCAAGCAAGGACAGGTCGGCCATGGCAGCTTTATTTGCCAGTGGTAAAAAAGTAACAGCTTTCGTTTTATAATCTACTTTCATCACCTGCATATCGCCAATCCTCCTTAGTAAAACATACAAAACATTTTTACCGGCAATAATGCCACTGCTGTGCCCTGCATCTGTAACCGCAATTACATCAGTTTGCTCTTGTATAAAAATTTCAGGCGATTCGCCTGTTTCCATATTTATTTTTACAACTTCATAGCGGGGCTTTCCCTTGGTGCCTGCATACAGGAATTTATCATTGGCATCAAAACCGTCACCAAGGTTAACATAATTTTTCAGTCGTTTCCAGGATGTTTGCTTTCCATTTATTTTTGAATAATGCACAGCAAATGCATAATTATCAGCATCACCTGCTCTTATTCTTGCAACGATGTAAGGTGAATTATTGAAACTATACACATAAGGCGTTTCATAATTTTTTAGAGGAATTGACGGATTGATATTTGTACCGAAGATCTCTACATCATTCTGAGGATCGGTTCCTGTTATATGCAGTTTTATTTTACCGTTGTAATAAAGTTCGCTGCTAATATCGGTAGGCGGCGCCTGGGTGTATAATAAGCCTCTATCGTCAGGCATCCATGCCATGGATACTCCACGGGAGTCATTAAACATCACCCGGCCAATACTATCGGGCAAAAATGCTTTTTTATCCATATCGAATATCCTGATCTGCGGATTGGCTTCGCCGGTTTGGGTAAGCATCAGTGCAAGCAATGGTTTATTATGAGCAAATACTTTTTTTCGTATGGAATATTTCTGTCCGTTGATGGAAACCCTGCTCAATATTTTTTCTTCGGGTGCATCAGGCGATGTTCTTTTGCATAGCCAGGTTCCTTCACTGCCTAAATCACGATTATAATAAACAGCATTGCCTACAGATTTCAGGTTCCATAATTCATCCTGTAAACCCGCATAAGCCTCCCCCCATTCATTCATCAGCGTTTCTGTACCAGGGATGCTGTCTAAAATACTGCGGGTAAGTTTGCCCTGTGCCCGGCTGAAGTCGAGCATTTCTTTTTCATTTTCTTTCCGGCTCATCCAGAAATAGGGATCGCTGATTTTTTTACCGTAGATGATGGTATCAAAAGGTTCGGTTCGGGCAAGAGGATATTTTATTTGAGCATTGGTGTCTATATTATACAAAATAAAAAACAGTAATAAAGCTATAAATAATATTTTCTTCATACAAATAATCGAATGTTAACCCTGGTTAGGGTGTTGAAAATCTTTTCATAAAAATAAGCTCAATAGTTAGTGAAAATATAATTATTAAGGGTTATAAGCAACAATACTGAAACCTGCTTCAAACTGAAAATAAATCCTATAGTTGCTATTGCTTCTAAATTCTGCCCTAGGGGCATAATATATCCCTCCTTGCCATTCATTTAGTGTTACTAAGACCAAACTCGTTTCAAGCAGCCCCGCACAAAAAACATCGTACACACCTAGCGAAACTTTAGATATAGAAATATTAGCTGAACCACTAAAGGAAGTTGCAGCAAAAGCAACCCTAGCAAGGCAAAGAGGTAGAAGGTTTGCAGATCCAGTTGTTGTGTTTGTGATTTTTCCATTCGTATTAATATCGCCCTGTGGGTTAATAGTTATTCTGTCATTGCCATTCATACGAACCACTATATTGCCATCTGTATTACCACTATTGGTGCCTAGTCTTAAGTTATCGCCTGAGAGTTGCATAAAGCCTTTGTTTACGCCGCCGCTTTTTAATTGCAGAATAGCAGAAGTATTGTCAATAATGGCAGAGCTGTTTGTGCGGATATTACCACTAACATCTAATCGTTCAGATGGCCCTGCTGTATTGATACCAACATTGTCACCAATGTTAAACATATTACCAGATCCTCCACCTGTCCAGGCATCGTTGTTGATAATAATTTTCCAACCACTGCTTTGCCGTTGGTTCAGTTCATTGGTGGTTGTGTTGTAAATAAGTAATCCGTCTGCCGGTGTTGTAATGACATTACGTTGTGTAGTTGTCATCCTGGGTATCAGCATTCCTTTGGTAGTGCTGCTTATATCTAATGCTGCACTGCTGTTGGGCGTAATAATGCCAATGCCAACACTTTGTGCATGCACTATGTAAATTTGAAATATCAGGAATAGTAAAAAAAATATTTTTTTCATACAAGTTGATTTAATATTAATACAAAGAGTCCAGCTCAATTAACAGTTGCAACAATCTTATACTCTCAGCATCGCTGCCAAAAACCTTCTTAGCCTGCGGAACAATATTTGTCCGCTCTTCAACATTTTCATTATTTACAGACTCAAGTAATCGGTTGGGCAAATAAACAAACTGAAACCATTCGCAAAAATCAGCGGCTGTGTGAATATTTTGCTGTTCATAGTTCTTTACCCAGTCTGGAGATGAATTTTTCCAGATACCCATACGCTTCATTTGATTTTTTACCTCGCTGATCTTTTCCCTGATTAAGTTATCTGGTTTCATGCATGTGTTTCTATTGTAAATCTATACAGTGCTTTGTTATAAACATGCCTGCAAAGAGTAATGGGAGCTGGTTATTTAGTAAATGGTAAAAACCGGGCCGGTAATTATTAAACGGTGTAATTAATGAGTAAAAGGCTGAATAATGGAATAAATGATGCTTATTTTTACCCGTAAATGTCAACTCGCTGCCGTATATTTTTTTTACTTGCTGTAACGCTGTTATCCGCAACATGTATTGCCCAATCATCCAGCTATTTGCTGGAAACATTCGGCACACGTGATGGCATGCTTTCTTCAAAAGTTTATACAGTATACCAGGCGGCAGACAGGAAACTCTGGATTGGAACTGAATCGGGAGTAAGTGTATATGATGGTTACAGCTTTACCAATTATCAATATACAGCAACCAACGAATCTATTGGAAGAGTATTGAGCTTTGCCCAGGATAAACAAAAAACGGTTTGGATTGGCGGAGACAAGGGCCTTTTTTATTTCAAAGATGATAGTGTTAAAAGGGTATCAGCAGGAGCTAATACTATGCTTGCGGCAGAATCGCTTCTTTGCGATGAAGCAGGGAATTTATGGATAGGTGATCTGAATGCATTGTATAAAATAAGTGCTGTTGAAATGAAATCATTTCATGCAAAAGGATTAAACCATGTTAACCTCTCTCCTTTTGCTTCATTTAAAAAAAGAGTTTTTAAACTTGCTATAGATGAACAACAACATATTTATATCGCTACTTATGATGGTGTTTTTAGGGTGCCTTCCGAAACAGACCGGTACGAAATGGTTTGGAAGAACCCTGACCCGGTGTTTAGTGTAAGATCAGTGGCAGCAATAAGTTCAGACAGCATTTTTTTAAATTGCCTTGACAGCCACCCTGCCCAATTAATAAAAGGAACGTACAGTAGCAATTATACAGATAAATTTATTGGAAGAACCGTATTCAGTTACAAAAGGCAATTGTATGCTTTAACAACCAGTGGTGTAGGGAAATTTGTAAACGGAAAGGTGAATCAGTTGTTTTCATTCAACGAGGTTACAAATAATGCTGTTGATGCGATAATTGATATTGAAGGTAATTTTTGGGTTGCAACCTGGGAGGGATTGCAAAAATTCAGAAAAGCGCCCTTTCAGCAATACACATTAACAAAGGGCGAACAAAAAGAAACCTTTTCTTTTTTAGAAAGAAAGAACGGAGAATTGCTGTTTGGAAGCAACCGTGGTAAAATATATGAAAAGAAAGGAAACGGAATAAGGCGCAAGGAAACAATACCGGTTTTATTTCCACTGGCTGAAGTGATGTGCATGTACGAAGATGATGCGGCCGGTTTGTGGGCCGGAAGCGGATATCAGGGCATCAGTCTTTACAAAAATAACCGGGTAAGTAACTGGCAGGATATAGGATTTTTAAAAGATAATAACTGCGAAGCTTTGTATCCCAAACCCGATGGTAAATTATTTGCCTGCACCGAAAACGGCGTAACAGTTATTAATCCATCGCTTGGCGATCCTTTAACAGCTCATTATCCTTTTGAAAAAAACTATTCAAGGCCACCAGAGTTATTTGGTTGCTTTCAAACAGGAAGATCGGGTTACTGGTTTTACGGAAGCCGTGGATTGTACAAACTTCAGGGTAATAAACTTGCCGATGATTCAATAATAAACATGCCGGTAAAAAGTTTATATATCACCCGTATCATCAGCGATGAAAATGGGAATATTTGGGTAGCAACCATGGGAAAAGGATTGCTAAAATGTGTTTTACAAAATGAAAAACTGCTGCTGCAAAAACAGTATGCCGTTGGCAACGGCCTCCCATCCGACAATATCTTATCAGTACTGGCAGATAAAAATAATAATCTTTGGTTTGGAGATTACATGAGTCTGTCGGTATTGATAAATCCGGGAGAACATGAACAACTGATCAGCTATAATGAAAAGGATGGGTTGCTGACTTCTTACTATCAGACTTTAAAACTGGAACTACAAAAAAACGGAACTGTCTGGGGATTAACATCCATGGGAGCGTTTTCTTTTCACCCTGACAGTATGAGCCGAAATAACCTGATTCCGGATATTCATATCAATATGGTTACAGTAAATGGAATTGCCCAAAACCTTTCCGGCGAGTCATCGCTTGTTTTATCTTACCGTAATAATTCCATTCAATTTCAATACACGGCAATTTGTTTAACAGACCCGTCGAAAGTGAGGTATGCATATCGAATTAAAGAACTTGACAGTAACTGGACATACACAAATTCACGAACTGTTGACCTTAATTTTTTACAACCCGGCCGGTACAGTTTTGAAATAAAAGCCTGTAACAATAATAATGTATGGACAGTTTATCCTGTTAAATATAATTTTAGCATTAACCCTCCTTTCTGGAAAACATGGTGGTTCAGTATTTTGATTGGGGTACTGATTGCAGGAACCGTTTTTATAGTATTTAAAAGAAGGGTGAAGTATTATAAAGAAAAAGCGGCTGTAAAACAACAACTGGCCGAGCTGGAAGCAAAAGCCATCAGAGCACAGATGAACCCGCATTTTATTTTTAACAGCCTCAATGCCATACAGGAAACAATTATTACTGAAAACATTGATGCTGCTTATGATTATCTGTCACGTTTTTCCAAACTGCTGCGGATGGTACTGGATAATTCAGAAAAAAACCTGATTACACTGAGCAGTGAACTGCAAACAATTCGATTATATTTATCGCTAGAAGCGCTTAGATTTAGTCAGTCGTTTGAATATTCAATCGTGGCGGAAAATCAGTTGGAATCTGATGAAATATTTATCCCGTCTTTGTTAATTCAGCCATTTGTTGAAAATGCAATCTGGCATGGATTAATTAATAAAGAAGGCGATAAAAAACTGAAGATTCATTTTAAAGAAGAAAACAGAATGCTTGAATGTGTAATTGAAGATAATGGTGTGGGCCGGGCAAGAGCCAGGGAAATTAAAATGCAAAAACTGGGTGCTTCAGTATTTGAATCGAAAGGAACAAGGCTGGCCCTGCAGCGTATTGAAATACTGAATCGTGAAAGACCTGGCTCTGCAAGTATTGAAACAATTGATTTGTATGATGAAAATGGGAAAGCAGCAGGTACCAGTGTGGTGATCAGGTTAGCAGGTGATTTAATTTTAAAATAACAACATGATTAAAATTCTTATTGTTGATGATGAACTTTCGGCAGGCCGGATTTTGAAAATACTGATTGAGAAACATATTGCCGGAGAGAAACAGATCGAGATTTCAAATAAGCCTGCAGAAGCCTTGCTGTTACTGAAAATGTATCAGCCAACCCTGGTAATGCTGGATATAGAAATGCCGGGCATGAATGGATTTGATTTTTTAAACCAGGCAACAGAATGGAATTTTGATGTGATCTTTACAACTGCTTATGATAGATATGCCATTAAAGCCATCCGTTTCAGCGCACTTGATTATTTGCTGAAACCAATTGATATTGTTGACCTGCAGAATGCAGTAAACCGTCACCTGGTAAAAATACAGACAAAAGAAACTGGTTCCCAACTTCCACTGATGAATAATCTTATTTACAACTTGCAGCAAAAAGACCTGCAGCAGTTCAAACTGGCATTATCAACAAGTGAAGGGATTTTTTTGTATGAACCTGCCGGAATCATTGCACTGGAAGGAAGCAGTAATTACACAAAGTTCTATTTTGTAAAACACAAGACACTTGTAGTTGCAAAAACACTAAAAGAATATGAAGATATTCTGCAGGAGCATAATTTTTTAAGGGTTCATAAATCTTACCTTGTAAATAAGGCACACGTTATAAAAGTAGACAAGGAAGGAATACTTGAACTAAGCAACCAGATGCATATTCCTGTTTCACGCCGCAGAAAAAATGAAATCATACATTGGTTCGGGAAATAATAAATTCAACCTTCCTTTATAGTATACCCTTTTACTTTTGCTTTTTAGGCTTGGGTAAGAGCTTAAAATAACTAACCTTAAACCGGTCATCAACAACTTCGCCTTGTACCTCGGCCTTACGGATAGCATTACACATGCCATCATCTGCATGAGCATCGCCATGATCATCAATGCTGGCACCATCAACATAATAAGCTTTATCCTTGATACGCACTGCCATATCGCATGATTTACCGGGAAGGCCCAGTTTGCATTTGCCGCAGGAAACTTCTACAGTTTGTAACTCCTTTGAAGGATCGGGTGTAACAGTTTTGGCATCAGATGTCTGTGCAATTGCTGTGGTAGCATAAAAACAAAAAACAATGAAAGTGAATAATGATTTCATAAAATGTATTTAAAGCAAATTTACTGTTTAAAGGCGAGAAAAAACAAGCATGATTAACAGCAGGCATCTCTCAGCATCTGCATATAAACCAATCCTTTTTCTCTGGCAAAGTTTATATTATGTTGAGGTATTTTATCTGGGTTTTTATAATGCTTTAAAGCTTTGTCTATACTGGCTTCCCTTAAAAGATGTAACATGGGATAAATGGAACGGTTTGTATAATTCGCAGCATCATCGGGTGCAGCATCTGCAAACAGGTATAGCGGATGAAAACTTGCCAGTTGGTAAATCCCTTCATACCCTTCCTGCTTCAATAATTTTTCAGCCATTGATACAAGTTCAAGATAATCATCAAACTTTGCAAAGGCATCAGGAAAAATAAGGAAGCTGGTTTCAATGCTTTCATCATTATCAAGCCTGGCCAATTCTTTCATAAAAGACTGCAGGCATATATTTACTGAAGTTGTATTTTCAACTTTATAAAATACAGTTTGCTGTTTTACCACCTGTGCAGCAAAAGGGCAAAAATTACATCCAATCACCACATCATTGATCCATTTTTTTGTTTGCTCAATTATCTGCCCGGGCATAATTATAATTTAAACCTGTTTATTTTTAATTCTTCAATGGCCCTTCCCAAATTACCTGGTCAATCATCCATTTGTCGTCCTGTTTTGCCAGCAGGATATAATCAACACCCCACCAGGCTGTTACTTTAGCAGCAGCAATGCTGTTCATAATATCCAACACCTCTACTTTTTTTGGAGCATCTGATTTGGCAAAATTCTTTTTTTCCAAAACCCGTTTTGCGTAATCAATGGCTTGTCTCCAGGTCATGTTTCCATCCGGTTCATACTTTCCTGTTTTTTTATCCTGCCAGTACCCAAATTTATATAATGAAGGTTTAAGGCATCTTATAAGTTTAGTTGAGTCGCCTTCGTAGAAACCTTCAATATAATCCAGGCAGGCTCTTTCAATTTTTTCTTTTGCATCCTGTGCAGTAAGAGAATTAGCTGTAGAGCAAAGCAATAAGATGATGATAAACTTTTTCATGGCCCTGTATTTTAGTTTGATAACTAAAGTACAATTTCATTATAAGAACTATTGACCGTTTAAATAATTCCAACACCCGAATACTGCATGAAGTTAAATATATCATAACAAAACCATAAGGTTATGTTTAATAGGCTGTTGTTTAAGATTCATTAACAAACCTTTTCATTAATTACAGGTCAGTAGCATTGTATTTGTATCACTAATTATATAAAATCATAAACATGAAAAAACTTACACTTTCAACTATCTTACTGGCAACAGTTTTCAGCTTTGCTGTTTTTACTGAAGTAAAAGCGCAAGCTGTTTCCGTAAATTTCTCTGTTTTTCAGCAGGAGCTTAGCCCCTACGGCCGGTGGGTTAACAGTCCGAGTTATGGTCAGGTATGGATTTACAATGATGTAAACTTCAGACCATATTATACCGATGGGCATTGGGAATATACCAACTACGGCTGGTCTTGGGAATCTGACTATGACTGGGGTTGGGCACCGTTTCATTATGGCAGATGGGAAGAAGATCCATATTATGGCTGGATGTGGATTCCTGGTTATGAATGGGGTGCAGCCTGGGTAAGTTGGAGTAGTTATGATGATTATTATGGATGGGCTCCGCTTGGATACGGTCTCAATGTAAATATTTCCTTTGGTTCGATACCTTATAACAGATGGACTTTTATACCACGCCGCAATATCTGTGACCGTGATATCAACCGGTATTATGTATCTCATATAAGTAATAATCATTTCAGAAATGCAGTAGTTATAAATAATTACTATAACGGAAGCGGCGGAGTAGGCAGATATTACAGGGGGCCAGAACGAAGAGATGCCGAACGTTTTACAAGAAACCGCATACAGGAAAGAAGAATTGATTATAACGACAGGAACCGGCACAGAAATGACAATGCCCGGAATTCAAATGATAACAATCAACGGGGCCGAAGAAATAATGATGCAGTTAGGCGGGATAATAATGACAACACTAATTCCGATAACAGGAATAACAATCGTCGCAGAAACGATGCTGCTTCTGATAACAATAACAATTCAACAACACCTGCTTATGGAAACAGGAGGAACAGAAATAACAACCAGGAAAGTGAAGGAAACCGCCAACGCAGGCAGGATGCAAACAATGATAATAATACAAATACACCAGCCAGAGAAAACAGGAGGCCAACAAGAGAGGCGAATACTTCGCAGCAACAAAATGAAAACAATAATAACAGAAGAAGACAAAATGAGAGCCGGCCAAACAGGGAATATGCTCAGCAAAATAATAACCAGCAGCGGCAACAACGGTTTGAAAGGCCTGCACCCCAGCAACAAAGGCAACCGGCAACACAGCAAAGAAAGATGGAACGAAGGGATGACAATAACCGGAATATCCAGAGATCGGGAGACAATAACAGGCAACAAAATTCAGGTGACCGGAAAAGGAGAAATGGAAATTAATTTGTAATAACGCATCCAAAGAAAACAACAATTATAAAATAAACGTCAGCATGAAAATACTGACGTTTATTATTTCAGACAGTATAGGCCTTGTTCAGGTAAAATTGTTTTTCTTTGCAAAGATTATGGAATTATATTTTGCATCGTTGAATTCGGGCAGTAATGGTAACTGCTATTATGTAGGAAATAAATCTGAAGCAGTGCTGATTGATGTTGGCATTAGTTGCAGGGAGACGGAAAAGCGCATGAAGAAACTGGGTTTAAGCATGCAAACAGTAAAGGCAATTTTTGTTTCGCATGAACATGGCGATCATATTAAAGGCGTATCAACCCTGGCAAATAAATACAGTTTACCTGTTTATATTACTTCTAAAACTGCTGTAAACGGCCCCAGGCTTATCAGGCATCTTTCCCTAACATTTGCTGCTAATGAGTCGATTGCCATTGGTGATTTAATGATAAAACCGTTTTCAAAATTTCACGACGCTGCCGATCCACATAGTTTTACCATCAGCTATAATAATATTACGGTTGGTGTTATAACTGATATTGGCCGGGTTTGTTCCGAAGTAGTACAGCATTTTAAACAATGCCATGCTGTTTTCCTGGAATCGAATTACGATACTGCTATGCTTGAAAACGGAAAATATCCAGTCTATTTAAAGAACAGGATTCGTGACGGGCTGGGACATATTTCCAATGATGAGGCTTTGGAGCTTTTTATAAACCACCGCTCTCCTTCCTTATCGCATGTTCTGCTGTCGCATTTATCAAAAGAAAATAATTCGCCTGAAATGGTAAAGACATTGTTTGAGCCTCATGCCAAAGGGACCAAGATTATTGTCGCATCCCGTTACGTCCATTCAGAAATATATTGTATTGGTTCATCAAAAAATAATACAAAAAAAACTGCGACGCCTTTTACCAGGTCATCGCAGTTGGATTTATTCGGGTGATATGTTTATATTAATATTTTGGTTTAAAGTCGATATTATAAAACATGAAACTCCATTTATCGGCCTGCTCCTGCACCATTTGCTGTGTACTTTTTCCGGCACCATGGCCAGCCTTGGTTTCAATTCTTATTAAAACAGGATTTGTTCCCTTTTGGCTTTTTTGCATGGTAGCAGCAAACTTAAATGAGTGTGCAGGCACTACCCTGTCATCATGATCGGCGGTTGTTATCATCGTAGCTGGATAGGAAGCTTCTTTTAAATTATGCAATGGTGAATAATGATACAGATAATCTAACATTTCTTTACTATCTGCAGATGTACCATAATCATAAGCCCAACCGGCGCCTGCAGTAAATGTATGATAGCGTAACATATCCAGCACACCAACCGCAGGAAAAGCAACCTTGCACATATCGGGCTGCTGGGTTATGCAGGCTCCTACAAGTAAACCGCCATTACTGCCACCTTCTATAGCAAGTTTTTCACGGGATGTGTATTTTTTATCAACGAGATAATTTGCAGCAGCAATAAAATCGTCAAATACATTTTGTTTTTTCATCTTGATTCCTGCGTTATGCCAGTCCTCGCCATACTCACCGCCACCACGTAAATTAGGTATAGCCAGTACGCCGCCATTTTCAAGTAAAATCAATCTTGATGTACTAAAGCTTGGTGTAAGGCTTACACCAAAACCTCCATATCCATATAACAGGCATGGATTTTTTCCGTTCAGTTCTGTTCCTTTTTTATACGTGATGATCATGGGAATCTTAGTTCCGTCTTTTGATTCATAAAAAACCTGAACCGATTCATAGTCTGCAGGTGTAAACTGCACTTTTGATTCTTTATATACAGATGTTTTGCCTGTAGCTATTTCAAGTTTGTAAATTGTTGGTGCATTAATGTAAGATGTAAACACATAATACAGTTCCTTCTCATCCTGTTTTGCATTAAAGCCATATGCACTGCCCAGGCCAGGTAAAACAATTTCACGTACCTGCTTTCCTGTTCTGTCAAATTGATAAACCTTATTTACCGCATCTTTCATGTAAGTACAGTATAAAGAACCCCCACCTGCTGATACATTCAGTACTTCAGGCTTAGCTTCAACTATTGTTTTCCAGTTTGCCTTTGCAGGACTTGTTATTGGAGCAATAACCAGTTTGTTTGTTGGTGCACCCAGGTCGGTTTGGATGTAAAAATTAGTATCATCCACATCAACAATGCCATGCGAATTTTTCATGTCTGTAACCAGAGGAACTACTGGCGAACCAACTTTGGTAATATCCTGCACGTACAATGTTCCGCCATAAGTTTCATTGGCGGATGAAATCATCAGCCATTTTTCATCTTCACTCACATAACCTCCCACATATCTAACAGGTACGGCATCATTACCATAAACCAGTTTATCTTCTTTTTGTGGTGTACCCAGTTTATGATAGTACAGTTTATGGTTTTCATTTTTTGCAGATAATACATTACCGGATGAAGGCCGCTGGTAATTACTGTAATAAAATCCTTCATTCCCTTTCCAGCTTGCACCGCTGAATTTTATTTCAAGCGTATCACCTGTTTGCTTTTTGGTAACCGCATCCATCACTACAAGTTTCTGCCAGTCGCTGCCGCCCTCCGAAATATTATAGGCAGCCATGCTACCATCTTTGCTGAAAGCAATACCGGCAAGCGATGTAGTGCCATCTGTCGAAAAACTGTTTGGATCTAAAAATACTTCAGGTGTTGCATTTTCAGCAGCTTCCCTGTATAAAACACTTTGGTTTTGCAGGCCTGTGTTTTTATAATAGTAGGTAAAATTTCCCTGCTTAAACGGAGCAGAGTATTTTTCGTAATTATACAACGCTTCGTATCTTTTTTTGATAGCATCCCTGAAAGGTATTTTGGAAAGATAACCCTGTGTTACTTCATTTTCTGCTTTTACCCAGGCCGCAGTTTCGGCGCTGGTATCATTCTCAAGCCATCGGTACGGGTCAGCCACTGATGTGCCAAAATAATCTTCCTTTACTGTACTGTCTGCTTTTGTATCGGGATACTTTACATCAATAGATGCAAAATTTGTTTCGGAAGTGCCGTTGTTGTTGCAGGCTGCAAACAAAAGTACCGATGCCAAAACATAAACTACATGTTTCATACTGTTTATTTAAAAGTGATAAATGTTTTAATTGGATTGATATAAAAATCCGGGCCAGTTTCAGTAATTGCAAACACGCATATTTACTCAACAAATTTCTTTCCCTTTGCCATAATTAAAAAAACAATGGCTGTTACAAATCCCATAATGACAAATCCGATTATCCAAAAGGCTTTTTCCCCATCACTCACTGTCTTGCTCCTGGCAACATGTACAATGCCAATTATGCGGTAAAGCAGGCTTGTCATTGCTAAAATTATTCCTGAAATAAGTACTGCCGGGTTAAACAGGGTACTTAGTATTAAAACAGGATTCGGGTCTTCACCATTAAGGTCATGGAGTGTATATACCAGGTTGAAAATGGCGTGGATATAAAATACCAGGAAAAAAATTAAAGCAGCAATTGATATAATAAATACGGTGAGGAAAATATTATACTTCTTCATTTTTTATTTTAAATATACAACTATAAATCCGGGAACTTATTCAGATTGATTCAATTAATTTGATTTAGTACCCTGTAAAACATTTACACCTTTTGGCAATGGATTACCCGATCCCCGTCTGAAGCTTACTACCTGCCCAACATGCCATAGCGCATCAGCAACTGGCCCGTTTACGAGGTTCCAGAAAGGGTACCTGGTACTGCCACCATTTGCCCGTTCAAAAACTATATCAAATTCTTCCAGTCTTGTTTCAGGCTTTTTTAATATTTCACTGGCTGTTTGTATATTCTTTAAAGTTTCGGCTCTCAGTTCGGCAAAAGAAAGTTTTTTATCTGCAGTTCCAGATTTTGTTGCAGTTTTATTTACAGCATTAAGCAAAACTGTAACCAGCCCGTTAATATGTTCCAGTGTTTCAAAACTAGTTCTGGTGCTGTCACCAGGTTTATAATTTAAATCAGTTTCTGTTAATCCTTCTGTGGCCCAGAAATAGCGGAATCCAAGCCCGTCAACCATCCTTGCAGCAACTGATGCAGCAGTATATACTACAGGGGTATCAGGTATCTGATAATAATAAGGTTTTGGCTGTGCAAATATTGCTGTTGAAAAAAATATAAAGCAAATAAAAAAGAAAGGTTTCATTTTAATTTTTTAATTACAAGGTATGAAATCAAAAGCAGGATAGTTAAATAAAAAACACTGCCTATTCAATACTTTCAATTGTATAATCAATATTATTTACTGAGGCTGTTGAATTAATACTTAGGCTCATCAATTTTTGGCCCAGTGGCGATTGTGGAGAAAGAGCAATAACAGTTTTATCTTCAACTACTGCTTTCCCTAAAGCAACACTCATAAACAAGTACCCTCTGCTGGTTTTAATAAGGCTGCCATTCAGGATTGTATTTGAAGTTAAAGCCGGGTTTATTTTTTCCAACGCATTTTTTTGTGTCATTACTTCCTGCAACTGGTTACGTTTGTTTGCCTGTTCAATTTGTAACATGGCCAATGCAGTTTCATGCTTATCTCCTGCCGTGCTTTTGGTTTCATTAGTTCCGCTTTCTTTAAGGTCGGCCAAAACCTGTTGCAGCATGGAAATCTTATTATTAATTACCTGCTGATAATGAGCGTATATTTTTTCTTTGAGAGTCATGATGAGAGAGCAAAAATATGCATATCAGTTTAATTAAACTGTTTGTTGAAGGTGTAGTTTGCTAAACAGATCAGCACAAATAAAAAACCTGCATACCTTAAGGGAAATGCAGGTTACTAAAAATCAAAATCAACCTTTATATATCTAGATTATCTTGTACGAAGATGCAACGTTATTATCCAAAGGCAATGATAACAGTGTATGAAATGTAATAAAGAACGTATGAATTGAAATTACTTATTTTTGCAGCAAATAAAAACAGGATAATGAAAGTAGAAGAACAATTGGCAGCAAGAAGTGGAAACCAATGTGAATTGTGTAAATCGACAATAGAAATAAAACTTTTTGAAGTACCGCCACAGAATGGCTTATCGGCAGATACATCTATTATGATTTGTCCCAAATGCCTTACCCAGATTGAAAAGAAAGAAGAACTGGACAACAAACATTGGGCTTGTTTAACTGAAAGCATGTGGAGTGAGGTACCGGCTGTACAGGTAACAGCCTGGCGCATGCTTAACCGGCTTCGTAATGAAAGCTGGGCTATGGAGAACCTTGAGATGATGTACCTGAGTGATGAAAACCTCGCCTGGGCCAAAGCTACTGGCGATCATGAAAATGATGCCAGTGTTGATCTTCATAAAGATTCTAACGGTCATGTATTGCAAAACGGCGACTCAGTTGTGTTGATTAAATCACTGGATGTAAAAGGATCAACTTTAAATGCCAAAATGGGAACAGTTGTAAAAAACATCCGTATTGTGGAAGATAATACCGAACAGATTGAGGGCAGAGTTGAAGGACAACAAATTGTTATCTTAACTAAATTTGTACGAAAGCAGCAAAGCTGATTTTAGTTTATCTTTAGACATACCCTGGAAACAGAAATCTTCAATTCTGAATTACCGCAGATCAGTATTCACTTTATAAATTAATTTATCATGCGTAAACTCATTTCTCTTTCCCTGTTTATTTGTTTTAACATTACACTGTATAGTCAGGATTTAAGCAGCACAGAAATTGATAATCTTGCAGAGCGTTCTATGAAAGCTTTTGATGTACCAGGCATTGCTGTTGGAATAATTAAAGACGGAAAACTTATTCATGCAAAAGGATATGGAGTACGTTCGCTAAATACCAAACTACCAACCGATGAAAATACTTTGTTTGGTATTGCTTCAAACAGTAAGGCAATAACCTGTACTGCATTGGGTATGCTAGTTGATGCAGGAAAATTAAAGTGGGATGATAAGGTTAGGGATTATATTCCCGAGTTTAAATTATACAGTCCGTATGTTACCGAAGAGTTTACCATCCGTGATCTCCTCACCCACCGCAGCGGCCTGGGTTTGGGTGCAGGCGACCTGATGTTTTTTCCTGATTCCAGCGATTTTGAGTTGAAAGATATCATTTACAACCTCCGCTTTCTTAAACAAACTTCCGGATTCCGTACAAAATATGATTATGATAACCTGCTGTACATTGTTGCCGGTGAAGTTGTAACCAGAGTATCGGGAGTAAGCTGGGATGACTTTGTAGAAGAAAGAATTTTTAAACCATTGGGCATGAATAAATCAGCCGGAGCATTTGACAGACTGAAAGATAAAAACAATGTGATAGATGGCCATGCTTCTGTAAATGGAAAAGTACAGGTAATAGCCCGCAGTACAGTAAAAGTTGGCCATGCTGCAGGTGGTGTAAATTCAAATATCAGCGACCTTGCAAAATGGGTTCAGCTTTGGTTAAACCAGGGAAAATATGGAGAAGGACTTTCCAAAAGGCTGTTCTCTGAAAATGTTTACCGTGAAATAACATCGGCACAAACTAATATACAAGTGGGCGGCCCAGGCCCTTACAATACGCATTTTGCCGCTTATGGTCTTGGCTTTTTTCTGAGCGATGAAAAAGGATATAAAAAAGTTACACATACAGGCGGACTGGAAGGCATGGTTACGCAAATAACCATGATACCCGAATTGAACCTGGGAATTATTGTTTTAACTAATCAACAGGAAGGTGGAGCATTTGTTTCCATCACCAATCAGGTAAAAGATTTTTATTATGGCATAACAGGAACCGACAGGGTAACAGAATATTCCAAAGGAAGACAGGGACAGCTGGACATGGCAAACAAGCTGGTTGATTCTATATGGAAAGAAGTTCAGGCGGTAAAATCTGCTGAAAAACCAAATATCAATTTGTTTACAGGAACCTATCGTGACGTATGGTTTGGAGATGTAATCATTGCAATGAAAAATGGTAAAGCAAGATTCGATTCGAAGCGCTCACCAAAATTAACCGGCGAAATATTTTTTTACAAAGGCAATACTTTTGTAGTAAAATGGGACGACCGGAGTATGGATGCCGACGCATTTCTTAATTTCAGTTTAAATGAAGAAGGTAAAGCTGCCGGGATAAAAATGAGAGCCATATCTCCATTAACAGATTTCAGTTACGATTTTCATGATTTGGATTTTTTAAGAGCAAAATAATTTTTAATTATTTGTGGTAACCTGATTTCAAAGTACTGCTATCTCTAATTACATATTGATGTAAATTATGGTTGCATTTCCTGCTATCTGTACAATAAGCTGTGATTTGAGATAAAAGTTAAGTTTTCGGTGAAATATTTCTCCTTCTACACCGTTAAACATATAATCCAATTATGAAAAAGTGAAAAAATACTACTTATTAGTTTTATTTCTTATCCCCGTTGCACTTGTTGCACAAAAAAGGGTTGATCTTGATAAATTCAATTTTAAAGTGCAGTTCCGTTCGCTTCCTGACATCCGGCTCGATAGTACCTACCGTACTTACAATGTAACCGTATCCAACACAAAATTAATGGAACCATTTATAAGAGGAATGGAACCTGGTAATACTGTTTTGCTGGAAGGCTGGCGAAAGTTGCAACAGGATGGACATATCAATATTGCAGTAAAGCTTGAAGACCTGCTGCCCGAATCTGTTTCGGTTAAGGAAAGGGTGGTAAGCACTAAAAACAAATCTGGTGTTGTTACCGGCACCAATACCTTATACTACCAGGAAGTTGTCTATACTTTTGCTGCTATTGCTCAAATTGCCGATCATAAGGGTGCACATATTATGGACCAGGTTCTAGCTAACCGCAACTTTAAGCAGGTGTATAACAGTCCGGAGTTTGGCATAAGAGGACTTGCCGAAAGTTATTTTATTCTTAACTCACCCCGGATAACAAAAGAATTATATCAGAACTGTGTAACCAGGGCCATGCATTACCTCAGCAGCCGTATTACAGATAATTTTGGTTTTGGGGAAGTTACAGTAAGTGATTACATGTGGGTAATAGGCAGCAGAAAACATCCTGATTACGATGAGTACCGGAAAGTGTTCCGGGATATGAATGAAGTTTTGTTCAGTATGAATGCCAACAACCCGATTGATGGGGCCCGTGAAAAATTAAAACCGGTTATTGCCTATTTCGAAAAAATAAAAAATGAATACACTTCCTCTAAAAAACATGACCGTAAAATAAGATATGCCAGTTATTTTAACCTTGCTGTGCTTTATTATTATCTTGATGATCCGGAGATGATGATGAAAGAAGCAAATGGTTTAATTCTAAATGATTTTCATACAGCGGTTGGTAAATCTTTCCAGGAAACCGCACTTCGTTTAAAGAACCAGTTTCAGCGTACAAATATTTATACCCGTCATTTCAGTATTGACCCCACTACATTTAAAGGTCCAGTTGAAAATGCTAACACAGTAGTAAATTAAATACCTTGAAATTATTTGCCTGATAGTTTTATTGATTTTTCGGCGGCCTCTTTTCCCTTAACAGATCTTAATCTGCCCGGAGTTGCAATCAGTGACTGATTAAATTGATTTAAAGCTTCTTCAGGTTTGTTGTTTTCCAGTAACCATTCGCCATACAATTCAAAGGATGGTTTAACAATAGTTGGCGGGCCATAGGCATAACTTATTTCCGATTCGATGGAAACAGCCTCTTTAAAATATTTATCCGCAGCAGTTTTATCTTTTTTTAAGGAAGCCTGCATGGCTTTCAGTTCAAGCAGCATTACTATTGACTGCTTAATATCCAGTTTATTTGGAATGGGATTGTTTACCCTTCCGCAAACAGAGGCTTCGCTATTATCCATTCGTTCCTCATCAATTAAAACAGCGCCGGCAAGGTTTAAAATAATCTTTGATAATGCTGCATCATCTTTTTTATAATAACAATCCATTCCGTCGGCAAAACTGTTCATAGCTCTCGTAACAATATTCAGGTCATCCTGTTTTACCTCAATATTATTAAACCTGTTGCCATAATCATTTGTCTCGGCCAGGTAAGTAGTTTTTTGATAGATCATATATTCCCTGGCCCTGGTACTGCTCAATGTTTCATTATAATGTTGCATGCTGTCAACAATATTCTTTGCATTATCTTTTTGGCCGTTTTGTAAATAACCATACAAAAGCCAATGCAATGCATGGTAATTCAATGCATCATTCGAAAGTTTTTTTCTCTCTTTCCGTTCCTCTCCTGCTTTCCAGGAATCTATATTTGAACTGATCACTTTATCCCACATACCAAGCGCCAGGTAAATATGTGTGGGCATATGCAATGCATGGCCGGCCGAAGGTGCAACTTTTGAATATGCATCAGCAGTTTCCACAGCAAATCCTGCATGAGCAGGATCATCATAAGCATGAATAAGATAATGCAATGCGCCCGGATGTTTTGGATTTGTCTTTAATACTTCTTTAGCCATTTCAGCAGCCTTTTCATAAATCTCAGTATTTCGCCCAACCGGTACCGAACCAATCAATGCAAGGCTGTAAAAAGCTGTAACCTCATTATTGCCGGGATATTTTTCATGCATTTTTACAAGATAAACCGCATAACTGCTATCCCGTTCCGTTTTAGTACCGGGGCCATAGAGTATATTTATACTTGTTATAAAATCTTTTTCCAGTTCAGTTTTAGCTTTATCAATTCTTGCATCAGTTGTTGGTGCAAGTTCATTTAATATAGCAGTAGCTTTTTTATAATCCTGGAAACGCCATAGCGGATGATTTTGTGTCATTGCCTCTCCCCAATATGCCATGGTAAAGTCTTTATCAATAGTGATGGCTTTACGAAAAGCTTCAGCTGCATCTTCAAATTCAAAACTATGCAGTAATAATAAACCTTTTTCAAAATCGGGTTTTGCTGCGCTTTTTCCTGTAACGTTAAACTCTATTTTACCCAGTTCATCTTTTTGCTCTTTACTCTGTTGTTTGCAGCCTGCAGAAAAAAGCAGGGCTAAAAATATAGCGGTTCTAAAATAGATTACCTGATGCATAACAGTTAAATTGTTTGAATAAATTTACAAATTCCTGGGAATATAGTTAAGTATCCGGCATTATTTCATGTGCCTGTGTTTTATGTTAAGGAAACCGGTAAAAAATTTCGGCAGCTTAAATTAATAGTTCCACCTGTTTTCACATTAAGGAATTATCATTCCCAGGCAACAATCTCTTCCATCCATCTCATTATCTCCGCTCCTTCATCACCAGTGCATGGATTTGTTGTATTATTCAAAAAATACTGTACAGTTCTTTCAATCATGGGTTGTTGCACATGTTGAAGTGTATCAAAATTAAAAACAACAGTATTGTTATTGGCTACCAGTTCAATACTGTTACCGCTAAAAAAACTAAAGCTCAATTTACCGTTGCTGCCAATTATTTCACAGTAGTCGCTGGCAACAGCAGCATTAAAGCACCAGGCTCCGTTAAATACAATGCCATTTTCAAAGAGGATATTGCCGGCAACCATATCATGGGCAGCATACATGCTACGCTGATTGGCTGCAAGGCCGGTTATCTTTTTTGCCGGGCCAAAAAGATGATACATAATGTCGAGCTGATGTGGTGCCAGGTCATGAAAAAGACCGCCACCGGAAATTGCTGGGTTTACCCTCCAGGCATTTCGTTCTTCAGCAAGTTCATCAATTGTTTGCGGAGTTTTATATAATTGCAAGCGGGCAAATAATATGTCTCCGATGGCTTTTTCATCTAGCAATTGCTGAAGTTTTTTAAAAAGCGGCCACTCACGGCGGTAATGTGCAACTACCAATTTTACATTTTTTGCTTTTGCCGTTTCAGCCATTCTCTGTGCTGCAGTATAATCAAGCGCCATTGGTTTTTCTACATATACATGTTTACCTGCATTAATAGCCGCTAGGGTATATTCTTCATGTGAGGATGGCGGGGTGGCAACATAGATTGCATTTATTTCGGGATCATCGATAAGTTTTGAAGCATCATTATACCAACGTGCTACATTGTGCCGCTTAGCATAGTCCGCGGCTTTATCAGCATTACGGCGCATAACGGCCACCAGCGAAGAGTTGGGCACTTTATTAAATGCGGGACCGCTTTTAATTTCGGTTACATCACCACAACCGATAATGCCCCATTTTACTTTATTCATTTATATAACTTACTGATGAAATTATATTAGCCCGGTTAAACAGATCAAACAGGAATAGCAATATTTTTTTCACAATTATTTTGTATTGGCACAGTACTTGCAACAAAATCAACAACTCGATATACCAACATAATAGCAGGGTTGCGGGAATACTGAATTTTAACTGTGTTACTTCTCAGATCAACATCCAGTATTCTCTGACCCTGTTTTTTATTTCAGCCTTTCTTTAATATCAAGATCAAATTTTCTGGCATAATCCTTTGCCACATCATATCCTGCATCAGCATGACGTATCACACCCATACCTGGATCATTGCGTAATACCCTGCCAAGTCTTGAAGCAGCTTCATCTGTTCCATCCGCAACTATAACCATACCGGCATGTATGCTGTAGCCCATGCCCACACCACCACCATGATGCAGACTTACCCAGCTTGCACCACCTGCAGTATTTACCAATGCATTCAATATCGGCCAGTCGGCAACAGCATCGCTGCCATCCAGCATGGCTTCTGTCTCACGGTTGGGGCTGGCCACCGAGCCAGTATCCAAATGATCACGTCCGATAACAATTGGTGCTTTTACTTTTCCTGTTCTAACCAGTTCATTAAATGCCAGGCCGGCTTTTTCCCTGTCGCCCTGACCTATCCAGCAAATTCTTGCCGGTAATCCCTGAAATGCAATTTTTTCCTGTGCCAGTTTAAACCAGCGCATCAGGCTTTTATTATCAGCAAAAAGTTCCATCATTACTTTATCTGTTACAGCAATATCTTCCGGATCGCCGCTGAGAGCTGCCCAGCGGAACGGCCCCTTGCCTTCGCAAAAAAGCGGACGGACGTAGGCAGGGACAAAGCCGGGAAAAAGCCCCCCTCCGCCCCCTAAAGGGGGAACTTTGGGGTTAGCTGGTTTATTAGCGTTTAGTTTTTCAAGATGTTCAACGGCTCTTGCACGGATGTTGTTACCATAATCAAATGTAATAGCTCCTTTATCTCTTAATTCAAGCATCAACTGTACATGCAGGTACATACTTTCATAACTGCGTTCAATATATTCTTCAGGATTTTTTTCACGGAGAATATTTGCCTGTTCATTGTTTAATGTGTGTGGTACATAACCAACCAACGGGTCGTGTGCACTGGTCTGATCGGTTAATGTTTCAGGAATGATATTTCTTTCAAGAAGCTTTTGTAATAAATGAACAGCATTGCATAATACGCCAATACTTACAGCCTTACCTTCGGCCTTGTATTTTAATGCTGCATCTATTGCGGCATCAATATCAGTAAACTTTTCGTCAAGGTATCTGGTTTCAATACGTTTATCAATACGCCACTCTTCTACTTCCGCAACCAGGGCAACGCCTTCATTCATGGTTATTGCTAAAGGTTGAGCTCCACCCATACCGCCTAAACCTGCTGTTACATTTAATGTTCCCTTTAATGTTCCACCAAAATCTTTATTGGCTGCGGCTGCATAGGTTTCATAAGTTCCTTGTACAATTCCCTGGCTACCGATGTATATCCAGCTTCCGGCAGTCATTTGTCCATACATCATCAGGCCTTTTTTTTCCAGTTCATCAAAATGCTTCCAGTTGGCCCAATTGGGAACAAGCTGGCTGTTGCTTATGAGAACACGTGGCGCATCTGTATGTGTTTTTAAAATGCCAACAGGTTTACCACTTTGTATCAAGAGGCTTTCGTCGTTCTCCAAAACTTTTAATGCTTTGATAATATTATCAAGAGCTTCAAAATTCCGTGCAGCTTTTCCTCTGCCGCCATATACAATTAAATCATCAGGCCGTTCGGCTACTTCCGGATCAAGATTATTTAAAAGCATACGTAAGGCTGCTTCCTGTACCCAGCCTTTGCAGGAAAGTTTATTGCCGGTTGGTGTTTTGTATTTTACAGGATCGTATTTTCTAATTGTCTGAATCATAGTAATATTTTTCATTATTTTTTTTGAACCACAAAGGCACGAAGACACAAAGTTAATCCAAGGCAGTTTTTGGTTCATTCTTTAAGAAAGCTACTGCTTTCATCATATCATCATGCAAAATTCTGTCAGCTTCATTAAAACTTACTTCTTTTCTGAATGCCGTTACAATCTTTTCCAATTCATCAGAAGTTTTTAAAGGCCTGCGGAATTCCAGTGCCTGTATAGCAGTCAATAATTCAATGGCCAGTACTTTTTCTATATTATCCACCACCCTTTTACATTTTGTTGCAGCATTGGCACCCATGCTCACATGGTCTTCCTGGTTATTGCTTGATGGAATGGTATCAACAGATGAAGGTGTACACAGTTGTTTATTCTCACTAACAATACCTGCTGCAGTGTATTGCGGAATCATCAATCCGGAATTTAGTCCGGGATTTGAAACCAGGAATGCCGGCAAACCTCTTTGCCCACCAATGAGCTGATAGGTTCTTCTTTCGGAAATGCTTCCAAGCTCTGCCATGGCAATACTTAAAAAATCTAAAGTGATGGCTAAGGGTTGTCCATGAAAATTTCCGCCACTCACAATCAGGTCATCATCCGGAAAAATATTTGGATTATCAGTTACCGAATTTATTTCTTTTATAAAAACGCTGAGGATATAATCGAAACTGTCCTTAGTTGCGCCATGTACCTGTGGTATACAACGGAACGAATACGGATCCTGCACCTGTTCTTTTTTCTTAGTAGCTATTTTGCTGCCGCTCAATAACCGACGCATGGTAGCAGCAGTACTTACCTGCCCATTGTGAGAGCGTACAGCGTGTATGTTTTCATGCAGCGGTTCCGTGGTGCAATCAAATGCATCAAAGCTGATGGCGGCAATAATATTTGCCCATTTTATTAATCTGTCGCATTGAATAAGATTATGCAGACCATAAGCAGTCATGAATTGTGTTCCGTTGATCAAGGCCAATCCTTCCTTGCTTTTTAGTTCGATAGGTTTCCAATCAAATTTTTTTAGTACATCTGCGGCAGGCATTTTAATACCTCCATGATAAACTTCTCCCAAACCTAGTAATGGTAAACTTAAATGACTTAGTGGTGCAAGATCGCCGGAAGCGCCTAATGACCCTTGTGTATAAATTACAGGAATAACATCGTTGTTGTACATATCCATTAACCTTTCTACAGTATTTGTCTGCACTCCCGAGTGGCCATAGCTGAGTGATTTTATCTTGAATGCAATCATAAGCTTCACAATATCAGCAGGCACTTCTTCTCCCATACCACAGGCATGCGATTTAATGAGATTGCTTTGCAGTTCCTGCAACTGTGCTTTATCAATCTGTACATTCTGCAAAAAACCAAAACCGGTATTTATGCCGTAAAACAAAGCATCAGAATTACCAATCTTATCATCAAGGTATTTCCGGCATTTATTTATACGGTCGTATGCATCAAAGGTTATTGAAACCAGTTGGTTGTGTGCCAGTAAATTTTTTACCTGCTGAAAATCGGTAGGATTCTTATCTAATGGTAAATAGTTATAACTCATCTATATGTTCAATTAGTTTGGGCAATCATTTAAAAAAATTAACTTGGGCAAAGCTAACATAAAAACCGCTTTTTTATATGGGATTATTAGCCCTTGCCATTGCTCCCGGAATTGCCATTTGCCTTTTTATTTATTTAAAAGACAGGTATAATAAGGAACCGTTTGGCTTATTGATTTTGAGTTTCTTTTTGGGTGTACTCAGCATTATTCCTGCCTTACTCATTCAGATTGGGTTTACAAAACCTGTTGAGCAATTTATGGGAGAAGGCGTTTTGTATACAGCCGTGTTTTCTTATATCATTGTTGCATTTAGTGAAGAAGGCAGCAAATTCCTGGCACTTCGCTTTGGGCCATACCGGCGCAGTGCATTTGATGACCCGTTCGACGGCATAGTATATGCCATTATGGTAGGCATGGGTTTCGCCACACTGGAAAATATCGGCTATGTAATGCAACATGGATTGGGTACGGGTATTTTAAGAATGTTTCTGTCTGTACCTGCTCACGCAACTTTTGCCGTGCTGATGGGATACCATGTAGGTCTTGCAAAGTTTGACCCCGTGAACAGGAAAAAATACATGATACTCGCTATTTTCTGGCCCGTGCTTTTTCATGGTACTTTCGATTTCTTTTTATTTGTTGGAAATACCTGGCTGCATTTTGCCGGGGCGGTGATTTCTTTTATTGTGGCAGTAAAGTTATCTTTAAAACTGATCAGGAGGAAACAGGAAATATCGAGAAATCATTATAACGGGGTTGATACAATTACTGGAAACAATCACGACATACTTTAAAACTATTTTAAAATGAAATTATTTATTTCGGCGCTGCTTGTTTTTATCACTTGCCAGTATTCAAATGCACAAACAGTTAAACTGCTTAACTCAGGCAGCAAAGTATCTTTCAGAGGATTGAGTGTTGTGAGTGATGATGTGGTTTGGGTAAGCGGCAGCGCAGGCACGGTTGGCCGCTCGGTTGACGGTGGGGAAAACTGGACATGGACGATTGTAAAAGGATTTGAAAAAGCCGACTTCAGGGATATTGAAGCCTTTGATAAAAACACAGCCATAATTATGGGCATTGCATCGCCAGCCTATATTTTAAAAACTACAGATGGTGGAGAAAACTGGAAAGTAGTTTATGAAAATAAAGATACCAGTATGTTTATGGATGCCATGGAATTCTGGAACGAACAAAGTGGTATTGTGATTGGCGATCCTATCGGTGATAAAATTTTTATAGCCCGTACTTTTGACGGCGGTGAAAACTGGAGAGGGATTCCAACAGAAAATAATCCGACAGCCGATAAAGGTGAAGCATTTTTTGCAAGCAGCGGAACCAATGTACGTAAGCTGAGTAAAAGAGAAGCGGTTTTTGTGAGTGGAGGATTGCGTGCAAGGTTATTTATCAGGGATAAAAAGATTGACCTGCCCATTCTGCAGGGAAAGGAAAGTACAGGTTCGAATTCGATTGCAGTAAAAAATAAAAACTGTATGATAGTTGTTGGAGGTGATTTTTCATATAAAGATGATACGGTAAAAAACTGTGTGATAACTTTAGATGGAGGGACGACTTTTATTGAACCCGTTACTGGCCCTCATGGTTACCGTAGCTGTGTTGAATACCTTGGAAAGAAAAACTGGATAAGCTGCGGATTGAATGGTGTTGATTATTCAACAGATGAAGGACAAAACTGGACATGGATAAGCAAAGAAAGTTTTCATGCAGTGCGTAAAGCAAAGAAAGGTAAAGCTGTTTATTTTTCGGGAGGCGGCGGAAGAATTGGAAAACTGGTTTTATAATTCTGTACCAAGGTCAATTTTTGTTTCTGCCAAAAATAATATTTATTAATGCCAGTAAAACAACTGCTCCAATTGCTGCGGTTAAAATATAATTAAGCCAGCCTTTGCCGGTATTGATGTGTACTCCTAATTTAGGTAAAAGCCAGTAGCCTATAAAGCCGCCAATAATACCTGTAACAATATTACCGATCAATCCAAGGCCACCACCCTGAAAAACCAGTCCCCCAAGCCAGCCTGCTGCAGCCCCCAATAAAAGTATGATAATGATTGATTGAGCTTCCATATTATTTCGTTTAAAGGTTAAAATAACTGTTACCATCTTACAATTTTCAAATATCAAGCCAAAGAAAAAAAGGGTAACAGAAACGGGAAAATTGAACTGGACGAAACTGACAAAAACTATTGAAAAATATTTACTGTGCCCCTTAAACTAACAGGTAAACCAGCAGCATCGGTAAACGTAATCAGATAAATATATGTTCCGGGGGATTCTGCCCGTGAACTATTGTAACCATCCCAGCCTTTTTGAGGATCAGTTGATGAATGAATCAATTTGCCCCACCTGTTCCAGATCATCATTTTATAGTTGGCAACAATTTGTGTGAGGAATGGCTTGAATACATCATTCCTTCCATCCCTGTTGGGTGTAAATGAATTGGGTACAAGATAGCTTACACATTTTGCATCTTCTAAACGTATGCTGTCCTTGCCGTAACATCCGTTAAGGTCTTTTACAGTAAGTGTATATTCTCCAAAATCTTTTATTGTTATTGATGATGAATTAGAACCATCGCTCCATAAATATTCGTCATATCCCGATACGATAATTACATGCTGATTGCCCCTGCAAAAAGATGTATTGTCGGGAAGAAAATTTTCAGGGCTTGCAAAAAAGGAAATAATGTTTACCGTATCTGCAGCTTTACATCCAAAATTATTCTCTACCTGTACCCAGTAAGAAGCTGGTTTATTCACAGTAATATCCGGCTTATCTGAATTATTTTGCCATTGATATGTTTTAAAATTACCCGGAGAAATTACATTCGAAGTTCCGGTACATATACTTCGATCGGGGCCCAGGTCAGGCTTTGGTGCCGGATTGCTGATTACAGTAACAGTTTCTGCTTTTATACAATTATTATCATCAGTTCCTGTAACCACATAAGTTGTAGTAACAGCAGGATAAGCAACTACAATAGCTCCTTCTGTTGTATTTAATGTGCCGGCGTTCCATAAATATGACAAAGCGCCACTGGCTGTAAGTTGTACTGATTCTCCCTGGCAGATTGTAGCCTGGGCAGGAGTAATAGCTACTTGAGGTATAGGATTAACCTGCAAGCTAACTGTACCTGTATTTTTACAATTTTTATTATCAGTAGCAGTAACAGTAAATATGGTAGTACTGTTTGGAAATGCTATAACTGTATTTCCTGTGGCACTTGAAAGCGCAGTTGCAGGCGACCAGTTGTACAATGCCGGAGTTCCTGTAGCTGTCATTATTGAACTATCGCCGAAGCAAATAGCAGGAACAGCTGGTGTAATGATAACAACTGGTAAAGGAGCTACGTTAACAACAACCGGAACACGCATACTTTCTGTATTATTTAGTTCCTGAGTAACATACCAGGTTTTTATTCCAGATGTAGAGGTGGATGGTGTAGGCGGAGTTAATGACCCCGTACCGCCGGTGGCGGTATTGTACCATCTGATTATGCCCGGGCCGCTTGCAGTTAATGTATGAGTAGTTTGATTTAAACAATAATCAACCGGGCTGGTAACAGCCGGAGGAGGGCTTACTGCAAATGGCGAAATAGTAATACTGATTGTACGGTTGCTGCATAAAGTGGATATAGAACCATTAGTTATACCTGTTACTGTATAAGTAACAGGGCCAGGGCTTACAGTAGCATTTACGTGAGTGCCGGTTGTTACATCCAGAAAATCCGGAGGCGTCCAGGTCCAGTTATAATAATCTCCATTTACAATATCAATTGGTAAAACTGAGCCTGCTGGTTGTGTAATAACACTGCCCGGTAAAAAGTTATTCCCGTTGTAACTGAAACCCGGTTCTGTTTGAATGAAAGCTTGATCAAGATCATTTTCGTTTAAAATATATGCATAAGCAAAAGTAGTACTGTCGCCCGGTGCCAGCATATCAATTTTAAAAATCAAACCAATACCAACATCTGCTGTTAAAGAATCAGCATAAATATATCCCGATGAGCCATTATAAATAGCAGCCATGTCAGCAAGCGGGAACAAACCCGTTGGCAGTATAAAACTTTTTGCCTGGCAATCCCTTGTACCAAGCCCTAAATATGAATTTTGATATTGCAGGCCTGATGCTGTTACCAGTGTTTTATTGTAAACATTAGGCAATTGAAAAGCAATTTTGTTTTTGGTTTTATAATTATTTGTATTGGAAACTTCGTTGTCCGGATCCACTGTCCGCATGTAGTATATATTCTTCAGGGTATCCAGCCCGGTATTTTTCAAAAATATGTTTGCAGTAAAGTAAGATTTTTCATTTTTAAGTGTAATGGTTTGCTTCAGTAACAAATTATTCATGCTGCCCTGCCATACAGCTTTTTTATCTATTGAGGTTACTGAAAGAGAGGTATTGCTTCCCGAAAGTGTTCCGGTGAAACCAGTGCTTCCGTAATTTTGGTAGTTATTAGACCATGCATTACCTCTTATACCATTTATCTGTAAACTAAAACCTTCCTGCACAGAGCCCGGCATAAAATAGTCTCCAAAAAACGGAGGGCTGCCAACTGTCCAGCCATCTTTACCATAATCAGCTACAAAACCAACGGCACTAAATCTTTGCTGAAAAGTTGCAGAAACCGGATTGTAAAGACTGGCATATAATGGTGTAGGTTTGGGATGATATCCAGCCGGAGCATTTGCAGGTGTTCCAAAAGCTCCATTGGGAGCTATTCCTATTTCGACATAATTTCCTTTTAAAAACACACATCCTTCGGATTCCTGTGCTTTTATTTCCAGTACGGACAACATACATAAAACCAGTATTGCCAATACTAATCTTGTAAAATTGAGAGAAAAGGGCATAGAGTTATTTATAAAACTAATAACAAGATAGTATTAATTTTTATAACGAGTACTTAATTGGGTACTTTTTTTAACACTAACGCATTGTATTCCATTTTATTACTAATAAACTACTGTTTAATAAGTAATGTAATGAAAGCTAATCATTATGAAAAAAATGGAGTATGAATATTTATTAAAATCTTATACCGGTTGAAACACGGTTTTTGGGACATTCTGTAATATTTAATTTAAACTTCTAAAATCAACGGGAACCAGTTTGCTCACCCCAGGCTCCTGCATGGTTACTCCATAAATAACATCAACAGCACTCATAGTCATTTTATTATGGGTAACAATGATAAACTGGCTGTTTGCACTGAATTGCTTTATCATTTGCGTAAACTTGCCCACGTTTGCATCATCCAGCGGAGCATCAACCTCATCCAGAATACAGAAAGGAGCAGGTTTAATTAAATAAATTGCAAATAACAAAGCTGTTGCAGTCAATGTTTTTTCACCTCCGCTTAGCTGGCCAATTGATGATGGACGTTTGCCTTTTGGTTTTGCAATGATATCAATATTGGTCTCAGCCAGATTATCCGGATCAACCATGATCATATCCGCAGTATCATCTTCGGTAAATAATGCTTTAAATACTTTCTGGAAATTCTCCCTTACTTTATTAAAGGTATCCAGGAACTGTTGGTTTGCTGTAGCTTCCACTTCCTGTATGGTTAGCATAAGGCTTTCCCTCGCTGTTACCAGATCGTTTTTTTGTTCAAGAATGAAGTCGTACCGCTTTTTCATTTCGGTATAGGCCTCAATTGCTGTGGGATTGATCTCGCCGATGTTTTCCAATCGCTTGCGTTGTCTTTCATTTTTCTCTCTCAGCTCTTCCAGCGGTGTGTCTGTCGTTCTTGGCTCATCAATAATAACATCAAGGTCCACTTTAAATTCAACATTCAACCTTTCCTTCATTCCGGCAAGTTGCAGTTTAAGGTCGGTCAGTTTATCTTTTATCTCGGTAAGTAAAGTATCAATACCTTCTTTTGATTTATGCTTACTCTTCAGCTCAGTTTCTTTTTCGGCCAATGCATTACGTAAGTTATAATACAACTGGTCTGCTTCGTTCAATGCTTTTTCCTCAGTCTCTTTATTATGCAGCATGGTAATCACCAATGCTTCCAGTTCTTTTAACTGACCGGCAGTTTCAGTAATACTGGTTGTGGCTTCTGCAAGCTGGGCATTGCTGTTTTCAACCTGAATTTTCAGGTCATTCAGTTGATTGGTCTTGAATTCGAACTCCTGCTTTAAAGAAACAACTTTGCTCTGTTGTTTTGTAAACTGAAGATTGCTGTCATTAAAAATTGTAGTGGCGTTATTGTAATCTTCTTCAGCAGTTGCATAATCCTGTTCAACCAGCTGCATCTTTTCAGTAAGCTCTTTAACCTGAGTATTGAAATTATTAAGCGTTTCCCTGGTACTTGCAATTTCGTTATGATTATTCTCCAGTTGCTTCTCAAGTTCTGTAATTCTTGCAGTACTTGTCTCTTCTAAATGAGCAAGATTTTCAATTTTATTTTGCAGGGAGAAAACATGATTGGTAAGATTATTAATATCCTGCTGAACCTGCTTAATGGCGTTCTCTTTTAACTGCTCATTAAATGCAATTACTTCGTTGTGGTGATCCTGAATATTTAATTTCAGATTAGTAACTACAGTTTCCTGTGCTATAATTTCTTCAATTAATTTCTCCAGATTTTTTGCACGGCCAATCTTCTTTCCTTCAAATAAGCCAACGCTTCCACCGGTAAGAGAATATTTGCCTTTAACATATTTGCCTGTTTTCTCCAGCACCACTGCCCCATTACTGTTGCGTAAGGCATCTTCGTTCTCGGCAATAAAAACGTTGCCCAGTAAGTGTTTGGCAAGATTGGCATATTTGCCATCAATCTCCACCACACTCAATGCTGCAATAGTTCCGGCTGGCTGATGATGACTTTCAAAATCGGTAAACTTATCCTGTAAAAAGAAATTGGCCTTGCCTTTTTTATTATCATCTAACAAATGAATTGCCTGTAAACCTTCTTCTAAATTATTAACTACATAATAGTTTAAATATGGCTCCAGCACATTTTCAACCGCAGCACGGTATTCTTCTTTTACATAAATAATGTCGCTGAGTAAAGGTGCTGTATGATTCCAGTCTGGATTATTGTGTAAAAACTTTACACTCTCAGGGTAACCTTCCATCGAGTCAATTAAACTCTTCAACAGGTCATGTTCATTCTTTTTGCTGTCTAACGTACGGCTTTCGGTTGCCAGTTCATTACGCAGGCCTTCCATTTTATTCTGCGTTTGCAGAATCTGCTCTTTGGTAAACTCATGATGATCCTGCAATTGCTGCAGATCAGTTTTCTTTTGTTCCAGTTCTGCCTCTTTGGTCTTCTTTTCAGGTTCTAATTGCTGCAGCTGGTTCTGACGTTGTGTTTTCTCTTCCTGTATCTGGGTTACAGTTCTTTGTAAATTTTGTATCGAAGTATCAGCAACCGCCACTTTCTTTTCTGCTTCAAACTGGTCACGTTGAATGGCCTGATTTTGTTTACGCAGTTCATCAATATGGCTTCGCTTATCATCAAATATTTTGCGCTTTTCTTCTACTGCATTTTTCAGGTCAACCAATTTGCTTTCAAACTGTGTCAACTGAATTTCATCTTCACCAATCTGGTTGCCGGTAAACTGAATGCTTTCATCAAGCCCCTTTAATTGTCCGCCTGCTTTTTGTAAAAATTCATTTAAGCCTGTTTCTCTTTCTTTTAAATACTGAAGACGCTGGCTGCTTAAGCTTTTTTCATTCTCTTTACCACGTACTGCATCCAGCATTTCATTAAATGCATGCTGCATGGTTTGCAGGGCCTTCTCTTTTTCAATCAATCCAAGTTTTTCCTGTTCCAGCAGAGCTTCTTCTTTAGCTATGGCAGTTTCCAGTTCGATACGCCTGTCAACTTCATTCTTCTGCTTTTCATTCAAATCGTGATAGGTAACATTAAATCCTTCCAACGCCGCTTTGGCAAGCTCTATACTTACTTCCTTGTATTCTTTTTTTATCTCGAAATATTTCTCTGCCTTTTTAGCCTGACTTTCCAGGCTTTTCAACTGGTTGTTAATTTCAAACAGCAGATCTTCAATACGGGCAAGATCCTGCTCGGCAGCATCTAATTTAAGTTTGGCTTCTTTTTTACGGGTTTTATAGATGGAAATACCGGCAGCCTGTTCCAGCATTTTACGGCGGCTGAATTCTTTATCCTTAATAATATCATCCACCATGCCCAATTCAATAATGGCATAGCTATCGTTACTTACCCCGGTATCCATAAACAGGTTATGAATATCCTTCAGGCGGCATGCTACATCATTAAGCCGGTATTCGCTCTCCCCACTTTTGTAATACTTCCGTGTTATGGTAACAGTGCTGAACTCGGTAGGCAACAGATTTTTAGTATTCTCGAATGTAAGGCTAACCTCGGCAATACCACTTGCACTGCGGGTTTTACTGCCGTTAAATACCAAGCTCTCCAGGTTTTCACTACGCAGATTACTTATTTTGTGTTCGCCTATCACCCAACGTATACTGTCCACAATATTGCTTTTTCCGCAACCATTGGGGCCAATTACTCCGGTGATACCTTCATCAAAATTGAGTACGGTTTTATCGGCAAAACTCTTAAATCCTTTGATTTCTAAACTCTTTAAACGCACGGCTTTATCTATATTTTAGTCAGACGGCAAATATAATGGAATGGAGCAATAGAAAATTTTGATTTTTTACAGCGATTTACCTTAGTTATTCACAGTTGCCGTTATTTAACAAGTATGTTAATTTATAAGTAAAGAAATAGTTTGATTTTGTTATTACGAACGAATTCGTATTTTTGGTTCTTAATCTATTAAAACATGAAAAAAGCATTTACCATTTTATTAGTTATTACTGCTGCTGCAACATATGCTCAGCCAAAAATTATTACCCAGGCAATGATTACTACCAAAACAACCATTGTTGCTCCCGAAAGAGATGAACAACCTGCCGGCAGTTTTACAACAGAAAGTGGCGAACAAGTCAGGATTATGCGTTTTGGTGGTGATGGAGAAACCAAAACAACTACCTGGCTTAAGAATGATCTGATTAAAACTTTATCAGAAAGTGAAATGGCCGTATCAACCACAATAAGGGATAATGCAAAAAAACTTACAACAACAATTATGGAAGTAATGGGCCGCAAGTCTGGCTTTTACTCAACTGACGAAGACCAGGCCGAAATGCGAAAGCGTATGGATAGCATGATGAGTACAAGATCTCAAAACGGTAATTTCTCAATAGACAGGTCTCCTGCTGCGTATTCAATAACTTATCTTGACGATGCAAAAAAAATCAGCGGATACAATTGTAAAAAGGCATTTGTAATTGGAACTATGTCATCAGGTAAAACAGATACAACAGCAGTATGGTATTGCCCCGATTTTAAAATGCAGGGATTAGTTAATACAGGAGGAAATGCAGGTGGTGGCTTTGGTGGTTTTACACAGTCAGCAGGATTAAGTGGTATGGAAGAACTGGCGGGATTTCCTATGCAGTATGAGAGAAATATGCGTAATGGAGCTAAAATGACTGTGCTGGTTACCAAGTTGGTTATTGACAAAGAGGTTGCGGATAAAGAATTTGAAATTGCAAAAGATATTGAAATAAAGCCTTTGAAAGATATGCAGAATGGAGCCGGGCCGGGTTTCCAAATAAGGGTTGCCGGGCAGTAAAAAGAAAAAGCCTCCGTATCGGAGGCTTTTTCTTTTTACTGTATTAAAATCTTTCTTATAATTTATCAACATCTTCTTTTTTCTTTTCGTACTCTGCAGCTTTGGCGGCATTACCATTTTGTTTTGCAACATTGGCTAAAAACTCCAAAGCCAGTTTATAATTTGCTTTATCCGAATATTTATACTCTTTTAAAGCAGCCAACTGCTTAACCGATTCTTCAGCATATGGTATACATTTATTGATTGTTTCTGTAGCTCTTGCAGTCAACTCTTTTTTAAGTTTAACTTCTTCGGGTTTAGTACCTTTTATCCTGGCAGCCTGTTCCTGTGCATCAACTGCTGCACTATAATAAAAATTAGCTAATTGAAGATTTGCCTCAATGGTAGAATTTATTGAAATAGCTTTTTTAAACAGCTCTTCTAATTTCAGCCTCATTGCTGTAGCGTCTTTTCCTTTAGCTTCAGGCGAATTTCTAAACCTGTCCAGCTCTACTCCATAATTATAAGATACATAATAATTATCCGGAAGCCTGTTGGCCAGTTCTTCATATTTATTTATCAATGCTTCACCCTCAAGTGCTTTAATGGCAAAATCAATTTCCTGCGACTCCCAGTATGTTTTATCAACCGGGTAAAACTTTTTTGCCGAAGCCAGGTATTTTGAAAATAATTCGGCATTTTCCTCCTTTTTATAATTTAAAACAAGTGCATCATAAGCACCTATATATTTTTCATCAGACAAATTAATGTCGGCAATTTTTTTATAATAGTAAAGAGCATCATCCTTTTTCTTAAGTTCATTGGCAAGCACAGCAAGGTTCCAGACTACATCAGTATCATGCGAAGCAAACTGAAGGCCATTAGGGCCATTCAGGTTATTCTTATTAAGATAGTCATGAACTTCCAGGCTTTTTTTAAAAAGATCGAAGGATTCAGCATAGTCCTTATCATTATATGCTTTTGCTCCCAGGTCGTAATATCCATAATAGATATTATAAGCCGTTGAATTTTTTTCTTCAACAGTAAGTGGCGCTTTTGGATCAAGTTCAGCATATTTCATTAGTGCATCAAATGATCCGGTGTAGAGCGATTTGCTTTCAGCAAGAGTTTTAGTTTGAACCCTGCCAAGCGAATTATAGACAAACGCCTTATAATACCATGGCTCGGCCTTTGAAGTATTTTTTTCGTTGCTCAGGTAGCTGTCAATCTCAGACTTGGCTTTTTCATATTGTGTTAACAGAATAAGTTTTTTCACATTAGCTAAATCCTGGGCACTGCTATATAACCCTGCCAAAACCAACACAACCGGTAATAAATATTTCTTCATGCTTTTATTTTTTTTAAGAGTTAAAGGTATTAATTATACAGATGATTTTTGTGATAAATTTTCACAAATCATGCCATTATTTATTCTGGAGGAGTTTATCCGGGTTATAATAAGCCAAACATCTGTAAATTACAGGCTCATTAATTTAAAAAGTGATATCTCAGGACAGTATACAGCAGATTCTAAGCCGCATTGATATTGTGGAAATAGTTGGCTCATTTATTAAACTTAAGAAAAGAGGCGCTAATTATTTAGGCCTTTGCCCGTTTCATAATGAAAAAACGCCCTCATTTACTGTTTCGCCATCCAAAGAAATTTATAAATGTTTTGGTTGTGGCCGCAGTGGGAACAGCATCGGTTTTTTAATGGAGGCCGAAAAATACAGTTATGTGGAAGCCCTCCGTTGGCTGGCTGCCAAATACAATGTTGAAATTGAAGAATCGGAAACCAGCCCTGAGTATAAACAACAGCAACAGGTTGCCGACAGTTTGTACATCATCAACAATTTTGCTCAGCAATATTTTACTGATTCTTTATTTAAATCGGATGAAGGACAGGATATTGCATTGAGCTATTTAAAGGAACGGGGATTCAGAGAAGATATTATTACCAAATTCCAGTTGGGATATAACAGCGAGGCAAGAGATGGTTTTACCAAGGCTGCACTGGCTGCACAATACAGCCTGGAGTATTTACAAAAAACCGGATTGGTTAATGTACGGGATGGTAATGCGTATGATAATTACCGGGGGAGAATCATATTTCCCATTCATAACCAAAGCGGAAAAGTGTTGGGCTTTGGTGCAAGAATAATTAAGAAGAATGATAAGGCGCCGAAATATATTAACAGTCCCGAAAATGAAATTTATGTAAAAAGCAAATTACTGTACGGCTCTTATTTTGCAAGGCAGGCTATTGATAAGGCTGATGAATGTTTGCTGGTTGAAGGTTACACCGATGTGGTGAGCCTGCACCAGGCAGGAATTGAAAACGTAGTGGCAAGCGGAGGAACATCACTCACCCCCGACCAATTAAGGCTGATAAAAAAATACACCAATAACCTCACTATTATTTATGATGGTGATAACGCTGGTATAAAAGCAGCCCTGCGTGGACTTGACCTGGCGCTGGAAGAAAGCCTGAATGTAAAACTGGTATTGATACCGGATGGTGAAGATCCTGACAGTTATGTAAATAAAGTGGGTACTGCTGCATTTATCAATTTCATTAACGACAATAAAAAAGATGTGATTCTGTTTCAGTTGGGCATAGCATTAAAAGATGCCGGCACTGACAGTACAAAAAAAGCAATAGTTGTAAACCAGATAGCCGAAACCATTTCAAAAATTAATAAGACGGAGGATTTTACCAAACAGCAGGATTATATAAAACAATGTTCCGAAATTTTAAAGATTGAGGAAAGCGGATTACATGCGTTGGTGAATAAATTCATCAGGGAAAAAATAAATAAAGAAGAAACAAGGGTAAGCCGTGATCAGCGTTTTGCAGCAGATACAATCAGCCCCGAACAGGCCGGCGAGGTTGATACAGAAATAAATGCCCTGTTCAATAAAGATGAGATACATGAGCAGGCAATGATAAGAAGCCTGCTTGAATTTGGTTTAAAGGACTGGAATGAAGAACAGAAAGTGGCTGATTATATTTTTAAAGAAATAGAAGATAATCAGCTTGAAGAACTGATTGACAATAAAGAACTGATACGCATTTTAAAAACATACAAAACCTGGTATGATGAAGGCATTGAACCTACAGCTAAAAACTTTTTGTACCACGAAGACCTGCAAATGAGTTCAATTGTAGTAAGCATCATGGATTTTAATTACGAGATAAGCCCTAAATGGAAAGAACATTTTGAAGGCCATATCGCCACCCGTGATGATCTTTTTGCAGAAGAGGTTTTTTCAACACTTAATTATTTAAAACTTCGCAAAATAAAAAGACTGATAGATTTGAACCAACGTGATCTTGAAAAAGCCATATCAGCCGAAGACCAGATGGTGCTGGTACAAACCCATCAGCATTTAAAACAACTGGAAATAGAATTGACAAAACAATTAGGTACAGTAATATTCAGGTGATTTTAGGTTTCCCCCGCCAATTTCATGATCATCTCCCACTCTTTTGGCTTCACTGTTCCAACACTTAATCTTCCCAGCCTTACCAAATCCAGATCAGCAAATCGTTTGTCGGCTTTTAAAACTGATAATGGCACGGATTTATTTAATTTTTTTCCGGCTTTAATATTCACTGCCACCCAGCGGTCGTCATCAATGGTGGGGTCCTGGTAAGCTTCTTTACTAACTTTAGCTATGCCTACAATTTCCATTCCTTCGTTACTGTGATAAAATAAAACCTCATCCCCTTTCTTCATTGCTCTTAAATTAATACGTGCTGCATAATTACGTACGCCGCTCCAGCAGGTTTCTTTTTCTTTTACAAATTCATCCCAGCTATATGCCGAGGGTTCTGATTTTACTAACCAATATGCCATCTTATTAATTGTTTAATTGAATAACTGCTTAATTGCTATACTCAAAAATAGAGATATTATTCTTTGTAAAAAAGGCATAAACCTTTCTGTTTGGTAATTAATTTTTTAAATAATAAATCCAAACTTTCTCATCTGTCGTAATTATATCTGTTGTCGGCTTGACGACGAAAAGAATATAAATCTATTAATCAAAAAACAATTAAAATGAAAAAGAACAAAATTTTGCTGACAGTCTTTGCTGCAGCAGCACTCATCACCGGCGGTATCATGTATGCGGCAGATCATATTGACGCCCCTGCAGTTACCAACACCAAATCAGATATTACTGATCTGTATGTTTTTCAGGCACAAACAGCCACAAATCTTGTATTTGTTGCAAATACACAGGGTTTGTTAGCACCAGGCGCTACTGCTGCAGCTAAGTTTGATGAAAACACCATCATTGAATTCAACATTGACAACAATGCTGATAACATGGAAGATCTGGTGATTCAATGCAAGTACAATGCATCAACAAATTCTATTGATGTTTATGGCCCAACTGCCCCATCAGAAAAAGGTTTACGCAGTAAACTGGAAGGAAGTGTAACAGCTTCTGCAGCAGTTACAGCCTATGGCTCAGCCGCAGTTATTGGTACAGGCGCAACCGGCATTAAAGTATTTGCAGGCCCAAGAGACGATCCTTTTTACTTTGACTTTACCCAATTCGGTAAAATTCTTGCAGGTACAGCAATAGGATTTAATAATCCAGGTACTGATACTTTTGCAGGCACAAATGTAATGAGTGTGGTTGTAGAAGTTCCTAAATCACAGTTAAACAGTACAGGTTCTATCAATGTATGGGTAGAAACAAAAAAGAAAATTTAATTTAACAACAACTAAAATTTAATAAAATGAAATCAACAATAAAATTATTAGCTATCATATTTGCAGGCAGCCTGATTGCTGTATCATGCAAAAAGAACGACGATCCTGCACCAGCTCCAACGGTTTATTACCAGCAGCAGGATCAAATGGGAAGGCCGGCAGTAAACACAGTTATGAATGCTTCAGCAGATAAAAATGCATTTAACGTGACCCCACCCTCTGCAATGGGGGCAGCTTTTCAAACTAAGTTCTTAAATAACCTGGTAGCATTGGATGGTGCGCTGTTTGCAGCTAACCCTTTGTACGTAAGATATTCAACAAATGCATTGGGCATGAGTCCAACCGCACTTACCACAACACTTGCAACTGATGTTCTGGGCGTTTCAACAACCGGAGCAACAACTTTGGCTACTTTAACAGGGCGCACGTTAGCCGATGATGTAATCAATATCGAGTTACAATTCCTGTTCTTTGGCGGCACTGATGGAAGTAAAAATCCACAGCTAACCAATGATAATGTAAATGCAAACGACAAACCATTCCTTGCAGCATTTCCATATTTAGCGGCCCCGTTTTAATCTGAAACCCCACTCCTCTCGAAGAGAACAAATAAATAAAAGCGTAGAACCAGTTCTACGCTTTTTGTTTTGTACAACAGTTAATGCTGCTATAAAAATTATTTTGTTAAAATAGTAAATCCATACAGGAAACTACTGCGTACATAATAAAGAATAACGCTTTTAACCATTATAAACACAACAAAGGCAATAACTGCCAGATGAAAAATATTGCTTTATATATCATTCTCTTTTCCTACACGGTCATCATGATCAAACCCGTATCGCCTTATATAGCTGATACAGTTGCTCATATTTTCTATTACACACAACATATGGCCACGGTACATTACGAAGATGGTAATTTTCATGTGCACAACGAGATGCTGCAGGAAGCAAAAAATACTGAAAAGCAAAACGAAGTTCCTGCATCAAAAAAAGATAATTCAACAAACGATCATATACGTACTTTAGAAAAAGCTTTTACAGCTTCTTTAAAAACTACTATTTTTTATACGCCCCCTTCTGCGACTGCCTTACCCGATAATTATTTGCAGGGTGATTTTCCTCCTCCCAGGATATGACATTACGGTAATACTTCTTCTGGATTTGATTTCACATTTACTGCAACAGGATAATGTCATTGCATAATCAAGCCGGGAAAAACTCAATTTCACATTTCAATTAATCAAGATCATGCAGTTTAAAAACAGGATTATTGTATTGCTGTGCATATTATTTTGTACATCGCATACAATACAAGCACAAAATATCATCACCGGTAAAGTTGTTGATGCTGAAAGCAGACAGCCGGTAGAATCAGCATCAATTACAGATGCAAATTTGCAAACCGTAAAAACGGGTACTGATAAGTATGGCGATTTTAGCATCAAAGGGTGCGATCAACTGATCATTTCATCTGTTGGTTATAAAACAGCAACCATTACTGTAACTGCAAACGTTACAAACTTTATCACATTGGAGCCAGAAGCCGTAAGCCTTAAAGCAATCGTATTGGAAAGCAATGCAGCATCTAAATTCAGTACATTAAGCAAAATAGACCTTTCACTTAAACCGGTAAAGAATACACAGGAACTGTTACGTATTGTACCCGGATTATTTATTGCCCAGCATGCCGGTGGCGGCAAGGCCGAGCAGATTTTTTTACGTGGCTTTGATGTTGACCATGGCACTGATGTACAGATAACAGTTGATGGTATGCCGGTAAACATGGTTAGCCATGCACATGGACAGGGTTATGCCGATGCACATTTCATAATCCCCGAAACCGTTAACAAAATTGATTTTGGTGCAGGCCCTTATTATGCACAACAAGGCGATTTTAATACCGCCGGTTATGTAGCCTTCTCTACTTTTAAAAATATTTCGAAAAGTCTGGTACAGGTTGAGGCCGGCAGGTTTAACAGCTTTCGTACACTGGCCATGATTGACCTGATTAAAAAGAACAAGGACAAGCAAAGCGCTTATATTGCCGGCGAATTCAATTATGCTGATGGCCCCACTATCAACAAACAAAATTTCAACCGGATAAATCTATTTGGAAAATATAATGCAACAGTTGCTGAAAATACACAGTTGAGTTTTTCGGCATCAGCTTTTAAAAGCAAATGGGATGCAAGCGGACAGATACCTGACCGGGCTGTTGAAAACGGTACCATTGACCGCTTTGGAAGCATTGACCCAACGGAAGGTGGCAAAACAGAACGGTATAATGCCAATCTTGTTTTAACCCATCGCTTTAATAATGGAGCCAGTTGGGAAAACCAGGTTTTTTACAGCCGCTATGCATTCGACCTGTATTCAAACTTTACATTTTTTCTGAACGACCCTGTTAACGGTGATGAAATTCACCAGGCCGAGAACAGGAATATTTTTGGTTACTCAACCAAACTGAATCAAAAACATTTTATCGGCAATAAAATGCTGAACAGTTTTTATGGCGTCGGTCTGCGCTACGATGCTACAAAAGACAGCCGCCTGTCAAACGTAGTTACCCGTAAATTTTTAAGCGATACGAAACTGGGCGATATTAAACAAGCAAATGCCTGGGCTTTTACTCAACAGCAATTCAGTTCGGGTAAATGGCTGTTTGATGCCGGCGTACGTATTGACTATTTCCATTTTAATTATTTTGATAAATTAAATGTAAATCAGTATCCTGCTCAAAGCAAAGCCATTGTAAGCCCTAAATTAAATATTCAGTACACGGTAAATTCAAAAGTTCAGGTATATGCAAAAGCCGGAAAAGGTTTTCACAGCAACGATGCCAGGGTGGTTACTGCAAACAGGGGACGGCAAATATTACCTGCAGCCTACGGTACCGATCTGGGGGTAATTTTGAAGCCCACTGAAAATCTTTATTTCAATATAGCTGCCTGGTATTTATTTCTCGATCAGGAATTTGTATATGTTGGCGATGCCGGTGTGGTAGAACCCGGTGGCAAAACCAAAAGACAGGGTATTGATGTAACAGCACGTTACCAACTTTCAAAAAGTTTATTTGCCAATGCGAATTTCAATATCACCAAACCCAGGGCCATTGGCGAACCAAAGGGTACAGATTACATTCCGCTGGCACCAACACTTACCAGCACGGGTGGTATTTACTATAAAAAACAAACCGGTTTTAACGGTGGTATAAGTTATCGCTATATTAAAGACAGGCCGGCCAATGAAGACAACAGCATAACGGCCAAAGGATACTTTTTACTGGATGCTTCGGTTAACTATACCCGGCCTAAATATGAAATAGGGTTTGCACTCGAAAATATTTTCAACATCAAATGGAATGAAGCACAGTTTGCAACCGAATCACGTTTAAGGAATGAGGCTTCGCCGGTTGATGAATTACATTATACACCCGGTTCTCCATTTTTTGCAAGGCTGAAACTGGCTGTATTCTTTTAATAAAATATCATGCAGATAAACAATACAAATACTAAAAATCATTTTTCAAAAGCAGCGGGATTAATCATCATGTTGTTCCTGATGAGCCAATCATTGTTTGCACATGATGTAGTAGGCGAACTGGAAAAGATGAGTGCAACTGATGCAGCTGTTTTATACCTGCAGTTGGGTTTCACACATATACTACCACTTGGTTTCGATCATATTTTGTTTGTGCTGAGTTTGTTTTTACTGAGTCCTAAGTTAAAGCCCGTGCTTTGGCAGGCAACGGCTTTTACTGTGGCTCATTCCATAACACTGGGTTTAGCCATGTTCAAAGTAATAAGCCCCTCTCCAGCAATTGTAGAGCCCATAATTGCATTATCCATCATGTATGTGGCTTTGGAAAATATCATTTCCCCATCGCTTAAAAAATCACGTATCGGTATTGTTTTTTTATTCGGACTGGTACATGGTATGGGCTTTGCCAACGCACTTGGTTCTTTGGGTTTACCGCAAAATTCATATCTCACTTCACTCATCATGTTTAATGTTGGTGTGGAGCTGGGGCAACTGGCTGTTATTTTAGGCGCATTCTTTTTGTTTGGTAAATGGTTTGGCAACAAACCGTATTACAGAAAGTACATAGTTATTCCTTTATCGGTATTAATTACTATTATGGCAGGGTACTGGACAATTGAACGTTTGTTCTTTTAAAATCTAATCAGTACTATTCGAGCCAGAAAGACATGTATTCGTTTTAATTTTTTTGAGATAACTTAATGAGTTTTTAATGTAAAATTGTAAGATTACTCCCTGTTGAAACAGTTAAGCTTACAAGCGGGTTAACAGACAATGTACGGATGATGACATTGGAATTTATCAAAATGGTACCATTCATATTGGGGAACCGGTGTAGGACCTGCACTACTTGACAATACACCGGAAGCATCATTGCTTTGCAGTATATCTTTTTGAATATCTTTTTTGCAACTTGATAAAAGCAGTAGCAGTATGATGAACCCTGATAAACATTTCATAAGTGTATTTTTAGTGTTTAAAAATAATATGAGTGATCAGGTGCAAAAATGCAACGTTATATAAGAGCAGTCAATAGCGAAAATGGGTGAGAAATAGTGAATCAGCAAGATTATTTTGACGCTTTAAATTTAGCGTCTTAGCTGAGTTTTAACTAACGTAATTTTAAATTTATTGAAATTATTTTTATGAATCAAGGCTTAGAGGAATTTTAATAAATCTACTCCTTCAACTCCTTTTCCAGATCCTTTACCATTGCCGGGCTCAAATCATACCTGTTCTTGTCTGCCGCTTTAAAAAACTGCTGTGCATTATAACCTTTATTTTGCTCCTGCATGTATTTACCCATCCAGTAAAGTTCAAGCCCTTCAAGCGGCCTGCCCGAAACATGCTGTTGGTATATCTTTTCAGCTTCGGCTGTTTTGTTGTTGGAGTATAATGCCCAAACATACCAGGCATAGGTTTGCGGAGTGGTGCGGTTCAGTAATTCTTTTTCAGCAATCATTACTGCCTTTGCAGGTTCATTTAAAATACCGGTATATAATTCAAGTAAATATTTATTGTACATATTACCGTAGGCAGCTGTAGTTACAATCGCCGCAAATTCGTTGGCATATTTTTGCTGCATGGTATTATCACCCCTTTTATCTGCAACATAACTAAGTTTTAAAATCACATCTGGTGCTTTAGATTTTGTTTGCACAAATCGAAATATCTTTTCGGCCAGCGAATCATTATTATCATGCACTAATGCAATCCAGCCTAATCCCATGATAGAGTGCAGGTCGGTTGCATTTAAACGAATTGATTCCATGTAGAGATCATTGGCATTTTGAAGGTTGCTGTTGTGCAGGTTGAGGTCGGCTTCATTGGCAAGTGCTGCTTGTTTTAAATAAATCTCATTCCCTGCAATTACCGATGCCAGGTGCATGGCTGCAATGGCGGTATCCATATCGCCATTATAATGTGCCAGCTTTGCATGGCGGAAATTATAACCATAGTCCCGTGGGTCTGCTATATTTTTCAACTCAGCTTCTGCAACCGGGTAATAGCCCAGTTCAAATGCCACATCAAAACCTGTTGCTGCAGATTCATATTGTTTAATGCCCAAAGCTCTTGCCACGTTAAATAATGAATCGGCATCTCTGAACCGGTGTTGTAAAATACTGTTGCGAACCAATGCCATGTTTGGCCCGGTTTCTTTATGGTTAAAAGCTTTATCGGAAATGTAGAGAATACTGTCGGCAGTAATTATATCATTAATATCTCCTGAAAAATGAAAACGACGAGCCAGCGCTGATGCATATTTTAATTCATTTACAAAACCTGGACTTGCAGAAACGATCCTGTCCTTCCAGAACTTTATATCTGTTTCAATAGATTGTTTAATTGTTGTGTCGGAATAATTACTGATGAGGCTGTCTATAAAAGTTGCTGACACAATGGTTTTGCTTTCATTTTTACATGATGCAAACAGTAAAACTATGGCAAGGCCGGTGATGATCTGTTTCAAGGTGAAAAGTTTAGATGTATATACGGAGAATCGGCTTGTTCGGATTGAAATCAACTTAATTCCAGCCAAAGCTAAGTTGAGCGGCTAATTATTTGTTTCGATTCTTTTCTAAATAAGTTCTGGTCACATCAAGTTACTGCTTAATGTAGTAAGCACATGCTACTATCTCATCAAAAGTGAGTAGAGGTACATATTCTTTATCAGCAGGTAAATAGCCAACTTCGCATTCACCATTATTAAACTTGCGAAAATACCAGGCTGGTGAAGCCCTTTGGTCTTCTGACCATTGCAACCAGTCAGATACTAACCCAGGCTTTGTTCTCAAAATATCAACAATAATAGTTTCATGAATTTTGTCATAGTTTTCTAAGTAACCTGAGTCTGTCACTAATGTATTCCACGACTTTGTTTTAACTTTATTAAACTCACCCGGAATAAGCAATATTTTTCTGACAATATCCGATACCATATTATAGTTAAGTTTAAGCCGCCTTATTCATTAATTGTTATTCAGATTATAACGGGTCAAACTATTCCCAGCCATTAGCCAGCACATCGGCAATATGCATGGTTTTTATCGGTAGCTTCTTATTCTCTATAAATCCGTTAAGCTGCATAATGCAGCTCAGGTCGGTGGAAATGATATATTCGGCACCGGTTTCCAGTGCATTGGTTAATTTCTGATCGGCCATGCCAGCAGAGATGGCATCAAACTTTACAGAAAAAGTTCCACCAAAACCACAACAGGTTTCCACATCATTCATTTCTACCATTTCAAGTCCTTTAACATGACTCAACAATTTGCGTGGACTTGTTTTTATTTTACATTCACGTAATGCAGCACAGCTATCGTGGTAGGTTGCCTTGCCTTGCAGCTCGGCACCAAAATTTTCAATCTTCAACACATCGGTTAAAAACTCCGAGAATTCAAAAATACGTTTGCCCAGATCCTTAACCTGGTTATGCTGCGAAGAGTTTTCAAATATCTTCCCATAATAATTCCGGATAAAGCCAACACAGCTTGCACTGGGCGCTACAATATAATCGGCACCTTCAAAATCTTTAATAAATTTTGAGCATACAGCTCTTGATTCATCCCAGAAACCTGCATTAAAAGCCGGTTGTCCGCAACAGGTCTGGTTGGTATTGTAAATAACTTCGCAGGTTGCTTTCTCCAGCACCTTAACCATATTAAAAGCTGTTTGTGGATAAAGCTGGTCAACAAAACATGGTATGAATAACTGAACTTTCATTTTATTGCTGTGTCTTTAAATATTCTTTTACAGTAAGTCTTTTATCGGCAACCGGGTCGTACACTTTTATGTCGAGTGTTTCAGGGTTTACAAAAAACCGGTAATAGGTTTCAAAGCGTCCTTCTCCATTATAACCGGCCTGCACATGTATATCAGTTTCATTGGCCTCAGGATCATCGAGCATAAAGGCAAGGCCATGTTTATGATTGCTGAACGAATCTATATAATTATTGCTTTTTATAACGAAGGGAAGTTTTAATAATGCAGCGGTAATTATATTTTCTAAAGCCGTATCGGCAAAACTGTGTACATAGTTTGATGAAGAATCGGTTTGTATCTGATTGGACGAAGAATCAGTAGCCACAGCTTCATCAGTATTGGATGCATTATTACAGGCTGCAAAAGCTACCATCAATAAAAAAAACAAAACCTGCTTCATAAGCTCTTATTTAAAAGTACCAACAAGTGATATCATTTTTAATGCAGTAACAGCCGCTTCAGCTCCTTTGTCACCATGTTTGCCGCCGGTTCTTTCATCAATCTGCTGCTGGTTATCTACCGTAAGCACACCAAATATTGTGGGTACAGGTATCAGTAAATTCAATTGTGTAACACCCGATGTTACTGCCTGGCATACGTATTCAAAATGCGGTGTATCGCCACGAAGTACACAACCAAGCGCCACAAATGCATGAGGTTTGTCCTCCTTGTATTTATGCAGCTCCCAGTATCTTTTAATAGCAAATGGAATTTCAAATGCTCCTGGCACACTGATGATCTTATGATGAACATTGCTTTCGGTTAAAACCTTTACACAACCTGCTTCCAGTTTATCAATGGTGGCCGCATTCCATTCAGTACGTACAATTACAACACAGGCATCCTTTGGTAAGTGGATGCCTGTTGTATTATATAAGTTTGATGAGTCTGTTGACATATCGTGAATTGTGAGTTGTCAGTCGTGAGATTTCAACCTTTCAGTACTGGTATTATTTTGTAACACCAAAAGATGCCAGGTACTTATCTACATCACCTGAACTTACGGGGCGGCTTGCCGGGTATTTATCTTTCAGGTTCTGAAAAATTTCAGTTGCTTCTTTCGCTTTACCCATTGCTTCAGCATAACGGCCGGCTATAAATAATGCTTCAGCAGCCATTCCTTCATCTATATCAGAAACATTGCCTGCTTTTGTATAGTAGTTCAAAGCATCATCGGTTTTCTTTTGCTCAGCATAAGCATGGCCTAATAAAAGATATGCCTTGCTCTGTATCTGGCTTGCTCCGTTACCATCAAAATCTTTCAGATGGGTGATTGCCTTATCAAATTGTTTCAGGTTAAGGTAACAGGCACCAATCATGTACTGCGACCTGTTGCCCGCTTTTGTACCGCCGTAGCTGCTGGCAATTTTTAACAGACCGGTAATGCCGCTTGCTTTATCGCCATTCAGCACCATATTTACAGTATCCTTACCATAAGATGATGAACCTGCCATCAGGCCAAATAATTTCTCAGCCGGAAAAACCAGGTCATTCGCTGTCTTTTCGTTTGGTATCTGTATAAAATATTTGTACCCCAGGTATCCGCCAAGTAATACAATTACTGCCGAACCCACAATAATTATCTTCTTACTATACGCCGCCCAAAATCCTTTTGCTTTGTCCACTATTTCCGAAGCATCCAATTGTTCTGCTTTCGCTTGCTTATCTGCCATTTAAGTTGTTTGTTTATTAAAAATTAGTAATTAAAAAATTGGTAGTTTATCAGTCCATTATAAATGGATAATCTTCCTGAACATATACATCTTTCAGCAGTTCATTGTCATCGGGCCATGGGCTCTCTTCTGCAAATTTTACACATTCTTCCACTTCGGTCTTAACCCTGTCAATGATTACATCAAACTCGGCTTCTGTTACATTATAATCTTCTCTCAATACTTTCATGGTATGTTCAATCGGATCTTTCTCTTTGTATTGCTCCAGTTCATCCTTGGTACGGTATTTCTGAGGATCACTCATACTATGACCTTTGTACCTGTAGGTTTTAATCTCCAGTAATGTTGGTCCGCCTTTTTCCCTTGCACGGTTAACGGCTCTTAAAACGCCATTATGCACATCTTCGGGGCTCATGCCGTCAATGCTGTCGCTGGGCATTTCATATGCATCGGCCAGTTTATAAATATCAAGTGTTTTACTAGTACGTGCAACTGAAGTACCCATGGCATAATGGTTATTTTCGCAAATGAAAACAACCGGCAGATCCCAGAGCATGGCCATATTAAAAGTTTCATGTAACATACCCTGCCTGGCAGCACCATCGCCAAAAAAGCAAAGCACTACGTTATTACTGCCACGGTATTTTTCTGCAAAAGCAAGGCCTGCACCGGTTCCTATCTGTGCGCCCACAATACCATGGCCGCCAAAGAAATTCTCCTTAACACCAAAAAAGTGCATACTGCCACCCTTTCCTTTACTGCAGCCAGTAGCTTTACCATACAGTTCGGCCATACAGGCTTTGGGCGTAATGCCCTTAGCAATTGCCAATGCATGGTCACGATAAGCGGTTATAAATTTATCATCAGGAACGGTTGCGGTCATACATCCTGCAGCAACTGCCTCCTGCCCTATGTACAGGTGACAAAAACCACGGATCTTCTGCATACCGTACAACTGGCCGGTTTTTTCCTCGAAGCGGCGTAAAAGCAGCATCAGTTCGTACCAGTACAAATAAGTTTCTTTTGAAAATTTTGTA
>Ga0138256_10000018_pt1 | contig 231172 bp, 208 predicted proteins | sample KNB2016incub_MG_FD_105486 | JGI IMG/M metagenome (GOLD analysis project Ga0138256, IMG submission 105486) | Active sludge microbial communities from wastewater in Klosterneuburg, Austria - KNB2014incub_MG | ecosystem: Engineered > WWTP > Activated sludge > Unclassified | place: Austria...
CTATATTCACGCTCAGCTTCGGGCCATTTCAATTCCTTCGAAAGCGATATTCCGATGACTGTGCGTGCCTCGGCCAGATTCGGGTCTATCTCTGCGGCCCTGACGGCGGCATCCTTTGCCCTCCTTAGACCCTCTTCCATGGAAAATGAAAAGAAGGAACTTCCCATCCCTAATTGGTACGCATAGCTCAGACCTGCGTAGGCCAGGGCAAAGTTGGGATCGAGCTTTATCGACTGCTCGTAGTAATCAATGGCCTTGTAAATGTCATCTTTTGATCGTTTGGCTAGATGATACTGGCCCCTAAGATAAAGTTGATAGGCCTCGTCATTGTTGGTGTATTTCTTCGCCAGCTTTTGCTCGCTTTCGCCCGACAGTTTTAGCTGCAGTTTGCCCACGATCTCGGTGACGATCTCGCGTTGGGTGGTCAATAATTCCGAAAGCTTCCGTTCATATTGCTCGCCCCACAGAGACTTGTTGTTGCGGGCATCCACTAGCTCGACCGTGATGTTCAGATTGTCGCCCCGCTTGGTAAGTCGTCCGGTCATCACCGCATCTACGCCAAGTTCGGAGGCGATCTTGGCAACATCAGTCGATGCTCCTTTATAACGCATCACCGAACTCGTCGGGCTGACCCTCAGATCAGGGATCTGCGTCAGCCGAAAGATCACCGATTCCGCCAAACCGTCCGACAAATAATCCGTGTCGGCATCCGAATTCCGATTCTCAAACGGCATCACGGCGATGGAATTGATCTGTTTGGAACTCGACGCTGAGAAATATCGATAGCCAAAGAATCCGCCAACAAGAATCAGAACCGCCACAACCAACGCCGCCAGTGGCTTCGCCGCCCTATTTGCGGAAAAGCTCTGCTTTTCCGAAAGACCACTCAAAGATTCCTGAGGCTCCGCCTCCGATCCGCGAGGCAAAACAGCGGTCTGTTCCGTCGTATGAATCTGTGCACGAGTCGGAGCTTCGCCCGGAGCGGCCGTCGCGTGCAAGATCGCGGTTTGCGGTTCGTCCGATGGGAACCCAGTCGCTATTGCTCCCGGTTCTGACACGGAGGCCGTCGCCGGGCCTTCGAGCAGCGAATTGCCATCATCGAGACAATACAGCAAAGTGTCGTCGTAATAATCCCGCCTGCATTCAGGGCATCGTTTCATAAGATTCTATTCCGGCAGATTCAGGCGTATGAGCATTGCCTTGAATCGCGGCTCGGTGCGCAGGTCGTCAAGTTCCGGCATAACTGCGTAATAAGTCGGATATGGTCCGCGGTCGTCAATGTCCTTTTCGAGCCAATCCAAAGCTTCCTTTTTTTCGCCAAGCCCAATGTGGATCACCGCAATGGCGGTGCCAGGAACGTATCGCTGTGAAGATGCCTGCTTTAACTCGGCCAGGAGTTTAACCGCTTCATCCCGCTGTCCGGATTTTGCCAGAAAGAACCCCAGATCTCCTTTTCCGAAGCTAGAACCGCTCAGTTCAATATACTTACGCATTTCGGCTATTGCTTCCGGTTTCATGCCCTTTTGCCAATGCGTCAAACCCAAGCCAGAGAAGGCGTTGGCAAAATTCGGGTCGAAAGAAAGAACACGTTGATATTGAACGATCGCCTCGTCATAGCGGCGGGCGTAAAGTAGTACGTCACCGAGATTTGTTCCAATTATTGGAGAAAGCGGATCCAGCTCCTCGGCTCGCCTCATCGCCGCAATGGCCTCGTCAAACCGTTTCGTCGGGTAAAGCACATCTCCACCGAGCCAGTGATAGGCAGTCGCGTAGTTCGGATCGAGTTCGATGGCCCGGCGGATCTCCTTTTCCCCCGCAACCCGATCGTATTCATAAAAGGTAAAATACGCTTCGAGAGCGGCGTGTGGAGCTGCTAAGGAATCGTCCAGTTCTAATGCCCTCAAAGCCGCCGCTTTTGCCTGTGGCATACTGTCTTTTGATGAGGCGACGTTATACTGCGAAAAAAGAGCGTACGTTTCGGCCAAACCTGCATAAGCGAGTGCGTAGTTCGGGTCTTTCTCGATCGCTTGCTTGAAAAATTCAGCCGCCTGCTTGAGCGATTCGACCGTTCGTCTGTTCCAGGCAAAACGGCCTTTCAAATATAGTTGGTACGCATCGTTGTTGTTTGTGTACTTCTTTGCAAGGCCCGTCTCTTCGCTGGAAAGCTTTAACTGCAATTTTTGAGTTATCGCCGCCGCGATCTCACGCTGCGTTGCGAGCAGTTCAGACATCTTGCGTTCATACTGCTCCCCCCACAGCGATTTGCCGTTGCGGGTATCAACCAGATTTACGCTGATGGTCAAGTTTTCGCCGCGTTGGGTGATGCGTCCTGTCATCACCGAATCAACTCCCAATTCCTTGGCGACGGTCTGCGGGTCGGTTTCCTTGCCTTTGTAACGAAAGACCGAACTCGTCGGGCTGACTTTCAAATCGGGAAGTTGCGAAAGGCGATAGATCAAAGATTCCGCCAAACCATCGCCCAAGTATTCGGAATCTGCGTTACCGCTCCGGTTTTCAAAAGGCAGAACGGCGATCGAATTGATCGGCCCACCTGCTGCAGGTTTGAGATATCGATAACCAAAGAACCCGCCGAGGACGATGACCGCAAGTGCGAGCGGAGCCAAAATGAGACTTTTATCAAACCCAGGCGCCAAGTCAGGACCACCTGCGGTAGCGGGTGGTTGAAGAATCGCGGTTTTCACGTCCGTTCCGTCTGTAGTCCCTGTCAAACCGCCCGCTATCGCAGGGGGTACCGACAAGATCGCTGTCGCCGGTTCATGGCCCGACGAGGCCGTCGCCGGACCTTCGAGCAGAGCATTGCCGTCATCCAGACAATACAGCAGAGTATCGTCGTAATAATCCCGCCTACATTCAGGGCATCGTTTCATAAGATCCTATTCCGGCAGACCCATCCGTTTGATAATGTCCTTGTATCGAAGGTCGTCGCGGAGCGGCTCCCAACCTGGAGACCATCGGATCTCTGGCAAAGAAACAGTACGTGACGATAAATCCTTTTCCAGCCATTCGAATGCCTTGTCTTTGTCTCCAAGACTGGCGTAGACGATCGCGAGGTCTTTCCCCTCCGCTTGTTTATTCCTGTATCGCTCCTCCAGCTCCTTGATCATCGCTTGGGCTTCTTTTGTTCGGCCTGAGACTGCATACGCGACGGCGAGTTCCCCAAAAGAGTTCGAATTCCGACCGACGAGCTCGATCGACTTCTGGAATTCGGCGATCGCCTCATCATTGCGTCCGGTTTTCAGATACGACCAAGCGATAACAAAGTGGCCGCCCGGGAAATTCGGATCAAGATCTATGATCTTTTGGCAAAGTTCAATAGTGGCCTTGTGATCATTTTTCCTTCGATACGTCTGAGCGAGGTTCTGGCTAATGATGCTGGACATCGGGTCGAGCTCGTGGGCGCGCGTTATCATCGCGTCCCCTTCGTCATTTCTCCCCAAAGCAAAAAGGAGGATCGAATACCAGTGATACAACGTCGGGTAATTCGGATTGAGTTCGAGAGCTCGTTTGAATTCAGTTTCTGAGTCTGCCCACCGCCATTTGCTGTAATAGACGTTGCCGAGCGTGGCGTGCGGTTCGGCCAACTGCCCGTCGATCGCGATAGCCTGCCTGGCAAACCCTTCGGCACGTGACTGCGAATCCGCCGGAGCGGTTGGTATGTAGTTGGGCAAAAGTGAATAACTGTCTGCCAAGCCAGTAAATGCCAGGGCATAACTAGCGTCACGGTCGATCGCGATCTGAAACTGTTCTATAGCCTTGTACATGCCTTCAGCGGTTCGTTTGTTCCAGAAGTACCGGCCTCTGAGGTAGGCCTGATAAGCTGCAGGATCAGCCGTTGCCTGCTTAGATACTTTGGCCTCGTCAGCCCCGGAAAGCCGCGGCGACAGCTTGGCAGAAACATCTTTCGCGATCTCGCTTTGAAGCGAAACGACCTCGGCTTGCCGCCGTTGGTATTGTTCGGTCCAAATCACCCGGTTCTTCTGAACATCAACTAATTCCAGACTCAACGTCAAAAGATCGCCGCGCTGGATCACACGGCCGTTGAGAATCGCCTGTACATTCAGTTCTTTGCCGATCGTCTGGAGATCTGCGTCCTTGCCTTTGTAGCGAAACACTGCCGCCCGCGGTCGTACATCCATGTTTGGCAGACCAGACAGACTCTTGATCAGTGTCTCGGTCATTCCATCGCTCAAATATTCAACATCCGCATTCCCGCTCTCATTAACAAACGGCATCACGGCGATCGACTCGATCTGCTTGGCAGGCGTAATGTATCGATATCCGAAAAATCCACCGAGAACGACGATCGCGAGCACGAGCGGAGCGAAAAACAAACGTTTATCGAACCCGCGAGGCTTCGCGGCAACATCACCCATGCTTGCGGGCAAGATCGCCGTCTGGTCGGTCATTTGTATCTGTGCTCGCGTCGGAGCCTCGCCCGGAGCCGCCGTCGAGTGCAGGATCGCGGTCGCCGGTTCATCGGGCGTTAATCCATAGACAAGTTCAGTCCCGTCGTTCAGACAGAAACTCAGCGTGTCGTCGTAATAATCGCGTCTGCATTCAGGGCAACGTTTCATAGAATTCTATTCCGGTAGATTTACGCGTTTGAGCATTGCCTTAAATCGCGGATCATCACGCAGGGGCCGCATATATAACTCGACGCTGAGCCGATGCATTTCCCAATCGCGTTCCTCGAGTGCCTTTTCCAACTCAGCGAACGCTTTGTCCTTCTCACCCAAAGCACCATAGATCGCAGCGATCCGGGCCGCCGCCACCCACTCGGTTTTTGCGAGTTCCCGATACCGGGCGATCATTTCGTCCGCTTTGTCGCGGCGTCCGGCTTTGGCATAGGCAAATCCCGCATCACGAATGGCCATTTGGCTATTCGGTTCATCTTGCAGCCATTTCTCACATATAGCTATCGCTTCATCGTACCTGCGCATTTCGGTGAGGACCGATGCAAGCATCCATCGCGAAAGTAGGTGGTTCGGCTCAAGATCGTGAATTTTACGCGCCTCCACAAGAGCTTCCTCATTTTGTCCTCGTATAAGGTCCGCCCAGGCGACAGTAACCCCCATATTCACATCCAAGGGTTCTGCTTTGAGTCCTTGTTTGATCTCGCTGATCCCTTCGTCAATTCTGCCCGTCGAGAGCAGATATATCTGTCCGTAACGAAAATGGGCCGAAAAATTGTTCGGATCGAGTTCGAGTGCTCGTTTGAACGAGCGTTCGCCTTCAGCCCAGTTCCAGTCATAGATCACCTGTACATAAGCGAGAAAAGTGTGTGCCTCGGAGAGCGTCGGGTCAATTTCCAATGCTTTTTCGGCCGCGGCTTTTGCTTCAGGAAAGGCCTCCTTTGGAGAAAGGTAGGGATAGGCCGGCATCGTGCCATAGACTTCGGAGAGCCGAGCATATGCTAGTGCAAATTTAGGGTCGAGCTTGACAGCCTGCTTGAAGAATTCGATAGCGCGGAGCATGTCTTCCTTTGTCCGCTTGGCAAAGCTGTAACGTCCGCGCAAGTAAAGCTGGTAGGCCTCATTATTGTCTGTGTATTTTTTGCTTATGCCCGTTTCATTGCCTGACAGTTTTAGTTCAAGTTTTTGCGTGATGGCCGTCGCGATCTCACGCTGCGTCGCCAGCAGATCGGCCATTTTACGGTCATACTGCTCGGCCCAGATCAGCTTTTTGGTGCGAGCGTCGATCAGCTGCACACTTATCGACAGGTCATCGCCGCGCTGTGACAAACGCCCCGACATCACCGCGTCGACCTCGAGTTCCTTGGCTATCTTCGCAACATCCGTTTCCTTCCCCTTGTACCGCATGACCGAGCTCGTTGGGCTGACCTTCAGATTCGGCAGCTGCGAAAGACGATAGATCAGCGAATCCGCCAGCCCGTCCGAAAGATAATCGGTATCGGCATCCCCGCTGCGGTTTTCGAAGGGGAGCACCGCGATCGAATTTATTTGACCGCTGACCGAAGCGGTGAAATATCGATATCCAAGAAATCCGCCGAGGACGATCACCGCGAGAGCCACTGGAGCGAACAGCAGGCGTTTATCAAAACTCCTACTCGTTCCAACATCGTCCGTGCCGGTCGGCAAGACCGCGGTCTGGTCTGTCATCTGTATCTGAGCACGAGTCGGAGCCTCGCCCGGAGCAGCCGTCGAGTGCAGGATCGCCGTCGCCGGTTCATCGCTCACACCATGGCCGCTCGCCGGGCCTTCGAGCAGAGCATTACCATCGTCGAGACAGTAGAGCAACGTATCGTCGTAATAATCCCGTCTGCATTCAGGGCATCGTTTCATAGAATTCTATTCCGGCAAACCCATCCGCTTCAGTATTGCCGCGTAACGCTTGTCGCTCTTGAGTGAACCAAACTGCTCGTCCCGCCTGATCGACAACACCAATTCAAAGCCGCGGCTTTCTACATCCTTTTCTATCCATTCAAAAGCCTTGTCTTTATTACCCAGTGCCGCATATACTTCGGCGATCTGGACACCAACTGTTTTCTGTTTTGCATAGGCTTCTTCCAGTTCTATGATTATCGCCTTTGCATTCTCCGTCTGCCCGGTTTCTGCATAGACAGCTCCAAGTTTAGAAACAATTCTACGAATCTTTCCATTCGTTAATTCAACCGCCTTTTTCGCTTCAGCCAAGGCATCGGCATTGCGTCCTTGTCCCAGATACACACACGCCATCAATTGAGGTCCCCCGGGGAATTTGGGATCTAGATCTACAACTCTTTTGGCAAACTCGGTCGCAGACTGAGGATCAAGTTTGTCCTGGCAGTAATGATTTGCAAGGTTGTAATTGACAATCACTGACAACGGCTCAAGCTCGTACGATTTCTTTAGCGTCTTCGTTGCGTCATCGACTTTTCCCTGCGTTAGCAGGTATTCGTGGTACCATCTGTGCGCATTCGCATAGTCCGGGCTCAATTCGATAGCCCGCAGAAACTCTTTTTCGGATTCAGCCCAATTCCACGAGTACAAATTCACGTATGCGAGCGATGCGTGAGCTTCCCCAAGCGAATCATCGATCTCAATTGCTCGTTTTGCGAATTGCCTGGCTTTTGACAAGGAATCAACCGGAAAGTCGTCATCCCACCACTGGAATACTGCATACGAATCGGCGAGACCGACGTAAGCGAGCGCATATTTCGGGTCTTTGTCAATGGCGGCTTCGAACTGCTCGATCGCTTTTCTGAGGTTCACCCCATCCCTTTTGTTCCAGTAATAACGTCCCTGAAGATAATCTCTGTAAGCCTCTGCATCGGCGGTGTAGCTTTTCGCGATCTTTTCTTCCTCAGCACCCGTTAGCCTTGTTTTTAGACGGCTTGAAACATCTTTGGCGATCTCGCTCTGAAGTGACACAAGTTCCGACTGTCTTCGTACATATCGCTCGCTCCAAAGTACCGCATCTTTTTGAACATCGACGAGTTCCAGACTCAGCGTCAATTCGTCCCCACGTTGAACGATCCGGCCATTCAATACCGCGTGCACATTCAATTCCTGTGCAATAGTTTTCGCGTCAGTTTTCTGTCCTTTGTAACGAAAGACAGATGAGCTAGGCTTCACGATCAAATTTGGCAGTTTGGACAAACTCCCGATCAAGGTCTCGGTCATTCCATCGGAAAGATATTCGACATCTGCATTCCCGCTTTCATTGACAAACGGCATGACGGCGATCGATTCGATCTGGTTGGCCGGAGTGATATATCTGTAACCAAAGAACCCGCCGAGAGCTATGACCGCGAGTGCGAGCGGAGCGAAAATCAGACGCTTGTCAAAGCTCTTCTTAGTCTCACTGATGCCCGGCGGCAAAACAGCAGTTTGCTCGGTCGTATGGATCTGTGCTCGCGTCGGTGCCTCGCCCGTAGCCGCCGTCGAGTGCAGGATCGCGGTTTGAGGTTCGACGGACGGGAACCCAGTCGCTATCGCTCCCGGTTCTGACTTTGCCGGGCCGTAGAGCAGCTCGGCTCCGTCATCGAGACAGAACATCATCGAATTATCGTAATCGCGGCCGCATTCAGGGCATCGTTTCATAAGATTCTACTCCGGCAGACCCATCCGTTTCAGCAGATCCTTGTATCGCGGGTCGCCGCGGAGAGTTTCAAAAGGGATCTCCCATGTCATCGGCGAAAACTCCCCCGCTTTGGTCTGAAAGTCTTTCTCAAGCCATTCAAATGCCTTGTCTTTCTCACCTAAACCCGCATATACACTCGCGACATCGCGTCCGTTTGCTTCCTTTTTCACATACTTCTCCTCCAATTCCTTGAGAATAGAGTATGCTTGCACGCGTTTTCCTTCGATAGCGAATCCATATCCCAAGTACCTTAGTTTCTCGCCGTCCCTTTTGCTCAGTTCCACTGCTTTTTCTAAAGTTGTAAGAGCCTCGGCATTTCGCCCCACTTTGAAATAAGACAGGCCCAAATACTGATAAGCGTTTGAAAACGCGGGATCGAGTTCAATTATTTTGAGGCAGGTTTCAATTGCGGCTTGATAGTTGTTTTGGACTAGGTAGATCACCGCGACTTCGCTGTGGATAACGCTCGAAAGCGGGTCAATTTCCTGTGCCCGCGTGATCAACGGGACAGCTTCATTTGTCCGTCCGGTATTTCGTAGGAAAGTAGCATACCAATGAAACGCAGTTGCGTAATTTGGGTTAAGTTCGATAGCTCGCTTGAATTCCTGTTCAGCTTCCGCCCATTGCCAGGATTGTTCATAGATGACACCAAGCGATGTGTGGGGATCTGCTAATTGTCGATCAATGGAAATCGCACGCTCGGCGTAAGCCTTCGCCTGGGGTATCGTTTCGGTCAACGGCGTTCCCGCATACTGATTCAATACAACATAGCAGTCGGCAAGACCTGCGTATGCGAGGGCGTAATTCGGATCACGGTCAGTCGCAGCTTTGAATTGCTCGATCGCCTTCTTGAGATTTTCCCCCGTCCGCCTAGCCCAATAATAACGTCCCTTCAAATACGCTTGATAGGCTTCGGGATTTGCGGTTGAGGTTTTAGTTACTTTCGCTTCGTCCGCACCGGAAAGTTTTAGTTTGAGTTTGGTCGAAACGTCTTTGGCGATCTCACTTTGCAGCGAAACAAGGTCGGATTGCTTGCGCCCGTAGCTTTCCGTCCACAGCACTTTGTCGTTTTGGACATCAACTAATTCCAAACTAAGAGTCAGTTGTTCGCCACGTTGAATCACCCTGCCATTCAATATCGCCTCGACATTAAGTTCTTTGCCGATGGTCTTCAAATCGGTATCTTTGCCTTTGTAACGAAAGACAGACGAACGCGGTTTGACATTCAAATTCGGCAACTCCGACAAACTCTTGATGAGCGTTTCTGTCATTCCATCGCTCAAATATTCAACATCCGCATTCCCACTCTCATTAACAAAGGGCATCACCGCGATCGATTCGATCTGCTTGGCCGGAACGATGTATCTGTAACCAAAGAAACCACCAAGAACAATAACCGCGAGTGCGAGCGGAGCAAGGAGCAGACGTCTATCAAAGCTCCGAGGCTTTGCAGCAACATCACCCGTACCGGTCGGAAAAACCGCCGTTTGGTCTGTCATGTGGATCTGGGCACGAGTCGGTGCCTCGCCCGGAGCAGCAGTCGAGTGCAGTATCGCCGTCTGTGGCTCGTCGGGCGAAGGCACCGAGCCCTGGACAAGCGCACTTCCATCTTCCAGACAAAACGCCAAGGTATCGTCGTAATAATCCCGCCTACATTCAGGGCATCGTTTCATAAGTTCTGTTTAGACCACGATATCGAGCACTTGGTCTTTAGAGACGCCTTTTTGATCAAGGAATGGATAGTTCTGAAATGATAGACCGATTCGGAATTACGGTCAATAAAATCAACCGGTTCCGATTCTCGTGGGAAACCGCGTGATGTTTAAAAACGGCATCGTCTCGATGCCGGCTTCGGATCATCAGGTGTGCTGAAAACTCTCGATCTACTGACACGCGAGTTCATCGGCGGCGGGATGATGCGGGCGGAGTTTCCCGGCGGCGGACGGTGGCGGTGGAACGGGCGGCGGTATTGGCGGCGGACGGGGCGGCATTTTTGGCCGGATCGGCTGTAAGTTCGAAATTTTATAGCGAATTCCAATGCAAATAACGTTTGACCAATCAGCCGATCAACTCTACCAATTGGAGGTTTTTTTGTTAGACGGATCAACAAGTAGTTCGACCAAACCGTGAAAAAGTCTAAATAAGCCGAGCAAACTTTTCCGGGCTTGATAAACGGCGCAAAATAGTAGCATAATTTCACGTCAATTCAACAAAAAATCAAGACTTCGAAGGAGTTCACCTAGTGCAAAAATTGCGTTTTTGGTCCGTCTTAATCTGCGTTTCCGTGTTATCGATCTCTAGTTTCTACGCTCAGCGGCCGCCGCGTCCGGAACCATCGCCTACCCCGCCCGCAACAGCGGTTGTGCCGACGCCGTCAGCGACAGGAACGCCGGGCGGTGATTCAACCCGATCGACAACGGTTACGCCCTCGCCTACGCCACAGGGGCCTCCACCGACGCCCGATCCGTTTGGGCCGCAAGTGTTTGGCGGTATGCGTTTTCGCTCGATCGGGCCGGCGGTGACGTCGGGGCGTGTGATCGCTTTTGCGGTCGATCCTAACGACCGTGCGAAATACTATGTTGCGGTCGCCTCGGGCGGCGTTTGGAAAACGGTGAACGCTGGAACCACGTTCACGCCGGTCTTTGACAACGAAGGTGCGTTCTCGATCGGGGCGATCGCAATGGACCCTAAGAACCCTTCGACCGTCTGGGTCGGTACAGGTGAGCGAAACAGCCAACGAAGCGTCGGCTATGGCGACGGTGTTTACCGCTCGGACGACGGCGGCCGCAGCTGGCGTAATGTGGGATTGAAAACTTCAGAACACATCGGCCGAATAGCGATCGACCCGCGTGACTCCAATGTGGTCTTTGTCGCGGCTCAGGGCCCGCTTTGGTCGGGTGGTGGCGAACGCGGACTCTACAAAACGACCGATGGCGGCCGGACGTGGAAGGCAGTGATTCCCGGCACCGAAAATACCGGAGCGACCGATGTTGTCATCGATCCATCGAATCCGGACGTGATGTACGCCGCGACGTGGCAGCGTCGCCGCCATTTTTACACCCTGATCAACGGCGGCCCCGAAAGCGCAGTTTACAAATCAACCGATGGCGGCAATACCTGGACACGGCTTCGCTCCGGAATTCCTCCTGGCGACCTCGGACGCATAGGCCTGTCGATCTCGCCGGCGGATACTAGTGTTGTTTACGCGACTATCGAGGCAAGCGGCCAGTTGAGTGGGATATTTCGCTCGTCCGATCGCGGAGCAACGTGGGAAAGAATGAGCCCGACGATCGCACAGGGTATGTATTACGGCCAGATCGTGGCGGATCCTAAAGATGTCGATCGAGTTTATATTCCGAACGTCCAGTTTCAGGTGTCGGACGACGGCGGCCGCACGCAGCGTGGGCTCGGTGAGCGTTTGAAGCATGTCGATAACCATGCCATTTGGGTCGATCCAAAAAATACCAACTACATGATCGTTGGTTGCGACGGTGGAGTTTACGAGACTTTTGATGCGGGATCGAACTGGAATTTTAAGGGAAATCTGCCGGTCGCACAGTTCTACGACGTAACGGTCGACACGGCTGTGCCGTTTTACAATGTTTACGGCGGTCTGCAGGATAATAATTCCATCGGCGGCCCGGCACGCACCCGTGAAACGAGCGGCATCGCAAACGCTGACTGGTTCACGACGAACGGCGGCGACGGATTCACATCGCGTGTCGATCCCACGGATCCGAACATCATTTACGCTGAAAGCCAAAACGGCGGCCTTGTTCGTTTTGACAAACGAACCGGCGAACGCGTCGGCATTGCTCCGCTAGAGGGCAAGGGGATCGAATCGCAGCGATATAACTGGGATTCGCCTTTCATCATTAGTCCGCATTCGAATACGCGGCTTTATTTCGCCGGGCACAAACTCTTCAAAACCGATAATCGCGGCGACGACTGGAAGGTCATCAGCGGCGATCTTTCACGCGGTATCGACCGCAACACTCTGCCCGTTATGGGCAAGGTTTGGGGACCTGATGCGATCGCCAAACACCAATCCACTGCTCTCTGGGGCAACGCTTCGGCACTTTCTGAATCGCCGAAAAAGGCAGGCCTGATCTATATCGGAACCGATGACGGATTGATCCAGATAACCGAGAATGATGGCGGCTCTTGGCGGAAGGTCGATAAGATCGAAGGTATCCCCGAGCTTAGCTACGTCCATCGAATACTTGCCTCACAGCATGATGCCAACACGGCTTATGCCGTTTTCAACAATCACCAGAACGGCGATTTCAAGCCGTATCTTGTAAAAAGCACCGACGCCGGAAAGACCTGGACGTCGATCGCTTCCAACCTGCCCGCACGCGGCTCGACCTATGCGATCGCGGAGGATCACGTGAATCCGAATCTGCTTTTCGTAGGCACGGAATTCGGTGCGTTCTTCAGCGTTGACGGCGGCGGCAAATGGATCCAGATGCGTGGCGGGCTGCCGACGATAGCGGTTCGCGATATCGCGATCCAAAAGACCGAGAACGATCTCGTCCTCGGAACCTTCGGCCGCGGTATCTATGTGATGGACGATTACTCACCGCTTCGTCAGGTGACGCGGGCAATGGTTGACCAAGCTTCGACCATGTTCCCGATCAAGGATGCCTTGATGTATAACCGGTCAAATTCGTCATTTGCCGGATCGCAAGGAGCGTCATATTACACGGCTCCGAATCCGGCATACGGAGCCACGATCACATATTTTCTCAAAGAAGCGCCTAAAACATTGCGGCAAAAACGCCAGGAAGCCGAGCGTGCCGCAGAGCGGACGAAAGCACCTTTCAAATACCCCTCGATCGCTGAATTGCGAGCGGAAACTGAGGAAGAAGCTCCGAGCCTGATCTTTACGATCACGGATTCCGACGGTAAGATCGTGCGGCGTCTTACCGCTCCAGCGGGACAGGGAGTTCAACGTGTCGTTTGGGATATGCGCTATTTGCCTCCATCAGTTACGGCTCCTTCCCCGGCTGGCCAGGGCGGTCCAGGCGGCGGTGGTGGTGGTTTCGGCGGCGGCGGTGGTGGAGGCGGCTTTGGTGGCGGATTTGGCGGCGGACCGCAGGGTTCGCTGGTTATGCCAGGCAAATATAATGTCTCGATGGCCATGCGCGTTAACGGTGTCGTCACGCCGTTGCAGGGAAGTCAGAGCTTCAACGTCGTAGTCGAAGGCAAAGAAAACATGTCGCCGGCCGATGCAAAGACACTGGCCGAATTCCAGCGAAAGGTCTCGACGCTTCAGCGGGCGGTCAGTGCGGCAAATGACGTTTCGGGCGGCCTGAAAACACGTATTTCTGCTTTGAAACGTTCCGCGGCTGAGGCTCCGGTTGAAAACAATAAGAAATTCGTCGATCAGGCTGAGGGTTTTGATAACGAGATCGATGCGTTGATAAATGAGCTTCGCGGCGGTCGTGAAAATTCTGAGATCCCGCCGCCTTCGATCGCACAGCGTATCGGAAATGTCGCCGGCTCGATCCGTCTTTCGACGATCAAACCTACGGCTTCGCAGCTTGCTAATTACGAGCTTGCGAACTCAGAACTCGCTCCGGTTCTCAAGCGTCTTAAAGCATTGCTCGAGATCGAGTTGCCGAAGTTTGAAAAGGAACTTGACGCAGCCGGTGCACCGCTGACGCCTGGACGTTTACCTCAATAATTCTGTTGAGACTTAATATTGCCGGAGTGATCTATTACGATCGCTCCGGCTTTTTGCATTTGTCATAGCGTTCGCCGCGGCCGCGGTATCTGATAAACTAAGAAGATCAATGACCAAGCTGATCCTATTTGAGTTGAATGAAGTCCCCGTCAGGATACTCGACTATTATCGGCGAGCGAGACCAAATTCATGGCTCGCAAAAAACTACGGCAAGCTCAAAAAGTTCGAAACCTTTTCTGAGAACATCGGGCATCTCTCGCCGTGGAATACATGGCCGACCGTTCATCGCGGCGTTTCGAACGACCGGCATTACATTTCAGATTTTAATCAGGATCTGAGTGAAGTAAACCGCGAATTTCCCCCGATCTGGGATATTCTGACCAAGAATGGCGTGAAGACCGGTGTTTTCGGTTCGTTTCATTCATATCCGCTGCCGCGAGATCTCACGAATTATGATTTTTATGTGCCGGACGTTTTTGCCGCAGGGAGCGAGTGTTTTCCGGCAAGCGTCGAAGTTTTTCAGGATGTAAATCTTAAGCTGTCGCGCGAATCGGCGCGGAATGTGGATCGCTCGGTACCATTCGGGCAGATAGCGAGGCTTGTAGCTAAGGTTGCGGATCTTGGTTTCCGGCCGTCGACGATGCTCGACATTGGGGGGCATCTGGCGCAGGAAAGGTTAACGCCCTGGAAGGCGACGCGGCGGCGAACATATCAATCGGTGATCGCGTTCGACGTATTTTTTAAGCTCTTGCAGCAGCGAAAGCCTGATTTTGTAACGTTCTTCACGAACCACGTTGCGTCGAGCATGCATCGCTATTGGGCGGCATTGTTCCCGGATGATTACGAGAATCAAAAATATGAGCAGGACTGGATCGAGACATACGGCGGCGAAATACTTTTTGCGATGGAAAAGACGGATAAAATGCTTGCCCGTCTCGGTGCTTTTGTAACGAAGAACCCTGATTACAAACTGCTCATAACTTCGAGCATGGGCCAAGACGCGGTCGAGTGCGAGCCGATCGAAACTCAGCTTTATGTCGATGACAAAGCCAAATTTATGGCGTTGCTCGGGGTTGGTGCGACTGGTTTTGAGCCCGTGCCGTCGATGCTGCCCCAATTCAACTTCGCGATCGAGGAGAGCCGAACGGCCGAGATCGAACAAAAGCTCAAAAGCCTGGCCATAAACGGCGAACCGGTGGTTTTTCGGCGGCTTGCCGGCAAAGGTTTTGCCGTCGATCTGGGACAGCAGAATCTGAAGGAGACTATCATTTCCATTAAAGGAAACCGGATTGATCTTGCTCAAAGCGGGCTAAAAAATGTCGTCATCGAAGACAAATCCTCATCCACCGCCTACCACATCCCCGAAGGCCATTTGTTCGCCTATCATCCGTCGTTTGCCGAAACTCAATTTGCGAGCGAGCAAATGCTGACATCCGAGATCGCTCCGAGGATATTGACCAACTTTGGTATTTCCCCTGCGGATCATATGGCAAAGGTACATTCAGGGGCTTTTTAGGCCTGACAAATCTGGAGTCCATTGCAGGCCAGCTTAAGACTGCCGTCATCCATGACGGGTTCGAGAATTTCAACGAAAATTAGATCTTTGCACGTGAAGCGAGCAATTTTGCCGGGTCATTTGTGATCAGAGCGCGGATCCCCCGTTCGCGGCATCTTCCTGCCCACTTTTCATTGTCTGCCGTCCAGATCGTGACGGGCATTCCAATGGCTTTGGTGAGGGTAGTGAATTTTCTCGTAGCAAGCGATGTGTGTACCGATAGCTGATCTGCCCCCAATTCTTTTGCGATGGTTATTATGTGTTTTTTGCTGCGAACGAGGTCGAGGATCCTTGGTTCGAAAAGGGCCGCGGTCTGGACCTCGGGGAGATTGAATCTAACAACCGGGATCGCCGCGAGCTTGAAGCTTTTGACGATCATTTGCGGTAGCTGCGGCGACTTGCAGATCACATCGCAAACGGCTTTGGCGAGGGTTTCGTAGTCTTTGATCCCGCATTTTAGCTCGATGTAGATCGGGCCGCTGGTTTGCTCTAAGAGCTTTAGAACCTCGGCGAGCGTTGGGACCGTTTCCTTTGAAAACGCTGGATCGCAGCGTTCCGGGAACCTTTTGTTGAACCAAGAGCCAACATCCACGCTCCGTAGTTCCTCTGCCGTCAGCTCCGAGATCTTTGCGCTCTGACGGCCGGTGCGCCGTAGATCCGCATCGTGGATCACTACGGGAACACCATCCTTCGACAAACGAACATCGAATTCAACGCCGTCCGCACCTGCGTCGAGCGCCATTTGAAAGGCCGCGAGCGTATTTTCAGGTGCGTGGAAACTGTCCCCGCGATGAGCGATGATCAGCGGGCTTAGGGTCATTTCTTCTCCAGCAAAAAGATCGTTTTTGACCATCCGATCGGCTCCGTGACCGGAAACTCGTGATTGCCCATGATGTTGAAATACTTCGAGGCTGATTCTCTGACGCTTTGCAGCGGGTGGATCTTGAAATTATAAAGCAACTCCAGCACCGAGCCGACTATCGATGGTTTTACCGGCAAGAGAACAAGCGGCGATCCCTTTTTTAAAACGCGAGCAAATTCGCTAAGAGCCTCTTCGAGCGGAACGTACTCGAGAACTCCGCATACCAAAACCAGATCGAATGCTTCATCGGGAAACGGCATTTCTAGAACGTTGCTTTGGAGCACACCTGTCCGTCCGGCGAGCCTGCGGCGCTGTTTGAACTCGTCTCGTGCGACTGAGAGCGATTTGAAGGAAAGGTCGATCGCCTCGATCCGGTGCGGCCGATAGCCGGCTTCCTGCAGGGCGAGCGTGACGATACCGGTGCCGCAGCCTGCGTCGAGAACGCGCGAATCGCCGTCAACCTTCAGATCCAGGCTGCGGAGATATTTTGCCACGGAGGTGCGATATCCGTTGATCTTCATCGCCAGTTTCTGAACGTCGGCGATACGGTCATAAAGCTCTTGCGGCTTGGTTTTTGCAGTTGCTCCGTTTTTGGGCATCCACGTTTATTTTTCAGCTAGTAGTTTTACGAGCATTTCGCGCATCTGCCCGATGCGTGCCGAGCTTGTACCGGCTTCAATGTAACGTACCACGCCCTTTCTGTCTATCAAAACGGCCGTCGGCAGAGCCGTTGCTCCATAAAGCATCTGAGCACTTTGGTCCTTCATTACGACAAAATCATAAGGCAGTCGTTCGCGTTCTCGAAATCTTTTAAGGTCCGCGGTCTCGCTTAGGGTATCGGCAGGCAGGCCGTTTACGGTTCCGTAGTAACGCGTAACCCCAAGGATCTCAAAGCCTTCGCGCTTAAAATCTTGGTGCCATTCGATCAGCGACGGGAAGGCCTCAAAACACGGCATACACCAAGTGGCCCAAAAATCTAGTAGAACCACCTTGCCTCGATATGCGGCCAACGTTTTAGCTTCACCCGGAAACCATTGGTCTATCATCGGTAATTCCGGAGCCGCTTCACCCAATAGTTTGTAATGTTTTTCTCGTTTTTTAAGCCGCGAAACTACATCGGCTGAAGCAGTTTTGGATCGGAAGTCCTTTTCCGCACCTCCGATCGATGCCCCGTAATATGCTATCGCCGCCGGCTTTCTACCGGTCTCGATCAAGAACTTGATCTTTTGGTCGACAGCGTAATAGTAGAAGCCCGGAGCTTCGAACTCGGCCGCGGTAGCTCGCATATCTTCCAGGGCGTCTTCCGCCTTTGGCAGTTCTCCGGAATCACGATAGGCTTCGTATACGAGCATCCCGGCATCAAGTATCTCGTCCAAACCGCGTGAACGGGACGTCGCATCCTTTAGCAGTCCCTTCGATGCCGTGTAGCCTGCGTCGGCATGCGGAGCCATTTTTTTGAAATCCTTCAGCGCCTGATACGCTTTAGCCATCTCGCCACCGATACGTGAGCGTTCCGTCAACTTGGTGGGCTCGTTTTTCAGATATTCAGCGAGGACCGCTTCTGCCTCGGGCATCTTCTTCTGCTTTGCCAACACTACTGTGACAACCGATCGCGCCGTTTGTTTACGTCCTGTCTCAGGACTTTCAGATGCAATGAATTTTTGTAGATTTTCGAGCGTTCCTTCCAGGTTTTCGGCGATCCAGTGAAGCATCCCGAGATAATATTGATCGTCAGCCGAGAGATCTTTTCGAAGCGAGGCTTTCGCGGCGTATTTGGCTGCCAACTGGCGCTGTTCAAGCTTGGTTTGCTTGAAAAGTCCGTCACTGAATTCAACTTTTTTCGCGTCGAACTCGGTCGCTTTTGCACGGATGTAGCCGTTCACTTCCTCGAACATCTGCTTGACAGTTGCATCCGCAACGCTCGGAGCCGCCGGCGAAGTTCCCGCAGACGGCACACGTCCGGACTGGGCGAACACGGCAATGTTCGCGAGGAGAATAAGAATAAGTGCAGTGAGTCGCATAATGGAAGAACAAATTCAGCTGCTCGTGCTTACGCGTCGAAGCCGAAAGCGATCCGGGCTGAAGGCATCGGGGAGGGCTGATACGGTATGGTTGAACACGCTTCTTGCTACGGTTTCTGCGGTCCAAGGGGCGAGCAGAATACCGTTTCGGTAATGAGCCGTCGCGATGACCAGGCCGCCCACGCTGTTCAGTCGGCCGACAACCGGCATTTTGTCGGCGGCCGCCGGACGGAGTCCCGACCAATGATCTGAAGTCGTAAGGCCATAGGTACTCGGTGCGATCTCGCTCGCCATTTCACGCAGGGAACCAGCGGCCGTCTCCGTTAATTCCTTATCAAAACCGGCCCTTTCGGTCGTTGAACCAGCTAGGATCCGCCCGTCGGCTCGCGGCACGATGTAACCTCGCGGGCTGTAGATGACTCGCTGAAAGAGGCGTTTTGCCGTTTGAAACGCTATTACCTGACCGCGGATCGGCTCGATCTTGAACGGCATTTCCGCGACCCCAAGTTTGATGAGCGACGTCCACGCACCGGTTGCAAGTATGGTAACGTCGGCCGCGAGTTTTTCATTGTCCGTCTCAGCACCAGTAACAATTCCGTCTTCAACGCAGAGCCGTTCGATCTGCATATTCTCGCGGATCTCGATGCCATTGAGATCCGCGTAACGGCGTAATGCGGCGAGCAGTTTTCTATTCTCGATCTGCCAATCGTCAGGAAAGAACAAAGCTTCGCGCACATCCGGCGATATGAATGGTTCAGCCCGCCGGGCATCGTCTGCCGGCCAGTGCTCGACCTTCATCCCAGCCGCCCGCTGCCATTCGTATCGCTCGCGTACTTCACGGACGTCTTCGTCGCTGAATGCGAGATAAAGCGTGCCGCTGCGGTCAAGCTCGATGTCGATTCCTGTCCCATCGAGCAATTCCGCCGCAAATTCCGGATAAAGATCACGCGACGCTGAACAAATATCAAAGAAAGCACCAGCCTCATCCGCCTCAGCCTGCGGCCCGAGCATTCCGCCGGCCGCCCACGAGGCTTCCTCGCCGCAGAGGCCTTTTTCGATGAGTGTAATGTGCCGGGCACCGCATTTGTGCAACTCGCGGGCTATCGACAGTCCAATAATTCCGCCGCCGATGATCAGTATTTTTTGTTGGTCAGTAAATGACATCGTAAAACTTGATGATAAAGAAGTGGCTGGTAAAAAACGAGCCGGCTAGCGAATAAGATAGGCAATTTAATATAACTAACACTGATTTACTACAATGGGTATTTAGGCTTAAACTCGGCCTTGGCGAAATTATGGCAAAACACACTATTACACTTATTCCGGGCGACGGCATTGGGCCGGAGATCACGGCGGCGACGGTTCGCGTTATTGAGGCGACTGGCGTTGATATCGAATGGGAAACACAGATCCTCGGTGCTCAGGCACTTGAGAAATACGGCGAAACGCTGCCTCAGGCATCGATCGACGCGATGCGGCGCACGAAGGTATCGCTAAAAGGTCCGATCATGACACCGGTCGGCAAGGGCTTTACCTCGGTCAACGTTGGGCTGCGGCGTGCGCTTGATCTTTACGCAAATGTTCGTCCGGTCAAGGCTCTGCCGAATATCGAATGCCGCTATCCTGAGCTTGACCTTGTCATCGTCCGCGAAAATACCGAGGGGCTATATTCCGGTCTCGAACACATCGTCGTGCCCGGCGTGGTCGAATCGCTTAAGATCATCACCGAAAAAGCGTCGACACGAATTGCGAAATACGCATTTGAATACGCACGTGACAATGGCCGAAAGAAGGTTACCGCGATTCACAAAGCCAACATCATGAAGCTCTCGGACGGTCTCTTCCTCGAGTGTTTTTACAAGGTCGCAAAGGATTTTCCTGATATCGAGGCAGACGACAAGATCATCGACAACTGCTGTATGCAGCTCGTTATGCGGCCGGAGCAGTTTGACGTCATGGTCATGGAAAATCTCTACGGCGACATCCTCTCCGACCTGTGTGCGGGGCTGATCGGCGGTCTGGGCCTCGCTCCGGGCGCAAATATCGGCGAACTCGGAGCCGTTTTCGAGGCAGTTCACGGCTCGGCACCCGACATCGCGGGACAAGGTATTGCAAATCCAACGGCTCTGATGCTTTCGGCGATCCAAATGCTCCACTACATCGGCGAAAAAGACGCAGCCCAGAAATTTGAGACTGCTCTCTTCGATGTATTCAAAGAAGGAAAATGGATCACCAAAGACCTCGGCGGAAACGCAAAAACCAATGAATTCGCCCGGGCGATCGAAGAGAAGATAAAAGCCTGACCTCGATCGCCTGCAACTCCGTCCAGTCTGGATCGTTCTAAGCATGGGAACGCTAATTGCCGTTCCGTTGGAGGGAACTATGAAAATCCTTACTCTGATGTTTATTACGATCTTTGGACTTGCGGCTCTTGCGTCGGCCAAGGAGCCCGAAACTGTAAAGGTTCGCGTTGGGGAAATGAAAAATGCAGCCGGGGGCCGGCTTGCCATAAAGCTTGTGTCGGTGGTCGAAGATTCGCGTTGTCCAATAAACGCCCAGTGTGTCTGGGCGGGCAATGCGAAGATCAAGATATCGGTTTCGAAAGGCAAAATGGCGGCGAAAACGATCGAGCTGAATAGTGGGCTAAAACCTGACAGCGTTACTATTTACGGTTACGAGATACAATTCGTCGACCTCTCGCCGCGTCCGGGCGAGAATGTGAAAATGGTCGCTTTTCCGAAGATGGCGACGCTCTCGGTCAAAAAGGTTCGATAACTCGCCGGCGTTATGGTTTCAAAAACGCAGGCCATCGTGCTAGTCTCTTCTCTTCGCACATGAAGGAAGAAATCAGGGAAACACGGCTCTCAAACGGACTTACAGTACTTACAGATCGAATGCCGGGAGTGCGCTCAGCTACTCTCGGTTTTTTCTTTCGCGTCGGCTCGAGGCAGGAACCCGCCGAGCTGAACGGCATTTCGCATTTTATCGAACACACCGTTTTTAAGGGCACAGAACGACGTTCGGCTCTGGAAATTGCGATCGAACAAGACCGGCTAGGCGGCAATCTCGACGCTTTTACCTCGCACGAGGAAACTGGTTTTGCGATCAAGGTTATTGATGACCAGTTGCCCAATGCATTCGACCTGATCGCCGATATTCTCGCCAACCCGAGGTTTGACGAAGCCGATCTTAAAAGTGAGCAAAAGGTGATCATCGAAGAGATGAAGATGGTCGAGGATTCGCCGGAGGAATATCTCGGTGAGCTTTTCAGCGAGGCCTTTTTTCCGGAACATCCGCTTGGGCTGAACATCGCCGGAACTCCGAAGATCGTCAAGAGTTTTAACCGCGAGATCACGAAGAAATATCATCTGGATACATATCATGCCGGCAATTTAGTCATTGCGGCAGCGGGAAATATTGATCACGATCAGATAGTCGGACTGGCGGAAAAGGCGTTTTCGTCTGAAGTAAAACCACGGGCGAGCAGGGATGCTCACCCTCCAGTGGTTGGAGCCCCGATCTTGATCAAGCAAAACAAGAATCTCGAACAAGCGCACATGATAATTGCAACTCCGCTCGTAGGAGCGGCGCACAAGAGCCGTTATGCAGCGGATCTGCTAGCGAATATCGTTGGCGGAGGAACTTCGAGCCGGCTGTGGCAGAAGGTGCGTGAGGAACGCGGGCTTGCTTACAGTGTCGGGGCGTCGGCGATAATGTATCAGGATTGCGGGATGTTCTCGGTCTTTGCGGGAACCTCGCCCGAACAAGTCGCAGAGGTCGTCGATCTGGTGATAGCGGAGATGCGGGATGTGGTAAAGAACGGCGTGACTCAGGACGAACTCGATCTCGCCAAACAGCAAACTACCGCGTCGATCCTACTCAGCCTTGAGGATTCCGCTGCGCGTGCCGCGACGCTTGCTCAGGCGGAGATGATCCACGGCCGCCAGATCTCATTGGAAGAGTCGCTCGGGAATCTTAACGCCGTTTTAGTCGACGATATCCACGCGCTTGCTCAAGAGTACTTTAAGACGAAAGATGTGGCGTTTGCGGCATTAGGAGATATCCCTGATCTAAATATCGACCGCGAACGTCTTTCGATCTAGCTCTTTTATTCCGAACCGCTGCTGAGGGAAAAGCGTATTATTGGGGAAGCAACTTCGGAGGTGTCGTGATGAACACTAAAAGGCTTTTCCTCTATATCTTGATCGCGTCCGTCAGCGTCAGTGCGCTGATCGGCATTGTAGTGATACTCCTTGGAAATTTCGGTGAGTTTGAAACAAAGGTTTTACTGACTACCGGAACGATAACGGTAACCAGCATTCTGGGCCTTGCATGCGGAGCCTATCTTGAAGTGAAACGGGTTCGATGGCTGCCGACCACCGGGATCTTGCTGGCGATCGCATCGGCTATAATGTGGATCTTCCTGATCTGGTACGGAACGGTCCATTCGGGTTATTTCACAGAGGTCCTTTTGACGGTGACGTTGCTCGCCACGGCTTGTTCGCACATTTCGCTGCTGTCCCTGGCAAGCCTGGATCGGCGGTTTGCATGGTCCCGGTGGGCGATCCACGGAGCGGTTTGGTCCCTGACGGCCATTTTGCTCTGGATCATTTGGACTCATTTCGACCCATCCGACAATTGGGTGGCTCGCACGATGGGCGTCCTGTCGATCGTGATCGCGGCGCTGACCATCGTGACGCCTGTATTTCATAAGCTAAGCCAAAAAGAAACGGGCCTCGCCGAGATCGATTCTGAGATCGAAAAACTGCGTACCCGTATAGCCGAACTCGAACAAAAGCGAGCTGAGCTCGTTTAATCTTTTTTCCAAAATTTAGTATCCGCTGCCTCGCGAGCCTTGGCATTGGCATTCGGCGTTTTTGCGTCAATTGTCGCCTCGATGTCGTCATGGCCTTTGAGGCCGACGACGACGAGTTGCTCGCCGGTTTTCTTGCCGGGCCCGCCAAATTCGTTTGGCTCGCCGTAGGTCGGGGCTCGAAAGATCGCGGCAAAAGGCACGCCGTTGGCGAGCCGCCATTCGACGTTCGACCTGGCTTGGTTGAAGTCAAGGCTAACACTAGCGAGTGAATACGAATTGTCGGTTCCCTTTAGTTCGGCAACGATGTGCGTCATCGTGGCGGACGAGTATATTCGAACCTGATATTTACCGGGACCCTTGCAGAGAGACATGCCGTCTTGTCCTTCGCCGCCGGGATAGAATTTGCACGCTTTGCCGCTAAGATTGGTGTAGCTTGATGTGAATTTTGTGGTTTTTTGGGCCGTAACGCAGACCGCAGAGATCGCGATCATTACTGCAATAACGAGTGATGGCTTTATTCTCATTTTCTTCTCCGTCTGTATCGGTCGATACCACCGTAGCGGGTGGGTATTTCTAGACATAATTTATAGGATCCAGAAGGCCTGCCATCTCAAATCCCCGCAGCCTCAGAGCACATGAGTCACAAGTACCGCAGGCGTCGATCTCATTACGATAACACGACCAACTTAATTCGAGCGGAGCAGATAATTCAAGCCCTTTTTTGACGATCTCGGCCTTTGAAAGCTCTATGATCGGTGTTCGGATCTGAATATGTGTATCGGGTTTCGTTCCCGTGTCTATCGTTTGCTGAAAAGCCGCGTAAAATTCTGGCCGGCAATCCGGATAACCGCTCGAATCTTCGGCGACCGCTCCAATATAGATCGCCGACGCTCCCAAAACCTCCGCCCAGCTCACGGCGATCGCGAGCATGTTGGCGTTACGAAAAGGAACGTAGCTGGTTGGGATTTCTTGCGATGAAAGGTCGGCTTCGGAAACAGCGATCGACGCATCGGTCAGAGAAGAGCCGCCGATCTTGGCAAGATGCTCGATCGAGATGTCGAGGCGTTTTTCGACGCCGTAATGAGCGGCGATATCATTGAATGCCTTTCGCTCGCGAGCCTCGGTCCGCTGGCCGTATGAAATGTGCAAAAAGGCGAGTTCGTCCGATTCTCTGGCGGCAATAGCAGCCGTAACGCACGAATCCATTCCACCTGAGATGAGACAGATCGCTATCATAAATTTCTAAACAAGGAACTCACTTTCACGGAAAAGCGTATAATGCGCCGAGATGTTTTGCCCAAACTGTGCAGCTCCGAATGCCGATGATCACAGCTTCTGCCGCCGCTGCGGACTAAAGCTCGACGCTATCGCGAAAAATGTGGCCGAACAATTCCCGTCCGAAGAGTACGCGAAAATAGCACGGCGCATACGCGCGTTTGAGATCGTCGGTGTCTTCTCGCTTTCGATCGCGGCGATCGTCGGCCTTTCGATGCTGATCGTTAAAGCGTTTCAATACAAGGTCATTCTTTTTGGCCCCGATGTGCTGTTTTACGCAGCTTTTGCGGCCCTGCTGCTTTTCGGGCTGTTCTCTGTCTATTGTTTTAACTATAAGCAGTTTGTCAATTTCGACAAACTCAACCCGCGCCTTCCATTTCCCGACAATGAAGGCGAGATCGAAAAGGTCACCACCAACAAACTGCTCGAAGACAGCATTTTCACGCCCGCAAGCGTTACCGAACATTCGACCGAACTACTCGAAGTTCCGCGAAAGCGGCAACACTAAACTCCGTGAATATCGGGTCCCCAAACGTATTTATGAAGCTGCAAATTAAATCGAACCCGTAATCCGCTCGCCGCAACGGCTTCGGCGAGTGGCCGCATATCTATACCGTGAACCGGCGAGATCAGAATCTCCTTGGTTTTGCTTACGAGATCGTATTTCGCGATCATTTCCTTCGCAAATTCCCAATCGTCGAGATCCGAAACGACGAATTTTACCTCATCTCTTTCAGCTCGAAGCCGTTCAAGATTCGACCAGTGATTGCGTTCGGCTTCGCCGGATGTAGGGCATTTTATGTCGAGAATGATCTTGGCCCGTTCATCGACATTTTCGGTGGAGACAAAGCCGCCGGTTTCGATCAGCACCTCGTAACCGCGGTCGCAGAGCTCCGTGATGAATGGAAATACGTTCTTTTGAGCCAGCGGTTCGCCGCCGGTGACCTCGACGAGTTTGCATCCGAATTCATCGAGCTTTGCGAAGATCTCGTCAAACGACATCTTTTCGCCGCCGGTGAAAGTGTATTCGCTGTCGCACCAAACGCAACGCATCGGGCAGCCGGTGAGACGCACGAACGAGCACGGCCGCCCGGCGTGCGACGATTCGCCCTGGATCGAGAGAAAGATCTCGGTGATGCGTAATTGTTGTTCCGATGGCGGCATTTAGTTGAATTTGAACGATGCGGCCATCTTGCGGACTATGGGATCGAACTTTGTTTTGTCAGCCGCTTTGTATTCGATCAAGAACGTCGCAAAAACAGCTCCGCCATCGCCGTCTTTTCCATTGAGCATCGTCTTTTGATAAAAGATCTTGCCGCCGCTTACGCCCGAGATGACGTACCCGTCTTTCAGCAGAGTTTTATAGCTGACTCCTTTCGGATGGCTTTTTAGATCAGCGTTGTAGGCTGTTTTGAGAGTTTTTAAAAGAGCATTGTATTGTCCCCAAACCAGAACTTTTGCAGTACCGTCTTTCGAATGAAAAGCACGTCCGTCGCTGTTTTGAGCTTCTTCCTGAGGCGTAAAGATATCCGCGGGATACTTTAGATCGTACTCAAAGCGGGCGTTCGAATAGGTTTCGTAAGCTGTTTGCCCGAAGCAAAAGCTCGCTGCAAAAAGCACCCAAAGAAATGTGAATGAAAACCGTAAACTTCGCATAACCTCAAAAAAGGCCAAACCAGCCGTATGCATTCATTATCTCGCCAAATCCGAACGACGCAAGATTCGCGATGATGATCGCTATCATGCAGCGTATCCAATCTTTTGATTCGAGCAGATCTTTACCGCGAAACGCGAGCCAAAACAGAAAGCACTCGGCAACGGGAGCGAATATCTCTGCCACCGTCAGATACAACGCCCTCGACTGATCAAAAAAGATCGCCGGAAGCACCAGAACCACGATCGGATAAGTACACGCCGTCAGCCAAACGCCGCACCGCAACCGCTGAACTATCGCCACCTTTGGCGATAGCCCGACGAGCAGCACCGGCGTCTCGATCAGGATCGTCACCAGATAACCAAAGGGCAAAAAATACCACAGCTCACCCAGCGGCAGATTCTGCGTCTGAACAAAACTGACCTCGTCAAAAAGGATCATAAGGATTTACCCGCGAAATACGCGAAAAAACGCGAAAGATTTCTGAAAAAGCTTTTCGCGTTCTTTCGCGTATATTCGCGGGCTAAAGCATTTTTATAAGGAACGGAAACTCTGCCAGAACGTGTCCAATGGCGAATGCAAAATAAATATCGCGCGTAATCGTGTAGTCGACCGAAAATCCAGCCCAAAGAGCAATCGCGACCGCCATCGCGACCGCCAAGGCAAGCCCAACCAACTTTGGAAAACCACCTTTGCTACGAAAAAGCGGTATCTCGCTCAGTTTCCACGGTATCGCCCGACGATCGATCAGCGGTATCAGCAATATCCAGACAAAGTAATGGATGGATTCGAGAAAAACGTGCGTCGCAACCAGAAAATGGCTCGAAATGCCCGGTAGTATCTGGCTTCCAGCGTGCTGTGTGATCCGCCAGAAAAGGTTTGTGTCCTCCGAGAGATTTGGCTGGCTGCCGATCGCGAACCAGAGCGTTACGACAAAAACTGGAATTGAGGCAAGGCAGAAATGATATGCCCGCAGCCAGTCCGGTCTTGTGCGGCGTATCTGGCGTTCGAGAAACCACATCGCGACGAACGGGTGAATGTAAACCAGAGCCAGGCTCCAATATTGCGGTACGATCCACGCCAGAGCCGCGAGCAGAAACGCTGCCGGAAATGCCCACGCCCAATCGCTTTTTGGCCGCTGTTTGCCCCGGAGATAGAATAAAAGCCCGAGCCATAGCACGAAAGCCGTGTTCCACGAAGCCGCAAAAACCGCCCAGCTTTCGCTGCTCCACAACCAGTTGCCGCTCGCGAAATAGAGCGTCAGATATGACGCCGCCAGCACGATCACGCCGCCGATACCAACTGTGTAAAAAACTCTCGATCGTCCCCAACGGAGCGGCATTCGTGCGACGAAATAGCGAAATTCCATCACATTGTGAACACCCGCAAACAAAAAGATCGTCACGATCGACGCCCCGAGCGGAAAGCTCCCGATCAGGACGGCCGCAATCGCACACGCCGCCACGAACGCGCCCAAAAAGACGTGTGCGCTTGTGAACTCAATCCTGGCGCTGCTGATCTCCTGCATTGATTATTCGCCGGCGGGAGTTTCCGTGACATCCGGAACGATCAGCTTGACCTGATTGCCTTCGGTCGTCTCGATCTTGATCTTGCCGTACGCAAAGCCGTATGGCTTGAAGATCTTTTGATCGAACAGCTTACTCGTAATGTTACGAGCGGCTGGTGGTGGGCCGACGTTTGCGAAAACGACGGTCGTCGCCGCTCCGATGCCGCCCAGAATTGCAGCAGCCGCGAGAGCTTTGCCGCCTTTTGTCGAAGCCTTGCCGGAACGCACGAACCACATTCCGCCAAAAACGAAGGCCAGGCTTAAAAACGCTCCGCTGACGATCGTCTGCAAACGGGTGAATCCGCCGGTCGCGGCGGCAGTGTTGCCGTTGTCGTCGTCGAGTGTTTCGAGTTCGGCTCGGAGCTGTTTGATCTGCGATTTGGGAATAAGCAATTTTGCTTCTTTCGCGGATTTGTCCATCATGATCTCCATCGTCGTGGAGACGCCCGGTTTGGGCTTTTCGACACTATTAGGCGATTTTTCCGGACGAGCAATGTCAGCAAAAGCTGCTGTTGTTGCGATCAGAGCAACGGCGGCGAGCAATAATATCTTCTTCATTTCTATCTCTCCTTTTCTCGAGCAATTTGCCGAGAATTATAACAGCAATTTACAGAGCAGGAACGCAGATGGTGCGGGAAATTGCGAACACTCGGTAGCTTTTCGGCACTATCTTTCTATCTATCCGTACTTGACAAAATGTCTTATGTGTGCAACAATTTGCTAATGCAGAATCGCAGACGAGGTATTGGCCGATCCGTCGAAAGGCTCCGTCTTACTGATGACGTTGTAATTTTTGCAAATGAGACGATATTTAACCGTAAGTACCTGAAAAAGAACATTTTAAGCCGTCTCACTTTGTCCACTGAAGTGAGACGCGTGGATCGGTCAACAATTGAGCGTATCCCTCTCTTTGCCGAGTTGCTGCTTTGGGTTACACTTTTGTCATTATGCGTAACCAATTAAAGCGATTTATCGAGCAGATGGATGAGAATTCCATTGCGATCATTCCGGCGGCACACGAAGTTACCCGAAGCTATGATACTGAGTTCAAGTTTCATCAGGACCCCGATTTTCGATATCTGACCGGGTTTCCGGAACCGGACGCGATCGCCGTTATCAACCCGAACGCGAAAAAGCCGTTCACGCTATACGTTCGTCCACGCGACCCGCTGATGGAAACGTGGTACGGCCGCCGCCAGGGTGTCGAAGGTGCGGTGAAGAATTACGGTGCTGATAAAGCATTTTCGATCGAGAAATTCCCCGCCGATCTCGGCAAGATACTCGACGGACATGACGTGCTTTATTATCGCTTCGCGGTCGATCACAAGCTTGATCAGACGATCCTCGGTTATCTGACCGAGCAGCGTGTTCGCCGTCTGAAAACAGCATATCCGCCACACACGATCAAAGATCCGACGATCATCACCGGCGAAATGCGGCTTCACAAAGACAAGGAAGAGATCGCCCTGATGCAGAAGGCCGCCGACATCGCCGCCGAAGCACACGTGCTTGCTATGAAAAAAGTTAAGCCCGGGATGAACGAAGGCCAGGTCGAGTCTTTCATGGAAGCGTACATGAAAGACCGCGGAGCGTCGGGCGTTGCGTACAACTCGATCATCGGCGGCGGCGACAATGCGACGATCCTGCATTACGTTGAAAACAACATGCCGCTCAAAGACGGCGACCTGATCCTGATCGACGCCGGAGCGCAGTATGAAGGCTATGCGTCGGACATCACACGCACATTTCCCGTGAACGGCAAATTCACCAAAGCTCAGCGCGAGGTTTACGACGTTGTGCTCGATGTTCAGCGCAAATGCATCGATTTCACTGTGGTTGGAAATACGCATCAAAAGCGTCAGGAATATTCGATCGAACTGCTCACCGAAGGCATGAAACAGCTAGGTCTGCTTAAAGGAAAAACGCAGGACCTGATCAAGAAAAAGGCATACCTGAAATACTACATGCACGGTGTCGGCCATTGGCTCGGCCTCGATGTACACGACGCCGGACGCTATTACATCGATCAACAAGCCAGCCAGTCGAGGCCATATGCTCCTGGAATGGCTCTAACTGTCGAGCCCGGACTCTACATTCCACCCGATGACAAATCCGCCCCAGCCAAATACCGCGGCATCGGCGTCCGCATCGAGGACGATGTGGTCGTCACCGAAACCGGCAACATCAACCTGACTGCCGGCGTCACGAAAGATCCGGACGAGATCGAAGCGATCATGGCGAAAGCTCGAAAGTAAATGCAGTTCGGCGAAACAGTCAAAAACCTTCCCGCTCTGCTCGGTGCGTTGCTGGTCGCGATATTGTTCATCCAGTCCGGCCTAGACAAGGTCTTCGACTGGAAGGGAAATGTCGAGTGGCTGAAAGGCCATTTCGCCAAGACGTTTCTCGGCCCGTTGGTTCCGCTGATGCTCGCGAAGATCACAGTCATCGAGCTTGCGGCGGGATCGATGAGTGCGGCGGGGATCGTTTATTTCTTCGTCGCGGGAACGACTGCTTTGATCTTTTGGTCGTCAGCTGTCGGAGCCGCGGGAATTGTTGCTCTTTTCTTTGGCCAACGGATCGCGAAAGATTATCCCGGAGCAGCGGTTTTGATTCCGTATTTCATTCTCTTAATGGTCTTGATGGTACTGACGAATCCATATTCTAAGATTTAGCGGTATTGTTTTCACAGCAAAACAGAAAAGCCCGGCCTCGAAGCCCGGGCTTTTTTGATCTCTATACAGCATGCGGGATGTGGAATTCTCCGCGAAAAGTATCGCGCCCAGCGGTATTCGCTTAGTCCCAGCTTATGTTCTATTTGCATTTATGCCGAAAATCCCGGGATTCCAATGGCACACGCCTTGCGCGCATTAATTCTGTAATGCGAGAAAAAGGATCAATTTGCCAAATTTCTGTGGGATCGGTCAGAACGCCGTTCAGTTATGGTCCCTATCAAATATCACAATCGTTTTTAGCGCAAAAAAGAGAGATGAAATTTGAAGAATTGAAACGCCGTTCCCGCGAAGTCGCCGGGAATAGCAGTGGCTAGGCCGAAGGAGAGAGCGACTTCTCTTCAAAGACCTCCGCCAAAAACCGGGAGGTTATATGAAATCGAACAGATTTATCGTAAGAATACGCTTCCAGACCAGCGGTGCGCTCCGCACCATTTCGATCATCCGAATAAAGCTCTTACTCGTTTTTGCCGTGGTCATACTGGCTTTGGCTGTGGTTCCCGTTGATAAGGTCGGAGCTACGGCTGGCGATCTTGACCTAACATTCGGCAGCGGCGGAAAAGTAACAACCGATTTCAGGCCCGGTGTTCCGGACCAAGTCATGGGGTTAGCTCTGCAGCCTGATGGAAAGATCGTTGCCGCGGGCATCACCGGCTGGCAGCCATTCTTTGGCAGCACGACACCGGGAATGTTCCTCGCTGACGTCGCTATCTCTCGCTATCATAGTGACGGAAGTTTAGATACCAGTTTTGGTACCGGCGGAAGGGTTACGACCGATTTTTTCGGGTTTCGTGATATGGCCCTTGCCGTTAAGCTGCAGCCGGATGGAAAGATCCTCGTCGGCGGGCTCGCCTCACATCCGCCCTTTGACGATGATTTCGGTTTAGCTCGATACAACAGTGACGGTAGCCCTGATAGCGACTTTGGTGTCGGCGGAAAGGTGACGACCGACTTTGGTGGTGAACATGATGGGGTCAATAGTTTGCTTCTACTACCCGGCGGCAAGATAGTGGCCGTTGGCGTAAGTTGGAGCGAAGGCCACGAGGATGACTTTGCTTTGGCCTGCTACAACTCTGACGGCAGTTTGGATACCAGTTTTGGGGTGGGCGGCAAGGTGATCACCGATTTAGGTCGAAACGTCGACGATATCGGCATCGGTTCCGTTTTAGCCGATGGAAAGATCGTCGTTGCCGGTTCGACAAATTCAACTCTATTTGACTCCGGACGGTCTCGTCCAGATGTATTTGGCGAAGGAGATTTTGCCGTCGCTCGATACGATCTCAATGGAGGTCTCGATCCGTCTTTCGGTAACGGCGGGATCGTTGTGACGGACATCTTTGGTGAGGATATAGCGGTAACCGTGGCAGCACAGCCGGACGGAAAGATCATAGCTGCTGGTACCAAAAGCAGCCTGAGCCAGGACTTCGCATTGGTTCGATACAACTCGAACGGCACGCTCGACGGCTCTTTTGGATCAGGCGGTAAGGTTTCCACTGATCTTAGCGGTCACGATATTGCTTTTTCCCTAATACTTCAGCCAAACGGAAAGATAGTTGCGACAGGAGTGACCGGACTAACCGAAATACCAGTAGGAACAGATGGGGAACTTCCCGAAATACCTCATGCCCAATTCGGCCTCGCGCGCTACAACGTAAACGGCTCATTGGATACGACATTTGGCGTTAATGGTACGCTGATGACGGATTTTGCCGGATTGAATGGCTTTGCCTGCACTTCCGTTCAGCAGAATGACGGAAAGCTTGTTGTGGGCGGAACCGCCTATATCAGCGATACTGATTCGGTCTTTGCTCTTGCACGCTATACGCTCAGATCCAAACAAGCGATCGCCTTTACCTCGAATCGGGATGGAAACAGCGAGGTCTACATCATGAACCCGGACGGCACGAATCAAACTAGACTGACCAATAATTTTGCAGATGACACGCAGCCGTCACTCAGTTCAGACGGAACGCGGATAGCCTTTATGTCCACCCGTGACGGCAATGAAGAGATCTATGTCATGAATGCCGATGGCTCCGGACAAACCCGGCTTACGAATGGTGTCTTCAGTGACCGTTACCCGGCTTTCAGCTACGACGGAACCCGCATCGTTTTCTCTTCTTTTCGAGATGGGAATCAGGAGATCTATGTGATGAACGCCGACGGCAGCGGCCAAACGCGGCTTACGGACAATGTGGCAACGGATGACCAACCCACCTTCAGCCCCGACGGCAGCGGAATAGTCTTTGAGTCTTGGCGCGATCAGAATTGTGAGCTTTATCTCATGAATTCAACAGGCGGGGGGCTTACTCGCCTTACGTTCGTCGCTCCCTTTCTTGACGAGCATCCGGTATTTAGCCCAAATGGCAGCAAGGTCGCCTTCTTCTCGGGCCGCGACGGCTACCCCGAGATATACATAATGAATCCGGACGGTTCCGCGCAGACGCGGCTGACAAATGCGCCCGGATTTGATGATTTTCCGACATTTAGCCCCAACGGAGGCCAGATCGCGTTCCGATCGGATCGCGATGGGAATTCCGAGATCTATTCTATGAACGATGGCGGATCCAACCTGGCGCGTCTCACGTATGTTCCAGGTGAAGATTCCATGCCGTCATGGGGCGGCGATCAAGCAGTGCCGTCGGTCACGATCAGCGGAAAGGTTTTATCCGCCTACGGCTTGCCTCTGAGAAACGCAGTTGTTTCATTGATCGACTCTCAAAATGTCAGAAGGATCGCAACGACAAGTTCATTCGGGTTATACTCGTTCGACAACGTCAGGATAGCGGAAACGTACATCATCAGCGTCGCCTCAAAACGCTACCGTTTTGCCCCGCGTATCATGCAGTTCAACGGCAGTATGTCTGATCTGGATTTTACTGGAATGGAGTAATTCAATATTCCGCGAACGCAGAAATGTGTATGAAAAATGGCCCCGGGATAAAACCTGGGGCCATTACTTGCTTGTTCCGGAAGCTCAGTTCGAGATCGCATTGAATAGCAGCGGATAGGTGGCGAGCGATTGGGCACGATACTGTGGGCGGAAGCCAAAAAGCACGATCTTGCCTTTGCCCATTGGGATGGAGACGAGAGCGGCTTTTCCGGCGATCTTTTCGGCGCCGAGGGCCCAACCCGAGAGGAGAACGTTTTTCGGGTCGGTCGGATAACGGGCGATCACCTCGACGCGGGCATCCTGAGCGATATCGAAAGCGGGCGAATCTTCGAACCAAGCTATAGATTCTTTCGGCATTCCTTTGGCGATCGGACTATTGGTGTTGATCTCAGTTCGGAGGATCGAGCCGGGAATAAAGAAATCCTTTCGCGGTAAGCCTTTCGTCACATCACGCACCGGCAAACTGAACTGCTCGATCGCAAAATCAGATGCACTGTTCAGGAAGACAAGAGTTCCGCCTTCTTCGACAAATTTCTTGAGCTTGGCAACTCCTTCCTTCCCAACGCCGCCCACATACTCATCCGGCATCGAGCCTTTTGTATAGCCGTTGAGGATTTGGGCTGCGCTTTGATCGGGAAATACGATAGTGTTCGTCTCTTTGCCACCAAAATTGGAGCCGCTGCCCTGCCGTATCTCTGAGGTGGTAATGCTTTCAACCGGCGCTCCGCAATTGATGTCATAGCCGCCAGGTTTGCGAAAGATCCAACGTGTCCATCCCTCGTCCATCGACGGTGGCCCGGACCGGTATATCGTATATCGTGGAGCATGACCCTGGCCACAACTTGCTCCCGAGCCAGTACCGGAACTTCTTTTCGGCAGTTGGTAAGTGAATGGTCTAGAGATCGCCTCGCTTTCGACATTCATCAGCAACGACAGCGTGTGTGCGGTGACGTCGTAGGGCGAGATCGGGTTTCCGCTGGCATCCAGGAGGTCCGGATATTTTTGCCTTTCTAGAAGCGCCTTTGCAAAAGCTCCGTAGGGTTGGTCGAGCCTGACGACGGCCGTGCCACGAGGATATTTCTTTCCCGCGATAGCGAGATTGTCGGGACGATCGACAGTTACGCCTCCCCTTTCCAGGATTCCCAAAAGACTTTCCTGCCGCCTATCGTGGCTCAGGTCGTAACGGACGCCCTGGTTCTTTACATCGTCGTTGCCAAGTTTAGGGAAGACATAAGCAAAAAGCTCACCATCCTTTCTCGGCTTCACTGCTTCTTTCCCAACCTCATAAAACCTTGACAACCATTTTTCCCGATTGTCCGCCGCGTGGTTGAGCAGGCTGAATGCGCCGCCCGTCATATACTCAGTGATGTTCCGCATCTTCCATTCACCGCCTTTCCACACAGGGCCGAAGTTTGGCGATTCCTTTCTCGCATCATAGCCGAGGCCGCCGCGTACTTGATTCTCCTGAATCGTGATTGGCGAAGCGAGGCGGGCCGAAGCGGTTTCGCTCAAGATACGGACGCCGCCGTGGTAATGCGAATACGCTCGGGCCGGTGTCCAGGCGTCGTAGGTTGAGTTGGTTGTGATGCCTTCAAATCCTTTCTTGCGAAGGTCGCCGGCGATGTAGTTTCCAACTTCGGTGTAGCCTTCGACGATCTTCTTGGGCACATTTGGTTCGACCGGGTCCATATACGGAGGCAAGAAAAGCCTTGAACCGTTGGCTCCTTGCTGATGTATGTCGTGAACGATCTGAGGGTGCCAGACGTTGTGGATCTTGTCGACGGTGAGCTGGGTTTCGACCTGGGTGAAGGCGTACCAGTCGCGGTTGTTATCGTGGCCGACGTATTTGTGATAAAGCTCAGGCGGCGTGGTGCCTTCGTACGGCGTGCCGAGCGTTTTGTCGTACCAGTTTTTGACGATATCTACGCCGTCGGGGTTGAGCGACGGGACGAGCAAAATGATAGTGTTGTTGAGAATCTTTAGGATCTCAGGCTCGTTGCTTGACGCCAAACGATGGGCGATCAGGAAAGAAGACGTATGGCTGCCGACCTCGGTCGAGTGAATGCCGCACGTGATCAACACGATCGTCTTTCCATCTTCGATCAGTCTTTCGGCAAATTTATCTCTGCTCTTAAACGTCCGGGGGTCGGCGAGCTGAGCGTTTATTTTTTTGTATTTTTCTAGGTTACGCAGATTCTCCGGGCTTGATATGGTTGCGAAAACGAAAGGGGCTCCCATCGTCGTCTTGCCGATCTCCTGGAAAATGACGCGATCGCTCGCCGCGTCGAGTTTTTTGAAATAATCGACAGTTTGAGCCCAGCTTGCGAGTTTTTTGTCATCGCCGGGCTCGAAGCCGAGGACATCCTTGGGAGCAGGGACCGTTTGAGCGGCGGCAGCAGCGGCAAACAGTATCGATACAGCAACGAGACGGAGTACTGAAGAGAGATCACAATTAACAATTTTTTTCATTATCTTTTGTCGGGCACCAGGTTTGATTTGGCTCAGTTTAGGATATTTCGTTTGGATATGAAAGACGCCATTATTCAAAAAATCTCCCGCTGTCACTGGGACTGAGTTAGTATACGAACATCGAGCCTTGTGTATGCCTGAACGAATCGAGATCCCCGAAAAATATTGGAATGTTTCCGCCAGTGAGTTGCTGGCGGCTCTTGATTCGGCACCAGGCGGAATGACCGATGCTGCGGCTGCGGCACGTTTGGAGTTGGTTGGGCCAAATGCCCTCGAAATAAGCCGCCAGGTCACGTGGCTGCGGCTTCTGACGAAACAATTCACAAATCCTCTCGTCCTAATTCTGCTGTTCGCGGTTGCGGTCTCGCTGTATGTTGGCGAGTGGACCGATGCGTCGATCATTTTTTTCATCGTCGTCGGCAGCGCCCTGATTTCGTTTCTGCAGGAATATTCAGCCGGCAACGCGATCGCCAAATTAAGGGCACGATTAAAGAAACGGACAACAGTGCTTCGCAACCGAGAAGAGAAGCAAATAGACCACGAGGCTATCGTTCCGGGCGATGTTGTCGTGCTTTCTGCAGGCAGTCTTATTCCCGCCGATGGAGTGGTGATCGAGACAAAGGACTTCTTCGTTAATCAGGCGGTACTAACAGGCGAAACCTTTCCCGTTGAGAAAGAAACGGATGTCGCTGATGCAAATGCGAGTCTTGCAGAGCGGATGAATTGCGTCTATATGGGCACCTCCGCGCGAAGCGGTTTTGCCAAGGTTTTAATTGTCCGAACCGGAGCGGCCACGGAATACGGCCGGATCGCGGATCAGCTCAGCCTGCGAGCGCCTGAAACGGAATTTGAGCGGGGTATTCGAAAATTTGGCATAATGCTCACCCGGATAATGGTTGGGCTCGTCCTTGTGGTTTTTGCCATCAATGTGGTTTCTGACAAGCCCGCGATCGAATCTCTCCTTTTCGCGATCGCCCTAGCCGTGGGAATCTCGCCGGAACTTTTGCCGGCTATCATCACGATCAATCTTTCAAAGGGAGCGCGCGAGATGGCTCGACGCGGCGTCATTGTTAGACGCCTCGAGGCGATCGAGAATCTCGGCAGCATGGACATCCTGTGTACCGATAAAACCGGAACGCTGACCGAAGGCATCGTCCGGCTCGATGCCGCAGTCGATGCCGAGGCGAACGCGTCCGACGATGTCTATCGTCTGGCCTACCTGAATGCCTATTTTCAGGCCGGTCTCCCTAATCCGCTCGATGAAGCGATCGTTGCCGGCCCCGCCGTTGAACTTAGCGGCGTCGAAAAGGTCGGCGAAGTGCCTTACGACTTTGCACGCAAACGCCTGAGCATCATGGTTAAGGCCGGCGATCGGCCGGCAATGATGGTCACCAAAGGTGCTCTCGACAATATTCTGGCGGTTTGCACGCACTTTCGCGGTTCCAAAGGTCTCGAGGGACTAACGCCGGACAAGCTAAGTGAGATCGGCAAGCGGTTCGAGGCTTGGGGATCGGACGGATTTCGTGTTCTCGGGCTCGCGACAAAGGAATTGCTGAACGATAGTTCTGCAAACCGTGATGACGAGTGCGACCTGGTATTTGAAGGCTTTCTTCTCTTCTTCGACCCGCCTAAGGAAGATGCCAGCAGTGCGATCGAAGCCCTTGCGAAACTCAAGGTCCAACTGAAGATAATTACCGGTGACAATCGGCATGTCGCGGCACACCTTGCCAAGTCGGTGGGCTTGGAATCGGCCGGAATAATAACTGGTACAGAGCTCAATCTACTTGATGATGAGGCCCTCTGGCATGCTGTCGAGCACAACACGCTGTTTGTCGAGGTTGACCCGAATCAGAAAGAACGGATCATCCGAGGATTGCAAAAAATGGGGCATGTTGTCGGGTATATGGGCGACGGGATTAACGACGCTCCTGCCCTGCACGATGCCGACGTCGGCATCTCGGTCGAAGGAGCCGTTGATGTTGCCCGCGAGGCCGCTGACTTCGTACTGCTAAAAAAAGGACTCGACGTGCTCTGTCGCGGCATTGAGGAAGGCCGCGTAACCTTTGCCAATTCCCTCAAGTACATTTTTACGACGACGAGTGCCAATTTCGGCAATATGTTCAGCATGGCGGGAGCATCGCTGTTTCTTCCGTTCTTGCCGCTGCTCGCCAAACAGATATTACTCAATAATTTTCTATCCGATATTCCGGCGATCGCTATTGCCAGCGATAACGTCGATCCGGAATTTGTTGAGTCGCCGCACCGATGGGACATCAGTTTCATCGGCAAGTTTATGATCGTCTTCGGCCTCGTCAGCTCGATTTTCGATTATTTGACGTTTGGGCTTTTATATTTCTACATCAGGGCTTCGGAAGCTGAATTTCAAACCGGCTGGTTCATTGAGTCTCTCCTTACCGAACTCTTGGTCGCCCTTATTGTCCGCACACGGCGTCCGTTTTACCGCAGCCGGCCCGGACGTTGGCTGTGGATCTCGACGGTGGCCGTTGTCGGGCTGACGATCGTAATTCCTTATATTCCCGGAACCAATATCCTGGGATTCGTACCGCTTCCGCCCGGGATCTTGGTGATGATAATTGTTATTTCCGCCTTGTACGTCGCGGCGGCCGAGGCCGTGAAGCAGGTTTTCTATCGCCGCCTCACGGGTGCTAACTGAATTGATGAGCTGAATTTGAGGTAAAAGATTGCGTTTTTTGTGTTAGCGGGGTAAATTAACGCAGGTTCAAAAATCCTTTCCCCTATAAAACACCCGCCTAAAGCGGGACGCAGAAAGACAATCTGGAGACTCTAAACCGGCATGAAGAATCCTTTTCTCGAAAATTTCAGGTCATATATTCCTGACGCTACGACGCTCCGCGAACTGACGCCGCTGCCGCTCGTTGTCGGCACTCTGCTTGGTATTATCTTTGGCGCGTCGTCGCTCTATCTTGTTTTGAAGACAGGGCTTACTGTTTCGGCCTCGATCCCGGTCGCGGTTATCGCGATCACGGTTTTCCGGCTGTTGTCAAAAGTTAAGGTAATACCTCCCGCGTTCAAGTATGTATTGATGGCTGTTGGTGTCCTTGCGGGCGGAGGACTCTTCTATTTGCTGGCTGGTTTAGGGATTGGGGTTGCTTGGGCCGCCCTCGCTGGAATTGCCTTGGCGGCGCTGTGTTGTTACGCGATTTATAACGCTGATGACGCGACCATTCTTGAAGCCAACGTCATGCAGACGGCAGGTTCTGCTGGAGAATCGATCGCTTTCGGCCTCGGTGTGACGATGCCGGCGATCATGATCCTGGGCTTTGACCTTGAGATCAGTCGTGTGATGCTGGTCGCGGTTTTGGGCGGATTGCTGGGGATCCTGATGATGATCCCGCTCCGCCGGGCTCTGATCAAGGACCAGCATGGTTATCTCAAATACCCCGAAGGAACGGCCTGCGCGGAGGTTCTCAAAGCCGGAGCGTCTAAGGAATCGCGTGATGCGTCGATCGAGGCTGGTGTCGAGGGCAACGACCATGCGGCGATCCAGGGCGGCAAGATCATCTCCATCGGTTTTGCGATCGGTTTTGCGTTCAACGCGTTGATGAAGGTGCTGTTCTTTTGGAAGGAATCGCCGGGATACGATTTCACAAAATCAGGATTCAAGGGAGCCTCAGTCAACTCCGACAACGACCCGACTTTGCTCGGCGTCGGTTACATAATCGGGCCGCGTATCGCAGGGCTCATGATGGGCGGCGGCGTATTGTCATATCTCGTTCTGATCCCGATCATCAAATTCTTTGGAGAGTCGGCAACCGGGCCGATCGCACCTGAGATCAGCAAGACCATCGCGGAAATGACGCCCGGCGGCGTTCGAAGTGCCTATGTACTCTACATCGGCGCGGGAGCAGTGGCGATGGCCGGAATGATCTCGCTAGTACGCAGCCTGCCGACGATCTGGCACGGCCTAAAAGGCGGCTTGGCCGACCTTCGGGGCGGTTCTGCCGAGTCGAACTCTAATTTGCCGCGTACAGACCAGGACATCTCGATCAAATGGGTCATCGTCGGTGTCATAGGCCTGGTGGCGGCGATCATGCTGTTCCCGCAACTGGGACTGAGTGTTTTCGTAAGCCCGTTCGTCTCGTTCTTCGGAGCGATCCTGATCATTATTCTCGGATTTTTGTTCGTGACGGTTTCGTCCCGTTTGACTGGTGAGGTCGGTTCGTCTTCGAATCCGATCTCGGGAATGACGGTTGCGACGCTTCTAATTACCTGTCTCGTTTTCCTCGGACTTGGCTGGACGGCAGCCGATCCTTATTTCGTAACGGCACTCTCGATCGGCGGCATTGTCTGTATCGCTGCGTCGAACGGCGGTACGACCTCACAGGATCTGAAAACCGGATTCTGGGTCGGCGGCACGCCGTGGCGTCAGCAGATCGCGATCCTTGTCGGAGCGTTGGCGTCAGCATTGGTCTTGGGCTCGCTGCTGATCATGCTGAACAATAATGAGACCTATTTCCAGAAGATCGATGCGGCAAACCCGGTCGCAACCAAAACGATCGGCGAGGAGAAGCTGTTCAAACAAGGCGGCCAGTTCCAGTCGGAAAAGGTCACTAACGGCAAATATAAGGACACCGACACTGCGACCTACCGCGTCTGGCAGAACACTGAGCCAAAGGATGGACAGGTCGGGAAATATCTTATAGATCAAAGCGGAAAGCCGGTCTACTTCGTCGATCCCGGCATCAACGGCATCATCAAAAAAGACGAGGACGGCAACGACCTGACACGTTACGATGCTCCTAAAGCAACGCTGATGAGCTATATCATCAAGGGGGTCTTGGGACAGAATCTGCCGTGGGGTCTGGTGATCCTTGGGGCAATGATCGCCATTGTGCTCGAACTCGCCGGGGTGCCTTCGCTCGCGTTTGCAGTGGGAATCTACCTGCCGATCTCGACATCGGCGCCCATTTTCCTCGGTGGCATGGTTCGATATCTCGTTGATATCTATCTGAAACGAAAGCTCGCCTCACGCAACCTGACCGAGGACGAGGTTATCGCCGAAACCGACAAATCGAACGGCGTCCTCCTCGCCTCGGGCTACATCGCGGGCGGGGCTATCGCGGGTATTTTGATCGCTCTGTTTGCCGTCCAACCGACGCTCAAGGGAATTCAGGACGCCGCTGAACACTGGTCAAAAAGCGGCAATCCATTCTTCGAGGGCGGGGCATCGGATTTCCTCGGAATACTGCCGTTCCTCGTACTGATGGTTGTACTCTACTGCGTTGGCCGCGAATGGTGGTTGGCAGGAAAGAAGGCCTCATAACAGGCGAAGAATTTGTTTTACTTTATTTAACGCGACGCGCTATGCTAACCACAGCGCGTCGCTTTTTCTTCTCTCCCGATTGTTTTGCATTTAGAATTTTTGGTTCGATGAGACCGTTTCAGATAATGAAAGATCTGTTATTTTTTGGCAGCCGATCGACGATAATTGCTTTGTCGCTGGGCATCGCCTTGTCAATCGCTATGTCCGGCTGCACGTCGAAAGAGCCGGCGGCGAATGCCAATACTGCGAATAACACCAAGGCCGCGAACACCACGGCGGCGAACACCGCGAATGCCGAACCAGCTCCAAAAGGTGCCACAATTCCGATCGAGCCTAATGGCCCGGCTGATACGGTTCGTGTATTTTACAAGAATCTGCGTGAAAAAAAGTTTCGAGAGGCAATATTTTTGACGAATCTGCGGCCGGCGGTCGAGGGGTTGACTGAGTCGGAACTTGGTGAATTTTCGCTGGATTTTGCAAAGCTCGCCGGTCAGATCCCGGCCGAGATCGAGATAAACGGCGAGGTCGTCAGTGGTGACAAGGCTACCGTTACAGCTAATTTGCCTGACAGAGAAGACAGAACAGACACTCAAAAGATAAAGCTGCAGAAGGCCGGTGACGTGTGGATAATACAGACGGTCGATGATGCGGCGCAAAAGCGGATCCAGAAAGAAGGTAAGCAGTATTTCTACAATCTGCGCATCGAGACCCATCAGGAAGAGGCAAAAAAGATGCTCGAACGCATCTCAAAGGCCGAACTTGCCTACTCAGTCCAAAACGGCAGGTGTGCGGACCTGGAGACGCTGATCGTTGGCGGATTGCTGCCCGACGACATCCGAACGAGCGAATCGACGGGTTATAATTACGCGGTTACGCTGACCACCGACGGCAAAAGTTACTACGCGACGGCAACTCCAGCCGAGTACGGCAAGAGCGGCAAATTGTCTTATATTCTCAAGCTCGACGCCAAAGGGATCTCGCGTGTCACCAGCAAAGATAATGGCGGCAAGGTGTTAGCGCGATAAACAAATTTAAAAATATGCATCAAAGTTGTTGATATTATCTATCAAAAGCGTTATATCTTAGATTCTTGTTGTTTTTCTGAGGATAAAGCAGATGTTTCGTAAACTGATCAGCAAATTCAACAGCTCTTTGTCCGAGAGCATGGTTTCGTCGCGCAGGCGGCATACGGCTCCGGTCAAGATCTGGTTCGAGCCCGAGATAAATTCCGAACGTGCCCGCGAACTCGCCCGTTCAGCTTGCGTGCTCGGCGAAACGTTTGATATCAGCCGCAGCGGCATCTCGGTGATCGTTCCGTCGATCCGCGTCAAAGAAAAGTATCTCGTTGGGCACGAACGTCCGCTCCACATCGAAATGGAGTTGCCGACTGGCAAGGTTGAAATGACTGTCATGGGAAAACGCTACGAAAAGGTCGGCGTTCATATCTCGACCGAGAGATTCCTGGTCGGAGCCCACATACTTAAGCTGACCGGCGCAGACAAAGATGCATACGAAACATTTCTAAAACGCGGCCATCGCGGCACGCGGCGAGCGACCGGCAGCCTCGAGCTTGGCATCGACTGAGCAGTTTTCAAGATCATTAATTTTACGGCCTCAGCGATATCAATTGCTGAGGCCGTTCCATTGCCGAAGCACGCATAACCTGCAAAACATATCAATTTGTGCAAAATATGTCGATCTGTGCAAAACATAGCGATCTGTGCATAATTGGATTTCATTTCGGCGCCAAAATGTGTAGCATTTTAAGCCGAAGGGCATCTTTAGTATTTTCGGGATCAAATTACTGTGAAAGAAAAAGTAGGCATTGGACTGATCGGAACCGGTTTTGCGCGCAAGGTGCAATTACCGGCGTTTTTGGCTTGCGAGGGTGCGTGGGTCGCATCGGTATCGAGTGCAAGTTATGAAAACGCACAGGCTGCGGCGGACGATTTCGGCATCGGCCATTTCTCGGCGGACTGGCGTGACACGATCCTGCACCCCGAGGTCGATCTCGTCTGCATTACAACGCCGCCGTATCTGCATCGCGAGATGACACTCTTCGCGATCGAGCATGGCAAACACATTCTTTGTGAAAAACCAATGGCGATGAGCGTCGCTGAGGCTCAGGAAATGACTTCAGCAGCAGCGGCAGTGGCAGCAGCGGGAAGGCCTATCCTTGCCCTGATCGATCACGAACTGCGATTCCAGCCCGGGCGGCAGGTTGCGAAACAGATGCTTCACGACGGCGTGATCGGCAAAGTGCGGCACGCGAAGGCCATATTTCAGGCTCCGCACCGCGGTGACCCAAATATTCCGTGGAATTGGTGGTCGGACGCGGCCGCAGGCGGCGGAGCTTTGGGAGCGATAAATTCGCACATTATCGATTCATTCAACTGGTTTCTGGAGGCTCCGATCCAGACAGTGCTTTGCCAGCTCCAATCGCACATCGCCCAGCGACGCGCCCCCAATGGCGAGATGCGGCAGGTGACGACCGATGATGAAGCTAATATGCTTCTTCGCTTCGAAGACGGCCCGATCACCGATCACTCGACAGGTCTTGTGTCCGTTTCGATGGTCGAATATCCCAGTTATCAAAACCGCGTCGAATTTTACGGCAGCAAAGGAGCATTGCGGATCGATCATCGTGGGGACGCGTTCATCGCCATGGCCGGCGATGATTGGCGGCCGGTCGAAACGCCGATCCTCGAAAATGTAGGAAATTATCCCGACACAGGTTTTCCGCGCGGTTTTATGGGGTTCGCTCCAAAGATAATTGACGCGATCCGCAAAGGGGAAACTTCGATCAGTGACGCGGCGACTTTCGAGGACGGCCTCGAGGTTCAGCGCGTTCTCGATGCGTCACGGATCTCGAGCCGCCAGGGACACATCGTTGTGATCCAAAGGTAAAAATGAAAAACGCGGTAAAGATCATCGGTTTCCTGTTGTTCGCATCACTTGCGGCAGGGTTGGTCTTTGTCTTTTTCTTCGCGGCCGGATATACCGAGCGAAAGCTTAATCCGATCATTTCTCCGCCGCCGTATCGCCTGAGTGCGAAAGCGAGTGAGCTGCACGAAAAACTTATCGTTGCTGATCTCCACGCGGACTCGCTTTTGTGGAATCGTGATCTGAATCTCGACACACCTGCGGCCCAAGTCGATATTCCAAAATTGCATCGCGGTAATGTCGCGTTGCAGGCTTTCACTGTTGTGACCAAAACACCTCGGGGCCTAAACATAGAGCAGAATACTCCTGATACTGACAATATTTTCTGGCTCACCCTTGCACAACGCCAGCCGCTCGAAAATCTTTTCAGCCTTACCAAACGAGCCTTGTATCAGGCGGCAAAGCTTCACGAATACGCCGCCGCGTCCCAGGGACACATGGTCATCATCAAGACCAAACACGATCTCAAAATGTTTCTCGAAAGCCGAGGGACACAAAGAACGGTTGGCGGCTGGCTCGGCATCGAGGGAGCGCACGCGCTCGACGGGAAGCTGGAAAATGTCGATGTTTTCTTCGACGCCGGTTTTCGAATGATGTCGCCGTCTCACTTTTTTGACAACGAAGTTGGCGGCTCCGCTCACGGCGTCGAAAAATACGGGCTGACCGAGCTTGGGAAGAGCGTAGTTCGCCGGATGGAATCTAAGGGAATGATCGTCGACCTCGCGCATGCATCGCCGAAAACCATCGACGACGTGCTGGCGATCGCGACAAAACCGGTTGCTGTTTCACACACCGGCGTTCGCGGAACCTGTGACAACCAGCGAAACCTGACCGACGATCAACTGCGGCGCATCGCTGCGACCGGCGGCGTGATCGGAATCGGATTTTGGGATACTGCCGTTTGCGGCGACGACGCGAAGGCGGTCGCGAGAGCCATTCGTTATGCCGTAAATATTGCGGGCATCGACCACGTCGGTTTGGGCTCGGATTTTGACGGTTCGGTCAAAGCTCCGTTCGACACGAGCGGTGAAGCTCTCATTACCGAAGCGCTTTTGGCCGAAGGATTTAGCGACGATGAGATCGCAAAGATAATGGGCGGAAACGTCGTTCGAGTACTCTCAGCCATACTTCCTGATTGAGACGCGAGCTATTTTGCTTACATTTTCCGCCGAATTATGCTAAAAAGGTATTTCCACCCCGATTGGAAGTAAACTCAAAAACGAAGTTAGACAGTAGAGAACGGTTCTCTAAATTTCTCGAGAGAATTACGAATGCTTGGCAGTTCCATAGGTTTTTCGATCCTTTTGGTCGCGATATGCTCGGCCATGACGATCAGTGTTTTGGCCGGATCGCAGCCATATAGCTGTTTGCCGAATAGCGTCAAAGCCGATGAGGTTGTTCGCGTAGTCGAGGTGCCGTCACGCTCAGGTGATGTCGTTATCAAGAAGATAACGGTGGCCGATTCGCTGAAGTCGATGAAAGCGAAATGCACGATAGGAAAACTCGTGAATAGCAGAAAGAAGGAGATCAAGTTCTTTCGCATCGAAGGCTGTTGGGGAAACCCGCCAGAAGATTATCTCGAGATACAAGCCCGTCAGCGACGAGAACTGGCGGACCTGAAGCGGAAATATACCGTTATTGAAATGTCCTGCAACACCGGAGTTACGCCATCGATCCCGAGCTCGTAGTAGGCGGGTGGTATGTCGAATTACATTATGAAAAAGCTCACTCTTTTCTTCGCTATTATCGTCGCCGTCGTGTCGATCGCATTTTGGACGCCCATTTCCAAAACACTGGCTGGAATGGAGATCCCGTTCTTTGAAAGAGAGCCCGATCTGCCCGGCATTTTCGAGTCGGAGGAGGACGAAGCGCTGGAAACCCGAGGCGGCAGCAAGGAGGAGTATCTCAATCGCCGTGCGGAGGCGTCCGCTTTGCTGCGTGGGATCGATGGCGTGACGCCGGTCGATCCGCGGATGCGGGTCGATGCTGTTAAGGATCTCGAGAAAGAACAGGAACGTCAGTCCCGACTGCCTGAGTCTAGCTTCAAAGATGCGTTGCTCGCCGATTGGGTTCCGGTCGGCCCGGCACCGATATTTCTCGGGAACATTGAATATTCGGGCCGTACAACCGCAATAGCGGTCCATCCGACAAACCCGGATGTCGTCTATGCCGGCACCGCTCAGGGGGGAGTTTACCGCTCAACGAACGGTGGCACCACTTGGACACCGCTGATGGACAACGCCCTGAGCCTGGCTATCGGTGCCATCGCCATCGCACCGTCAAACCCTGAGATCGTATATGTTGGAACCGGCGAGCCAAATTTCTCATCCGACAGCTTTTTCGGCGTCGGGGTTTATCGAATCGATAATGCCTCGACGACCGCTACTCTTTCAGGCCCTCTCAACCGCGACGGTGCGAATGCCGATGTGATGACCGGCCGAAGCATCGGCGAGGTGATCGTTCACCCGACAGATCCAAATACTATTTTTGTCGCCACGACGAGTGGTGTGGCGGGTTCCGGCGGTACGGCATATACGCCGCTGCCGCCGCGCGGCATTTATCGCTCGACCAATGCCACGTCCGCGTCGCCAACCTTTTCACGCTTGACCGGACTGGCCGGCAGTCTTGACGCATCCGTTCGCGATATCGCGATCGACCCGACAAATCCCAACATCCTGGTTGCGGGCGTACTCTCATCGACAGTTGGGGGCATTCATCGATCAGCCGATGCACTGTCTGCGAATCCTACCTTTAACCAGGTTTTTGCTTACACAGGTACAACAACCAGCGAACTAAACACCGAATTGACCTCGGTCCACCCGGCGGGAAGCGGCGACGCCGTTTTCTATGCTGCCAGTGGACAGGGCACAGGCCGTGTACTTCGATCAACCGACGGCGGTGTGACGTGGACGCTGCGTATCGCGAATAATTTCTGCAATCCTCAGTGTTTTTACGACATCGCGATCGCCGTCGATCCGATTAATCCAGATCAAGTCTATCTAGCCGGATCACCAACGGTCGTCGCCGCATTCTCGACCAATGGCGGAACGAGTTTTACTGAGGGTGGCAGCGGCGTACACGTCGATTCACACGCTCTTGCCGTCTCTAAATCAAATCCGGCAATAATTTATCTGGGCACTGACGGCGGCATTTACCGGTCAACCAATAGCGGGGCGAACTATGTCGAGCTCAACACCCCGCAATATTCCGCGACGCAGTTCACGGGCCTTGCAGTACACCCGACCGACCCGACGCTGACGATCGGCGGGACCCAAGATAACGGCACACTGCAGATCAATGCCGGCGGGACCCAATGGAATCGAGTTGACGGCGGCGACGGCGGAAACTCGATAATAGACAGCAATGCAACCGATACGACTAACGTGCGGATGTATCATACTTATCAAAACCAGTTGAACAATATCGTCGGTTACCGAACACGCGGCACCACTACCGCAGCTTGGTCATCACGCGGCTGCACTAACGGCACGACGCCAAATAACAACATCAACTGCGGTGATACAGCCGTGTTGTTCTACGCTCCGTTCGAAGCCGGCCCGGGCAACCCGAATCCTGTTTACTATGCGACTGACCGCATCTATCGCTCAAGCGATCTCGGCGTGACGCACACTGTCGTTAGCCAAGCACCGATCCAGAGCGGAGTGGCGGTGAGTTCGATCGGGATCTCACCTCAAAATGACAATGTTCGAATTTTCGGCTTGCGTACGGGCGGGCTTTTTGGAACTACGACAGGAAGTGCGACGCTGGTCGATCTCGATCCGAACGCAGCGGTTCCTAGCGGCTTTATCTCGCGCACGGTCATCGATCCAAACAATGTCAACACGGCCTACGTAACGATCGCTAACTATGCCGTCAATAACGTCTGGAAAACCACGAACCTGAACGCATCGCCGCCAACGTGGACGAATATTTCCGGCACACTGCCTCGCATTCCGGTCAGCGCATTTCTGGTTGATCCGGCTAACTCAAATATTCTCTATGCGGGAACCGACATTGGCGTTTACGTCTCTGCGGACGGTGGCACGACATGGAATTCGTTCGGCACAGCGTTTCCTCGCGTCGCTGTTTTTGACATTGCCAAGACCGGCAATAATTTGATTCGAATAGCGACGCACGGACGCGGAATGTGGCAAATACCGGCGTTTTCGCCAAGTGCCCTTCCGGTCACGATCGGTGGCCGCGTCACGACTCCAACGGGCCTTGGGCTACGAAATGCAACTGTAATCCTTACCGATTCGCTCGGTGTCCGGCAAACTGCGACGACAAGTTCATTTGGCATCTATAGTTTTCCAAGTGTTTTGACCGGTCAGAGCTATTTTGTTGGCGTTTCCTCTAAGCGTTACCGATTTGCCACGCAAACTGTGACTGTCGCGGGAGCACTGCCGAATCTTGATTTCATTGGCCTGGAATAGTCATTTATTTGTTCCTAAGCAGAAAGGCTCGAACGTCATCACGCATCTGCGGTGTAACCGTGTGAGCAACGTCCGGATAAAGCCTGAATTCAGCATTTAGCCCGGCGTCTTTGTAGAGCTTCTTCGATATCTCCCACCGGCTGACCGGTGTTTTGCCCAGCAAAGGGTTGATCAGATCGCGGTCTTCGCCGTCGTATGAATCGTCGAAGGGAACCGAATCGTTCTCATCCTTGTCGCCCAGGAATATGAACATCGGCACTTTGCGCAGAGTTTTAAGATCAAGTTTTTCACCCGCGACGAGCTTGAAGTCGGCAATTCCGATCGGGTAACGCAGGGCTTTATCCTTGTATTTCGCAACCGGAGCGATCGGCCAGCCGCCCGGCGACCCTATCGCAGCGGCTTTAACACGGTCAGGGTGCAGAAATATGAATCGATTGACGAACATTCCTTGTGCCGAGAATCCGTTCAGGAGAACGCGTTTATCGAACTTGATGCCCAGTTTCGCCTGTGAGGCGATCGCATGATCGATCATCGCGATGAGCTGCAGATCAAGGCGATGATATTCCTTTTTTGATGTGAGCATCGAATCACGGTCCAGTGCCTGAGTATAGATCTGCCAATCGGTCTTGGGCCTTGGAAAAACCGGCATTAGTACCGCCACTTTTATCGCCGCAGCGACGGCTCCGCTTGTAACCATGCGGCGTTTCACATCGAATTCATGGACAGCGAGATCGTCATCGACCTTTCCGGTGTTGTTCGGAGCGACAAAGAGGGTTTGTACCTTCCCAAGTTCGGCCCGCTCGCTGAATTCCTTCGGCACGTACAAATAGTATGGATAGGTAAAGCCTTTGGAAGGGTCTGGATCGACGCGAATGTAATCCTTTTCGGTCAATGCAGGAACCGGAGCGGGCGTCGGCGTCTGAAAATATGCGTTTAATGTGGTGAATAGAACGATCAATATCCCGTAAATGAGTTTTCTCATAACGGCACTTAACGTTTCAGATTTGTTGGATGTTCCCGATTTTTATAGAAAACACGGCAATTCTTATGACGAATGATCGGTAACGATCCGCCAGCCTTCTTTGAATTTGCGGAACAGTAGCGTGAATTTACCCTTTGGATTGTCCTTGTCACGAGCAAGCGACCAACTGCCGATGACAAACGCGGCGTCCTTCGAGAGCACGTCAATTTCGAGACCGGAAAACGTGAGTTTTCCCATTAAGGCTGTAGAACTGTAAGTCTTTTTGTAATTGTCGAGCGTTGATTGCCAACCGTAGGTGATGCGGTCGCCGGAAACGAACTTAAGCTTTTCGGACTTCCAGTAGCCGATCGACATAAAGGCGTCGATATCGCCGCGATTCCAGGCGGCGGTCTGGTCGTCCATAATTTTGCGAATAGATGCCTGTTCTTTTTCGGACTGAGCAAGGACCGGAATACACAAGGAGATAAGTACCAGGAAGCCGATGCTGTGTTTTTTCATACGATAAGGTCGAGGCGTAACGCGTCTAAATTTGGACGGAATGTAAGCCTAATATAATACAATTCCAGAATGTCGCAAAGACGCTTTACTCGCAGGCAAATGTTATCGACCATCGCCGCTGCTTCAGCCGGAGCGATCGTGGGCTCGATCGGCTGTACGCCGTCTAAACGGACTGAGGTCAGCTTCGCTGGCGATCTTACCCAACTCGACCTCGCCGAGGCCGCACATGCCGTTAAGCATAAGCAAATTTCTCCCGTCGAACTGACAAAGGCCTGTCTCGAAAGGATCGATCGTTTAGACAAGCAGCTAAATTCTTTTATCACGGTAACGCCGGAAGAGGCGCTTCGGCAGGCGAAAGCTGCCGAGGATCTTGTAATGAAAGGCGGACGATTTGATGTGTTGCTCGGGATTCCTATTGCGATCAAGGACAATGTCGATACGGCGGGCATTCTGACAACTGCTGCAAGCGGAGTATTTGCCAACCGTCGACCGTCTGAGGATGCAGAGGTCGTAAGGCGTCTCCGAGCGGCTGGAGCCGTGATCCTCGGCAAGCTGAACATGCACGAATTTGCCCTTGGCACGACATCAGCGATAAGCCACTATCGAGCAGTTCACAATCCTTGGTCGCCAGATCATGTCGCGGGTGGTTCATCCGGCGGTTCGGCTGCCGCAGTGGCAGCCGGGCTGTGTTTTGGTGCCGTTGGCACTGACACTGGCGGATCCGTCAGAATACCAGCGTCCTGCTGCGGCATAGTCGGATTGAAGCCTTCTTTCGGTGTCGTGAGTGCCGCCGGCACCATTCCGGTCTCAAAGACATTCGACCACGTCGGGCCGATGTGCCGAACGGTAACAGATATAGCGTGGATGTTTCGGACTATGACCGACCACCCCAGCGCTCGGGATTTTGATCCAGGTGTTCAGGCAGATATTTCTGGACTCAGGATCGGCATCCTCAAAACGTCGGGCGATGTTTGCGATTCTTCGATCGTGCCGGAGGTTCGCGCTTCATTCGACGAAGCGGTGAAAGTTATACGCAGCCTGGGCGGAGTCATAACCGAGGTAGAGCTTCCTATTCCCGACCTTGGCGGTATCATTGACTACGAATCGTACGCCTTTCATGCAGAATATCTAAAAGCCTCGCCTGGTCTCTATGACGAACGAACTCGCAAGACGATCATATCCGGAAGCAATGTTTCCGAAGGGCAATACCAAAAGCTCATGGCTCAGATCGAAAAGCATCGAATATCCGTCGCCTCAGTTTTTGAAAACGTTGATGCGGTAATAGTTCCAACGCTTCCGGGATTGCCGATCGCTATCAAGGATGCGGTCGATCCTTTTGCATTGGATGCCTGTACGTTCGGCTTTTCAATTGCCGGCGTGCCGTCTATTTCGGTGCCTTGCGGTTTTTCGAGTTCCGGACTGCCGATCGGGCTACTTATTGGCGGGCCTGTTTATTCCGAAGGCCGCGTGCTTAGAATTGCGTCGGCATACGAAAAGGCCGCCGGTTGGAAAAAACGGCGGCCTCCGATCTGAAATTGCCATCTTCATTAGTTTTTCTTTGCCGCGTCATACGCAGCCTGAGCGGCAACTTGTTCCTTTTGTTTGTCCGTGAGGGCAATTCCCATTTTCTCTAAAGTTTCAGCGTTAATACCGCCAGTCGCCTTCAGGCCATTGGCTTCCTGATATTTTTTCACGGCTTCCTTGAGGCTGTCGCTGCGTGAACCATCGGCTTCACCAGTAAATAGTCTTGCTTCCTTTAACTTAGTTTGAAGCGCAGTTATCTGATCCTTATTTGCCTGAAACGGAGCCGGGCGTTTCGGTCCGTCAGACGGCTTTGATTCTGTTTTCGCAGTAGTCGAAGCTGCCTTTTCTGTTTTGGCCGGCTTTGTTTCGGCTGAAGCTAAATGCTTCGGATCTACCGGGATCTCTTTTTGCTTATCGGTCAGCTTGATCTCCATTTTCTCGAGGGTTGCCCGGTTTAAAGAGCCTGTCTTGGCCAATCCGTTTTCGCCCTGATATTTTTTCACGGCTGCCTTCCATTCCGCACTAGTGACGCCAGTAGCTTCACCGTCGTAGAATTTTTTTGTTTTCAGTAAGGTCTGAGCTTCCGAGACCTGGCCTTTTGTTGAGCGAAAGACCGCCGGTTTCTTGGCGGGTTCGGCCGTCTTTGCGGGGGCCGTTTCGGTCGCGGTTCCCTGGGCTAGAGTCGAGCCCGAGCAAATGAGCAATAGTGGAAGGATGAGCAGAAGTTTCTTCAACATTTTAGGGTCTCCGTGTTATTTTTGTTTTTTTAGAAGCTATTCAAAAGGCCCTTTGGGGGAAGGCGTACCTTCCCCCAAAATGCATATCCGTGCTTACTATTTGAATGTGAGAATTATCATCCGATTTTCGAATTAAGTCAAGGATTTTTTCGAACACTTCGACTAAGATAAACACCTATGAGAGCAGCCGTTTTCGAGGGGTTCCAAGGCCCGATCAACATTCAGAATGTCGCCGATCCAATGCCGAGCCCGACCGGCGTTGTCCTTCGCGTCAAGGCGTGCGGTCTTTGCCGCAGCGACTGGCATGGCTGGATGGGAAACGATCCGGATATCAAACTGCCTCATGTTCCCGGTCATGAACTCGCCGGTGAGATCGTTGATTTGGGTTCTGCGATCGAAAAATTCAAGATCGGCGACCGCGTTACTCTGCCGTTTGTCTGCGGATGCGGAGCGTGTGAGCCTTGCCTCGCCGGAGATCAGCAGGTTTGCGATCACCAGTTTCAGCCCGGATTTACAGCCTGGGGTGGTTTTGCGGAATACGTGGCAATCGAATATGCAGATGCGAATCTCGTGCGGTTGCCTGTGGAGATCGATTTCGTTACGGCCGCATCGCTCGGTTGCCGTTTCGCAACCTCCTATCGCGCTGTTGTAGATCAGGGGAAGATAAAGCCGGAGCAATGGGTTGCCGTTCACGGCTGCGGCGGTGTTGGGCTGTCGGCGATAATGATCGCGGCAGCGTTTGGGGCGAGAGTTATCGCTGTTGATATAGCCGAAGACAAACTCGAATATGCCCGCTCGATAGGAGCCGAGGTCGCGATCGATTCGCGATATGGCAACCCTGCCGAAGCCATACTCGACATCACCGACGGCGGTGCTCACATCTCGATCGACGCTCTCGGCCATCCGGATATCTTGATGAATTCGCTCGCTTCATTACGCAAACGCGGCAAGCACATCCAGGTCGGCATCATGGAAGCCGGCGGCCACCGCCCCCAAATTCCGATCGACAAACTAATCGGCCGCGAACTCGAGATCATCGGCAGCCACGGAATGCAGGCTCATCGGTATCCGGGGATGCTCGAGCTGATCCGCATTGGAAAACTCGAACCGCAGAAGCTGATCGGCAAAAAGATCTCGCTTGACAAATCTGTTTCAGAACTCACCAGCATGAACAGTTTCAGCGGAACTGGCGTAACGGTTATTGATCGATTTTGAATTTTTCCCTTGCTGAATGAATGCTCATTCAGTTATACTTTTTCCAATTCAAATCGCTAGAAAACAGGAACTTCGAGACAAGATATGAACATCACAAAAGCGGCTGTTTTAGGAGCCGGAACAATGGGTGCGGGTATAGCCGCACATCTTTCGAATGCGGGTATTCCGACGCTTCTCTTGGACATCGCTCCCCGGGAATTGACGCCGGATGAGGAGAAAAAAGGGCTGACGCTGGAATCGCCTCAGGTTAGGAATCGTATCGTCGATTCGCTTTTTGCGGCGGCTAAGAAGCTGAAACCGGCTCCATTCATGCTGGGCGACAACGCCAAGCTGATCACGACCGGAAATTTCACCGACGACCTCGCGAAGATCAAAGATTGCGACCTCGTGATCGAGGCGGTCGTTGAGAATCTTGAGATCAAGCACAAGCTTTTTGCGGACGTCGACCGCTATCGCAAGCCGGGAGCGGTGATCGCCTCGAACACAAGCGGCATTCCGATCGACTCGATCGCGGAGCCGTTTTCGGATGATTTTAAAGCTCATTTTGTCGGTATTCACTTCTTTAATCCGCCGCGTTACATGAAACTCGTCGAGGTCATTCCGGGCACGAAAACGAGCGGTGAGGTCGCATGCGGAATCACCGGTTTTCTCGATCGACGGCTCGGAAAAGGCGTTGTTCCCGCCAAAGATCGCCCCAATTTCATTGCGAATCGCATCGGCGTGTTCGGCATGATGGCGACGATCCACGAGATGATCGCGGGTGGTTGGACGCCGACCGAGATCGATCAAATGACGGGTAAGGCGATCGGGCATGCTTCATCGGCGACATTCAGGACGTCGGACCTCGTTGGGCTCGATGTGACGGCTCACGTTACGACCAATCTTTATCCGGCCGTTCCCGATGACGAAGACCGTGAAGTTTTTCAGATCCCGGAAGTTATCACTTCGCTGCTCGACAAAAAGCTGCTTGGCGATAAGACCGGCGGCGGTTTCTTTAAGAAATCGAAAGATGCCGAGGGCAAACGCGTGATTCTCGAACTCGATCTCGCGACCTTCGAATACAAGCCGCAGGTCAAGACAAAATTCCCGTCGCTCGACGCGGCAAAGGGGATCGAAGATCGGGCAAAACGCGTGAAAACTCTGGTCTGGGGTGACGACCGTGTTGGCGAATTCCTATGGAAAACGACCTCGCGTGTCTCGCGTTACGCGGCGAACCGCATTCCTGAGATCGCCGATACGATCGTTGAGATCGACAACGCTATCAAATGGGGTTTCGGTTGGGAGATCGGTGTTTTTGAGGCTTGGGATGCGATCGGCGTTGCTGAATCGGTCGAGCGCATGCGTGCAGAAGGCCAGGCTGTTCCGGCGAATGTCGAAGCGATGCTTGCCTCGGGTGCCACCTCGTTCTACAAGAACGAAGGCGGCCATCATTCGTTCTACGACCTCGTCGCGGGCGAATACAAACCGATGCCGGAACGTCCGGGCGTGATGATCCTCAAGGATATTAAAGAACGCAGCGGCGTTATCAAATCGAATCCCGGAGCTTCGCTGATAGACCTTGGTGACGGTGTTGCTTGTCTCGAGTTCCACTCCAAAATGAACTCCATCGGCGGCGATACGGTCGCGATGATGAATTTTGCTTTAGATGAAGTCGAGCGAAATTACACGGGGCTCGTGGTCGGCAATCAGGGCGGGAATTTCTCGGCTGGGGCCAACATCATGATGCTCCTGCTCGCTGCGCAGGAAGAGGAATGGGACGACATCAATATGATGATCCGCGGACTTCAGAACTCGGTCATGCGTTTGCGATATTCGCCAAAACCTGTCGTCACCGCTCCATACGGCCTGACGCTCGGCGGCGGATGTGAGATCTCGATGCATGGCGATCGTGTACAGGCAGCAGCGGAAACATATATCGGTCTGGTCGAAGTCGGCGTCGGCCTGATCCCGGCCGGCGGCGGAACGAAGGAAATGACCCTGCGTGCGATGAACGCAGCGGCAAAGGCTCCGGATGCCGATCCGCTCGCGTTCCTCAAGAAAACGTTCGAACTGATCGGTATGGGCAAGGTTGCGACCTCAGGTCCGGAAGCACAGTCGTGGGGATTGATTCGTGATATCGACGCGATATCGATGAACGGCGACCGCCTTATTGCGGATGCTAAGCAGGAAGTGCTTAATCTTGCGGCGTCTGGCTACGTTCAGCCGGTTGAGAAGACCGACATTCTCGCCCTCGGCGAATCGGCACAAGCAGCGATGAAACTCGCTTTGCACATGATGAAGCAGGGCGGTTTTGTTTCGGATCACGACGTTCTGATCGGCCACAAACTGGCTAAGGTGATGAGCGGCGGCGATCTGAATCACCGTTCGTTTGTTTCGGAGCGATACCTTCTCGACCTCGAACGGGAGGCTTTCGTCTCGCTTTGCGGCGAGCGAAAAACGCAGGAGCGTATAGCGGGAATGCTGAAAACTGGTAAGCCCTTGAGGAATTAATTGGCACGGCCTTTGCTGCTCCAGTCTTGATCATGCCAGAGAGTTTTAAGAGCCGTCGTTTTCGCTGGGGTTTTAACTTTTTTCCGTGCTATCGCGGAACCGGCGGCCGCGTGACTTATATTTCGGACGATTTTCACGAATTGCGGATGAAACTGCCGCTTTCGTGGCGGACACGGAATTATGTCGGCACCATCTACGGCGGCAGCATTTATGCATCGATCGATCCGCTTTATATGCTGATGCTGATGCATATTCTGGGCGATGGATATGTCGTGTGGGACAAGGCGGCGAAGGTTAGATTTAGAAAGCCGGGTAAGACGACCTTGTACGCGAGTTTTGTTCTGACGACAGAAGAGATAGCGGAGATCAAAGCGCTTGCTGAGACAGAAAGATCGGTCGATCGGATCTATAATGTTGAGTTAAAGGACAAGGAAGGCACGCTGCATGCGTCGATCGAGAAGACGCTGTACATTGCCAAAAAAAGTCAATGACAGACATCTCAAGCAGGGCGTTCATTTTTGATATGGACGGAACGCTCGTTGACAATATGCATGTCCACACAGAGGCGTGGGCCAATCTGCTTGACGAAAACGGCGTCGAAATGGACCGGCACAAATTCCTGGTCGCAACGGCGGGAAAAACAAACCGTGAGATATTACCTACGGTTTTCGGTGATATTTCGGATGAGCGGATCGCAGAACTGGCAAAGCGAAAAGAGTCTCTTTATCGAGAAGCCTATCTTCCGATAAGGAAACCGGTCGACGGTTTGATTGAATTCCTGACCGAGTCCAAAAAGCTCGGGGTCAAGATGGCGGTCGCGACCGCGGCGTCTAATACCAATATGGAATTCATCCTCGACGGGCTCGATCTGAGGCAGTTTTTCATGGCGGTAACGACGGCGACTGATGTAACGGTGGGAAAACCGGATCCGGCGATGTTTCTGGTTTCGGCGAGGAAACTCGGCGTTGCACCAAAGAATTGCATTGTTTTTGAGGATGCCATCGGCGGATTTGAAGCAGCCCATCGAGCTGGAATGGTTTCTATCGGCATTACGACCGTAAATTCTGCCGAGGATGTGTTGAAATGCGAATCGGTGGTCGAGGCCCACGCAGATTTTACGCAGCTGAGCCCGCAAGATTTAGTTGAGAGGTACGTTCCCTTATCTGTTCAGACAAATTAACAGATAAAAAAGGAAGGAACTAAACTCATGAAAAACATTTTTCTATTAACTGTAATTGCGGCATCACTCTTCGTTTCTGCGTGCAATGTTGTTGGCGAACCGGTCGAATATGCGAATGCTTGTGACCTTAGTAATAACGATAAGAACATCGAGGTCAGCGGCATTCTTGAGGAAAAGGGCGGCAGCATTTTTTGCTCGAATACCAGCGGCCGAATGGAATGCGGTTACAGTCTGCTCGCTAAGGCTGGCGATAAGGAAGGAATAAGCGTCGATCTCGAAGTTGGCGGCGGAGCCAATACGGCAGACAAACCGGCGAGTGGATTTAAGCGAGAGGATCTAAAGATCCGCGACAACGCGGGGCAACCAGTCAAACTTGGCGACAAGGTCAAACTGACAGGGAAGCTAACCTCAGCCAAGCATCCAAGCTCAACCGTTTGCTATTTGAAAGTATATAAGATCGAACGATGAGAATTGCGATAACGGCATTGGTGATTTGTATCACGGCACTTGCTGCCAGTGCTCAGTCGGCGCTCAAGCTTGTGCCCAGAAAATACTCAGAGGTTGAGATTGCCTTTGGAAAACGGTCGGTAATCTTCAACCTCGACGATGCCCTAACCGGGACGAACGGCAGCCTGCCGGGCAATCCGCCGCACAAGTACCGCACGCTGTTCACGGCAGAGCGAGACGGCTTGGTTTATCTCGTCGCAAATGTGCAAAGTTCGTCGCCAATAACAAGCCCCATGGCACCGTGCGGTGGCGACAGTCCGCAGGCGATCTTGTGGATTAGGGCTGATAAGACATTGAAAAACCGAAAGATACAGAGCGAGATCTATGCTTCGTGCAGTTATAACTATTACGATAGCAAGGTTAAGCAATCGAAAAACGGCATTGTTGTTACGTATGGCGGCGAGAAGAAAAAGCGACTCGAATACGACAATGTGAATCCTGACAAAGGACTCATGATCTCGGTTCAATAAATATGGAGCGATGTAGCTGGGCGAAAAATGAGCTGAATATCCGGTACCACGACACAGAATGGGGCGTGCCGCTGCACGACGATCGGGCCTTGTTCGAGTTCCTTATTTTGGAAGGTGCGCAGGCAGGATTGAGCTGGGATACGATTTTGCGGAAGCGTGACAATTATCGTGAGGCTTTTGATAATTTCGATCCCGTTATCGTCTCGCAATATGACGAAGAAAAATGCGGTGAATTGCTTTTGAACGAGGGCATTATTCGCAATCGTTTGAAGATAAAGTCAGCGGTCGAGAATGCGAAGGCATTTTTGAAGGTGCAGGAAGAGTTCGGCTCGTTCGACAAATACATCTGGTCGTTCGTCGGCGGTAAACCGCTCAACAACAAGCTGAAAGGCATGGGTGATGTTCCGGCGAAGACAGAGATATCCGACGCGATGTCTAAGGATCTAAAGAAACGCGGATTTAATTTTGTCGGCTCGACGATCATGTACGCATTCATGCAGGCGACAGGGATGGTGAATGATCACCTGACGACCTGTTTCAGATACAAGGAGGTTTAGCTCTCTCGATGGAGTATCTGGTCGGCATAGTTTCGGCGGTTGTGCTCGCGGTTTTCGCCCGCTTTTCGGGGTTTGAGAAAGACCGCTCATTTTACCCGACGGTACTGATCGTGATCGGCTTTCTTTATGTCCTGTTCGGAGCGATCGATGGGCGAATGTCTGTGGTTTTAACCGAGTTAGTTTTTGCTCTGGTTTTCTCGAGTATTGCGGTATTTGGTTACTCAAAAAGCTGTCGTATCGTCGGTTTTGGTATTGCGGCTCACGGCGTGTTTGACTTTGTTCACGCTCTGCTTATTGAGGATGCAGGAGTTCCGATCTGGTGGCCGGGCTTTTGCGGAGCGATCGATATAATGCTCGGGCTCTACGTTGCGGCTTTAGGATGTCCTCGTACTGCAAAAGAGGAGCTAGCTTCGTAAGAAATGGATCATCCGGTGACGCCAGCAGTGAGGTTTTTGCGTGAGAAAAAGGTGCAGTTTACGCCCCGGCTTTACGATTACGTCGAAAAAGGCGGTACTGGCGAATCGGCTCGGCAGCTAGGCGTGGATGAGCACGCGGTCGTAAAGACCTTGATATTTGAAACGAACGAGAAAAATCCGCTGATCGTGCTGATGCATGGCGACAAGCTTGTCTCGACAAAGAACCTAGCACGCCACATCGGCGTCAAATCTGTCGAGCCGGCAACCCCAGATCGGGCATCTAAACATACAGGCTATCTTGTCGGCGGCACATCGCCATTTGGCACTCGAACTGCGATGCCCGTTTATGTCGAGGCGAGCATTATTGAACTTGATAAGATCTACATCAACGGCGGAAAACGAGGGTTTTTGGTCGAGATCGAGCCGGGCGACTTGAAGAGGGTTCTGAGTGTCGAAGAGGTTGAGGTGGCGATATGAGTTCACCGGATTGGTGGCAGACAGCCAGAGAAGGTAAATACGCGGAAACGGAGGCGACAATGCTCGCAGCCACAGATTGCGGCGAAGGCTGGTTTCCGGATTGCGAGGTTCGCGGCTCATATTACGAAAACTGGGGCGACACGCTGAAGGGCGAGGATCAGATCGTCAAGTATCGCGAGGCCGTGCGATATTGGCAAATGTTCGCCTCGTTCTCAACCAGCGGCGGCGAGGGAACGGCGAGGATGATGGATGTTCATCGCGTAGAGAAAAAACTGGAGCGTCTAAATGCTGATCGATGAATTTTTAGCCGAATACGATTTCGAGGAAAAACACTCGATAGCGATCCACGCCGATGCCGCGACCGTTTACGAAGCGGCTCAGAACGCGAATTTTGGCGAATCGTGGATCGTACGAATGCTGCTCACGCTTCGCGGTATGTCGGCGGATGCGTTGACGCTTCGGAATTTGAGCTATTCTAAATTCCGGATTCTCGGCGAGCGGCCCGCGAGCGAACTGCTGATCGGCCTCGCCGGAAAATTCTGGACGCCGTGGGGCGATCTGCAGGATGTGAACGCGGATAACTTCAAGGCGTTCGACAAAAGCGGCTATGCGAAGGCGGTGTGGAACTTTTCACTAGATAGAGACGGCGAAAACACCCGGCTCACCACCGAAACCCGCATCCAATGCCTCGACAAAGGCAGTCGTAAGAGCTTTGGATTTTACTGGACATTTGTCCAACCATTCAGCGGTTTGATAAGGATGGAGATGTTGAAGACGATCAAGCGAAGAGCCGAATCGATTTAGGTAAGGGGGAACTGTATGTCGCTTGTCAAAATCCAAATTTTTCACGAGAACCAAGACGCGGGCTCTCGCGTTCGGACTTTAGTCAAAACTCAGCGGTTTGAACGCGATTCGGATAAAAAGCTTACTGCAAAACAAGCCGGACGAATATTGGTAAACAACTTTCCTGCTTTTGACACCTCGTCCAGTAGAAATGGGCTTATCAAAACAGATGAAGGGTTCTATACATCCAGAACGTTTGAGCCTTTAGCTAAATGTGAGTATCAATATATTTGGGAAATCGCCATTGTCAGTGAAGACGTATAGGAAAGGTAATTTTATGAAAGAAGCAGTAATCGTATCAGCCGTGCGTACGGCTGTTGGAAAGGCTCCGAAAGGAACCTTGAGAAATACTCGGCCTGATGATCTCGGGGCGGCGGCTATTAAGGAAGCGGTTTCGCGTTCCGGCGTGGACGCTTCGCTGATCGATGATGTGATCATGGGCTGTGCTTTTCCCGAGGCCGAGCAGGGGATGAACGTGGCTCGCACATCGGCGATCGCGGCTGGTTTGCCGGTTGAGACATCGGCGATGACGGTGAATCGTTATTGCTCTTCGGGTTTGCAGACCATCGCTCTGGCTGCGGAACGCATCATGTCGGGCGGTGCTGACGCGATCGTTGCGGGCGGGCTCGAGACGATGTCGATGATCCCGATGGGCGGCAATGTTGTGCGGCCAAATCCGCGTATTGTTGATACATATCCCGATTATTACCTGAACATGGGACTCACGGCTGAGAATCTCGCCCGCAAATACGAGATCACCCGCGAACAGGCTGACGAATTCTCGTACAACTCGCACCGCAAAGCCCTCGCCGCTATTGCGGAAGGACGGTTCACCGATGAGATCGTGCCGATGACCATTTTTGTCGACGAACTAGACGAAAAAGGCCGGGTTCGTCGCAAAGAAGTTGTCTTCGCCCAGGATGAAGGCCCCCGAGCTGATACTTCAGTCGAAGGTTTGGCGAAACTGCGAGCTGTTTTCCACGTCAACGGAACTGTAACCGCCGGGAACTCTTCGCAAATGTCCGACGGAGCCGCCGCTGCGGTAGTGATGTCCGCCGATAAAGCTGCCGAACTCGGCATCAAGCCGCTCGCGAGATTTATCTCGTTCGCAACCGCTGGCTGTCTACCCGAAGAAATGGGAATCGGCCCGGTCTATGCGATCCCCAAGGCACTAAAAATGGCGGGCCTGACGCTTGATCAGATAGACGTGATCGAACTCAACGAAGCCTTCGCCGCCCAAGGACTCTCGGTCATGAAAGTCCTTGAAATGAACCCCGCAAAGGTCAACGTCAACGGCGGCGCGGTCGCCCTCGGCCATCCGCTCGGCTGTACAGGAGCAAAGCTGACCGCCACAGTCCTCCAGGAACTCAAACGCACCGGAGGCCGCTACGGCATGGTTACCATGTGTGTCGGCGGCGGAATGGGAGCGGCTGGGATCTTTGAATTGTTAAGCTAGGTTTCTTTTCAATGACCAATAGACGCAGGTGGAATTATATTTCATTTGCGTCTATTTCTCCTTGGGTTGTTCGGATGCTCTTTTCTCGAAAACTGCCCGCATTTGTTTCGTGTTCCGCGAATTCAAACAGGTTTCGCATCTTCCACGGCGAAACTCAGCTATTATTTTTAGAAACTCTAGTTTATCGTCATCGGTGACTATCTTTGCGGAGAAATTTGCTGATCCCACCTTCGCAAGTATTTGCTTTCCATTTGCGTTATTCACTAATAGGTACGTAATCGTATTTTGACCGATCTTTGTTTCTATCTTTTCTACCTTCTCATGTCCGTCAAAAACCGAAACAATTAGACCATCAGAAAACCTAATCCGCAGGCCTTTCCCGAAGACTGGCTCAATGAACCCGCTCCAGGCATCCATATAGTCGACCTCCATGAAAGCCCAATATTCTTTCGCCAGGAAAATGTAACCGAACGGAGTAAGTTGAATCCCGTTCGGTAGATCTTTTGAGGTCTCCAATTTTGGCGTTTGCGCAACCGTGATGGAAGACAACGCAAGAAAAACAACTGCGATAAGTATGAATTTTTTCATCATTCGAAATTATAACGAAGGTACCAGCGGATTTGAACGCAAAATCTTTATAGAATTGATGCAGAGAACATCAATTACGTTATGGTTGAACTGAAAAATTTCTCAATATTCAGCCATAACCCCGAAAATACATTGACTGAATGAGCATTCATTCATTACAATGTTCTGAGCAAATTCGTAAGGAGCAATTAACGTAATGGAAGCACAAATGCAGAAAGAATACATCAAAGGCGGTTCGTTTTTGATCGAGCAGCGTGTCCCGGCTGAGGTTTTTACGCCTGAGGATATGTCGGACGAACAGCGGATGATCGGCGATACTACGCGGGAATTTATCGACAACGAGGTCCTGCCGCAGATCGATGCGATGGAGAAACACGCCTGGGAGATCTCGCGTGAGCTGATCGCGAAAGCCGGCGAACTCGGCCTGCTCGGTGCGACCATTCCCGAGGAATACGGCGGTCTCGAACTCGACCAGACGACCGGAGTGGTCGTGGCTGAGATGATGGGCCGCGGCTCGGGCTTTGGCGTGACGTTTGGTGCTCAGACGTCGATCGGTTTGCTTCCGATACTGTATTTTGGCTCCGAATACCTCAAACATAAGTGGATACCGCCGATCATCTCCGGCGAAAAGATCACTGCATATTGCCTTTCCGAAGCTGGTTCGGGCTCGGACGCTCTCGGTGCAAAATGTTCGGCCCGTCTGAGCGAGGACGGCTCCGAATGGATCCTCAACGGTGAAAAGATGTGGATCACGAACGGCAGTTTTGCCGACGTTTACATCATCTTTGCCAAGGTCGACGGCGAGAAGAAAAAATTCTCGGCCTTCGTTGTCGAACGCAGCGAAAACTGCCGCCCCGGCTCCGAAGAGCATAAAATGGGTATCAAATCTTCGTCCACAACCCCGATCATCCTTTCTGACGCACGCATTCCGGTCGGCAATATCATCGGCGAGGTCGGCGATGGTGCGAAGATCGCGTTCAACATCCTCAACGTCGGCCGCTTCAAGCTCGGGGCCTCGGTCATCGGCGGCTGCAAGCTTGCGATCCACGATTCGGTCCGTTATGCGAATGAGCGTCAGCAGTTCAATACGCCGATATCGACGTTCGGTGCGATGCGGTTCAAACTAGCCGAAATGGCCACCCGCACCTGGGTTGGCGAATCGATGACCTATCGCACGGTCGGTATGATCGACGCCCTGATCGGAACGGGTGCCGATAACGAAACCAAACTTCGCTCTATCGAGGAATACGCAGTCGAAAGCTCGATCAATAAGGTCTTCTGCTCCGAAGTGCTAGATTACGTCGTTGACGAAATGGTCCAGATCTACGGCGGAGCAGGTTACACGGCCGACTATCCTGCCGAGCGTGCCTACCGCGATGCCCGCATCAACCGCATTTTCGAGGGCACTAACGAGATCAATCGCCTGCTCATTCCCGGCATGCTCTTAAAACGTGCGATGAAAGGCGAGATCGGCTTGATCCCAGCGGCAAAAGCTCTCATGGACGAGATCCTTAACCCGCAGATGTCGTTCGACGAGGACGATTCACCACTTGCTATGGAGCTGAAACTTGCCCAAAACGCCAAGAAGGCAGCTCTCATGGTCGTCGGAACCGCGGCCCAGAAATACATGATGGAGCTCGAAAAGCAGCAGGAACTCCTGATGTACGCAGCCGACATCATTATCGAAGCCTACGCCATGGAAACCGCCGTCCTGCGTGCCCAAAAGCTCCAGGGCTCGTCGGGCGCCGACCGCTACGCCGACATGGCCCAGGTTTACTGCAACGACGCCATCCAACGCGTCGAAGCCAAAGCCAAAAACGCCATCGCCGCCATGACAGACGGAGACGAAATGCGTACGCTGCTGGTTGCACTCAAGCGATTTACTAAGAACAATTCGCCGATCAATACAGTCGCTGCAAGACAGAGAATTGCGGAGACATTGATCGGGGCGAATACTTATACGTTCTAGCCTTCATGTGTCTGAGATCTCGAATTTGAGATCTCAGACATTCTCTTCGTGCTAATTCCAGGAAGTATTTGAAATTTCTAATTTGAGATCTGAAATTTCAGATACTGAAGAAGTAGCGTAGAGTGTTTAGTTTTCAAAGATCTAAATGGAATTCCCAAAATCAATTTGAAATTTCAAATTTGAAATCTCAAATAAAAGAAGTCTAAAATACGAGCGGTTTCGGTCAATCACGATCGAAACCGCTCAACGTATTTTTGACCTGTTTCGTCGTGTTCACCCAAGAGCAAGCTATGAAATACTCCACATTCGAAGAGCTCCCTGTCTGGCAGGCATCAACACGTTTTGCTTTGAACGTCTTCGAATTTACTTCCAAAAATGACTTTCGAGGCCTAGGTGATACTAAAAATCAACTCGAACGTGCATCGCTTTCCATCTCGAATAACATCGCCGAAGGTTTTGAGCGTGGTACTACAAATGAGCTGATCAATTTCCTGTATATTGCCCGCGGTTCTGCTGGTGAATCTCGTTCAATGCTCCGCATTTGCGAATCTCTGGATAGGTTTTCAGATCTCAAATTTGAGATCTCAAATCTCATAAAGCAGGCGATCAATATCTCAAAACAATTGCATGGCTGGCTCGAATCTCTGAAAAATTCGGATATCAAAGGCGTCAGATTTTTCGACAACAAGGTCAGGAAAAAGATCGAGACTGACAAAGAATTTGCCGAGTTCGATCAGCAGATGGCCGAGTTCAGGATCGAATTCGAGCGAAAGTTGAGAACCGGTGAGATAAATGCTCGTAGGGCTGATCAGGTTTAATTTTCAAAGATCAAATCAAAAGGTCGATCGATCAGTCCCGTAGGTCGAACCTGGAAATAAGGTTTCTGCACGCAGTAAATACATCCTGTTTCGCCGCTGCCTCATATTCAGAAATTTCTACGTCCTTTCGTTTCAACGCCTCCTCACTCCAATTTCCTTGCTCCCAATCAACGGGTAGATGATCTGTTTCGGAGTCGATAGCAACAAATGGCAAAAAATCTTCGTCGTGCTTATCAAAAAACTTAGAGCTAAGGCTTACTAACTCACGAGAACCTGCTATTACGCCTATTTTTTCCTTTAATAGCAATTCACAAACGGTGACGATCTTACCGCGGAGAAATATTGGGTACTTTTCATTTCTGTGAAATTTAGCTTCCATATTTGATATCAGCGTTAGGCCGAGTTCCTTCCCGCATTAATAATTCCAAACGAGCATCTGATCACTAATTTCTCGTAAACTGACCGGCTCTCGACCGCTTCGCCGCGTTCTTCGCTTTCGCGGATCTTGGTTAGGGCGTACTGCTGGATCGCGAGGAGCGGCAGGACTATGCGTTCGCGGGTTCTTACTGATTGCTGTTCGACGGGCAGGTCGGACATTAGTTCTTTGGTGTCGGAGATCAGGGTTAAGTACTTTCGGGTCAGGTCATATTCGTCGCGGATCTTTCGCCAGACTTCGCCGTAGGTTTCGTGGTTTTCGAGAAATGCTGTCAGGGGCATGAAGGTTTTTTGCATGGCCATTTCGCAGTTGTCGATGAGGGCTTTGAAGAAGCCGTTGGAGCGGTACATTTCCGTGATCTCGTCGATATTTGCGTCCATTTTTTCTAGTGCTGAGCCGACACCGTAGAAGCCGGGGACGTTTTGTTTGATCTGGCTCCAGGCTCCGACGAAGGGGATCGCACGGAGGTCTTTCAGCGTTAGCTTTCCGGAGCCTCGCTTTGTCGGTCGGCTGCCGATGTTGGCTTCGGCGTAAAATCGGAGCGGGCTGACGGCGGACAGATATTCGAGGAAATTCGGATGCGTTTTTAGCTCATCGTAGGCGTTGAAGCTTTGTTCGGCTAGGTTCGTCATCAGATATTCTTCGCGTTCGCTGAAAGTTGTTTCCTTCGGAGCGAAAATATCGTTGTAAATTCCGGCGTGCAGCAATTGTTCGATGTTGTATCTTGCGGACGCCACGGTTCCGAAATTTGAACTTACCGTTTGGCCTTGGACCGTCAGTTCGATGGATTCGTCGGCGACGTTTTGGCCCATTGAGGAGTAGAATTTATGCGTTTTTCCGCCGCCGCGAGCGGGCGGGCCGCCGCGGCCGTCGAAGAACACGACGTTAATTCCAAACTCCCGCGAGACTCGTGTTAGTTCGTCTTTTGCCTTGTAAATACTCCAATTCGCCATCAGATAACCGCCGTCTTTGGTTCCGTCGCTGAAGCCGAGCATGATCGTTTGTCGGTTGCCGCGTCGCTGCAGATGCTCGCGATATGCGGGTAAGTTATAAAGCTCTCGCATGATCGACGGTGCGTGCTGCAGGTCCGTGATCGTTTCGAAAAGCGGGACGATATCGACGCTCAGCTCGTCCAGTTTCCAACCGCCGGCGAGAAATAATCCGATGACCTCGACCACATGAACCGCACTCTGGCATTGGCTGATGATGTAGCGATCGCAGCCTTCTTCGCCGTTTTTCTGCTGGATCTCGGCAACCGCCGCGACGGTGCGGATCGTGTCCCTGGACAATTCGGTCGGCAAATATTCTGGTGACGCGCTTTTTGGAGCTGTCAATAAAAGCTCGATCTTTTCCGCTTCGGTCAATGATCCATAACTAAACGCGTCACTCGCGTCGCCGATCTCCTGCAAAACTTTTTCGTGTTCGGATGCTTCCTGTCGTATATCAAGTGACGCGAAGTGGAGGCCGAATATTTCGACTTTGTTTATCAGGTCATCGACGAGGTGGACGAAGAGGCCGTTGTGGCCGGTGACGAGATCGGTGCGAATTGTGCCGAGTTTTGTGAGGATCTCGAGCTTGGTCAACGATGTGTCCCTGGGAATCCAGTCGCTATCGCTCCCTGGACTGACTCGCTGATCGCTGGTTTGGAAGGCTTCGCGGTAGACTAGTTTTTCGAGGTCGATCACGGCCGCTTCGACATTGGCGAAGGTTAGGCGGCGACGCAATCTTCGGATATCGGTGTGGTAACAGCGGAGGATCGAACGTCTTAACGCGTCACTAACCTGGAGAGTGGTTTCGCTCGTGACGAACGGATTCCCGTCTCTATCGCCGCCGGACCAGAATCCCATTTTCATCAGCTCGGCGAGGTTCACTGACTCATCCGAAATTGAGCGACGCAGTTCTGAGGCGATGGCTCCGATGGCATTGTAGAAGACGTTTTCCAAGTACCAGATCAGGCTTGAGGCTTCGTCGAACGGCGTCGGCTTTTGCTTCTTGAAAAACGGCGTGCGTCCCAATTGCTGGAGCAGCGTGTTAATCGTCGTCACGTTGTTCGCCGTGATCGCCGCGTCGAGATCGTTGATGATGCCAAGCACCGAACCCGGATAAAACTGCGTCGGGTGAGCGGTCAAAACGAGACGTACTGAGAAATCGGCGAGCTTTTGTTTGAACTCGGCGAGCCGATCGCTCTGCTGAACCGCCGCCTCCAATTGCGTGAGCGTCCCTGGGCCGTTCAGGTCGTTCATCTCGGCAAACGCCGCGTCCTCAAGAGCGTCGAACAGGACGACCTGACGCTCCGCGTACTGGACAAACCGGAACAGCAGATCAAGAGCGTCGCTGTTTTGTCGCTCCGCGAGAAAGCCGTCGATGATCTCGGTCGGGCTCTTTCCGGCCGCAAACCCTTCTTCGCAATTGCTGCCGAAAAGCGAAAGCAGAATACCCGTTTTGTCGATCCCGTAAAACGGCAGGGCGAGAAATAGGCTGTTGTAAAGCTGAAATTTAACGCCGACCGCGTTCTGAAATTTTTCAAGCTGGCCGGAAAGTGTCTGGATCATAAAAGCATTCTAAGCCATTTCGATGTGTCCCTGGAATTTACCTGAAATTCCGGGCTACATAAATGAAATTTCAGTAGAAAGGATTTTCAACGCAAAGACGCGAAGAAGCAAAGGCCGCAAAGGGATGTGTCCCTGGGTTTTCAAAGATCAAGGCTTATTGGTGTAGGTTGCGGCGGGACGCAACTGACTGGAGCGGCGAGCATCCTTGCTTGCTACAATTGCGGCTTCCGCGATTGTTATGGGCCTCGGGAGTTTGCGAGTTGAGTGAAGCTGAGCGCGTAAGCGGTTTTCAACCGCTGGCAAGCAGGGATGCTTGCCGCTCCAGTCGCTGTCGCCGCTCCGTGGCCTATCTTCTGCCAAGGGAAGAACTGACCACGGAACGCACGGAAAAGCACGGAACCGAATGATCGAAACGCACCGAAAAGCCAGGAGCCAAACGGCTTCGGATGCAGGTCGAGACAGATTTCCGCGACGTCTCGCGGTTGGCTGAATTCGGCAAGGCGTTCGGCCCGGCCGTTCAAGTAGCGGCTTTCGACTAGCAGGCCGAGGACTCTTTCGACGAGTGGGAGTTTCTCATCGCGCTGATATGGGTTCAAACGAAGAGCGAGCGGTTTTGGGCAGGTGCAGGTCGAGCAAGTTTTCATAATGATCAACGCTAACCCAAAACGCACCCAAAATGGAAGCACGTTTTGCACGGATTGATACATTATGCACAGATTGCACAAAATGATATGTTTTGCGTACTTTGTTACGTTATGCGGGTTATGCGGGTTATGCGGGTTATGCGTGGATCGGCCACGCTTAATTTCTGTAGGCAGATCCGATTCTCGCCTTTTGTGCGTGCTATTTGAAATGCGCGAGAAAAAAACACTCTAACCTCTCTCAATTCAATAAAAAGGGTTGACATCTGATAATTAGAGATTATAATTCTCTCAGCATCAAAACATTTGCTAATGCAAAACCACTCGAACCACAATATTTCAAATGCGATCATCCGCACGGTTGATGTCTCGGTTCTTAGTGTATCTTCGCCTGGCTTTCCTGTATTTGTAGTAATTTACGACATTATTTTTCCGGTAGAGAAATGATGACAAGTTGGTCCGGTAAAAAGGGTTAATGAGGTCATCATCGCACAAACCGATGATGGCCTTTTGGTTTTAAGGGAAACTTTATTCGATATGTTAGAAGCTGTTTCAACCGCTCAGAACGTTGCTGGTGAAGTTCAGGTACCGACGCGATTGGTCGACCCGGTTCGCGGGGCCGAGATATTGATGCGTGCCCTCGTCGATAACGGCGTCGACACCGTTTTCGGCCTGCCCGGCGGAGCCGTTTTGCATATCTACGACGAAATGTGGCGATATCGCGAGGCGGTCACGCACTATCTGGTTCGCCATGAGCAGGGCGCGGTGCATGCGGCTGAGGGTTACGCGCGGGCTACTGGGAAGGTCGGCGTTGCACTCGTGACCTCAGGGCCGGGAGCGACGAACGCGGTGACGGGGATCGCGGACGCGTATATGGATTCGATCCCGCTGGTGGTTATCACCGGCCAAGTGCCGACGGCGGTGATCGGGACGGATGCCTTTCAGGAAGTCGACACATTTGGCATTACTTTGCCGATCGTGAAGCACAGCTATCTCGTTCGCAATGTCGAGGATCTGGAGAACGCTGTAAATGAGGCGTTTTATCTCGCCAGCACCGGAAAACCCGGGCCCGTCGTGATCGACATTCCGAAGGATGTGACGGCGGCTTTGTGCGAATACCGCGACGACCGCGCGAGATTTTTGAGTGTGCAGGCGGTCGAGCCGGAATGTGACCGCGAGATGCTCGGCGTTGCTTTGGAGCGAATACTGACGGCCAAAAAGCCGGTGTTTTATGTCGGCGGCGGTGTGGTGACGAGCGGTGCGTCGGAGGCTTTGACGAAGGTCGTTGAGGCTATGGGTGTGCCGGTGACGCCGACTTTGATGGGGCTGGGCGGATTTCCAACGGCTCATGCACAGTGTCTGGGAATGCTTGGAATGCACGGCACGTACACCGCCAATATGGCGGTTGCTGAGAGCGATCTGCTGGTGGCGATCGGCGTGCGGTTCGACGACCGCGTGACCGGAAAGCTGGCGGAATTTGCTCCGAATGCAGAGGTTGTTCACATTGACATCGACGCGTCGAACATTGGCAAGATCAGGAAGCCGCAATATCCGGTCGTCGCCGATGCTCGTGTCGCTCTTGAGATCATGTCCGAAATTCTGGTTTCAAAATGTGCGACGAACCACCGCGAACGGCTCGGCGGTTGGTGGAGCGAGATCCGCGAATGGCAAAAGGCGGTGCCGCTGTCGTGTGAGTATTCGGAGTTTGAGATCAAGCCGCAGCAGGTCATCGAGACTTTGCACGAGGTGACGAACGGCGATGCGGTGATCGTTTCGGACGTCGGACAACACCAAATGTGGGCGGCGCAATTTTATCCGTTCAAGCGAAATCGGCAGTGGATCAACAGCGGCGGGCTGGGAACGATGGGATTTGGCTTGCCGGCGGCGATGGGAGCGCAGATCGCGGTCCCGGGAACGCAGGTGGTCGCGATCGTCGGCGACGGCGGTTTTCAGATGACCAATCAGGAGATAATCACCGCGATCCAATACAGAGTGCCGCTCAAAGTCCTGATCATGAACAACGGCTACCTCGGCATGGTTCGCCAGTGGCAGGAAATGTTCTATGAACGTGCTTATTCCGAGGTCGATCTGTCGATATCGCCGGATTTTGTAAAGCTCGCCGAAGCATACGGAGCACAGGGTTTAAGAGCGAAAACGCCGGGCGAATTGAAGGATGTTTTGAAACAGGGGCTCGAGTTTGATGGGGTCACGATTTGGGACATCGTTGTTTCTAAGGAAGAGAATGTTTTCCCGATCGTTCCCGTCGGCGGGGCGTCGAGGAACATGATCCTCAAGTAGTTCTTTCCGTGCCTTCCCTGTGTTCCGTGGTTAAAATTCCTAAGAGTTTAACCACGGAACGCACGGATCGGCACGGAACTAGAGATGGCTAAGACCGAAGACCTAAAGCCAAAAACCAAAGACCAAAACGCCATGCGCCACACAATTTCAATCATCGTTGCTAATCAACCCGGGGAGCTTTCGCGGATCGTGGGGTTGTTTTCGGCTCGCGGGTTTAATATCGAGACGATCACGGTCGGCAAAACGCTTGAGCCGGAATGGTCGAAGGCTACGGTTGTCACCAAGGGCGACGACCGTACCGTCGAGCAGATCATCAAGCAATGCTCTCGGCTCGCACGTGTTCGCGAGGTGAAAGCGGTCACAAGTTTGCCGCACATCGAGCGGGAAATGGCTCTTATCGACGTTTCGGTCAGATCCGGAGACGAGCGGCAGGAAGTGATGAGTTTGGTCGAGATATTTCGCGCGAAGGTCGTCGATATTTCGCACGACCGGATGATACTTGAGCTTTCGGGGACGATGGACAAGGTTGACACATTCATCGAAATGCTGCGGCCATTGACGGTCAACGAAGTAACGCGAAGCGGATGTGTGGCGATCAATCGGTTGTCGAGATTGATGACAGATGAACAATTTGGGGCTGCGGCCGCAGCATGATCTTTTGCGTCTTCTTTGCGGTCTTGGCGTCTTTGCGTTGGATAAGTACGTTACTTAACGCAAAGTCGCAGAGGACGCAAAGAAGACGCAAAGTAAGAAAGAACATTAAGGAAACAACACAAACATGAAAGTTTTTTATGACAAAGACGCGGACGATAGCCTTTTGAAGTCAAAGCGGATCGCCGTTATCGGGTACGGTTCGCAGGGGCATGCGCATGCTAACAACTTGAAAGAGTCGGGCCATGATGTGATAGTCGGGCTGCATGCGGACAGCAAATCGTGGAAAAAGGCTGAGGAAGCAGGGCTCGAAGTCACTTTTGCACGCGAAGCCGCCGAAAAAGCTGACGTTATCATGATGGCCGTCCCCGACGAACTCGGGCCGTCGATCTATAAGAACGACATCGAACCTGCACTGAAAGACGGCAAATATCTGGCTTTCGCGCACGGTTTCGGCATTCATTTTAAAAAGATCGAGCCGCCCGCAGGCGTCAATGTTTTCATGGTTGCTCCGAAAGGGCCGGGGCATTTGGTTCGCAGCGAATACGCTCGCGGCCGCGGGGTTCCGTGTTTGATGGCGGTGCATCAGGATGTGTCGGGTGACGCTTCGGCGGTGGCGATGGCTTATGCGTCAGCGATCGGCGGCGGTCGTGCCGGCATCATCGAGACAACCTTTAAGGAAGAGACGGAAACGGATCTATTTGGTGAGCAGGCAGTGCTTTGCGGCGGATTGACTTCGCTCATTCAGGCTGGTTTTGAGACGCTGACCGAGGCCGGATATTCGCCGGAAATGGCGTATTTCGAATGCCTTCACGAGATGAAGCTGATCGTCGACCTTCTTTACGAAGGCGGCATCGGCAACATGCGCTATTCTATTTCAAACACCGCCGAATACGGCGATCTGACTCGCGGCAGCCGAGTCGTTACAGATGCGACCAAAGCCGAGATGAAGAAAATTCTCGGCGAGATCCAATCGGGGCAATTCGCGGACGAATGGATGAGCGAATGCGAGAGCGGGAAGGAGAATTTCAAACGTCTCGAAGGCGAAGGCGAACGCCACCAGATCGAGGAAGTCGGTGCCAAGCTCAGAGCGATGATGCCGTGGTTGTCGCAAAATACCCTGGTGAATACGGCAAAGAACTAACTTTGCATCCTTTGTGTCTTCCCTCTGCGATCTTTGTGTTTAAGAATAGTTTTAACACGGAGGGCTCGGAGGGAAGATCACGGAGAGCACAAAGGTAATTCAGGGGTGAATCATGAAATTGTTTGATTTAAACGAGGTCGAAAGTGACGAGGTTAGCTCGTCGTATTTTAGAAAGATTGCTACTGGCGAATCGCTGACGATCGGCAAGGTAGAGGTTCACGCGGGCGAGGTCACCAAGCTTCATTCACATGAATCAGAAGAAGTGATCTTCGTACTAAAAGGCGCGTGGCTGTTTCGTTTGCCGGACGAAGACGTGACGGTTCGAGCAAATCAAATGCTGTTCATCCCGCCGGGTGTTGAGCATTCGTCGGAAGTTTTGGAAGATGTGATCGCGATCGACATTTGCTCGAAGGCCCGCCCTGATTGGCAATCCGGCGTCGACAAGAGCTTGCACAGCAACCCGGGGCAGTTTCTTTGGGGAGTCTAGGAAGGAATTTAACCGCAGATGAACGCAGATAAACACGGATAGAATAAAAAAATCTGTGTTCATCTGCGTCCATCTGCGGTTAATCATTCATGATTTTTATGACCGCACCGACAATTAACAATCCTCGGGCTGAGATCGATGCTATCGATGGCGAGCTGCTGCGGCTTTTGAATAAGCGGGCGGAGATCGCCCTGCGCGTCGGGGCGGCGAAGACGAATGACGAGCGTTCGCTGTGCGATCCGAACCGCGAACGCGAGGTTTTGGCGAGGTTGCGGCAGGAAAACACAGGGCCGTTTGACGAGCACAGCATTGACAACATCTTTCAGCGGATAATCGATGAATCGCTTTTGCTTCAGCAAAAAACGTATCTCAAACCTTTCGAAAGTTCCGACGCTCCGCAAACGGAAGTTACGAAACTGACGGGAAAATCGCGTGTCGCGTTTCTCGGTGATCGCGGAACGTTCAGCGAGGAAGCAGCTCTTGGGATCCTCGGCGATGAGTGCGTGACCGTTTCGTTTCCGACTTTCGAAGACCTTTTCACCGCGATCGATGCAGGAAAAGCCGATCTTATCTTGGCTCCGCTTGAGAATAGTTTGATCGGGTCGGTTCATCGCTGTGTTGACCTGCTGCTCGATAGTTCGCTGCATATTATTGCCGATGTGATATTGCCGGTTTCGCACTATTTGGTCGCGTGTCAGGATGCGACGATGGAGACGATACAGACGGTCGAATCGCATCCGGCGGCGCTCGCTCAATGCCGCAGATTTTTTGCCGCATATCCGCATCTGAAAAGCGTTCCGGCTGACGACACGGCGGGCAGCGTTCGGCGTGCGGTCGAGAGCCGCGATGTGACGCGTGCCGGGATCGGCGGACGCCGGGCGGCTGAGATATATGGCGGGAAGATACTTCGCGAGCATCTTGAGGACAACGGTGAGAATTACACTCGTTTTGCATTATTGTCTGCCAAGCCGAACGAGGAAAACACCGGCTCAAAGATATCGGTCGTTATTCAACTAAGAAACGAAGCCGGGGCTTTGCATGGAGCGTTGAGACCGCTCGTTCGCCGCAACATCGACATCGCCAAGATCGAAAGCCTGCCGATCCGCAATTCGCCGGGCCAGTTTAACTTTTATCTCGACATCAACGTACCCAATATCGAAGGCGATCTGACGGGAGCCTTGACCGAGATCGGCGAACAGACCGAGGGCGTGAGATTTCTCGGACGATATTCGACGACGCGTCTGGGCAGTGTCGCTTAGGAGTAAGAAAAGAAACAACGGATTTACGCCGATTTTCGCAGATTTGAAAACGCTTTGGTTCAAACGGTTTCCCGCTTTCTAAGTTTTGATAAGAATCAGTGCCAATCCGCGATAATCCGTTGTTACTAGATTTAATAATTTTATGATCCTTGTATTAAAACCAAATATTGACGAATCGACCCGCGAATTTCAGCGGCTGGAGAGTCATTTAATTAACCTTCCGAATATCGAGTTTCGCGTGCACAAGGTTCAGGGGCGTGAACAGCTTTTGACGGAGATCTATTTGATCGGTAACACGGCCGCTTTGGCACTGGATGAGATGAAGAGCTTTCCTGGCGTCGATCACGCGGTTCGCGTTTCTGAGGAATATCGCATTCTCGGCCGTCACAAGGACGACAATCGTCCGAGCAATTTCACCTACAATGGCGTGAATTTCGGACAGGATACGCTGAACGTTTTTGCCGGCTTGTGTGCCGTCGATTCGCCTGAGAGCGTCGAAGCGATGATGAAGGCTTTGCAGGAGAACGGTCAGGTCTGTACGCGAATGGGTGCGTACAAACCGCGAACTTCGCCTTATTCTTTCCAGGGGCACGGCAAGAATTGTCTGCCGTTCGTTTTCGAACTCGCCGGAAAATACGGCATCAAGGTGATCGCGATGGAGGTCACGCACGAGTCGCATGTTGACGAGATCAACGAGGCTCTCGACGCGACCGGAAACCCGACCGGCGTGATGCTGCAGATCGGAACGCGAAACACGCAGAATTTCGAACTGCTCAAGAGCGTAGGTCGTCAACAGGAATTTCCTGTTTTGTTGAAAAGAGGTTTCGGCATCACGCTCGACGAATCGCTCCACGCTGCCGAATATCTGGCCAGCGAAGGCAATCACAAGGTCGTTTTCGGCCTACGCGGTATGAAGACCAACATCGGCGACCCGCATCGCAACATGGTCGATTTTGCCCACATTCCGGTCGTCAAACGTCTGACGCGTATGCCCGTGTGCATCGATCCATCGCACTCGGTCGGAACGCGTTCGCGCAGCTCGGACACGATCCTCGACATCATGCACGTCACCGCCCAGGGCGTGATCGCCGGGGCAAATATGATCCTCGTCGATTTTCACCCGTTCCCGAACAAGGCGTTGGTCGATGGACCGCAGGCTCTTCGGATGGAAGAATTGCCGGTGTTTTTAGAGGACATTCGGATGGTGCGTGAGGTTTTTGAGAAACGAGTCCAATTGCATCGCGGGGAATCGACGGCGGTTGGGAGTTAAGGAAGTATTGCGGAAGCTCGCACGAAGTAAGGGCGCCGACTGGGATTTGACGTTCGTGATTGCAGTGGGAGCCCTTACTTCGTGCGGGCTTCTGCATTAGAGAAACATGCCAAATAATTCGAGAAGCAAAATAATCACATCAGGCGTTGAGCGTGCCCCGAATCGTTCGATGCTGCGGGCGGTTGGGTTTGAGGACGGTGATTTTGATAAGCCGATCATTGGTGTGGCGAATGGTTACAGCAACATCACGCCGTGCAATTTGAGTCTGGGGAAACTCGCGGATGCCGCAGTCATTGAGGCAAAACGCGTCGGGTTGATGCCGCAGGTTTTTGGGACTATTACGATATCGGACGGCATTTCCATGGGCACGTTGGGGATGAAGTATTCGCTCATCTCGCGTGAGGTTATCGCAGATTCGATCGAGACGGTTTGCAACGGCCAGCAGATGGATGGCGTGCTGGTGATCGGCGGGTGCGACAAGAATATGCCGGGCGGAATGATCGCGATCGCGCGGCTGAATATCCCGGCGATCTACGTTTACGGTGGCACGATCAAGGCCGGGCATTTGAATGGCAAGGACCTTACCGTTGTCTCCGCTTTCGAAGCCGTTGGCGAATATCTTGCCGGAAAGATCGACGATGCTGCCCTGATGGCGGTCGAGAAGCACGCTTGTCCGGGAGCCGGTTCGTGCGGCGGGATGTACACGGCAAATACGATGTCATCCGCGATCGAGGCGATGGGCATGGGATTGCCGTATTCGTCGACGATGGCGGCTGAGGATGATGAAAAGACGCAGAGTACGCTCGATTCGGTCACGGCTTTGGCCGCAGCGGTCGAGAATCAGCTTTTGCCGCGACAGATCATGACTCGGAAGGCTTTTGAGAACGCGATCGCCGTCATAATGGCGACCGGCGGTTCGACAAACGCGGTGCTGCATCTGCTCGCTATCGCACATTCGGCAGAGGTCGATCTGAAGATCGATGATTTTGAGGACATTCGTCGAAAGGTTCCTGTTTTGTGCGACCTAAAACCTTCGGGTTTGTATGTTGCAACCGATCTGCACAAAGCCGGAGGAATTCCGGAGGTCATGAGAATTTTGCTGGAGAATGGTTTGATCCATGGGGATTGTATGACGATCACCGGTAAGACCGTTGCGGAGAATTTGGCCACGACTGGAGTGCAAGCACCCTTGCTTGCCTCTAGCGGGAACGTGCAAGCAGGGGTGCTTGCACTCCAGTCGCTGGTGATACATCCTTTTGACAGACCAATTTACGCTCAGGGTCATCTTGCGATACTTCGCGGAAACTTGGCACAGGAAGGCGCGGTTGCGAAGATCACGGGTATCAAAAACTCTTCGATCACCGGCCCGGCTCGCGTTTTCGATTCCGAAGAGGACTGCATGGCCGCGATCATGGCCCGGAAGATCAATGCGGGCGATGTCCTAGTAATCCGCTACGAAGGCCCGAAAGGTGGACCCGGAATGCGAGAAATGCTCTCGCCGACCTCCGCGATCATCGGGCTCGGGCTCGGTGACGCGGTCGGGCTGATCACCGATGGACGATTCTCAGGCGGAACATACGGAATGGTCGTAGGCCACGTTGCTCCGGAAGCGGCAGTCGGCGGCAATATTGCATTATTAGAGGAAGGCGACAGCATCACGATCGATGCGGTGAAGCGTCTGCTACAGGTGAATTTGTCGGATGAGGAATTGTCCGCGAGACGCGAACGTTGGTCCGGGCCGCCCGCCGGGCCGAAGGTGATCGGCGTTGCGGCGAAGTACGCAAAGCTGGTTTCGTCGAGCGCGTTTGGGGCGGTGACGGATTAGAGAGTCTTTACTTCGGACTGTCGGAACCTAAGAAGAGTACATCCCGTCGCAATTCCAAAACCATATGGTATTATTTTGTCGAAATGAAATTCTTTGTCGCATTTATTTTTCTACCGCTCTCAGTGTTCGCTCAAACAGCTAAATCGCCTCCAGCAAAATGCGAAATCGGATTAGCAAATGCACCAGTTTTGAGAGGAATCTCATTGAGAATGACAGTAGCCCAAGTGGCTAAAAAGTACCCCCTTTTGCCAGCACCGGAAAATAACAAAATCACAACGTTGAACGGGTATGTTAATAATATCCCCGGTTTCGATAATGTTAACTTTGTACGAATTTCTTTCTTGGATCAAAAAGTTTCATCCATCCATTTATTTTACGACGAGACGCCGTTTGAGAGTGCGGGTGAGTTCTCTAAGAATCTTTCTAAACAATGGAATTTGCCAGAATCGGCTTGGCATTACTGGCCTAGCGATAATGGCATATTAGTTTGCGATGGTTTTAGCCTTTCAATTTTCGAGAATAAGTACATCCTTCTAAGGGACACTGACGCGGAAGCAAAAAAGGATGCCGAAAAAAAGGCAGCCTTCAGGCCATAAATGTACTTTATCAAACCCGTCGCAACTCATCGGACGCGATAGGGTGCCTTCCTTTCATACCAAGAAAAAAAGCCTTGGAAACGATTAGGTTCCCAAGGCTTTAATTAACCAACTCTTTCAATTAGTACTGATACGGATAACTATTCGGGTTTCGCGGTTTCTGCTTTGCGGTGATGATCGCACCAGTTGCGACACCTGCGGCAGCACCGATCAGGGCTCCTTTTTTGCCGCCGAAGATGGCTCCGATCACTGCCCCGGCGCCTGTGGCAACGCCTAGGTTGATGGCTTTGCGGTGACGGTCGTAAACATTGGGCTTCTTGTTGCCATACTGATCGTAGTAATAATCGTCCTCGTAATACTGGTCGTTGTAATTCGTGTTGTCGTAGGTACGGTTATCGTAGTTTCGATCGTTATTATACCGGTTGTTGTCGCGGCTGTAGCGGCGATTGCGGTCGTTATCCCGACGCTGAGCTGATGCCGTGCCTGCGAAGGCAGGGATCGTAACTGCAAACATGATCGCCATTAAGAACGTTGTTAAGAATTTCTGAAACATAGTATTTTATCCCTCCAAAGGTCTCCGACATCGTCGTCGATATTGTATACAGCAACGGGTGTGCCAATGATGGAACTTACAGCATTTCCGATGGTTTACAGACATAACGGCTCTGCGAATAAGAACCGGGTATACCAAAATTACACCTAACTCGACGCAATTCGTGCAAAGGCAAAAAAATCCGGACATCAAATGAATGATGCCCGGATATGTAAATGCTGAAGTGTGCACATGAGCAAGGGAGAATCCTTAACTTGAGGGATTCGCCCTTGCTTACGCGCGGGCTTGTGCATTAGTAGTTACGCGGTCTGACGTAGACGCGCCTGACGTAATTCTTTGGTCGCTGCTTGTGCGTAAACAAGGCACCGCCGCCGGCACCGGCGAGGCCGCCGATCACAACGCCTTTCTTCCCGCCGATCAAACCGCCGACGAGGGCTCCGACGCCAGTACCGATACCGATGTTGAACGCCTTACGATGGCGGCGATAGACGTTGGGCTTTTTGTATCTATAAACCTGTCCGTTGCTGCGGTAATAACGAGTGGTCTGTGCTGAGACCGTTTCGGCCAAAACCGGTATTGCGACGGCCATCATGATTGCCATCAAAAATGTCGTGATGTATTTCTTAACTAACATAAAACTTCCCCCTGAAAATTGAATTTTTCCGACATTGTTGTCGCTCGTTTAGTGGCAAGCACCGTGCCATAAAACCGCAAAGCTATATGTTTCTTATAGTTACGGTTTAATGCTGGAGTTTTTTAGGCTCGTATGCACACGAAATCGGCCAGTTATCAACGGTATGGGTTATTTCGGTTCCGTAAAGTTCCCAATGAGAAATAGGATCAGGAGGACAGCCATTGGAAGGATATTTAGGAAAAGCCCGAGGATCGAAAACAAACGCTTTTTGCTCGGGCGGAACAAACCGATGACCGACATCAGGATACCGATTAAATGTCCCCCTGCGGGAATAATGAAAAAGATAACCACCATCAGAACGACGGCTGAACCCATGCGCCGCAGGTCGGTCACGCTTTGCGATTCGGGAATCAGAAGGTCGGTCAGTTTATTGGTAAATCCCTCGGTGTAAAAGATCAGGTAAACAGCCGCCGCAAAATATACCCAAACGGCTAAGGCGGTGAGGCACGCGGCGATGCCGAGTTTAGAATGGGTCTTATTTGCTGTCGACACGGTGGGAACAATATAAACGCATCAGCATCGTTAGGGCAAGCGCGGGTTGTTTCGCCCGCGCGCCGAGTATGTTAGACTTTTGTTGTTCCCACACCAAAGAGCTAATAGATACAGTGTTTAGTGCGGGAAATCTAAATATTTAACATGCTGAAATCCCCGATTCAGGAACTTGCTCTGTTTTACGATCTCGAATGGGTGCCCGACGCGGCGGGCTCCAAACGGCTGTTTGACCTGCCCGAGGAAACCACCGAGATCGAGGCAATGCAGCGGCTGTGGGAACACTCGCCTCAGTACGACGCCGAGAAAAATCCGCGTCCGTTTCTCAAATACATGTTCTCGCGCGTCGTCTCGATCGCTTTTTTGTCGCGTAAGCTGGTCTACCGCGATGGCGAAAAGGTGCCGGAGTTTTCGCTCAACTCGCTGCCGAAACTTCCGGTCGAATCCGACGACGTCGACGAAGCCGCGATCATCGACCGTTTTCTCTACATAATCGGCGACCGTCGGCCGCAGCTAGTCGGCTACAATTCGTCCGAATCAGACCTTCAGGTGCTGATCCAACGCGGGATCATCAACGAGATCACGGCTCCGGCGTTCAATCAACGTCCGGGAAAACCGTGGGAAGGGCCGGATTATTTTGATTCGCGAAACAGCGACGCGCACCTCGATCTGCTGACAAAATTCTCAAACCGCGGCGGCATGTCGCCACGGCTCGACGAGCTGGCGAAGCTCTGCGGATTCCCCGGAAAGATCGATGTCAAAGGCGATCAGGTCACAGACCTCTGGCTTGCCCGCGACCTGACAAAGATCGTCGAATACAACCAGATCGACACGCTCAATACCTATCTCGTATGGCTCCGCGTCGTCTACTTCGCGGGTCAGATCTCAGAGGAAGATTACGTGATGGAGCAGGACTTTTTCCGCGAGTTTCTCGAAAACGAGATGCAAAAGCCGGAGAAGGCATTTCTGGGAGCTTTTTTAAATAAGTGGCCAATTTAGCTCCGGTAGGGATCTGGTGGCACAAGCCCGCGCGTAAGCAAGGACGAATCTCAAGTTGAATGTTTTGCCCTTGCTTACGCGCGGGCTTGTGCAAAAAAGGCGACATAAATTGAGCTTATGCAATTCGGAACGATCTATCACGAAAACTGTATCGAAACGCTGCGGCGGATGGACGATGATCTGATCGACATGACGATCACGAGCCCGCCGTATGACGATCTGCGTGATTATAACGGATATCATTTTCCGGTTGAGGATATTGCGGCGGGACTATTTCAAAAGACGAAACCCGGCGGTGTTGTCATTTGGGTGGTCGGCGATCGGACGATCAACGGCGGCGAATCACTAACGAGCTTTGAACACGCCTTTGAATTCAGAAAGGCCGGTTTCAAGGTGCATGACACGATGATCTACGCCAAAAATAACCCTATCCCGAGCGATTGCGGCAAGCGTTACCGGCAATGTTTCGAGTATATGTTCTGCTTTTCTAAAGGGCAGCCTGCGACGTTTAACCCGATCACGCAGATGATCAAGCAGGAAAAGGCGTTCAAATCGTTTCGCATTACAAAGGTCGGCCGCAACGACCTCGCTCACGACCACGTCGCGCCGAAGGAGCGAAAGCTCGACAACATCTTTTATTACGGTGACAGCGAGATCTTTTACTACAATGTGGGAACGTCGAGTTCGAAGGACAAGGTCGCATTCGGCCATCCGGCGATCTTTCCCGAGCAGCTTGTCGAGGATCAGATAAATACCTGGACAAACGCCGGCGACGTCGTATACGACTGCTTCATGGGCAGCGGAACGACGGCGAAGATCGCTCATCAATTAGATCGGCGGTGGCTCGGCTCGGAAATTTCCAGTGAATATATCGCGATCGCCAACGAGCGTCTTGCAAAATATCTCGATAATCGTGAGCTTTCGGCGGTGAACTAACAACCTTGAACCAAGATCGCGCGTCTATAGATTGTTAGCGAACACTTTTCTGCAATAGATCTGGAAGGTTTTTAGCGTTTATGAATATGTTTTTAGTCGTTTTGTCCGCCTTGGTTATATTCTCGGGGATCGCGATCGCCCAGCCGCGGCCGGCCGAAAAAACGCCAAGCATTCCAGCGAATGCCCCGTCGTCATATGAGGCTCGTTACGAAGGCGGTTTGTTTGGTGCTAGTACAAAAGAGACCGGCGATCTGACGTTTGACGACGCGAACGAGCGGGTCGTTTTTAAGCGTGACGGAAAGGAGATGTTCTGGATACCGTACGCTTCGCTGATCATGGTCTATCCGGATTCGAAGGACAGCGTACCGCAGGCGGGCAAGGTCATCAGCCACATTCCGCTTCCGGGAGCGGGGCTCGCGGGGCTGATGAATAAGAGTACCAAATACGCGAATATTACATTCGAAGACCCCGATATCAAGCAGAACGGCACTGCTAGTTTCCGATTTAAGGAAAAGGACAAGCTGATCTCGTTCATTAACCAGCTCGGCGTAAAAGCCAAGATGAAACAACGTGGCGATGCTTTTTATAAGCCGCGTAATAGTTCGACTTTCTAGTTCAGGTCTCCGAAGCGGTGCTGCAGGATCGTCGTAAGTGAGATCGCCGCAGTTTCCGCCCGCAAGATGCGGCCGCCGAGAGTGACAACGCTGATGCCGCTCGCACGAGCGAGTTCCAATTCAGAATCATCCCAACCGCCTTTCGGTCCGATCAAGGCGGTTATTTTTTTGTCCGGTTTGATGCCGGTAAAATCGGTGCCGTCGCGTTCTGAGAACATCACGACGCTTTCGGTTGTTTCGGCAATGAGCTTCTCGACAACCATCGGCTCCGCGATCTCCATCAGCCTCGCACGGCCGCATTGTTTGGTCGCTTCCATCGCGATGCGTCGCCAGCGGTCAAGGCGTTTGTCGGCGTCTTTCGTTTTAACATCGCCGCGTATTGTCTGAACCGGAATGAGTTTTGCGACGCCGAGTTCGACTGATTTTTGGATTATTAGGTCGTATTTCTCGCCATTTAGAACTGTTGACGCGAGCGTGATCTCAAATGGCGATTCGGGCGAAGCTGGGGTGATCTCTTCGATCAGGGCGAGTTCGGAGTCCTTTTTTCCGATCGCAGTTATCGAGCATTTGTACTCGTGTCCGGTTCCATCGAAAACGGAAACTTCATCGCCCGTTTTTAATCTCAAAACATCGCGCAAGTGGCGCGTTTCGTCGGTGTCGAGGGTGATAATACGGTCGTTAAAATTCTCGGGTCGTGAATAGAATCTGCGCATGGCTAGTTTTTTGATCGAGCGAGCAGACCGTTGCGGAAGCTCGCGCGTGAGCAAGGGCGAATCATTCACCTTGAGCAAGACGCCCTTGCTCACGCGCGGGCTTCTGCATCATCGCCGAACATCTGTACAAAATCAGGGGAACTCCTTCTGATATCAACCCACTGCTCAAATATCTCCGGCGTTTCGAGCCAGATTCGGAGCCAGTTTGCGATCTCTTCGTTAAGCGGGCGGGCTTCTTCGCTCGCGTTCGGCTTTTCCACGAGTTTAACTACGTTCTTTCGTCCCTCGATCGCGGTTTCGCGGACGAGTCTAAGGCCTTCTTTGTCATTTTCGGCTTTGTACTTTCGCCTAAGGTTTTCAAGCTCGCGGAGCGAACGTTCCGTCGCCGCCAGACTGCTCGTGCTAAGAATGTTTCTCAGAGCAGCATCGTACGGGCGGTCGGACGCTCGCTCGACATAGAGCGACATGATCTCTGAATGCCGCAGTTGAGCGCCCTCGTCGGCCAGCAGACGGGCGATGACCATCGGTGAATCGACCGCCGATCTTCCATATTGATCCGCGACGACGGTTTCGATCGCCTCGATCTCGGCAGCACCGATGTTCTCACAATCGAGCTTTTCCCAAACTTCGATCATCAGGTCGTTTTTGTTTCGCGATAACCACATAGCATAGACAGGAGACAAGAGACCAGGGACAGGAGACGAAGCGTACCAGAAATCAGGCTTCTGTTTCTTGTCTCACGTCTCTTGTCTTCAATATGAGGTCCGTCGTCGAATGGTCTTTCGGGTCGCCGACGATTGCGACTTTACCGCCGTATTCACGGACGATGTCACGTTCGGGGACGGTGTCGGTCGTGTAATCCGTGCCTTTGGCGTGAAAATCCGGTTTGAGCGTGCGGATCAGGTTTTCGACCGTCGGCTCGTCGAAGATCGTGACAAAGTCGACGCAAGCGAGTGACGAAACGATCTCGGCGCGTTCTTTTTCATTGATAAAGGGGCGCCCATGACCTTTTAACAGCCGGGTTTGGCGGTCTGAGTTGATGCCCACAACAAGAATATCGCCAACATCTTTCGCTCCGGCGAGATATCGAACGTGCCCGACATGGAAGAGGTCAAAGCAGCCGTTCGCCAACACGATCGTTGAGCCGGCCTCGCGGGATTCTGCGACGGTTTCGACGAGCTCCGAAAGGGAAATGATTGGCGCAAAATAGTCAGCCATAACAATTAGCCTGCTGTGGTAGAAGATCCAGTTGTTTCAGCGGCTCTTAAAGATTCGAGCAGTTCGTCGGCGGTGACCGACGCGGTGCCTTTTTTCATAACGACGAGCCCGCCGGCGTGGTTGGCGATATTGGCCGCGTCGGCAAAGCTCAACCCTGAGGCAAGGCCAAGGGCATAGGCCGCGATCACGGTATCGCCCGCTCCGGTTACATCAACGGGTTCGGTCGAACCGACGACATCGATCTTTAGTGGAGCCTTGTCTTTTTCGCACAGAAGCATTCCCTGGTTCCCGTTGGTTACCAGCAGAGCTTCCAGGCCGAGTTGAGAACGGAGCTCGGAACAATCGGCTGCAGTGAAATTCTCGCCGAGGATCTGTTCGACCTCTTCGCGATTTGGCGTGGCGGTCGTGGCATTTGAAAGATCGGTAAGGCGGAAACGGGAATCGACGATCAGCGGTATCCGCCGCCGCTCGGCGATCGCTCGGGCATCCTCAAAGATATCCGGAAATACCGCACCATAGTTGTAATCCGAAACTATGATCGCGTCCGTGATCTCGGAGCGGTCCGCGAGTTCGTCCCTTAGCTTCTGTTTGATCTCGCTGGAGATCTCGCTCGAATTTTCGTAGTCGATGCGAATGACTTGCTGGCGAGCCGCGTAATGCTGGCCGGCTAGCACTCGAACCTTCGTCGTGGTTGCAAAGTCCGGGGTCGTCGTAACGCCTGTGCAATCGACCCCGCTCGACACGAGCCCATCGATCAGCGTTTTGCCGTTCGCGTCCGCACCGGTGAGGCCGATAAGTATGGTCTGGCCGCCGAGCGAGGCGACGTTGACCGCGGCATTGGCGGCGGCACCGGGAACGGTATTCGTATTCTCGTGGCGAAGTATAAAAACGGGAGCCTCACGCGAGACGCGCGAGATGGTTCCGTTGAGGAATTGATCAGCGACGAGATCGCCGATGATCACGACGGTCTTTAGCGGAAATTTATCCTTAATGGTGCTGTAAATATCCATTATCAAAACAATTAGAAGCTACTACAAACCTCGGAAATAAACAAAAATGACCGAAGACAACTACGTCCTCAGCCATTTTTCCTAAGCTCTTTCGCAAGATTCTAGTGCGTATCGTAACTCGCCACTGGGATGTCATTCTCAACGCCCCAGCCAACCGCTGACATCGCTCCCGTCGTGCTGTTTAGAACGTAAAACGCACCCGGAGTTCCGTTTCGATAAACGGCGATGTCCGTCTTGCCGTCTCCGTCGTAATCGTTCTGGACGTTGTAATCGACGCTCGTTATACCGAATGATGTCGTTATCGAACCACCCGAGCTTTTCAGGATAAGCCACTGAAGATTGTCGCTAGGTTTTGCGCCTTCACGCAGCACCGCTATGTCCGTTTTGCCGTCGCCATCATAGTCGCCCGGGATCACGAGATCGCTGCTCTTGCCCCACGATGTAGCCGATATGGTGCCGTTTCGACTCGACCTGATGTGGAATACTGCCGAGCTATCGGCAGTCGCACCTGGACGCTGTATCGCGATGTCAAACTTGCCGTCACCGTCATAATCGCCGGGAGCGGTAAAATCTGTCGACGCACCAAATTCTGTTTGCGTGAATGATCCGTCAACTCCGGCTCTGAAATACCATATCAAGACACCGTTGGACCGGCGAACAACGGCGAGGTCGGTTTTGCCGTCGCCATCCCAATCGCGTCCGACCGGTTCATCGCCGGCCGAGCCAAAGTGAGCAACGTTGAATGCTCCATTTGAGCTGTTCAGCCAATACCAATCGCCGTCTACCTCGCGGAATACCGCAACATCGCCTTTGCCATCACCGTCGAAATCGCCCGGAACAGGCATATCAAGGCCTGCCAGGCCGAAATAAGTGAAAACCGGCGTACCGCCATTCCGCAGGGTGTACCAGACGTTGTTGGTCTGACGATAGATCGTGTAATCGGCTTTGCCGTCACCATTTACATCCATCGCACGCCGCAGTGTCACCTGAGCGAGCGACGGGAAGACGAGGGTCAAAAGAACCAACGAAAACAGGACAGTTTTACCCGCAACGGCCAAAAAATTTCTCATTATTAAAAACCCGGATCCAAACCTATAGCCGTCACAGAACAGCTTATTTCTTCACTTGGCAATCCCTGAATATAACACTTGCTTTCGCCCTAATGCAACAAAACGGGGTGGCGAAAGTCCATCAGCAAACTCATTGATACTCGCAAGTTAGACGCGCGTTAATTGGTTTGCGTTGGATGTCTGGGGAAAATGCGGATCTGAACTATACTAGGCTTGTTCTTTAAGATTCTCAGCATAAATGGAGCACGATGAGCAATAATTCAACCTCACGACGACATTTCTTGTACGGCGGTTTTGCCGCGACAGGGGCTTTAGGACTCGCCGCCGGCCTGGCTCACGGAGAAGACGATAGTTTTGCCGGATCGGTAACTATTCCCACGCAACCGATAAGGCCCGACGATGAAGCGGCATGGAAAGCGATAGCCAGGAATTACAACGTCACGTCGAAGATAACAAATCTCGAGAACGGCTACTGGGGAATTATGGCACGTCCTGTTCTCGCTGAATATCAACGCCTGACGGAGTTTGTGAATCGTGAGAATACCTATTTTGCGCGGTTGCAGTTTGGCGATGCATATAAAGCGGTAAGGGCTAAGGTCGCCGCGTTCCTTAATGTCGGCGTTGACGAGATCGCGTTAACGCGCGGTGCCACAGAAGCCCTGCAGGCTCTCATTGGTGGATACAACAAACTGAAGAGCGGCGATACGGTGCTTTTCGCTGACCTTGATTATTCGGAGATGAAAACTGCAATGCGTTGGCTCGAGGAAAGGCGGGGCGTAAAGGCCGTAAAGTTGATTTTTCCGGAGCCAAGCAAGGACGTTCCTCTCACAGAGGCAAGTATCCTGAGCTTTTATGAGAAGGCGCTAAATGCGAATCCGAGAACGAAACTTCTGCTTTTGACCCATCTGAATAACTGGACCGGGCTGATCATTCCGGTTGCCAAGATCGCAAAAATGGCAAGGGAACGCGGGATCGATGTTGTCCTCGATGCTGCTCATTCAGTCGGGCAGGTCGATATGCAGATAAAAGACCTAGGTTGTGATTTCGTCGGCGTAAATCTCCACAAATGGGTCGGAGCGCCGATTGGCTGCGGCGTGGTCTACATAAACAAACCTCGCATTGCCGATATCGACACCTATATGGCGAAATCGCCGGGCTCAACCGATATCTCCGCACGGATCGACACGGGTACGTCAAACTTTGCGGCTCACATGGCGATCCCGTATGCGATCGATTTTCATAACAAGATCGGAACAGCCGCAAAAGAGGGCCGTTTGCGATATTTGAGGAACCTGTGGGTCGGGCCCGCCCGCGAGATGAAGGGATTAACGGTTCTGACGCCGGACGACCCGAAAATGGTCGCTGCGTTGACGTCGTTTCGTCTGGATGGTGTCATCTCAACCAAGGCGAACGAGGCGCTGATGAAACATTTGAATGAGAAATTCGGGATACTCACTGTACGACGGACCGGTCCCGATGCGGGAGATTGTATTAGAGTTACGCCATCGGTTTACAACACGCCCGACGACATGGCAAAGCTCGTGAGCGCGTTGAGGTCGATCACATCGTCGGCCTATTCATTCTGATCTCGGCGAAAACAAAAAGACCAGCCAAAAAAGGCCAGTCTCTCAAAGGTTCAATGAATTTATTAAGTAGAAATGGGGCGGCTAGTGGGATTCGAACCCACGACATCCTGAACCACAATCAGGCGCTCTAACCGCTGAACTATAGCCGCCATCTCTCGATTTTGGATTTTAGATTGCCGATTTTGGATTCAACAAAAATCCTTAATCCAAAATCTAAAATCCCAAATCAAAAATCGTTTGGTACCCCCGGCAGGGCTCGAACCTGCGACCTACGGCTTAGAAGGCCGTCGCTCTATCCAGCTGAGCTACGGGAGCATAACAAAGAGCAAGTAAGAATGTTAGCGATTGGTGGCGTTATAGTCAAACTATTTTGGCGTGCGTTCCCGTTTCTAAGGTTTGCTAGAGACAAATTACTAATTCTTAGGTACTAATTAACAGTTATTTTCCAATAAACCACGAGAGCAACAGGGTTATCACGCCCAGCAGAGACGGGGCGATCGAGAATATGACCAGCCAATATCCCTCGCGTTTGAATGTAAATCTAAGCAGCCGCACTCTGTCTTTCACGCAGGACGGCGAGCATTTGTTCGAAAACCTCGGCGAGGTCGAGTTCACTGGTGTCGATGACGACGGCGTCATCTGAGATGGTGAGCGGCGAATCTTCGCGTGAGACATCGCGTTCGTCGCGCTCATTGATCTCGGCTAGAGTTTGCTCGTAAGTGGAAACGCGGCCTTTTGCCTGGTCCTCGGAATGTCGGCGGCTGGCACGTGCCTCGGGTTTGGCGGTTAAGAAGAACTTGATATCAGCGTAAGGGAAGACGACACTGCCGATATCGCGGCCTTCGAGAACGCAGCCGTTCCGAGCGGTGTTGCCTATGGCTCGCTGATGCTCGACCATGATGCGGCGGACTTCCGAGATGGTGGAGACAACCGATGCCGCCTGAGCGATCTCCAGCGTTCGGATCTCGGAGGTGACTTCGTCGCCATCGAGGATGATTCGCAAGTGATCAGGCTCGCCGACGAGATCGATCTTCGCATTTTCTGCGATATAGGCGATGCGGTCGATGTCGCGATAGGGTACGTTTGCCCGCTCAACAGCGAGAGCAACGGCTCGGTACATTGCTCCTGTGTCGAGATATAGGAGATTGAGCTTTTTGGCAAGCATCTTGCCGAGTGTAGATTTGCCGGCACCGCTCGGGCCGTCGATGGCGATGATCATTCGCTATATTTTACCCGATATCACCAAGTTGTCAGGTACGCGGAACTCAAAAAAATTGGCCCGGAGCGATTTGGGTATCGCTCACGGGCCGGATGCGGATGATTGGCGGGATGAGTTAATTCCTGAAGACTTTGACGACCCGGTCCGGGTAATCTGTGATGATGCCGTCAAGTTCGAAGGTTTTCATTCGTTCAAGATCGGCTATTTCATTTAACGTCCACGGGACGACCTTGATACCGCGGGCTTTGCATGCTGCGATCAAGGCCACATCGACAAGCATGAAATGTGGGCTATATGTATCGGGCTTGAAGCCAAGACTTTCCAGATTCTTGTCTAAGCTATCTTTATTCGCTACGAGAAAAGAGACCGGCACTTTGGGGTCGATCTTGCGAAGTTCTTGGAGCGGGCGAACGTCAAAGGATTGAATGATCACATATTTGAGCATCTTCGATGCCTTGATGACGTCATAAACGGCTCGCGTGAACGGCTCCATTTTCGGATGAAAAACATCATCACCGGTTACGCCCTCAGTTTTGATCTCGATGTTGTAACGAGGCGAAGGAAGTTTTCTCGATCTGACAAATTTGCCAATCTCAGTGAAAACGTCTGAGAGCAGCGGTTTTACGACCTTCATTTTTTCCTGCAGCGGAAAATCCTTGTTGCCGATGCTGCCGACATCGAACATTTTGACCTCGTCATAGGTCATTTTGTAGATGTTGTTTTCACGCTGTTTATCGGCGGGGATCCGGTTTCCGTTCTTGTCGAGGGATATGACGGACGAGAACCATGCCTCATGAGAGACAACGACTTTCCCGTCCTTTGTTAGGACAACGTCCAGTTCGAGGGTGTCGGCACCTAGCTCGAGAGCTTTCTTGAACGCAGGGATCGTGTTTTCCGGAACCCAACCGCGAGCACCGCGATGGCCCTCGATGCTCACTGGGCGAGTTTGCGCGAAAACGCTGGTTGTTAAAAGCAACGCTAAGAAGAGAAATGCAGGTTTCATGACTTATTAGTTGAATCTGCGTCCTCAGCGGTCGCGGCGTAACATATACAACGCCGAGACCCCTGAGGACGCGAGCAATATCCTAGAAGGACAATTTTAACGCAAGTTGGATCTGCCGTGCTGGGAAAGCACTGCTGATCGTACCGAAGGCTGCACTCGTGATGTCCGAGTTTGCCGCACCAAAGTTTGTTTTGTTGAAAACATTAAAGAACTCAGCACGGAAATCGAGACGCGACTCGTCGGTAAATGGCAGCTTGAACTGTTTTTGCACAGCGAGGTCGAGGTTGAAATACTTGTCGCTGCGTGCCAGATTGCGGGCCGCCGAACCGAACGGTGAATAGACCGGCGGACGCGTGAGGCATTGATTTACCGGCAGGAAATAGCCGGTCGTCGGATTTGGGCGGTCACCGCGATTTACCGGATCACAAGTAACATTTGGCCGAAGGGCGACACCGCCGAGGAACGTTGGGAGATTGTTCGTCACTGGCGAAGGTCCGTAGCGGAAGTTGATCGGAGCTCCGCTCGTCATCGTGTTGATGCCGTTCAATGTCCAACCGCCGATGAACGCGTCGAGGGCACGGTTCATATCGCTTCCAATGGTTCGGCCGCGACCGATGGGCAATTCGTACACAAAACTCGTCGTGTTGTTGAAGGGCTGATCGTATGCACCGATTCCTTTGTCGGCCTTGAAATTGTTCACGTCCTGCGGCGTCCCGGTGTTGCCATTTGGCTCCTCGAGAACTTGCGAGCCGTTATCGAGAGCCTTCGAGAACGTGAAAGAATTCAGCAAGTAAAGCCCTTTGCTGAATCGTTTTTCGAATTTTACCTGCAATGCGTTGTATGTTGAAAAACCCTCCGGCAGAACGGCGGAGATCGATCCAAATCCTGCGATCCGGCGACGAGCTTGAAGCGAAGGCTGTTGTGCCGCAGGCAGAGCCGCTTCGGCCTCGGTAAGTGGTCTCGCTTGGTTCAGATCGGCCAGAAGTACGGAATCCTTTACCCGGTTTCCGACATAGGCGACGTCGAGAACTGTGTTACCCCACAACTCACGCTGGATCGAGAGCTGCCAGTTCTGGATGCTGGTCGTCGGCTTATCCTTTGGAACGTAGAGAGTTACGTTATTAGGCAAACCGCTCGTCGGGTATCCAAGCTGAGTCGTCCGGAAGCATGTTCCTGAATAAACATTTCCGGAACAAAGCGGATTCAGGACCGGATCGGGGGCGGTTTGGGCAACCGCCGCACGGGTAACGATAGGGAAGTTGGTGCCGAGAATATCAGCGCTACCCAGGCGGTTTAGAAACACGTAGCCCTGGCCAAAGCCGCCGCGAAGGACGGTTTTGTCGTTGAGGCTGTATGCGAAACCTAAACGCGGGCCGAAATTGTTGTAGTCAGGATCGACCAGTGCTCGGTCAGCGATAGAGCCGCTTTTAGCGGTCACGATCGTGTTCGAGATCGGATCGTAATTTGACAGGCGATTGTTCTTTTCCCAATACGGCGTTCCGAATTCGTATCTGAGGCCGAGGTTAAGCGTAAGCCTTTGATTCACCTTGATATCATCCTGAATATAGGCGTAATGAAACCGCTGCTGCATTTCGGCCACGGTTAGCGTGGCTAGTTCGTACTGGCTTCGCAGTCCGAAGTAGAAATCAGCGAGATTATAAAGGTTGTTCGATGCGGCTCCGATTGGACGGCTATATTGTCCGCTGTAAGTATCAAGGCCCATCAGCGGGTTCGTATCCTGAACGTCAGTTCCGACGCGGAGATGCTCATAGCCCATTTTCAGGCTGTGGCGGCCGAGTGTTAAGGCGTAGTTAAGCCGTATATTGTGATTGAGGGGATCCTGGTACTGCGGATTAGTCGCCTGGCGTCCAAGCTGCGAGATGCCGCCGATAGTCTGGGTTGTAAGACCACCCGTTATAACCTTGTCGGTTGGAAGTCCGGTGATCCCGTAAAGGTCTAACATGCTCGCTCCGCCCGTGAGCGGCGGCCGTTTGCCGGCGTTGATCTGTGAATATGAGTAGCGGATATCGAGCACCGAGGCATTCTTGAATGCGTAAGAACCGCCGAGAGCAAGCTGCTTATTCAGGATGTCAATAAAACCGTTCTGATTGCTCCCCGACGGGCCTGGGATGTTCGGGCCTTCAAAAGCTTCAGAATTGCGGTAGCTCCAACGGCCAAAGATCGATGCAGCATCGTTGAATTTGTGATCGATACGAACGTTATACTTGTCGTTGAACTGTTTGTTTTGAACCAACTCTGAATAGTTATTCGCTGTTCCCGCGTTGATCGGTGCCGGCAGATCGTTCAGGACCTTTTGAGCGAACGGTGTCAGAGGGATCGGCGTGCCGGCAGCATATGTAACGCCGGTTAGCGGATTGCGAACGGCGACTGATAGTATTCCGGTTCGCTGGGCAAGCGTGGGTATAGTCGAAAACACCAGATTCTTCTGGATCTGACGGAAACCTTCGTAATCGCCAAAGAAGAATGTACGGTCCTTAATTATCGGACCGCCGAAGGTGAAGCCGAACTGGTTGCGGATAAGCGGCGGTTTAACGCCTAGGGGCGGCTTAAAGAATCCGGTTGCGTTTAAGACCGTGTTGCGATGAAATTCCCATGCTGATGCGTGGAATCTATTGCCTCCGGTGCGGTATGTCGCGTTGATAACTGCTCCGCCGGAACGACCGAACTCGGCACTGTAGGTATTTGTCTGAACTTTAAATTCCGCAATTGCATCGGGCGAAACCTGAACGACCTGGCTCGAAAAGCTCTGGTTGCTGGTTCCGTAGGCATTGTTGTCGATGCCGTCGAGTAGGAAATTGTTCACGGTAGCACGCAGGCCGTTTACGTTAAATGCAGCTTCGCGGCCGCCGCCGCCGATCGCGCTGTTGGTGTTTGATTCGCGAACGCCCGGTGCAAGAAGCGCTAAATTTGCGTATGAACGGCCATTTAACGGTAATGCGACGATCTGCTGGCGTTGGATGACCTGGCCTTTGTCGCTTGACGCGGATTCGAGCAGATCGGCGGCTCCGGTAACAGTTACCGTCTCCGTCGCACTTGCGACCGAGAGCGTAAGATCGACGCGCTGACGTGAGTTGACCGTAAGATTGACCTCAGCGATCGTTTTGCCGAATCCATTCGCTTCGACCGTGATCCGATAGTTGCCGATCTTCAGGTTGACGAACTGAAAATCACCATTCGGGTCAGAAACTGTAGTTGAAGCGATGCTCGTCGCCGAATTTTTGATCTCGACCTTCGCACCGACGAGGACGGCACCGTTCGCGTCACGGACCGAGCCTAAGACGGTCGCCGTTTCGGACTGTGCCGATGTTATTGTTGCCATGACAGCGAGCATCGCCGCGATGACAACTAGGTAAATTAACTTTGCTGAAATTTTGGATTGTTGACTCATAAACTCCTTGGGTTCCGGCGTTTTAATGGCCGGAAAATATGTACACTTCGATCCTGCCGCCGTGATGGCGGAAATGTTATAAACTGTTGTAAATAAGCTGGTTACAACGGCTCTATTAGAACGCTATGTGTAAAGAAGGGAGTTTATCGAGGCGTGGTGAAATCGGTGTTACGGCGCTGTTTCACGCGCCTTAAATTGCAGTTGCGGGGGTATTAAACTGTTTATTTGAGCCTATCGCGGACGCCTTTTGGGAGTTTGTCGCGAACGAGTTGGTACGAGGTCGAGATCAGATCATTTAGCTCATCATTTGAAACGGCGTCGAGGTCAGAGATGCGAACCCATTTGTATCGGCCGACGTACGCTGCCGGATCGATGCCCTCGCGCTCGATCAGGTCGGCGAACTTCTCGGGCGTGCATTTAACCGAAAGCCCGCCCGTGACCGAGTCGGCTCCGGTCACGCAAAACATCTTTGCGCCGACGCAGAAACACAGATCGGCTCCCCATTTGATGTCTTCTGTTGCACCGGGGAACGAGAGGCAGTATTTGCGTAGAGCTTCGAGATCCATAACGTTAAAACATTCGATAGTGACTTAAGTAAGGATATCTTCGAGTGCCCGGATCGCTGCTGAGATGTCAGCCGATATGATATCGCAGTGCGTTACCATTCGAATGCGGCTGCTAAAACCACTTGCCAAAACTCCTTTCTCTTTAAGCAGCTTGCAGATCTGTTCGCGGGATCTGCCCGTACCCGAGACATCGAAAACAACGATATTTGTCTCGACCGTTTCCACGTCGAGAGTGATGCCGGGAAGCGAGGCGATGCCTTCCGCGAGGCTGCGTGCATTGGTGTGGTCTTCGTGGAGGCGTTTTGGGGATTCTTCGAGGGCGATGAGGCCGGCGGCCGCGAGAATTCCTGCTTGGCGCATGCCGCCGCCGAGGCGTTTTCGCCAGATGCGGGCTTCTTTGATTAAATCGTGCGAGCCGACGAGAACCGAACCGACGGGAGCACCGAGGCCTTTTGAGAGGCAGAATTGGACCGAGTCGCAGTATTTGGTCAGCTCAGCGACTGTCGTATCTTGGGCGACGGCCGCGTTGAAAATCCGGGCTCCGTCGACATGGACCGGTAAACCGATCGCATGTGCCCGTTCGCTGAGGTCGGCACAGCGTTCGGCAGACATCACGCGGCCGCCGGCGAGATTCAACGTGTTTTCGATGCAGAGCAGACCAGTTTGCGTGTGGTCATAAATTCCGTCCGAACTGACCGCCGGAGCGATGTCGTCCCAAGTCAAAATTCCCGAACCATCACCGCTTCGCACCGGCCTGATCGTCACGCCTGCAATTATCGAAGCCGCTCCGACCTCGTAATTAAAAATGTGCCCGCGTTCCTCGATGATCACCTCGTCGCCGGGCCGCGTATGGACCTTAACGGCGATCTGATTGCCCATCGTGCCAGACGTAACGAACAGAGCCGCTTCCTTACCAAAGATCTCCGCCGACCGCTCTTGCAGGCGGTTAACGGTCGGGTCTTCGCCGTAAACGTCGTCGCCGACCTCGGCATTTGCCATTGCTGTTCGCATTGCCGATGAAGGTTTAGTTACTGTATCGCTACGGAGGTCGATCATTATTTTATTTCTTCAGCGAATCCCAAAATAGTTGTGTCTGCTCGACATAGTTCGCGTTCTTGGCTTCTTTGGCCCATGCGTTAGCTTCGGCGACTACCTTCAGAGCCTGGTCTTTCTTTCCCGCCTTTGCGAGGATCTTCGCGCGAAGCAGGCCGTAGCGGGAATTCTTTGGGCTTTTCTCGATCGCGGTGAGGATCCATTCATCTGCTTTGGTAAGGTCCTTGTCATTGTGCAGATTGTATTCGGCGGCGAGAAAGTAGTTCATGTGGGCCATTCCCGCCGGTGCAGCCGCGAGTTTTGCGATCTGCTCAGCGACCCGTGCATCGACATCGAACTCGATCGGGAATTTGATCTGAGTATTCTCCCACGAGAGGATCAGGTTGGCTGACGAGGTCGTGAAATCACCAAATTCGATGGTGAAAGTCTCTACATAATTCGCGGCTTTTACGGGCTTTACCTTAAATCGAAATGCGTCCTCGGCCTGCTTGTAAACGTCACCTGCAAGCGAACGGTGTTTTGTGTTCGTGTGGATGATCATTGTCCACTCGTTCGCTCCGGGGATCGAATAGAGAGCATAGGTTCCGACCTTGAGGGCATTGCCCGCGATCTTTACGTCTTCGGTAAACGTGAGTTTGGTCGATGCGTTCGCACCGGTTCGCCAGACCTCGCCAAAGGGAACGAGTTCGCCAAAAACCTTACGCCCTTTCGCACTTGGCCGTGCATAACTCAGCTTGACCTGTGTCAGGCCGACCTCTTGAGTTACTTCGGCCTGCGGGCTAAGCGTCGGCACCCTAAGCTCTTGTCCGAGTGTGGAGAGAGCAAACAAAGTAATAATTACACTGCAAAAGATCGATCGCATATAGTTTCTCCAAAGTTTTTTATATTCGATGCAGGTAAACCATGGATCAGTTCACAACTATTTATTAAGGCTGGCTCTTAAGTTCTCGACATCCCATTTCGCCAGTTTTGCACCGGCTTGATAAGTCGATTCGAGAAAGTCGAGTACCTGCTGCCTGGCATCGGGACTATTGCGAATATCGTCGTACATAAGCAAAGCCATGCCGCCGTCGGGCGTCCAAAATGCGGCTTCCGGCTGCAGCGGTTCATTCTCGAGGCCCACAGGTTTTGGGGCAGTGTAGGAATAAAACGCCGGAGCCGCGACGCTATTTTCCTTGTCGTCGCCAAACCAGAATCCGAAGCTTATGACCTCGTGCGAATATGCCTCGCGGGTGACCATGTTCGCTCCTTCGATAAGTGGAGCACGCCGTCCCGAAAACCGCGTCAAAGCAAGGTCAAAGCTGTGCCAGAAAAGGTGTACGGGCGTTGATTTACCGCAAAAACGGCCGCGAAATTCCTGCAATATATTATCGACGGTTACCAGGATCTGATGAAAACCCTCGACGTATTCCTTGTCGTAAGAGTGGTTTTCATGGTCCTCGGCAAATGGCGTGGTGGATGGAGCTTCGTACGGCTCTGCCTTGATGTCGGGGTTGATAGCGAGTTTTGTGAGATTTGCGAAAACGCTCGCGTAAAAATCGGCAACGCTCAGGCCGTCATATAGAGCAAAATCCTCTATTCGGCCGTCGCTCATACGTATTTTCAATTCGTGATCGTGAAAGTCGAACTCGATCTCAAAACTCCCGCCTTCATAAGGTATCGCCCTTGTGGTAAGCCCGCGCGGACTCACGTAAAACGGCACGTGCCACCAATGATTCACCGGCGGATGAGTTTTCAGGCGGATCTTGCCCACGATCTGCAGGAACAGATGCAGCGTGTTCTTGGTCGGCCGCCAGGCGTCGAGCGGCATTTCGGGAAAAGTAGTCATAAGAGTTTTTGCCCGCGAAATAAGCGATATGACGGTAAAAACTGCATCGATCCGAGTCCGCCTCGCGTTTCACATCGTGACTGGAGGGCGAGCATCTTGCTCGCCTGTATTTCATCTAGTAACTATAAGGGCGAGCAAGATGCTCACCCTCCAGTCGTTATTTCGCTTCTTCCTCGATCTCGAGGATGTCACCTTCGGTAAACAGGTAAGTTTTCATGTGCTCGTCGAATTTCGGCGTGCAGCGGCGGAGCCATTCGAGCGCCATGACCGCGTGCTCGATCTCTTCGTCGCGATTGTGTTCGAGGATCTTTTTAAGCTGCTTGTCAGTGGTTTGCTCGGCCCGCTGGTTGTACCAGTCGACAGCCTCGAGCTCCTCCTGTACGGATTTGATCGCCCGTGAAAAATTGCGCGATTTCTCGCTCATTTTATCGTAATCTTCATGCCATTCAGCGCTTGTAGCCATGTTTTTGGTTCCTTTTACTTGTTTTTAACTTAATCCTTTCCGCCCGGTTACGCAGGCGGTGCTGACTCAGGCAGCGTTTCGTAGAACGCATCGTCGATGTAGCAATATCCCCATTCTTCGCCCGGCTGGAACGATTTGATGATCGGGTGATTGGTTGAGCGAAAGTGCTTTGTCGCGTGCTTGTTCGGGCTTTGGTCACAGCAGCCGACGTGGCCGCAGTTTTTGCAGAGCCGCAGGTGAAGCCATCGGCCGCCGATCTTAAGACAATCCTCGCAGCCGTCGGAGCTGGGTTTTACCGGTACGATAGTTGAGACGTGTTCACAATATTCCATCTATTTCTACTGTGCAAGGGCTTATAGAAATTTTACGCTTCGCTCGCGAGCAACTCAAATATTGACACAAATCCGTTGACCTCTGGCGTAAAAAACGGTACTTTCGAAAAAACACAGACAAGGGGCTACAACTGCACGGTACGGGTATACGGTTTCGTAAGAAAAACTCGTGCCCACGCGTTTCCAATATTTTGCAAGAACGAGGCGGGCACACGTGCTCGTCAAAAGGAGCCCAAAATGAATTTACGACTTATTCTCGCCGGCGTTGCTGGATTTCTCATATCGATGATCGGCGGCATTGTTTTTCACGGACTTTTGCTTCGGCCTGATTACGCGCCGCTGGTAGCGAGCGGTGTCATGAGGACGGATGCTGACGCGGCCGGCTATCTGCCGTTCATGATCATCTCTCATTTGATCAAGGGGATTGCCTTTGCATGGATCTATACGAAAGGGCTCACACCGGGAGCTCCGGCTTTAATGCAGGGACTGAAATTCGGCCTCGCGACCGTCTTTCTGGTGACGATCCCGCTTTACCTAGTGTATTACGCTGTCGAGCCTATGCCCGGGCTTTTGGTCGCGAAGCAGATCGTATCAGACACTATCGTAATGATCCTGATGGGCGTAGCCGTCTCGCTGATAATAAAATCGCCCGCTCAGTCATGATAGAAAAAAGCACTCTACAATTCTTGTCAGACCTCTCGCTCAATAACAACCGAGATTGGTTTCAGGCGAATAAGAAGCTGTTCGATGCGGCGCAGGATAATGTGACCGGTTTCGCGGGCTATTTGATCGGCGAGATAGGTAAATTTGACGCCGCCGTCGGCGGACTCGACCCGAAGGCGTGCGTTTTCCGCATATATCGCGACGTTCGATTTTCTAAGGACAAGAGCCCTTATAAAACGAATCTCGGAGCCTACATCAGCCCCGGCGGACGTAAATCGATGCAGCCGGGTTACTATTTCCATGTCCAGCCGGGCAGGAGCTTCGTAGCCGGCGGAAAACATTATCCGGACGGTCCAGAGCTACTTAAACTTAGAACCGCGATCGGGAATAATACTGGCGAATTCCTAAAGATCGTAGAGAAAAAGAGCTTCCTTGATGCCTTTGGCAAAGTTCGCGGCGAAAGCCTCAAATCGGCTCCGAAAGGCTTCGACCCTGAACACAAAGCCGTCGAGTATCTAAAGCTCAAAGAATACATGGCATTCACGGAGTTTCTGGACGAGGAATTCCTCACCTCGGCCGAGTTTCCTAGACACCTCGTCAAACTTGCGAAGGAAATGTATCCGCTTGTCGCATTTCTACGGAAAGCTCTGGCCTGAAATGCCGGTTAGTGACATCTCGCGTGTGAGAGCTTGAGCAGATCGGTTAGTTCTCCATCAAATCGGCTGCTATCGGTCGCTATGACCATATGCGAAATTCGGGGCATCGGGCCTGTGAGCTTTGCTTTTTCCACCTTTTCGTCGAAGGGACGATCGCCGAGGTCAAGGCCTATCCTGAGTTCCGTTTTTTTAATATTTACGGCGGCGAACTCACGATTCTCCAGCACCGAAATGTACGTCTTTTTCGGCAAGAATGTCGCGTTTGGGAAGTTCTTGGAGATGAACTCAACGAATTCATCATACAACGGCCGCATATCTGCCGATTTCGCAAACTGATCGTCCAGCAGGCTGTCGGTGCTCGCATAGACCGGTTTGCCGCCGTTTGCGTGAATTCCCGCGAGCAAGGACGCGTGCATGTGGTTGAATTTGTGCTCGTCCTTGAGCCACGCGATGACCTCGTTTCGCTTTTTGCTGGCAAACCCATCAACGGTCTTTAGCCAGGCTTCGAGATCCTTGCCGGTCGAGCCCACAAGCCCATCCATAAATTCTTTTTCAAATTCCCCTGATGTTTTCTGTGCCATTGTTACCTCCAGATTCCGAGAATAAAGCCGATCAGTGCAAAGTATACGAAAACGTAGCCGCAATTAATCGCAATGTACTTCAACGAACGCTGTTCGAATAGGGCGATCACAACGATCATTCCGACGGCCCAGACCGCGGCGAGCAGAGCTGCTCCAACACCCCATTGCCATGTCGTTCCGGGCCCGGCAATGAAGAAAGCCAGGTTGTATGACATGAGCCAGGCAAGAATGAACGTCAGCCCGAAGACTTTCGCCGGATTGAATCTCGTCATCTGCTCGTCGCTGACACCGGCCGCGTGCTGCCAGCTTTTTGCGAACAACAAGGGCGAATACCAAAGGCCGCCGATCGCCAGGCTCAGAACGGCACAAACAAAAACCGCGATGTGATTGATGTAAAAGTTTTCCATAACGTGACCATCGTAGGCGGAATGGTCGCGTGCGTATTGGAAAAAATTTACCTAGCCGACCGGAATATAGTTCTGATAATTCAACTGGATCTCAGCATATTTCGCGGGTGTGAAACCGGAAAAATGTTTGAAATCATTAATAAAATGAGCCTGATCGTAGAATCCGCACTCTAGCGAGATACGGCCCCAGTCGTTTTCCGCTGCGGTGTCGATGGTGCGGACGGCTTTCTGGAAACGCATGATCTTCAGATACGATTTCGGTGTCACGCCGACCTGGCGGCGAAATATATCTGTAAAATGCTTCTGCGAATAGCCAATCTTCGCGTTCATCCGGGCGATGCTGACTTGATCGGGATTATTGGTCATTTCACCAACGGCAAATGCGACGCACGGGTTGAGATCGAGCTGGCGGTGGAATTTCCTTAGCAAAAACTGTTCGACGAGCGAGAAACGCAGATCGAGGTCTTTCGTCCCGAGCAATGTTTCCCGCAGATTCCCAAAATCACTGCCCCATACCAGATCGGCATCGATCACGGAGTCGGCGATCTCGTTCATTGGAAATGGGAAGAATGGAGCGGCTTTGCCTTTCTTAAAAGCGATGACCATCATCGCCGCGTCGGTACCTGACGGGATGGTGATCGGTTCAGTCCGCACTCCTGAAGTCCACACATGATTACAAGCCTGAATTTCCTTCAGCGTGTCGTTGTCGTAGATGAACTGCGGCGTGTCGTGAAAATCGATCAGGATCTCAGTGTCGCCGTTCGGAAGAAAGCGGTCGACTTTATGTTCGTGCTGCATACCCTCGTAGTAGATCATCGCCTCGATAAATTGATCGAGCGGCGATATCGGAATGTGGGCACGAAAGATCATCTTTTCTCAAGATCCTCTTTTTTGATCTGCTCGATCTTCTCAACGCGGCGTTCGTGGCGGCCGCCTTCGAAATCGGTTGAGAGCCAGGCTTTTACGATGTTTGCCTGCTCTTCGTCGGGGATGAAGCGGGCTGCGAGTGACAGTACGTTTGCGTTGTTGTGCTGACGTGAGAGGCGTGCGATCTCTTCGTTCCAGGCAACGGCAGCGCGGATGCCGGGGACTTTGTTGGCGGCGATGGCCATCCCGGTTCCTGAACCGCAGACGAGAATTCCTTTATCGAACTCACCAGCCGCGACCGCCTCGCCAACCTTGCGGGCGTAGTCCGGATAATCGACCGAATCTGGCGAATTCGTGCCCATATCGGTGTACTCAACACCTATCTCGTCAAGCGTTTTCTTGACCTTTTCTTTCTCTTCAAAACCCGCGTGGTCAGCGGCAATTGCGATCTTCATAATTTTGATGTCCGAAACTCAATCATATCCGACGGCCGGCCTGAGCGAAAGTACCTCCATTCAAACCGACCTTATCGCTGACTCATTTCCTCTTTTGGCCGATATAATTTTCTTAGGGTACCGCGTCCTTCGTCAATGTACGGCCATTCGTCGAGGTTGAGGTCGATCACCGCCAACGCGGCCGTTGGAACGGGCTCTATCTCACCAGTCAAAAATCGTATCAACCCTTCGATCCCGGGATTGTGGCCAACCAAAAGGACCGAGCGATAGGCACCATCTATCTCAGAAATAGTCTGCCGCAAGGTTTGCGGGCTTGCCTCGTAAATTCGATGTTCGTAACGTATCTCGGCGTCAAGTTTTCCTGATCTTTTGACGATCTCGGCGGTGGTTCTCGCTCGAACTGCCGGCGAGCTGAGGATCAGATAGGGTTCAAGGCCTTTGTCGGCCATAAGTTCGCCCATAAAGGCGGCGACCTTCAACCCGCGATCGTTAAGCGGCCGTTCGAAGTCCGACATTTCGGCATCGGCCCAGCTGGATTTAGCGTGGCGAAGAATAAAGAGAGTTTTCATCTATTCAGTGGCAAGCGAATTTCTTGTTATTGGTGCGGATCAGGCATGATCTGGGAAGATTCTACCGCTCAACCTGCGAAAACAACAACTTATTGAGATAAGATTGTCGCTTAGGGACATTATCAACCAGCCTAAAGGGAGGAATGGATTCGTTGAACGCAGCCTTGCTGGTAAATCTGCTTGGATTCTCGGTCGGGATCGCATTATATGCCCTCGTTGCCGTTATGGTCCTGCGCCATCGCGGCTCGCAACGAGCTGAGAATGCGAACATTCTGCTGCTGACAACGTCAGCTCTTGGCTTGCTTTGGAATGTTGGCGAGCTTTACGGTTTCGTACAGAAAGATTTCGGCGGGCCGTTGATCTCGCCGCTACTCGTCGCACTATCCTTTTCCGCTCTGGGATTCTTGCCGTCGGTCGTCGTTCATTCGGCACAGGCTGAAGAATCGGGAACGCACTGGCTGACATTTGCGGCTTACGGATTCAGCGTGATCGCAACCCTGATGCATTTCCAGGCCGCGCTGTCGGGCTCGGCGGTTCCCTCGGACCTGGCTTTACAAACTCTCACCTTTGGCTCGCTGGCGCTTTCGGCGGGATTATTGCTCTTTAATTTAAGACAAACGCTGGAGAAGAAGGCCGTTTGGGCGGCGGCATTGCTGGTTTTTGCAGTTTCGGCGCTTCACCTGAGTGGGGAACGCGAGGGAACTTCCTGGTACGTCGAGTTGATCGCACATCAATCCTCGCTGCTGTTGGCCCTCGTAATTCTCTACCAAAATTACCGGTTCGCGTTTGCAGATCTTTTCCTGAAAAGGGCGATCTCGCTGATGCTCCTGACCGTTCTTGCGTCAGGGCTTTACGTTTTCGCTGCCGTTCCGCTGCTACGCTACCACGAGACGCATGACCGCGACGACGTCCAGGCTGCCGCGTTGATCCTCGGGTTGTGGGTTGCGACGGCCCTTGTCTATCCATTGATCTACAAATTCGCCGTTTGGCTCGTTGATAAAGTGCTGCTGCACCGCGTGGATTACGCGAAACTGCAGCAGGATCTCGCCCGCGAGGTCGAAGATCAGGAAACTCTCGACGATGTTTTAGGCACGATCTCTGAACGCCTCGCCAAAACGCTCACTGCCAGATCGGCGACATGGACGGAAAACGTCGACGGCGAAACGGCTCGCTATCCGTCCGTAAATCTCAGTGCGGACGATGCCGGCATCATCATTCCAACCGCCGAAACGCCGCAATACACCGTGCGGCTAAGTGCATTCTTCGGCGGTCGGCGGCTGTTGTCAGACGAGATATCTTTGCTCGAGTCGGTCGCTCTCGTCACGGCCCGCCGGATAGACGTTTTGCGGGTGAGCCATGAGCGTTTTGAGCAGAAGTTTCGCGAGCAGGAATTTGCCAAGCTGGCGACCGAGGCGCAACTCACCGCCCTGCGGTCGCAGATAAATCCGCACTTCCTTTTCAACGCCCTGACGACGATCGGCTACCTCATAAAAACCTCGCCGGATAAGGCATTCGATACACTTTTGCGGCTTACGCAGCTTTTGCGAGGCGTGCTGAAGTCGACCGGCGAATTCTCAACGCTCGGCGACGAGATCAAGCTGATCGAGAGTTATCTGGACATAGAGCACGCAAGATTTGAGGAGCGTTTGAGGGTGAATATCGATGTTCCTCACGCACTAAAGAATATCAAGGTACCATCGCTGATCCTCCAGCCGATCGTGGAAAATGCGATAAAACACGGCATTTCCGAGAATAAGAACGGCGGTGAGGTGAGAATTTCGGCAGCGATGACAAATGGTAATTCCGATCCGATGCTGCGGCTAACGGTTTGGGATTCGGGGCCGGGAAAACATGCGCTGATCACGAACGCCACGGACGGCGTCGGCCTACGCAACATACGCGAACGGCTGTCGACATACTATGGCAAGGCGGCAAGACTAACGCTCGCGACCAGCGTAAATGAGGGCACGGATGCCGTGATCGATCTACCGGTTAAGAAAAGATGCGAAACAACGGATTAACGGGGATTTTCGCGGATCATTCTCAGCGTAAATCCGCGTTGATCCGCTGTTAAAAAACATATGAACAAGTTAAGGGTCATAATCGCAGACGACGAACGCCCCGCACGGGAATTCTTAAAATCGATCCTCCGCGAGTTCGAGTTGGTCGAGCTTGTTGGCGAGGCTGAGAACGGTGCCGATGCGATCGAACTGATAAAGGCTGTCAAACCGGATCTTGCCATCCTCGATCTAAAAATGCCTGAGGTTTCGGGGCTCGACGCGGTGAAGATGTTGAGAAAGACCCAGATGCCTCTAGTGGCGTTTGTAACGGCGCACGACGAATTCGCGGTTCAGGCGTTCGAGTTGAACGCCGTCGATTATCTGCTAAAACCCGTCGAACGCTCGCGCCTCGCCGAGACGATCGCCCGTGCCTCCGAACGGCTCGAACACGAAGACTGGCGTGCGATCGAATCCGAAAAGATCAAAACGGCTGCTGCCGAATACGATCACTCAACCCGCACCGAGCTCATCGAACGCATCCCGGTCAAGGTTCGCGAAGAAATATACCTTATCCCCGTGGAAGACATCGCCAGCATCATCGCCGACGGCGAACTGCTCCACATCACCACCGCCAAAAATCAAAAATACACCATAAACTACCGCCTAAAGGATCTCGAACCACGCCTCGACCCCCACAAATTCGTTCGCCTCTCACGCGGGGCGATCGCCAATCTCTCCTACGTAAAAAGTATCTCCCCAATGCCCGGCGGAACGTACAGCGTCACACTCACGAATTCACAAGAGATCGCGTCTAGTAGGTTGCAGTCGAAAATTTTGCGTGCGAAATTGCTGAAGCTGTAAGCCGCCATGTTTTTTGCGGAATGAACCGTTCCGACCGTTACGTCTGTGGTATTGTTCTGAGAAAGGCTTTATCCCAATGAAAAGAATCTCTCAATATGTCCTGGCTTTGGTCGTGGTATTTGGTTCTGTATGTACTTATTACGCCCAAAAAAATAAGCTTAATAGCGAGTTGGCTCCAATCGAGATCGTCATAAGGACTCCACAGGATTCCTGTTCGAAAGGTGATCTGTCCTGCATGAATAACGGAGACCCATTTATTACCGAGCCTGTTAGATATGATCTTAGAAATATTAGTAAGAAATCGATTCGAGCGTATGTAATTGAGTTCGATCGGCATAGGGATAAATTAGTAGAAATCGTCAGCTACCGAACAGGTCTGCCAAAAAGCGGTGAGACGCTCTATCGCGGCTATACTGCTGATCGCAAAGAAAGTGTTTCGATTACATTCGATTACATAGAGTTTGATGACGGGAGTACCTGGGGCCCTGACGAATTGGGCAAATCCAAAGAAATAGTGGCTTATTTTTCTGGTTTCGACTGTGCCGTTCAACGGCTCAAGCAGTTAGTAAAGGGGACAGAAGCTGCCGAATACTTTATTCAAAAGGCGTCGCTTTTTTCGGCCGGATCCCTCGCAGGACAGACAGGCACATCAGCATCTGAAAATATCAAACGAGCATATGCTCTAGGCTATTGGCAGGTTGTGAACCGACTTCAATTGGAACCAGATTCTGTTTCTGACCTATCGACTAACGATAAGGAAAGAAATAAAAAATCGAAAGAACTCGCCCACCAATTGGAACTGATGAAAAGAGATTTCGATGGCTCTAACTTTTGCGGAATCGGGAATCCATCTCCTGATCAAAAGCAAAAAAATAAACGGTTATGACCAGAACTGGCCCCGAAAATAGAACATTAGATGTCACCGAATTAACCACCCATTCCCACCTTTCGACCATTCATTAAAAACCCGTCGCGCGCTATGCGAAATGTTATCTAAACTTAAACTGCATAAATTTAAGTATTAGATAACCATGAATAGAATAGTCTCCATTCCATTTCTTTTGATATTTTTATCTCTTTTTGCCTTCGGTCAGGCAGATACGACAGCTGGTTCGATCACCGGCATCGTCCGTCTCGGGAGTGAGAATACCGTCCTGCACGAGGCCACGATCCAGATCGTTGAACTCAAAAAAACCGCGATCACCGACGATAGTGGTGCGTACCGCTTTACCGGCATCGCCCCCGGCACGTACACACTGGTCGTGCATCAGGAAGGTTTTGCCGACCAGAAAAAAACGGTTACCGTGACGGCAGCGACCGAGGCGAAGGCGGATTTCGCTCTAATGTTATCGGGCCTTAAAGAGAATGTGACGGTGACCGCCAGCGGTTCGGAACAATCTACCTTCGAAGCGATCGAGTCGGTCGCGACAGTCGATTCGACCCAGCTCACATTGCGCGCGTCGGTTGGCTTGGGTGAAGTGCTTGAGAGCGAATCCGGCGTTTCCAAGCGTTCGGGCGGGCCCGGAGCGTCTCGACCCGTCATTCGGGGCTTTGACGGCGATCGGGTCATGGTCTCGAGCGACGGCGTGAGCGTCGGTTCGCTCGCTTCGCAGTCCGGTGATCATTCGGAACCGCTCGATACAGCCTCGATCGAACGCATCGAGGTTGTAAAGGGACCGGCAACCTTGCTTTACGGCAGCAGTGCGATCGGCGGTGTGGTCAATGCTATCAGCGGCCATGACGAAGGTGCCCACCCCGGGCTTCGCGGATTTTTCTCCGGTATCGGCGGCTCTAACAACAATCAGGCGGCGGCGAATGGCGGGATCGAATACGGAAAGAACAACTGGATGATCTGGGGCAACGCCGGAAAGCAGCGGACGGGCGATTACAAAGCCGGCGGCGATTTTGGAACCGTTAGAAATTCTTTTGCCCGCAACACGACCGGCGGCCTAGGCGGCGGTTACTATGCGAAAAAGGCGTTTTTTAATGCTAATTACAGCTACTACACCAACAACTATGGCGTTCCATTTGATCCTGCCGATCCGGAAGAGCGTTCCCTGCGCGTCTGGCGCGGTGATCTGAAATTTAACGTCGGCTACAACGACGCTGACTGGGCGGTTTCGGGAATTAAGCTCACCGCCGATTTCAGCAATTATCGCCATCAGGAACTGTCGGATGACGTGGTTGGCACTACGTTTCGCAACCGCGTGAATTCGGTCCGCGGCCTCTTCGAGCAAAAGAAATTCGGCAATCTGACCGGACGTTTCGGTTTCGAAGGCTATAGCCGGTATTTCTCGACCGTCGGTGACGAAACGCTGGTCGACGGCCCGGTAAAGCAAAAGGCGTTCTCGGTCTTTGGCCTGCAGGAACTCAAATTTGAGCGTGTGACTTTTCAGTTTGGCGGACGGCTTGAGACGAACCGCTACAACCCGGACAATAATGAGCTTCGCGACCGGGACTTTACGGGATTTTCCGGTGCGGTCGGTGCGAAATTCGACCTATGGCAAGGCGGCTTGTTCGTCGCGAATTACTCGCACGGCTATCGCCCGCCGGCACTCGATGAGCTCTATAACAACGGCCCGCACGACGGCTCGCTGCTTTTTGAGGTTGGTAATCAAAATATCGGCCCCGAAACGAGTAACGGGCTCGATCTTTCGCTCAGGCATCAGAACAGCCGCTTCAAGGCTGAGGCAAATTTCTACTATTACGGATTCAAAGATTTCGTATTTCTCGCACCGCGAGGCACTTTTGACGCGGGAAGCGGTCTCGAATTCGCCGATTATCTCCAGGCGGACAGCCGCTTCACCGGTACGGAGCTCAGTCTCGACGTGACCGCAAATAAATACGTGAATGTGATCGCCGGCGTCGATTACGTCAACGCCCAGCTAAAGACCGGCCAGCCGCTGCCGCGAATTCCGCCGCTGCGTTCGCGCATCGGGCTCGACCTGCATTACAAGAACCTGAGCGTGAAGCCCGAGTTCATCGCGGTCGCCCGTCAGGACCGGATCTTCACGAACGAGACCGAAACCGCCGGTTACGGCACCGCGAACATTACTGCGTCGTACATTCTGCCCAGCAAACACTCGGCCAGCATCTTTTCGGTTAACGCTTACAATCTGAACAATAAGCTCTATTACAACCACATCTCGTTCATCAAGGACATTTCGCCCGAGATCGGACGCGGCGTGAGATTTAGCTACACGATCAGATTTTTCTAACCCATCTTGCTACCCATCGACCAACGGCCGGGCGTCTTACGAGGCGTCCGGTTTTTCATGCTTTTTGGTAGAGTGATCTCTCGCGAAAACTACGTTTGAACAAACTCGGATTTTACTCTACCTATCAAGCTGTTTAGGGCCGACAGTTGGGGCGATTCCTTCGAACAATCGGCCATTTTCACGGATTATAGTGCGGTAAACAGGGTCTTTTGTCGAAAGTGTGAATCGATTCACACTTTTTCAGGGTCAAAATGGCCGCCAGAGAAAAATACACATTTGGATCACCCCAAAAAATGAGCCGGTGATTCTCGTTTTTCGCGTAAGCCGCTATAATTACCCTCATCCGGAGATCTTCTATGCAAACAGAAACACTTTCATTCGAAACCGCTAACGGCCCGACATCGGCTTACGCTGCACATCCCGACAGCCCGAACGGAAAGGCTGTTATTCTGATCCAGGAATGGTGGGGCCTCAATGATCACATTAAGGATATTGCCCGGCGATATGCCGACGAAGGTTTTGTCGCGATCGCGCCCGACCTCTATCGCGGCAAGCTCGCCACAAACCCTGCCGAGGCCGGAGCGATGATGAATGCCCTCGCGATCGCAGACGGGCTCGACACGATCAAGAATGCGATCGATGCGGCCTCGCTGGCGTTCGACCTGTCGCATTTCGGTATCACGGGCTACTGTATGGGTGGAACATATGCTCTGCGGGCGGCGTGTGAGCTCGAAGGCCTCAGTGCGGCAGCTCCGTTCTATGGGGATGTCCCCGAAGATGAGATCCTCCAAAAGCTGACGACACCGACGATCTTCATTTCGGGTACAAAAGACGGTTGGATCAACCCCGAAAAGGTCGCCAAACTCGAAGATGCGGCTGAGCGGTTCGAACTGCCGATCCACTCGGTCAAATACGAAGCCGATCACGCGTTCTTTAACGACACGCGTCCCGAAGTCTACGACGCGACAGCTGCCGCCGATGCCTGGGCTCTCGTCGTCGGATTTTTCAAAGATAAACTCTAAGTTTGCCGCAAAAGCTGATCTAATTCCGAGAGGGTTGGAAGCGTCGTTCGGGCTCCAACCCCTCGGCAATTTAGGGCCGCAACGCCATTTGCCGCGGCCGCACTTTCCTCGACGCTCCTGCCACTAAGCATCCCGAAAAGAAAGCCCGTTCGAAAGGCATCACCGGCTCCAGTCGTGTCCGCACATCCGCCCGGAACTTCGAATCCCGGCGTCCTGATCAACTCACCGCCGCAAAACAGCAACGAACCCGCATCGCCGAGCGTGAGGCCGGTAATCGGGCAGCCAAACCGCGACGACAGCTCTCTAAGAGCCTGGTCGTTTTCCATGGTTCCAAACAGTTTTGACGGAAACTCAGCGGAGACGATACAGACGTCTACGAGCGGAAGCAGGTCCTCGATTCCCTTAAAGATGTTGTCAACATCCGCAGATACGATCACTCCGGCTTCTCGTGCCGCCTCTGCCATAGCGATACACGCGTCAGTATCGTGGGGTGTTAAATGCAGCACGCGGCCTTGTTTCGCTGCTGACAGCGGAGCCTCCGCAGCCGAATAGCTAAGCTTAGTATCTCGCTGCCAGATGACCGTGCGTTCGCCGCTCTTTTCGTCGATAACGATAAACGCGATCTGGGTCAAGGCCCCGGGAACAACTTCGGAAGAAGCAATATCAACGCCTTCAGCGGCAAGAGAATTTAAGCCGATCTCGCCCGCTCCGTCATCGCCGAAACGGCCGATATACGCAGTTTTCATTCCAAGCCGGCTGAGGCCCAACATCGACGAAGCCACCTCGCCGCCCGCTTGGATCGAGTATTCGCGGAGCTCGATCTTTGAGGCAAAAGCCGGATATTCCGGTACGCGGATAAGGTAATCCACGGCATTTGTGCCGAAACCGACAGCGTCGAAATCATTCTCAACCAGGATCGAAAAGGGAAATTGCATCTATTTTGCTGAGTACCTATGGTTTGTCATGCGGAAAAAACTTAACAATTAATTCTTGCCAAAACGTTCGATTTCAAGTTAGATTGAAAGTCAGGCCTATTTCACGCGATTTTTGCGTGAAAAACAAGTACCACCCATTAGGTCCCGGAGATCACACTTAATGCCAACATCCATTTGTCCTGAATGCACCGAAGAAGTTTACGTCGATGCCGAGTGCGAACAAGGCGACACGGCGGTTTGCGAAGAGTGTGGTTCGAGCCTGGTTGTTGTCGGCCTTGACCCGATCGAACTCGATCGTAAAGACGAGGAAGCCGATGACCATCCCGACCGCGACGGTTTTGATAGTTACGATTTTGACGACGATCGATATTAGTAAAATCGGTCACACTCATTCGTGAACTGAGATATCGCCAGATATCCAAATAAGATTGCTCAAACCATTTGTCTGCTCCCGCGGTCAAAATGACGCGTATCAGTCAATTTGACGTGTCAACTCGACCGAACCAACAATCGCCGACCCCACAAATACCGCATTTTCCTAGCTTTGACTCTAGCCACCTCGTGGCACACCGATTGTATAAATTGCAACGTTGGACGGCCGCATGGGCCGATGATCAAAAGTAGATTGAATGATTTGCCGGAATGGGATCTTAGTCAAAAATGACGACTGCCTCAGCCAAAACTCGAAATCTTAAAGCACTGTATTGGTGCTCGGCGGTCGCTATAGCCGTTCCATTCATCTGGTCGCTGGTACATTTCTTCGGCATCGGAGTCGTTCTCCTTTTGACACCGCTGACGGTCGCCGCAGTTGTCGCGTACCGGATGCACCTTAGCCGGCTGGCTGAAAAAACCAGGGAAATATCCGAGGCAAGCCGGGTTCATCTTGCGACGGTCGAGGCTCTAGCGACCGCGATCGATGCACGCGATCAGGTCGGCGTCGGGCATGTTAGGCGTACACAGATCTATGCGGTCGGGCTCGGACGGATCCTGGGCCTTTCAGAAAAAGAGATCGATGCGCTCCGTACCGGAGCCCTGCTTCACGACATTGGTAAACTAGCAATACCCGATCATATTCTTAATAAACCTGGCGGCTTAACCCCGGCGGAACTTGAAAAGACGAAGATCCATCCGGAAGTTGGAGCCCTGATCCTCGAAAAGGTCGGCTTTGATTCGCCGGTTATCCCGACGATTAAATACCACCACGAATACTGGAACGGCCGAGGGTATCCCGAAGGCTTGGCCGGAGACCAAATACCGTTGACTGCCCGCATTTTGGCAGTTGCCGATGCTTTTGACACGATCCGCGGGGCCCGACCCTACAGGCCCGCGCTGCCTCGCGATAAAGCCCGGCAGATCATTCAGACCGAAGCAGGCGTGCGGTTCGATCCAATGATCGTAGACACACTGCTGAGAAATCTCGCCAGTCTCGAGAGCGATATCACCGCTCAGGGGCTCTCATACACGGATTCTTCGCTGAGTGCCGCCGGGAACGGCAAACAGAACTACGTCGAGCAGATCAAGCTCGCCAACCGAGAGGTCTTCAGCCTGTACGAGCTGGCCCGAGAGTTCAGCTCCGCTGTCGATCTGCAATCGACGCTCGAAATGTTTGCCAGCAAGGTCGGTAAATTTGTGCCGTTCGATACCTGTGCCCTGTATCTGCTCGATCACACCAAACGGTCGGCGACCGCCTCCCATGTTGAAGGCCAGAACGCCGATCTGCTTCGGCTGCGTCAGATCAAGGTCGGCCAGGGAGCTACCGGCTTCGCGCTTAAGTCACGTGAGATCGTCCAGAACGTTGAGCCCGATCTCGATTTTCAATATTCGCAGACCGAGCTGACGCAAATGTATCTCACGATGGCGTCGGTTCCGCTTATTGCTGATGAAGAACTGATCGGTGCGGTCACGATCTATTCTCAGGAACTTGAATCGTATGGCGAAGAGAATATTCGCCTGCTTGAGACGATCTCTCGTATCGCCGCGGATGCAATAGGCAAATCACTCAAGCATGACGAGGCGACGACGCACGCGATGACCGATCCGATGACCGGGCTTCCTAATGCCCGCAGCCTGCAGCGGCAGTTCGAAAAAGAAGTGGCCCGAGCGAACCGCGGAGGCAGCAGCTTCCAGGTGCTGATGCTCGATCTCGATGGATTTAAGGCAGTTAACGACACACACGGTCACAAAGCCGGTGACGAAATGCTTCGCGAGATAAGCAAGGTCATTCGTGAGCAGCTTCGCGAATATGATTTCCTTGCACGTTACGGTGGTGATGAGTTCGTCGCTCTCGTTCCGGGAACTGAACCCGGCGATGTCGTCGATCTCTGTGATCGTATCGAAAAGGCTGTTTGTGCTTTCAAGCTTCCGGTCGGCGAAGCCAAAACGGCATCCGTCGGCGTCAGTCTGGGAGCCTCCGGATACCCGCAGGCAGGTGAGACGTTCGACCAAATGATCGTCGCTGCCGATAAGATAATGTACGAACGCAAGGTCAGCCGAAAGCGGTTCGCCCTGACCCATAACGTCGGAGCTGCCAACCGGCCACCCAGCGATCTGTCAGCAGATTTTCCCAATATCTACACCACGTTACCGTCAAGCGACAATCTGATCGTCGAACTCGACGAAACGCATGTTCTCTCCCCGTCTTCTTCGTCGATCAACTAGCAAAACTGGAGTTTTGCCGTATCGAAGTGATTCTAGATTCCTAATGCCTAGAATCTTCGAAATTTCCGAGCCAGCCAGCCCGTCTCTTTTTTAACCTATTTTTAGTAGTTTCCCGGTTACATCTCTGATCCATTTAAGCCCGCGTTAGATAGAGACAGGACAACGCCCCGGGGCTTGAGAGCTGATAAGTCGGTCATTCTGACCGGTCACCATTCAACTGAAAAGAATCGTTGACACAGTTGTGTATAACAATGTAATATTTCATTTGAACGATGTTAATCATCGTTTATCTGTATAGCCTCTCGATCAATTTGACCTACGAATCTACTCATAAGTTTCCGTGTGGTCTCAAGTAGGTAATGGAAACTTACCCGCAATATAAATGTCAGCAAAACTTGGCGAAATTTTAGTCCGCGAAAATTTGATCACCCCGGATCAACTGCGCGAGACCCTTGAATACCAGCGTGCAAACGGTGGTCGATTGGGATCCAATCTCGTGCGGCTCGGATATGTTTCGGATGACGTTGTCACAGCCGTTTTGTCCCGCCAGTACGGTGTGCCTTCGATCAACCTTGACCTTTTTCAGATCGACTCCGACGTCATCAAGCTTATCTCTGAAGATGTGGCGATGAAATATTCGGTCCTGCCCATTTCCAAGGTCGGCGCAACGCTGACGCTGGCGATGGCAGACCCGACGAACGTCTTTGCGATGGATGACATCAAGTTCATGACGGGCTTGAATGTTGAGCCGGTGATCGCATCCGAGACGTCGATACAGCTTGCAATAGCAAAATACTATAGCGGCTCGAGCGAGATCGATATTTTCGACGCTGCGTTCGCTGTCGAAGTCGAAAGAAATGGTGTTACCGGCAATGGCAACGGTAATGGAAATGGACATGGCCCGATCGGCGGGAGCCGAAATGGCGTGCCTAAACACGGAGCAAAGGTCGCTGTCGCCGACGAACGCATCACATCTGCCGATCTCGACGTTTCGCTCGATCGATTCGAATTCAATGCGAACGACAGCGACGAACTGGAAATTGTAGAAGAAAACGATGAGATCGATCTGGCCGCTTTGGCAAGGGCCAGCGAAGATGCTCCGGTCGTTCGCCTCGTTAACGTGCTGCTCGTTGATTCGCTTCGCCGCGGAGCGTCAGATATTCACGTCGAGCCTTACGAAAAGGATTTCCGCATCCGCTTCCGAATCGACGGTGTGCTCTATGACGTGATGCATCCGCCGATGAAGATCCGCGATCCACTTATTTCCCGTCTCAAGATCATGTCGAAGCTCGACATTTCTGAGAAGCGTCTGCCGCAGGATGGCCGTATCAAGATCAAGGTAAAGGTCGATAACCGTTCGCGCGAACTCGATTTCCGCGTTTCGACGCTGCCAACCCTGTTTGGCGAAAAGGTCGTGCTTCGTCTGCTCGATAAAGACAAGCTCATGCTCGACATGACCAAGCTTGGTTTTGAGCAAGAGAGCCTCGATAAGTTTAAACGAGCGATCGCCAATCCGTACGGAATGGTTCTCGTTACCGGCCCGACGGGTTACGGAAAAACGAACACGCTCTATTCGGCGCTTCAGTCTCTGAACACGCCGGAAACAAATATCATGACGGCCGAAGATCCGGTCGAATTCAACCTTCAGGGCATCAACCAGGTGCAGATGAAGGAGCAGATCGGGCTAAACTTTGCCGCCGCACTTCGCTCATTCCTTCGACAGGATCCTAACATCGTCCTCGTGGGCGAAATTCGAGACTTCGAAACGGCTGAGATCGCTATCAAAGCGGCGCTCACTGGCCACTTGGTCCTCTCGACGCTTCACACGAACGATGCCCCCTCGACCATTTCACGTCTCGTGAACATGGGCATTGAGCCGTTCCTGGTGGCGACGTCAGTGAACATCATTCAGGCTCAGAGACTGATCCGCCGTATCTGCAGTAACTGCAAAGAGGAAGCCCACATGCCGGTCGAAGGCCTTATCGAGGTCGGATTTTCAAAAGAAGAGGCGGCCGATCTCAAGATCTACAAAGGAAGAGGCTGCTCAACGTGCAACAACACAGGTTTCAAGGGCCGCGTTGGCCTGTACGAAGTTATGGAGATCACGGATGAGCTCCGTGAATTGATCATTATTGGCGCTAGCGCAATGGAATTACGGAGAAAGGCGATCGAACTCGGAATGATAACGCTTCGCGAATCAGGTCTTTATAAGATCCGCGAAGGTATCACGACGATCGAAGAAGTGGTCAAGGAAACGGTCATTTAGACCATCTGGAGGGAAACTATGTTGGTTAGGGCAATAGCATTATCATTGGCAATCCTCGTCGGCATCGGAGTGATCATACCGCTCGCTACCGATACGACCGAGGCCGGTCCGCGTAAGGCCAAGAAAAAGAAAGAGAGAACATGGCGCGGAGTAAAGAAATACTCAAAACGCTGGTGGCAGCTCTATCGCGCTCAGGAGCGTCGCAAAAAGTCTCTCATGGCTCAGAAGCGTGCACTCAGATTAAAGCAGATCAGAATGGAAGCCGCTCGTGCGACTGAAACGGAAACCGTCGCAGCACCGGTTGCAAAAGCTAAGCCGTCAGTCAAAACGGTAAAGAGCACTGCTCCGGCAGTTCTGCCGACCGGCGAGGAAGCCCCGGCGGGCTGGAGAACGGCCCAGTCTTCACCAGCGGAGCTACAGTTCCGCGTCGATAACTCGGCTGGCGATCAGGTCGGATCGGCTTCGATCTCGGTCGTTGGTCCGGCTGTTTCAGCCTCGTCTGGCCCTAAGAGCGTCGGCGGTGTTTCAACCTCGACACTTCGCCGCGAGGTCATCGACCGCATGATCCGTGAGAACGGATGGGTGGTCAACGACTATCAAAAAGACATCGCCGGACAGCCCGTCTATGTCGTCGTGGCACAGTCACAGACGAAAAGCGGTTCGGTGCAGTCAAGGATGTTCTACTTCACCGAAGTAGATGGCCGCATCTACAGCGTTGCCACCAATTCACCGGCTCAGGAATCCGAGCGTCTTGCTGAGGAATCCGAGAAGGTGATCAACTCGCTCAAGAACCGCTTGCGTCCGGCACTGCGGGCGTCGACCAAAGACTAATGTCAGACCCCCCTGCGTAAGCGGGGGGAAATACCCATGCAACCGATCTCGATCGGCTGCATAGACCGACACTCTCTTACAAACGTGAGTGCCGCCCGCTTACGCAGGCGGTTCTGACCCGCCTATCAATAAATATGAGTTACGAACAAGTCTCAGAATCAACCCTCACCTTACCTGACCTCCTCAGGAAAATGACCGACCTTGGCGGCTCCGACCTCCATTTGTCTACCAACACCGGCCCTCAGGTCCGTGTCCACGGCCATTTGGCTCCGCTTCCGGGCTTTCCGGTACTGTCGCCCTCCGACACGAAAAGGCTCGCGTACTCGGTTCTGACTGATGCTCAGAAGCACCGGTTCGAAGAAAATCTCGAGCTCGACTTTTCTTTCGGCCTGAAGGGAATGTCGCGTTTTCGTGCCAATCTCTTTAATCAGAAAGGTGCGGTCGGTGCGGTTTTTCGTGCCATTCCGTACGAGATCAAATCATTCGAAGCTCTCGGATTGCCCTCCGTAGTTTCGGATATGTGCAAAAAACCGCGTGGACTGATCCTCGTGACCGGACCAACCGGTTCCGGTAAATCCACCACGCTGGCATCGATGGTCGATAAGATCAATATCGACCGGCACGACCACATTCTAACGATCGAAGACCCGATCGAATTCCTCCACAATCACAAGAACTGTGTTGTAAATCAACGTGAAGTTGCAGCCGATACGCATTCATTCGGTGCGGCACTGAGAACTGCACTTCGTCAGGATCCCGACGTCGTGCTCGTAGGCGAAATGCGAGATCTCGAAACCATCGAGATGGCTCTGCGAATTGCTGAAACGGGCCACTTGACCTTCGCTACGCTTCACACGAACTCGGCGTACTCGACCATCAACCGTATCATCGACGTTTTCCCGGCCGAACAACAGTCGCAGGTCCGCACGCAGCTTTCCCTCGTTCTCGAAGGCATTCTTTGCCAATCTTTGCTGCCAAAAGCCTCAGGCGACGGACGTGTGATGGCTCTCGAAATTCTCGTGCCGAACGCCGCTATCCGTAACCTCATCCGCGAAGATAAGATCCACCAGATCTACTCGATGATGCAGACGGGACAGGACAAGTTTGGTATGCAGACCTTCAATCAGGCGCTCGCCACGCTGCACCACAAACGCTTGATCACTCTCGAAACCGCAATGCAGCGGTCGTCGAATGCCGATGAGCTGAAAGAATTGATCGATCGCGGATCCGGCCTGAACGATGCTTACTCGAACGCCCACGGCGGTCGGCCGGCGACCAGGCCAATGCCGGGCAGCGGCAGCCCTTACGCACAGGGCAGAAACATAGGCGAAAGGCCTCGCTAGGTAAAGAATCTTATTGGGAACATAGGTCCTCCGGGCCCTATCGAAGGAGAGTAGAATGCCAACATTTGTCTTTAAGGGAAGAAATCGCCTAAACGAAATCATCGCTGGTGAACGCGAAGCCGCAACGCAGGATGAACTCCGTGCATTGCTTCGCCGCGAGCAGGTCGTTCTGACCCAGGCAACGGAAAAGGGTCGTGAGATCGCCATCCCGAAGCTGGGCCGCCGTAAGAAGGTGGGAGCCAAGGAACTCGCTGTTTTCACGCGTCAATTCTCGGTCATGATCGATGCGGGTCTGCCGCTCGTTCAGTGTCTCGATATTCTCGCCGAACAACAGCAGAATGTTTTCTTTAAGGATGTGCTCCGTCAGGTTCGTCAGAACGTTGAGGAAGGCGCAACCCTTTATCAGGCGATGGAACGCCATCCTAAAGTTTTCGACAGCCTCTACACTCACATGGTCGAGGCCGGTGAAACGGGCGGTGTGCTCGATCTCATTCTCCAGCGTCTTGCTACTTTGATCGAAAAAGTCGTTAAGTTGAAACGCAGCATCGTTTCGGCGTCGATCTATCCGGCCGCTGTTATCACGGTGGCGATCGGTGCTATCGCTCTGATCATGATCGTGGTCATTCCACAGTTCGAGCAGATCTTCCTTGGTTTGCTGGGACCGGGCGAATTGCTGCCGCTGCCGACACGAATCGTCATGGCAATAAGCGGATTCATCGCCGGCTGGGGCGGACTGACGATCGCAGTCATCGGTATTGGCCTCGGCGTCGCGATCAACTTTTATTACAAAACTCCAAAAGGGCGTTGGAACATAGATTCGTTACTGCTGAAGACGCCGATATTCGGCAGCATCTTACGAAAGGTCGCGGTCGCTAGATTCTCACGAATTCTTTCGACGCTTTTGTCGTCCGGTGTTCCGATCCTGCAATCGCTGGATATCACCGCTAAGACCGCCGGGAATGTCATCATTGAGGATGCAATCATCAAGGTCCGCCAGGGCGTCGAACGCGGTGAAAACTTCGTCGATCCGCTCAAGGCGACCAATGTTTTCCCGCACATGGTCAGCCAGATGATCGGCGTCGGCGAACAAACCGGAGCAATGGATGCCATGCTCGGCAAGATCGCCGATTTCTACGAAGAAGAGGTTGACACAGCCATAGCTGATCTCCTCGGCCTGATGGAACCGGTCCTTATAGCGTTCCTCGGTATCACGATTGGTTCGATCGTTATCTCGATGTACTTACCGCTCTTCTCGCTCATCGGAAAACTCTCGAGCGGCACAAAGTAAGAATTGGTTTTCGGTCTTGTGCCTTCGGTTTTCGCCAAGACCAAAACCTAAAACCTAAAGCCATAGACGAAAACGCCTGTACGACGAAGGTCGCACAGGCGTTTTCATTTTTTGGTGGAGACGAGGGGGGTCGAACCCCTGACCTCTGCAATGCCATTGCAGCGCTCTGCCAAACTGAGCTACGTCCCCGATTTTCAAGTTCCAAGATCGGAGTTGTTAGTTCCGAGTCGGCGAACTTTTGAATTTAACGAAATTGCTGTGATTCGTCAACTCTAAGCGACAGCTACGTTCCTACTTTCCTTGAAAATTTGCCTTTCGCTTTTCGAGGAATGCCGAGACGCCTTCTTTCTTGTCCTCGGTCGAGAAGCAGATCGCAAACAGGTCGACCTCGCGCCGAAGGCCTTCGTCGAGGTTTGATCGGGAGGCGAATTTCACGGCTTCCTTGCTGAGCTGCAGAGCGATCGGAGCTTTTTCGGCGATCTTTTCGGCGAGTTTCATTGTCTCGGCTTCGAGTTGATCGACAGGGTAGACGTGGTTGACGAGGCCGATCCGTTCGGCAGTTACTGCATCTATCATGTCGCCCGTGAGGATCATTTCCATCGATCGGCCTTCACCGATAAGGTTGGTCAAGCGCTGAGTTCCGCCGCCGCCGGGCATTATGCCGAGGTTTATCTCAGGTTGAGAGAACCGAGCCGACTCGCTGCAAATACGAAGGTCGCAAGCGAGCGCGAGTTCGTTGCCTCCGCCGAGACAAAACCCATTGACCATGGCGATGACGGGCTTCGGAAAGCTCTCGAGAGAATTAAAAAATGTCTTCTCGTGAAATAGGTCTCGCTGCGTTACGGGCGTTTGCCCTTCGAACTCGCTGATATCAGCTCCGGCAATGAACGACTTCTCGCCGGCTCCGGTAATAACCAGCACACGGACAGAATCGTCCTTTCGCAGCTCATCGAGAGCCGTCACGCCCTCGGCATGGACGGTTTTGTTCAGTGCGTTCAGCTTGTCAGGACGATTGATTATGAGGACTGCGACCTTGCCGCGTTTTTCGACGGTGATTGTTTCGTAATTAGGCATGGAACAAAATTGGGCTATTCGTGAATTCCGTCAACGATATTATCGTCAGCGATCCAGGCGACGAATAATCTAAGCCAGCTTTCTTTTGGTTCTTCGATCGCGACGCCAACGCGGGACGTTCCGTAGCTTGCGGGTAAGATCCGAATAACCTGGGCTTTTACTTCGACGGGAACTCCGTTGGGGCGATGCGAACGGATGTAGAGGCTCTCACCTTGTGAGATCGGTTGATTGAGTTGAAATAAGGCTCCGAGCGTGGAAATATCGTCGGTTTCGGTGGGTTCGCTCCAAGTCGCGCCGTCATCTGTTCGTCCGGAAACGACGATCGGCAGGCGCAGTGCCATCCTAAGAGCAAACCGTTTTTCCTCGAAGTGAGGCTGATTAGGGGTCATCACAAAATTCCAGCTAGGTTTTAGGTTCGGTCAAATAAAAGAGAATTCTAACACGAAACATCAATTTTGGGAACAATTTAGCGATAGTGCCTTAGAGCTGCGTGAGCACCTTACCAAATGCCCTAACGCGGCAGAAGGCAAAATGGAAAATAGACGAACCTGCTAACGCGTCGCTATACTGTAAAAAAGCCTGGTTAGCCTTTCGATATGCGGCGAAGCTTCATTAGATCAATAATATGACCTCAAAACAGATCCATAAGAAAGTTGTGATCCTTGGTTCCGGGCCTGCCGGATTAACAGCTGCGGTATATGCGGGCCGAGCTCAGCTCGAACCATTGGTCATCGATGGCCCGCAGCCTGGTGGCCAGCTGACGATCACCACAGATGTCGAGAATTATCCCGGATTTTCTAAAGGAATAATGGGGCCGATCCTGATGGATGAGTTTCGAGAACAAGCCCTGCGGTTCGGGACCGAGATCATCAACGTCTGGATCGACTCCGTCGATCTTTCGCAGCGTCCGTTCCGGCTTTTTGCAAAGGAAAGTCAGGACAGCACTGAAATTACAACAACCATTCTGGCCGATACGCTCATAGTCTCAACCGGAGCTTCCGCAAAGTGGCTGGGAATTCCGGGCGAAGCTCCCGTACCCGAAGGCCTCGGCGGGAACGGCGTTTCGGCTTGTGCGACTTGCGATGGATTTTTCTTCAGGGGAAAGCCGATCGTGGTGGTTGGCGGCGGTGATACCGCAATGGAAGAGGCGTTATTCCTCACGAAATTTGCCTCCAAGGTCAAGCTGATCCACCGCCGTCACGAATTTCGCGCGTCCAAGATCATGCAGGACCGCGTCATGGCGAGCGAAAAGATCGAAGTGCGTTGGAATACTGAGGTTCGCGAGATCAATGGCTCAAAAGAAACAGGCGTCGAGAGCGTCCGGCTCTTCAATAACGAGACCAACGAAGAGTACGTTCTGCCAACTCAGGGTGTTTTCATCGCGATCGGCCATCAACCGAACACCTCGCTTTTCAAGGGCATGCTCGACATGGACGAAGTCGGTTATCTGATCACCGAAGGCAAAACAATGAAAACCAACATCGACGGCGTTTTTGCGTGCGGCGACGCCCAGGACGCATATTATCGTCAGGCTATCACCGCCGCCGGCACGGGCTGTATGGCGGCGATTGATGCCGAACGGTTTTTAGCCGAGCACGGCAGCTAGAACTAGTTTTTGACCATAACTGAACCCTTAAGAACGTCGGCGTTCTGAGGGGATCTTTCAACTCTGGTAGGATCAAAGCCCATTGCCTCTGCTCGCCGGAGAATATTCTGATAGTTCGCATCGTCGAGCGTCGGCTTTCGCGAAAGGATCCAGAAGTAGTTTCGCTTTGGTTCGCCGATCGCGACGTATTCATAATCCTTGTCGAGATCGATGATCCAATAGTTTGCCCAAACGAACGGCAGCCATGAAAGTGCACCGGGTGCAAAGCGGACTTTCAGGTTTGAATTAGTCTTTTTATCGTCGATCTTTCCTTCGCCGATCGCGGTTTCGGTCTTTCCGTCCTTCAGAATACACTCGTTTCGAACCTCTATCCGGCCATTTTCCTTGATGGTATAGTTTGCGGTCGTGTTTGCAACGCATTGCTTCTGAAATTTGTTCGGGTACTTTGCGATCTCGTACCATTTGCCGGCGTAACGCTTCAGGTCAACGTTCGCAACGCTTTGAAGGGCCGGCTTGTCCTTAGCCTGTGCCAGGGCAGAAACAGAGAGCACGAGCAAGAACAGTATTGCGGTAAGGGCCTTTGCTGGATCTTTTTTCATTACTTCGTTAATTAACTCCTCAGAGAGGGATTCGTGATTTCACAGAACTTGGATTTTGTTATAATCATTAATGTTGCAGTTTATTTTTTCAGGGTTAATTATGCCGATCTACGAATACAAATGTCAGCAATGCGGAGCTCAGACCGAGGTGCGCCAGAGTGTTTCTGACGAGCCTTTGACAACGTGCGAGAAATGCCATGGAAAGCTTGAGAAACAGTGGTCGCTTTCCGGGTTCCAGTTCAAAGGTGCCGGTTGGTACGTGACCGATTACGCCGGAAAGAAAAGTGGGCCGACCGAATCAACCACAAAGGCCGAGCCTGCATCAAACACTACGGCAGAGTCTAAACCAGCAGCGGTTGAGAGCACGACAAAGCCCAAAAGCGAATGAAAAACGGCGGGCGTAAACTTATTTTCTCGATCTTTTGCCTGGCAACTCTTGCAAGCCTCATGACTGCGCAATCGCGCCGAAGTGCTAAGGGCGATGCCGCCGAAGGCACGATCTTAACCGTTACAGCATTCAGGGAAGACAAGAAAACGGACCCGATCAAGCTCGACAGCCTATTTCTATACGAAAATGGAATCGAGCAGAAGATAAAGAATTTTGCCCTCGACCCGAGCCCTTCGAAGATCGTAATTCTAGTCGACAATTCGCAGACGCTGCCGACATCGGTCGAGAAGATGAAGCAGGCGGTGATGGAATTTGCCTACGAGATCTTTGACGGCGATCAGCTTTTCGTGATCGCCTATGATGAAAAGGCCGAGATCATTCAGGAATGGACTGACGACGCGAAAAAGATGGAAACATCGCTCGCGACCTTTCGCAAAAAAGGCAATCCGTACTTGTTTGATGCGATCGATATCTCGCTAAAGGAAGTACTCGTTCCGCTTATGCCGGGCACGAGGAAAACTGCGGTTATCGTGATCGGTGACGGACTCGACCGCGGCAGCAAAACGCCTTTCGACAAGATCCTCGGCGAACTTCAAAATCAGAACGTCACGATCTACGGCCTGCAGATCCCCGACCGCACCGGCGGAGCTTATCGCCGCGACCAGCCCAAAGCCGGAGCGGTCATAAACCGCCTCGCTGAAGAGACTGGCGGCAAGGTGTTCCCATTTGACGAAGCCCAAACCGCCGCCAAATTCATCTGCGACGAAATGCGCAAGAATCGGTATCTGCTCTCCTACATGCCGACTAACACTTCAGCTTACGACGCGAGAAAGCTCTTCCTCGTCGCCGCTGAGGGGATCAACGTCAGAATGAAAGTCAGCCAGCCGCCAAATGTAAAGTAGTTAGACCGCCACAGGTGCCGCGATCTTCCCCCAGCTTTGATAATTCTCTAATCGCAAATTCTCAAATTTGAAATTGAGCAGGCCATCGAGCCCCTTCAGGTCTTCGGCGTTCACAAATTCTAGTTTGGGCAGCGGCATCGGTTCGCGTGAAAGGAGTTGTTCCACCTGTTCGAGATGATTGCTGTAAATGTGCAGGTCGCCGAAGGTGTGGATGAAATCGCCGACCTCGAGGCGGCAGACGTGAGCAATTAGATGCGTCAGCAGGGCGTAGCTAGAGATATTGAACGGCACGCCCAGGAAAGCGTCCGCCGATCGCTGATAAAGCTGGCAATGGAGAGTTTTGCCGTTGTCGATCTTGAATTGAAAAAGCGTGTGGCACGGCGGCAGGGCGACATCGTCACAAGTTTCGGGACTCCAGCCGGTGACTAGTAGCCGGCGGGAATTGGGATTTGTCTCTATCTCGCGGATCAGCCGAGCGATCTGATCGACGCCGTTCATCTGCGGATAATCACCACCGAATGAACGCCACAGGTAGCCATAGACCGGACCGAGATCGTGGTCCACACGTCCGAACCTAGCAGTCTGCTCGTCGGTCGCCCATTCTGCCCATATATCCACGCCCCGCGCGTCGAGGTCTTTTTCATTAGTCGAACCGCTCAAAAACCAGAAAAGCTCCTCAGCGACCCAACGAAAAGGTATGCGCTTGGTGGTCACGATTGGAAATCCTTCGCGCAAGTCGAACCGCGTTTGATAGCCGAACGTTGAGATCGTACCGGTCCCAGTGCGGTCTTCGTGACGGGAGCCGGCGGCAAGGATATGTTTGAGCAGGTCGTGGTACTGTCGCATTAGCCCTCAATTGTAAATTGTTAATTGGTGATTGTTAATTGGTTGATAGGTGCTTTCGGTCGATTTCCTCAAATTCCAATTAACAATCACCAATTAACAATTTACAATTACTCTGCGTATGTCAGTGAAACTAGAAGTCAGCTTTAACAGTCCACAGTGCGGATGGATGTCGATCGGTTTTGACGACGGCGTGAGTGAATTTCACACCACGACCGCTCACGCCCCGCACGAATCGGCATTGCCGGAACTGATGCGGGTACTGGCCAAGCTCGCCGATCCGGCATCGGGCGAGAACGATTTTCTCCTGAAATGGAATCGTGATCCTGAGGAATTCGATTTTCAGTTCGTCCGCAGCGGCAACAGTGTAAATATCGATATTTTTCAGTACCCGACCGACGAGCGGGACTTGGCAGAACGTGAACTGGTTTTCTCGCATAGCGGTTCGGTAGAGGAAACGGTTGCCGCTTTTGGGCAGACGTTCGACCAGCTTTATGCCGATCGTGAGACGGACGAGTTCGAATTCAACTGGCGGCAGCCGTTTCCGTATCGCGAGTACGAGGAATTTAGAAAGAGGAAGTAACCACGAAAGTGCACGAAATAACACTAAGAGCGAACGATTGATTTCGTGTATTTTTGTGGTTACTAAAAAATGAAAGAGAAACTTTTAGATCTATTAGCCTGCCCGACCTGCGGTGGTGATATTTTGCTGGCTTACGCGAGTAAGTATGACGGCAAGGAGATCATTGATGCCGTTTTGACGTGTAAGAAATGTACCCGTGAATACAAGGTCGTGCGTGGTGTGCCGCGGTTTGTCGATCTGGGCAAGATCGAGGAGGACAAGGCAGCGACGGCGGAGAATTTTGGCTGGCAGTGGACAAATTTCACTCAAGAAGATCCAAAATACAACGAACAGTTCCTCGGCTGGCTGCAGCCCGTCAAGCCTGATTTTTTTGAAGGCAAGGTCGTCCTCGAAGGCGGCTGCGGCAAAGGCCGCCACACGAAGCTCGCAGCCCAGTGGGGAGCGGCCGAAGTTGTCGGAATCGATCTCGGTAACGGTGTGGAATCGGCGTTTGCGTTGACGCGTGAGATGCCGAATGCACATATCATTCAATGCGATATCTTCAAGCTGCCGTTAAAAAAGGTGTTCGATTACGCATTCAGCGTGGGCGTTCTGCACCACACGCCGGATCCGAAAAAGGCGTTCATTTCGCTTGCCGGAAAGGTGAAAAAAGGCGGCCACATATCTGCCTGGATCTATGGTGCTGAGAATAACGAGTGGATCACTAACTACGTCGACCCGGTCCGCACGGGCTTTACCTCGCAGATCTCGCAGCCGATGCTGTATCAGCTTTCAAAGCTGCCAACGCTCGGCGTCTTTCTCGCCACAAAACTCGTCTATCGCCCGATCAACGTCGCCTCAAAAGGCATCGCGAACAAACTCTTCTACAACGAATACCTCAACCACCTCGGATCATTCGGCTGGCGCGAGCAGCACAACATTGTGTTTGACCACCTGGTCGCACCGACGGCGTTCTATATTTCCAAGGATGATTTTGCGACCTGGTGGGATGAGATCAAAGCACAAGACGTCGAGATCAAATGGCACAATGAGAATAGTTGGTGCGGATTTGGGAAAGTGAGTTAGGAGGTTTTGCCCGCGAAAAACGCGAAAATGCGGTAAATGTTCTTTCGCGGAATTTCGCGTTTTTCGCGGGCAAATTCTTATGAGATTCGACACAGGAATTGAGAAAAAATATCGCCACTCCGTCGAGGAAGCGTTCGCTACGATCATAGCGAAGGGCAATGACGAGCATCGCCATGTGATGAACGAGATCGAGGAATCCGATCTGCTTATTCGTGTGCAGCCGGTTAGCGAGATCAACGCTTCGGGGATAACGGGCGTGATAAATTCGGTGAGGACGAATTACAAGCTTGCGACCGAGCGTTTGAGTTTGCGTGAAGCACTGGGCGAGATCTATATCGCGATTGCGAAAGAAACCATCGACACGGGCGGTCAACGCGGCTGCGAGGGCACTTTTGTTCACGAGGGCCGCCATGCATACGATTTTGCGCAGACGATCGAGAGCCTTTCGAACCGCGACATGAATCCGCTCGGAATTTTTAACCCAACACTGTACGAACTGGAACTAGCGGCTCACAAAACCTCGGGCGATTACATGCTCTGCGTAGACAAGCCGGAATACCTGGACGAAGGTCTCGGCCTAATGATCCTCTGCCGCGAAGGCAACGGGCCGTGCACCGTGAGTGATGACGGCATCGTCCAGCGCCTGAACCAAAGCTACGGCCTCGATATCAAAGGAAACCCTGGCTCTCTCGCGACCGAGATGATGGGAATCGTTGTCTAACACAATGCGCAAACCCGCGCGTAAGCAAGGGCGATTCCTTCAACGTGGCTTTGGCGCGCTTGCTTCCATCAGTGGAAGGCCTTGAAATGTGGTTAAATAGAGTTTATGAGCACATCCTTACCACAAGAAATGCAGCAGCACACCTACGCCATCATGGACGAGGTCGAAGGCTCGCATTGGTGGTTTGTCGGGCGGCGAGCGATCCTCGAAACGTTTCTTAAACAGATAATCCAAAATCCAAAATCCAAAATCCAAAATCCAAAGATTTTGGATGTCGGCTGCGGAACCGGTGCGAATATCGAGATGCTAACGCAGTTCGGTGATGCTGAGGGCGTGGACGTATCGGATGATGCGTTGGAGTTTTGTCGGCTTAAAGGTTTAAAGGTTCAGAAAGGCCTCGCCGAGACGCTGCCGTACGCAGACGAGACTTTCGATCTAACGACCGCTCTCGATGTGATCGAGCACCTTGATGACGATGTTGCCGGGTTAAAAGAAATGTTCCGCGTTACAAAAAGCGGCGGCTACTCGCTCTTTTTTGTGCCAGCATTTATGTGGCTCTGGGGCGTGCAGGACGATATCTCGCATCATCGCATCCGTTATACCCGCAAACAGATAACCGAACGTATAGAAAAAGCGGGCTATGAAGTCGAACGAGCGACCTACGCAAACATCACATTCTTTCCGCCCATCTTCGCGGGCCGCACGCTGATGAAACTCACCGGCATCAAACCCGAATCCGAAAACAACATCACCATCTCAGGCCTCAACGGCATTCTCGGGAAGGTCTTTTCGTCGGAGAGTTTGTGGCTCAAGAATTTCAATTTTCCGTTTGGCGTGTCGATCGTCGTGGTCGCGAGGAAGCCGGAATGAGAGTTGCTGTAGAGATATGTGTAGATTCCGTACAATCTGCTGTCGCCGCTCAAGCGGGCGGAGCTCAGCGGGTTGAGCTTTGTGACAATTTGATGGAGGGCGGGACGACGCCGAGTTTTGGCTCGATCGAGGTCGCGAGAAAGCTGTTAGATATTAAGCTTCATATTATCATCCGCCCGCGTGGCGGCGATTTTCTTTATTCGGATACTGAATTTAAGATCATGAAACGCGATATCGAGGCGGCGAAAGGCCTCGGCGTTGATGGAGTCGTGATCGGGCTGCTTGATCGAGAAGGGAATATCGATGTGACGCGAACCGCCGAACTCGTCGAGCGATCGCGGCCGATGACAGTAACTTTTCATCGTGCTTTCGATGTCTGTGTCGATCCATTCAAGGCTATCGATCAACTTGCCGAGATCGGCGTCGACCGCATTCTCACATCCGGCCAGGAGGTGACTGCGGTCGAAGGCCTCGACATGCTCGCCGAATGCGTCAAATACGCCGCGGGCCGGATCTCGATCATGGCGTGCGGCAATCTGAACGAACGAAATATCGCCAAAGTGATCGGGACGACAGGCGTTTCAGAAGTCCACTTCACCGCCTTCGGCGAGGTCGCGAGCGAAATGCGTTACCGCAACGAGCGCGTCTTCATGGGCGGAACCTTGCGGCCGCCGGAATATGCTCGAGCGGTAACCGATGCCGAGGTTGTTCGAAAGACGATCGCCGCCTCATGATCGGTCCACTGTATTTTTTACCCCCGAACCGCTAAACTACAACGTTTGCTGTGAGTATTTAGATGGATTCTACTGAAAATGTAAAAACCGTTGAAGCGCCGGAATTGTCGCTTTTCTTACCGGTTCTCGACGAAGAAGAAAACCTGCGCCCGATGCACGCCAAGATACAGGCGGCTTTGGACGCGCTTGGCAAGACGGCTGAGGTTATCTATGTCGATGATGGGTCGACGGATAAGAGTCTCGAGATCTTGAAGGAACTCGCGGCGTCGGACGATCGCGTTCGGGTGATCTCGCTGCGTAGAAATTACGGCCAAACGGCGGCAATGTCGGCTGGGATAGACGCTGCGAAGGGCGAAATTTTGATCCCGATGGACGCTGATCTGCAGAATGATCCGGCTGACATCAGACGATTGCTCGATAAGCTCAACGAGGGCTACGATGTCGTATCGGGCTGGCGAAAGAACCGTCAGGACAAGCTCATTTCCCGTAAGATCCCGTCGCAGATCGCGAACCGCATCATTTCGTGGATCGGCGGTGTTCCGCTGCACGATTACGGCTGTTCGCTCAAGGCTTATCGTCGTGACGTTATCCAGGACGTTCGGCTCTACGGCGAAATGCACCGTTTTATCCCGATCTACGCATCATGGGCCGGAGCCCGCGTTGCCGAGATCCCGGTCGATCACCACGCCCGGACAATGGGCAAGTCAAAATACGGCATCTCGCGCACGATAAAGGTCGTTTTTGATCTCATCACTATCAAGTTCATGGCGGAGTATCACACGAAGCCGCTATATGTATTCGGTGCTTTTGGGATGCTGGCGTTTTTTATCTCGATGATCGCCGGCGTGTGGGCATTGTTCCTGAAGATCTTTTACGCCACATCATTCATCCTCACGCCGCTGCCTATCATCACGGTCGTTATGCTTGCGATATCGGTGCAGTTCTTTTTGATGGGCCTGCTCGCGGAACTGCTCGTCCGTACTTATCACGAATCCCAGAACAAGGCGATCTATGCGGTGCGGGAAAAGATAGGATTTTAAAAAGTCACGGTTCGATTTAGAGCAGCAATGAAATCTCAAGTTCGCCAGTTCAGCTTTATTGTAGTGACTCTATTGTTTACGTGCTCTGCATTATGGGCCTTTGGACAAAGAAAGACGAATGTAACCCCCGAGCTAAGCCGAAAGAATCCGGACAAGTGGTTCAGTATTTTAATTCCCACGTCCATGACTAAGCTAACCGGATTAGCGGACGTTGACGGCGGGTTTTATGAAGCTCCTGGTATCCGGATCTCGTTTAGTTATTGGACGCATAAGAACACGCCTAATTATGTTATCAATAGCAGAACCGCCTTTCCACAAAAACTTGTTTTTGTTTGCGAGAAATCAAAAGAGACGCGAGTCTTTCGAACGAAAATAAGATCGAAGAAGGCAGTCGTACAGAGGTGTCCCGAAACCGGAGCAAGTAATTTTCGTTATCTATACCACGTTAATTTCCCCACAATAAAAGTATTTGATGGAGAATCCTTTGGCGAGGGCACATTTACTCTTGCCGTCAATTACAGCAATAAGCGTTACCTAGGCCTAGCCTCCCAGATTGCCCATTCGATAAAATTCAGGAGCAAACTACCAAAAAACTAATACCAATGTGCGGAATCGCAGGCTGGATAAACCTGAAACAATCTGACGTAACCCACCACACCGAGGCAGTTCTCCATTCGATGTGTGAGCGGATCGTGCATCGTGGGCCTAATTCTGAGGGGATCTGGATGGACGACACGATAGCGCTTGGGATGCGGCGGTTGTCGATCATTGACCTGCATACGGGCGATCAGCCGGTTTTTAGTGAGGACAAATCCGTCATCGTGATGATGAACGGCGAACTTTACAACTATCGCGAGGTTCGTGACGAACTCGAAAAGAAAGGCCACAAGTTCGTCACAAAGTCCGACACCGAGATACTGCCGCATCTTTACGAAGAATATGGCGAAGACCTTGTCGATCATCTGAACGGCATGTACGCGTTCTCGCTCTGGGACACGCGTAAGAAAAAACTCATCATCGCCCGCGACCGCTTTGGCGAAAAGCCTCTATATTACGGCATTTTTGACGGCAAAGTGCTTTACGCGTCCGAGCCGAAAGCCATCCTCGCTCATCCGTCAGTCAAGCCAGAGCTGAATCTCGATGCGATGCGGCATTATCTGAGCTACGACTACGTTCCGGCTCCGCATTCGATCTACAAAGGCATCTCAAAACTTCCGGCCGCCCACGTACTTACAGTCGAGAACGGAGAGATAAAAACGCGGCGTTATTGGAATTTGACGTTTGCTAAGAGCGGTAACACGTCGATAGAAAAATCAGCGGCAGAGCTAAAAGATCTGCTTTCAGATGCCGTCAGAATGCGGCTCGTAGCGGATGTACCACTCGGTGTTTTGCTTTCCGGCGGCGTTGATTCGTCGGCAGTTGCAGCGTTTGCCACGCAGCATGCAACCGAGACGGTGAAGACATTTTCGATCGGCTTTACCGAAGATTCCTTCGACGAGACCAAATACGCCCGCCAGGTCGCCGCCCATCTCGGCACCGATCATCACGAAGAGATCCTGAGCGTCGCAAAGGCCGCTGAACTGATCAGCGATATCGGTTCTTGGCTGGATGAGCCGATGTCCGACGGCTCACTCATCCCTACGTATCTGCTCGCACGGTTTGTCCGCAAACATGTAACCGTCGCTCTCGGCGGCGATGGCGGCGATGAGCTGTTTGCCGGATACCCGATGTATTACGCACATAAGGTGGCAAAGCTCTATTCAACGGTCCCGGGTTTTGTCCGTTCGGGATTGATCGAGCCGATCGTGCGCAGTTTGCCAGTGTCGACCAAGAACCTTTCCTTCGAATATAAGGCCAAACGGTTCGTCCGAGCGTCAAAATACGACACGGTCACGCGGCATCATTCGTGGTTCGGTTCGTTCACTCCTGACGAACAGAAACTTCTTCTGACCGAGCACGCCCTAAAAAATTCGAGCGGCGATATTTATGCGGGGGCGAGAGATCTGCTCAAGCTATGCGACGCGACCAGCGAGATCGAGCAGATGCAGTACCTTGACATGAATTTCTACATGGCCGAGGATATTCTCACCAAGGTCGATCGTGCGTCGATGGCGGTCAGCCTTGAGACACGAGCTCCGTTTCTCGATCCGCGAGTCGGGCAATTTGCTGCTTCACTGCCGCTGGATTACAAGCTGCGCGGCAGCAAAGGCAAGCACATTCTAAAAAGATCGCTCGAAGGATTGCTCCCGTCTAATATCCTTCACCGCTCAAAAAAAGGCTTTGGAATTCCGATCGCCGAATGGCTGAAAACACTACTCAATCCGCTGATGCACGACATGCTGGCACCTGAGCGGTTAAATGCTCAAGGCATATTTGAAAGCGATTATGTTCAAAAACTGATCGCCGAGCACGAAAAAGGCGTCGCTAGCCATCACAAGCAGCTTTGGACGATGCTGGTCTTTCAGCTTTGGCAAGAGAATTTCTTAAACCCGGGAATGCCGGCCTGAATGCCGGGAACGCAGCCGAGGGCGGCCTGCGTTCCCGGCATCGGCATCTGTTATTATTAGAATATGGCAAATCTTTACCCTGAGATCGAACCTTTTGACAGCGGAATGTACATCGTGTCGGATATTCACACGATCTACTACGAACGCGTCGGTAATCCGAACGGCATTCCGGTCGTTTTTCTGCACGGCGGGCCCGGCGGTGGGTTGATTCCGCTTTACCGGCAGTTCTTTGATCCAAAAGTTTATCAGGTGATCCTGTTCGATCAGCGCGGCTCGGGCAGATCGACGCCGCACGCGGAGCTTCGTGAGAACACTACGTGGGACCTGATCAAGGATATCGAAGCGCTCAGAAATAAATTCGGCATCGATCAGTGGTACGTCTTTGGCGGTTCGTGGGGAAGCACGCTGAGCCTTGCTTATGCGATCTCGCATCCGAACAGGTGCCTTGGCCTCATTCTTCGCGGGATATTTCTTACGCGTAAGAAAGAACTGGATTGGTTTTATCAATACGGAGCGTCGGAGATCTTTCCCGATTTCTGGGAACGCTATCGCGATGAGATCCCGGTCGAGGAACGCGGAGATTTCATTTCGGCGTATCACAAACGCCTTACCAGCGATGATGAGCAAACCCGGCTCTCAGCCGCACGTGCCTGGAGCGTTTGGGAAGGCTCGACATCCAAGCTATACCCCGACAAAAACCTTATGGATCATTGGGAAGGCGAACACGAAGCTCTCAGTCTTGCGCGTATCGAGTGCCATTACTTTATGAACGGCTCGTTCTTCCCGACAGATAACTATTTGCTCGAGAATGTCGATAAGATCCGCCATATTCCGACGGTGATCGTGCAAGGCAGATACGACGTTGTTTGCCCGATCACATCAGCATGGGATCTGCATCGGGCGTTTCCTGAGGCCGAATTTATCGTGATCCCCGACTCCGGGCATTCCGTCTCGGAAAAGGGCATTTCGTCGGCTTTGATCGATGCAATGGACCGATTTAAGGCGAAGCATTAATATTTTGCGTGAATCTTTGCGCAAATAGGTTTATTATTTAGACATATTTAGGCCCTTCGGTCATTTTTAGGATCTAAAGGCAGAGGAATAATATTATGAATTTTGGAACTACAGAAATTCTCCTGATCGTCGCTGTTCTCTTCTTGCTCTTCGGAGCGACCCGTTTGCCGCAGCTTGCCAAATCGCTCGGTCAATCGCGCAAAGCCTTCAAAGACGGAATGCGCGAGGCAGAAGAGGAAGAAAGAGCCGAAGCTCAGAAGCTTTCCGCAAACACCGCCGCTCCGCAGATCAACCAGATGAGCGATGAAGCCCTGATGGAAGAAATGCGTAAACGGGCGGAGATGAAGCAGGCGTAAAATATGAAAGTTAAAGTAGTTGTTCACGAAGCTGAAGAGGGAGGATTTTGGGCTGAAGTTCCTTCGATACCAGGGTGCGCGACTCAAGGCGATTCATTTGAAGAACTTCTTGAAAATCTTTACGAGGCAGTCGAGGGATGTCTCGCCGTTGATTTGTCTAGTATAAAGATGGGAAAGACGGACCGCCTACTTGAAATTGCTATATGAAACCGATCTCAGGCAAGGAGTTTGCAAACCTTGTCGAACGATTCGGGTGGACTTTGTTGCGTGTCAATGGAAGCCATCATATATGCGGAAAGCCCGGAAGCATCGTTAGGTTATCAATCCCAGTTCACAAGAATCAGATGTTGAAGGCCGGCCTCCAACAACACCTGATGAAGGCGGCAAATATAAAAGAGGAAGACCTGATCTAACCTTTCTCCCCCGTAAGTAAAGTCGCTTTCACCGTAAACCTAAAAGTTATTTTGCCGTCTTCGGCATCGATCAGTTGGGCGAGTTGTTTTACGACTCGCTCTTTTTCGTGCGCCTCGAGCGTTTCGAGCCAGACGGGCATCAGAAAATCTGCAACGAGAGGCGATTCGATAAATTCGGCTCCGTTATCGTATTCGAAGAGCTCGGTCGCCATTTGCGTGTTGATATTAACGAGATCGTATCGTGCGGCGAGTTCCTCGATACGGGAAACGGTCGGGAGTTCTGCGATAAGCGTCTCGACTGCGGGGCCGTATTCGGTCAGGTCTTCGTTGAAAAAAGCTTCCCAGAGAAGGGAGAAAACCTCGCCGAAACTGCCTGCCGTCGGCAGAAATATAGCAATGTCCCCACCAGTTCTTGCAACTCGGATCGTGTTCTCGATGAATGATTCGATATCAGCCGGCTTAACAAAACTCGCATCCGCCAGAACGGCGTCGAACGAATCATCTTCGAACCGGATCATCGAAAAGTCGACCGGAGCCTGTATGGCTGCCGCTTTGTCACTGGCGATAGTGAGCAGGTCTTCGTTCTCGCTGGTCGCAAAAACGTCGGTCTTTTCGCCAAAACGTTCGTGAATGGCGAGGGCATGGCCGCCGATTCCGGCGTTGATGTAGAGCATATTTTCCGAATCCCTCAGATCCATATGCTTGTCCACGAGGTCGGTGAACCGCTTCGTCCAGTCGTCTTGAATGTATAAGTCACGCAGAAACGCGAGTTCCTTTTGTGTTTTTTCCATAGCTTAATCGTAAATAGGAAATAGGAAATAGTAAACAGTAAACAGGGAATAGGGAATAGGAGATAGGGAAAAGGAATCGGGATAGGTAGAGGTATCGATCTCACCAATTCCTATTCCCTATTTACTATTACCTATTCCCTCACTTACGATTGAGTCATGACAAAGAACGTAAAAGAACTTTTCGACCTGACCGGCAAAACCGCTATCGTCACCGGCGGGTCGCGGGGAATCGGCAAAGAAATGGCAGAGGCGTTGGCTGAAGCCGGTGCGAATCTGATGCTCTGCGCCCGGCGTGCGGAGTGGCTCGAAGATACGGTGAATGAATTTGCGGCCCGTGGATTTAACGTCGCCGGCAAAGTATGCGACGTTTCAAAGCCTGAAGAGGTTCAGGCGGTTGTTGATTCGACCATCAAGAGATTCAGTTCCGTCGATATTCTCATCAACAACGCCGGAATCTCGTGGGGAGCGATGCCCGAGGAAATGCCGCTCGAGCAGTGGCAGAAGGTGCTGAATGTTAATCTCACTGGCTGTTTCGTTTTCGCCCAGGCAGTAGGCCGCGAAATGCTGAAGCAGAACAGCGGTTCGATCATCAATATCGCTTCTATCGCCGGCCTGACCTCGTCCGCGAACGGCCCATTCTATGCGGGTTACGTCGCCAGTAAAGCCGGTTTGATCGGCCTCACACGCGAACTCGCGGCAAGCTGGGGCAGAAAGGGAATACGCGTCAACGCGATCGCGCCGGGATTCTTTCATTCGCGATTGGCGGATGCGGTTATAGATATCTATGAACGGTCAATTCAGGAAAACAACGTGATCCCGCGCGTAGGCAGCGAAGGCGAATTAAAAGGCGTGACCGTTTTCCTCGCGTCCGACGCTTCAAGCTACATCACGGGGCAAACCATTGCCGTCGACGGCGGAATGACGGTCTGACTGGAGGGCGAGCATCCTGCTCGCCCTTATTTCACGAACTCAAACTCGCCGAATTTTGAAGGCACATGAAAATTCGGTTTCGCGGTTTTTGTGGGCTGCCACGCGAGATAGCCGCGGTTGGGATCTTTGCCGATGCAGCGAAAGAGATTGCCGAGCCAGACGTCGCCGCTCTTTGGAGTTTTGCCGAATGCTTTCCACGGTATCTTGATCGCCATCACGATCTTTTCAGGTTCGATCGACACCGCCGATTCCATTCCTGATGAATATTCCAGATCGGTTTTGCGTTTATTCGCCGACCACTGAATTCCGAGGTCGACCCATTCTCCGGTCGGGGCTACTTCGAATTCGAAATACCTGCTTCTGTCCGCCTTGTCCGGCACGATAAAGATCTCGCAGACGTCGCGGTTCCACAGGCCGATCGTTTTGCTGCCGAGTTCGGGAGTTTCTGATACGACCAGCGGTTCGGCCTGGTGGCCATCAAAACGGACGTACAGAGCATCCTTCGACCACAAAAGTCGAGCCTTGAACTGTCGTCCAGCCGGAGCTTTTTTGCCGGACCAGTAATTCTCAACTGACACTAAAGCCGCGTGGTCCCATGCCTCGTCCTTTAACGAACTGACGGCAAGATCACTGTTCAAGAAAGGGATCTTTATCTTCGGCATAGATCGCTGTGCTGAAATGTTTATCCAGAACAAGAAAAGAGCCGCTATAAGCGCTAGGTGTTGAGAGCTTATCGTGCTTTTTGCCCCGAAGGCCTTCTGTTTAGCCATCTAACCTCGATCACGGTCGAACCTAGCGACCAGCGACGACGCGAACAGTTGCAGGCTCAAATGTCGTGTTGACAAGCTGTGTCTTGATGGTCGAAACGCTCTGGCGGGCGGGTTTCGAACTGAAGATGATCTGGTGATCTCGTACCGGAGCATCAGCAGCGACACGGAAGGTGACGGTCATGACCGGCTTCCTGCCAGCGGCAAATGCCTCCGCTGAATCGAGCATTGCGCCGAGCCTGCCGGCGGCGGTCTGCTCTGCATTGACTGTTAAAACCGCAGATTTCGGCGTTCCGGGGCTGATCTTCGAAGACACGTATGTGAAAACAGCCGGATCGAACTCAAGCGAGAAAACCATGACGGTGACGTCGTCATTTGAATCGAGATCGAGTTCTAAAGTTACCTCGCGTCCGGCAGTCGCTGTCACGTTTCGAGCTCTGATGGTGGCCGTCGGAACGTTTTGTGCCGCATTCGCATTGGCCGGCATCTGTGCAGGCGCATTGGAATTCGCCGGGGCTTGCGGAACCACATCGGTGTTAGCCGAGGCCGGCGTAGGAACGGCCGAATTAGCGGCGGTAGATTGCGACAGATTCGAATTTCCTGGTTTCTGCGTATTCGCATCGGTCTGTGAACAAGCGATAGCGAAAACGCTCGAAAAGATCAGGAAGGCCAGCGGTAGCTTCACATTCATTGCCATAAATTACAAGAATAACATGAAAGCCCGGCCGCCTGGGTACTGACTAGTTATTCAAAACTGTTCGAAATGCCATCTTCGCGAGTTTCCACGTACGATCCCAATCGATCTTGCCGCCTTCGTCGCGGCCCATCAGTTTGTCGACAAAGAATTTGCGGAAATCTTTGCTCTCGCGCCTGAGCATGAATTCCTTGGCGTACGGTTTTGCCGTTTCGAAGAAATTGAATTCCGGATCGGTGATGATCCCGATACCCTCGAGCGTCATCAGCGCACGCATGATATACGTGAAATTCGACGGTAGACGGAACGGATAATCGTACATCACGTCGGCCAGATCGTAGGTCAGCTCTTTGAAATTAACGTCCTTGAGCTTCAGGTTGAAGTGAAACTCGAACATCTTTTCAACGACGGGTTTTACCGTCGAATGCGGCGTACCGGGTTTGAGGAAATCGAGATCGATCAGATCCTGAGCAATGCCCGCCGGGTCTTTGCTGACGACATGAAAGAACGCATCGATCATCTTTGCCTGCAGTTCAGGCGTGATACGGCCGACCATGCCAAAATCGAAGAACGCGAGGCGTCCGTCCGGCATTACCAGCAAATTGCCCGGATGCGGATCGGCGTGGAAAAAGCCATCTTCGAGAAGCTGTTTAAGGTAAGTCTTTATGAGCAAACGGTTTATAATTGCCGGATCAACGTCGCGGCGAACCAATTCCTCGAGATCGGTAACCTTGGTGCCGTGAATGAATTCCATCGTCAGGACCTTCGAGGTTGAAGCATTCCAGTAAATGGTCGGTACATGGACATTGGTCCATGTCCTGAAGCTCTCGCGAAAACGCTCAGCGTTGCGGCCTTCCGCACGATAGTCCATTTCCTCGTGAACCGTCGTGTTAAATTCGCGAAGCATTCCTGCCCAGTCGGCATTTTCATTTAGCTGCGGGAATCGTTCGGCAAATTTGGCGACCTTCTCGAGGATCACGATATCACCCTTGATAGTTGCGTCGAGATTGGGCCGCTGTACTTTAACGGCGACTTCCTGGCCAGTGTGCAGGCGAGCTCGATACACCTGTCCGAGTGAAGCAGCCGCGAGGGGTTCGAGTTCAAATTCGGCGTAAACTTCGTTGATCTTTCGGCCGAGTTCGCGTTCAATTATCGCGAAAGCGACATCATTCGGAAATGGCGGTACCTGATCGACGAGCGTGCCGAGCTCTTTTACGAACGGCAGCGGCAGGAGATCGGCACGTGTTCCCATCGACTGGCCAATCTTGATAAACGTCGGCCCGAGTCTGATCAGCTCGTCTTTCAGCCAAAGGGCCTGACGCTCCTGGATCTTTTCGCGATTGGTTTCCGTCCCAAGGAAAAACCGGCGGAGGCTTTTGAGAAATTTCTGAAAGAACCAAAGGCGGATCGCGTAGAGTTTTTCGCCGTAATATGCCGCCCGGGTCAAACGCATCGCTGATCTCAGCCGTTCGAGCTTTTGCTTGGTCTGCATTTTCAGATGCAGATCGAGTTGGTCGAGGTAAAGATACAGAGCGAGCATCGCGATCACACGCGATATCTGAAACAGACGCAGATAGCCGCGGATGCCATGGAACTTGCTGTTCTCGCTGGTTTCCACGTTCTGCAGTTCGCGTTCTTCGTCAATAAGCTGGTCATTCGTGACCTTTTTCGCGATCGCCAGGTCTTTTGTCGGCACAAATCCGTTCGAGCCATTTCCAATTGGCTCAAGCAGTTCACGCTCTTTCACAAGTGTTCCGTTTTCTAACATTTATTCCGCCTTGATCTCCTGCCCGAACTGCAGAATGTAACCGTTGTTATCGTAAACCGCAAATTCACGCATTCCCCACTCGAATTCTTCGATGCCGTAGCAGATCTTTGCTTTATCCTTAACCTTTTCCCACATCGCATCGACATTGTCGGTCGTGAAGTAGAACGTGCCGGTGAACCCGATCTTTTCGTAAGGCATATGCTCGTTCGGCTTCGCAAACATCACGGCAACCTCATCGATCCAAAGCGTTGTCCAGCCCCAATCGAAGTTGACTTCACCCTCGGAAAAACCGAGGACACTAGTATAAAACTCTATCGTGCCAGCAAGATCTTCGGTCCGCATCAATGGCGTTAGTTCGGTTATTTTCATAACAGCTCTAGCATGTTCTTTACGCCCTGATGGTGGAAATAGTTCCTCGCCCGGTTCGAGTCATTTTCGATCTGGGCCTTCAGTTCATCGATGCCGTTGAACTTTCGTTCGTCGCGAATGCGGTGCAAAAAACGAACTCTAAGCACGTCGCCGTAGAGGTCGCCGTCGAAGTCGAATACATATGTTTCGATAGAAGGGTCGGCATCGGATTCAAAAGTCGGGCGAACGCCGATATTTGTTATGCTTTTGCGCCAGGAACCGTCGATCAGGGTTGCGGTCGCGTAAACGCCGAATTTCGGGATAACGCGATTCCGCGGTTTTAGATTTGCTGTTGGAAATCCGATGGTATGGCCGCGGCGGTTACCGCGGATGATCACGCCCTCGACGCCGTACGGACGCCCGAGCATGCGGCGGGCGAGATTGACGTAACCCTCGGCGAGAAGCCTACGGATCTTTGAAGAGCTAATCCGCATTCCGCGAAGCTGGATCTCGTCGACCTCATCTGCAACAAAGCCAAGTTTCTCGCTCATCGTTCGCAGAAGCTCGATATTACCGCCGCGATCCTTGCCAAAGGCAAAACCTTTGCCGAGATAGACCTCCCTTGCCTGCAAACGGTCATGAATGATATCAGCAAGGAAATTCTCAGCGGGCTGACCTGCAAACTCACGTGTAAACGGAATTACGATGGTCTGCTCGATGCCGAGAACCTCGAGGTTCGCGAGCCGCTGATCGAGCGTCTGCAGCATCGGCGGAGCCGAATCAGGATGCAGAACAGCCCGTGGATGAGGGTCAAAGGTTATAGCGGTCGCAACCGCCTCGACCGCCTTGGCCCGCTCGACGACCTTTCGCATTATTTCCTGGTGCCCAAGATGCAGTCCGTCAAAAACGCCGAGCGTCAGAACGGTCGGCCGCGTGATGTTGGCATTTTCGGTTCCGTGAAATATCTTCATCAGGGAAATGTTATTTGAGCAGGCGGGAATAGGCAACCGGCCAGAAAATTAGCCTATTTTATGGGAGCGAGAAGCTTATTCATTTCCGCCTTTGTTAAGATTCGATAAGAAGGCTGAACCGCTTCATCGTAAGCTTTGCTATGGTGAACTGCCGGATAGTTTCTCGCCTTCATTTCGGTGTCGAGTGAGAGCCAATCACCATATTTCAAGTTTCCGGCGGGTCGTTTCTTCAAACGCCTGCCGAGTTCGTTCCAGGCGGTCACAAAATTCTTGCGGTCAGATCGGTATTCGCGGCTGCTGGCGAGGAATGCGTCAAGCAGGTCATCGGGCTTGCCGCCGCGGGCTTTGAAGGGCCGCAGGTTCAGCCTCCCGATGTCGTCGCCCTTACAAAGTGGGTCCCAGATCGGCTCAACGGCAGCTTTTGCGCTTAGTGAATCCCATTCGCCCATCATCCAGTTTCGGGCAGATTCGGTATCCGGAACGGCGTGTTCACCGCCGCGTGTCGCCTGAAACGTCCATTTATAGGCGTCCTCGATACGCACATTCTTGTCCGCCTTCCATTTCGGCAATGCAAAATCTATCAGAGCCGACGGCAGACATGAGAGAAGCAATGTCAGGGCGAGTACGTTCATGGCGTTGGGTGTGCAGCGAAGAATTCCTTCTCCATCTGCGCGATCACAGCTCCGATCTCTTTGACAGCCGCGATGCTGGCCTGTTTTTTGGACGTGCCTTCGATATTTGGCTGGATGAGCTTCATATTGAGGCTGAAATTGGAGCCTTTCGGCGGATAATTCGAGAAGGCCTTCTGAAGCGGGCTGCGGATGTAGACGCAAAGAACACGGGCGTTTTCGAGCGATGTCAGGATCTTGCCGGTGCCGAAGCGGAGTTTGTCCACATCAAAACGTCCCTCCCGGCTGCGTTGGCCTTCGGGAAATATCAGTACGACATTTCCTTTTGCCAATAAATATCGGCACAGATTGAGGACCGCATTTTTATGAGCCGGCGAGCCTTTGCGGTCGATGAAGATGCATTTCGTTAGGTAAAGAATGGCGTGATAGTGCAGCTTTTTCTTAAAGAAATCACCGGCCGGAACGTTCCACATGAACGCTTTATAATTGAACAGATACCACAAATTCGATGCTAACGCCCAGATAACCAAAGCCGAATCGATAAACGTCAGATGATTTGAACAGATGACCAGCGGATATTGCCCCCGCTCTTTGTCCTCCCAGATCTGCCTAAACTGTTTGCGGATCTCCGCCATATTCTCGATGCGGTAGCCCTGGACATATTTCATTACCGCGACCAGCAAGCCGCCGACCGGAAGCAGCAAAATACGGCACAGGTTAGACTGAAAACGCGTCTTCTCGATCTGCCACAACGGCGGATCGTCCACGCCGCCGCTCAGTTTTGCGGTCTTGATCAACTGGATCAATCGTTCGGCTCGCATCATAGCTCTTTACCTCAGGCTCTGATTTCCTGCTCCAAAAATATTCTGCGGATCAAGGCTTTTCTTGATGTCTTTCTTCCATTTCAAAGCCGTTTCGGACATGATCTCGGGTAAATACTGCTCGCGGATCTTGCCGATGCCGTGGTGATGCGAAAGCGAACCTCCGCATCTCAATATTTCCTCGCGGGCGATGTTTTCCAGTTCGAGATAGACCTCGGATGGGTTCTCAACACCTTTGTAGTAAAAGCCGAAGTAGAAATAGATCGCGACGCCCGTTCGATAGACCTGCGTTATACGAGATGTGACGAACGGCGTCCCGGGAAGGCCGCGTTTCGTATATTCCTCGCGCAGCACGCGTTTGACGTTGTCACAGATCTTGAGCGCATCGCTCCACGCACACGAGGTTTCGAAGGACTCAGCGATGATGTAGTAATTCATCAAAAAGTCACGAATATAAGCGATGCTGTACGTCAACTGATAACCGCGACGGCCGTTTTCAGCTCCCGCTTTCATCCCGCCGTGCTTGGCGGCGATTCGGTAAACGTCCGTTTGCTGGCGGTCAACCTCTTGCTTTGTGCCTTCGAAAACCAAAGTCAGAGCGACCATTTTGTAAGGATCAAATCCTTTAACCTTCGTGACGACAAACTTTTCGATGCTGCTCTTCCAAACCTTTAGTCCGTTCGATGCTGGCTTCAGAGCGAGCCCGAACTGGAACTGCAAATTGTCCACCAGACGAACACTAGCGGGCGGTGTCGATGTGTGAGCAAGCTCTTGCATGAAGGCGTAACCGGCCTCATAACTCGGAAACAAAACCGAGCCATAAGCCTGTGATTCCGGCAGAGGAAAAAGCTTTACGATCGCCGACGTAACGATACCCAACGTGCCTTCCGAGCCGAACATCAAACGGCGGAGATCGGAGCCGACGGATTCGCGCGGGGCGGCGGTGGTGCGTTTTAGTTCGCCATCGGCGGCCGCGACGGTGATATCGACGATGATGTCTTCGATATTGCCGTATTTGTTCTTTTTCATGCCGCTCGCGTTGGTCGCGATCCAGCCGCCGAGGGTTGAGAATTCGACGCTGTCAGGCTCGTGGCCCATCGAAACGCCGTATTTTGCAAGCTGCGTCATGATATGACGGCCGACGGCTCCGGCTTCGATACAGGCCATCATATTTTCCTTGTCGATCCACAAAATGCGGTTCATCCGCCGCATGTCGACAGTCGCTATCACGCGATTTTCATTGTCGCTGCAGCGTAATGCGTCGGTGACGTTCGTGCCGCCGCCGAATGGGATGAGCACAACATTATGATCCTTCGCCGTCGCGATGAGTGAAGCGACCTGAGCTTCGCTCTCCGGATACAAAACCACATCCGGGATGCGACCGAGGCGTTTGTGCTTGATGGCGTACATCTCTTCCTGCGTGTGGCCGTGGCCGTGGCGCAGGCGATTTTCGCCGGAGGCGTCGATCTGCTCTTCCTTCAGGAATTCGCGGATGGCCTTGCTGAAAGCAGGTGACTCGATCGCGGCGGGAATTTCGGTCGGATAGGAATTTCGATGTTGATCTTTCGGATCCAGGTCGATCGCCAGAGTTTCGCGGATCCACGGCAGCAGACGGGGTAATTCCTGTCCGCTCAGTTCGTAACGGCTGCCGGTGATCTCGACAACATCACGCTCGTTGATCGCAAAACTCGTGTCGCGAAAACCCCAATTTTCCCAGCTTTCCGCTTCGTCGGCACCGATGACTATCGGTTCCGGATAGATCAAATTATCTTTATTCATCGCTTAGTAACAGCGAGTTTGAACCATCGGGGGCAGAAATGCTTGAACGCTTCTGCTATTTGAGGAATGAAATGATGGTGCTTTCCTTGGTGAGGGCGGACGGGGCGATCCCCAGCAGCGAGCGGAAAGTGCGAGTGAGATGTGCGGAGTCAGCAAAACCCGCCTCGTGGGCAACTTCGGTCAGAGATTCACCTTTTGCGAACAAGTGCATCGCATCACGCAGACGCAGCCACAGTAGATATCGGCGGACCGGAACTCGTACGTTTTCAGTAAAAAGGTGCGAGAAACGGCTTTCTGAAAGCTCGACCCCAGCGGCGATCTCCTGTACAGAAATGCCCTCATCGCGGCTCGCCCTGATCCATTCGATGCTCTGTGCGACGCGGCTGTCGATCGGCAGGCTTTCACCGTTATCGATGGCTGCGACCATTTGTTGGCAAATATTATCGACATCACCTGCCGCCAAACGTTCGTCAAAATCCGCAAAGATCGCACGGATCTTCGTAACGGCTTCTGTCGTAAGCCTTGTAATTCCTTTCTTGGAGAATATCGGCGCCAGCGGTTGTGCAAGTTTGGTCTCCGGAGCAAGAAGGAGCATCACCATCCAATTGTGGCGTCCATCGATGGCGTGGGGCTGGCCGGGTGCGATGATGGCGGATTCGTAGTTGGTGAAAGTGTCGTCTTCGTGGGTTCTCAACGCAAAGCTCTGCTCGAGTGCCACGCATACCTTGATCGCCGGCGATTCGTGCAGGCTAGCATCCGCGGCCCGGCCGAGAAAGATCGCCTGCTCGTCCCAAACGAGTACGGTACCGCACCAATCGTGCGTGGAAACAAAGATGTCGTCGATCTGGCTCATAGGGAACTAGTCGCCGAGGTGCTTGTCCGGGACAAGGTAATTCTGAACGTAATCGGCGACGGCGTCAGCGAGCGGCGTGATCGGCTTTGCATATCCGGCATTTCGTATCCGCGTCAGGTCGGCCTGCGTATGATATTGGTACTTGCCGCGAAGCTGCTCGGGCATGTCGATGTATTGAATGTTCGGTTTCCTGTCCAATGCAGCAAAAGCGGCGTTAGCCAGGGAATTCCACGTCGCCGCTTCTCCCGAGCCAACATTGAACAGCCCGCCGACACTGTTTTCGAGAAAATGCAGCGTCATATCGACCGCATCCTTCACATAAACAAAATCCCGCCCGAATTCACCATCCTCGAAATTTGGATTATAGCTGCGAAAGAGCCCGATCATCCCGGTCGCGTTTATCTCGCCAAAAGCCTTGTTCACGAGCGAACGCATGTCGCCCTTATGGTCCTCGTTCGGGCCGAAGACGTTGAAATATTTGAGCCCGACGATGCGGTCGAACATGCCGTTTCGAGCCGCATACTTGTCAAAAATATGCTTCGAATAGCCGTACATATTCAGCGGCCGCAGGGCGTCGAGATGTTCCGTTCCGTCATCCATTCCGGCTGAACGGTCACCGTACGTTGCCGCCGAAGAAGCGTAAACAAAGCGTATATTATTCGCGACAGCGAAATCCGCGAGATCCTTTGTGTACTGATAGTTATTACGCATCAAGTAATCGCTATCACGTTCCGTGGTCGCTGAACAGGCTCCGAGATGAAAGATGCCCTGAGCATCCTTGAAATCGCCGAGATCGTCGAGAAAATCGTCCGCATCTAAATAATCAGCGAATTTCAGCGGAACCAGATTCTTCCACTTATCGGTCTCATCTAGGCGGTCAACGATCAGAATGTCGTCGTGGCCCAGCTCATTGAGCCGCCAGACGACTGCACTACCGATAAATCCTGCTCCGCCTGTAACAATTATCTTCATTAGAAACGATGATACACCGACCGCTTACGATTCGGGAACTGTCTTCGAACCGGGGCGGCGAAACTCCATCGTTCCGTCATCGAGCCGTCCACGCCGGAGCATTCCGAGATCTTTGACGTAATTCTGATACAAACGCCACGGCGGTTTCGTGCCCTGACTGGGAAGGTCACTCAGAGCACGAACCACGTATCCGGAATTAAAATCCAGAACAGGTTCGGGCTTCACCGTCGGGTCGGTAAGACGTGGTGCACAGCTCGCAAAGCCGTTCTCGTCCATGTACTTTATCAGGCGGCAGACGTATTCACTCGTCAGGTCGCATTTGAGCGTCCACGATGCGTTCGTATAGCCGAATGCTTGAGCGAGATTAGGAATATCGCTGTACATCATGCCTTTGTAGGCCATTACCTTCGAGAGATCGACCGTTTCTTCATCAACGACGAGCGTGAGGCCGGACATTATCTTTAGCACCAAACCGGTCGCGGTGACGATGATATCGGCATCGAGCTGTTCGCCATTCGTGAGCCGGACGCCGGTTTCGGTGAACTTTTCGATCTCGCCGTTGACGACAGAGGCCGAACCTTCGCGGATCGCGCGGAAAAGGTCCGAATCGGGCACGACACACAGCCGCTGATCCCATGGATCGTATCTCGGCTGAAAGCTCTCCATCGCCTGCTCGTCGCCAAGCTCAGCCCTAACACCTTTCGCGATCAGCCGCTTCATGAATTCCGGCCGCTTTCGCGATATCTCGTAAAACAGCATCTGCCGCAGAATATTTTTCCACCGCGAGAGCATATATGCGGCTCGGTCGGGAAACAGTTTTCGAAAGAGGTTGGCTATCCCGTCCTGCGAAGGCATCGTCACGATATACGTCGGCGAACGCTGTAGCATCGTGACATGCTCCGCCGTTTCAGCCATCGCCGGAACGAGAGTGACCGCCGTCGCCCCGCTGCCTATCACGAGAACGCGTTTCCCCGCATGATCTAAACCTTCCGGCCATTTCTGCGGATGCACGAGCGTTCCGCGATATTCCTTAATGTTCGGCCAGTCCGGCGTGTAGCCCGCCTCGTAATCATAGTAGCCGGTGCAGAGGTAGAGGAATTTGCATGTTAAGACCCGCGTCTCTCTTTGCGGTTTCTTTGCTCCTTCGCGGCTTTGCGGGAAAGATCCAGCGACGGCGGGGCCTTCCACATATCCCGGCGAGGTCTCCTCCGCAGTCGAGCCCTTACTTACGTGCGGGCTACTGACACTGACACTGACTTTCCAAACCGAATCATCCGACGACCATTCGGCCCGCGTCACGCGATGTCCGTATCTGATGTGCTTGTCGAGATCGTACTCATTCGCGGTATCGCGGATGTACCTGAGTATCGACGGCCCGTCCGCGATCGCCTTGCCGTCACGCCACGGCCTGAAACGATAACCCAGCGTAAACATATCCGAATCCGACCGCACACCCGGATACCGAAACAGATCCCAAGTCCCACCCGAAGCCTCACGTCCCTCTAGTATCGCAAACGTCTTATCCGGACAGTCCATCCGCAACCGAGCCCCAGCCCCGATCCCGGACAGGCCCGCGCCGATAATGAGGACGTCGAAATGCTGCATTTAAGTCCTTTCGAAATTTACCAGATTAACGGTTTGTGAAATGTTCCGTTGGCATCTGTCAAAGTATTCGGGAATTGACTTGCCAGCAGAACGCCTGTTCTAAGCTTTTTCATGAATGTTGCGTGTTGTTTGAGATGGAAGCTTGGATGCTTTTGTGGATTAACGATCCCGACGGCCAGGCCTAACTCGTCTTTCACGATCTTTAGCGGTTCCAACAGATCAGAATCATTTGTGACCATCACGGCCATTTCAAAATCTTTCTTGTAGGCGTCATTTACTAAATGGACGGCCAGATTGACGTCCGAGCCTTTCTCCTCAGTCTTTACGACTCGCGCATATTGCTGCGGATTCGTATTTGCTAAAGGCATCATCACGTCCTTCGTCAGAAATCTTCCTTCGATGATCTCAATTTGCGGTACCGTCGATAGAGCTCGGAAATATGTGTTTTGACGAATTGGCTGATCTGGGTCAGAGGCTCTAGCTGAAACTCGGGCGGTAAAATACTTGACCTTATTTATTGAGTCATTTGGGAACAGTAGCTGACAGGCCTTAAATGGATTGAGCCATTTATACGGCGTTCCCCTTGTCGCACCGTAATAAAGATTAAACCCATCGATATAAACGTTTATGTTCATCAAAACGTGAGTGAAAAACGCAGAAGGCGAAGTAATTGCTTACCCCGCCCTCGCACCCGCCTGTCGAAACAAACGGGGGAATATGTGAGAAGCATAACTCCGATCACTCAATCGTGTCAATGGACGGGCCTCTGCGCTCATCAAGAATCAGAACAAATGCTTCAGAGGTCAAACGGAGAATACATCTGAACTGCTGGGAAATCTACAGTTGCTCGAAATTTCGGTTCATACCAATCAATATTGTGTGTAGCCTGAATCTTACCGTCGACAACCTTGAAGTCTTCAAATCTAAGGTTTTCTTCTGTCCTTTCCCGGCCGTACAAAAACCATTCCCATCGAACCCATGAAGCAGATTTTATCTCGAATTCCGATCCACTGATCTTTGATTTCGAAGGATCCCAAACTGACAAAGTCTCATCTTCATTAAACCGAATCGTCAAAACATTCTCTACCGCCGATGCCGAAACTACTTGGTGTCCGTTGTCATAGGGACGCCCAAACCACTCGCCGAAGAATCTTAGCGAACCGGCCTTTATCTTTGAAACTGTCCTGTTGATCTCTGTCGCAATGGATTGAGCTTCAGTCATGACGTCACCACCCCAAAATATAAGCAAACATCAACGGAGCCACGATCGATGCATCCGATTCCACAATAAATTTAGGCGTCGTCGCTTCGAGTTTGCCCCAGGTGATCTTCTCATTCGGCACGGCTCCTGAATACGAACCGTACGATGTGGTCGAATCCGAGATCTGACAAAAATAGCCCCAGACAGGAACGCCGTCTCGCTGGAGGTCCTGGTGAAGCATGGGCACGACGCAGATCGGGAAATCGCCGGCGATGCCGCCGCCTATTTGGAAGAATCCGATGGTTGAGTCGTCGGTCGCGTTCGCGGTGTACCATTCGGCGAGGGACATCATGTATTCGATGCCGGTGCGGACGGTGTGGACGTTTTTGATGTCGCCGGTGATGACGTGGCCCGCGAACATATTGCCCATCGTCGAATCTTCCCAGCCCGGCACGACCATAGGCAGGTTTTTCTCCATCGCGGCGTACATCCACGAATCTTTGAGGTCGATCTGGTAATACTCCTCAAGCGAGCCGTTTTTTAGCACCTGATACATGAATTCGTGCGGGAAGTACTGTTTGCCTTCCTGATCGGCCTTGGTCCAGACATCGACCATCGCCTTTTCCAATCGCCGCATCGCTTCCATCTCGGGGATACACGTGTCGGTCACGCGGTTCATATGGCGGTCGAGCAGGTCCTGTTCGTCAGCCGGCGTCAGGTCGCGGTAATGGGGCACGCGTTCGTAAAAATCGTGAGCGACGAGGTTAAAGAGGTCCTCTTCGAGATTGGCTCCCGTGCAGGAAATGATCTGCACCTTGTCCTGACGGATCATCTCCGCCAGACTCAAGCCCAATTCGGCTGTCGACATCGCTCCCGCGAGCGTGATCATCATCTTCCCGCCGCCATCGAGGTGCTTGACGTAAGCTTCCGAAGCGTCGATAAGGGCCGCCGAATTGAAATGGCGGTAATGGTGTTTGATAAAATCGGTGATCTGGTTATTCATGATTAAATTGCCCGCGAATTGCTGCAAGTATTTAAAGGAAATAATACCGCATTCCGGGCCTGTCATGCATTTTTACTGTCGGTCTTTAGCGGTCTAAATGAATCTGTTCGAGCTCTGTTTTCGAAGTTAACAGCGAACAAAAAGTATGCAATATAGGTTAGATTAATTTCCAGTATCGAGGAAACTATGCCGATAATGATCGTCCTTTCATTAGTTCTCAACATTGCAGTACTCATCCCGGTCTGTGCGGGGCTTTTAACGAACGCAGCATGGGTCCGCCAGAGTTACGGCGATCACACGCCTGCTCGAAGCATTCTACTGTCGATATACATTTCGATCCTTCTAGCGTCTTCCCTACTCTTGATCGTCTCAAGACCGGAAGCAGCCTCGGCGTTATTATTCGTGCAGATCGTATATAAAATTACCACGCCATTTACCGTTAGAACCTTCAAAAACCCCGTTGTTATAAGCAATCTTTTGATCGCCGCTTTTCACACCGCGACACTTCTGACTGTATGGAGAAGCTTCTGAACAGGCTGAACGGCCGCCCAAAAAGTTGCCAACTCGGTGCACGAACTGCTTTAATGAGGAAAATTCAAAAGATGGAGACGGATCCGTATGGATCGAACTAAATAAAAATGGCCAAGAATCTATTTTTGTTTATCTCTTTTGTTTGCTTTTCACAAACCGCGGCGATCGGGCAGGATCGCAAGGTGCCGACGCAGATCAATTCGGGCTGGTAAATTACATCTCTGCGACCAGAGACCGAATTGTGGCGAGTTCGTTTCGACGTTTGATATTGTCAGGCGATCTTGCCGCGAGATTTTCGAATATTGGTAAGGCAGTCTCAAACTGAATGCGAGCGGCAATTCGATCGCGGTTGTCGAGGGCGGCTTCGCCGAGGCGCTGGTAACTCATTGCAAGGTCTTGTTGCCAATCAACATTTTCGGGGTCTGAGGCTGTCAGCTCTTTAAAAGCCGCGTGGGCATGCTCGTAATGCTCTCGAGCTTTAGGCTTGCTGCCGGTCTGAAATAGGGCGTCGGCCAGAAATCGCTGGGCGTTGGCGATGCGGTGGCGGTTCATCAGGTTTTGTCTGTCCTGTTCGGAGACCTTTCGATAACCCACGAGGGCTTTTTCGAGCGGGTCGATCGATTCACGAAACAGACGATTTCTGACCATCGCTTTGCCAAATTCCAAACGGCAATCGGCAAGGCCGTATTCCTCGCCGAGGTTCCCAGGATCGGCGGCGAGGATCGCTTCCTGCATCTTGATGCCTTCGCTGAAGTGCTTGATGGATTCCGCGATCTGCCCGTCCTCGCTCAGCGCCACGGCGTACCAGACGAGGGCTCCGCTAACGACGCCGCGAGAGACGTTATCGCTTTCGTCTTTAGCCAGTATTTCGCGTTCGATCGCGAGCAGCGTTCCGTAGTCTTTCAAGCCCTCAGCGGTTTGGCCCGTTTCTATGTTAACGAAGCCGCGGAACGATGAAATGATGCCGAAATTGCGGCGGTACTTCGTATTTTCCGGGTTTTCCGCCATTAAGACGCGATATAGAGCGAGCGAATCTTCGTAGTAACGAAGTGCTTCGCTCAGGGCTCCGCTGCGAACCGAGGTTTGGCCGAGCCGTGCCAGCAAACGGGCTTGCTGATGGCGAAATTCGCTGTTCGATGAGGCGGCTTGAGATGCAAGCAACTCATTGCCTTTAGAGTAGTTCTCTCGCGCTTCGGCGAGCCGTCCGATCGCGACCAGGATGTCGCCGATCTTCATGCGGCTGTCGCTAACCGCGATCGCTCTTGCTGTTGAGGGATCGGATCTGAATAGATTTTCTCTAAGCCCAAGAGCCTTCTGATGGCTCGTCAGTGCTTCCGAGGTTTTGCCGGACGAAGGCTTGAAAAGCTCCGACTGCACGTCGCCGATCTTTTCGTAGGCGGTGGCGAGTTCGCTTTCGAGTTCGGTGTCGTCGGAAGATTCGGCGGCTAGCCTGTCGAGGTATTCGATCGCCCGCTGCACGAGCAGCTCGCGGGCCTTGATCGGGCTGCTCATGATCTGTTCGTTGATCTCGAACATGAAGGAATTTGCGAACTGCCGAACGTCATTAAATCTACGCTCGGCCTTAGCCCGCTCGACGCTCGCGATGCGTGCCTGATACATCGTCGCCGCAAGGCCTCCCATGAGCGTGATCAGAATGATAACCGCCGCGACAACGCCAACCTTATGCCGCCGGACGAATTTCCCTGTGCGGTAATTCCACGTATCTTTCGTCGCCGAAACCGGAAGGCGCTTGAAATGTCGCCGGATGTCTTCGCTGAACTGTTCGACGGAGAGATATCGCCGCGATGGCTCTTTTCTGAGAGCCATCAAAACGATACTGTCGAGGTCGCCTTTTAAACGCGGGCCCTTGTTCAGGACGACGTCCGAACTTCCCCGTCCCGTAACCGCCGACGGCGTTGGCGGAGCGGATTCGGTCAATGTCCGGATCATTTCCGCGATGTTTTTATCATTCAGCTCGAAGGGCCGCGAGCCAGTCAGGAGTTCGAAAAGGATAACCCCAAGTGAGTAGATATCCGTCGCGGTCGAAAGCGGCTCACCGCGAACCTGCTCGGGCGAGGCGTATTCCGGTGTGAAGGCAAACGCCTGCGTCCGCGTTTCGTTGCCGCCGTCGGATTTTAAGAGCTTTGCGATGCCGAAATCGAGGAGCTTTACCGTGCAGTCGCTCGTAACAAAAACATTCGACGGTTTGAGATCGCGGTGAATGACAAGCTTTTGATGGGCGAACGAAACCGCTGAGCAGACCTCGCGAAACAGGTCGAGGCGTTCGTCGATCGATAGGTTCTTTGCGTTTGCGAATTCGATGATCGACGCGCCCTCGATGTATTCCATCACGAGGTAAGGCTGGCCGTCGCCGGTCGTTCCGCCGTCGATAAGATGGGCGATGTTTGGATGGTCAAGCGTGGCAAGGATCTGGCGTTCGTTGCGAAATCGACGCAGCAGCTCAGCCGAACCGACCGCACTGTTGATGATCTTGATCGCAACACGCTGTTCAAACTCACCATCCGAGCGCTCCGCCAGGAATACGGTTCCCATGCCGCCGGCTCCGATCTCATCAATGATCCGGTAGCGCCCAATTTCTGTGCCGATCCGCGACGTTCGTTCATTCGGGAGCGATGAAAATGCGATATCTTCGAGCGGGTCGGTGCCATCGGTTTCGAACCGCAGCAGTTCGTTCACCTCATCGATGAGGCTCTGGTCGCCTGCGCACGAACGAGCGAGAAAAACCTCGCGCTGTTCAGCCGGGGTGTCGATTGCCACCTCAAGCAGCGATTTGACCTTTTGCCATCGGCTCGCGTCCATCAGATTCATCACCTACGCCATCATGATATCCCATCTCTAACCCATCGCCGCACCCATCTCAAAAAGTCCGATTTCCACAAAAATCCCACATTCTCGCCAACAAAACCGACGATTCTTGAGCATATATAACGTTTGACCAATCGCAAGAATAACTCTACCAATCTGTCGGTCAATGGGTGGAAACAGGTTATTTTCCTCTACCAATTGAGGGGGTGATTCTGGCTCGCAGAGCGGCATGTGAATCGCTCAGAATGCCCTGTTTATAGGCATTCTGAGCTAGACCAAGTCAAAAGTGTGAATCGATTCACACTTTTTTATTAGGACTTTTTGGTAAAGTTGAGCCAAAAGTGATCTTACCGAAAGTGAACGTCCAAAAAGTAGATGAGCCCAGAATATTTTCACCAGACTGAGAGCAAAAAACTCGGACTATCCTCGCCCGAGTTTTTTACCTGCTTCACCTTATTTAGCTCTCGCTGCTAGAACGATTCCCCAAAACTGACTTCGCCCGCGACCGCGACCTGATATGCGGAAACGCGGCGTTCGAAGAAGTTGGCTAGTTCCTGGACGTCCTGTAGGTCCATGAAGTCGAACGGATTTTTCGCTCCGTAAACCTTGGGTAGGCCGAGCATGACGAAACGCTGGTCGGCGATGTATTCGAGGTACTGCCGCATATTTGCGATCGAGAGGCCCGAGACGCCGAGGCCGAGGACGTCTTCGGCGAACTGCATTTCGCAATCGACCGCTTCGTCGATCATCTGGACGATCTGGCGGTTGAGCGATTCGTCGAATAGATCTGGCTCTTCTTTGCGGACTTCGCCGATCACGTCGAGGGCAAAAGCCATGTGGGCGGATTCGTCGCGGAAAACCCAGTTCGTTCCCGCCGCGAGGCCGTGGAGCAAGCCTTTAGAACGGAGAAAATAGACGTATGCAAATGCGGCAAAGAAAAACAGGCCTTCGATACAGGTCGCAAAGCAGATCAGATTGAGCAGGAACTGTCTGCGGTCTTCCTTGGTTTCGAGAGCGTGCAGATTCTGGATCGAATCGATCCATTTGAAGCAAAACTCGGCCTTTTTATGGATCGACGGAATATTGTTGACGGCGGCGAAAGCTTGCTCGCGTTCGTGGTGGTCCGGAATGTAGGTGTCGAGCAGCGTCAGGTAAAACTGAACGTGGACCGCTTCCTCAAAAAGCTGCCGCGACAGATACATCCTCGCCTCGGGCGAATTGATGTGCTTGTAGAGATTGAGAACGAGATTGTTAGAAACGATACAGTCTCCTGTCGCAAAAAAAGCGACAAGGCGGTTTATCATATGACGCTCTGAAGCAGACATCTTGTTGCGGAGATCGTTTACGTCGGTCGAGAAATCAACCTCTTCTACTGTCCAAGTGTTTTTGATCGCATTTTTGTACATCTCGTAAAACTGCGGGTACTTCATTGGACGAAGAGTTAGGTTAAAGCCATTATCGAGCAACATGATTTTGAATCTCCTGAAATTCGTATGAATACGCAAATAGAGTCGTTTTAAATCGCCCACGCCGCGTTAAAAATCGCCACGAGCCGCACTTTAATTTACATTTGACGAAACGTGCGAATCGTCAACTATAAAAGATGTTTCTTTAGTAAATAACAAAGAACGAATGAAAACGATTACCACTACAGAATGGACGATATTGTATCCTCTGACAGGACAAATACCAAGCGGTAGTGGTTGATTGTGGACAACGTCTCTTGTCTTGTGTTCGTGGAATTTCACTAAGTCGATGCAGATAAAGGAGATTTTTATCAAAAAAAGACGGCCCCAACATTGTCGGGACCGTCGTTAAAGAATGCAGGTAGTTTCTATTTACCTTTTCGCTTGCCGCCCGATTTGTTCGGGCTCTGAGTTAGAGCGGATGCCGCTACGCTCTTAACGTTAGCGGGCGTCCGCGGATTCCGCAATAAAGCACTGGCCTTCGATGCGACCCGCGATGAAGTCTGTTCATTACTTTTTTTGGGCATAATTTACTCCTTGTAAATTTGAGAGGGCCTAGATTTGCGAAATGGCGTTTTTATGATAGAGTTTCATTTGTCATTAAGCTCTATTAGATTTTCAGTTGGTTCGATATTCCGGCCCTTTTAAGAAGATCTTTGAACTGAACCGCTATTGTGGATTAGGCTTTTTCTTTTCGCTTTCTTGTGCGAACGCGAATTGGAAAAGCTTTGATACCAAACGAACGAGCATAAATGCGTTTCTTAGCCCATTTATGCCAGTAGCTGGCGACATAGATAATCTCAAACTCGTCTGTTGTCGTAGACATTTAGCGTACCTCCTTATGAAAATATGGGGAAACGCTATCGGCTCGTCAGGCACAATAAATGCCCGATGAGCTAACCTCCACGTTTCCACGGAAATTTGGAGTAAACCTAAGAGTCTTCCTACCGCTGCCAAGTAGTCGGGAAGGCTCTTTTCTATTTCTGACTCGAAGCTGAACTTCGAGAATCTTTTAAACCGGCCGTCTTACTGGCACGCCTCGCACGCTTCGGGATTCTCCAGCGAGCAGACCAACGCTTCCTCATCCGTATAGACTTTTTTAGGCTCTTCGATAACAGATGCGATATTATCAGCGGCGGCGACCTGTGCAATCCGCGTAGCTGGGCGTGAGCGAAGATAATAGGTCGTCTTCAAACCCTTTTGCCAAGCGTACATATACATCGACGAAAGCTTGCCGATATTCGGGCTTTCCATGAAAAGGTTCAAGGAAGCCGATTGGTCGATAAACGCTCCGCGGTCGGCCTGCATGTCGATGAGGGAACGCATTGGGATCTCCCAGGCGGTGCGGTAGATAGCTTTGAGTTCGTCGTTGAATTCGGCGATGTCCTGTACCGAGCCTTCGCTGAGCTTGATCTTTGTGCGGATCTCTTCGTTCCAAAGACCCAGAGCTTTGAGTTCCTGGACGAGGTATTTGTTGATCTGGACAAAATCGCCCGAGAGGGTTTCGCGTTTGAAAAGGTTCGAGACCTGCGGTTCGATGCACTCGTAACAGCCGGCTATCGAGGCGATCGTGGCGGTCGGGGCGATGGCGATCATCAGTGAATTACGCAGTCCGGTCGCCTTGATCTTTTCACGCAGAGCATCCCAACGCGGCATGTCGTCCGGCGTTACGCCCCAGAAATCGAACTGCAGATCGCCCTGTGCCGCACGCGTGTCGAGGAACGCCGGGTGAACGCCGCGTTCGACCGCGAGATCCGACGAAGCGTCGAGTGCTGCAAAGTAGATCTCTTCCTGAATTTTCGCCGAGATCTTGCGAGCCTCTTCGCAGTCGAATGGCAGGCGAAGCTGGAAGAAAACATCTTGCAATCCCATCACACCGAGGCCGATATTGCGCCAGCGGTTGTTGGACTGCGAAGTGCTGGGGATAGCGTAGTAATTCAGATCAATGACCTTATCCAGTTGACGAACCGCAAGGCGGACGTTGCGGCGGATCTTGTCGTAATCGACCTGGCCGTCCTTTACATAACGAGCCACGTTGATCGAACCGAGGTTGCAGACGGCGGTTTCGTCGTCACTCGTAACCTCGATGATTTCCGTACAGAGATTTGAAAGGTGAACAACGTTCTCGGGACGTGCAGTTTGATTCGATTTGCGATTCGACGAATCTTTGAAAGTCATCCAGCCATTGCCGGTCTGCGCCATCGTCCGCATCATCTTTGCATAAAGATCGCGGGCGTTGATCTGACGCATGAATAGGCCTTCTTCCTCGGCTTTAACATAAGCGGCTTCAAACTCTTCGCCGAACAGGTCAGGGAAGTGAGGCACGACCTTAGGGTCAAACAGCGACCACTGGCCGTCAGCCTGAACGCGCTTCATGAACAGGTCCGGGATCCAGTTCGCGAGATTCAGGTTGTGCGTGCGGCTGGCGTCATCGCCGGTGTTGTCGCGCAGTTCGAGAAAATCGTCTATGTCAGCATGCCAGGTTTCGAGATAGACGCAGCACGCACCTTTGCGTTTGCCGCCCTGATTTACGGCCGAAACGCTGGAATCCAGTGTCTTGAGCCACGGGACGATGCCATTCGAATGGCCATTGGTTCCACGGATCAGCGAGCCGCGTGAACGCACACGGTGATACGCTATGCCGATGCCGCCCGAGAATTTAGACAGCATCGCGACGTCGGAATATTTTTTGTAGATGCTATCGAGCGTATCCTGTGGCGAATCGAGCAGGAAGCAGCTCGAAAGCTGTTCGTGCTGTGTACCCGAGTTGAACAAGGTCGGTGTCGACGGAACGTATTCGAGCGACGAGAAAAGGTGATACAGGCTGATAGCTTCGTACGGACTTTCGGAAAGGCCGCAGGCGACACGCATCCAGAAGAACTGCGGTGTTTCGATCACATCGCGGGTTTCCGGATTCTTCAGCAGATAGCGGTCATATAATGTACGAAGGCCGAAGAACTCAAACAGGTCGTTTCGTGTATTGTCGATCGCGTCATTCAGTTTGCGGCTGTTGTCTACGACGAACTGAGCAACACGCTCGCCGATCAACCCTTCTTTTACGCCAAAGGCGATCGATTGTGAGAACGAGTGGATCTCCTGATTGCGAACTTCCTTTTCGATATATTGATTAAGAAGGCGCGCCCCGAGTTTGGAATACTCGGGCTCTTCAAATATGAGGCTCGCCGCGGTCTGGATCGAAAGTTTGTCGAGTTCCTTGGTCGTTGCTCCGTCATATAGGCCACTGATGGTTTTAGTCGCAATGCGAAGGCTGTCAACCGACGGCAGATTTACGCAGCAGCGGGTTATCGCGCGTACGATCTTATTGATATCTACCGGTTCGAGATTGCCATTTCGCTTGCGTACCTGCATCGAGGTCTGTGCTGCGTTGTCTTCCTGGCGGGTCGCCGCTGTTCCTGTCTGTGTAAAGAATGTGTCCATATCTTTTAGTCAGTAAGTCACGCGTTTAGGCTCAAAATGGGCCACGCTTTGATGTGTTTCAGGTGATTTTTAGCGAGAAAATCCCGCTGTCGTGTCTATGTTTCTCCGGCACGACTGCAATTTCACCGTTCGTTTTAAATTTTAATCACGCGGGTTTTGGAATGTGTTTCGCTCGCGTGGATATAGACTATATGGTAGAGGTTTGGCTTTGTCAACACAAAATATAGTGGTTTTGAAACTTTCTCATAACCCTTGTTTTTGCAACACTTAGCGCGCGTGGGGTAATGAAAAGGATGATATTTTCTGTAACATGTCGGTAACGTGTTTAAGCACAAGCATTTAAGCAGTTAGATAACCAATGTTTCGGTGGAAAAATGGAGGAAAATCTATGGAAAAGTGCCGATCTAGCCGACCACAAGCTCATCGTAGGCGAATCGAACATTTTCGGGTAATAATTTCGTATCTCGCTCATGCAGAATATCGTGATTCAGATGGGTGAGGAAAGCCTGTTTGGGCCGAAGATCAGCGATGATCGCCAATGCTTCTTCCAAGCATAGATGCGTCGAATGCGGCTTTATCCTCACACAATCCAAGACCAAAACATCGAGATCGCGGAGGCCGTCCATCGATGCGGGAGGGATCACTTTCAAATCGGTCGCGTATGCAAAATCGTTGAAGCGATATGCGATGACCGGCAATTTTCCGTGAATGACCTCGAGCGGCGTGACCTCGATATCTTCGCCGATGCAGAATGGAGCTCCGGGCGTAACGGTGTGCGGGATCAGTTGCGGCAAGCCACCGCCGAAGTGCGTGGGGTTGAAAATATACTGGAAAATTCGCCGAAGGTCGGTCCACGCGATCTCGTTCGCATAAACGCCCATCGCCCCGTGGCGAAAATTTAACGGTCGAATGTCGTCGAGGCCAAAAACATGATCGACATGACAATGCGTAACCAAAACCGCATCCAAATGGTTGATCTTCGCCCGCAAAGCCTGTTGCCGAAAATCGATCGAGGTATCAACGAGGATCTTCTTATCGCGATGCTCGATCAGGATCGAAACTCTCAGGCGTTTGTCACGCGGGTCCTCAGAAAGACACGTTTCGCAATCGCACCCGATCGAGGGAACGCCGGTCGATGTGCCTGTGCCGAGGAAGGTGAGTTTCATTTGAGGTCTTTACCACAGAGGAACATAGACACATAGGCGAAGAGAACTATGTGTTCAATGTTCCTATGTGGTCGATCATTTCTTTCCCAAAATATCCGCGCTCGAAAACTTCTGAGCTGCCTGGGCCTTGAGCTTTTCTTCGGTTGCCTTTACCAGATGAACATACTGCATTCGCAGATCGCCGAGCAGGCCTTCGAGCAGGCGGCTTTCCTGTGGGTGTAGGTTTCCCTTGGTTTTGTCGCGGAGCATTCCCAAGATGTCCAGCCAGTATTTACCGGATTCGAGATCGAGCGAACGCTGACCGGTTGCGGGGTGCGGAACGGCTCCAAGAGCAGCAGCAGCGTTGGTCGCCAGGGTCGAGAGGAAATTTACAAAACTCGCCGGATCTTTTGCTCCCGGGATCTCGTCGCCATTGTCTTCGTCCGCAAACTCCTCTTCCTCGTCCATCGGGCCGATGTGAGTTTCCTGAACTGCGGCCGACTGCGGAGCCGCGGCAGTCGGAGCCGCAGCGCGTCTTTCTTCCGCCGGAGCAGCCGGTTTTGCAGGAGCAGCATCGAGCGTTACGCCTTCGCGGAGCGAGCCGTCAGCGTTGAATTTTCGCTTGTCAGCGACCTTATAATGTACTTCTTCGTTCTCGTCGTCGTGACCGATCATATATTTTTACCTTATTTCGATAGTAGCATTTTGGGAAAAAAGAATTCAAAATCTTGGTTGTTAGATGGTTGTTCGTCGATCGTTGTTCGTTAGAAGTCGTTTTCTTTCTTCCAAAACAATGATCAACGAACCATGATCAAAGAACCAAACCTATGTCAAAATCCTTCGACGAACTCGTCACAATAATGGACCGACTGCGTGCTCCGGGCGGCTGCCCTTGGGATGCGGAGCAGACGTATCAATCGCTGTCGCAATACCTGATCGAGGAAGCTTACGAGACCTTCGACGCGATCCAGGAAGCCGATCAAACCGGCGACATTGCAAATCTACGCGAGGAACTCGGCGACCTGCTGCTGCAAGTAGTTTTCCACTCGACCATTGGCAAGGAACGTGGTGATTTCACGATCGATGACGTTGCCGCGGGAGTTACACAAAAGCTGATCTTGCGGCATCCGCACGTGTTCGGTGATGCTAATTTTGCCCGTGCCGAGGACGTTCTCGACAACTGGGACCAGCTAAAAGCTGACGAGCGAAAGGCATCCGGCAAGGTTGAGAAGGTGAAAGATTCGATCCTCGACGAAGTGCCAGTTCATTTTCCCGCCCTGCTCGAAGGGCTGAAGCTTACCAAAAAAGCAGCGAAAGTCGGGTTCGACTGGGAAAATGCGGACCAGATATTCGATAAACTCAACGAAGAAACTGCCGAACTGCGATCCGCGATCGAAAACGGCGACAAAACCAACATCGACGAAGAGATCGGCGATCTGCTTTTCGTCGTCATGAACCTCGCCCGCCACCTCGACGTCGAACCCGAAACTGCCCTCAACAAAACTAACCGCAAATTCCGTCAGCGGTTCAAATACATCGAAGACGAACTAAAACGCGAAGGCAAAACGCTGGAAGATGCCAACCTCAAGGAAATGGATGATCTGTGGAACAAGGCTAAACCCCAGAGAGCTTGAACTTCTTGTTCTTTCCTTTGCGGTCTTCGCGACTTTGCGTTAAAAAAACTTCCTAACGCAAAGTCGCCAAGGAGCAAGACGCAAAGGAAAAACCTCGGAATTACTACGCAAACATTTCTTGAAGCCGATCGATCGTTTCCTTGTGTGCCGATTTGTCGATCTCACCTATTTTCTTGACGAGCCGAACTTTATCCACCGTGCGGATCTGATCGAGGACGATCATGCGTTCGTTGTTGAGGAAATTTACTGCGATCCGCGTCGGGTATTTTGTGGTGACGGACGAAAGCGGAGCGATCATCACGCTGGCGAGATGGGCGTTCATTTCGTTGGGTGAGATGACCACGCATGGGCGCGTGTTTTTGGCGTCCTTGGACGGCACGGCGTCGAGGCCCGCGAGATAGACGTCGAATCTATTTACCATTGCCACTCCTTCTTGTCGAAACCGCTGGTCGAGGCATCGCTCGCGAGTTCGTCGTCATCATTCTCAGCCATCAGCTTGAACGCATCTTCCCAACCCGCGCGCGGTTTCTGAGCGTTGCGGATCAGGATGCCGTCCGGGTGCAACTCAAGGTCGACCTCGCCAACAATGCGGCTTTCTTCGAGCAAAGCTTTCGGTATTCGAATGCCTTGCGAATTACCGATCTGAATGATCTGGGCTTTCATAATTACATTGTAATTACGACATTCTTTCTCGTCAAAGAAAAGTTTAGTGTCGCTTAGTAAAATTAACCGCAGATGAAGCAGATGAAGCAGATGAAGCAGATGAAGCAGATGAAGCAGATTTAAGAAGATCAGATTTTATCTGTTGTATCTGCGTCATCTGCGGTTAAATCATTTTGATTACCGCTTACTTTAATGCTATCGAATCAACTCCATTCATATACGGCCGCAAAACTTCCGGGATCAGGATCGATCCATCTTCTTGCTGATAATTCTCAATTATCGCGATCCACGTTCGTCCAACTGCCAAACCGCTGCCGTTTAGTGTATGGACGAATTCGGGTTTGGCTCCGCCGGCACGGCGGAAGCGGGTGTTCATGCGGCGTGCCTGAAAGTCACCGCAGTTCGAGCAGCTTGATATCTCGCGATATGTTTTTTGCGAAGGCAGCCAGACCTCGATGTCGTAAGTTTTCCTTGCTCCGAAGCCCATGTCGCCGGTTGAGAGGACGACCGTTCGGTACGGTAAACCTAATAGCTGCAATATTTTCTCAGCGTTTGCGGTCAGTTTTTCGTGCTCTTCCTCGGAGTTTTCCGGTGCGCAGAGCTTTACGAGTTCGACCTTTTCGAACTGATGCTGGCGGATCAAGCCCCGCGTATCGCGGCCGTAACTTCCAGCTTCGCTGCGGAAACACATGGAGTATGCGGCGAAATGCTTTGGCAGATCACTTGCATCGAGGATCTCGTCCGCGAAGTAGTTTGTCACGGGAACTTCGGCGGTCGGGATAAGGGCGAACTGTCGTTCGTCGGTCGTATGAAACAGATCTTCCTCAAACTTCGGCAGCTGGTTCGTTCCGAAAAGGGCGGTGCGGTTCACAAGATACGGCGGCAGGGTTTCAGTGTAGCCGTGCTCGGTCGTGTGGATTTCGAGCATGAAATTGACCAAGGCCCGCTCCAGTCTCGCACCCGCTCCGAGCAGTATTGAAAACCGGGAACCGGCGATCTTGGTCGCACGCTCGAGATCCAAAATGCCGAGAGATTCGCCGAGATCGACGTGATCTTTAGGTTCAAAATCAAATTCCCGAGGTGTGCCCCAACGGCGGATCTCTTGATTCGCTGTTTCGTCCTTGCCGATCGGAACGTCAGATGCGGGAAGATTTGGGAGGTTGATCAGTACGTCACGCATTGCTGATTCCGCCTCGTCGCGGAGCCTTTCGAGTTCTCCCTGACGTTCCTTAAGGCCAGCGACCTCGGCCTTTTTTGCTTCAGCTTCATCGCGTTTGCCCGACTGCATCAGGGCACCGATCTCTTTACTCACGGCGTTTCGCTGGCCGTTTACCGCGTCGGCTTCGCCGATCACGCGGCGGCGCTGAGCGTCAAGCTCGGCAAACTTTTCGAGCGGCTCAGCCGGAAAATTACGGTTCGCAAGTGCCTCGCGAACGGCTTCCAAATTATCTCTAACAAAGTTAAGGTCTAGCATGGTCAGTTATCAGTCGTGTTATCTGGCTGTAAGCAATTCGATCGTTTTTGCGATTCTCCGAGCTCTGGTCTCTGATGATTTAGCGTCCTTGATCGATCGAACGTTTTCTTTTCTCAATGTGTAGCTCAATGCATCGAACGCTGCGGAAACCCCGGCCTTTTTGAGTGCGGCGGCGAGATCCTCAGGAGTTTCGACTGTACGCTCAGCCGTGTCTTTTTCCAATGTAACTACAATGTGCTCACCAGCAGCGATTCCGGCATGTGTGCGGAATTCCTTTGGCACGCCGAGCATGTATTTGCCGCGCATGCGGGTGATGGAGCCGCGATATTCGGCTCCGTTGATCACGGCTTTGACCGGAACGCGTTTCGCGCCGAAAACCGCCTCGACATCGAACGGTATCTCGATGCCCGTCGCGTCGAGTTTTTCGTGCTTAACCAGCACCGTTTCGAATGTTTGTTTATCGGCCATTTTTAACCTAAAATCTAGAGTTCATCGATACGCCAAGGACTTATCGAATTTAGCAAAGTTACTATGGTAAATAAAATTCGCAAGGCTGTTTTCCCCGCTGCCGGGCTCGGTACCAGATTTCTGCCCGCAACTAAGGCTTCGCCTAAGGAGATGCTGGCGCTTGTCGATAAACCGCTGATCCAATACGTGGTCGAGGAATCGGTTGCATCCGGCATCGAGTCCATCCTGATAATCACGGGCCGCGATAAGAGTGCGATCGAGAACCATTTTGACATCTCGTTCGAAATGGAACAGATGCTGATCGAACGCGGCAAGACCGAAATGTTCGAGCAGATCAGGGCTATCTCAGACATCGCCCGCATCAGCTACACACGGCAAAAACAGGCCCTCGGCCTGGGCCATGCGATCTATCAGGCGAAGGATTTCGTCGGCAGCGAGCCTTTTGCCGCTCTGCTCGCCGATGACATCGTTGATAGCGAAAAACCGGCCCTGCAGCAGATGGTCGAGGTCTATGAGAAATATAACGCACCCGTGATCGCCACGATGCAGGTCGCGGGCGAGGACATTTCACGCTTCGGCGTGATCGATGCTGACGAGGTCGAGCCCAACGTCTTTAAGATAAAAGACATGGTCGAAAAACCTGCCTACGCCGAGGCTCCGTCCGACCTTGCGATCATCGGCCGCTATATCTTCACACCCGACATCTTCGAAGCGATCGAGCAAACGAAACCAGGTTCCGGCGGCGAGATCCAGATCACCGACGCGATGCGTATCCTACTCAAAAAACGCCCTTTCTACGCCGTCAAACTCGAAGGCACCCGCCACGACGCCGGCGATAAGCTCGGGTTCTTGATCGCTACCGTTGAGCTTGCGTTGAAGCGGGCGGATCTGGGGAAGGAGTTTAGGGAATATCTGAAAGGCCTCAATTTGCGGTAAGAACCTATCGTTTCTCGCACCGCAAATTTAGTTCCGATTTAAGCGGACGATACGCCGTATAGATGACTTCCTCAACGCCATCGTTCGAGATCTTTGTTTCTATCTCAAGCGATTCATCCGAATTGAGATATAGGAAAGTTCCTTTAAACTCCTTGTCGGCATTTTTTTCAAAGTTTTTCAGATCGCCGCCTACGTATTTTGAAATATCTACGCTAAGCTTCGGCGATACGATCATTCCGACAACTGTGTCTCTTTTTACATTCCAGGTGCTTTTCTTGTTCTCCTTACAAAATCCTTTGTTGTACCAAACAGTGACTGTTTCTTTTTCAGTTTCGTAGATATCGGACTTTCCCTTCGGTTTTCCCAAGAGCTTTTCAACCTCAGCTTTATCCGACTTCAACAAAACTATTCCACGCCAACTCCCACCCACCACTTGAGCGTGAGAGCTTAGACAAAAGGCCGTGCTGAGGAAAATTAGTACAATTGCTATCTTAATCATGATATTAGAATTCGTTGCCATTTCTTGACGGCTGGTTGCTCCCCTTCAGGGAGCCGAACCTTTCCGCACCTCGTTCCTAGCGTTCCGCCGAAGCGGCTGCACCCTAGGCGTATTGGTTTATCGCAGTTGGCGACCAGTTGCGGAAGCCCGCACGAAGTAAGGGCTCAGTCGGGATAATGACATTTTAGTTATCAAAGAACCTTTTAGGTCGATCGCCTCCAAAATACCAGTACTTCGGAATTTTTCAGAGAGCCCTTACTTCGTGCGGGCTTCCGCATTTCGCATCGCTAATCCAAACTGCAACACCAGCAGCAACAAAATACTTACGACCAACACGTACATTCCTGAATTCAAGCTTCCCGTCTTGTCCGATACAAACCCTATCAGCCATGTCGATGACGCGGCTCCCAATGTGCCGCAGATGAAGAGAGGCGTGGCGCGTCGCGTTGCGGTCGGGCCGAAGGTGTGTGAAAACCGCGAGACGTTGGTCGGGAATATCCAGGATGTGCCAAATCCGGCGATCGCGGCTCCGAGGGCGAGCAACGCAACTGATGACGCGGTGACGGTGACGGCCATTCCGGCGAGAACTGTAAACAGCCCTAGCAGGATCATTTTGTTCTCGTTCAGGAATCTGAACAGCAGCGGTGCGACGCCGCGTCCCACGACGAATAGAACAAAATAGAGCAGCGTCGGCGTCACCAAACGTGTTGCGTGCGTGGCGTCAATGCGTTCTGTATAGGTCGTTAGCCAGCCGCCCATGCCGCTTTCGAATCCGACGTGGATGAAGTTGAACAGAGCAATGCCCCAGGCGAGCGGCGTTGTCCAGATCGGTGTGGTGTCGACCGGCGCGTCACTGGGCGTTTCGGCGAGGGTAATGATGCGTGTCGGCTGGAAGAACAGGAACGCTGCCGCCGCGAACATCGGCAACGCAAGGATCAGTGTCGTCGCCCAGATATTGCCGCCGACATGCGTCGCATCGACAAACGGTTTGCAGACGATCGCTCCGATGCCCCAGCAGAAATTAAGTACGCTGAGTGCCGACGCGGAATTCATCGGGTTCAGTTCGAGCACCGTCATGTTGATCGCCGGCAGCGTCAGGCCGATACCTACGCCGGTCAGGGCAAACGCTGCAAGTGATGCGGGGAAAGAATCGACGTTCATCAGCAATATCCCGGTTGCCATGCACAGGGCCCCGACGAACGACGCCGCGAGGAACTGATTCCGCCTCGCAAAGATGCTGGTCAGGAAAGTTCCGAGAAGAGAACCCGCAAACTGCGACGGAAAATAAAAGCTGACCTGCAGGTCGTTCAGCTCGTAGTGACGCGCCATGATCGGCAGGAATTGCCCGATCAGCACGGTCACCGTTCCAGAGATCAGAAACAGGGCGTGCAGAATGATCGAGAGTTTACGTGTGTTGTCGGGCTGTGTCATTCGCGTAAACAGATATTGTGTCAGGCTGCGGGCGAAAGACAAATCGGTACGTCGCAAGATTTCAGCCCGAGAGCCGACCTGTCGCATTTGCGAGGCAAAATTGGGGCATATGGCCGGGGCATGCAGGTTATCGTTTTCATTATGTCGGCACGCATACAGTCTAAAAAGTGAATTTAGGGAAACCTGATATATGGACAGTTCCGATGATTGTTCGCATATCCGAGCCTTTTTCGTTAAAATTCAGTTACAAAGTGACTTACGCCGGATTTGGGCCGGCATGCGGAAATACAACATGGCTCTTTCCTCGATCGAAGACGCTGCGAAAGACATTCGCGACGGAAAAATGATCATCATCGTCGATGATGAGGATCGTGAAAACGAAGGCGATCTCGTCTGCGCGGCTGAAAAAGTTACGCCCGAGATCATTAATTTTATGGCGGTCCACGGCCGCGGGCTTATCTGTCTGCCGCTGACCGAGGAGCGCTGTAACGAGCTGCAGCTCTACCCGCAGACGACAGAGAACACGTCGAGCATGGGCACGGCTTTCACCACGTCGATCGAGGCTAAGGAAGGTGTGACGACGGGTATATCGGCAGCTGACCGGGCGAAAACGATCCTGACGGCTGTCGATCCGGCTTCGAGGCCGACTGACTTGGCGCGGCCGGGACACGTTTTTCCGTTGCGGGCAAAAAATGGCGGGGTTTTGGTTCGTGTCGGGCAGACAGAGGCGAGCGTGGATATTTCAAAGATCGCTGGCTTACGGCCGGCGGCGGTCATCTGCGAGATCATGAATGACGACGGCACGATGGCACGGATGCCGGAGCTCGAAGTCTTTGCGGCGAAGCACGCTATGAAGATCATTTCGGTCGCCGACCTGGTTCGCTATCGAATGCAGAAAGAACCGCTTGTTCGCCGGGTTGTCGAGGCTGACCTGCCGACACAATTCGGGGTATTCCGGACGATCCTCTACGAGAATGTGATCAATGGCGAAACGCATCTCGCGCTTGCGATGGGAAACGTTTCTAATACAACTGAGCCGGTGCTTGTACGCGTCCAAACGGAGAACGTGACCTTTGCAATGTTCGGGGCAAAGCTTGGTGAGGCATCAAGCGCGGTCGAGGCGTCGCTCAAAACGATCGCTGCGGTCGGCAGCGGCGTCGTTGTTTACCTTCGCCAGCGTGAGAATAATTTAGACCTAGTGAACCAATTGAAGACTTATGCGTTGATGCATGAGAAAGGCATGGACTTTCAGGCGGCCAAAATCGAGACAGGGTACGGGAAAGTTCACGATTATGGCATCGGCGCCCAGATATTAAAGGACCTCGGGCTGACCAAGATCAGGCTACTTTCGAATCACCCACCCAAGGTGAACGCGCTGGACGCGTTCGATCTGCAGATCGTGGAGACAGTAAGGTTGTAAGGATTCATGCAGAAGTCCATGCGTAAAAGCATGGGTGAATTGCGTACGTTGAATGAATCGCCCTTGCATACGCGCGGGCTTTCGCATCAAGGCATCGAAATAATGGCGGAGAACGAGATCAAGGAAGGAAGCGAGCTCGAACAGAGCGATCCGAGCCCCGCACGGCGCCGTTTCTTGACCCGTCGCAAGGCGTTCCTCGGCCTGGGCAGCATGGCTCTGCTTGGCTTGCTCATTTCGCTCATCGGTTTGATTGCATACAAATACGGCGTTTTCGATAATTATGTGAAAACCCAGTTCGGGGCGAAAATGGCCGACATCGGGATAGTCTTTGATGCCGACGTTTTTCGCGTGACGCTCAATCCGCTTGAACTTGAGCTTAAGAACGCAACTTTCAATGACAAGGTCAGCGGAGAAAAGCTCTTTTTTATCCGCGATGCCCACCTCAATCTTTCCGTAAAAGACCTCTATTCCTGGCAGCTTGCACGCGACGTGATCCTCGACAAGACCGACGTAAACGGGGCCGAAGCGTGGGTAACCTTTGATGAGAATGGGAAGTCGAATTTTTCTAATTTGAAGCTCATCGAGGATCAGAAGGGCTCGGCGGTGAACTTCAAGTACGACTCGGTCGATTTTTCGCTAAAGGACAGCGTTGTGCATTTTGGCGACAAATCGCGAAAGATCTCTGGCAATGCGAAGAACGTGGTTTTTCTTCTCTCACCCGAAGATCGCGACGTCGCGGACGATCAAAAACGCTACAAATTCGACCTAGCATCGACGGATTCTAATTTTATCTACGAGGAACGCGCGATCGAAAAGATCGACATTCGGGCGCAAGGTATCGCTCATAAAAATGGAGCAGAACTAACCCGATTTGACATCAACACTCCGATCGGTGAAATGGCGTTGACGGGAACCCTGACCGACTGGGCATCGCCGAAATATGCATTCGACATCAACTCGAGCGTCGACCTGACGCAGGCTTCGAGCATTATGCCGCTCGGGACCTCGCTGGTAGGCGTCGGGAATTTTATGGGCAAGGTCACGGGTGAGGGCGAGAGTTATAAGGTCGATGGCGAGATCTTTACGGAATCGCTTCGTGCCGACGGCGTTTCGTTGAAAGGTGCGAATGTCGTAGCGACCGTTAGCGGGACGAATTCCAATTACGAGGCCGACGGGACGGCGATCGCACAGCTCCTGACCTTCGATGATTTCCGTATCGATCTTTTGAAGCTTGCGGGTAATGTTCGCGGTACGGGGACTGATTTCCGCTGGGTCGGCGAACTGCAGGCCGCGGCGGCGAAAAAGGGAGATCTGACACTTGGCGGACTTTTTCTGTCCGACGCTTTAGCTGAATACAAGGACAAACAGATTCGGGCTGAGGCGGGAAACGGGCGGGCGAAGCGTTTTGCGATCGGTGATGTTGAGTTCGAGGAACTGGCGGCGAGGAATCTGAAACTTTCGCAAAACGGCGGTGCATTCAGCCTGAACTCAGCGAGCGCGACGACGCGTTCGTTTAAAACGAAAGATCTCAGCCTGCAGGGCGTGACCGGCCGCAATGTGACGGTAAAGCACCGCGATGGCCTGACCGAAGTCGGCCTCGATGGAGCTAGGTCTGAGGCCGCAGCGATAAAAGATGCAAAGGTGAGGAATGCATCCGCAGATAAATTCCGGTTCAAGGACCTGCCGAATTCGACCGCCGTGACCCTCGAAAATCTGCGTGCCGATCAGGTTACAAAAGACGGCGTTATCGTAAACGGAGTCGAAACGCCGCTCGCCGAGATCGAAAATACTAGAGCCGGATTGGTCATTTATGCCGATAGATCACGCGTCGCAAAGATCGATACGGGAGCGGCGGTACTGGGAAGCTTAAACATCGGCGGCGTGAGAGTGACGATCAGACAAGGCCGAGTCGAGGCACGTTCCAATGATATCGACGCCGGAAATGTAGCGCTCAAAAAAACGACTTCTCTTCCGGACGGCGGCAAGCTTGAGGCAGTAAAGATCGCGAGACCCGTTTTCATTCTCGAGCCTTCAGGACGCTATCGAGCGACGGCGGACATGACGCTCGGCGGCGGTTTGATCGGCAGCGTTGCTCTGGGGGCGGCTTCGGCAAAGGTCGAAGCAAACAATGACAGTGTTTTGTTAAATGACCTAAACGCCGACGTAATGGACGGCAAGCTGAATGGAAACGCCATGATCGCTCTAAATGATCGCGGCCGATCAAGCTTGAAAGGGTTGTTTTCTGATCTTGATATCTCTAAGCTCATCGCCCTGCAAGGCGGAAGCCTGACGCCGATCGAGGGGAAAACTACGGGGGACATCGATCTGACGTTCAACGGAACGAACTTTCGCAATGCAAGCGGCACCTTGAATGCAGCGATCACGGCAAACGCGGGAACTGCTGAACGGGGACTTATTCCAGTGAACGGCGATGTTCGGCTAACGGCAACGAACGGCCTGTTCAATGTTGATCGTGCAGATCTGAATACCGAAAAAAGTAAGCTGACTGCGACCGGACGATTTGATCTGAAGGATGAAAATTCCGATTTGAATGTTGCGTTGCGTTCGATGGATGCGGCTGAGATCGATCGCCTTGTTAGGGTTTTAGATCTATCGCCGGCGCTTGAGGAGCAACTCAATTCAATGGAGGTGCAGGTCGCCGGAAATCTCAATTTTGACGGCATGGTTAAGGGCAATCTGACCGATCCGATCGTTGATGGCAAGGCTTCGCTCGATTCGATCGCTCTTCGCGGAAGGGAATTGGGCAGGGTCACGACCGATGTTTTCGTCTCGCCTGACGGCGTTGATCTGAAAAACGGAAAACTAGTCGACGGCTCGGGCGGCAACGCGGAATTCGCCGTAAATATGCCAAGGACCGGCAGCAACAACGTCGCCATAAAAGCCACGCTGACTAATGTCAATGCTGGAAATTTGCTAGCGGCCTTGCCTATAACGCTGCCGGAACAGATCCGCGACCTCAACGGCCAAACATCCGGAACCGTTGACATTACGGGGCTTCCAAACGAATCCCGCGGCGAGGTAAATCTACTCGCAAAGAAAGGTATCATTGCCGGACAGGTTTTTGACGGACTGAATGTGAAGGCGGTTTTCAACGGCACTACCATCGATCTGCAGCAGGCTGATATGCGGATCGGTGCCGGACAACTAACTGCCAAGGGAACGTACGATCGCGCCGCGGGCAATTTTAATTTCAGCCTCGTCGGCAAGTCGGTTCCAGTGCCGCTCGTTATCGCTTTGCTGCCAAGATCCGACAACATTCCGGTCATCACCGGTGATCTTGATTTTGCGGCGAACGCGACCGGAAATTCGAATCAAACAGCGAGCTACAACATCAATTTCAGCGGCATCGCTCCGAATGTTCAGGTCGGCGACAACATACTCGGGCAGGTGGTGTTCAAAGGACAGACGGCAAATCAAATTTTGACCGCTGATCTCACGGCGACACTCGACGGACGGCCGCAGGTGATCAATGCGACGGCGAATTTCGGCAGCGAAGATCTGCCATTCATGGTCGCAACCGATTTTAACCAAAACCCGCTCGCTCCGTTTTTGGCTTTCGTGCCGCAACTTAAAGGAATGGCGATCACCGGAACCGGAACAGGCCGCGTTGAGTTTGGCGGGAATCTCAGTCAGCTAAATGATAAAGGGGTTCGCGAATTTTCGACCTCGGCTTTGACCGGCAAAGCAGAATTTTCCCAGCTTGCGATGCTGATCCAGGACACTCCGCTGTCGGCCGCGGAACCGATCCTCGTTAGATTTAACCCGCGCGAGGTCGTGTTTGAGAAAGCACGATTCTCGGGCGGCGGTTCGAATATGACTATTACGGGAGCGAAAGCCCTGACCGATGCCGGCATAAATAACCTAGCTATCGATGGCCGCGTTAACCTGAATCTGATCAACCTTTTTGTCAAAGATACCTTCTTTTCAGGGTTTGCTGATGCCGCAGTTAGATTTTCCGGGCCGAATAAGACGGCTTTGATCTCAGGCACCGCGAATGTTGTCAACGGCTCGGTAGCGACGTTTCTCGGTTCTGACAGATTTACCGTTGACCGTCTGAAGGCGCGAGTGATCTTTACCTCGAATCAGGTTGAGATCGAAGAGGCAGCCGGTTATCTGGGCGGCGGCAGGTTTACCGGCAGCGGCGGCGGAACGCTCGATGGATTTGCCGTTCAGCGGTTTAGATTTACGCTCGATGGCAAGAATGTGACAGTTCCCTTGCCAAAGGATTTTGTGACGACGGGCGATGCCCGGCTTGAGATCACTGGGCTCCGCGAGGCTAAGAACGAGAATCTGCAGCTAATTATCGGTGGACGGGTCTTTGCACGCCGGGCAGTTTATTCGAAAGATATTGACCTTGCCAATCTCGTAAGCGGCCGCCGCGATCCGGTCCTCTCGGGCGGCGGAGCAGGGGCGATCAAGCCGCCGCGGTTCGATCTAGTCATCGAGGGACGCGATGCTCTCGTCGTAAAAAACAACATTGCGGATCTAACCGCATCGGTTTCGCTGACGCTGACGGGCGATACGAATGAACCTCGATTATCGGGCAGGATCACGGCGAATAGCGGAACGATCCTCTTTCGCAAGGATCGATACGTTGTACAACGCGGCGTTTTAGAATTCCCGCCGGACACGGCGATCGAGCCGGTGATCAATCTGCAGGCTGAGTCCGAGATCGGCGGTTATCAGGTTTTTGTGAACCTCGCGGGCCCGCTCAAGGATTCGGAAGAGCTTTCGGCGACGGTTCGATCAAGTCCTGCACTACCTCAAGCCGATGTGGTTTCGCTGATCACGACCGGCAGCCTTACAAATGCGGCTGGGGGCATTCCAACTCTGGCGTCGACCGGCATCAACACGGCGGCTGAGATCTTGACCGATTCGATCATTAACAACCCGGCGCGAAAGGCAACGGACAAACTCTTCGGCCTAAATGTCTTTGAGATCGATCCGCTGATCTCGGGCCAGACGGTCAATCCGGGAGCGAGGCTGACGGTCGGGCGTCAGATCAACAATAATCTGCGGGTGACGTATTCGACGAACCTTTCGCAGGACCAGAATCAAGTCTTAGCCCTCGAGTACCGCGTCTCGAACAAACTTTCATTCGTCGCTCAATACGAACAGCGTTCACTGACGAACGTCACGCGAAACAGAGATAATTTCAGCTTTGAGATCAGGTTCAGGAGACGATTTTAGCGACGGGGAAGATGGGGTTTGAAAGCAGCAAAAACACAAAACTCCAGACGGCGTTCAACGCGCCGCCGGGTTTTGCCGCGCTGTTGAAACGAACTGTAGGCTTGGTTTTTCTGATAGTACTCTGCTTTTTTTCCGTCCTTTCTCAAAATAAATACGATAATTTGCCCGTCTCAAAGATCGATGTAGTCTTTACCGGTTCAGGCAAAAATGATGCTCTGGCTGAGCAATACCGGTTGATGGTACGGCTCGCGATCGGCGGTTCATATTCTGCCCCGCGAATTCGTGACGCGGTCGCTGCGCTGTATGAGACAAATAAAGTCGATACCGTTGTTGTGACCGCGGCGACCAATACTGCGGGGGATGTCGAGCTGCGTTTCGACGTAAAGAGAAAGACACAGGCCGAACGAGTTTCAGTCGTGGTCGGGGCGAGCGATGGCGACAAGATCACCGAACAGGACCTGCTTTTCAAGCTTAATTTGTTGACCCCTGGCACCGCAATAACGGAGCAGACACTCCAGGACAACGCTAATGACATACTCGACTATTTGCGCGAGCGGGGTTTCTACCGCTCAGAAGTTGTCTACGAACGGCGGCCGCTGCAGAACGAGAACGAAGTTGGCGTCACTTTCAAAGTCAAGCCGAATGAGCAGGCTAAGGTCGAGGGTTTTCAGATCAAGATCGACGGATACAACAAGCCCATACCCGAGAAAGATCTCAGGCTAAAAAAAGGCGGCTCGTACTCGCGCGAACGCCTGATGGCGGATGTGGCTAAGGTGCGTGAGATCCTCCGAAAAGATAATTTTCTCGCCCCGCTGCTCGACGAGCCTCGAGTTACCTATGACGGCGACGCGAATCGGATCACCGTAACGCTTGTGGGCAAGGTCGGGCCTAAGGTCGAAGTTACCGTTGAGACGGAAAAAGGCAAGTTAGGCAAAAGCTCCCAAACGAGGCTCTTGCCGATAAAACGAGAAGGCACCCTGGACTATTCAGCGATCGTGGAAGGCGAACGCCGCCTCGCAAATTACTATCAGGAAGAAGGCTATTTTTTCGCAAAAGCGACGGCCTACTGTTCCGTCACGCCAGCGATCTCAGATTCCGAGAATAATTTGATTCCGAATGACACACTATTTCTGTGTCAATCGCTGGGTGGCGAAGACCTCATGGGCCGTGAGGTTCTGGTCAGATATCGCGTCAACCTCGATCGACGGCTGAAACTCACGGATATACGGATCCGAGGAACCAATAAATTAACGATCGAGGACATACAAACCGTGCTCGCTTCGCAAGAAGCGAACCTGCTGGGTATTGTCCCGGTACTGGGCTATGGCCGCGGTTACACCAGTGAGGCGATCCTCGAGGATGACAAAAGTACCATCGAGTCGCTGATGTTTGAGCTTGGTTATCAATCCGCAAAGGTCCGCGTAAATCAGGGCGTATCGCTCGATGGCGAGAATCTCATTATCACGTTTGAGGTCGACGAAGGAATTCCAACCGTTGTGACTGGGATCGACATAGTCGGCAACAGCACGATCCCGACTGCTGACCTTCAGGCAAAACTGCCATCGTTGATCGGGGTCAACTACTCGCGTGCACGTACCAGAAACGCGGTTAGAAAGATATCGGAATATTACTCTGATCTTGGCTATTACGATGCCCGCGTTACGTCAAAGGTGATCGACCCTGAGGACACGGCCAGTGACCGGAATGAAGTGAGGGTACAGTTCAGCGTCGAGAATGAGGGTAAGCAGGTAGAAATAAACCGCATCCTGATAAACGGTAATGAGCTAACGAAAAGCTCGGCAGTTTCGAAGGCACTCGCTTTTCGCTCGGGTGACTTGCTCAAGGCGACCGATATTTATTCGAGCGAGCAGAATCTTTACGGTTCCGATGCGTTTTCCCGTGTTGACATCAAAACGCAGCCCGCGGGTGATAAAACGGCGGCTCGCCGGCTGACAGACGTGATCGTCAACCTCGAAGAGCAGCCTTCGCGGCTGTTGTCGTACGGAGGTGGTTTTTCAACTGACCTTGGGTTGAGTGGGTTTTTCGACATTCGAAATGTCAATCTCTTCGGCAATCTCTGGCAGGGCGGAGCCAGGGTAAAAGTTTCTCAGCGGCAGCAGCTCGTTCAACTTGATTTCATCAACCCGCGATTCCTGCGCGACGGCGAGAAGCGATTTGCTCCGCTGACGTTTTCGGCACAATATCAGCGTGATACTACGGTCACACGGTTTTTCCGATCGACTTTTGATAAAGGCACGTTCGGGATCGTCCAGCGGATAGACGCAGACGGTAACCCGATCGATATATTTGGGAATAACGTCGGTGACCCCACTATCAACCGGCTCAGTCTCTCGGTCGAGACCAACAGAACTATCAGTAGAAAGAAACGGAGCATACTCTTCTTACGTTATAAGTTCGAAGATGTACGGCTATTCAATATCGAAAGTCTACTTGTTAAAGATCTACTCCGGCCCGACGCTAAAACACGGATATCAGGGTTTGGGGCAACTTTTGTCCTGGATACGCGTCGCAATTGCTCTGTGAAATATTCTCTGCTCGATCTCATTGCCAAAGGCGAGCAATCGGAACCGTGCCGATACAACGCGAGCGATCCGACCCATGGAAGTTATTTGACGGCTGACTATAATTTTTCGGTGCCCGCACTCGGGGCAAATATCGGTTTTCAGAAGTTCCAGGCAAGCTATAATTTTTACCACACCTTTGCCGCATTGAAGAACACAACGCTTGCCGCGAGGGCGATCATCGGACTCGGCAGCGTTTTCTCCGATGACAACCGATTCACTAGTGTTCAATACCCTTCGCTGAACGGCCTGCTTCCGATCAGCGAGCGATTTTTTGCCGGTGGAGCGAATAACCTGCGGGGATTCGATTTTGAAGAAGCGGGCCCGCGTGTGGCGATCGTACCGCAAGGGACGTTTCGCAACAGCCGCGGTGAGATCGTGACGCTAGATCCTTTCACCATACCGTTCGGTGGTAACGCTTTGGCGGTCGTCAATCTCGAAGCCCGGGTTCCAATTTCAAGCTCGATCCGGGTCGTTCCATTCTATGATGGCGGAAATGTTTTCCGTACCGCGAAAGATGTTTTCCGTGCTCCGGCTGTCGTTGCAGGCGACATCGCTGCTCAGAATCAGCGTGCGGTCTGGACCCATTCGGTTGGCCTGGGGCTCAGGATCAAGACGCCGGTCGGCGGCGAATTTGGCGTAGACTATGGCCATTTGCTCAACCCGCCGCGATTCCTGATACCGCAACCGATCGGGCCGCCGGCCGAATATCGCTTGCGGCAAAGCCACATCCATTTCCGTTTCTCGCAAGCGTTCTAAACGATTGGAGCCGCGGCATCCGGCCGGCACGCCAGTTAGTTGGGCGTGTCGGCCATATTTTTTTTAATTTGAGTTATGAATGACCGCACCGCGGTTGCCTCGCTGCTGTTAGGAAAGATGCGGAGGAATTCCTCGTATAAAGCGATAGCCTCGGCGTATTTCTTCTCGCGTTCGTAGATCAAGCCAAGCAGCTGATAGATCACCACCGTGTCCGGAGCTCCTGAGAGCTGCCTCAACGACATCTTCAAATTCTTAGCTGCTTCGGCGAAATTGGCGTCTTCGGCCTCAAAATCTCCCGAGGCCCCAGCCCCTTCCGCTTTTTCCTTGTACAAAAGGCCCAATCCAGCGTAAGCCTCCGGCTGAAAGCCTTTGCCCTCGGCTATCGCGCGCTTGAAAGCCGCGATCGCTTTAGCCTCTTCGCCGTTCTCCTTGTGGATACGTCCCTCGACCGCCGCAGCCTCGGCAAAGCCGGGTCGCAGCTTGCGAGCCGCAAGGATCGATTCCAGCGCGTCCTCGGTATCCTGCATCTCGGTCTGAACGCGGGCCAGAGCGAGGTAAGCGTCGGGGTAATTTGGTCGGAGTTTTATTGCTTTTTGATACGCTTCGACCGCTTTTTCACGGTCAGAAAACGCCATTCGCTCGCCCTCTTGGAAGGCGAGCTCAGCTTCGTCGGTGGTTTTGACGAGAGCAATGCTGATCTCGCCTTTCTGCAGGGCGGTCAGAGGCACGGTCTTTTCCTTGAATCCATTCGCTCGAACGCGCAGCGAATGAGCACCTGCCGAAACCGTCTTTATCTCCATCCGGCCGGCCTTGTCGGTCTTTCCCCAGCCAACGCCGTCGATCCAAACGGACGCAGAAGGTTCGGTCACGATCGTGATCGCTCTGAAAGTTGCAGGCTTTGCCGCCTGGCCATAAACGAGCTCCGATAGGGAAGTCAATAATAAAAACGCAACGATAAAAACGCCGTGTGAAGAAGGCTTCGTCATAGAGCTAATAATACCCCTACAAGGTTCGACGGCTCAATTTCGCGATGGGTTGTTCACAAATGCGAATGGCGGATCGACGGCAAAATACTCAGCTTTCACAATTACGCCTTGATTTTTTCGCCCGCGAAACTATAATCGTATATTCGTGGCTGGGTAGCTCAGCTGGTTAGAGCGCGGGATTCATAACCCCGAGGTCGAGTGTTCAAGTCCCTCTCCAGCCACCATCATCTCCAAAAATGAATATTGGGTTGTCGCTTTTCGACAGCCCTTTTTACTTATTTTGAATAAGGGGCGTGGCGAAATACCCTTCTCTCGCTCGAACTGACAGGCGGGGCATACCGCGGGGCGGAGTGATCTTGACCTTTAGCCGACGCCATTTACCGTCCTGGCGGAAATCCTTCGGTACGTAGCCGATGGAGTATTGATGGCGAAGTTCAAGGGCGATACGTTCGCAGATCTCGTCGAAACTTCCGTCGGTCAAGCCCGGGTAAAATGCTCGGCCGCCGGTGGATTCGGCTAGGCGAGTTAAAGCACCTTCTCCGCCGCCGTCGCCATTCCCGTAGATGCCGATACCATAGATGATAACGTCCGATTCCTTAAGAAAACGCCGCATTTCGTTAAAGGTGTAGCGCGAGTTGTTATCGACCCCGTCGCTTATGATCAGCAACGCCTTTTTGTTGTGAGAACCGCGCATGACTCGATCCGCTCCAAGATAGACCCCATCATAGAATGCGGTATTTCCCCCCGGTTTTACGAGCGTAAGCTTATCGAGAACGGCATTGATATCGCGGGTGCGGTCTGCAAGCAGTTGGACCTTGTCGCTGAATGTGATCAGCGAAAACTCATCAGATGGATGGCTTGTGAGCATGAAGCGCTCTAGAGCTCGTCGCGACCGCCCGATCTTCCCGCCGCCCATCGACCCGGAAACGTCATAGATTATTCCGATCGAGGCTGGGGCATCGACGTCCTCAAAAAAACTGATCTCCTGCTCAACACCGTCCTCAAATACCGAGAAATGCTTCTTGGTCAGATTCGACACAACCCGTCCCCATGTATCCTGGACCGTCAACGTGAGCGTAACGAGGTCCGTTTGAACTCTTAACGGAGCATCGTCGGGATCGGTGATAGTTGGCGGAGTCTGTGCGGGCGTTGGTTTAGGCTTATCCTGAGCGGGCACTGAACTCGCTGCCCAGAAGAAAAAAAGAGAGAGAAAAACGTTCAATCGATACAGTTGAAACCGGTGTGGTGTGCGGAAAGATAGTTGGAAGATATCTCGCAGATCCATAATAATGCAGATCCTGTATGCTCAGTCTTGCCGCTAGCATATCACACGAATTAGTTTCAATCTCGAAAATTTAACGGCCGTTTTGTGCAACATACACTGAATTGATCGATGTCGAGCCAGTGTAAGGATTGGCGAATTCGATGTCATAAGCATCGGCAGTGCCAAAGATCTGTTTCAAATGTGTGGTGAAAGCTTCATTTTCGGGATCGTTGGACCAGAGGGCGAATGTGCCGTTCGGTTTTAGTTGGTGGCGGATGGCGGTGAAGCCTTTTGTGGTGTAGAACGACTCGTTTGTGGCGTCGAGGAAGTGTTTTGGCGAGTGGTCGATGTCGAGAAGGACGGCCTCGAATTTTCGGTCCGGCGTGGCTGTGTCAAAGCCGGTGTGGGCGAGGGCGAAGAAATCGCCTTGGCGGAGTTCGCATCTCGGGTCATCGCGCAGCCCGGAACCGAGCGGGACGAGGCCTTGGTTATGCCAGTCGATAACTGTTTGGAAAAGGTCGATGACGAGCAGGCTCTCTAAATTGTCGTTTTTGAGAGCTTCCGCAGCGGTGTATCCGAGTCCAAGACCGCCGATGACGACGTCGAGTTTGCCCTTAAGCGGCGCGAGGCCGAGGGTTGCGAGTTGCTGTTCGGCCTCGGTAAAGAGGCTCGACATCAGATAATCGTCGCCGAGCTTGACCTCGTAGACCTCGCGGTAATCCAAAAGCGTTTCCAGCCGCCGACGCAACGTCAGATCGCCAAGCGGCGTCTGCTGATACCCAAGTTCTTGTATATTCATTTTTTTAGTTAGCCTTCGATACGGTCAGCAAGCCCAGCCCAGCGTTCCATGTCGGCTTCGAGCTGCTCGGTTAGCTGTTGCTGCTCCGTGAAAAGCTCGTGGACACGGCCCGCGTCGCTGGCCGCTGTGACCATTTCGCGTTCGATCTCGGGAAGGCGTGATTCGGTTTCCGCGATGCGTTTTTCGAGGGTTTCGAACTCGCGTTTTTCGTTGAAGGTGAGTTTTTTTGGCTTTTCCTTTTCAGCTGTTGTAGGAACCCAGTCGCTATCGCTCCCGGTTCTGACTCGGGCGGTTGCCGCGTCGCTACTGCTAGCGGCATTGACAGGAGTAGACGCCTCGGCCTTGCGTTCGGCTTCTTGACGTTCCACGGCTTCCAGATAGGCTGAGTAATCGCCGGCGTATTCGCGGACGTGGCCGCCGGGTTCGAAGCGGAAGATGTTTTCGACCGTGCGATCGAGGAAGTAACGGTCGTGGCTGACGACGATCAGGGCACCTGCGAATTCGTCGAGGTACTGCTCCAGAGCGATGAGCGTCGGGATGTCGAGGTCGTTGGTCGGCTCGTCGAGGAGCAGGACGTTGGGCGAGCCCATCAAAATTCTTAATAAATACAAGCGTCGCCGTTCACCGCCTGAGAGATTGCCGATCACGGCGTACTGGGCCGCGGGAGCGAATAGAAAACGCTCAAGCATTTTGCCGGCGGTGATCTGGATGCCCTCGTTGGTGGTGACGTATTCGGCGACGTCGCGGATGTAGTCGATGACGCGTTGGTCGTCGTTCAACTCGCGGCTTTCCTGGTCGTAATAGCCGATGTGGACCGTCTGGCCGATCTCGATCTCTCCGCTGTCCGGCTCGATGCGGCGGGTGAGCATATCGAGCAAAGTCGTTTTGCCGGAACCATTTGCACCGATGATGCCGATGCGGTCGTCGCGTTTCAGCAGGTATGTGAAGTGGTCGATCAGGCGGTTTTCGCCGTACGATTTTGAAATGTCGTTGATCTCGACCACTTTCGATCCCAGACGTTTTGAGCCGATCGCGATATCGACCTCGCCCTTTGCCTGCTCTTTTGGAACGGCCATCAGCGTGTGAGCGGCCTCGATGCGGTGCTTGGATTTACGTGTGCGCGCCTTCGCACCGCGGCGGAGCCAGGCGAGTTCTTTCTTGATCAACTGCTCGCGTTTGTGCCCTTCGACCTCGCGAAGCGTGTCCTGCTCTGCTTTTTTCTCAAGATAATAGGCGTAATTGCCCGCAAAGCTCTGCACCGTCCCGCGATCTACCTCAAAGATTCGGTCAGTCACGCGATCGAGAAAATAACGGTCGTGCGTGACGAGCAAAAGGGCTCCGGTATAACGGGCGAGGTAATTCTCAAGCCACTCGATCGTGTCGGCGTCGAGATGATTGGTCGGCTCGTCGAGGATCAGAATGTCGGGTTTGAAGATCAGCTCGTGGGCGAGAGCGACGCGTTTTCGCTGGCCGCCCGAGAGCGTGCCCATCTTGGCGGAGGTGTCGGTAATGTCGAGCTTGGTGAGGACGGCCCGGGCGTTAGCCTCGATATCCCAACCGCCGTTCATCTCGAGTTCGTGTTGGAGATCGGACATCCGCTCCATCGTTGCGTCGTCATGAGCACCGGCCGCCACGTCGTGACAAATAGCCTCATAATCGCGGATCGTTTGCATCACACCGCTGCTCGACGCGAAAATGGTCTCAAGCACGGTCAGGTTTTCGTCGTACGGTGGATTTTGCGAGAGAAACGCCAGCGTCTGGCCCTTTGCGGTGACCACGCGGCCCGTGTCCGGCACCTCGACACCCGCAATTATCCGCAAAAGCGTACTCTTCCCCGAGCCGTTCGCCCCGATGATGCCGATCTTGTCACGGTCCTCAAGACCAAGCGTTACATTCTCAAAAAGCGGCTTAAATCCGTAGTTTTTAGAGACATTTTCGAGCGAGACGATATTCATAGCAAAACTTTAACGTTAGCAGAATATCGAGCTAGTCGCCATTGTGCGGTTTTCTTCCTCTACGGCTTTGCGTCCTTTCTTTGCGGCTTTGCGGGAAATTCTCCTTTACGCTGTGTTTCCCGCAAAGCCGCAAAGTTAAGCCGCAAAGTCGCAAAGGTTCAGAAGGAATCTATATCCAAGATGTCGCCGATCCGCTCGACGGTGATGTCAGCGTCGGGGTATTTCGCGACGTGTTCAGTGTCAAGAGCGTAGTGGCCCTGGCGTGGGAAGACGGTCGTCACGCGGTTGCCCCAGATGTCTTTGATCGCGGAGAGGATGCGGATCTTGTCGTCGACGAGAACGTATTTTTTCGCGGGGTAGCGGCGCTCGACGTCTTCGAGTTCGTGTTCCTTGTGTATGTAGATCAGGATATTGCCGCCGACCGCTTCGAACAGGCCTGAACGCTCGATCTTACGCGGTTGAAAGACCACGTCGCCGTCGGTGAGAATCACAACCTGCCCGATCTGGCTGCATTTTTCGATAACGTCGAGCGAATTCGGGAACAGGCGATTGGCGAACGGATAATTGATCAGATAAGTCGAAACCGCCAGCAAATGCGAGTCATACGGATGCCCGAGCCGATACCGCTGCAACGCCCCAAGATAATCCGCATAACCGCATTCGCTACGCAGCTCCTCAAATATCCGCCAGTAAACACCGCTCCGCTCAGCCCCAACCTCCCGATCCAAAAACCGCCGCAGATCCGCCGTCACGCGATCATTATCAAGCAGCGTGTTATCGACGTCGAAGAGGAAAACTGTCTCAGCCTTATCCATGTGTTAACTAGTCAACCTCCTATAGATATTCGGCATTCTCTCTGGCAGTGACAAAACGTCATCGATGATAGTGTACCCGACGTTGCCGTACAGATCCTTCAGCTCCGCTTCGGATTCGCGGTCGATGGTGATGCAGAATGGGGTTACTGCCATCGTTTTGGCTTCGGTTAGGGCTTCGCGGACGTCTTCGCGGGCGTAGCGGGCGTCGCCGTAGTCGTGATCGTATGGGCGGCCGTCGGTCAGGATTATGAGGAGCTTGGTGCGGGCTTCCTGTTTTAACAATTTTGCCGAGGCATGACGGATCGCGGCGCCGAGGCGTGTGTTGTTTTGGAACGTGATGCCGCCGATGCGTTTCTCGATATCGGCCGAATACTTCTCGGCAAAATCCTTGACGACATAGAACTTAACATTCCGGCGGCCTTCGCTCGTGAAGCCGTAGATGGAATAGACATCGCCGACGGCTTCGAGGGCTTCGCTCATTAGTACAAGGCCTTCTTTTTCGATCTCGATGATGCGGCGGCCGGGATGGGTGTACGGCTGCAGAGGGTTTCGCGTGATCGTGCGAGCGGTCGAGCTGGACTGATCGAGGAGGATCGAAACGGCCACGTCGCGTTGGCGGCGGAGCTTTTTGGTATAGATATTTTCGGACGGCTGGCCGTCGGCACGTTTGTCGACGACGTAATCAACGAGGGCGTTGAGGTCGTAGTCTTCGCCGTCGATCTCGCGGTTGATCCGCGTGAGATTTTCGGGCTTCATGAGCTGGAATTGATGCCTGATCGATGAGATCACGCCGCGATATCGCGAACGCGTCAGCTCGACAAAGGTCCGATCGCCCTGCTTCACCTTTTTCTCGATCACGCGGCTCCAGCCCACGCGGTAATCGTTCAGATCGCGGTCCCATTCGTCGTACGCAAAGGCGACATCGTCATCCTCGAGAGCCTGTTCCGGCATCTCGTTCTGCGACCAGGCCTCGGCACCCTGCAGCTCGTCAGGTTCGCCTTCGTCGTCGAGGCTGTTCCAGGCGTTGAACAGGTCACGAATGTCCTGCGCCTGCTTTTCACGCTCCTTTTTGGCCTTGTCATCAACGACGCCTTCGGACGTGTCTTTGTCGTCGTAGGCAAACTCGCTCTTGTCTTCCTCATTCTCAGCCTCAGTTTCCTGATTCTGCTCGGGCGAGATGTTTTGAAAGAGTGTGTAGATGCGGCTCGTTGCCATCAGGGAATCGGCAACACTGTCAGAACCGGGAGCGGTAGCGACCGGGTTCTTCGATGGATTGGAGTCGGCCTTTTGAGCAGGTGCGGGAGCCCAGTCGCTATCGCTCCCGGTTCTGACCCGTTGGCCCGACACGTATTTCTCAACGATAGCTTCGATCTCGCTAACGACCTGGCCATAGAATTGCTTTGCGTCATCCGTCGCACCGCCGCAGAGCGTGATCTGGAATAGCAATTCGAACGGCACCTGGTACATCGGCAGGTCGAAGATGTACGGGCGATTTGACCGCAAAAACGATTGCATCAGATCGAGGTCCGGAACAAGGCCGCGGTAGGTTTGGCGCAGGCGATTGTCGATGCGGGCATTCTCCATCGTGCCGAAGATCTTTTTAGCGAGACGGGGTTCGGGGAACGCAGTCAGGACTGTCTTGTAGTCGGAATCTTTCGGCAATTTCTTCCGCCGTTTTTTCGCCTCGGCCTTTATCTCTTTTTCCGATAGAGCCTTTTCTGCTTTGCGAACGTCCTCAAGATAACCGCCAAGAGCGAACGCATCCCTGTCATCCTCTGAGATGGAATAAAGCTCCGTAAGTTCAGCGTATGCTTGCTTTAGCTCGTCGGTGTCGCGCTCGAAAGTGCCGAATTCGATCTGGCCGGCACCATGGGCGGCGAGGACTTTGTAGAGCTTGAAATCGAGGTCGTCGTTGTCAAATTCGGCAACGGACGCGGGCAGATATATCGTCTTGCCGTCGCCGATCCGCGATTCCTGCGGCATCGCCGTGAGCGGCGCGATCTCTATCTCTTTGCCCGTTAGAGCCTCTACGTACATCCGCAAAATAGACTGAATTTTTTCAAGTGGAAGTCCCAGTCGAGTTTCCTGAAGACGTTCATTCGAAGCACGCGTTTCGAGAGCAAAATAGCTGCGGCGTGATTTTGAAGATTCGTTACTGCGTTCAGATAACCCTTTATCGACCCATTCCTCGAACTGTTCGATCGATACCTTTCTCAACGCTCCCGAGCTCGATTTGAACGCCGCGAGTGCACTTTCCGCATCGGTTTCGGCAATCTTCGTAGTTAGTTGGAGCACGCGTCGAATGTCTGCCGGGGAAGCTTTCTTCTTTTTGGTGAAGGATGCGAAAAATTTTGGTGTGGCCCTCAGGAATGAGATCAGGACCGCATTTCCGTGACGAGCGATCGAGCGGGCAAGCTTACACCAATCCTCAAACGCCGATTCCGAAGCCGCCAAAACTTCGCTGCCCGATGAGACAAAATGCAGCGTGACACTGCCGCCGAATTCAAGGAATTCACCGGCACGGATCATCAGAAGTTTGGCGTTTTCAGCATTTAGCCGTTCGAGCGACGCGGGCAGATTCGACCATAGATCAGCGGTCATGCCGCCGGTTCGGTTGGCAAATTGGGCGGCGAGTGCGAGCACACCGTCGGCGACCGCACGCTTTTCATCGCCAAATTCAGTGAGGACTTTCGCGACCGCCGGAGTGTTTTCGAGAAATTCAGAGCTGTGCTTCGCCGACCGCTGCGCGATCTCGGCCGCGAGATTCAGCACGTCTGCGAAAAGCTGGTCGTCCCCGATGTCACTTGCGATCTTTGGAACAAGTTTGAATGTTTCTAGCGAGATCGAACTCGACAAAACCAACTGCCGCGTACAGATCTGAAAGACCGCCGAACGAGCCTCGTCCGGCACGGGTTTAAGAGCACCGACGCCATCCGTAAAGAATTTGGCACCTGTATCAGCATTCCCCATCGCCAGCCGCCGCCCGAGCTCGCCCCAATGCCGCAGATCATCGGCGGACAGGATCTTCGCCGCCTTCGGTACTGCCTCAACAAACTCGCGGCTGACTCGAAGAGAGACGCCGGCCAGCGAAGCCGCTATTTCCAGTGCGGCCCGTCGTTTGTCGCTCGGCAGCCTGCTTAGCCGGGCGGCGAGCCCGGTTAGGGTGTTTTTTGGTATCGGAGCCTCTTCCATTACTTTTCCAAGTCTAAGAATTGGATCCGCCATTGTCCAAAACGATGGAACATATCTTTTAGATAAGGCGTAACTTAGACTTTCAACGGAGAGCCACTATGCTATTGATCAAGAAAATCGTCTATCCGCTGTTTTTGACCGGGCTGGTCGTCATATCGGCATCGGCCCAATCAGCTGCATTTAATTTTAAGCCGCAAAGGGTCGCGGTCGGCACGGTCTTTCATTACCTGAAAACCAATACGGACGGCACCAAGTCGGAGAACGTCTCGCTCTATGTCGCGACCAATGCCCGTATCGAATCGTTCAAGTTTCACGAGAAAGGTACACAAGCCGGCTTGGTAGTTGCAGAGATGGATTGGGCGGGATTTTTCCCCAAGAAGATCGAATCCTATCAGGTCTTTTCCAAAGAAGACCGCCGGCTCTTCGCAACCCTGACTTTTCAACCATCCTCCCGCGAGGTTGACGTGCTGATCCCGGCTTTCAAACCAGATAAAGAATCGGCAAAGATCGCCAGGCTTCCATTCCACCTCTACAATTTTGATCTCGCGAGCTTGAATGTTTCGTTCCCTCACCTCAGGGATCCGAAAAAGTCATTTGTAGTGGGGATCGCGGATCCGACGTTCAAACCGGACGGCCCGATGTTCGCCTATCGTGGTGATCTCAACATCAGGTATCAGCGAGACGAAACCCGTAACGGCGAAAAATGCCGCCTCTACGAAGCATCGGGTCCAGGGATCGGCGGGAAAGGCTTGATCTGGGTTAACACGAAGGGAAGCTATATTGAAGACATGGAATTTGACGTCGCCAATAATCCGGATTGGAAAACGTTCAAACTAAAACTCCTAAAAACTGAAAAGCTAACTCCCGACGGCTGGCAGCAGTTCATAGCTTCGCATTTCTAAAGCTCAATGATGATGCTCGCCGGCGACCTCGTTCAGTTTGCTAAGGTCGAGGAGCTTTGAGAACTGGTCAAAGTGGAACATCGTCTCGTCTTTACAATGTTCGCAGAAGAACGTGACGTCTTCGCCGAGGTACATGTCTTTGAGATGATAGGCGATAAAACAGCCGTAGCAACGCTGGATGCGTTTACCAAATTCCTGCAATATCTCTTCTTCGCTGTGGTCGTCCATATGTGTTTTTAGATTTTATCACATGGAGTTTTTCCGGCAGTGCTTGCAAATGATCTCGCGGTGTGGTTTTAATATAAGTCAGGATGCTTAGAGCTTTTTCACACATTCATCTCCACCATCATCACGTAAGCAAATAGCTGCGTGAACTGATACTCGTTTTAACAAAATCGTAAATTAGTTTTAATCCAAACGCCGCGAAACTTCGAATCAAGTCTCGATGGGCGTCGCTTTGTCGTTTTTAGATATGAAATTAAAGATAGCTTTACAAAGATCAGGAAGGTTGTCGGACGGTTCGACCGGGCTGCTGAAAAAATGCGGCATTGGCTTTTCGAATGGGCTCGGCAAGCTGCGGGCCGAGGCGGCGGATTTTCCGCTCGAGATATTTTTCTTGCGGGATGACGACATTCCGGACTATGTGGCTGATGGTGTTGCTGATATAGGGATCGTCGGCGAGAACGTGATCGCCGAGAATCCAAAGGCCGTCGACACGATCGAAAAGCTCGGCTTCGGACGCTGCCGTTTGTCGCTCGCGGTGCCGAAAGGGTTTGAGTATTCGGAATTGTCTCAGCTCGCGGGCAAAAAGATCGCGACGAGCTATCCGAATATTCTGAGAGATTATTTCACATCGCGAGGTGTGTCAGCAGACATCCACGAGATCAGCGGCTCGGTTGAGATCGCTCCGTCGATCGGGCTGGCCGATGCGGTTTGCGATCTGGTGAGCTCGGGCAGCACTTTGTTTTCGAACGGTTTGAAAGAGGTTGAGACTGTGATGTTGTCGGAGGCAGTTTTGATAACGCGGCGTGATCTCGGGCCAGAACAACAGGCGATCCTCGACAAGCTTCTATTCCGCATCCGCAGCGTAAAAGCTGCAGCTCAAAACAAATACATTTTGCTCAACGCTCCCGTCGAAAGGGTCGACGGGATCAAACGCCTCCTGCCCGGAATGCGAAGCCCTTCAATGGTGCCGCTCGCTGATGAAGGCTGGGTTTCACTGCATTCGGTCGTGAGCGAAACAGATTTTTGGGAAGTCGTGGACCAGCTAAAAAATGCGGGAGCTGAGGGAATCCTCGTTCTCTCGATCGATCAGATGATCAGGTAATAAATTCTGCGTGACCTCTGTGGGCTTTGCTCCGTGTTCTCAGTGTTTAAGAACGCTTCTTAACACAAAGACCACAAAGTTCCTTCACAAAAGACATGGGAAGAAAGGTTAGTGAACGAAATGCAAATAATAAAGAAGCCATCAAAAGAAACCTGGGCCGCGATGCTCAAGCGCCCGACGATCGACACCGTCTTTCTCGAACGCACGGTCGCGAACATCCTCAAAGACGTCCGCGAACATGGAGATTCGGCTCTGCGCCATTGTGCCAGGCATTTCGACAAGGTCGAGATGGAAGAGTTTTTGGTGACCGAAGACGAATTTCTAGAAGCAGATGCCCTCGTTCCTCAGGAACTAAAGGACGCGATCGCGGTTGCGAAAGCTAATATCGAGAAGTTTCACGCCGTCGACCACAGCGCTCGAAACGTCATCGAGACAACGCCGGGCGTGTTTTGCTGGAGAAAAAATGTTGCTATCGAAAAGGTCGGGCTGTACGTTCCGGCAGGAAGTGCTCCACTGTTTTCGACGGTGCTGATGCTTGTCATCCCGGCGAAACTTGCGGGCTGCCGAGAGATCGTCGTTACATCGCCGCCGAATAAGGAAGGAAAGATCGATCCGACGACGCTGTATGCAGCGCGGCTTTGCGGGGCGACCAAGGTTTTCAAGATCGGCGGTGCTCAGGCGATCGGGGCTTTGGCGTATGGGACGGAGACTGTTCCGTCGGTTTACAAGATCTTTGGGCCGGGGAATCAATTTGTTACTGAGGCAAAGCTGCAGGTTCTGCGTTCAGGTGTCGCGATCGACATGCCGGCCGGGCCGTCAGAAGTTGCCGTTTTGGCGGACGAAGGCAGCGTACCGGCGTTTGTCGCGACAGATCTGCTTTCGCAGGCTGAACACGGGCCGGACAGTCAGGTTATTCTGGTCTCGACTTCGGAAACCGTGATCAACGAAACGCTCGCCGAGGTCGATCGTCAGATCGAGACGCTTTCACGAAAGCAGACCGCAGCGGCAGCGATCCAGAATTCGAAAGCGATATTGGTCGAGACACTGGAAGACGGCATCGAACTACTCAACGAATACGGTCCAGAACATCTCATTATCGCCACACAAAACGCCGACGAGATCGCGGAAACGATCATCAACGCGGGCTCCGTTTTCATCGGAAACTACTCGTGCGAGAGTGCAGGAGATTATGCGTCGGGGACGAATCACACGCTGCCGACGGGCGGTGCGGCCCGGGCGTACAGCGGCGTGTCGGTCGCGAGCTTTACAAAAAGCATCACGTTTCAACGTCTGACTGCCGAAGGCATTCAAAATCTCGGCCCGACGATCGAAACGATGGCCGCCGCCGAAGGGCTCGACGCGCACAAAAATGCCGTCGCGATCAGACGCGAATGGAGCGGAGGTCGGGATGACGTTTGATCTGCAGAGCCTGGTGCGTAAAAACGTCAGGAGTCTAAAACCGTATTCGTCGGCACGATCCGAATTCGAGGGCTCGGCCGAGGTGTTTCTCGACGCTAACGAGAATGCGTTCGGTTCGCCTGCTGGCTTTGGGCTCAACCGCTATCCTGACCCTCTTCAGCGTGAACTGAAAGATCGGATCGCGGCGATGAAAGGCGTTTCGCCGTCGCAGATATTTGTCGGGAACGGCAGCGACGAAGCGATCGACCTGCTGTTTCGCATCTTCTGCGAGCCCGGACGCGACGAAGTGATCACGTGCCCGCCGACGTACGGAATGTATCGTGTCTCGGCGGATATAAATGATGTAGGGGTCCGCGAGATACGCCTGACGTATGATTTTCAGCTCGACGTTCCGGCGATCCTCGCAGCCATTTCAGCTTCAACAAAACTTATCTTTATCTGCTCGCCAAACAATCCGACGGGCAATCTGATGAGCCGCGGATCGGTGCTGGAGATCGCACGGGAGTTTGACGGGATCGTTGTTGTTGACGAGGCGTATATTGATTTTGCGGACGAACCGTCAATGATCGCTGAACTTTCCGAACAGCCGAATCTCGTCGTTCTACAGACATTCTCAAAAGCCTGGGGAATGGCTGGCGTTCGCGTTGGACTAGCCTTTGCGAGCAGCGAGATAATCGACCTGATTAACCGCGTAAAGCCGCCATACAACGTCAGCGGCGTTGCCCAGCAGGCCGTGATCGACGCTCTGGACGGCGAAGCGACGGTAAACGCGTGGATCGATGCTGCTAAAGCCGAGCGGTTGCGGTTAGAAAATTCGTTGATCGGCCTCGACATCGTGCAGCGAGTCTATCCATCTGACGCAAATTTTCTGCTGGTTAAGGTTGATGATGCCAACGCCATTTATCAATACTTGATCGAGGAGAAGATCGTCGTTCGCAATCGAAACAACGTCGAGCTTTGCGAAGGCTGTTTGCGGATCACGGTTGGAACGCCGGAAGAAAATGAACGGCTGTTGGCCGCCTCTGTTCGATTCGGAATAAGTGATAGCTAATAGCTGATAACTGATAACAAAACTATGCAAAAAGTACTTTTCATTGACCGCGACGGGACATTGATACGCGAACCCGACGATTTTCAGGTCGATCTGCTTGAGAAGCTGCGGTTCTTGCCGGGAGTGATAACGAATCTCGCTAAGATCGCTCGTGAGACCGATTTCGTGCTCGTTATGGTGACGAATCAGGACGGCCTTGGAACGGAGAGTTTTCCCGAGACCGCATTTCATCCGGCGCAGAATTTTGTCATTCAGGCTCTAGCGGACGAGGGAATTGAGTTTGCGGACATTTTTGTCGACCGTACCTTTTCGCACGAAAATGCACCAACCCGAAAGCCGGGAACGGCGCTGCTGACGAAATATTTGACCGGCGAATACGATCTCGCGAATTCATACGTCATCGGTGACCGGCCGACGGATGTTCAGCTTGCGAAGAATCTCGGGTCGAAGGCGATCTATATTCGCAATCCGTCTTTTCCGCTCGAGGGCGATGAATCGGCGGTTACGGTCGATGATTGGAGTGACATTTACGATCTGCTCCGTGCTCCGGAACGACGCGTTACGCATACTCGCAACACGAAAGAGACCGAGATCACGGTCGAATTGAACCTCGACGGAGCCGGCAGTTCATCAATCTCGACCGGGATCTCGTTCTTTGACCATATGCTCGAACAGCTTGCTCGCCATGGCGGGCTCGACCTTTCGATCAAGGCCGACGGCGATCTGCATATCGACGAACACCACACGATAGAGGACGTCGCGATAACTCTCGGCGAGGCGTTTTCGCTTGCATTGGCTGATAAACGCGGAATGGAGCGTTACGGATATTGTCTTCCAATGGACGATTGCCTGGCGCAGGTCGCGATCGATTTTGGCGGGCGGAACTGGATCGTTTGGGAGGTAGAGTTCAAACGCGAAATGATAGGCGAGATGCCGACGGAGATGTTCTTTCATTTCTTTAAGTCGTTCTCGGACAAGGCTTTGTGCAACCTGAATATCAGCGCGACAGGTACTATCGAACACCACAAGATCGAGGCGATCTTTAAAGCATTTGCTAAGGCAATCAAGATGGCGGTCCGCCGAGAGGGAAGCCAGTTGCCGACCACTAAAGGAGTTTTGTGAAAGTAGCGATCGTTAAATACAACGGCGGAAATACGGCCTCGGTCGCGAATGCTCTGATCCGTCTTGGTGTCGAGCCTTTGGTTACTGACGTTGCAGACGAATTGCGAGCGGCGGACAAAGTTATCTTTCCAGGCGTTGGCGAGGCTTCGACGGCGATGAAGTATCTGCGTGAACGCGGCCTCGATTCGGTCATCCGATCGCTGACGCAGCCGGTTTTGGGAATTTGCCTCGGGATGCAGTTGATGTGCGAAACGTCGGAGGAAAACGAGACGGAATGTCTGGGCATAATGCCGTATCGCGTTCGCCGGTTTGAGTCGGACACGCTGAAGATACCGCATACGGGGTGGAACCGGATCACAGAGCTTAATTCACCTTTATTTGACGGCGTTGCGGAAGGCGAGCGTGTCTATTTCGTGCACGGTTATTATGTCGAAACAGGTGAGAGCACAACCGCGACATCTGAATATGGCCAAAGGTTTAGTGCCGCGATCGGCCGCGACAATTTTCACGCGATCCAGTTTCACCCCGAGAAATCGGGCTTCGTGGGGGAACATATACTGAAGAATTTCCTTCAGATTTGATTTACCCGCCTTGAGTTCTTAGCGACTTTGCGTGAGAGAAGCTTGCAGTAGGTTGGTTCTCCTTGGTGACCTTCGTGTCCGCCCTTTGTGGCCTTTGTGTTAAAAGAGTTTTTCTTAACACAGAGGCCGCCGAGGCGAAGACACGGAGACCCCGGAGAAATCGAACTGAACCAGTATTGACAGGCTCGTCTCAAGCCATGTGGACAGGAAGTAATTATTGCTGAAATAAATATGATCGAAATAATTCCCGCAATGGATCTGATCGGCGGCAAATGCGTGCGGCTCACGCAGGGCGATTTTTCGCGGAAGACGGTATACTCCGACGACCCGCTTGAAACGGCGAAGCGGTTTGAGGATGCAGGTTTGCGGCGGCTGCATATGGTCGATCTGGACGGTGCCCGGACGGGAGCACCGGCGAATCTGCACGTGCTTAAAAAGGTCGCGACCGGAACGAAACTCACTATCGATTTCAGCGGCGGCTTGAAGACGGAATCGGACGTTGCAGCGGTTTTTGATACCGGTGCGGCGATCGCTACGGTTGGCAGCGTTGCGGTAAAACAGCCCGAGCTTTTCCTGTCGTGGGTCGAGAAGTTCGGCAGCGAAAAGATGCTGCTGGGGGCAGATTCCCGCGGCGGGAAGGTTGCGATAAATGGCTGGCAGACCGACACGACAACGCCCGTTCTGGCGTTCCTCAGGAATTTCGCTGAGCGAGGCGTGACCAACGCTTTTGTCACCGATATCGCGAGTGACGGCGCAATGAAAGGGCCGTCGTTCAAGCTTTATCGGCAGATCAGGGCGGCGATCGCTGAGATACATCTGATAGCAAGCGGCGGCGTCACCTCGGTTGCGGATATCGACGAGCTTGACCGGATCGGCTGCTCGGGCGTGATCGTCGGCAAGGCCCTTTACGAGCAAAACATAAAATTGGAGGACCTCGCTAAATATGCTGGCTAAACGCATCGTCCCGTGCCTGGACGTTAAGGACGGACGCACCGTCAAAGGCACAAATTTCCTCGGGCTCCGCGATGCGGGCGATCCGGTCGAGCTGGCGGCGAGGTATTCGGCTGAGGGCGCCGACGAACTCGTCCTGCTCGACATCTCAGCCACCAACGAACGCCGCAAGACCTTTGCCGATATCGTGCGTCGTGTGGCGGCGGAGATCAATATTCCGTTCACGGTCGGCGGCGGTATCTCAACGGTGGAAGACATCGGGGCGTTGCTGGATTGTGGAGCTGATAAGGTTTCGATCAATACGGCAGCGGTGAAAGAACCCTCGATCCTGAGCGATTCGGCAGCGAATTTTGGTTCACAATGCATCGTTCTCGCTATTGATGCAAAGGAAACTGATGACGGCTGGAAGGTCTTTCTGAACGGCGGCAGAGTCCCGACCGATCTCGATGCTGTCGATTGGTCAAAACGCGGTGTTGAACTCGGTGCGGGCGAGATATTACTTACGTCAATGAACGCCGACGGCACAAAGGACGGATTTGAGATCGGGCTGACGCGTGATATTTCCAATGCTGTCAGCGTTCCCGTCATCGCTTCGGGAGGAGCCGGAACGATGGATCATTTTGCGGATGTTTTCGCGATCGGCAATGCGGATGCGGCACTCGCGGCGAGCGTGTTTCACTACGGCGAGATCGAAATTCCAGAGTTAAAAGCATTCCTCGAAATGAGGGGGATCGAGGTGCGGATATGAATTTGAATTATCAAAAGTACGCCGATGGATTGGTTCCGGCGATCGTTCAGGATGCGGATACGCAAACGGTTCTGATGCTCGGCTTCATGAATGCCGAGGCTTTGACGCTGACGCGGGAAACAGGCCGGGTAACGTTCTACTCGCGTTCGCGGCAGCAGCTTTGGACCAAAGGCGAAACGAGCGGGAATTTCCTGGACGTTGTTTCGATAACAGCCGATTGTGATGAAGACACTCTGCTAATAACCGCTCGGCCCGCTGGGCCGGTTTGTCATACGGGAGCAGGCTCTTGTTTTGGGGCGGCGAATGTAATGCAGCAGCCGATCGACCTATTGGTAGAGCTTGAAAACACTATCGACGAACGGCGTCGTGAGCAGCCCGAGGACTCGTATGTCGCCAGCCTTTTTGCAAAGGGAATTAACAAGATCGCACAAAAAGTAGGCGAGGAAGCGGTCGAACTGGTGATCGAGGCAAAGGATAACGACGCTGACAGGTTTAGGTCAGAGGCGGCGGATCTGTTGTTTCACTATCTGGTACTTCTACGGGCGAAGGGCGTTTCGATTGGTGATGTGATCGAGGAGTTGGATGGGCGACGAAAATGAACGACGAGGTCTGAATTCGGAATTCTGTGACGCGTTTAGGTAGAGCAGTTTTGCCCTAGTAGACCTTTGACCAATCTGCCGGATACCTCTACCAATCGGGGCATTTGTGACCGACAAGCCGGCCTATTCCTGTGACCAATCCGGTCGTTTCGCGTTTGATAAAGCCGTAAACAGGGCGTTTTGTGAAAAGTGTGAAACGATTCACACTTTTTGAGACCCAGTTTTCTCGGAGGCAAATAATTCACCTTTTTTCACCCCCCAAAAACTGATCTCCCGGTTATTTTACGACACCGCGTTTCGCGTTCGCGATGAAGTCGAGCAGCAGGTCGACCTCTTTACAGCCGGTGATCTCCTCGCTGATCTTTTCGACGGCCTGGGTGGTGTTTAGCTTTGATGAGAGCAGCAGGCGGAAGGCGTGGTTTAGGTGGTCTATGGTTTCTTTGGCGTAGCCACGGCGGCGCATGCCAACGCTATTGAGGCCGTAGCATTTGGCGTGGTTGCCCTGGATCGTGGCGTACGGCATCGCGTCTTTTACGACGACCGAATAGCCGCCGATAAAGGCTTCGAGCCCGACGCGGCAGAATTGATGGACCCCGGAATATGCTCCGACGCTGGCGCGGTCCGCGACCTCGACGTGCCCGGCCAGCGTTGCAGCGTTGGCCATGATTATCTCGCTGCCAAGTTGGCAATCGTGTGCGACGTGGGCCTGAGCCATCAGTAGATTGCCGTCGCCGATCCTGGTCATTCCGCCGCCGCCCTCGGTACCGCGATGGATCGTGACGAATTCGCGAATGTGATTTCGTTTACCGATCTCGGTTCCCGTAGGTTCGCCCGAGTATTTCAGATCCTGCGGAGCAAGTCCGATCGAGACGAACGGGAAAACGTGGGTTTCATCGCCGATAGTTGTTCGACCGTCGACGACGACATGCGATTCCAGACGGACGCCGTTTCCGAGTTCGACGTTTTCTCCAATTGAACAGAAAGGGCCAATATAAGAATCGTCACCGATTCTCGCCCCGTCGGAAATGATCGCAGTTTCGTGCTTATAGAAAGTCATTGCGGAAGTTAGAAAACTACGGCGTCGTCGTCTACTTTCGGATCGGTGCCCTTTTTTCTCAAAATAAGTACGGTAAATACTATCGTAAGGACAACCGCGATCAATGGTGAAAATGCTCCGGCAACGCCGGCAAGAATAAACCCGACAAGGCCCATATTCCTTTTTTTACGTTTTATCCCGAGAATTAGAGGGATCGTGCCGAAGATCAGCCCGATTACTATCCCCGCAGCCAAAATGTAGTAAAAATACTGCTGATAAAGCTCCTGCATTTGTGCCTGATCCATACGATTTTCTCCCTACGATCTGTTCGCGATGATCGACAGTATCTCAGCTTCGGCCGTGATCTGGCCGTCGACGCTCGCGACGCCGTGCATCTTTTGAACTTTGCTTCCAATACGAAGGGCAGTTACCTCTAAACGGAGCGTGTCGCCTGGTACAACCGGACGGCGGAACCGGCAGTTGTCGATACCGGTAAAGAACGGGATCTTCGAATCGCGGTCTTCGAATTCGCGCAGAGCAAGTATCGCCCCCACCTGAGCCAGAGCTTCGATCTGCAGAACACCCGGCATTACCGGAGCACCCGGAAAATGGCCCTGAAAAAACTGCTCATTTGCCGTTACCTGCTTAATGCCGACGATCCGTACCCGCGGTTCGAGTTCGATGATCTTATCGACCAGCAAGAATGGATAGCGGTGCGGAAGAATATTTTGTATCGCGACCGAATCTAGGATTGACATAATCTTTACACGAAATGTAATCAAAAAAGCTGGCAAAAGGCAATTTTGCCGGAGGCAAATCCCTATCTACCGGGGGACCGGAGCAATGGCCGTTACCGGACGTGTGTTGTAGTAGGTGATAAATTCCTTCGTGATATCGTACTTTTCGGACGCATAGATCAGTATTCCACTCTGATCCTTTGATGCGTCGAACACCAGGCCGTAATCCTTTGATTTTAAGTATTCACCAAGCGTCTTCAGAACCTCGGAATATACCGGGCCTACGATCTCGTTCTGGCGCTTTTGAGCCAAGGCATTGAATTCGTCTTCCTGATACTTACCTTCGCGTTTCAGGCGGTCAAGCTCATCGACCTTGCTCTGGACCGTTTTCTCGTCAATCGGAATGCCCTTCGAGGCGTTCGCCTGAAATGTCGCCATCTCCTTGTTCAGAGCATCAATTCGAGCAACGAGCTGCTGAACGGAATTGCGCTTCGGAGCAAGCTCGTTTGCAAGGGTCTTCGAGGCGGAAACTATCTTTGTGATACCGAGCTTTTCATTAAAAAAGACCGCAGTATCGATGACAACGATCTTCGGAGCCGACGCCGACTGAGCCTGGGCTGAAATGCAAATGCTCGAAAAAGCCACAAAAAGAATACTAAAAACGAAAGAACGAGTGACGGACATAGTGCAAAATACTCCTGCGTAAATGTTTGAAGGCCAGAGAGATCTGTGTCTCGTCTGACCTTCAGCCTTAGAAACTGTCTGAGAAGACCTTATTTAGGTGCAACGGCCGTGGCGGTTCCTGCCGGGCGAGCGTTGTAATAAGTGATAAATTCCTTAGTGATGTTCGCACCCGGATCAAGAGCAAGGATCGCATTTGCACTCGCCAGAGCAGCGATGTCGAGAACGACGGCGTAGCCTTTGGCCTTCGCAAAATCCTGGATCGCTTTGCTGATGTCAGCGGAAACGGGGCCTAGTACTTCGCCGCTACGTTTTTCAACTGCTGCGTCGTATTCCTTCTTCTTGAACTCGAACTCACGCTGCAGACGCTGTCCCTCATCCTGTTTTGCCAGAATTGCCTTCTGGTCGACCGGTACGCCCGGCTTCTGGAGAGCTTCGAGGTCCTTGGCGATCGTCTGAACCTTGGTCTGAATACTCTGCAGTTCGGTAACGCGGGGCTTCATTTCATTATCAAGCGCCGTGAGGGCGGTATTGTATTTGGTGACGCCCTCTTTTGGATCGGCAAATGCACCAGTGTCGAGCCATCCGATCTTGGTCATTGCAGGCTGAGCACCAGCCTGAGCAAATGCAGAAACGGCAAACACCGCTGCGAAAACAAAGCTGAGGGCAAACGTAGTAAATCTTTTCATTATCTTGTGAAACTCCTTAATCTGACAGAAAGACCTAATCGCCCCTCTAATCTTCATATTTCTTTGAAACCTATTTTACGAAAACTGTTGCTTACGGTTTCTAAAAAAGAATAGCAATGTTATCGAAAACCGTTGTTAAAATCAATTTGACCGGTGCTCCGCCTTGGGGCAGAACCATAACCTAGAATGTCCGTCCGACAGTAAATCTGAATCCACTCCGTTTGCCCGGCAAGAATATACCTGGCAGTTCTTCGGTGAAACCGAGATTCGCGTTCGGATTGTAATAGTATATCAGGCGGAACGGAACGTTAACGATCGGTACCTGGATGCGAAATTCGACACCGAGGCTCGCCTTGAAATCTTTCAATTTATTGAACTTAGCATTATCGACGTCGAGCAGTGAATTCTGCTGCACGTCGCCGCGAAGGAATAGCTGCTGAACCTGCGGCGAAAGACTCGTTGGGCATCCGAACCGGTTTCCGCGGCAAAACTCGTTAATGTAATCCGTCTTGGTCATTACGCGCCCACGATAGTAAAGGATACTGCCGAAGCTGCTTTCCAATACCGGCGTATTGATCAGGCCGAGAGCGGTTAGACGCCCGGCACCAAGGAAAGTCTCGTCCGGCAGAAATTCGCTGTTGATGACCTGCGAGCCTGATTTTCGTAAATTAAAAACTGAGCCAACGTCGGCAAAAAACGCGAGCGTGGCTGGCCCGAAGATCGGCAAACGATATTCGACGTTGGTCAAAAGCTGCGTGTCACCACCGATGAAGCGGTAATTTTTCGAGAACAAGGCCGGATTCGCACCGCTGATTCCTGTTACCTGTCCCAGTGTGATGAGCTCGTTAACGTCTCGGGTCGGCAAGCCGGTGTTTGTATCATGAGTTCCCGAGGAGTTTGTCGTAAGTACAACATTCCGGCTCGTTACGTAAGTATCAAACGGGGCGACGGGCCCGATAGAACGCGAATTGTAACCGCGAATATCATTCTCACTTCCTAAGTAATAACGCTCATATGCCGGGACGCCGCCGACGAACGAGATCGAGTTAGCATTTCGTATCTTGTCCGTGATGGACCAGGTTCCGATAGTTCCGGCCTGAATTCTGAAGGCAAGGATGTGCGGATTCTTGGACCGTTTATTTCTGACCGGAATAAACTGCGAATAGGTAATATTCGGCTGGTACGTTCTGACGTCACCGCCGAGCCCAGCGAAGGCGGCCGTGATCGAGAGCGATTTACCGTTAAGCGTGTCAATACCGTTGGCTGCTGGCTGGCGCGTGTCGTACGCAAACGTTCCAGTTATGCGGCTCGTGATGATATTCGGCTGGCGATAGATGACCGGAATGGTAGCCGCCGGATCAGCACTCGCATTGACTTCAGGATCGGCAATGCTTGTCGCTGACAACTGATAAGTCAGGCCAACTCGTGAGAACTGCGTAAAGCGTCGTTTCTTAAAGAACAACTCCGACAACGGTGCAGTAGCAAACACATTTGCGCCATACGTTGTTTGGGTAAAGAGGTTGCTCTCGTCCGTAGTGACAGTTCCATACGGATTGTAGAGATCATTCAAGATGTCCTGGTTCTGTGTCAGGTATGTGCCTTCGCCAAAGAACTTATAGCGGCTCGCGAATACCGAGAAACCAACTGAGACTGGACGATCGCGGAAATAAGGCTGCTGATACGTAAACTGCAGGCTCTGCTGACGGTTGCCAGCTCCCATATTGAATGACAGTATCTCACCCGTTCCAGCGAGGTTGTTGGTTGAATATTCGAGGCCGAAGAACGAACCGCCGATGCCCGACAAACCGCCGTTGAACGAGATCTGCTGACGGCCTTTTTCTTTGACCTTTACGATCAGGTCGACGTCGCCTTTCTCTTCATCCGTGCGGATCTCGACATCTTGGTCCTTGTCGATCGGGTCAAAATACTGAGTTTGGTTGAGGCGGGCGACCGAGATATCGAGGTAATTCTGATTATAGATGTCGCCTTCATTTATAAGAACCTCACGACGCAAAACCTTGTCACGGGTAAACGTATTACCTGTGAACTCCAGACGTCGAAGCGTGAACTGCTTACCTTCTTCGATGGTGATCGTGATATCGACAATACCTTCATCCGGCTTTGCCGGATTGTCTTTGAATTGCGGGTCAAATTCTGCCGTGTATTGAACAAAGCCTTGCTGGCCATAGGCTTTTTTCAGATCTTCATAAATCGCATCCTGGAGTCTTTTTCCATCAGCGATCTCGCCTTTTCTAAGTCCGACATACGCGAGGATGAGTTGCTCGGAGAAGATCGAATTGCCCTCGACCTTAAGGTCACCGACGCGGAAAACCTTGCCCTCCGTGACCGGGATCCTGATCTTGAGGGTGTCGTCTTTTGAAGTGACAAGTGGCAGCGGGAAGGCTTTCAACAGCGGGAATCCGGTTCTTTTATAGCCGAGGCCAACGACCTCAGGTTCTCCGATACGAGCCTGGAAGTAACCTTTCGACCACATGTAAGCACGGACATTCTTTTGCAGGTCATACTCGAGTTTTCGCAGGTCGAGTATGTCCATACCCTTAACTCTCGAGATCAAGCCGGTTTCCTTTACCAACGTCAGGGCATCCCTCAGTTCGCCATCCTTAAATTTCTGGTTTCCCTCAAAGTCGATCTCGATAATTCGAGATCGATATCCTTGTTCAATGTTAAAGGTGATAGCGACCGAGGTTGCAGATACGGCCTCTTCCTCGAGCTCCACTTTGGCATTCGGAAATCCCTTGGAAGCAAGCATTTCTCGAAGGATCCTTTTAGCTCCCTGAGCTTTTACAGGATCGTAGATGGCTTCCTTAGAAACGCCGACGCGTTTTTCGCGGAACTCTTTGAGAATGTCAGCCTCCGTTAAAGCCTTCGCCCCTTTGAACTGAAGATCACGAATGATAGGCAATTCAACTACTTCGAAGATCACGTTAACGCCGCCGCGAATGCCGTCTTCGACGAGAACACGCGTTTTAACTTTATCGAAGAAGTTCAGCGAGAGTAGTTCCTGGAGATCGCGTTCGAGAGCGGCCGGATCGTAAACGTCACCGGCACGGACCTTGGTAAAATAGAGCAGATCGTCGTCACGAAGACGGCGGTTGCCCTGAATATCGACGCTTTCGACGATCTGTTGAGACTTAGCAGCGGCCGGAGCGATGTCTTTTTTCGCACTGCTTTTGGTGTTGGCAATTGCCGGAAAAGCCAGGATTGCCGACACCAAGACGACATATCCGAGTGCGCGAAGATTGTTCATAAACCGGAAACTTCCCTATTAATGCGAATTTCAAAGCCCCTGAAAGGCTTTTCATTTAGCCGCTAAAGTCTTGCAGAATAATAAGATAAATCAACAATAACGGCGTATCAAAGTCGGATTTTACTTGCCTAGTTTGATTCTCGAGATAACGCGCAGGTTGCCCTCGAGAACTGACTAGCAAACTTTCGAATTATACAGGGAAATTAGGGAAAACGGAATTGAGCGCGGGCACGAATGCCCGCGCTTTAATTAGGCTTTTTGTGTAAGTTCTTTTGCGGCCTTTTTCGCACGGACTTCGCGGAAGGCAAGTTTGTCTGTTGCGGCGTAGATCTCGACGGTACTTTCGCTGGTGACTTCGCCCTGGATAAGTGCCTCCGAGAGTTCGTCTTCGACGTATTTTTGCAGGGCTCGTTTGAGCGGACGGGCGCCGTATTTGCGGTCACCGCAGGTTTTGTGGATGAGCCACTTTCGGGCGTCATCGGTGAGAATTATCTTCAGTTCCCGATTCTCAACGATCTTGTTGAGACGGCCGATCTGAAGGTCGAGGATCTGGAAAAGATCTTCGTCGTTCAGCTCGTCAAAGAGAATGATTTCGTCGAGACGATTGATAAATTCAGGGGCAAATGTCTGTTTGACGTGCGACATTACCTCGTCTTCGATCTGCTCGCGGGTTGCGGCGGCATTTGCCTGGAAGCCGAGCGAAGTGCGTTTCTGGATAACACGTGCACCCAGGTTTGAGGTCATGATGAAGATCGCGTGCTTGCAATCCACGGTTTGCCCAAGGGCGTCGGTTAGAATACCATCCTCAAAAACCTGAAGCAGCACATTGAACAGATCGGGATGAGCCTTTTCGACCTCATCAAACAACACGACCGCGTAAGGCGAGCGGCGAAGTTTTTCCGTAAGCTGTCCGCCTTCCTCATGGCCGACATATCCCGGAGGCGAGCCTATGAATTTTGATACCGCGTGTTTCTCCATGAATTCGCTCATGTCGAAGCGGATCAGAGCTCGTTCGGAGCCAAACAAATATTCAGCGATCGAGCGGGCAACCTCAGTTTTGCCGACGCCGGTCGGGCCAAGGAAAAGAAATGAACCGACCGGACGGCTCGGATTCTTGAGTCCGGCTCGTGAGCGACGGATAGCGCGCGCAAGGGCAGAAATTGCCGGACGCTGCGAAATGATCCGCTCCTGCAGGGCCGTTTCGATGGTGAGCAGCTTTTCAGCTTCTTTTTGCTTTACGGATGATACCGGAACGCCGGTCCAGCGAGCGATCACCTCATCGACATCATCCTTAGAAACCTCGACCGCGAAGAACGAATCTTCGAGCGAGCGTAATTCCAGGGAGATCAGCTGATCTTCGCTCGCGGCGGCACGTTTCCAGTTCTCGACCGCTTCTTTCCACGATGGTTCGCCACGATTTTCGTGCTGGTATCGCAATTTGGCACGAGCCCCGGCTTCGTCTAGAACGTCAATCGCTTTGTCGGGCAGAAAACGGTCGGGAATATAACGATTTGATTGAGTAACAGCCGCAATGAGAGCGTCCTTGGAATACCGAAGTTGATGAAACGCTTCGTACCGCTCGACGACACCCTGAATGATCTCGATGGCTTCGGCTTCTGTTGGTGGCTCGACCTTGACCGATTGGAAACGGCGTTCCAGAGCACGGTCCTTTTCTATCGTCTTGCGATATTCGCCAGGCGTCGTTGCCCCAATGCATTGAATGTCGCCGCGTGACAGAGCGGGCTTCAGAATATTTGCCGCATCAAGCGTGCCTTCTGCGGAACCTGCTCCGACGAGCGTGTGCAGCTCATCAATGAAAACGATATTCTCATCGCTTTCCTTCAGCTCGGCCATTATTTTTTTCAACCGTTCTTCGAACTGGCCGCGGTATTTTGTTCCGGCTACTATGAGCGAGAGGTCGAGCGAAAGAATGCGTTTGTTTTCGAGAAAGGTCGGAACGTTCTTATCAACGATCCGCTGAGCGAGGCCCTCGACGATGGCGGTTTTGCCGACACCGGATTCGCCGATCAACACGGGATTATTTTTTGTGCGCCGGCAGAGAATTTCGATGATGCGTTCGAGTTCCTGTTCGCGCCCGACGAGCGGGTCGAGACGGCCTTCGGCGGCGTCGATGGTTAGGTCGCGCGTGAATTCCGCGAGGCTCGGCGTTTTTGGATTCTCCGGCTTGCCGGTTAAAACGCCCGGAACCCCGCTCTGCCGCGTCATCTCGTCGCGAACGTCATTTAAGCGCAGCCCGTAACCAAAAAGTATTTCAGCCGCGACACTTTTCTCCTCGCGGACAATGCCGAGCAGCAGATGCTCAGGGCCGATGTGACGGTTCTTTAGCTGACGGCTTTCGTCGTTAGCATAAAATAGAATTTGTTTGGTCGCGGGTGAAAGATGAAGTTCGGAGGACTGCGGAATGCGATCCCTCAGGACGATCCGTTCCTCGACATCGCGGCGGATCGAATCAACGGTAAGTACATGCCTAAACGGGAAGAAGCGGGCAGACAATGTCTTATCCTCACGCATGAGGCCGAGCAGGATGTGCTCCGGCGCAATTACTTGCGAACCATATTGGAGGGCTTCGTATCGGGCAAAAAAGATCACCCTGCGGGACCTCTCCGTGTAGCGTTCAAACATAGAATTCTTCTTCCGGGCTTTCGCTGTTTAAAATAGTATAGCGAAAATCCAGCAGGCGGTGTCACTTTATTTCAACTCAATGAAATACGGGCTTTCAGTGAATATATGTACAAAGAGGTCGGGAATCCACAGAAAAATCAACTATTTACGCCGAAATCGAAAAAACATTTTTGAACCTAATTTGCCATCCGCGAACGGGCGTCGATCTCGATCTTCTCGTCAACGGCGATCTCGCGAACAAGCGGCCCTTCTTTTTTTGAAACGCCGCGCAGGATCTGTCCTGCCGGAGCAAGTTCAACACGGGATGTCAGAACTCGCGACACGCGTTTCGGCAAGAATTTGGGAGCGATATTAGCGATCTGATCGGACAATGCAACGATGTCGCCGCCGCCTGACCAATGCTCGCGAACGACCGCTTCGTCGGATCGATTCACAAGCCTAAGCAGAACTAATGCAACAACATACAGATCATCAACCTGCCCGATGAACGGGAAAACATCTGGAATGAAATCGAGCGGTGAGATCACATAAACGATCGCGGCAGCAAACAGGGCCTTTTCAGCGATCGGCACCCGAGCGTCCTTAAGAAGCCGTCCGAGGAGTAAGACCATGTTCGGCAGGAACATAAGAAAGCCATGCAGACGGCTCTTCAATTCAGACTTTTCGCGACGTTGCAGCTTGTTTTTGGGCTCTTTCTTGCTCATATTTTTGCCTTTCCCGAAGTTTAAAGAATAGCGGATGTTTGAGCAAGTTTCGCGCAGAATGGTTGTATGGTAAATTTGTCGCTTGATGGTTGTTTGTGGATCGTTGTTCGTTGCGAGAAAACTCGGCTGACAACAAACAATCAACAACGATCAACGAACCAACCCCTATGATCCTTCAACAAATTCGCCAACGGGCCGCCGCCGATCTACAACACATTATATTGCCTGAGGGCGAAGACGCTCGGACCGTTCAAGCCGCAGCGATATGCACGGCGGAGAGGATCGCGAAAATTACTCTTTTAGGGAACGAAGAGAAGATCCGCTCGCTGGCATCTGAAACTGGTTCAAATCTCAACGGCGTCGAGATCATCGATCACCGAAAATCGAGTGATTTTGGCAAGCTCGCGACGCTTTATCATCAGATTCGGCGGGCGAAAGGCGTCACGCTTGAGGAAGCCGAGCAGGCGGTCAAAGATCCGCTATATTTTGGAAATCTGATGGTTCGCGAAGGCAAAGCTGACGGATCGGTTGCGGGGGCGACGAACACTACCGCGCACACAGTCGCCGCAGCTCTCAGATGCATTGGCGTAAGAGCGGGCTTTAAGACGGTGTCGAGCTTTTTTCTGATGGTCGTGCCGGACAAAAAATACGGTGCGAACGGGGCGATGATCTATGCCGATTGCGGCGTCGTGATCGACCCTGATGTCAGCGAACTCGCCGAGATCGCAATGGCGTCGGCCGATTCGTGCCGAGCCTTGCTGCAGGTAGAACCGCGTGTCGCGATGCTCTCTTTCTCGACGAAAGGAAGTGCAAAGCATCAGCTCATTGACAAAGTCGTCGAAGCCACAAAGACCGTAAAAGCTAGAATGCCCGACCTCGCGATCGACGGCGAACTTCAGGCCGATGCAGCTCTCGTTCAGTCCGTTGCCACTTCGAAAGCCCCCGGCTCCGAAGTTGCCGGCCGAGCCAATGTCCTCATCTTCCCCGACCTAAACGCCGGCAACATCGCCTACAAACTAACCGAACGCCTAACGGGCGGAACCGCGATCGGACCGATCGTTCAGGGTTTAGACCGACCTTGCAACGATCTATCGCGTGGCTGCAAGGCGGAGGATATTGTGGATGCGGTTGCAATTACCGCCGTCCAATCGCAGGCTCGAAAGTTTTAGTATTCTCGTCACTGTATAGCAACATACCCCTCGGTTTTTACGAAAACATAGCCGCTCCTTAGCGCGTCAGCCTCAGCTTCGGCCGATGCCGTAGTAAGATAGTCTCCCCGAGCGGTGCTCCAAAAAAGCTTGAGCGGTATGGAACGCGGCTGCCGGGTTGGGTACGCATAGCCCTCAGTGCGAACATATTGATAACCACTGTTTGTTAGCGGAGCGTGATCGGTTGCGGTTGTCAGGCAATAGTCGCCGATGCTGGAGTTGTACCAAAGGTTGAGGGCGATAGAGCCCGGAACCGGGTCAACAAATACAAAACCGCCCGCATCGCGCAGACGTCGGTAGCCTCCGGCCTCGGCTCCGCGCATCGCCTCATCGGAAACAACTGTGACGCTATCGTTGTGCTGGGCGTTGTAGTAGGTAACCAGTTTTTGCATTCGCAAGGACGGCGTTCTCGTAGGTGTCGCAGCGGGCGTTGGAGTGGTCGATCTCGGCGGCGTACGTGTCGGAATTGGAGCGGCCCCCGTTCCAGAACAAATGGGGTCGAACGCCATCAGTAGATCCGCCATAATGTCCTTCGCGTATTTCGACGCGAGTGCCTTGATCTCGTTGACCGAATCCTGTTTGTGTTCACGACCGCGTGTAGGGGGCGAATGCGTATTCAGCTGCCCTGTTACGACCAAAAGACCGCACGGCCTGCGGACTGCGATCCAGGCCGAACCGGAATAGAATGGCCCCATGAGCGATGAGGCTCCCGTTTGGCCCGAACTGCTCGACGCGCTGCATGACGCTTCGCCAAAGGGTGAGATCCCTGCGTCGATACTTGCCGACGGGCACCTGCTCAGGTCGTTCTTATCCTTGAACTCCTTTATCAAGCCATTTGCGGGTGTAACTCTGAGATATTCTCCGTCATTGTTCAAATAGATCGTCCAAGAGGCCATGAACTTGGTCTTTGACATCGGATCTGTAGTTATAGGGTTTGCAGGAATATCCAAGGATGTAAAGGCAAAATTGAGCGGCATCACCATTTGATTCGACGGCAATCTACTGCCATAGAACGGCATCCCGGGCATTACTGTTTCGATCGCAGTAGACATCTTCTTTGAAAACGCAGCGAAATTTATCCGGTCGGCTGGCCGATAAGAGGCCGATACCGCATTGCGGTCATGCCAGAGACACGTCAATGCAACGAGGCAGATGAGCGTAAGAACAGTTAGTGATGAAATACGGTCGGAGAATCGGTTCATTAACGATCCCTCCTTAAGAAGACCTTTTGGCAGTCACGCCAAAAGACAAAGATCCATATTGCCCTTGATTAACGGGGTTTATATCACAGAAATATCGCGAAAACAATTCCAAAAATCTTACCTGCGAACCAAGAAGTTGGTTGATAGTTTTTCTGCTATTCTTTGTCAATAAACCTATGGATCGAAACGACAATCCAGTAAAGCGTCTAATCGACCGCCTCGGTCCCGGGTTGATCACCGGTGCTTCGGATGACGATCCTTCGGGGATCGGGACGTATTCGCAGGCTGGGGCGGCGCTCGGGTATGCAACCCTGTGGACCGCGATCGTGACGCTGCCGTTGATGGTTGTCGTCCAGCATATTTGTGCGAAGATCGGTATGGTGAGTGGACGGGGGCTTGCCGGCGTACTGAATCGGTATTATTCGAAAAAGCTACTTTTTCCAGTCGTTTTCGGTCTCGTGATCGCGAATACGATCAACGCCGGAGCCGATATTGCAGCTATCGCAGCAGCGATCAATATGTTCGTCCCCATCCCGATCGCGGCGATGGTCATTCCTATCGCTATCGCGATCGTCGTTCTTCAGATATGGGGCTCGTATCGGCTGATCATGAAGATCTTTAAGTGGCTAACACTCTCACTTTTTGCTTATGTGATCGCCGCGTTCCTTGCCAAACCTGATTGGTACGCGGTCGCAAAAGCCACTTTCCTGCCGCAGATCTCATTCACGAGTGAATACATCACCACGATAGTTGCAATCCTCGGTACGACCATTTCGCCCTATCTTTTCTTTTGGGAGGCAAGCGAGGAGGTCGAGGAAGAGAAGAGCGAAGGCCGGGCGAACCTCTCCGAGCGGAAAGGCGCGACCGATGCCGAAATTAGAAAAGAGAAGATCGATACCATCGTCGGTATGCTCTTTTGCAATGTTGTTTTTTATTTCGTGATCGTTTCGGCAGGAGCAACGCTCCATGTCACGGGACAGACAAATATTCAGTCAGCGACCGAGGCGGCTCAGGCTCTACGCCCGCTCGCAGGACATTTTGCGACCGTTTTGTTCGGCATTGGACTGGTCGGCGCGGGATTGCTCGCGATCCCGGTTTTGACCGGTTCGGCGGCGTATGCAGTTGCAGAGACATTTGGCTGGCCGTCAGGGCTCGACGAGAAACCGCGCCATGCTAAGAAATTTTACGGCATTATCGCCGCTTCGACACTCGTTGGCGTGCTGATCGATTTTGCCGGGATCAATCCCATCAGCGCGTTGTTTTGGACGGCGGTGATCAACGGCGTCGTCGCTCCGCCGCTGCTTGTCGTCGTGATGCTCGTTGCGAACAACAAGAAAGTTATGGGAGATCGAACGAACGGGCTGTGGACAAACATTGTCGGATGGCTTGCCGCCTCGGTGATGTTTGCGGCGGCGATCGCAATGTTTGTGACGTGGGGGAGTTAGTTCGTGGATCCGAATTTTGCCTCATATTTGCTCGCCGCGCGAAAAGCGCTGAAATCCTTGATCTCAAGAATATCTCTCACTGCCTGGTTCTTATCAGCGGCATTTTTGTAGTACGCCTCGGCGATCTTGTAGCCCATATAGTAGCCGAGGTCTGCGGGTCGGTCTTTCGCCCTATTTCCGTTATAGAGCCAGAGCGACGTGTCGTTTGTCGTCATTGACTGCTTAAATTCCAGCCACAACTCACGCTCCTTTGGGTCACCGAAATCGTGAAGATGCTTATTAATATGATTGCCTGCGATCAACTGAGCGATAAAATCCGCGCTTCCTTCGCCGATCGAGGCTGATAGAAGCGTGCGGTCGCCTTTCGGATATTTTTGCTGATAATGTATCAGTTCGTGGGCGACGATGTAGGGAATTTCGTCGATGGGCTTGAGCACCTGTTTGTGCCAATCGCTCAGTTCATCTTTGGGTGTAGCCGGTGTTATTCCATACATATCGACGCCGATGAGCAATGCGTTTTCTGTGTAAGTTCCGCCGGAGTTCATTCGGCCGATCAGCAGGTAAACATCAGGAAATACGGCGTCGGGATAAATGTTTTTGAGTTTGCGAAACGCTTGACGCATGGGCTCTTTGAATGTGCTGGCTTTTTGCGAAACATCCCGAAGCGATGCGTAATATTTAGGGCGTGCCTCGATTGTTGCGACCAGTTCACACGCGGATTCGATCCTTGCCTCGGTAAAATCTTTGAGCCCGATGCTGCCATTTCTCAGATATTCATCGCGAAAGACATTGATATTGTTTTCGGGTTTAGCCTTGTCATACGCTTTCCAAAACAGATCGATATCTGACGAGACGATCTGAGCCATGTTCGGGTCGCTGTTCAGGGTCTTCTTTGGCGAGGTCGGCTGCTGGGCTGAAACTTCGACCTGACCGATAAGAAAGGAAAAAAGAAACAGGAAAATAAAGGAGCTCTTCATACTAACCTCTAAGTTTTAGAATTTTTACGCCAACACTAAAGGCGTAAAGACCAGCATGCTGGTATCTACTTTTTTATCGGTTTTCGCTTCTTGAGGTCAAATCGTTCTCCGGCATTAAGGAAGTGGACCAACATCGCCCCTTTGCGGTCTTTCGCATCGATAAACATCACCTGCGTCGGACCAACTGTAGTGAGATCGCGGTTGTTTTCGATCATCACGGCCATGCCTTCGTTAATGCCGATGCCGAGGTATCTAGGGTTCTCCATTACGAAGCCGAAGAGGCGGTTGTGCCTTTGTCTAAGAAGAAAATGCTGGTCAAACATCACATCGGGCACAAACCCGATGGCCGGGCGGACACCGACTTTCTTTCCATCGAGGATCTTGAGATCTGCTTCGCCCGTCATCATCGGATCGGACATCACTGCGGCTCCGGCGCTCGTTCCGCCGAACGGTGTCCCGGCGGCGTATTTGGCACGGATCAGTTTTAGAAGCTCCTCATCTTTTAGTACATCCATGATCCGATTCTGATCGCCGCCGCCAAAATAAACACCGGTGGCGTTTTTTAGCTGTTCGATGAATTTCGCCCGTCTTTCCGCATCGAGTGGCTTCACGACCGCATGCTCAACCGAACCTGGATTCGCTGCCATAAAGACCTTTTGCGTTCCGTCATAACTCGAATCTTCTTCACCGCTCGCCCACGTGATAACGAGGATCTTCGACTTCGTTCCTCCGCTCCATTCGACGAATTTTTTAGTGGCCTCAGCCGGACGCGTTCCGCCGCCGACAACCATGAGACGTTGCTGTCCGGCTGCGAGCTGAACCAGCAAAACAAAAACGGCAAAACCGAGAGTAAAGCGGGCTTTCATTTTCATATTGTATTTTCGGAATTTTTCGGGCCGATCAATTTCCAATCGATATTCGCACTCATACTGATCTGTTTCAAGAGTGTGCCTCGTTCGTCGTAAAAATCGAACATTCCTTCGTGATAATTCTCCGTGTCAGCGCGAACGGCTCCGGCTATGATCTCCGTTGCACCATTCGGATATGTGACGACGATTGATGGCAGCGTTTCGAGGGCCGTCAGACACACCGGGCACAGGCAGTCTTCGTATTTTAGCTTCAGGTCGTCAGCAATTTCGGGAGGGAGCGAAACGTTCACGCACCAGCAGCCATCGGCTTTTGCTCCGCAGCCGAACGAGTTGCCACAGGATCCGCAAATCTTCGGTTCAGATGTTGTCATAAAGCTCCGGTTCGCCTGGTGGTCGCGTCTTCCAGCGGCGGTGGATCCATATCCATTGGTCGGGATATATACGGATGACGCGTTCGAGAGCGGCAGTGAATTCTGCGGTCGTGGTCTCGATATCTGTCTTGCGGTCGCCGGTATTTGCTGGCTCGATGATCTTTTCGTTGATCATCGTGTATTTTCCTTTTTCTTCATTCCAGACGGCAAAAAGCGGAACGATCACGGCGTTCGCTCTTTGCGCGAGCATCGCAACACCGGCCGTCGTGCACGCGTCGATACCGAAAAATGGTACGAAAACGCCCTCTTTTGGGTGAGTGTTAACGTCGGCCAGAATTCCCACGGTCTCCCCTTTATTTAATATTCGAAGGATCGGGCCGGCTGAGTTGATCTTGTCGATCTGCCGGTTGCCAAAGCTAGAACGAAGGTTTTCGACCATCGCGTCGATCTTCGGATTGTCCATTTTTCGCGATAGCAGATTTGCGGGGCCGAAGAACATCGAATATGCCAAAGCAAACAATTCCCAGTTGCCAATATGCCCGGTCAAGATAAGGATGCCGCGTTTTTGTTCCCGAAGCCGTGCAAACTCCGCTTCAAATTCGGGGTCAAAGTCGGTTTCGATCAGATCACCGACATTTTCACGCGAGACACGCGCAAATCCGGCGACCACGCCAAGTGTGCGGCCGAAACCGAGAAAAGAGGCTTTTAGCAACGCCTCTCGCTCGGTCTCCGTTTTTTCGGGAAAGGCAAGTTCCAGACTCCGCAGACCGACGCGGCGAAGTTTGCTAAAAAGATGATAGCCGAGCCCAGCGATCCCAAAACAAAAAGAAACGGCCGCCTTTCGCGGCAGGATACCGAGAAAAACAAGTATCGCCTTAGCAAGTGCGTACTCGGTCCAGATCTGGGGCTTACTTTTTCGGGCCATTTTTCGAGGACGGGCAAGAAATACTTTAGATGCTCGACACTAATAATTCAAAAGCACTTATTGCCATAATAACTGTTACAAAACTCTTACAATCACTGGAAAACAAACCTGTTAAGGTAAAAGTGTGCGGAAAAGCTCCGCCTATCGAACAATTTCATACTGAGGGTTTTTTACGAAATGCAAAACGTTATTGAATTTGAGCCGTCGCGGGCCGGGAAATACAACTGGCATACGATCATTGCCGTTTCTCTCTTTCACATTGCGGCTGTCGCGGCGTTGTTTACATTTAGCTGGCAGAATCTTGCCGCTACCTTGATCATCTGGTGGATCGCGTCGAGCTGGGGAATCGGCATCGCGTACCATCGTTTGCTGACGCATCGCGGCTTTACGACCTCAAAATGGATGATGCGTTTTCTGGCCACTTGTGGAACCCTCGGACTGCAGTCCGGCCCTATCTCCTGGGTGACGACGCACCGTTTGCATCACGCCTTTACCGACACCGACAAAGATCCGCATAGCCCTAATAAAGGTGCGTGGTGGGCTCATATAGGTTGGATATTTCAGGGAACCGGCCAGAATCAGCCTGAGGCAGTACGTCAGCGTTACTCGCCCGATCTGATGAAAGACCCATATTTGGTGTTCATCGATAAATATTATTACGTCTCGACCTTGATCCTCGCGGGCGGATTGTTCGCGTTCGGCGGATTGTCGATGGTTTTGTGGGCGGTCGTTCTGCGTATCGTTGTTAGCTGGCACTTCACGTGGATGGTTAACTCGGTCACGCACATCTGGGGCAGCCGCCGGTTCGAATCGCGTGACGACTCGAGAAACAATGGCCTTGTCGCCGCTGTCACATTTGGCGAAGGCTGGCACAATAACCACCACGCTTTCCCGCGTTCGGCGAAGCATGGCTTTACCTGGAAGGAGTTTGATATCAACTGGTACCAACTGAAGATCATGGAAAAGCTAGGCCTTATATCAAACGTTTATGCGTATGATCTCGCTACCCAATCGGAATCGCCGAAAGAGATGCGGAAAGCGGCTTAATTAACAGTGATTAGCGATAAATGGTGAATGGTGAATGTCTGATGACATTTACCATTCACCATTTTGCAATTACCATTAAAGATATGCGTCGGCGCGGAACTGCTATATTCTTTTTGATACTCGGCATCAGCCTGTCCGTGCTGGCGATTGCCCTGAATATTGGCTGGATCCTGCTTAGTATCCGCGAAGTCGCTCTGTTGGTTTTTGGTGTCGTTTTTTTCTCGCTGATAATAACGGGATTAATACTGAACACTATTTTCTTGGTGCGCGAGATACGCAGAAATGAGCAGCACGACGCGTTTCTAAACTCCGTTACGCACGAACTCAAAACGCCGATCGCCTCGATCAAGCTCTATCTCGAAACATTGAAGGCTAGAGATCTCCCTAGAGAGAAACAGGTTGAGTTTTACGACATAATGCTCGAGGACAACGAACGTCTGCTGAGTACCGTCGAACAGGTCCTGCAGGCGAGCCGCACGCGAGAGAAGCAGCGGGCTATGAATCTCGCGGAGATCGATATCTCTGAACTGCTAAAAGAAACTATTGGAATCGTGCTTTCCCGGAAACACCTCGACGAATCAGCAATCAGATTCTCAAAACCGGCCGAGGCGGTAAAAGTCGTTGGCGACCGCAGTGAACTGCAGACCGCCTTCGCCAACTTACTCGACAACGCCGTAAAATACTCAGGCACCGAACCGAGGATCTCCGTCAGAATAAAAACATCGAGAGGAAACAAAGCGGAAGTTTACATCCGCGATCGCGGTATCGGTATGGAGCGAGCCGACCTGAAACGCATTTTCAAACGGTTTTACCGCGTCCCCAACAAATCTACTGGAGCCGTCAAGGGCACGGGCCTTGGTCTCGCGATCGTGCGTTCCGTAATAGCCAAACACGGCGGCCGAGTCCGGGCGCAAAGCAAAGGCGAGGGAAAAGGGACGACTTTTTTTGTACAGTTGCCGATCAGTTGATCGTTGATCGCCGATCTTTGATAGTTGTTTTTCAGAAACAACGAACAACGAACAACGACCCACCATCAACGATCACCCATTTTATGAAAGTTCTTATTGTCGAAGACGAACAGCACCTGGCCGACGGGCTGCGGTTTAATGTTGAGGCCGAGGGGCATGAGGTCGAGGTCGTTGGCGACGGAGCTCCAGCTCTGGAGCTGCTCGAGACGGAGGTTTTTGACGCGATCGTCTTGGACGTGATGCTGCCGACGGTCGATGGATTTGAGGTGGCTCGCACTCTGCGTGAACGGCTCGATTACACGCCGATCCTGATGCTCACGGCTCGCGGCCGGCCTGAGGATGTATTGCAGGGATTTGAATCTGGAACCGACGATTATCTGCCGAAACCATTTGATCTAAACATCTTCATCGCCCGTCTCAATGGACTTCTCCGCCGCCGCCGATGGTCGCGTAACGAAGCGAAGGCTGCGAAAACGGGCCGCCAGATATCGGTCAATAGCCGCACGATCGATTTCGAAAATCTCGAACTCCGCAACGGCACCGAACTGATCCCGCTGACCCTGATGGAGACCAAACTGCTCCAATATCTCATCGACAACGAAGGCCGGGCCGTCTCGCGCAAAGAGATCCTCGAAGACGTCTGGCATCTCCAGGAAGACACCGACACCCGGGCAATCGACAACTTCATCGTCCGCTTACGCAAACATTTAGAAGACGAACCGAACAATCCTAAGATCGTGCAGACCGTGCGGGGAGTCGGTTATCGGTATGTAAATCCTGTCGGATAGGAGTGTTTGCCCGCGAATTTCGCAAACAAATACGAATATATATCTCTTCTTATTCGCGTCTTTTCGCGTAATTCGCGGTCAAAATTCTTTTCGGCTCCTCTATCGATAATCCTGTCGTGTGACGATCTTTACCTTCTCTCGCCAGTTCTCGTGCAGTTCAAATCGCCACAGCTCGATCTCAGGTGAAACGGCTCTCGCAAAATACTCAAAATCCCGATGAAAGCTCCATGCCGGAGCGGCGAGATAAATGATCGCTGGGGCGTCCGCGATCTCGCGGCCATCAAACAGATTTGCGGCGGCGAGCAACCCACGGCGGCGTTGGAGTTCGATCTTTCGCCAGTAATCTGCTGCTTGGAAGACCATTTCGCGGTCGGGTTGGGTTTTTAGCTCGATGATGACTAGGCGGCCGTCGCGGCGCAGGGCGAGGAGATCGATCTTGTCGGCGGATGAGCGGAACTGGTTGTAGATGGGCGACAGGATGAGATTGGCGTCGAGCAAAGTGATGTCGCGGCGCAGGATCGATTCGAGCCAGGCTTCGGGAGCGGTGCGGTAGAATTCGTGGCGTTTGTTCGGCGGCTCGAAGGAGCGGTTGAGGTCGAGTTCGGCGACGAATTTCGCGAAGTCGTCCCAATTCTCATTCGTCAATGACCGCCGCTCACGCCCCACACCGAACCACGCTCTTTCGATTCCCATCATCGTCCGGACGCGGGCAAATGGCAGGCCAAAGAATCGTAGCGTTTCGCCGTGTTTGGAATAAATGATGTCGATCTTTTTGGGCGAAAGTTCGGCGATGCTTTCCGCAATTCTACTCGGCGGCTGGCCGCTCGGCAGAGTCAATTTATTGGCTTTTTCACGCCAAAGTTCGCGGATCTTGCGTTTGGGCAACTCAACTAAAGTTGGCGGATCGGCCTTTCGGTTGATCTCGATGATGGTGATCTTCGATTTCCAGCGTTCGGTAAGCAGGGCGTGAAGTTTCTGTGCATTTCTCGCCTGACGCTTTTCGCAGATGATCCAGATGTCGAGAATCGGTTTTTTCTTTCGCAGGCCGAGTTTGTCGAGCCAGAGCATCGCGGCGGTGAAGATCGTTTCTACGGTAAGCGAAGCAGTTACATCGGCGATCGCGGCCATCGGAGTTTTGTCGGGCAAATCAAAATTGATCTGAGCGAAGCGGCCAGTTGCCTCATTCAGAGCAACGCGGCCGAGCTTAGTTCCGGGGAAATTGGCAGGAATCAGACCCGCGATCTCATCAGCAATCTTGAGCCGTGCAATCTCGATCTCAGCGGCGAGGACCGACGCAGAAACTCTAGGAATGAGACGCATCGTCTCGCGGTTTCTGGCGAACGAACCCGCGACATCTATCTCGATCTCATCCGCGTCCCGCTTAAAGCCGTTGAGACGCCAGGAATGAAAGCCGTTGTCGTCAAGAAAGCCAAAGTGCGCTTTTTCGCCGTCATCGATGACCTCGATCTCATGCCTTTCGAGCGGAAATGACTTTCCGAGTTCACGCACCAGCAGCCATTCGTGCTGGCTGCTGACCATTTCGCGTAACTCGTCTGCGTTCACCATTTATAGTTTGCTGCGAAGTAACGGATCATCGCCTCTGCCCAGTCGCGGTAGCCTTGTTCGGAGGGATGCAGGCCGTCGGCGAAAAAGCCTTCGAGGCGAACATCGACCGGCTGCGGATAGTAAAAAACACGGTCAATATCGCGGGTAAATTCCTTAATATTATCGTTGTGCATCTGCGAGAGATTCCACAAGATCGGCTTGATCGGGAAAGGCATGATCGGCGAATGGATGATCATCGGGCAGTTCGAGAGGAAGATTATCGCGTTGGGGCTCTTCTCCCGCAAAATGCCAAGCAGCTCGATCATGTCTCGTCGCCATTTCTCGGGGCTGGAGATCTTCATAACATCGTTGCCGCCGAGCCCGACGAGGATATAGTCGAACTTTCCGTCCGGCATGTGCGGCATGAGCTCCTCGATCGTTCGCCGCGCGGTGACCCCGTTTTTACCGATGACATTCCAATCAACAGGGCGGTGAATATGTTCGCTTAAGTATTTGGCAAACTGTCCGGCGAGAGCGAGTTTGTGATTTCGAGCGCCGAGCCCGGCGACGGTCGATTCGCCGATGACGAAAAGTTTGGCGGCATTCTCACCTTCACCATATCTCCCAAATTTGTCGCCCTCTGCATCGGGTAAAACTCCAACCTTCCAACGGACGATCTGGCCCTGAAGCAGCAAAAACGGAGCGATCGGAGCGATCATTGCCGCTCCGAGCAGGAACTTTCGTTGCCAACGCCTTAGATTATCTCCGTTATTGTCCACCAAAATTGATATGTTAAAATTTAACCACCCAGATGTTTTTGTCAAATTCCCGTAAATACTTCATTCTCGCCGGTTTGCTTGCATTTCTTCTGCAGGCTTGCGGCTCCGCCGCGACAAATGAGAACAAACCAGTTGAGATCAAGATTGAGACGAAGAATGAGTTCCCATTTCCGGTAAAGGAGCCGGAGGTTTATCAGGCCGAAATGGTTGTCACAAGCTTCGGTGTTGAGAGCCGCTGGTTCATTGCACGAGATCGTGAAAAAAGCCGCTTCGATACATTTGCCGGCGATGTTCCAAGATCAAGCAAGATCAGAAACGACAAGGTCTATGTCGTCGATCACGAAAAGAAAACATACGTTATCATGGACAGCGAAGCCGGTTCGGCAGCAACCGGATCTGATGAGATCGCCGTGAGTTTCTTTCGCGCAAAGGAATACCGTGAGTTCGAAGATCTCGGGCTCGATGGAAAGTTTCGGAAGTTCAAGGTTAAAGAGACTTCCGGGGCAAAGGGCTCGATCCTGATCTACATTGATGAGGCAAGCGGGATGATGGTGAAGCAGGAATTCCTTGGAGTACAGGACGCGTCGGGTTTGCAGGTGAAGGTGACGTGTGAGCTTCGCGATCTGAAATTTGAGGTCAATGATGCCGTTTTCTCCATTCCGGCCGGATACAAATTGGTGACTCTCGACGCATTTCGAAAGCCGCTGCCGTGAAGCGGGGCAACAAATGCTGCCTGCCGTGTTAAAATCCAGGTATGCGAATTTATTTTATAAAGCCGGCCAGTATTGCCGTTTTGGCCCTTACTTTCACGTTCATTTTCCAGGGGTGCAGGACAGTTTCGACGGGCGAGAACACTGAGCTAAACACAGCTGGTGCCGTGATGACTGAGCCTCCGTTCCAAAATGCCGAACCCGAGAAATACCAGACCGAGGTTTGGCAGACATCGGCGACCGGCGTTGAAAAGTTCTTTATCGTTCGCGACGGCGCCCGGTGGCGGATAGATTCGGCTTACGGCAGTCCCGAGCAGGTATCATCGATGCATACCGACAAGGAATACGTGGCATCGATCGCCTCAAAGTCGTATGCGGAGTACCCAGCGAGCCATGGATTCGACGAGCGTGAAAATATGGCCACCGAGATCAGTTTTGGGCTGATAAATTCACGCGAAAAGGCCGCTTACGAGAAAATGGGAACTGAAAATGGGATCACAAAATACCGGATCGCTCCGGCGCCGCCAAAGAATATCGAGACCGTGATCCATTTTGACGAAAAGCTCGGACGGCCGGTCAAAAAAGAACTGTTCAAGAACGACGGAGCAAATCGGCTACTCGACCGAACGATCGAACTTTCCGGCTTTAAGAATGAGGTCGATCCAACGCTTTTCGCTTTCCCGAAAGACTTTAAGAAAGTTTCGGTCGAAGACATGAAAAAGCTGTTGACCGGAGCAAAGTAGTAGGCGGTGAGACGTAAGCCGTAATTAGAGATGTCAAGAACTCAAAACACCGGTATTACCGCCGAGCAGCGTGAGCGGGCGGCAAAAACGCTGCACGATCTGCCGTTCGCCAAACTGATGGGCATGAGGCTGGTCGATCTGCAGATTGATCTCGCAGTCATCAAGATCGACATGCGCGACGACCTCCGCCATCCCGGCGGCATTCTGCACGGCGGTGTCACCGCGACGCTGATCGACACGGCAATGGCGTATGCCGTTAGAACCCGCGTTGCTCCGGACGAGAGAACGGCGACCATTGACCTGACCGTCCACTATCTTAGGCCGCACATCGACGGAACATTCATCTGTACCGCAAAGGTGGTTCGCGCCGGAAAACGCATCTTCACCGTGTCCGCGGACGTTCACAACGAAAACGGCGATCTGATCGCGACCGCAATATCAACACATACTCGTATTTGACCGGAGGGTGAGCATCTTGTTCACCCTCGTCGAATTAGAAGTTAGATAAAGATCTTAAAAAACGGGCGAGCAAGATGCTCACCCTCCAGTCATGGAACAGCTCAAGAAATTTGCCAAGTATTTCAAGCCATACAAGGGGACGATCCTGCTTGGGATCCTTTGTATCTTGGTGTCGATGGCGTTCGGGCTTTTTATTCCGTACATGGTTGGGCAGGCGGTCGATGATCTCGGGCGGGAAGTTACACGCCAAAAGGTAATCTATTATCCGCTCGTGATCCTCGGCATCAGCGGAATGAGCGGGATATTTCTGTTCTTGCAGCGGCGGTTGCTGATCAATACTTCACGGCACATCGAATTTGATATGCGTGAGGATTTTTACGCGTCGCTCGTTGATCAGCCGCTCGAGTATTTTCAGTCGAACCGCGTCGGCGACCTTATGGCAAGGGCTACGAACGATCTCGCGGCCATTCGCCAGATCGTCGGGCCGATGATCCTTTACAGCTTTCAGGCGATATTTGCTTTGGCGATCGCTTTGCCGATCATGCTGAACATCTCGGTTAAGCTCACGCTGCTCCTGATGATCCCCCTGCCGCTCGTCACGATCACCGTCAAGATCCTCGGCGAGCGGATCCATAAGCGGTTCGAGAAGATACAGGAATATTTTTCCGATATTTCGGCACGGGCCCAGGAAAATCTGACCGGCGTCCGCGTAATTCGTGCATACGCTCAGGAAGATTCAGAGATCGAGCAGTTCCAGGTTTTAAACCGCGAATACGCCGCCCAAAACCTGCGGCTCGTGAGATACGCGGCGGCAATGCGGCCGCTGCTGTTTTTCTTTATCGGGCTGGGATTCGTGATAATTGTTGCCGTTGGGATCCCGATGGCAGTTCGCGGCGACATCACGGCCGGCGATTTCACGGCATTCATCTTGTATTTGCAGCGAATGATCTGGTACCTGATCGCCCTCGGCTACGTGGTTAACCTGTACCAACGCGGCACCGCTTCGCTCAAGCGATTTAACAAGATCCTCGAAACCGAACCGACGATCAAGGACGGCGAAAACGCCCGCGAACAGGCTCCTGTCGAAGGCCGCATCGAATTTCGGGGCTTGAATTTCAGCTATAAAAGGTTGGCCACAGAGAACACAGAGGGGGCTGGGAACAATAATTCCGTCTCCATTCCCTCTGTATCCTCTGCGGCCGCAGATCTCGTTCTAAAAGACATCAACCTCACGATCGAGCCCGGAAAAACCGTGGCATTCGTCGGCAAGACCGGCAGCGGCAAATCGACCCTTATGAGCCTCATCCCGCGTCTGCTCGACGCACCGGAAGGCTCAGTTATGGTCGATGGAAAGCCGGTACGTGAATTTCCGCTAGCGCAATTGAGAAAGGCGATCGGCTTTGTGCCGCAGGAGACGTTTTTGTTCAGCGATACTTTGGCGGCAAATATCGCCTTTGGCGTGGAATCAGGGTTTGAACCGCCTGTGTTAGCGGGCGGAAGGAACGGAATAGCGAAGAAAGTTGAAGCGAACTCGAAAGCAGACGGATCAATTGCGAACGGGGCCACAGCGTCAACAAATTTGCAGCATCTACCGCCCGCTTACGCAGGCGGTTCCGGCCCGGTTCGCATGACCGTCGAAACGGCCGCCCGAATTGCCGGGCTCGCGGACGAAATCTCCGAATTTCCCGGCGGTTACGAGCAGCTCGTCGGCGAACGCGGCATCACGCTTTCCGGCGGTCAAAAGCAGCGAACCGCGATCGCCCGTGCGGTAATGCGCGAGCCGCGTATTTTGATACTCGACGATTCCCTAAGCGCGGTCGATACCTACACGGAAGAAACGATCCTCCACAACCTTCGCGACGTGCGGGAAAACCGCACGACGCTAATCGTATCGCACCGCGTCTCGACTATCCGCGACGCCGACCTGATCTGCGTCCTTTCTGGCGGCCGCATCATTGAACGCGGTACCCACGACGAACTAGTCGCTCTCGATGGCGAGTATGCCGACCTCTATGAGCGGCAGCTGCTAGAAGAAGAACTGGATGCGACCGAATGATTCGGGGTTCAAAACCTGATCAGCTTATTGATCTATAATTTAAGAATGAGTGAAACAATAAATGTGATCGGCGGCGGGCTTGCCGGGGTTGAGGCGGCGTGGCAGGCGGCGGAATTGGGGGCGAAGGTTCGCCTGTTTGAGATGCGCCCAGTGCAGCAGACGCCCGCGCATCGGACGGATCAGTTGGCCGAGATCGTGTGTTCCAATTCGCTAAAGACGGACGAACCGGGCTCGGCGCCATATCTGTTGAAAGAGGAACTCCGGCGGGGCGGTTCGATGGTTTTGAGGGCGGCCGAGGCAACAAAGGTTCCGGCCGGGGCGGCTCTGTCGGTTGATCGCGGGAAGTTTTCAGAGTTGATAACGGAATGGGTCGAGGCACACCCTAATATTGAGATCGTCCGCGAGGAGGTCAAGGAAATACCAAAGGGCGAGCAGGATGCTCCCCATCCGATCACGATCATCGCGACCGGACCGTTGACGAGCGAGGCCCTGACGGCTGAGATAATGAAGTTTACCGGCGACGATCAGTTGTATTTCTACGACGCGATCGCACCGATCGTGGCGGCGGATTCGATCGATATGACGATCGCTTTTAAGGCGGCGAGGTATGGCAAGGGGGGCGATGATTACATCAATTGTCCAATGACGCCGGATGAATACGACGTTTTTTACGACGCACTGATCCACGCTAAATCCGTGCCGTTAAAGCGTTTTGAGGAGACTCATTGGTTCGAATCGTGCCTGCCGATCGAGGAGATCGCCCGCCGCGGCGTTGATACATTGCGTTTTGGCCCGATGAAGCCAAAAGGTTTGCCCGATCCGCGAACCGGCGAAGAGCCTTACGCCTGCGTACAGTTAAGGCAGGAAAATCTCATGGCGGACGCGTACGGATTTGTCGGCTTTCAGAACCATCTCCGTTACGGCGAACAAGAACGTGTTCTGAAATTGATCCCGGGAATGGAGAACGCCGAGTTTCTGCAGTTCGGCCAGATCCATCGCAACACGTTCATTAACAGCCCAAAGATACTCAATGAATCGCTCGAAACGCGAACGAACGCTCGGCTTTTTTTCGCCGGCCAGATCACCGGGGTCGAGGGCTATGTCGAATCCGTCGCGACCGGCTGGCTCGCCGGAATAAATGCGGTTAGAGTTCTGCGTGATCAGCCGATGATCACAGCTCCGCAGACTTCGGCGATCGGGGCTTTGTGCCGCTATGTTTCGAATGTCGAGACGAAGAATTTTCAGCCGGTGAACATAACATTTGGATTGATCCAGGAACTGCCGCCGGAGCTGCGAAAGAAATATCGCAATAAGCGGGAACGGCATATTTTTCAGGTTGAGAGAGCTCTCAGGCACTGGGATGAATTTATCGCAGCCATGTCGCCAAAGGCGACCGCAGTATAAAGATCGCGTAAGACAACGCAAATACTGTTTTTTTCGAACAATCAGCATTATTATTTCGTAACAATTCCAAGAGATGGCAACCAAGTACGACACAAATCCGCTGGATCCCGACTTTCCTGAAAAGGCGAGGGCGGCCGCTGAGCCGATGGGGACACAGACACTGCCGAATCACGGCGGCGAAACGCGCCAGTTTGCCCCGCCGCCGCTGAGCAGCGAGGAGCAGACCCGCATTCTGGAGAACGCGAGGATGTCCGGGTACTCAACGCCGAATAATGCTCAGTACCAAACCGTTGGTTTTGCTAACATGCATCAGTCGCTATCACGAAAGGTCGAAAAGATCGGCTTACCGGAAAACGTGATGACGGCTTTGCCGTACATTCCATGGTTTATCGGGATGATAGCGGGTTTATTGATCTTGTTTTTGGTTCCAAAGAGCGAGGCGAAGGTTCGTTTTCATGCGGCGCAAGGTCTTGCGGCCCACGTTGCGATTCTAATTATTACGTCGATACTTGGGATGGTGGGAAATATTACGGGCGTTGCCGAGGTCGGGAACGTCGCTTTTCAGATCGTGACCACGGTAATGCTCTGTATCTTTGCGTACAAGGCGTGGAAAGGAAAGCCGATACATATCGAATCGATCGACGACCTTACCAATTGGCTGGACGATAAGATCAGCCCGTCACTCGTAAACAAGAATTAACTGAAATGTACTGTCCAAAATGCGGAAATTCATTGACGAGTGCTCTAAAGTTCTGCAATTCCTGCGGAGCAAAGCTCTCCTCGGAGGTTGAGGACAAGGACGGTACGCCCGGCAAAATGCTCGACAACATCCTGACGACGCTTTTTTTGATCGTGATGTTCGGGATGGGTATCTTGGTTGGGCTCGTTGCAGTTCTGCTGGGGAATGCCGTTAAAACAGAAGTTGTCGTTATGATCGTTATCGCGTATCTTGGCGCGATCTTTGGGATCTGTTTTTCGCTGGTTCGACAAGTGCCCAAACTCATCGACGCTCGCCTGAAGGCATCAGGATACTCGGCCACTGATCTGCCGGAACAGCAACTACTGAATCCCCGAACAACAGCTCAGCTCGAAGAGTTCCGGACTCCTGTATCGAGCGTAACCGACCACACAACCAAAACGCTAGATAAGATTCCGGTCAAGCGGGTAGAAACTAACTGAGCTTTGACCGCTCGGTCAGTCGATAAGCTCGCGGCCTTTTGTCTCGATCACGAGCGGTAATGCGGCAAGGCCGGCAAGGGGTACGAGACCGATCCAAAAAAGAACGGTGATAGCACTATCAAGGGCATTTGCTCCGCTCGCGGCAATACTGCCGACGAGAAAGGGGCCAAGTGCTGCAATAAATCGCCCGACATTATACGTGAATCCTGCACCCGTCGCTCGCAGCCGCGTCGGGAAGAGCTCCGGAAGGTAAAACGTAAAGCTTCCAAATATCCCGAACACCGACAGACCGATGGGAAAGTAGAAATACAGCCGTGTGTGCGGTGCAAGGTTGAGCCCGAATGCCGCCATTATTGACACGGCCGCAGCCAGATAAAAGATAAAGAACATTTTCTTTCGGCCGAGCATTTTCGCAACTGGAATTGTCAAAAGTGTTCCAATCAGTCCGCCCAGATTGAAAGCGTTCGTCGCAGTTCTGATCCATTGCTGGCCCATTACTTCCATCGAGGGCAGCGAGGTAATTCCTGCCGCGGTCAGTTCGGTCCATTCCCTTTGGGCGAGACCCTTGGCGACGATCGGGATAAAAGCGTTGCCGCTCCACCAAGTGATGAGAGCCGTTACTGCCATGCAGAATCCGCTGATCGTCAGGGCTCGGTATTTTGCTGAGAACAGCTCGCTGATCTTCGCGTGGGCACCGGACTCAAGTTTCTTCCAGCGTTCAGGTTCCTTAATAAAAAGCCGAACGATAAACGCGACACCCGCAGGAAGTAGACCGAAAAGAAAGACGTACCGCCATGACGTGCTGGGATCAGTAAAATAAACTCCGGTCACCTGATATGTGACAAATGTCGCCAGAAACAGCCCGAACGGAGCTGCCGTATATAGTAACGCACCGGCTTCAACTCGCCGTTTTTCCGGTACGACCTCAGCCACCATAGCGGCTCCGGCAGCCCATTCACCGCCGATACCGAGGCTTGCGACAATTCGGAAAAGCAGCAATACCCAGATATTTGGCGCAAATGAGCACGCCGCAGTTCCGATAGAATAAAGCAGCATCGTAAGAAGCAGCGTCTTTGTGCGGCCAATTCGGTCCGCGACTTTGCCAAAAATAATTCCGCCAACCGCCCAACCGATCAGCAAGATCGACGTGAATATCCCGGTCCACCACAAGGTTGCGGATTGAGCCTCGGGTGTGCCGATCTGCAGCCCAAGCAAAGTTGGAACGGCACTGGGGGCCACGTAGTTCATGAGCAGGCTGTCGAAAATATCGAATCCCCAGCCGAGCCATGCGGCAAAGAGGACAGTCCATTGATAGCCGTTCATGTCCAGAACGGTGCGCTGTTTCGGAACGGTAATTTGCTCCATATTATTTCGGGGATGCTGTGTTTCTCGCAATATACTATGGGCAAACAGCTATCTTTGCAAGCGGCATAATGGGCAAAAAGAAGGGTTTGCGATTTTCTCAAAGTTTGGTATTATCTAAAGCAGGCAGGGGGAGTAGATAGCCCTTATCGAGGTCCGGTGAAGCCGTCAATACGAACGTTCCGAGTAGCGTTCCGGCTCATTGGCAACAGTATCGAGACCTTGCGCGACATTTGTTGTCCGCGCGAGGTTTTTTTCTTTTGCGGGCGTGAACTATTGACTGATAGGAGTTTCACGTAATGATACTGTTTCCGTTTGCTGAATATTGGTGGTTCTACGCCGCCTTCACCGTTTTTGTCCTTGGCATGCTCGCCCTTGACCTGGGTGTCTTTCACCGCAAAGAGCATGCTGTTTCCTTCAAAGAAGCCGCCGCCTGGAGCGGCGTCTGGGTTTCGCTGGCCCTCGTTTTTAACACGCTGTTTTATTATTACGCCGCCTGGAAATTCCCCCAGGACGAGCGGCTGATGAGCGTTCCGGGCTTCGATCCATCGACGTCCGCGTGGAATGTCTCGCTTGAATTCTTTACCGGGTATGTCGTCGAGAAGTCGCTCTCGGTCGACAATATTTTCATATTCGTAATGGTTTTCGCATATTTTGCGATACCCGCTGTCTACCAGCATCGCGTTCTATTCTATGGCATCGTCGGAGCGTTGCTTTTTAGAGCCTTGTTCATCGGGGCGGGCTCGTGGTTGATGCAGTTTCATTGGGTTATCTATCTGTTCGGAGCGTTTCTGATCATCACCGGTATCAAGATGGTATTCGCTTCGGACAAGGAGATCGAACCCGAGAAGAACCTGCTTATCCGGCTCTTCAAGAAGTTCATGCCGGTCTCTCCGAATCTCGACGGCAAGAAGTTTTTTACTCGTCAGAACGGTCGTCTCTACGCAACGCCGCTTTTTATTGCGTTGCTGTTTCTTGAATTGACAGACGTGATCTTTGCGGTAGATTCGGTCCCGGCGATCTTTGCGATCACGAAGGAGCCTCTGGTCGTTTTTACTTCAAATATTTTCGCGATCCTTGGCCTTCGTTCGATGTACTTCATGCTGGCGGGTGCGATCGATAAGTTTCACTTACTGAAATACGGTTTGGCCGTAGTGCTGGTTTTTGTAGGACTTAAGATGGTTTGGCTGAACGATGCATTCGGCGGTAAATTCCCGATAACGTGGTCGCTCGGGATCATCATTGGAACGATCGCGATCTCGTCGGTATTGTCGATCATGTTTCCAAAGAAACTCGATCTCGAATAGACATAAAGTCTGTGATAATCTGAGACTGATATGGAAACAGAACGGTCTCTGCAAGAGGAATATTCACCAAACAGCATCTGCTTCGGCTGCGGGCCGGCAAACGAAAAAGGTTTGCATGTCCGCAGCTTTGCTGTTGGTGATGAGCTGGTTGCAACCTGGCACGCCGAAACTTACCATCAGGCGTTTCCCGGAATGCTTAATGGCGGAATAATCGGCGCTCTGCTCGATTGCCATTCAAATTGGGCAGCGACGTATTTTCTAATGAAACGCGACGGAAAGGATAAGCCGGACTGTACCGTAACGGCGGATTTTCATGTCAAATTGCTAAGGCCGACCCCAGCGGATGCTGAGATAACTTTGAAGGCGAGGGTCGTAGATTCGTCCGAAGACCGAGCGACCGTTGAGGCTGAATTGATCGCTAACGGCAAGGTCTGCGACACGTGCCGCGGTACTTTTGTCGCAGTGAAAGAAGGGCATCCGGCGTATCATCGCTGGTAATTTCAAAGAGAGATGGTTAAATGGATAGATCAACGATAATTAATAAATTGAATGAAAATTACTCGGCGTTTTTAGACCTTATCGCAGAAATGCCCGAAGCGGAATTCACATTTTCGCCCGATGGAACGAAATGGACACCGGGCCAGCAGCTCGATCACCTTTGCCGTTCCGTCGCCCCGCTCAACAAAGGGCTCAAGGCTCCCGAGTTCGCTCTAATAGCTATGTTCGGAAAGGCTGACCATGCATCGTCGAGCTACGACGAACTCGTTGCTCGATACCAATCGGAATTAGCCGGCGGAGGATCAGCACCCGCTCCGTTTCGACCCGAAGCGATCCTGTACAATAAAAAAGACGAGCTTTTGGCGGACCTTCGCGGGCAGATCGAACGTCTATCAAAAAGTATTGAGAAGTATGACGAAGAAAAGCTCGACAAACTCGTACTTCCGCATCCGCTGCTTGGGAAACTGACTATTCGCGAAATGCTTTATTTTACGATCTATCACGGCGAGCATCACCGTCGCCACACCGAGCAGAATCTTGAAAAGTTGGCGTCGCAATAACACGGGCCAAATGCTCGGCAAGTACATCTTGCAAACCGAGCCTTTCCATCCAGGCCAGCTGCTCAGCCCGAAGCTGCGGCAGATGCACGACATCCGATAAGGCATAGTCCACGAGTTCGTCAGTCCAAACGCCGTCCCAGTTGCGATTGAACTTTGCCCGCTGAGATTTATCAAGATCGATCGCGAAATATCTATACAGCGTTTCTGCCAAAGAAGCGGACTGGTTGGCACCGCGTGTCAGCACCTTTTCGGCGATCATGGTGTCGTAAACATTCTCGACCGAATAGCCATTCTCCCGCAGAAAATCCAGATCGAATTTGGCGTTGTGAAAGATCTTAACTATCGCCGGATCGGTAAGTATTGCAGCAAATAGCCCAAGCTCGATGCCCTCGCTGACGGGAACCAGGACGTTGAATTCGCCGTCGGAAAATTGCACGGAAAACAGCCGTCCGGTACGGGCTCCAAGGCCTGAGGTTTCGGTGTCGCAGCCTAGCACTGAGGCACTCGAAAGCTTATCAAAAGCAGTCTGCATCTCATCCTTTGTTCGTGCGACTAGAATATCCACGCCTTTAATTGTAAATTACTAGATATAAACGAGAAAACACGTTAGGAAGTTAACTCATCACATGCCCGAAATACTCAATGAGATCGAAGCCCGCGTCCTCGGTTCGCTGGTCGAAAAGCAGCTCACGACGCCGGAATATTACCCGCTGACGCTTAACGCGCTGGTCAACGCCTGTAATCAAAAAAACAACCGCGAGCCGGTCGTCCACTATGACGAGACCACCGTCACGCAATGTCTCGAAGCCCTGCGCGACCGTAATCTGGTTTACGTTTTTTACGGAAGTACGAGCCGTGTGCCGAAGTACAAACACATGCTGCCGACGGTTTACGAACTCGAGCCTTCCGAGACGGCGGTGGTGGATATAATGCTGCTGAGAGGCCCGCAAACACTGGGCGAGCTGCGGACCCGCACCGAGCGGCTGTACTCGTTTTCGGGCCTTGGCGAGATACAAGAAACGCTTGACGGGCTGATCCGCCGTGACGATCCGCTGGTTGTAAAACTACCGGTCCAGCCCGGCCAGAAAGAGGCCCGCTTTGCCCATCTGCTCTCCGGCCCGATCGACATTGAGGCGCTCGCCGTCGCCCACGCTGCCCGACCCTCGCGCGGCGGAGCCGACACCGAGCGGGTCGAAAAGCTGGAAGAAGAAGTCGCCACCCTCAGAGCTGAGATCGATACTCTGAAGGAGACCTTCGAGGAATTTCGAAAGCAGTTCGAGTAGGCGGGAAGAGCGCAAAACCGCGCTATTTTCGGCCGAGATTTTTGTGAAAACTTTTGTCCAGCACCGAATTTTTCGAATTTAACCCCGCTTCCCGCCAAACCGCCGTCGTTACTGACTTTGGTCAAAGGACTTTGCCCGATTGGTCACACAAAAAGCTAAGATTGGTCGAACGGCTTTGCCACATTGGTCAAAGTAGAAAAGCAGTAAGATCTCCGGCCAAAGTGGTCTGGCTGATCGACCCGCGCGCCCAGCCCGTCTCAAACCCCTTTTAGCCGAAAATCACATTGGCTCAATTGTTGATCAACACAAACTGCCTTTTCGGCTAAGTCTCCACGATATTCGATGATATCGTTTTCCACTATTCCTCTGAATACTTAAGTCTTGACTTTAGATGAATTTAGGAGCATAATCCCCGCAAAACAATATTGGCAAGTTCAAACTTTCGGTTCGTGGAACTCGACTGGCGTTCAGTAAAGGCACATGGATGGATCGTCGGGATAATTCTTCTGGAGATGGAATCTAAATGGAAATGAGATCAGGGTCGTTTTTAGCCTCGAATCGTAATTTATTGTTATCAATTGGCGTGCTTTTAGGGATCTTTTCCTTTGCTGTTATCGCCTGGCAGGCAGATGCGCAGAGCCGAAGAGGCAATGACGCTGATAACTCGACCGCAGGTGCTGGTATCGGCCGGGGAGTAACCCGTGATATTCGCGATGCCTCCAAAGATCTCGTCCGTGTGAGAGTCAATAGTGACGATGACCGTCAACTTGCTGTTTCCTTCGGCCGCGTTGTTGGTGATTACGGTTCTTTCGTTGTCATTGCGGCAGATAAAGGAACTTCGCTTGATTCAGCGGGTCTCGAGAGCCAGCTACTTGAAACTACGATCAACACGCCAGGAAGAAAGTTTGACCCGATCGCTGAGCAGCCGCGTGGAACGATCTCGCCAGACGGGACACCTGAATCGAATGAGAGCGGGTATTATATTGTTCAGTTTGGCACAACTTCGAGCGACCAACTGCTAGACAGCATCAGGGAAGCCGGCGTTGAAGTGCTTCAGTACGTTCCGCACCAAGCTTATTTCGTGTATGGAAGCGGCGAGGCTATTCAGCGGGTCGCCAACCATTCAATGGTGCGGTGGGTTGGCAGCCTTCTTCCCGAGGACAAGCTTTCCGAAGCCGTAAAAGACCAGGTTAACAGTGCGAGAAACGCGACGGCAACGCAGCCTGGAATATCGAGGCTGCAGGTTTCGGATGCGGGAACCGCAATTTTTGATGTTGCTATTTTCAAACGTGCCGGGCGGGAGGGAATCACCAATGAGATCTCCTCATCCTACCGCGGTAGGAATCCTTATTTTATCGAGTTGCCAAACAACTATTTCAATGTTGTCAGAGTTGAGGTTCCTGTCGAAAGCGCGCTAGACCTCGCAAATATCTCTGGCGTTGTATCCGTCGAGTCTTACAGCAAGCCAACTAAGGAAGACGAGCGTGCCGCGCAGATCGTTGCCGGAAACTACACTGGACCGACGACCATTTCGGGACCAGGCTATGATCCGCTCACGCAGTTCGGAGCAAACGGTTCTAACGTTACTGTTTCGGTCGTTGATGACGGCGTTGGAATTCCTGGAGACGGAGGGTTTTACGTAACTGCCAGTAATTCGGTTAATGGCCCACTTCGCGGTGCAACAGCAGGTGCTGCCGGACATGGACATTTACAAGCATCGATCATCGCGGGTGACGCTCCCTTCTCGGTCCTGGATCCGCTCGGCTACAACTACGGCCTCGGCATTGCACCCAAATCACATATTATAAACATCCCGCTTTTGCGGGCCGGATACACAGGAACCGAGGCCGACACTGCGAACGACACAGTTACGACTAACGGGCCCAACAGCGTCAAAGGATACATCAGCAATAACAGCTGGGGTTCTGGAACTAATGGTAATGTTTACGATTCGTTTGCAGCTCAGTTTGATGGCTTTGTCCGCGATTCTTCGAGTGCCGGAACCATCGATCCGCTCGTGGTTGTTTTTTCAGCGGGTAATCAGGGAGCTACCGGCCTAACCCGTCCGAAGGTTGCGAAGAACATGATCTCGGTCGCGGCTTCGGAAAACGTGCGTTCAGGATCGCCAAGTGCCGGCGGTAGTACCGGAGCGGCCGATAATCTAGAACAGCTTCCCGATTTCTCGAGCCGCGGGCCTGCCGCTGACACACGCGTCAAGCCGGATATCACAGCTCCCGGCGATGCGGTTACCGGCGGACGGTCTGGTCCTGATTCTCTCTTCGGAAATATCGACACCTTCCACCGTATCAGCAGCGGGACCTCGCACGCCTCACCGCAGGTTGCGGGTGCAGCCGCACTGTTTACGCAGTCGTGGAAAGCCTCTAATAGTGGCGTCAATCCAAGCCCTGCTATGGTAAAGGCCGCTCTCATCAATGGTACTGTTGATATGTCCGGAACCGGAGCGACCGCGGCACGCCCCAACGGATCGGAAGGTTGGGGCCGGATAAATCTAAAGAACGTTTTGAGTACCGGAGCCACGATCACGTATGTCGATCAATCACTAGTTATCCCCTCGACTGGAAATAGCTACATTTATACCGGTACCGTTGCTGACGGCGCACGCCCGGTGCGCGTTTCACTGGTTTGGACCGACCCGCCGGGAACGGCTGACCCGTCTCTCGTCAACAATCTTGATCTTGAAGTTCTTGTCGGTGGAAATACCTATAAAGGAAATGTCCTCGCGGGTGGATCGTCTACAACCGGCGGAGCAGCAGACAATCGGAATAACGTAGAGAACGTTTTTCTGCCAGCCGGAACAACCGGGCCGATCACTGTTCGTGTTATCGGCACAGCCATCAATGGCGATGGCGTATTGGGTAATGCGGATACCACCGACCAGAATTTTGCACTCGTTGTTTTCAATTCAAACGTAGCGGTCGCTGCTATTCCCGTACTTTCCGGGGGAACTGCAACTCTGATCTCGGAAAGCTGTCTGCCCGCGAACGGCGTGGTCGACCCTGGCGAAACCGTTACTATGGCGTTCCCCGTCTCGAACGTCGGAACCTCTGATACTGCAAATGATGTCGGCACTCTCCTGGTTTCGGGCGGTGTCCTTTCGCCGTCAGGTGCACAAACCTACGGAGCTATCGTTGCGGGCGGAGCAGCGGTCTCACGCAACTTTACCTTCACGGCAAATCCATCTCTGGTTTGTGGAACTAGCATCACGGCAACCGTATCCCATCAGGATGGAGCCTCTAATCTTGGAAATGTCGTTTATACAATTCCAACAGGTACCACTGTAACGACCAATATTTTCTCGCAGAATTTCGATGGAGTAACGGCTCCGGCTCTGCCAGCCGGATGGACAACTGCGCAGACTGGCACACCGCCAGCGTTGTTTGCGACGACCGCGACGACGCCTGACACTGCACCTAATGCGGCATTTACCAACGGTGTTTCTACTGTAGCATCAAATAGTTTGATCTCGCCGGCGATCGCTATTCCGGCTGGAAGTGGTTCGCAGATCAGTTTCAGACAGACTAGAAACTTCGAATCTACTTTTGACGGTGGAATTCTCGAGATCAGTACTGATGGTGGAACAAATTACAGCAATGTAACAAGCGTTGGCGGCGTGTTTTCCGCTGGCGGATACAATTCTACGATCGATACTGGATTTGGTAATCCTATTGCCGGTCAATCCGCGTGGTCTGGGGCTCAAGCAACTTATATCACCTCGACTCTTGATCTTCCTCCGGCTTTCAACGGTCAGACAGTGAGGTTGAGATGGAGAGCCGGGTGGGATAGCTCGGCTGTAAACGCGAATCCAAACTGGCGGATCGATACTATAACGATGGTGATGAACTCGTTGGTTTGTTCTACTTGTACGGTTGCAACACCAACGCCAACGCCGACACCAACTCCGACACCGACACCGACGCCGACGCCAACGCCGACACCAACGCCGACGCCGACGCCGACGCCTACGCCTACTCCGACGCCTACTCCGTCTCCGGCACCGACAGCGACGCCGACTCCTTCGCCGACGCCGGCTGGATGTGTGGTTGACCCGGTCGTTATAAATGCGAACGACAGCGGCCCAGGCAGCTTGCGTCAGGCGGTAATTGATGCGTGTCCTTTCAGCACGATCAGGTTTAGCGGGAATTTTGAGATCCTCCTGACATCAGGTGAGATCGCGATCGATAAGCCGTTGACCATCGATGGAGAGACAAATTCGGTAATTGTCAACGGTAATAGCAGGAGCCGCATCTTCTACATCGGTTCGAATTTGAGGGATGGTGAATCACCTGAAGGCGAACCAACCCTGGATGTAAATCTAAGGTCGCTCAGGATACTCGACGGACTTGAATACGGTGGCGGATGTATTGCCACATCTGTCGGCACGAGTTTGACGATCACCCGATCGCTGTTGGGTGTTTGCCGGAGCCCGCTCCCGGATCGGCCTGATGGCGCAGATGCCCCGACAGGTTTCTCGGGCGGTGGAGCGATCTTCGTGCACTTTAACTCGACCCTCAATCTTGTCGAATCAACGATCGAGAACAGCAACTCTAACGGCTTCAGTGGCGGAGCTATTTTCCTTCTGGGAACTGCAAATGTCACGCGTTCCACCCTTTACAACAACACAACGATCGGCGGCAACGGGGGAGCAATATACCTTAGTGGGATCCTCAGCCGTCCAGATAGCCCGGACCTGGCCATTGCTAGCCAGCTTAACGTGGTCAATTCGACCATCTCCGGAAACTCGACCAATGGTGCGGCTCGTGGAGACGGCGGCAACGCCGGACTGGGTGGCGGTATCTACGGCGGTCCCGGATCCCAGATATCGCTGACCAACTCGACCATTACCGACAACTTTGGCGGATCAGTTGGTGGAGGTGTCTATGTTGAAAACCTAATGAACCGCGGTGATGTAACAGGCTTAGGGCCGAACGTTCGTACGTCGCTAATTGCTAAAAACGGTAACGGTGCGTCTGACGTCGCAGGGCAATTCAATTCGCTCGGATATAACCTGATCGGCAATGCCGGCAGTTCGATTGGTTTCTCCAGTGGTACCAACGACATCGTTGGTACTCCACAAACCCCGATCGACCCGCTC